>Ga0209758_1000024_pt1 | contig 591966 bp, 545 predicted proteins | sample AraplaMF_Col_mMF_FD_184258 | JGI IMG/M metagenome (GOLD analysis project Ga0209758, IMG submission 184258) | Arabidopsis root microbial communities from the University of North Carolina, USA - plate scrape MF_Col_mMF (SPAdes) (version 2) | ecosystem: Host-associated > Plants > Roots >... | reverse complement strand
CTTCGAAAGATGGCCAAGCTGATCCCGATGCCCACCCCGAGGCTCGCATAGGGTCGATAGAGCAGTTCGGCCTCCTCACAACGAAGCTATTGCAATGAAATACTGCCGCCCTTTTTCAACGGAATCGACCCAAAGCGGACGTTTACCGTCCCCAGCTACTGAGCTTCAACGTATCGGATGATGCTCTGGTTCTGGACGTTCGCGACCAATTCATCCGTGCGTGACAATAGCCGCCGCAGCAAGGGCGACGGATTTGCCTGATTGTATCCCAAGGCCAAATCGACCGTTGGAGTGCCGCCCTCAAGCGCCCTGGCGACGACGTTCGGTGCAAGCATGTTCTGCGCATAGAGCGGGACGAGGCTAATTCCGCCCGTGGAGGCGACGAGCGACATGGCCGATGATATGTTTTCGCCTTCATACTTCGCCTTGAGGATGATGCCGACCCGGGATGCGTAGTTTTGTATGACATCCTGCAAGACCGGCGATGTTCTTGCCGAGCTGACATAGATCTCGCGGGCGAGATCCTGCGGACGAATCTTCTTCCGTGATGCCAGGCGGTGTTCGGCCGGCAGCACTGCAATCAAGGGCTCCTTTGCCAATATCTTGAAAACGACGCCCTCGTTGTCTTTCTCCGGACGAAGGAAAGCGATGTCCAGCTTTCCCCGCATCAATGCCACTGCGAGTTCTGGCGAAGATTGCGTACTGAGCGTCACGTCGACATCGGGTGCCTCCTCGCGGAGCATACGCAGCAGCTGCGGTAGCCACATCACCTCCAGCCCGACGAGAAAACCCATCGAAAGGACGGGCCGTTGCGGTTGCGCCGTTTGCCGGGCGCCCTCCGTTGCGGCCTCGACTTGCAGCAACGCCAGCCGCGCATGATCGAGAAACACGCGTCCAGCGGCGGTCAGCGCTACGCCGCGCGCCTGGCGCTCCAATAGTTGAACGCCCACCTCGGCTTCAAGATCGCGAATTTGCCGACTCAGCGACGGCTGGGAGGTGTTCAGTCGCCTCTCGGCGGCGTTCAGCAGGCTCCCCTCTTCAGCGACGGCAACGAAATAGCGCAGGTGCCGGAGCTCCATGATCCCTCGTATATCTTCCAGGCATAGCTTGAAGCCTACAAGGTCTTGGTCAGGAGCCAAAGAGGGATTTAGACCGTTTCGCAGTCTTCAATCAAAAGGACAACGAACAATGCTTCGCCGAAGCCTCGTCCCGTCTTCAGCAAAGTCATCCCAGCACTCCAGGCGATAGGCACGGCGTGATCGCAATTCCGTACGGCCTCAACAATTCTGCGGCGGGGCGAGGCTGCCGAATATCGTTTCATTTAGAAAGCCAGGAGCCGCAATCCGTGGCCTGATCAGCTTGGGCTCGTTTGCCGTTCTTAGACTCCCGTCCACAAATTTTTCAATAACAATGGAGCTCTCGATGCCCACGATCAGGACGACAGACGGCGTAAAAATCTTCTACAAGGATTGGGGATCAGGTCAGCCGATCGTTTTCAGCCACGGTTGGCCGCTGACAGCGGACGACTGGGATGCCCAAATGATGTTCTTCCTTCGTCAGGGCTACCGCGTAATCGCCCATGACCGGCGCGGCCACGGCCGGTCTGACCAGCCCAGCACCGGCAACGACATGGACCACTGGGTTGCGGACCTCGCTGCTTTGACTGAACACCTCAACTTGCGCGACGCGATCCACATTGGCCACTCTACAGGTGGCGGCGAGGTGGCTCGCTATGTCGCTCGCCACCAGGAGCGCGTCGCGAAGGCGGCGCTGGTGGCTTCACTGACGCCGAACATGTACCGGAGCGCCGAGAACCCGTCTGGGCAACCGCCAGAGTGGTTCGAAGCGATCCGCGGGGGCGTGCTGGGCAACCGGTCAGAGTTCTACCGTTTCGTTCCTGAGAATCCGTTCTACGGCTACAACCGAGATGGGGCGAAGCCTTCCGAGGCGGTCATTGCGAACTGGTGGCGCCAAGGCATGGCCGGTAGTGCTCTCGCGCACTACGCGACGGTCGACTCTTGGCTCGAGGATTATACTCAAGACCTCAAGAAAATTACCGTGCCGGTGCTGGTGATGCATGGCGACGCTGATCAAGTCGTCCCGTTCGCAAGTTCCGTACCGCGTGCGGTGGGCTTGCTTGAGAACGGATCGCTGAAGACGTATCCCGGCTACCCTCATGGCATGCTAACCACGCATGCAGATGTCCTCAATCCCGACCTACTCTCATTCATCAGGTCTTGACGACATCTCTCATCCATCATTGCCGTTCCGGACGAAGGAGATGCCGTTTGCGAAGGCGACGTCTCCTTCCAATTCAAGAGACCGTATGCGACAGCCGCTATTGGCCCGTAGCTGACCTTCACGACAATCCCGACTGAGGCCCGCTTATGGCCTTTCGCCGACATTCATTGTCGCACTGTCGACATCCGCTTTGGTCGGAATGCGGACTGCGGCCGAAGCTGAAGGCAACCGGGACGCAAGACATTGAACGTTTGGAACCGTGATGCGTTAGCCCGCCAGACATGGCATGCAGGTGCGGTCACGGAGTTCGGTTCTTGATCAAGCTTTACAGGTGGCCGTCCGACGACTGGCGGAGTATCGGCGCGGACATGCCCTCGGAGATCATCTGGGCTGATCTCCTGAACGCGACCGATGAGGAAAAGCGGTTCATCGAACGGTTGCTCGGCATCCGCATACCCTCGGAAGAGTCCCTTAGCGAGATCGAGGCGTCGAGCCGCCTCATTCTCGACCGCGGCACGCTCTATCTCAGCTCGCCGGCGGTCCGGCTCGATGAGGACAACGGAGCGGAGATCACGCCGGTGGGATTCGTCATCGGCCCGCATGTGCTGGTCACGGTGCGCTTTGCCGAGCTGCCGATCTTCGACGACATCGGCAAGCGCATCGGCTCCGACGACAGCCTGGAAAACGGCATGTGCGTGTTCACCAGCCTGCTGGAAGCCATGATCGATCGCGGTGCCGATGTTTTGGAGCATCTCGGTGCAAAGGTGGACCAGCTCTCGCGGGGCGTCTTCAGGGGTGGGCTCGTTCGCGGCCAGCGGCCGGTGCGGTCCAGCCGCAGGATGCGCGAGGCGTTGGAGAACATCGGCGAGCTGGCCGATCGCCTCGCCAAGGCGCGCGATGTGCTGCTCGGCGTTGGCCGCATCGCGTCGTTCGCGGGCGATGTCGGTAGTGAATGGATCACGGCTGCGTCGAAGAAGCGCCTCGAGGCCGTGTCGAAAGACGTGGTCTCGCTCAGCGACTACGAGACGCGTCTCTCGGACAAGATCCAGCTGCTGCTCGATGCCGTGCTCGGCTTCATCAACATCCAGCAGAACGAGCTGTTCAAGATTCTGACGATCGTGTCCGTCGTTGGCGTGCCGCCGACCATCTTGGTCGGCATCTGGGGCATGAACTTCAAGCACATGCCCGAGCTGGACTGGAGCTTCGGCTATCCGCTGGCGTGGCTCGCGATCATCGCCAGCGGCGTGCTGCCGCTGATCTGGTTCAAGCGGCGCGGGTGGTTCGAGTGATAAGCGGCGGCGCACCGTTTGGAGACGATGCGCCGCCTTTGAGTCACGCCGCCTGCGCGTTGGCGCCGCCGATCCAGTTGCGGGCCAGCGTCACGTCGGCTTGCGACAATTGATGGCCCACCGGCAGCACCTTGTGGTCGACACGTGCTCCGGCATCCGACAGCAACGTCGCCAGCTTGGCCGAATTGCTCGCCGGCACGATCGGATCGGCTTGGCCGGACAGCAGCAGCACCGGCTTGCCACCAAGTTCGGCCTTGGGCGGATCCGACAACGGCACCATGGCGCGCAGCAGGATGGCGCCTGCAAGCACCTCCGGCCGCAGCAGCAACAATGCCGCCGCGATGTTGGCGCCGTTGGAGAAGCCGACCGCAACCGGTGCGGCGATGCCGTATTGCTTCCGCGCCTCGACGACGAACTCGCCGAGTTCGATCGCGCGTCGGCGGACGTCCTCCTCGTCGAACACGCCTTCGGCCAGACGACGGAAGAAGCGCGGCATGCCGTGCTCGAGCACGCGGCCGCGCGGCGAGAGCAGGGCGGAGGCGGGCGAGATCATCTTGCCGAGCCCGAGCAGGTCGTTCTCGTCGCCGCCGGTGCCGTGCAGCAGCAGGAGCGGCGGGGAGCCCGCGCTGGTCGCGGGCTCGAAGCGGTGGATGAATGCACTCTCGGTCATGACAAGGTCTCTTCCAAATTCGGCAACACGCCCTCGATCTGCTTGCGGTGCTGCTCGAGGAAGCTGGGCAACTTCAGGTCACGTCCCAGCGTCGCGACGGGCTCGTCGACGGCGAAGCCGGGGATGTCGGTCGCGATCTCGAACAGCACGCCGCCCGGCTCGCGGAAATAGATCGAGCGGAAGTAGTTGCGGTCGCGCTGCTCGGTCGGATGCAGGCCGTGATTGCTCACGAGCTTTTGCGCCATCTTGCCCTGCTCGGCATCGTCAACCGCGCGGAAGGCGATGTGATGCACCGACCCGCCGCCCTGATGCCCGCGCAGGAAACCCTTGGCCTCGTAGATGTCGACGACGCTGCCTTCGGCATCGCCCGGGGCCTTGAAGCGGATCACTGAGCCTTCGCGGCCGGTCTCCTTGAAGCCGAACACGTCGGTGAGGACGGCGGCGGTCTTCGCCGCGCTGTCGAGCAGCAAGGTCACGCCGTGGAAGCCGCGGATCGCGTGCTCGGCCGGCACGTCGCTGTTGCTCCAGCCGGGCTCGTTCTCGGCGCCGGGAACGCCGACCAGCGCGAGCGCCATGCCGTCAGGATCGGTGAAGGGCAGCACGGATTCGCCGAAGCGCTTTTCCAGCGCCTCGTAGGCGATGCCCTTCTCGGTGAAGCGCTGGGTCCAGTAGCCGAGCGAGCGCTGCGGCACGCGGAAGGCGGTCTGATGGGTCTCGCCGACGCCGCGGCGTCCGGGCGATGCACCGGCCCAGGGGAAGAAGGTGAGGATGGTGCCGGGGCGGCCGGTCTCGTCGCCGTAGTAGAAGTGATAGGTGCCGGGATCGTCGAAATTGACCGTCTTCTTGACGAAGCGCAGGCCGAGATCCCGCGTGTAAAAGCCGAAATTGCGGATGGGGTCGCCGGCGATCGCGGTGACATGGTGCAGTCCAGACATTGTCGTCCTCCAAAGCGTGGGGAGCGTCGTGCTCTGGTCGGAAATATTGTTCCGCTTTGGATTGGAGACAATCCATGCAAATATGACGGCTATGTCTACGATTTGGAAACAATCGGTCGAGGCCGGCCTTGGATAAGCTCGGCAGCCTGCGGGCGTTCGTGAAGGTGGTCGAAAGCGGCAGCTTTGCCGAGGCCGGCCGGCAGCTGCGGCTGTCGCGCTCGGCGATCAGCAAATACATCGCCGACCTCGAGGAGAGCCTGGGCGTTCAGCTGCTGAACCGGACCACAAGGCACGCCAGCCCGACCGAGAACGGCCAGCGCTATTTCGAGCGCGCGCTCGTCATCCTCTCGGAGGTCGAGTCGGCTGATCAGGCGGTGACGCAGGCCCAGTCGGCGCCGCGGGGGCTGCTGCGCGTCAACGCGCCGATGTCGTTCGGCACCATGCGGCTCGGGCCCGTGCTCGCCGATTTCATGGCGCGATATGCGGAGCTCCAGCTGCAGATCGTGCTCAGCGACGACCTGCTCGATCCCGTCCAGGACGGCTTCGACGTGACCTTGCGGATCGCGGAATTGGAGTCCTCCAGCCTGATCGCGCGAAAGATCATGCCGGTGGCGCGCATGATCTGCGCCTCGCCGGATTATCTGGCGCGGCACGGCGCGCCAAGACATCCGCAGGACCTGCGCGAGCATGTCGCGCTCACCTACGGCTTCCTGCTCACCGGCAATCAATGGAAGCTGACCGGCAGCGACGGCGATCACTGGATCCAGCCGGCGTGGTCGCTCTGCGTCAACAACGCCGAGGTGCTGCGCGACGTCGCGATCAAGGGCAGGGGACTTGCGCTGCTGCCGGAGTTCATCGCCACTGATGCGTTGAAGAAGGGAGAGCTGCGAACGTTGCTGGACAATTATTCCGCGCCGCCGCTCGCACTTTATGCGGTCTATCCGCCGACGCGGCATCTGTCGGTGAAGGTGCGGCTGTTCATCGACTTCCTCGTCGAGCGGTTCGGGCGCGACGAGGAGGCGGGCACGCGCCCGCGCTGAGGACTGGGCCTGAGCGCGTCGCTTGTGCCTCGTCAAGGGGGACGTCCGCTACGGCTTCTTGATACACGTCCTCTTTCGCGCAGAGCCCTTCCTGGGTTTGCCCGTAACGAGATCCACGTCGCTTCCGCCAGTGACTTTTTTGATCTTCCCTGGCCCACAGGTGCCGTCGTCGACGAGAACGCTCTGACCTGCCGGAAGCGTGCCAGGCGCCGGCTCAGACGTGAGTTGCGCTTGGGCCGACGTTGCAGCGAGAACGAACGCCGATGCGAAAAATAGTCTTTTCATCTAACTAACCCCAGGTTGAAAGAGGGCCACTCTATCAATCAAACGATTTCCGTAAAGAAACTTTCGATGGTTCTCCCGCTTTGGCCTCAGCCGGAGATCCTGCGATCAGCCGGGTGCTGTCCCGCCGGCCGCAGCAACTCGTCCAGCGCACTCATCGAGGCTTTCTGGAGCGCGGCGAGGTCCTGCGCGGCGCGCTCGCACTCCGGCGCGGACATCGCGGGCGCGGCATCCTCAACCTCGCGGCAGCGCTCGAACAGGCGGACGAGGCCGAGCGCGCCGGCGGCGCTGCCGAGCTGGTGGGTGAGGCGCGCGAGCTGCTTTTGATCGCCGGTGGCCGCGGTCCTGGCGATGTCCGCGATCAGTCTGTCGCTGGTCTCCTGCAGCAGATCATGCAGCTTCGCGATCTGCATCGGGCCCAGCAGTTCTCTCTGGTCGTCGAGAAAGTGGCGGTCGATCAAGGCGCCGGCCGCAAGCCGCATCGCGCTCGGCTCTTGCGCTGGATCGTCCTCCATCGCTTCGCGCAGGGCGTTGATCAGGATCGGCTTGCTCACGACCTTGGCGATGCCGGCGCCTGCGAGCCGCTCGCGGGCGCTGCTGGACACGTCGGCCGTTACCGCGATGATGCGCGGCATCTTCGGCAGGCCGAGCTGGCCGATCCGCGAGGCCGCCTCCACGCCGTCCATGTCGGGCATGTGCAAATCCATCAGGACGACGTCAAACGCCTGATCGCGGGCAAGCGCGACGGCCGATGCGCCGTCTCTTGCGATGGTGGGGTGGTGGCCGAGCCGCTTCAGGATCGCTTCGCCGACCTCGCAATTGACGGGGTCGTCGTCGACCAGGAGCACGCGGAGCCGCCGCGACGGCATCGGAAGCTCGCCTTGCGCGTTGCCGCTCGCGGCGATGCCGAGCGGGACGTGAAGCGTGAACGTGCTGCCCGCGCCCGGCGTGCTCGCAACCGTCAGCTCGCCGCGCATCAGGCGGGCCAGGCGGCGCGCGATCGCAAGGCCAAGGCCCGTGCCGCCGAACCGCCGCGCGATGCTGTCGTCGGCCTGCACGAAATCCTCGAAGATCCGTTCGTGCATGTCGGCCGCGATGCCGATGCCGGTGTCGCGAACGGTGATGCGCAGCAGGATATGATCGTCGTGCCGCTCGGCGACCGCGTTCACGGCGATCCCGCCGGACGGCGTGAACTTGATGGCGTTGCCGATCAGATTGAGCAGGATGCGATTGAGCCGGACAGGATCGCCGTGCGCCGAGGTATGGACCGAGGCATCGCAGGCGAGGTCGAACGTCAGGCCCTTGCCGAAGGCCTGAGGACGCATCAGCTCGGCGGCGGCGTCGATGAGCTGGTCGAGGTGAAAGTCGCGCGTCTCCAGCGTCTCGCTGCTGGCCTCCAGGCGTGCATATTCCAGAATCGCATCGACCAGCGCGATCAGCGTTTCGCTTGACGCTGCGGCGGTCGCGAGGTGGCGCCGCTGCGCTTCGCCGAGGCCGCCGTCGTCGAGCAATTGCAGCACGCCCATGACGCCGTTCAGCGGCGTGCGCAGCTCGTGGCTGACGACGGCAAGGAAGCGCGACTTGGTCTCGTTGGCCTGCACCGCGAGGCTGCGCGCGCGCTCGGCGGCATCGTGCTCGGCAAGGGCGTGATCGCGGGCTTTCTCGAGCTCGGAGGTGCGCTCGATCACCTTGCGCTCGAGCGTGGCGTAGGAATAGCGCAGCTGCGCGGCCATGCGGTTGAACTGGTCGCCGAGTGCTTCCAGCTCGTCGCCGGACTTGATCGCGAGCCGCAGGCCGAGATCGCCGCTCCCGATCCGCCGCGCGCCCTGTGTCAGGAGCTGGATCGGTTCGGTCATGCGCCGGCTGAGAAAGAAGGACACCAGCACCGCACCGGCCAGCAGGACGACGAGGAGAAAGGTCGAACGGCCGATCGATGCGTAGATCGGCGCGTAGGCTTCGGCGAGCGGCAGCTCGACGAACACCACCCAGCCGAGCGAGGGGACCGTCGCGTAGGTCGAGAGCACGCGTTGACCGGTCAGATCCTCCTTGATCAATCCGCCTGAAGCCGGCCCCACGCCGTCGAGCGCGGCGCGGACGTCCGCGTGGCCGGAGAGGTCGCTGCGCTGCAGGGCCCGCCACAAATCGGGATGCGCGATCAGGACCCCCATGCGATCGACCACGTAGGCCTTGCCGGTGTTGCCGACCCTGATCCCGGTGACGAGGTCCCAGATGAAGCGCAGGTTGACTTCGGCGACGATCACATTCGGACTGCGGCCGGTGCCGCGCGTGGCGAGCGTCATGTACGGCTCGGTGTCGCCGAAGAAGTAGACCGGCCCGTAATAGGCCCGGCTTTCGTTCGCGCCGCGGAAGGCGGGGGAGGCGGACAGGTCGGCCTTGCTGCCGACCCTGTCGGCGACACGGCGGGACACGCGCACCTGCTCCAGCCCTCGCGAGTCCAGCTCGGCGATTTCCGCGATCGCCGGCGAGAGGCGCAGCAGACGAATCGCGTTCAGGCGCTCGTCTTCGTTGGTCGACAGCTCCGGCGGCAGCCGCGAGAGCCACCGGATCTGGTTTTCGATCTGGTTGATGAACTGGCCGATCTGAATCGCCGCGGATGCCGCCTGCTCGCGCTGGGTTGCCGCCAGAAGCTGCTTCTGCTCGCGATAGGAGAACCAGACGTCGAAGCCGGTGTTGATGGCGAGCGCGGCAAAGGCGAGAGCGACGATCGAGTAGAGATATTTGCGGAACAGCCGGCCGGGAGGCGTCCGCAAATGTCCCTGGTCGGCCGTCTCGCTCACTCGCGGATCTCGTCGGCGCGCGCGAGCAGGGTGAATGGCAGCGTCAATCCCAGCGTGCGGGCCACAGTGCGGTTGATCAGCAGCTCGTATTTCCGCGGCGATTGCACCGGAAGATCGCCGGCCTTGGTGCCGCGCAGGATGAGATCGACGTAATCGGCCGAACGCACCTCCAGGGTCGGCCCGTAGCTCATCAGCCCGCCCGCATCCATGAAGTAATGGAACGGGTAGATCGTGGGCACGCGATATTTGTCGGCGGCCGCGACCACCGCCTTGCGGTTGATCACGAGGAAGCTGTCGACCAGTGCGACCATCGCCGCCTTGGGCGGCTCGGAAAAGCGCCTGACGACCTCGTCGATCCCCGCAGGCGCGTCGACCGGGGCGGGGATCACGGATACGCCGCATGAAGCGGCCTCCTGCTCGATCGATTCGAGGAAGAAGCGTCCGCCGCGCGGCGTGGTCGCGGGGTTGAACAGGATGCCGACACGCACGATGTCGGGCACGGCCTCGCGGATCAGCTGCAGCCATTTGCCGCCCATCTCGGCGGTGCTGTTGGTGAAGCCGGTGACGTTGCCGCCGGGATGCGCAAGGCTTTCGACGAAGCCGTTGCCGACCGGATCGTTGGCGGTCGCGAACACGACCGGGACGGTCTTGGTGGCTGCGAGGACAGCCGCAGTTTCGACCGTCGAGCCGGTCAGGATCACGTCCGGTTTGAGGTCGAGCAACTCCTGAATCGCCGCCTTCAGCCGGTCCGGTGCGCCGAAGGTCGAACGGAGCTCGAGGCGGAAGTTGACGCCTTCGACCCAGCCGCGCTGTCTCAGGCCGACGACGAGACCGCCAAGGCGGGAGGTCGCGCTGTCGATCATGCTCCGCCTGGTCAGCTCGTCGTCGAGCGGCAATGCGGTCAAGGATGCGACGATGCGCATGCGATCGGACGTTGCGCCGAGGGCGATCCATCCCGCAGCGGTAGCTCCCGCAAGACCAATGAAGCCGCGGCGATCGACCGCGAAAGCGGAACGCCGTTCGGTCATGGAATTCTTTGCATGATGGCCTGCCCCGGTTCGATGCTTAGCGCGAACGGCCGGTGACCACAATTGATCAAAAAAAGCGCTTGTGAATGTTCATTCGCAGCGTTTGGCAGCCTGATCCCGTATTCCTACGCTGCCAAAGAGTCGCTGTTTCGAACCTTGTCTCCTCGGTGGCATCTTGTAACGCCTTGTCGCGTTGCAACATTTTCCGTCTCGGTTGCGACGACGGTCCGGGGAGCCTGATTTCGCAGCTGCCGATTTTTGAAGCGTTCTTTCAAGTTTGTTTCGAAGGTTTCGATGCGCAAAATCTATCTCATTCCGGCCGTCGTCGGCCTGCTCACCTCCGTTGCCGCCGGGCCGCTCGCGGCCCAGGGCGCCGTGCCGAAGCAGAAGGCTGCGCCGGCACCCAGAGCCGCCGCGGCCGGTGCTCCCGCTGCAGCCGGCACGCCCGTCGCCGCCGGCGCGCCGTCGGCCGAGACGCCTGGAGCGGAGGACAAGAGCAAAGCGATCGACGGCTTCCGCTCCGCCAAGTTCGGCATGAACGAGGCCGACGTGCGCGCGGCGATGACGAAGGATTTCAACGCCAAGCCCGATGCCATCAGGGCGCAGGACAACGCCGCCGAGCTGACGCACAGCATCCTGCTCTCCGTTCCGGAGTTGTTGCCGAACGGCGGCACCGCCGAGCTCTCCTACGTGTTCGGCTACAAGTCCAAATCGCTGATCCAGGTCGGCGCGGTCTGGTCGAAGGGGACCGACGCGGCGATGACGCCGGAGAAGCTGTTCTCCAACGCCAACATCCTGCGCGCCCACTTCATGGGCGAAGGCTTCAAGCCCGAGTCCATCGCGGTCAACATGCCCGTCGCCGGCGGCATCGTGATGTTCCGCGGCAGCGACGCCAAGGATCGCTCGGTGATCCTGCTGCTGCAGGGCACGTTCGAGAACAAGGAGAACAACCAGCGTCTGCTGACGCCGACCAGCCTGCTGCTGTTCTACGTGGCCGACGCCAAGAGCCCCGACATCTTCAAGCTGCCGCCCGGCCAGTTCTGATGCCGGACGGCGGCACGACATTCTCCCACCCGGTTGTGGATCGGCGCCAATGCCGATGAAGAGGATCTGACATGCGCGGACCATCTGCGGCGCAAGACAATGACGAGCTGACGACGTTGCGCAAGCTTTCGCGCTTCCGCTCGATGTCGCTGCTCTGCGCGATGCAGATGGTCTTTCTGCCGGTGTACAGCGTCCGCGTTCAGGCGCAGACGGCGAACGTCATTCTGCCGGACGGGCGCACCGGGACGAGCTTGCAGACCTCCGGCAACGTCACCAACGTCACGACGTCGACGGTGTCGGGCGCCAACGCCTTCAACTCGTTCTCGCAGTTCAGCGTCGGGCAGGGCAACACCGTCAATCTGCAACTGCCGACGGGGACGCAAAATCTCGTCAACATCGTTCGCGACGCGCCGGTCTACGTCAACGGCACGCTCAACTCCTACATGAACGGCGCGATCGGCGGTAACGTCTACTTCGCCGATCCCAAGGGCTTCGTGGTCGGTCGCAGCGGCGTGGTCAATGTCGGCAGCCTCAACGTCTCGACGCCGACGCGCGAATTCACCGACAGCCTGATCGGTCCGGGCGGGGCGATCAATGGCACGGCGGTCGGCAACCTCATGGCGGGCTCGTTCCCGGTCTCGCCGGACGGCAACATCCGCATCTATGGCCGCATCAACGCCCAGGACGGCGTGCGGCTGACCGGGCAAAACGTCATCGTCGGCGGCGCCAGCCAGCGCGACATCGCCAATCTCGACCATGCGGCCAAGTTCGCGGCCTCGGTCAATTCGAAGGGCCTGCGCAGCGCCAGCGCCATCACCGTCAGCAATGGCTCGATCCATATCGGCGCCGTCAACAACGCGCGTGTCAACGGCCGCCTGACCGCGCGCAGCAAGACCTCGACGCCCAGCAACATCACGGTCCAGGCCGGCAACAATATCGAAATCGGCAAGCGAGCCAATCTCAACATCGCAAGCGCAAACGGCGATGCCGGCGAGATCCGCCTGAAGGCGGCCCAGAACCTGACTGTCGCGGGCGGAGCCAAGTTCAATGCCAGCGCGAAGACCGGCAATGCCGGTCTGGTCGATTTCAGCGCGAACGGGATCATCGACATCGGCCAGGGTATCAAGGTCAACCTCAGCACGGACAACGGCAAGGCCGGCACGCTGCTGATCGACCCGACCGACCTTGTCGTCGGTGATGCCGCCCATGGCGACACGGGCGTGACGCTGTCGAACAGCTCTGTGGCGGCTGCGATCAACGGGCTCAGCGCCGGTGCCACCTACCTCATCCAGGCAGACAACTCGGTCACGCTGGCGGCCCACGCGGTGGTCGATACCCGTCGTCTCGATGCCAATGGTTATTCGACGGGCAATGCCAACGACATCCGGATAGAGGCGCGGATAATCGATATCCAGAACGGCGCGCAAATTCTCGCGCAGGCCGTCAACTCCGCCAGCACGCATTACACCAGCGGCAATGTGGCGCTCGCGGCGACGGCGAGCGACAGCAAGCTGTCGGGCCAAGCCACTGCGACGTCGGGAATTACGGTCGACGGCCGGATTACCGGCGGTGACATCACGATCGCATCGGTCTCGACGGCGTCGTCCAGCTTTACGAGCTCGGTCCCTGGCCTCTTTACGCTGGTGGGCACCACGCTCGCGGCCTCGATGCTCGGCATCAACGGCGGCTACGTGGCCGCGAGCGCCACCGCGACGGTCAATATCAACGGCAACGCCAACATCAACGGCACCGGCAACGTCTCCATCGCCTCGCATGGTTCGGAGACGGCGCAGGATCCGGCGATCGCGAGCACCTTGATCGGCGGCTCGCCGATCGGCGCCGCCGCTGTCGTCGGCAAGATCGACGGCAATGTCAGCACCAATGTTGCCTCCGGCGCCACGATCAGCGCAGGCGGCAACCTCGGCATCCACGCCATCAACGATGCAACGCTGGCCGTTACCGCGGTCGCAGCGACCTCCAGCGCGCAATTCGTCGAGACGGTGGCCTATTCCACAGGCTCGGTCTCGACCACGGCCAATGTCGGGACCGGCGCGAACCTTTCCGTCGGCACCGTGAATGCATCCGGCAACTCGCTGACAGTGCGGGCGATCAACAACAACTCGTTCTCGACCGGCGCCACGTCGGTTGCGCTGAGCACGCCGACCGCCAGCGGTGGTGTTGGCGGGGCGCTCGCGATCAGCGACGTCACCACATCCGCAACCGCGAAGCTCGGCTCGTCGCTGGGCACCAGCGCGTCGTCGCGGATGAACGGCTCCGTTCTGGTCGAGGCGACCTCGAACACGACGAGCAACTCGACCATGGCGTCGACCATTGTCGGTACGCCGGCGCTGGTCGGCGCGATCCAGGGGTTCCTGGTCTCCAGCCCCAGCCTGTCGGGGATGATGGCTCAGCAGATGGTCTCGCTGATGCCGGTGAACTTCAATTTTAAGGCCGCCGGTGCGCTGTCGCTGGCCAACAGCACTGAAAACGCGACGGCATCGATCGGCCAGAATCCGAGCGGCGGCGCGCCGAGCCTTTATGTCAGCGGCAACGTCGCGGTCGTCAGCACTCTCATCGATCGGGGCGTGCGCAGCAATGCGACGGCTTCCGCGATCACCAAGGACGTTACCAGCGGCGAGGGCGTCGCGATCAGCGCGGCGGTCGCCTGGGGCAATTTCAACCACAATTCCAACGCCTATATCGGCAGCGGCACCACCGTCAACGCGGCCAATATCGCCGTTGACGCCACCACCTCGATGCCGATCACCAATACCTGGCTGAAGTGGGACGGACTGACCGAGGTCCTCGGCCATCTCAACGGCAATCTCGGCGTTGGCGGCAATATCCTGACGAGCTATGCCAACGCTACGGCCGACGCTGGCGACGTGATCGGCCTCGCCGGCTCGATGAACCATTTCGTCGTCAACAACAACACGACGGCCTGGGTGGCCGGCAGCGCCAGTCTGACCGCGACTTGCACCACCGCGGCCTGCGGCAGCAGCTGGTCCGCGACGGTCAACAACGGTGACGTCCACACCTACGACACCAGCGTCCAGATCGCGGCGACCACGACCATGGCGTCGATCGACGCGGCCGGCAATGTCGGCACGCTCGGCTTCCTGTTCGGCAACACCTCGGGCGGATCGTCCGTGGGCGGTGCGCTCAATCTCGTCCAGTTCAACACCAACACCATCGCCGGCGTTTCGGACCGCGCAACGCTGCGCGCGGCGGACGACATCGCCGTCAACGCGATCACCTCGGACCAGTTCGTCGCCGTCGCGCCGTCGTCCGGCAAGGCCGCCGGCGCGCTGGCGCTGAACGGCATCACCTCGCTCGGTTTCCTGAACAACACGACCCATGCGTCGATCTCGAGCCAAGCCACCGTCTATGCCCCGACCGTCGGCATCCTGGCGCAGCAGGACCTGTCGGTCGTGACCCTGTCCGGCGCGATGAGCTACAATGGCAGCGGCGGTTCGGCGGTCGGCCTGTCGGTCGCCTATCTCGGCGCAAATACCGACACGTCCGCCTATATCGGCGACAACCATTCCGATATCCGGCCCGGCGTGTTCAGCGCCAACGATCCGTTCGCCGGCACCAGCGGCGGAAGCGGGGCGGTGAACGTCGACAATCTCACGCTGAGCGCGACCACGTCGGGGCGCATCACCGCGGCTGCGGTCGCTGCTGCCGTCTCCGATCCGGCGTCGTCGAGCTTCTCCGACAAGGCCGACGCTGCCGGCGCCGCTGCGACGGGAGGCACCGCCGGCGTGACGACGGCCGCAAGCAAGATCGGTTCGACCTCGGGATCGAGCACCAGCGGCTTCAGCCTCGATCTCGCCGGCAGCTCGTCGGTGAGCGACGTCTCGCTCGGCACCAGCGCCTATATCAAGAACACGACGGTCAACAAATACACCACGGCCAGCGCTGTCACGACCAATACGATCGTTCAGGCGCTCAACGACACCATGCTCAACAACGGGTCCGGCTCCGCGGCGCTCAATCTGGCCGGAGCGTCCGCTACCGGGGCTGCGATCGGCGGTGCGATTGCGTCGGCGATGTCGAACAACGAGACGCTCGCTTATATCTACGGCACCACCATGAACGACCAGAGTTCGGTGACGGTGCAAGCGCTTAATGGCGGCTCGGAAACCGTCGTCGCTCTCGGTGTGGCGGGATCGAGATCCAATTCGGCGTCGCTGTCGGCCTCGGTCGGCATCATCACCGACAGCGCCAACGCCTATATCGAGAGCTCGACGATCGCGGGCCAGGCGACCGGCGTCAATCGCGCGCTCGAGGTCGACGCCTACCAGACCACGAACATCGCGATCGGCGGCGGCTCGCTCTATCTATCGGGTGGCCAAGTCGGCGTCGGCATCGGGCTGACCTATGCGTCGATCGCCGATCCTTCGGGCGGCAACGCCACCGACGCGCATATCCGCAGCACCGGAATCTCGAACTACGACACCCTGCTAGTGATGGCCGACAGCGCCAGCGTGATTGCGGCTGGTGCGGCCTCGGGCGGGGGAGGGGCCAGCGCCAACAGCCTCGCCGGCGCGATCGTCGTCAGCGAGGTCGCGCCCACCACGACGGCCTATATCAGCAGCGGCTCGACCGTGAACATCAATGTCGGCAGCGTGACGGTGCTGGCGGACAGCGGCGCCGTCTCCGCGCTGGACACGGCGCTCGGCAACCTCGTCAAGAAGTCGAACAACAATCATCTCGCCTCGGACACCTGCACGGTCGCAGGCGGCACGGGCGGACAGAATTGCATCGACTTCAGCGCGGCCGCGCTCAACGACGGCACGGGCAACGGTCCGGGCGCCAGCATCGTCTCGGTTGCGGGCCTGATGCAGGCCGGCAAGAACAATGTCGGCGCCTCGATCGTCTACAATACCATCGCCACCACGCATTCAGCCTACATCGCCAATGTGTTGATGTCGGCCCCGGGCAATGTCCGCGTCAGTGCGGTCGATTCCTCCAAGATCCAGGCGGTCACGATCGGCTTTGGGCTTGCGACCGGGCAGTTTGCGGGCGTCGGCGGCACGACGATCAGCTCGATCGCCAACACAGTTTCGGCCGCCATCGGCAACAATCTGTCGAGCGCGACGCAATCCTCCGTCACCGGCCGCAACATCTCCGTCAACGCGACCGACAATTCCAGCATCACCGGAACCGCAGCGATCGCGGGGGCGTCGACGCAAGGAAGCGCCGCAGGCCTCGCGCTCGTCTACAGCAGCATCGCCAACAATGTCAGCGCCGGCGTCACCGGCTCCAAGCTGATCGCCTCGGGCAATGTCGGGGTCGGTGCGAATTCGAATGCCAATATCTCGACCGTCGCCGTCGGGATTGCGATGTCCTCGCAGGTCGGCCTCGCAGGGTCAGTCGCCACCAATCTGATGGGGACCAACGTCACCGCCAGCATCACCGCCGCCGGCACCAACGGCATCAACGGCGCCGATGTCACCGCGACCAACAATGTCGGCGTGATCGCGGGCAACAACGACAAGGCGGCCGTATTCGCCGGCGCCCTCTCGATCAGCAAGGGCGCGGCCGGCGGCGCGGGCTCGCTGGTGACCAACCAGATCACCGGCACCACCGCAGCCTATATCAGCGGGGCCAACACCAAGGTCGACGCGCTCGGGACCAGCTCCACCGATACGCTGTCAGTCAACAACGGCACGCTCGTCCACGCCTTCGACCTCGGCACCGCCCATGCGCCGACCGACACCACGCCCGATCTCTCCGAGAACCAGGACAGCGTGCGCGGCCTTGCCGTGGTGGCGAGCTCGCATCAGGCGGTCGTGACCAACGTCGCTTCTGTCGCCGCGAGCGGCGGCATCTCGATCATGATCAATCCGATCACCAATGTGATGAGCGGGGTGACGCGGGCCTATATCGACAGCGCGGCCATCGACACGCGCCTGACCTCCTCGACGCTCAAGCCGCAGATCGAAGTGGCCGCGTCGAGCTTCTCCTATTCCGGCGCGTTCGGCGCCGGCATCGCCTACGGCAGCAGTGGCGGCGGTGGCGCGACGATTGTCTCGACGACGATGTCGCGGGAGACCTTTGCCTATATCACCAATGCCACGGTCGGCGGCGTCCAGTCGTCGAGCGAGACCGTCGGCGCCGTCACCGTGAAGGCCAATGCCGAGCAGGATGCGTCCTCGATCGCGATCGGCTTCAACACCGGCTCGGTCGGGCTCAACGTTTTCCAGGCGACGACGGAAGCCTATGTCGACGGCGGCGCGCTGACGGCCTCGTCACTCACGGTCAACGCCAACAACAACACCGGCATCTTCTCTGCCAACGGCTCCGGCGCCTATGGCAGCCAGGCCGCGATCGGCGCAGCATTCCTGGTCCAGGTCTCCTCGAACCGGACCCTGGCCTATATCGGCGACGAGTTCCACTATCAGGGCAACAGCGCCGCGCACACCACCGCGCTCAATTTGAGCGGCGCGCTCGACGTCGAGGCCACCACCAAGAACCGCTTCGAAGCCTATGCGATCGGCGGCGCGCTCTCGACCGGCACGGCGGCGATCGCCGGCATGGCCAATATCGAGGTCGCCAACAACACCACCATTGCCGGTGTCTACGACACCACGCTGCAGGGGGTGACGGGCGGTACAGCCGGCGCGGTGACGATCAACGCGACCGAGGACGTCGCGATCAAGGAGATCGCCGGCGCGCTTGCTGTAGGCGCCAGCGGGGCGGGGGTCGGCGTCGGTGCTGCGGCCAACGTCATCGTGTTCAAGAGCCGGACCGTTGCGGAGAGCTGGAACAGCAATCTGAACTCGGTGGGCGCCATCAACGTCAATGCGCTCAGCACCAAGGAGGTGCTGTCCTACGCGGTGACGGCCGGCATCGGTGGCAGCGTCGGCATCGGCGCGACTGTCGGCGTCATCATCATCGGAACCAACACGGCCGATGCCGATACCCAGGGCCAGCAGACCGGCCAGCTCAATCAGGGCGGCAACGGCACCATCGCATCGGTCAACAGCGGCACCAGCAGCACGCACGGCAGTGACGCCGTCGCGAGCAGCACGGCCGGCAATCCGAACAGCGCCAATGTCAGCTCAACGTATGATGTCAGTGGTGTGCTGAGCGGCGGCAGCGACGTCGTGGTCGCGCAGATCGCGGGCGGCAACGTCAGGGGCTCGCAGGTCAATGTCGGAGCGACCAGCGCCAACGCGGCCAAGATGTATCTGCTTGGTGCGGGCTTTGCCAAGAATGTCGGCATCGGTGCCGGCATCGGCTACACCAGCGTCAACAGCACGGTGGTCGCCAATCTGAGCGACTACGGACGCAACGGCTCCGGCGTGCTGGTGGCCGCGGATACGCCTTTGGCCGTCGTGGCGCCGTCCGTCAGCGTTGCGGCGGTCGTCAAGGACGCCAACACCGGCCCTTATGCCGGCAAGACCATCGACACCGAGGCGATCGCCGGCGGTGCGGCGCTCTACTTCGGCGCCCAGGCTGCCGTGGCGGTCGGCAATGTCACCAACACCGTGACGGCGCTGCTCGGCGGCAATATTAGCGGCACGGGCGGGACCGGCGCTGCCGTCATGGCGCAGGACTCCACGACCCAGGTGGTCTTCACGGGCGGCGTCTCCGCCGGTGCCGTGGCCGTCGGCGCTTCGGTCGCGACAGCAAGCCGGCACAGCTCGGTCGCAGCGCGGGTCTTGAACGGTGCCACCATTAGCACCTCGCAATTGTTGATTGGCGCAGGCGGGGCAGGCACCCTGAGCACGACGGCAACCGCACTCGGCGGCGGCATCGTCGCCGGCTCGGGTGCGGACGCAGAGGCCACTGAGAACTCGGGCGTGCTGGCGGAGATCGGCGCCGGCGCCTCGATCACGACGTCCGCGAGCGGGATCGGTACGCTGGTGTCGGCGGCGATTGCGCCCAATTTGTCGAGCGAAGCGATCGGCGTTTCGGTCGGCGGCGGAGCCGTCGGCGTCGCCATCGCGAAGTCCACGGTCGGCGCCACGGTGACGGCCGATGTCGGCGACGCCGTCAGCTTCTCGGGCGGTGCGCTCGACGTGAGCGCCAAGGCGCTGGTTCCGACCAGCGGCACGACGACCTGGGCGAAGGCGCTTGCCGGCGGCGGCGGCTCGCTGATCGGCGCGCAGGGCAGCTACGCCCAGGCGTCACAGAACGCGACCGTGAGTGCCTATGGCGGGGTGGGGATCAGACTGCCCAACGCCAACGTGACCATCGAGGCCGAAAACGACAGCGCCCAATACGCCGAGGCGACCGGCCTTTCGAGCGGGTTCCTGGCACTCGGCGCCACCGTCGCGCAGACGTCATCCAGCGCGCACACCTATGCCTATCTGGGTGCGCCCGCGGACATGGATGCCGCGAACCACGGCAATTACACCGGCGTCCTCTGGATCAAGGCCACCGGCACCGACACCAACGTCTCCAATGCGACGGTCGGCGCGGGCGGCACCTATGCCGGCGCGGCGGCGGTCGCCACCACCAGCTCGACCGCGGTGACCAACGCACGGTTCGACGGCGGTTCGACGGACGACACGCTCTATTTCGGCGGCTTCCGCATCGACGCCAAGCACACCACGAACTACATGGCGAGCGGCGACGCCTATCAGGCGTCCACGGCCGGCGTGTCGGCCGGCAAGGCGCGGAACGACGTCGACTCCACCACCACGGCCGAGATCGGCACGCATCTGATCATCAATTCGGCGGCCGGCGACATGGTTGTCATCGCCAACGACATCGTCAACCAGGGCGGCGGCGGTGCGCGTTCGGGTTCCGGCGGCTCGTTCTCGGGAGCGGCCGCGCTCAGCGAATCCTTCGTGACGCAGAACGTCACCACCAATATCGGCGCCGGCACGGTGCTGAGCCTCAACGACGATCCCAGGACCTCGACCGCGGCGATCAACATCGAGGCCTACAACACGCTGAACACCAACGACACCGCGAGCCTCGCCACCGCCAGCTTCTTCGCCGGCGGCGGGGCCGAATCCAACATGACGGCGAATGCCACGCTCGCGGTGAACATCAACGCCCGGCAGCTGTTCAGCGCCGGCAAGATCTATGTCGGCACGGCGGCCAAGATGGCGGCGGCCAACAACGCCAATGCCAGCCTCTATGGCGCGATCGCGGGCGTCGGCGCCAGCACCAACAGCTGGGTGCATGCCACCCAGTCCGTGAATGTCGGCGACAACACGAAGATCGTGGCCTGGCGCGATATCACCATGTATGCCGGCCTCGCCGGCGACGGCTCGGTCTTCAGCAGCGTGCAGGCGACCGCGACGACGGTCGTCTACAACAACACGGCCATTCCGATCTCGACGCTGTACCGCGGCACGGCCAATGCGGACGACACCACCAGCCTGACCCTCGCTCCGACCTCGAGCGTGCTCGGCGCCCGAAATATCTATCTGGGCGCCACGCAAGGGCAGGTCACGGCCGCCGGCAACGGCAGCAACTACAATCCGTATCTCGACATCTTCAGCGCCAAGAACAGCGACAACCACAGCCACACCAGCGGCACCGGCGACGTCGCGCTCAACGGCCTCGTGGTCGCGGGCATCAACAACGATTTGAGCATCACGATCAACCTCGGTGCGAGCACGCCGACCCTGAGCACGACGAGCCCGTACTCCGCGCTGACGCTCGAATCCGTTGCCGACGTCAATCACTTCAACCCGGTGATGAGCTGGAACCACCAGACCGTCCAGTACACCACCATCGGCAACTTCAATCCCTATCAGCTGGTGGTCAACCAGCTGGCGACGCTGACCGGCCTGACCGAGACTCAAGTTCGCTCCCAGCTCGCGGCGGCGACGGCGACGAATCCCGCCACCATGTCGCCGTCCGGCACCGATCCGACCGGCGACATCCAGCGCCAGATCGACACGCTGATCAAGCAGGCGCCGTTCACCTCCGACGCGCCCGGCAACGCCTTCGCTTTCGGCGACATCCTGGTCTCCGCCGGCAACGTCTCCATCTTGGCGCAGAAGCTGACCGGCAACAGCGGCACGAACCCGGCCGCGCCCGCAGTCATCGCGCGCAGCTCGCCCTTGATCAAGATCGAGAACAAGGGCCTCGACTTCATGAGCCTCGGCAACCTCACGGTCACCGACGTGAGCGGAGGCAACATTACCTACCGCCAGATCGACCATGTCGACCCGGAGTCACACTCCAACGTGACCTTCACCGCGATGCCGAGCGCTTCGCCGGTCATCGACATCTCGGCCACCTACAATCGCCTGGATCCCGACAGCGGCCAGGGCATCGACCAGAACGGCAACGTGCTGACCCGCACGCCCGACATCTATTTCAACGGTGCCGTCAACAATCCGAACGGCCTGCTCAAGGTCGTCAACAATCTCGGCAGTGTCGTCGCATCGCAGTCGCTCAGCGCCGCGACCGTGCAGATCGTGGTGCCCAAGGGCACGTTCACCTTCCTCGGCGGCATCGGCAGCTTCTACGACAGCAGCAGCGCGGTCACCTCGCAATGGGCCAGCACCGAAAACAGGCCGGAAGACGCGCTGACGGCGGTGATGACGGCGGCGACCTATCTCGGTGCCTACGGCGACTACTATACCGCTCCGCATATCGGCTCTGGAGGCGATCACCCATATTTCTATTACTGCTGCGCCAGCGGCAGTAGCGGCATCTATGCACCGGTCGGCAATGCCGACGCCAGCACGATCTTCACCGCGCGCATGCTGATGACGTTCTACGACGGCACGTCGCTCTACTCGTCGATATTCCTGCCGATGGGCCAGGGCGCGCCCGGCAACGGCAATCCCAACGCCGGCAGCGTGCCGAGCGTCAGCACGCTGCAGCAGATCGAGGGGCCGACCAGTCAGGTCATCTCGACTGCGCCGTGGGAGAAGACCACCTATGACGGGCGGAACGTCTACGCGGATAGCGGTCCGTACAAGACGCCGTTCAACTGTGCGGGCTGCTCGGCGTTCTTCCAGGTCATCAACATCCAACCGGATGCAATCACGCCGAAGACCGCCGAGACACCGGCCACCGTGACGGACACCCGAACCATCAGCGCCCAGGCGGTCATCATTTCGGCCTCGGTGATCAACATCAACGGTACCATCCAGGCCGGCTCGAGCAGCAATTACTCGGTGAACATTGGCGCCGATGCGGCACAGCAGGTCACGAATCTCAGGAACAACAGCGCCGCCTTCGCCCAGGCCCAGGCCAACGCGCGGAACGGCAGCTATGTCGACATCTCAGGCGCCAACCTGACGACCTCAGGCACCGGCGACGTCAAGATCGGCGTCAGGTACAACGCTCTCACCGACCAGTTTATGCTGAACGGCGTGGTGCAGGGCGCCGGCGGCTACGTCTATCTGAACGGCAAGATCATCTCGACCTCGACCGACAATACCCAGACCCAGGGCAACATCGAGATCAAGGGCGGCGCCGGCACGATCACGGTCAACAACACCAGCGGACTTGCACTCGTCACCAACACCATCAATACCGGGGCCACCGCGCAAAGCGTGGTCGAGATCGTCGACCAGCTCCAGGGGAAGACGACGTGGTATGTCTACGATCCCAAGGCGGCGAGCAACCAGCAGGTAACGAAATACGAGACCAACAGCGTCACTGCGGCCGCGGTCGACCCGTCGATGATTACATCCAGGACTGGTACTGCTGGCATCCAGTACGCGACGCAGGCGAACATGCTCTATCAATGGGTCGACACCGCAACGCTGGATCGCCCGACCAACAGCACGCAGTTCGACTACGGCTGGCACTTCACGCCCAATCAGGCCACCGGGGCGAACTGGACCACCACGACCAGCCTGGTTTCGGGCACGCAGAGCACCAATTACCAGAAGGTCACCACCGCCACCGGCAGCTATCACTGGGCGGACGGCGTGGACGCGCAAGGCAACATCAATCCACTCAACACCCATCCCGACAAGTGCTGCGGTGCGGACGCCCAGTTCAATTGGTACCAGGCGATCTACGATCATCTGACGCTCACGCTGACCAACACGGTCAAGGCGTCGAACCCGATCAACATCAAGTTCACCGGCGGCGGCAATAGCGACGTCCTGGTCAATTCGACCTCCGGCATCGTCATCAACGGGTCGATCAACAACCTTCAGGGCACGACGACGCTCAACGCCACCGGCACGAACTCGTCCATCACGGTCGGCGCCAATGCCAACAACCCGGTGATCTCAGGCACGAGCGTGACGCTTCGGGGTGACGGCGGCATCGGCACGCTCGGGGCCACCAAGGCTCCCGTCCAGGTGCAGCTCTATGGCGGCAGCCTGACTGCGAGCTCGATCGACCGCGACATCGCGGTCGCGGCCGTGGGGTCGCTGTCGATCAACCAGGTCAAGGTGAATTCGGCGGGCGCCACGCCGCAGGGCAACGTCTTCCTCTCGGCGGTCGGCGACATCAACTCGGCGTCCGCCTACAACCCCGCCAACCCGGTCGTGATCGGCAAGAACATCGAGATCAACTCCACGTCCGGTGCGATCGGCGCGACGAGCGCCGTCGTCAACGGCGCGAGCACGCTGACCAACATCAATCCGCTGGTGATCCAGGCGACGGGGACGGTCCAGGCGGGCGGCAGCGTCGACGGCGGCGTGCTCGACAGCACTTCTGCCACCGGCACCTACATCATCCAGTCCAAGGGCGACCTCCGCCTCGGCACGATCCAGTCGACCGGCGGCCCGGTCTTCCTCGAAGCCGCCGGCTCCGACGGCAACCAGGCCAGCATCCTCAATGGCCGGGCGGCGGTCGGTCTCACCCAGGCGCAGAGCCAGCATCTGCAGGACGTCTGGGCCAGCCTCGATCTGCTCAGCGGCAACGCCGCGACCAACGCCGTCAACAGCTACCAGTCGATGGTGACGTCGGCCTACAACGACTATTTCCAGCTCAAGAACATCGCTTTCCCCAACGGCAGCACCTACAACCCCACCTCGGTGGGGCAAACGGTGCTGCGGGCGCAAGTGGCTGCCAAGCTCGGCATCGATCCCGCCGACGTCACGACGACGCAGATGAAGACCGAGGCGACGACGCGGTTCCTGCGGGACCAGTTCCTGCTGGGCAAGATCAGCACCGACGAGCTCAAGACCTCGCTGACGAGTTTGCTCGGCACCGCGCCTGCGGATCCGCTGGGGACGGTGTTCGGCAGTTCACTGTCCACAACGCTGTTCACCAAGCTGTTCGACGGCGTCTCGACGGCCAATCAGCGCCTGCCCACCAACACGGCGCTGCAAACGGCGCTGAACACTTATAACGCGAACTACAGCTATACGCTGTCATCGACCGAGCGGGTCTACGGCATCATCACAGCGGGCGCGCAGTGGACGCAGAGCCAGCTCGCCTACACCGTGTCGTCGTCGTCGATCGGCGCGGCGCCGCCGCCGATCGACGAGAACGTCATCGCCAATGTCAGCGCCAACCAGATCATGCTGTATGCGCCGCGCGGCTCGGTCGGCAATTCGGCGGCGCCCCAGACCTTCACCTTCACCAGCGTCGATGCGTCGTCGCTGACGACGGAGCAGCGCGCATTGCTGTCCTCGGCCGGCCCCGGCCAGCTCACCGTCGGCGCGGTGACCGACCCGACGAGCCACGTCACGACCTATACGGTCAGCCTGTCGCAGCAGAATCTCGTCGTCGTCGACAACCCGATCGCGATCTCGGCCAAGGCGCTGACCAATATCTATCTCGGCAGCAAGAACGGCCTCGCGCTCGGCGGCGTCACCGCGAATTACGGCCCGATCACGGCCGCGCAGGCCAACGGGATCGAGGTGACCGGCCGCGGCGACGTCAAGCTCGACGCCGTCACCAGCATCTCCGCCAATGTGGGCGGCGCGGTGATCTCCGGCGACATCGCCAACCTGACGCTGATCGCCGAGCGCGGCAATGTCGGTGCCCCCGGCGCCGCCGGCGGCAATCCCGCCAACAATTCCAACGCGCTTCAGATCGCCTTTGCAGACCCGGGCCACGACCAGCTCGACCAGGTCTCGTCGGCGCAGGGCATCTACGTGAAGCAGACCATCGGCGATCTCATCCTCGGCAACATCTCCGCCGGCAACGCGATCCAGCTCGCCGCAGCCGGCAGCATCTACGCCGAGGCCGATTTCACCGACCGCAGCGCGATCCACATCCTCGGCACCGACCTCGACCTGCGCGCCGGCGGCAATATCGGCTTCAACGGCTCGTCCTTCCAGCCGTTGCAGGTGAACATCTCCGGCGCGGTGACCGGCACGGCGGTCGGCGATCTCAGCATCCTCGCCGTCACCGGCGATCTCGCGGTCGGCCGGAGCGGCGCCTATGGGTCGCTGACGGCCGGCGGCGCCCTGACGTTGAACGTGGCCCGCGGCGCGCTCGCCATTAATACCAGCATCGGCAGCGATGGCCTGATGCAGCTGCTCGCCAATCGCGGCATGACCTTCGCGGCCGGCACCAGCACGGCGCCGGTGGTCGCGACCAGCAGCTCGGACGGCGTGACGCTGGTGGCCGCGACGCTGTCGATGGGTGCCTATTCGGCCATCAACGCGGCCGGATTGATCTCAGTGACCACCACGGGCGATGCGACGATCGGCCAGCTGAATTCGTCGCAGTCCTATGCCGCCGCCTCGAACAGCCCGTCGATCATCGTCACCGCCGGCGGCGTCGCCTCGCTCGGCGCGATCGTCGACAATGGCGACGGCCAGACCAAGTTCCTCGTGTCCGGCGCCGGCGCCGACGTGTCGCTGAGCGCTTCGAACGGCATCGGCGGCGCGACGAGCCGGTTCACCACCAACGCCACGCGGCTGTCGGCCAGCGCGAGCGCCGGCAGCATCTACCTGAAGGCGCTGACCGACACCGAGGTGAGCCTGCTGTCCGCAGCGAAGGGCAGCGTGGACATCATCGGCACTGCTGGCCTGACGCTCGACCAGGTGGTGGCGGGCACCGCGACCGGCGCGAGCGGCAGCTTCAGCGCCGTCGCGAACAACGGCAGCATCGTGATCGGCACCGCCGACAGCAGCGGCTCGCAGACGATCCACGCGACGGAGAATGTGACGTTCAAGTCGCTGGCGACCACCGGCAACGGCGGCGATCCCGGCAGCATCAACGTCACCGCGGACACCGGCTTCATCCTGGCCCAGACGGTGATGTCGGGCGGCGTCGCCACGCTCGGCTCAGTCGCGGCCCATGGCTCGGCGAGCCTGCTGGCCGCCACGACCATCACCGGCAATACGCTCGCGGCGACGACAGGCTCCGGGCTGCTGACGGCCAACGGCGGCGCGATCAACTGGAACGCCCTCAATGTCGGGACGACGCTGGGCGCGACCGCGGGGCAGGGCAGCATCAATTTGCAGACCGCCCAGAGCGGCGGCACGCAGACCCTTCACGCCCGCGACAATTTCACCTTCAATGCGCTGACGACGACGGGCGTCAACGGCGATGCCGGCAGCATCAACGTCACCGCGGACACCGGCTTCATCCTTGCGCAGACCGTGACATCGGGCGGCGTGGCCACGCTCGGCTCAGTCGCGGCCCATGGCTCGGCGAGCCTGCTGGCCGCCACGACCATCACCGGCAATACGCTCGCGGCGACGACAGGCTCCGGGCTGCTGACGGCCAACGGCGGCCCGATCAACTGGAACGCTCTCAATGTCGGCACCACGCTGGGCGTGACCGCGGGGCAGGGCAGCGTCAACCTGCAAACCGCGCAGAGCGGCGGCACGCAGACCCTCTACGCCCGCGACAATTTCACCTTCAATGCGCTGACCACGACGGGCGTCAACGGCGATGCCGGCAGCATCAACGTCACCGCGGACAACGGTTTCATCCTGGCGCAGACGGTGATGTCGGGCGGCGTCCCGACACTCGGCTCGGTCTCCGCCCATGGCTCGGCGAGGCTGATCGCCGCGGGCACCAACACCGGTCACAACCTCACGGCCGCGACCGGCAACGCAGTTCTGAGCGGCACGGTCGTTCGTTGGGATAATCTCAACGTTGGCGGCACGCTCGACGTCACCGCGACGACGGGAGGGATCACTCTCGGCACGGCTATCAGCGGCGGCACGCAGACCCTGCATGCCGTGAACGACATCGTCTTCAGCCAGCTCACCACGACCGGTATCCCGGGCGATGCCGGCGACCTCATCGTCAGATCCGACACCGGTTCGCTCCGCGGCGGATCGATCTCCGCCAACGGCGATACGCGTTTCGAGGTGGCCGGATCGGTCTCGTTCGACCGGATCAGCGGCAACATCGTCAAGATGACGTCGTCCGGGGATCTGACGATCAACTGGGTCAGTGTCGTGAGCGAGCTCGATCTCGCGGCCGATACGATCAACGTCAGGGGCGAGCAGGTCCGGTCCAACCCGGCAATCCCGCTGATCCTGAACATCACCGGCTATAACGGCGGCGTCGCCAAATATGCCAACGTCTGGATCGATCCCGACAGCATCATCGTCAACCAGTTCAGGGTGGTGGATGCGAACTTCTGGACCGACGCGCACGCCGTCTCGATCCTGAACGGCTATGTACCGGGTCAATTGTTGCTCACCACGGCAACCCAGCAGATCCTGCTCAACAATCGTTCGCTGGCGCCGGCCAACGGGCCGAGCCTCCAGCTCTACCAGCCCGGCGGCGTGTTCACGATGAGCCAGGTCGGCAACGCCAATGTCAGCAACGCCTATGTGGTGTACTACATCGGCGATATCTCCGCGACTGTCACCAATTACGGGCCGAGCCACATCTGCTGCAACGCCTTCACCGGCGCCAGCATGATGCGCAACATCGCGGTCGACGGCGAGGGCAAGGAGAGTATCGAGTCCTGGCTCGCAAAGAAGGATGGCGGAACGTTCTACCTGCTCGGCCTCTCCGGCCAGGCGCGTCTCGACGCGCTGCTGACGCCGCGGCCGGTCGAGGCCGTCGGCTCCGGTCCCGCCGTCAACATCGAGGGCCTCAGCGACATGCGCAAGCTGCGCCAGAAGGGGCAGCGTGCGGGCCGCGCCGGGTGGAAGGACGCAAGCGTGCAGACGGCGAAGCCGGCCGTGAGCCGTCTCGCGGAGGCGTGGTAGAGAATGCGGGTTCTGAGGGCAGCTCTGGTGATCGGGCTTGCAGGGTCCTGCATTGCATCCGCGCGCGCCCAGTCGATCAATCCCGGCGTGATCCAGAACGACGTTGACCGCCAGCGCCGCCAGCTCGAACAGCAGAGCGCGCCGCCGAAGCTCACGGGGCCGGCTGTGATCGGCGGCGAGCGCGAGAAGCCTCAGCTCCTGAAGCCGGGCGGGCCGAAATTCCGCCTGCGCAAGGTCACGTTCGACGAATCCAAGTTCATCACGCCGGCCGAGCTGGATGAAATCGCGAAGAAATATGTCGGCAAGGACGTCGATATCGCCGCGCTGTTGCAGCTCGTCGCCGACATCAACGCCGTCTATGCCGCGCGCGGCATCGTCACGGGCATCGCGACGCTGCCCGAGCAGGATGCCAAGGGCGGAATCGTCCGCGTCAAGCTGACCGAAGGCCGGCTGCAAAAGACGACCGTCGAGGGCAATAAGCAGACCCGCACCGACTACATCCTTCAGCGTGTGAAGGAGCCCGAAGGCGAGGTCCTCGACGTTCCCAAGCTCAACCGCGACGTGATCTGGTTCAACCGGACCAACGACGTGCAGATCAAGGCGCTGCTGCAGCCCGGCACGAGCTTCGGCCTCACCGACCTCCAATTCGCGGTGATCGAGCCGCCGGTCGACACCCTGCAGCTCTTCACCGACAACCAGGGCGCCGAGAACACCGGGCGTTGGGAGGGCGGTGCCTTCTACAAGCGCCACGGCCTGTTCGGGGTCGACGACCGCCTGACCTTCTATGGCGTCCGCTCCGACGGCAATCTCAACGGCAACGTCGCCTACAGCATCCCGGTCAATCCCTGGGGTGGCCGAGCCGGTCTCAGCTATACCGAAGGCAAGATCAAGATCGTCCAGGGACCGTTCGTCGCGCTCGACGTCACCGGTCGGTCGAGCCAGGCGGCGGTCAATTTCAGCCAGCCGGTCTGGGTGACACAGGACTGGCTGGTGCTGCTCAACGCAGCCCTGACCGAGGGCAAGACGGTCAGCCGCTTCGCCACGGTCGCCGTGACCGACGACCACTACGACAAATCCACGGCGGGCCTCTCGGTCACCAAGTCCGGCAACACCTATTCGATCACGGTGTCGCCGGCGGTGAACTACGTGGCGTGGCACGACTACGTGCTCGGCAACAACCGCGCGTTCAGCACCTATACCGGCTCGCTGATCGCGACCAGCGCCGCGGGGCCGGCGAACTTCAGCGCCAACGTGCTGGCGAGCTGGCAGTACACGCAGGAGAAGCTGCTGCCGGGCGACCAGATCTTCTCGATCGGCGGCCCCACCACCGTCCGCGGCTATCCCTCCAACGCGGCCTCCGGTGACAGCGGCTATTATTTCAACGCCGAGCTGCACTACAACTGGTCGCAATGGCTGAGGGGCTTCGACACCTATATCTTCACCGATTACGGTGCGGTGTATTCGACCTTCCCCGGCGTCACCGAAATGGCTTCGGTCGGCGTCGGCTTCTCCTGGACCTATGCGCAGTTCATGACCTTCGAGGCGAACTACGCGACGCCGCTGAAGATGGCGGTGTCCACCCAGAACCACTACGAGGCCTATGGCCGCGTGATCTTCCGGCCGCTGCTGATGTTCCAGAAGCAGGAGAGTGCTGCGCCGGCGGTGGCGGCACGCAAGTCGTAACCGGCGCTTCCCGTGTCCCGGACGCGGTGCGGCACGCAGTGACGCGCCGCAGAGCCGGGACCCAGAAGGCCATAGCGCCGGCTGTCGCGGGGGCCCCGGCTCTGCAGCGCACCGCCAAAGAGGCGCTGCGCTGCGTCCGGGGCACGAGACCGGAAGCCTTGAAAAGTTCGCGTCCGGTGAAGGAGCTTGTGCGCCGCTCGATCAGCGCCGCAGCGTAAACTCCTCCGCCCCGCGCCGGTGCTCCCATCTCGCCTGCTCGAGCTCCGGCTTGTCGCATTCGACCTCGGGATAGCCGATGCAGAGATAGGCAATGAACTTCCAGCTATTGGGTACGTCGAGAACGGCGTGGATGCGATCCGGATTGAGGATCGACACCCAGCCGAGGCCTATGCCCTCGGCGCGCGCGGCGAGCCACATCGCCGTGATGGCGGCGACCACGGAATATTCCGTGGTCTCCGGCATGGTAGCGCGGCCGAGGCCGTGACCGATGTCGCTGGCCTTGTCGGCAAACACGGCGAGATGGCCGGGCGCCTGCTCCAGGCCCGACAGTTTCAGCGTGGCATAGCGCGCCGCACGTTCGCCGGCATAAGAACCCAAAGCGTCGGCATTGCACGCCCTGAAATCGTCGATCACGGCACGGCGCCGCGCGGCATCGTCGACGACGACGAAACGCCAGGGCTGGCTGAGGCCGACCGATGGCGACAGACATGCGGTCTCGATCAGGCGATCGATCGCGCCATCCGGAAGCGGGTCGCTGCGAAACCGGCGTACGTCGCGACGCCACACGAACAGCTCGCGCAAATGCCGGCGGAAAGTGTCGTCGAACTCGACCATGAACTAGCCTCCCACCTGGAAGGCGGCCGCAACCAGCAGGATCAGGATCTCGCCCAATTGCTCGAACGCACCGAGGATATCGCCGGTCTGCCCGCCGATCTGCCGGATGGCGAGCCGCGCCAGCATCAGGCCCGCGAGCGACAGCAGGATCAGGCCGACCAGCGCCTTGCCGGGCCCCAGCGCGAGGGCGAGGGCGAGGGCCCCAAGTGCGAACGCAATGGCGACGCTGCGGCCGGGCGGCGCTCCCGCACTCGCCGAAAGGCCGTCTGGCCGCGCCGGGGGTACCAGTGACATGAAGGCGGGCACACCCGCGCGGGCCGCAATGTTCGCGGCGCACAGCGCCAGCGTGACGGCCCATGGATTGGCGATCGCGGCGAGCGCGCTCCAGCGCAGGCCGAACGACAGGATCAGCGCGCAGACGCCATAGGTCCCGATGCGGCTGTCGCGCATGATATCGAGCTTGCGCTCGCGCGTTCGCCCGCCGCCGAGCCCATCGGCAGTGTCGGCAAGGCCGTCTTCATGCAGTGCGCCGGTGATGAGGGCGGTCGCAGCCAAGGCGAGCAGGGCGGCAAGGTTCGGTGTCAGTCCGAACCGGCTGGCGATCTTGTAGACCATCGCGCCGGCAAGGCCGACCAGCAATCCCGCAACGGGAAGCGCCCAGGTCGCGCGCGCGACGGCGCCGTCGCCTGCGGGCGTCGACGATGCCACCGGGAGGATCGTGACGAACGACGCCGCCATCCGGAGATCGGCAACGATGTCTTTGAGAAGCTCGGCGCGCGGCATCATTTCAATTTCATGGGAAGGCCGGCGACGATGAACTCGACCTCGTCGGCAACGGCCGCGATGTTCTGGTTCATGATACCCGCGGCGTCGCGAAAGCTGCGGGCCAGCGCGTTGTCGGGGACGATGCCAAGGCCGACCTCGTTGGTGACGAGGACAACGGGGCTGTTCAGACGGGGCAGGGCGGCGGCGAGCTCGGTCACCTCTCGTTCCCAATTGCGCTCGGCGTGCATCAAATTGGAGAGCCACAGCGTCAGGCAATCCACCAGCCGTGCGCCGCCGCCATCGCTCGCGACCAGCGCGGCCAAGAGATCGAGCGGCACCTCGCGCTCGATCCAGTCGGTTCCGCGCCGCGCGCGATGGCTGGCGATGCGTGCTTTCATCTCGGTGTCGAGCGCTTCGGCCGTCGCGACGTAGACGGGCCGCCCTGGAAAGGCGCGCGTGCGCATTTCCGCGCGCTTGCTCTTGCCCGATCGCGCCCCGCCTGTGATCAAGATGACGGCCATGAAGGTCTCCTCGAGGGCCTGACTAATCACCAAACGCGGTCAAAGACAAAGCCGAAATCAAGCCGCGAGGGGCTTGCGCTTGGCCCACGCTTTGCGCAACAGGGGCGTGACAGGAGGCAGGGTTGGGCTTTGCGGGCGCGATGGTGGTGGCGATGGCGGTGGATGCCCTCTTGGGCTGGCCGTCGTGGCTGTTCGCGCGCATCGGCCATCCCGTGACCTGGCTGGGGCGGCTGATCGGTGTCATCGATGCCGGCTGGAATCGCGATTCCGATCCGCCGGCACTCCGCCGTGCCGCGGGCGTTGCTGGAGCGTCCGTGGTGATCGCGATCTCGGTTGCGGTCGGCTGGATGCTTCAGGTTTTGCTTCCCACGGGCTGGCTCCAGATCGTGCTGGTTGGTGTCCTCGCCTGGCCGTTGGTCGCATTGCGCTCGCTGCATGATCATGTCGCGGCGGTGGCGGCGCCGTTGCTGGCCGGTGATATCGCCGGCGCCCGCGAGGCGGTCTCGCGCATCGTCGGCCGCGATCCCACAGCGCTGGATGAGGCCGGCATCGCGCGTGCGGCGATCGAGAGCCTCGCCGAGAACGCCTCGGACGGCATCGTCGCACCGGTGTTCTGGGGCGCGGTGTTCGGGCTGCCCGGAATCTTGGGCTACAAGGCGATCAACACGCTGGATTCCATGATCGGCCATCGCAGCGAGCGCCACGAAGCGTTCGGCTGGGCGGCCGCGCGCGTCGATGATGTCGCCAATTTCATTCCGGCACGCCTGACCGGATTCCTGTTCGTGGTGCTGGCGCCGAGGCGATCGGAGGCGTTGTCGTGCATGACGCGCGATGCGCGCCGTCACCGCTCGCCCAATGCCGGCTGGCCGGAAGCAGCCATGGCCGGCGCGCTCGGCGTGCGGCTCAGCGGCCCCCGGATCTATCACGGCAGCACGACCGACGAGCCCTGGCTGAACGGGGGCGCGCGCGATCCGCTCGCCCGCGACATCGCCGAGGCACTGACGGTCTATCGCCGCGCCATGCTGCTGCTCGCCGGTATGCTTGCGATCCTGGCCTTCGCGTGAAAGAAGGAGGCATGCGCGAGCACGGTGGAAATCTCGATCTGGCCCAGCAGCGGTTTGGCTGCCGCACTGATGACTGGATCGATCTGTCGACCGGAATCAACCGGGTGCCTTACCCCGTGGGCGAGGTGAGCGCGCACGCGTGGACCGCGTTGCCGTCGCGTGCCGAGATCGAGGCGCTGCATCGGGCGGCGCAGCACGCCTATCGCACGCGCGCGCCGATCGTGGCGATGGGCGGTGCGCAGGCCGCGATCCAATTGCTGCCGCAACTCGGGCCGCCCGGCCGCGCGCGCATTGTCGCGCCGACCTACAATGAATATGCCGGCGTGCTGTCGGCTGCGGGGTGGGAGGTCCTGGAGGTCGGAGAGCTCGCCGCGCTCGAAGGCGCAGACCTCGCCATCGTCGTCAATCCCAACAATCCCGACGGCCGGAATCATGCGCCAAAGGATTTGCTGGCGCTGCTGCCGCGCGTCGGCCGTCTCGTCATCGACGAAAGCTTTGCCGACTCCGTCCCCCAGACATCGCTCGCGCCCGAAGCGGATCGGCCTGGACTGTTGGTCCTGCGCTCCTTCGGAAAATTTTACGGCCTTGCGGGACTGCGGCTGGGATTTGCAATCGGTCATGCCGCCGATATCGACAAGCTTGCCGCGATGTCGGGGCCATGGCCCGTCTCAGGTGCGGCGATCGCGATCGGCTGCCGCGCCTTGCGCGATGGTGCCTGGTCGGAAGCCACGTCCGAGCGGCTCGCGAGGGACTGTGCTCGCCTCGACGAGATGGCGCGAGGGCAGGGCTGGCGGCTTGTCGGCGGCGCCTCGCTGTTTCGACTTTATGAGACGCCGGACGCTCTTGCTGCGCAGGAGAAGCTCGCACGCAGCCAGATCTGGTCGCGCGTGTTCGCGCACAATCCGGCGTGGCTGCGCCTCGGGCTGCCCGGCAGCGAAAGCGAATGGACGCGGCTTGCCAAAGCGCTAGCGCGCTAGCGCGAGCAGGCCGTCGACGTCGAGATGTTTTTCGATGTGTTCGGCCAACGCATCGAGCGCGCTCTCGACCCGGGCGTGATAGGGCTCGCTGCCTGCGGGAATGTCGAGCTTGGCGAGATAGGCCTTGCGAAAATCATCCGAGGTGAAGAGGCCATGCAGATAGCTGCCCTGCACCCGGCCGTCGCGCGAGACCGCGCCTTCCGGCTCGCCGTTCAGCTTCGCGAATGGGCGAGCGCGATCGGGCCCGTCGGTGCGGCCGATGTGAATTTCGTAGGCCTCGATCGGCTGATCCGTCGCCGCATGCACAGCCGCGACGCGTGTCAACGTCTTGTGCGGGCTCATCACCGTCTCGACATCCAGCAGCCCCAGCCCTGCTGTGTCTCCCGCAGGGCCTTCGATGCCTTCGGGATCAGCGACGCTGCGTCCGAGCATCTGATAGCCGCCGCAAAGGCCGAGCACATGGCCGCCCCTGCGGTGATGAGCAAGCAGATCGATGTCCCAGCCCTGCGCACGTAAAAAGGCGAGATCGCCGCGGGTGGATTTCGAGCCGGGGATGATGACGAGGCGGACGTCGCCCGGAATCGCCTCGCCCGGGCGCACCATCACGAGGTCGACGCCGGGCTCGAGCTTGAGCGGATCGAGATCGTCGAAATTGGCGATGCGCGACAGCGCGAGGCAAGCGATCTTGCATTGGCCGGGCTTGCGCGCATCGCTGAGACCCAGCGCATCCTCGGCCGGCAGCTCGCCGGCGCGGGCAAACCAGGGCAGCACACCGAAGCCACGCCAGGCCGTCTTCTCCGCGATCAATCTGTAGCCGTCGTCGAACAGCGTGGGATCGCCGCGGAACTTGTTGATGACGAATCCCTGGATCATTGCGGCGTCGTCAGGGTCGATCACGGTCTTGATGCCGACGAGCTGGGCGATGACGCCGCCGCGGTCGATGTCGCCGACCAGCACGACCGGAACATCGGCCTTGCGGGCAAAGCCCATATTGGCGATGTCGGACTTGCGCAAATTCACCTCGGCCGGGCTGCCTGCGCCTTCGACCAGCACCAGATCAGATCGCGCCTTGAGGCGCTCGAAACTCTCCAGCACCGCGCCCATCAGTGACGGCTTCATCGCCGCGTAGTCGCGCGCACGCGCGGTCGCGATGCGCTTTCCATGCACGATGACCTGCGCGCCGACGTCAGTCTCGGGCTTGAGAAGCACCGGATTCATGTCGGTGTGCGGCTCGACGCCGGCGGCCAGCGCCTGCAGCGCCTGGGCGCGGCCGATCTCGCCGCCGTCGACGGTGACGGCGGCGTTGTTCGACATGTTCTGCGGCTTGAACGGCAGCACACGCAAGGACCGCCGCGTGAAGGCGCGCGCAAGGCCGGCGACGATGAGCGACTTGCCCACGTCCGAGCCGGCCCCCTGGATCATCAACGCGCGTGCCATCGGCGTCTTCTAAAGCGGAACGGGATTGAGTTGAATCAAGCGGCTGCGCGCTTGGTGCACCTCTCCCGCTTGCGGGAGAGGTCGCGCCGAAGGCGCGGGTGAGGGCTTTCTCCTCTTGGGGGTTCTCGATTGCGGAGACACCCTCTCCCCAGCCCTCCCCCGCAAGCGGGGGAGGGAGCACACTTCCCTCGGCGCAGCATTTGAATTCAATCTCATCGTCGTTCAGAACTCGACGCCGGCCTGCGCCTTGATGCCGGAGCGGAAGGGGTGCTTGACTAGCGTCATCTCGGTGACGAGGTCGGCGATCTCGATCAGCTCGTCCTTGGCGTTGCGCCCGGTGAGCACGACGTGAGTCATCGGCGGCTTCGAGGTCGTCAGGAACTCCACCACCTCGGCGATGTCGAGATAGTCGTAGCGCAGCGCGATGTTGATCTCGTCGAGCACGACCATGCGCAGGCTCTCGTCAAGGATCAGTTCCTTCGCCTTCTCCCAGCCGGCGCGGGCGGCGGCGATGTCACGGGCGCGGTCCTGCGTCTCCCAGGTGAAGCCTTCGCCCATCGCGTGGAACTGACAGAGCTCGCCGAAATGGCCGGTGAGCAGGCGCCGCTCGCCGGTGTCCCAGGCACCCTTGATGAACTGCACGACGGCGCAGGGGAAGCCGTGAGCGACGCAGCGCACGATCATGCCGAAGGCCGAGGAGGACTTGCCCTTGCCGGCGCCGGTGTGGACGATGATCAGTCCCTTTTCGCCGCTCTTGGTCGCCATGATCTTGTCGCGGGCGGCCTTCTTCTTCGCCATTTTCGCGGCGTGCCTGCTGTCGGTATCCTCAGTGGTTTGGGTATCCGGTTCAGGCGCCATGGGTCCCGGTCCTTCGGCTTGACAAGAGGCGGCCACCGGCAAATGGTGACCCTGCGTTGGTTCCTGTCCTATGACAGGCGAAGAGGGAATGCGATAGGGTCCGAATCGGCAAGATTTGGGTCCAAAATGCAGCCGCCCCCGCGACCGTGACCGGAGAGATGCCCAAAGCCACTGATTCCCTGGGGGATCGGGAAGGCGGGGATCGAAGGGCAAAACCCTGCTCCGCAAGCCGGGAGACCTGCCAGCGCGACGAGTTTTGGACCGGCGGACGGGGTGTTCCGCGACGGGGAAACGGGCCTTCTGAAGAATGGTCCGTGTGCCTCATCGCCTCCCGCTGATATCTGGAAGAGGCGATGACCGTCACACTTCATGTCTGCATCACCTGCCGTGCCGGCGAGACGCTCGGCGAGGGCGAGACGACGCCCGGCAAGCGCCTGCATGGTGCGATCCTCGAGGCCGGCGTGCCCGAAGGCGTCAATGTGGTTCCCGTGGAATGCCTGTCGGCCTGCAGCCAGGGCTGCTCGGTGGCGCTCAGCGCGCCCGGCCGGTGGTCCTATGTCTATGGCCGCCTCTCCGAGACGAACGCCCAGGATGTGGTCGCAGGCGCTGCGGCTTACGCAGCCGCGCCCGACGGGCTCGTGCCCTGGCGCAGCCGGCCGGAAATATTCCGCAAGCAGTCGCTTGCCCGCATTCCCCCTGTTGCCGCGTTGCCGGAGGCCGCCGAATGAACTCGCTCGCAAAAGTCCCGGTTACGGTGGTCACCGGCTTCCTCGGTTCCGGCAAGACCACGCTGATCCAGCATCTGCTCGCAAACCCCAATGGCAAGAAGCTTGCGGTGCTCGTCAACGAGTTCGGCAGCGAGGGCGTCGACGGTGAGATCCTGAAATCCTGCGCCGATGAAAACTGCCCCGAGGAGAACATCGTCGAGCTCGCCAATGGCTGCATCTGCTGCACCGTCGCCGACGATTTCATTCCGACCATGGAGAAGCTCTTGGCGCGCCCGGTGCGGCCCGATCACATCCTGATCGAGACCTCGGGCCTGGCGCTGCCAAAGCCGCTGCTCAAGGCATTCGACTGGCCCGAGATCCGCTCGCGCATCACGGTCGATGGCGTGATCGCGCTCGCCGACGCCGAGGCTGTCGCGGCCGGCCGCTTTGCGCCGGATCCGGCTGCGGTGGAAGCGCAGCGTGCGGCGGACGAAAATCTCGATCACGAGACGCCGCTGTCGGAAGTGTTCGAGGACCAGATCGCCTGCGCCGACATCGTGCTGCTGACCAAGGCCGACCTTGCGGGCGCCGCAGGGATCGAAGCCGCCAAGGCGGTGATCACCGCCGAGATGCCACGCCGCGTGCCGATGCTGCCCGTCACCGACGGCGCGATCGATGCGCGCCTCATCCTCGGCCTCGGCGCTGCCGCCGAAAACGATCTCGCCACGCGCCCCTCGCACCATGATGGCGAAGAGGAGCACGAGCATGATGATTTCAACTCTGTGGTGATCGATCTTCCTGAGGTGACCGACGTCGATGCGCTGGTCGCATCGGTTCAGCGTCTGGCGCGCGAGCAGAATGTGTTGCGCGCCAAGGGCTACATCGCGGTCGCGGGCAAGCCGATGCGCCTGTTGCTGCAGGCGGTGGGTGAGCGCGTGCGCCACCAATTCGACAAGCCATGGGGCGCGGGTCTCCGGCAGTCCAAGCTCGTCGTGATCGGCGAGCATGGCGATATCGACGAGGCCGCCATCAAGGCAGGACTTGGGCTTTCAGGATCTGGCATCTGATGCACGTCGTCTTCCGCGAGAGCCGCGGTCTGGAGGAGACCGCGACGCCAAGGGACATCGGCCAGGACCCGGCCGATCTCGTGGTGCTCTCCTATTCGGATTCCGATCTCGCCGCGTTTGCCGCCGGCTGGCGGCGCGGCCAGAGCAGCCTGCCGTCGCTCCGGCTCGCCAATCTCGCGGAGCTGCGCCATCCGCTCTCGGTCGACACCTATGTCGAGAAGACGCTGTCGCAGGCGCGCGGCATTCTGGTGCGGCTGATCGGCGGCGAGTCCTATTGGGCGTATGGCCTCGCGGCTCTTCAGCAGCTCGCAAAGGATCGGGGCATCGTCCTTGCGGTGCTGCCGGCGGACGGCCGCGATGACGTCAGGCTCGATGCGTATTCGACACTGCCGGTTTCGACGCTGCGCCGGCTCAAGGTGCTCTGCGACACCGGCGGACCTGTCGCGGCGCAAGCGGCGATCGCGCAGCTGGCATTGGCCTCGGGTCTTTATGCCGGTCCCGTCATCGGCGAGATGAGCGTGCCCGAGATGGGATTTTACGATCCCGCGCGCGGTGTCATTGCAGCGCCGGCGGGCGGCGCGAAGCCGCTCGCGCTCGTCACGTTCTATCGCTCCTATCTCACCGCCGCGGACACCGGCCCGGTCGATGCGCTGATCGCCGCGCTGCGCGATAAGGGATTCGACGCCTACGGCGCGTTCGTGATCTCGCTGAAGGCCCCGGGCGTTGCCGACTGGCTGCGCGCGTATCTTGCGAAGAATCCTCCGGCGGCGATCGTCAACGCGACGGCGTTCTCGGCCATCGGCGACGACGGCACGACGCCGTTCGATGCTGCATCGTGCCCGGTGTTCCAGGTTGCGCTCTCGACGGCACGGCGCGAGGATTGGGCGACCTCGCTGCGCGGCCTCTCGCCCGGCGATCTCGCGATGCATGTGGTGCTGCCCGAGGTCGATGGCCGCGTTTTCGCGGGCGTCGTGAGCTTCAAGTCGGCGGGGCAGCGTGATCCCGAACTCCAGTTCTCGCATCTTGCGCATCGGCCGGATGACGAACGCGTCAAGGCTATCGCCGCGCGTGTCGCCGCCTGGCGGCGTCTTGCGGAGACACCGGCCGGCGAGAAGCAGCTGGCATTCGTGCTCTCGAATTATCCGGGACGCCCGCATCAGATCGCGCACGCCGTCGGCCTCGATGCGCTGGCCTCGGTCGAAACGTTGCTGTCTGACCTTGCGGAGGCCGGCTTCGATGTTGCGCCGGTCCGTGCGCTCGGTGAGACGCTGCTCAAGCAGAAACTCTCCTGGAGCGTCGCCGACTACCGCGCGGCGCTCTCGCGCCTGCCGCAAGCCTTGCAGGACGATCTCGCGCAAGCCTGGGGCGCGCCGGAGGCTGATCCGAGCTGCCGCGACGGCGCGTTCGATTTTGCTGCGATCCCATGCGGTCAATCGATCATCGCAGTGCAGCCCGAGCGTGGCGACGCGGCCACGCGTGATGCCGACTATCACGATCTCGCGCGCACGCCGCGCCACGCTTACGTCGCGTTCTATCTCTGGCTCCGCGAGCAGGGGATCGACGCCGTCGTGCATATGGGCGCGCATGGCACGCTGGAATGGCTGCCCGGGAAATCCGTCGCGCTGTCATCCGCGTGTTGGCCGGAAACCTTGATCGGCGATCTCCCCGTCATCTATCCCTTCATCGTCAACGATCCCGGCGAGGCCGCGCAGGCCAAGCGGCGCATCGGCGCCGTCACCATCGGTCATCTGCCGCCGCCGCTGGAAGCCTCCGCGGTGCCGGAAGGCCTGCGCCGGCTCGAACGTCTGCTCGACGAATATTCCACCGCCGACGGTCTCGATCCCGCGCGCCGCCAGCGGCTGATCGCGGCGATCCGCGACGAGGCGCGGGCGGCGGGTCTCGAAGACGATCTCGGTCTCGATGCCTCGGCCGCGCCCGCCGAAGCGATTCCGCGCATCGATCGCTTCGTCTGCGATCTCAAGGAAAGCCAGTTCGGCGACGGTCTGCACGTGTTCGGCCGCGGCGTCTGCGGTGACGCCGAGCGCGATGCGCTGCGCGCCGCACTTGCCGGCCAGCGCGTCGCGCCAGGGCCATCGGGCTCGCCCTATCGCGGCCGTCACGACGTGATGCCGACCGGGCGCAATCTCTTCGCCGTAGATCCGCGCGCCGTGCCGACGCCGTCGGCGCATGCGCAAGGGATCAAGCTGGCCGAAGAGCTGCTGCGCCGTCATTTGCAGGACCACGGTGACTGGCCGAAAGGCCTCGTCGTCGATCTCTGGGGCTCGGCGACGATGCGCACCGCCGGCGAGGAGTTTGCCATGGCGCTGCATCTCGCCGGCCTCGAGCCGCGCTGGGATCATGCCTCCGGCCGCGTCACCGGTTACGACATCATCGCGCCGGCCGAGCTCGGCCGCCCGCGCATCGATGTCACGTTGCGGGTGTCCGGTCTGTTCCGCGACGTCTTCGCAGGCCTTGCGCAAATGTTCGAGGCCGCTGCCGAAGCGCTTGCAGGCCGGGACGACGAGGGCGATGAGAACCCGTATCGCCACCGCACCTCGCGCGTGTTCGCGCCGCGGCCCGGGCAATATGGTGTCGGCCTCTCGGCGATCCCCGATGCCTTCACGCCCGAGACGCGCGACGCCGCGGGTGAAGCCTGGCTGTCGGCCTCGTCCTGGGCGTTCGCGGCGGATGGCGAGATGCAGCAGGATCGCGCCGGCATCGAAGCGCGGCTCGCCTCGGCCGATGCCTTTGTCCATGTCCAGGACTTGCCGGAGACCGATCTGCTGCTCGCCGCCGATTACGCCGCGCATGAAGCGGGCGTCGCGGCGGCTGCGGTGCATCTCGGCGCGGCAGGACCATCGCTCTATCACCTCGACACGACGCGCCCTGAGCAGCCGCATGCGCGCACGCTCACGGAAGAGATTTCCCGCGTGGTCCGCGCGCGCGCCGCCAATCCGGCCTGGATCGCGGGCATGATGCGTCACGGTTTTCGCGGGGCTGCCGAGATCACCGCGACGCTGGAGCACATGGCCGCTTTCGCGCATCTTGCCGGCGCCGTGCCGCCGCATCTGTTCGATCTCTACTACGATGCGACCCTCGGCAATGATAACGTCCGCGCCTTCATGGCGCGCGAGAATCCGGCGGCCCTTGCCGCGATGGAAACCTGTTTTGCGCGCCTGCACGATGCGGCGCTGTGGCAGACGCGCCGCAACTCGATCGCCGCGGCGCTGCGGGAGGCCTCATGAGTACGGCCGCGGTCAAAGGCTGGTGTCCCGGCGCGCGGCGTCCGATGCTGTCGGGCGACGGGCTTGTGGTGCGCGTGCGCCCGTTCGGGGGGCGGCTCGAAGCTGCACAAATTGCCGGACTCGCCGAACTCGCCGGGCAACACGGCAATGGCCTGATCGACGTCACGAGCCGCGCCAATCTGCAGATCCGCGGCGTCAGCGAGCAAAGCCATCGGCCGCTGCTCGACGGCCTTGCGCAATTGGCGCTGCTCGATCCCGACGCCGAGATCGAAGCCCGGCGCAATATTCTGGTGATGCCGTTCTGGAGCGGCGACGACCAGACCCAGTCGCTCGCCGCCGAGCTGGAGGAGGCGCTCGCCGACAGCGGCCTCGCGCTTCCCACCAAGTTCGGCTTCGCCATCGATGACGGACGATCGCGGGTGCTCGCCGGCGATTCCGCGGACATCCGTATCGAGCGCGATCGGTCGGGCCGTCTCCTGGTGCGGGCCGATGGTGCAAGGCTCGGCCGCTCCGTCGCACGCGGCGAGGCCGTCAGAACCGCGCTCGCGCTCGCAAGCTGGTTCCTGGTCTCCGGCGGCGCGAGGGACGGGCGAGGGCGCATGGCGGCCCACATCGCCTCGGGCGCAGCTCTGCCGCAATCGCTGCGCGGCGAGACCGAGCCCGCGCCCGTCATGGCGGCGTCGCGGCCCGGACACTATCCGCAAGGCGCAATGGTCGGCGTCGCGTTCGGGCAATTGCTGCACACGACGCTGCATCAGTTCGCGGCCTGCGGACATGCGCTGCGCATGACGCCTTGGCGGATGGTGCTGAGCGAGGGCAAGCGCGAGATGCCGAGCGCGGCGGGCCTCATCACCGAGCCGTTCGATCCCGCGCTGCGCGTCATCGCCTGCAGCGGCGCGCCCCGTTGCCGCGAAGCCCATGCCGATACGCGCGCGCTGGCCGCGGCGCTCGCGCCGCGCATTGCCCCAGATGCGCGCCTGCACGTTTCCGGTTGTGGCAAGGGTTGCGCGCATTCCGGCACGGCCGCGGTCACGCTGGTTGCGACAGGCGCCGGCTTCGATCTGGTCCGCGACGGCTCGACGCGTGACGAGCCGGCCCTGCGTGGCCTGGCCGGCGCCGACATCGTCAGCGATCCCTCCATCCTGGTGGGAGGACACTGATGCCGCACACTTATGAGACCGATGGCGCGGCGATCTATCGTCAGTCCTTCGCGACGATCCGCGCCGAGGCCGATCTTGCGCGCTTTTCGCCCGACGAGGAGCAGGTCGTGGTGCGAATGATCCATGCCGCCGGCATGGTTGGCCTGGAGGCGCATATCCGCTTCACGCCAGGCATGGCGATCGCCGCGCGCGCGGCTTTGCAGAAGGGCGCGCCAATCCTGTGCGACGCGCGCATGGTGTCCGAGGGAATTACCCGCGCAAGACTTCCCGCCGCCAATGCCGTGATCTGCACGCTCGGCGACGAGACCGTGCCAACGCTGGCGCAGTCCATGCGCAACACGCGCTCGGCCGCGGCGCTGGAGCTGTGGCGGCCGCATCTGCGCGGTGCAATCGTCGCGATCGGCAATGCGCCGACGGCGCTGTTTCATCTGCTCAACATGCTGGAAGATCGCGATTGTCCGCGGCCCGCGGCCATCATCGGTTGTCCCGTCGGTTTCGTCGGCGCGGCCGAGTCCAAGGCGGCGCTGATGGCCGATCCGCCCGTGCCGGCGCTGACGATCGAAGGCCGTCTCGGCGGCTCCGCGATCACGGTCGCCGCCGTGAACGCGCTGGCGAGCCGGAGCGAATAGCGATGGGACGTATCATCTGCTGCGGTCTCGGCCCCGGTGATCCCGATTTGATGAGCGTGCGCGCCGATCGCACCGTGCGCGCCGCGCAGCACGTCGCCTATTTCCGCAAGAAGGGTCGGCCGGGTCAGGCGCGGCGCATCGTCGAGGGCATGCTCGCCGCTCACGTCACCGAATACCCCATGGAATATCCTGTCACGACGGAGATCGCGTTCGACAGTCCCGAATACGTCCAGTTGCTCGCCGGCTTCTATGACGAATGGGCCGAGCGCCTGGCGCGGCTTTCGCGCGCGGTCGACGTCGTCGTGCTCTGCGAGGGCGACCCCTATTTCTACGGCTCCTTCATGCATCTGCACACGCGCCTGCAAGGCCGCGTCGAGATCGAGGTGATCGCCGGCATTCCCGGCATGGTCGGTTGCTGGAATGGCGTGGGCCAGCCGATCGCGCTCGGCGACGACGTGACGACGGTGCTGATGGGCACGCTTCCCGAAGCGGAGCTCGAGCGGCGCATGCGTGATTCCGACGCGCTCGTGGTCATGAAGACCGGCCGCAATCTCGCAAAGGTGCGCCGCGCGCTCGCATCTGCCGGCCGGCTGGACGGTGCCTGGCTGGTCGAGCGCGGCACCATGCCGGGCGAGCGTGTCGCGCGGCTGGCGGAGATCGACGCTGCCGACTGTCCTTATTTCGCGATCGTGCTCGTTCATGGCAGGGGCCGCCACTTGGACGCCGCCGAATGACGGGGACGCTGACCATCGCGGGCCTCGGGCCGGGCAGCGATGCGCTGGTGACGCCCGAGGTCACGGCCGCGCTTGCCGCCGCAACCGACATTCTCGGCTACGCGCCCTACGTCGCGCGCGTGCCACCGCGTGCGGGGCTGAAGCTGCATCCCTCGGACAATCGCGAGGAGCTTCAGCGCGCCGGCGAGGCTTTGCGGCTCGCCGCAGAAGGCCGGCAGGTCGTCGTCGTGTCATCCGGCGATCCCGGCGTGTTCGCGATGGCCTCGGCCGTGTTCGAGGCGCTGGAGCAGGCGTCGCAATATCAGGCGCTGCCGATCCGCGTGCTGCCGGGGATCACCGCCATGCTGGCGGCGGCTGCGCGTGCCGGCGCGCCGCTCGGCCATGATTTCTGCGCGATAAACCTCTCGGATAATCTCAAGCCCTGGACGGTCATCGAGAGGCGTCTGCGCCTCGCAGCGGAAGCCGACTTTTCGATTGCGATGTACAATCCGCGATCGGCGAGCCGGCCCGAGGGCTTTGGCCGCGCGCTCGCGGTGCTGAAGGACGCCGGCTGCGGCGAGCGCCTCGTGATCTTTGCGCGCGCGGTCAGTGCGGCCGACGAGAAGATCGTGACCGTGACGCTGAATGAAGCAACGCCCGAGATGGCCGACATGCGCACGCTGGTCATCGTCGGAAATTCGCAGACGCGCCGGGTCGGCCGCTGGGTCTATGCGCCGAGACGGGCCGAATGACCGAGCCACTGCATCACCTCAGTGACGCTCTCGACCCGTCGGCGCTCGGGCAGCTCCGGTCGCGAGATCATGACCACGGGCAGGCCGAGCCTGCGCGCCGCGTCGATCTTGGCGCGCGCGCCGTCACCGCCGGAATTGCGGGCGACGATCCATGCGATCTCGCGCGTGCGCATCATCTCGAGCTCGCTGTGAAGCGTAAACGGTCCGCGCGACACGATCACGTCCGCCGCGAAGGGCAGGGCCGCCTCCGGCGGATCGACGAAGCGCAGCGTATAGGCGTGCTGCGGCTTGCCCTCGAATGGCGCGATGTGCTGGCGGCCGATGGCGAGGAACACGTTCGCGGGCGCCTCCGGCAGTGCGGCGACGGCAGCGTTGACATCTGCGACCTCGATCCAGTTGTCGCCGGACATCCCGGTCCAAGGCACTCGTTCCAGCGCAATCAGCGGCGTATCGGTCTCCATGCACGCCGCGACCGCGTTGCGGCTCATCTCGGCAGCGAACGGATGCGTCGCGTCGATCACATGCGTGATAGCTTCGCGGCTGATGTAGTCGGCAAGTCCGCTCACGCCGCCAAACCCGCCGATGCGGGTCGGCAGCGGCTGGTCGGCGGGCGCGCGGGTGCGGCCACCATAGGAATAGACGGCGTCGAGCCCGGCCCGCGCGATCTCCGCGGCGAGCAAGCTCGCATCGGCCGTTCCGCCCAGTATGAGGGCGCGCATCATGTCTGATCCCTGGCTGACCATCATCGGTATCGGCGAAGATGGCCTTGCCGGGCTATCCGAAGCAAGCCGAAAGGCGCTTGCGGGTGCTGAAACCGTGTTCGGCGGCGAGCGTCATCTTGCGCTGGCGGACGTAGGCGGCCGCGGCCGTCCGTGGCCGGTGCCGTTCGACGCGGACGTCGTGCTGAACTGCCGCGGCCGGCCGACCGTGGTGTTGGCCTCCGGCGATCCGTTCTGGCACGGCGCAGGCGCCGTTCTCGCCGAGAAGCTCGGTAGCGATGAGTGGATGGCATATCCGGCACCGTCGACGTTCTCGCTCGCGGCCGCGCGCTTGGGCTGGCGGCTGGAGTCGGTGACGTGCATCGGCCTCCATGCCGCGCCCTTTGAGCGTCTCGTGCCGCATCTGGCGCGAGGGGCGCGCATCATCTGCCTCTTGCGCGACGGGAAGGCGGCTGGGGATCTCGCCAGATGGCTGGCGGAGCGCGGATGGGGCGCCTCCGCATTCTGGACCCTTGCCGCGCTCGGCGGACCGCATGAAAGTGTTCGTGAGCATCGCGCTGGGAGCTATGCAGCCGCTGCCATGGGAAAGCTGGTTGCTGTCGCGCTGGAGGCGAAAGGAGCGAGCGGCTTGTCTCGCAGTTCGGGGCTGCCGGACGCTCTCTTCGCTCACGATGGTCAGATCACCAAGCGGCCTGTGCGCGCCCTGGCGCTCTCCGCGCTCGGGCCGCTTGCGGGCAGCACGTTGTGGGACATCGGCGCCGGCTCGGGCTCGATTTCAGTTGAATGGGCGCTGTGCGGCGGGACGGCGATCGCCGTCGAGGCGCGTGAGGACCGTGCAACGAACATCCGCAGCAATGCGGAGGCGTTTGGGGTGGAGCACAAGATCTCGGTCATCACAGGCAGGGCGCCCGAAGCTCTCGCGGCGCTGAAAGCGCCGGATTCCGTGTTCATCGGCGGCGGTCTCGCTAATGCAATGTTCGACGCCATCTGGTCTCGGCTCGCGCCTGGCACGCGGCTTGTCGCGCATGCGGTGACGCTGGAAACAGAAGCACTGCTCGGCCAGCTGCACCAGCATCACGGCGGCGAACTGATGCGGGTCGAGATCGCGCACGCCGCGCCGCTTGGCCGCTACCGCTCCTGGGATGCGTCTCGCCCGGTGGTGCAGTGGAGTGTAGTCCGATGAAGGTCGCCGGGCTCGGATTCAGAAGGGATGTCACGCTGGCGTCGCTGCGGGAGGCGCTGCTGGCTGCAGGCGGTTCCGAGGGCCTCGCAGCTTTGGCGACCGTCGCCGACAAAGCCGAGGCGGAGGCGCTGCAGCAACTCGCGCGTGAATGCGATGTGCCGATCAAGGCCGTCCACGCCGACAAGTTGTCCGGCATCGATACGCCGACGCGGTCAGAACGCGTCGTGGAAAAATTCGGCACCGGTTCGGTTGCCGAAGCCGCGGCGCTAGCTGCGGCTGGCCCTCGCGCGCGGCTGATTGCGACGCGCGTGGTCTCGCAGGATCGCACCGCGACCGCGGCGATCGCCGAAGGAGACGGCGCATGACGGTGCATTTCATCGGCGCAGGACCGGGCGCGGCCGATTTGCTGACGTTGCGCGGTCGCGACCTGATCGCCGCCTGTCCGGTCTGCCTCTACGCCGGCTCGCTGGTGCCCGAAGGCGTGCTGGCGCATTGCCCATCCGGCGCGCGCATCGTCAACACCGCGCCGCTGTCGCTCGACGAGATCATCGCAGAGATCGCCGCCGCGCATGCGGACGGCAAGGATGTCGCGCGGCTGCACTCCGGGGATCTCTCGATCTGGTCGGCGATGGGCGAACAGCTCCGCCGCCTGCGCGCGCTTGGCATTCCCTTTACGGTGACGCCAGGCGTGCCGTCTTTCTCCGCCGCCGCGGCTGCGATCGAAGCGGAGTTGACGTTGCCCGGTCTTGCCCAGACGGTGGTGCTCACGCGCACGCCGGGCCGCGCCAGCGCGATGCCCGACGGCGAGAAGCTCGCCAGCTTCGCCGCGACCGGTGCGGTGCTCGCGATCCATCTCTCGATTCATCTGCTCGACCAGGTCGTCGCCGAGCTCACGCCGCATTACGGTGCGGATTGCCCGGTCGCGATCGTCTGGCGCGCCAGCTGGCCGGACCAGCGCATCGTCCGCGCGACGCTCGGCGCACTCGATGCCGCCGTCGGCACGGAAATGGAGCGCACGGCGCTGATCCTGGTCGGCGAGACGCTTGGCGCTGCGGATTTCGACGAGAGCCGCCTTTACGCTGCCGATTACGATCGCCGCTATCGGCCTGTCGGCACTGAACCGCGCTTTCCGGAGGCGAGCTGATGGCGGCGAGCCTCGTCATCTCCGCACCGGCCTCCGGCGTCGGCAAGACCACGCTGACGCTGGCGCTCGCGCGTGCCTTTCGCCAGCGCGGCTTGAACGTGCAGTGCTTCAAGAGCGGGCCCGACTATATCGATCCCGCTTTTCACGCCGCGGCCACCGGACGGGCATCCGTCAACGTCGATAGCTGGGCGATGGACGGCGGCAGCATCGCCCATCTCGTCAGCCGCGGTGCGGATGCCGATGTCGTGCTTGCCGAGGGCTCGATGGGCCTGTTCGACGGCGTCGCCGCGCGCGGGGTCTCCGGCACCGGCGCCACCGCTGATATCGCGGAGATGCTGGGCTGGCCGGTGTTGCTGGTGATCGATCCCTCGGGGCAGGCGCAGACCGCAGCCGCCATCGCCGCAGGCCTGCGTGATTATCGCCCCGGCGTGAGGCTCGCGGGCGTCGTGCTCAACCGCGTCGCCAGCCCGCGCCATGAAGATCTCGTGCGGCGCGCACTCGGCGATGCCGGCATCGCCGTGTTCGGCGCGCTGCCACGCCATGCCGAGATCAGCCTGCCGAAGCGGCATCTCGGTCTGGTGCAGGCCGAAGAGCAGGCGGAGATCGGCAAATTGATCGACGAAGCCGCGCGCTTCGTTGCCGAGCATGTCGATCTCGAAGCGGTGCTGCGCTCCGCGGCCGGATGGTCGCCGCAGCCTGCCGCAAATGGCTTGAACGTGACGCCGCCCGGCCAGCGCATCGCGCTGGCACGCGATGCCGCGTTCTCCTTCGTCTATCCGCACATGCTGGAGGGCTGGCGCGCGGCGGGCGCGGAGATCGTGCCGTTCTCGCCCCTGACCGACGAAGCGCCTGATACGAACGCCGATGTGTGCTGGCTGCCCGGCGGCTATCCCGAGCTTCATGCCGGCAGGATCGCGGCCAATGCGCGTTTTCGCGAGGGCCTGCGCGCCTTCGCCGAGACGCGCTCCGTGCACGGCGAATGCGGGGGCTATATGGTGCTGGGAACCGCCTTGACCGACGCGGACGGTGTCCGCCATGAGATGACGGGCTTGCTTGGGCTCGAGACCAGCTTTGCCAAACGCCGCATGCATCTGGGCTATCGCCTCGCAACGCTCGCCGCGCCGACGCCGGGACATCGCGCCGGGGCACGTCTGCGCGGCCATGAGTTTCACTATTCGACCATCCTCGCGCAGCCTGACACGCCGCTCGCGGTCGTGCATGATGCGACCGGCGCTGTCATCGCCGAGACCGGCTCGCGGCGGGACCACGTCAGCGGCACGTTCTTCCATCTGATCGCGGAGGACCGGTGAGCGGTTTTGTCTCCTTCGTCTCCGCCGGTCCCGGCGATCCTGAACTGCTCACGCTCAAGGGGGCCGCGCGGCTGCGCGAGGCCGACGTCGTGCTCTATGACGATCTTGCCTCCGGCGCGATCCTCGATCTCGCCCGGCCCGGGGCCAATCTCGTCGCGGTGGGAAAACGGGCCGGGCGCCCCTCGACCAAGCAGCACCATGTCAACCGTCTCCTGGTCGACTATGCCGCCACAGGCGTGCGCGTGGTGCGGCTCAAGTCGGGCGATGCCGGCATATTCGGCCGGCTCGAGGAGGAGATCGAAACGCTGCGCGAGGCCGGCATCGGCTATGAGATCATTCCCGGCGTCACTTCGGCCTGTGTGGCCGCCGCGCAAGCCGGCATTCCCCTGACCCGCCGCCACACCGCGCGCCGGGTGCAATTCATCACCGGCGCCGATGTCACAGGCGAGCTGCCACCGAACCTGAACTGGGCGGCGCTGGCCGATCCTGAGGCGACGACCGTGGTCTATATGGGCCGGCGCACCTTTCCGGCGCTTGCCGCAAAATTGATCGCGCACGGCCTCGCCGGGGATACGCCGGCGCTGGTCGCCGAATCCCTCGGCCGTTCCGACGAGCGGCTGGTCCGCACCACCATTGCGGAGCTGGCCGAGCAGCTCGCCCGCGGCGGCGCCCCGTCGACTGCCGCCGTCATCCTGTTCGGCGCACTGGCAGGGGATTATCCGTCATGATCGCTTCGGCCGCGCTTCGCCCCTTGACGCCGGCGCGCCGAAAGGAGCACACAGGAGAGGCATGGTGCTCGATGCGGCGCAAAGCGCCGGAGCATAATCGGGAATGGGGGTGGGCGGACCCAGTTGCGGCGCCCAAAACCCCAGCCGCCCCCGCGACTGTAAGCGGTGAGGGACTCCGATCAGCCACTGGGCCGCAAGGCTCGGGAAGGCCGGAGACACCCAGTGAACCGCGAGCCAGGAGACCGGCCCTGCACGTTTTGAGGCCAAGGCCGTCGGGTGTGACGGCAGGAAGGAATTGAGCCATGCATATCGAACCCGGCATCGTGACGGGCGCCAAGCTCGTGTTGAGTTACGCAACCGGCATCGCCGCAGGCGGCGTTGCCTTGAAGCTCGCGGCCGAGACCGTGCGCGAGCAGGGCATCGGCTCGTTCGCGGCGCGCACTTTGGCCACGACGGTCCTCGTCTTCACCTTCTTCGAGATCCTGCCGCACTTCCCGGTCGGCGTCTCCGAAGTGCACTTCATCCTCGGCTCGACCCTGTTCCTGCTGTTCGGCGCTGCGCCCGCTGCCTTCGGCCTCGCCTTTGGCCTGCTGCTGCAGGGCGTGTTCTTCGAGCCGGCCGACATCCCGCAATACGGCATGAACGTCACGACGCTGCTGGTGCCGCTGTTCGCGATCCAGGCGATCGCCTCGCGGATCATCCCGCGCAACACCGCCTATGTCGATTTGAAGTATCGCCAGGCGCTGGCGCTCTCGACCACCTATCAGGCCGGCGTGATTGGCTGGGTGGCGTTCTGGGCGCTCTATGGCTCGGGCTTTGCGATGAGCAACCTCGCGAGCATCGCGACGTTCGCGGCGTCTTATGCGCTCGTCATCGTGATCGAGCCGCTGGCCGATCTCGCCGTGCTGGCCCTGGCAAAATCGCTGCGCGGCGTCACCGCGCCCGGCTTCGTCACTCCGCGCCTGCACAACGCGGCCTGAGAGATCAGCGAAGGGCGGTTCGCCGCCCTTCGCGCTCGCGATGCTCACGCTCTCCCTGATCGGCATCGGTTGCGGCGATCCTGGCCAGCTCACGCGCGCCGCCGTTGAAGCCATCAACGCCGCCGACCTCGTCCTGATCCCGCGCAAGGGAACGGCGAAGTCCGATCTCGCCGATCTCAGGCGGACGATCTGCGCGGATGTCCTGACCAATCAAACGACGCGTATCGCCGAGTTCGATCTTCCGGTGCGCGACACCGAGGAAGCGGATTACCGCAAGGGCGTGGACGACTGGCACGATGCGGTTGCCGCGACCTGGTCGAAAGCGATCGCAGATCATCTCAAGGGTGAGGGCAAGGTCGCGCTGATGATCTGGGGCGATCCCTCGCTGTATGATTCCTCGCTGCGCATTGCGCGGCGGCTCGACCCCTTGCCGACGATCGAAGTCGTGCCCGGCATCACCTCGATCCAGGCGCTATGCGCGGCGCATGCGTTGCCGCTGAACGACATCGGCGAACCGTTTCTGGTCACGACGGGGCGGCGCCTGCGCGAAGACGGCTGGCCGCAGGGTGTCGACACATTGGTGGTGATGCTCGACGGCGGCACGGCGTTCCAGTCGCTGGATCCGGCCGGGCTTCATATCTATTGGGGCGCCTATCTCGGCATGCCGGATCAGATCATCATGTCCGGCGCGCTCGCCGAGGCCGGCCCGCGCATCGTGGCCGTGCGCGGGGAAGCGCGCGAACGGCACGGCTGGATCATGGACAGCTACATTCTCAAGCGCGCGCGTTAGGCGAGGCCAGCATGCTCCCCGAATGGATTTATCGACAGTGCCCCGAGATCTCCGCGATCCATCGCGAGGCAGCGATCGCGCGGCAGGCGCAGCTGACCAAGCCGACCGGCGCGCTCGGCCGGCTGGAGCAGCTCGCGATCGAGCTCGCGGGCTTGCAGGCGACCGAGCAGCCGCGCGCCGCGCGCGTGCCGATCATCGTGTTCGCCGGCGATCACGGCATCGTCGCGCAGGGCGTCTCGGCCTATCCGCAAGAGGTGACCATCGCGATGATGGCGAATTTTGCCGGCGGCGGCGCCGCGATCTCGGTGCTGGCGCGCGAGCTGGGCTCGAGCCTGGAAGTGGTCGACGCCGGTACGCTGGCGCAGGAAGCCATGGCCGGCATCATCACCGACAAGCCGCGCCATGGCACGCGCGATTTCAGCCTGGAGGCCGCGCTCACACCTGCGGAGCTGGCGTTCGCCTTCGAGGCCGGCCAGCGCGCGGTCGCGCGTGCAGAGGCGGGCAAGCCTGATCTCTTGATCTTCGGCGAGATGGGCATCGGTAACACCACCACGTCGGCGGCGATCGCGGCGAGCCTGCTCGGGATCAGCGCTGGGGAGATCGCCGGCAGCGGCACCGGCGTCGATGCGGCCGGCCGCGCGCGCAAGGCCCATGTGATCGATGCGGCGATCGGGCGTCATGGCGTAGCCGGCGCTTCGCCGGAAAAGATCCTGTGCGCCGTCGGCGGCCTCGAGATCGCGGCGATCTCGGGCGCGATCATCGCCGCGGCGCAGCGCCGCATCCCCGTCCTGATCGACGGCTTCATCGTGTCTGTCGCAGCGCTCGCAGCAGTGCGGCTCAACCCGTCGTGCCAGCCGTTCCTGCTGCCCTCGCACCAATCCGCCGAGCAGGGGCATCGCCTCGTGCTGCGCGCGCTGAATGCGCAGCCGCTGATCAGCCTTGATCTGAGGCTCGGCGAGGGATCGGGTGCGGCTATCGCGCTGCCGCTGGTTCGGCTCGCCAGCAGCCTTCACAACGGCATGGCCACTTTCGCGCAGGCCAACGTGCCTGACAGGCCTAGCTGATCCGTTGGTTGACCGACACGACGCGCCATCCGGTCGCGAGGCGATCGATCCGGGTCAGCGACAGCGGATCGATCACGAAGCGCAAGGCGGCCTGCGGCGTGAGATCCAGTGCGATGCAGAGCGAGGCGCGGATGGTGCCGGAATGCACGACGAGCGTGGCCGGTCCGGTTCCCATCCGCGACAGGCCCACCCGGACGCGCGCGACCTGGTCCGCAAAGCTTTCGCCGCCCGGCGGCCGTCCGCCGGCGGGATCGTTCCAGAACTGCGCGTAAGTCTCGCCGCCGACGGCGGCGAGCGCGTCGTGCCGATGGCCGGTCCAGTCGCCGAAATCCTGCTCGCGGAATTCATGGATCAACTCCGGTTCGAGCCCCAACGCGCGCGCCGTCTCGACCGTGCGCCGCGACGGACTGGCATGGCTGGCAGCATTCGTCGGCAGATACTGCCGCAGCGCCTCCAGCTGCGCGCGATCGCCGAGATCGGCCGGCGCGTCGGCCGCGTGGATCGTTCCTTTGACGCCGTCGACCGGCGCGTGTCGGATCAGCCAGAGGAAGGTCTCGCCTTCCATGCTCATCTCCAAGGAAGTTGGTTGCTGTGGCAATAACGTCGCACGGGATACATTGACTCTGTCCTGATGGTAATCCTAGATGCTCGCGACGGTTTCCCCGAGAGGGGATGAAAAGGGAATGCGGTGCGGGGACATTGTCCCCAATGCCGCGGCTGCCCCCGCAACTGTAAGCGGCGAATCTTGCATCAGGAGCCACTGGGTATCTCGGTCCCGGGAAGGCGATGCAAGGTACTGACCCGCGAGCCAGGAGACCTGCCGTCAGCCGTGGTCACACGCGAAGATGTCGGTCGGGGAGTACAGACATTCGGCTTCATCGGACGGCCGCACGGCCAAAAGGTGAGACCTCGTTCGCTGTGACGTGCCACTGACGTCATACCGAGGTCCAAAGCCGTGCCTTATATCCGTATCGTACCACCGCGAGAATTCCTGCTCGCCTCCGTCGCGCTGACGTTTGCCGCAGCGGATATGCCCGCCGCCCTCGCGCAGCAGGCTCGCGAACCGCTGCCGCCGGTCGAGGTGTCGCCGGCCCAATCCCGCAAGCAGGCGAAGCCAGTCGGCAGGGAAGGGCAAAGCACGCGCCGCGCGTCTGCGCGCAGATCCGCGGTTACTGCGGCGCCAAAGCCTGCGGTGCCGGGCGCTGGCGCACAGACGCAGGCGGCGACACCGCTCAACAGCAACGCAGCCGCCGAAAGCGCCTCGCGCCTCGGTCTGACGGTGCGCGAGATGCCCGCGACCGTCGAGGTGATCTCGGCCGAGACCATGCGCGAGCAGGGCTATCGCACCGTGTCCGAGGTGGCGCAGGGCGCGGTCGGCGTCACCTCCGGCGACGCCCCCGGAGAGCCGGCGGGCTTCTCGATGCGCGGCTTCACCAACAGCCAGATCAACACGCTCTATAACGGCATCAAGATCGGCCCGCAGAACATGACGTCGCGCATCATGGACACGGCCAATCTGGAGGCCGTGGAATTCCTGAAAGGTCCGGCCTCGCTGATCTCGGGCGAGGGCGCCGCCGGCGGCGCGATCAATTTCGTCACCAAGCAGCCGCACACGGGGCCGATCCGGAACGAAGCCGATTTTTCCTGGGATTCGCTCAATTCGTTCCGCGCGCATTACGGCTCGGGCGGCAGCACGAACGTGCAGGGCCTCGACTATCGTTTCGACATCAGCCGTTCCGCGCTCAACGGCTTTGTCGACGACACCAACACCAAGATGCTGGATGTGTCGGGTCAGCTCAACTACCGCATCTCCGACAGCCTCAAGGTCTGGGGCGCGATCGAATATCGCGAGGATCGCGGCAAGGCCTATTGGGGCGCGCCGCTGGTGCCGGTCGCCTTCAGCGGCTCGCATGCGACGAACGGGATCGTCTCCGGCAATTACGTCTCGAACTACAACAAGACCAATCTCGGCGCCGTCACCATCGACGACCGCACCTTCAACACCAATTACAACGTCCTCGACAACCGCAACGTCGCACAGGAAGTGTGGTTGCGTGGTGGCTTCGAGCTGAAGCTGGCGCCGGACCTGACGCTGAAGAGCCAGGCCTATGGCTATGGTGCCGAGCGCAGTTGGTTCAACAATGAGATCGAGGCGTTCAACTCGACCTCGAACCTCGTGGATCGCGAGCGCTTTTATGTCGCGCACAGCCAGCGGCTGGTCGGCAATATCACCGACCTGGTCTGGGATGCGAACATCGCCGGCTTCGACAACCGCCTGGTTACGACGCTGTCGTCGAGCTATCTCGATTTCGTCAGGCCGGGTGCTGCGAACTTCCCCGGCGACTCCGTGTCGCTGGTCGATCCCAACCGCGGCTTCTACGGCACGCTCACGACCAAGCAGCAGACCGCGCGCATCGACAACGAGGCGCTGTCGTTCGAGGACAGGCTGAAGCTGACACGGACGTTCTCGCTGATTGGTGGCCTGCGCGTCGAGCATATCGGGCTCGACCGCAATTCGATCGACGCCGCCGGGGTCGTGAACGCGGGCTTTCCGTACACGAAGGACTGGGCGCCCGTGACGGGGCGCATCGGCTACACCTGGGAGTCCGTGCCCGGCCTGACCTTCTTCAGCCAATACGCCACCGGCGCGGACGTCTCGGCCAACAACATCTTCTTGCTGTCGCCGACCCAGCCGCTGGATCTCACCACCGCGCGCACCTACGAGACCGGCGTCAAGCACCTGTTCTGGGACAACCGGGCGGAGTGGTCGTTCTCGGCTTACGACATCCTGCGCAAGAACGTCTATGCCGCGGCCGGCGGGCAGGCGCTCAACATCGCCGGGCGGCAGGAGTCCAGGGGTGTCGAGCTTGCCGCGTCAGTGCGGCCGATCGAGCCGCTGCGGCTGTGGGGCAACATCGCCTATGTCGACGCGCGCTATACCGATTACAATTTCGTCGGCGGCTCGTTATCCGGCAACACGCCGCCGAACGTGCCGCGCATCGTTGCCAATGCCGGTGCCTCGTACCGCTTCTTCACGCCCTGGCCGGTCGAGCTCGGCATCACCGGCCGCCATGTCGGCGACCGCTACAACACCGACGCCAACACGGTCACGATGAAGGCCTATATGGTGGCCGACCTCTATGCTTTCGTCGACATCCCCAAGACGGTGTTTGGCGCGGTCGACCAGGCCCGCCTGACCTTCCGCGTCCGCAACATCACCGACAAGCGCTACGCGATCTGGGGCGATCCGTTCTATCCCGACCAGATCCTGCTGGGCGCGCCGCGCACCTACGAGCTCTCGGCCGCGTTCAAATGGTAGGGCGCTGACCGCATGATGAGCGCGATCGTCCTGCTGCACCGCTGGCTCGGGATCGCGTTCTGCCTGCTGTTCGCGATGTGGTTCGCGACCGGCGTCGTGATGCACTTCGTTCCGTTCCCGTCGCTGACGGAGGCGGAGCGCTTTGCCGGCCTCGCGCCGCTGGATCGGATGGAGGCGCGGATCGCAATTGCCGATGCCGTGGCCGCGAGCGGACTAGCCGACGCGACACGCGTCAGGCTGATCCGGCGTAGCGACGGGCTCGCCTATGTCATTACGGGACCATCGCGCCTGCGCGCGGTGCGCGCCTCCGATGGCAGCGATGCATCGGTGGTGTCCTCCGATGTGGCGCTTACGATCGCGCAGGATCACGCCCGCGGCCGTGGGCTCGACGCCGCGGGCGCAACGGTCCTCGCGCAGGCGGATTACGACCAATGGACCGTGCCGAACGGCTTCGATCGTCATCGTCCCCTGTTTCGCATCGCGCTCACCGATCCCGCCGGGACGGAGGTCTATGTCTCCTCGCGCACCGGCGAGGTTGTGCTGGATACGACGCGACGCGAGCGTGGCTGGAATCTCGTCGGCAGCGTGCTGCACTGGATCTATCCGACGGTTCTGAGAAGCAATTGGGCGCTGTGGGACGGCGTCGTCTGGACGCTATCGTTGCTGGCCCTGATCGCAGCCGTGCTAGGCGCGGCGCTCGGGATCGTGCGGGTCAAGACGAACGGCGGCCGGCTCGCAACGCCTTATCGCGGTTGGCACGCCTTGCATCATATCCTTGGCCTTGCGGCGTCGGTATTCGTGCTCACCTGGATCTTCAGCGGCTGGCTGTCCATGGATCACGGCCGGCTGTTCTCGCGCGGACAGCTGACGGGCGTCGAAGCGGACGCGATGTACGCTGCGCCCGATTGGGCGGTTGCCGCGTCGCTCGACCGGCCACCGGTATCGGCGTTGGCCCGGGAGATCGAATGGTTCGGCTTCGACGGCAAGCTCTACCGTCGCGACCGGCTCGCGCTGGATTCGCAGGCGCTGGTCAGGACAGAAGGTGCGTCTGACGCAGGACCGACTGGATTCCTCGGCGCGCGCGAGGTTCAGGCATTGACGGCCCGCCTTGCCACGGGCTGCGACGTCCCCACCATGCTTGCCGACGGTGATGACTATCCCGCACGATCCGCCATCCCAGGTGCGCCGGTCTACCGCGCGCGCTGCGGCGAGACTTGGTTCGATATCGACGGCGCCGACGGCAATTTGCTGCAAAGGCTGGATGCCTCGCGTCGTGCCTATCGCTGGTTCTACAGCGCGCTGCATACGTTCGACTTCCCGGTCCTCATGGCGCATCCGCGCTTGCGCGACATGATGATCGTCGGGCTCTGTGCGCTGGGGTTCGCGTTCTCACTGACCGGTGTCGTGATCGGCTGGCGGCGGCTGCGGCTGTCGCTTTGAGCGCCCGGTTCAGCCCGCCGCCGGAATCGCCCGCAACACGTCCTTGAAAAGTCCGGACTGCAGCTGAAACGCGCGCGGGCTGTAGTCCTGATAATATCCCGCGGTCACGGCCACCACGACATCGAGCTCGGGAACGATGCGGATGGACTGTCCGCCGCGGCCGAGCGCGGCGTCCCAATGGATCTCGCGTCCGCCGTGGAGGGAGCGGCCGAGCCACCACAGATAACCGTAGAAATAGGGACCCGTGGCCTCCAGCCGCGGTCTCGTCGAAGCGTCGATCCACGCCTTCGATACGATCTGACGATCGTTCCAGCGTCCGCCCGCGAGGACGAGCTGACCGATCTTGACCATGTCGCGTGGACGCAGGCGCAATCCTCCGCCGGCATCGGTATCGCCCTTCACGCGGGTCCACTCGTAGCGGGCTATGCCGAGCGGCTCGAACAAGGCCTCGCGTGCGAATTCGTCGAGCGGCTTTCCCACGGCCTTTCGGACGATGGCCGAGACCAGCGTGAGCGCGCCGGTGTTGTAGAAGAAGTCCTGGCCCGCGGGCGTCGTCATGGGAAGACTGAGCACATAGCGACAGGGATCGCGCGCCATGTGCATGCGGGACTCGTCGTTGTCATAGTTGCCGGTGCTGGGCGTTGCCTCCACCCATTTCAAGCCTAGCGACATGGTGAGCGCGTGTGACAGAAGGATGCGGTCCTTCTCGGGGGAGCGCAGGTCGGACAATTCAGGAAAGAAGCTGAAGATCGGTTCGTCGACGCCCGCGATCAGCCCCCGATCGATCGCGATCCCGAGCGCGAGGGATGCCACGCTTTTGGACACCGATTTCATGTCATGCAGCGTATCGGCATCGAAACTGGCGTTCGCAATCGGACGATCGTTGATCTCGTCGGAGCCGGTCAAATAGCGCTCGAACACCAGCTTGCCGCCGCGCGCGACCAGCACGGCGTGCACGTTGGCGGACGCCGCGAGCCGGTCGGTCATCCTGCACAGTGCCGCGACATCGACGAGGCTCTCGATGCTGGACGCGACGGGGGCAGGTGCGGCGCAACTGGCTGGCTCTGCGGTTACAGGCATTCCGGCGAGCGGTGACAATGCCGCTCCTCCGACGAGCGACATGAAGTGGCGCCGTTTCATCCGATCTCACCGCTCTCGCACATGACAACCTGATAATGCATCGCACAATGCTGCCATCTGGAATTGTCGAGGGCAACAGCTGTTTCGCCGGACCGACGCTGCCGACGGTTCTCGAAATCAGGCTCACGAAAATGATAGCGAGATCCTGCTGGTGAAGGCGTGATTAGTGGCATACCATTTGCTTGCTAATGAGCTCTGGTTTCACTGCTCTTGGCCAACGATGGCCGGCATCACGGCATTACTGGGAGGACGTCATGGATCGCAGGACCGTATTGAAGGGACTGGCCGGCGCGGGCGGTCTGGCATTGACCGGTCTCTCGGCACCGGCGATTGCGCAGGGGGCATCTGCCCGCACTTTACGCTTCGTGCCGCAGGCCAATCTCGCCAATTTCGATCCGATCTGGGGCACGCAATATGTCGTGCGCAATGCCGCCGCGCTGGTCTGGGATACGCTTTACGGCATCGATTCCTCGCTGCAGCCGCAGCGCCAGATGGTCGAGTCCGAGGAGACCACCGACGACGGCAAGACCTGGACGTTCAAGCTGCGCTCCGGCCTCAAGTTCCACGACGGCGAGCCGGTGCTGGCCAAGGACGTCGTGGCGAGCCTGTCGCGCTGGGCCGCGCGCGATCCGATGGGGCTGATGATCATTGCGATCCAGCAGGAGCTGACTGCGGTCGACGACCGCACCTTCAAATGGGTCTTGAAGCAGCCCTTCCCGAAAATGCTCTATGCACTTGCCAAGAACAACGCGCCGTGCTCCTTCATCATGCCCGAGCGCATCGCAAAGACCGATCCCTTCAAGCAGATCACCGAATATGTCGGCTCGGGTCCGATGAAGTTCGCCAAGGGCGAATGGGTCCCCGGCGCCAAGGCCGTGTTCGAGAAGTTCACGGATTACGTCCCGCGCCAGGAGAAGGCATCCTGGCTCGCCGGCGGCAAGCAGATCATGGTCGACCGCGTGGAATGGATCGTGATGCCGGACCCCGCGACCGCGGCGGCGGCCTTGCAGAACGGCGAGGTCGACTGGTGGGAGAACCCGATCGCCGATCTCGTGCCTGTGCTGAAGAAGAACAAGAACATCAGCGTCGACATCGGCGATCCCCTCGGCAATATCGGCTCGTTCCGCATGAACCATCTGTTCGCGCCGTTCAACGACGTGCGGGCGCGACGCGCGGTGCTGATGGCGCTCAGCCAGGAGGATTACATGCGGGCGATCGTCGGCGACGACGACGCCTTGTGGAAGCCGCTGCCCGGCTTCTTCACGCCGGATACGCCGGTTTACAACGATTTGGGCGGCGACATCCTCAAGGGCAAGCGCGATCTCGACGCTGCCAAGAAGCTGCTGGCTGAGAGCGGCTATTCCGGCCAGCCGGTGACGTGCCTGGTCGCGCAGGACCAGCCGATCACGAAGGCGCAAGGCGACGTCACCGCGGACCTCCTGAAGAAGCTCGGCATGAACGTGGATTTCGTCGCCACCGATTGGGGCACGGTCGGCTCCCGTCGCGCCGCCAAGACGCCGCCGGGTCAGGGCGGCTGGAACATGTTCCACAGCTGGCATGCCGGCGCCGACTGCATCACGCCCGCCGCCTACACCGCCATCCGCGCGAACGGCGACAAGGCCTGGTTCGGCTGGCCGAACAGCCCGAACACCGAAAAGGAGATCACAGGCTGGTTCGAGGCCAAGAGTGTCGATGAAGAGAAGGCGGCGATCGGGCGGGTCAACAAGGCCGCGATCGAGGATGTCGTCTACGCGCCGACCGGCTTCTTCCTGACCTACACGGCCTGGCGCAAGAACGTCTCCGGCATCGCCAAGGGGCCGCTGCCGTTCTTCTGGGGCGTGTCGAAATCGGCATGATGCGGCGCTGAGGCCAGATGCTCTCCTACATCCTCCGTCGCATCGTCGCGACCTTGCCGGTCATGGCGATCGTCGCGCTGTTCGTGTTCAGCCTGCTCTATATCGCGCCGGGGGATCCCGCCGTGGTGATCGCGGGCGACCAGGCGAGCCCGGAGGATGTGGAGCGCATCCGCCAGAGCCTAGGCCTCGACCGCCCATTCCTGGTGCAGTTCGGCAGCTGGGTCTGGCGCATCCTGCACGGCGATCTCGGCACCTCGATCTTCACCAATCTGCCGGTCTCGGCGATGATCGGGCAGCGGCTCGGACCGACGCTGTCGCTGATGATCGTCACGCTGCTGCTCACGATCGTGGTGGCGGTGCCGCTCGGCGTGGTGGCGGCGTGGAAGGCCGGCAGCCTGATCGACCGCGTCATCATGGGCTTTGCGGTGTTCGGCTTCTCGCTGCCCGTCTTCGTGGTCGGCTACATGCTCGCCTATGTCTTCGCCCTCGAACTCGAATGGCTGCCGGTGCAGGGCTATACGCCGCTCAGCTCCGGCTTCTGGCCCTGGCTGGAGAATTTGATCCTGCCCGCGATCGCGCTCGGCTGCGTCTATATCGCCCTGGTCGCGCGCATCACCCGCGCGGCCATGCTCGAAGTGCTGCAGCAGGACTATATCCGCACGGCCAAGGCCAAGGGCTTGGGGCAGGGCGGCATCCTGTTCATTCACGCGCTGAAGAACGCGGCGGTGCCGATCGTGACCGTGATCGGCATCGGCATCGCGCTCCTGATCGGCGGTGCGGTCGTCACCGAAAGCGTGTTCGCGATCCCCGGCCTCGGCCGCCTCACGATCGATGCGATCCTGCGCCGCGATTATCCCGTCATCCAGGGCATCGTGCTGCTGTTCAGCTTCGTCTACGTCCTCGTCAATCTGATGATCGACGTCATCTACACGCTCGTTGACCCGAGGATCCGCTATTGACCGATACGACCGTCAATCCGCAATCGCTTCCGGCCGGCCTCGTTCTCGCGCCGCAGCTGCCGGAGATCCTCCGGCCGGTCACGATCCGGCGCGGCTTCATCGGGTTCTTGCGCGGCCATCCCACCGTTGCGATCGGCGGCGCGCTATTGCTGACGCTGGTCCTGATCGCGGTCTTCGCGCCCTATCTTTGGACGGTGGACCCGACCGCGCTTGCACCGGCAAAACGCACCCGCGCGCCGTCGGCCGCTTTCTGGTTCGGCACCGACGTGCTCGGCCGCGACATCTATTCGCGCGTGCTGTTCGGCGCGCGGGTCTCGCTCACGGTCGGTCTCTCGGTTGCGATCTTCGCCTCGGCGGCCGGCCTTGCCATTGGCATGGTCTCCGGCTTCATCCGCTGGGCCGACGGCATTTTGATGCGTTTCATGGACGGGCTGATGTCGATCCCGCCGATCCTGCTGGCGATCGCGCTGATGGCGCTGACGCGCGGCAGCGTCGGCAATGTCATCCTCGCCATCACCGTTGCGGAGATCCCGCGCGTCTCGCGCCTCGTTCGCAGCGTGGTGCTGTCGCTGCGCGAACAGCCCTATGTGGATGCGGCCGTGGCCTGCGGCACGCGCACGCCGATGATCATCCTGCGCCACATCCTGCCCAACACGGTGGCGCCGATGCTGGTGCAGGCGACCTATATCTGCGCCAGCGCCATGATCACCGAGGCGATCCTGTCCTTCATCGGCGCCGGCACGCCGCCGACCATTCCGTCCTGGGGCAACATCATGGCCGAGGGCCGCGCGTTGTGGCAGGTGAAGCCCTACATCGTGTTCTTCCCGGCGGCTTTCCTCTCCGTCACCGTGCTCGCCGTGAACCTGCTCGGCGACGGCCTTCGCGATGCGCTCGACCCGCGCATGGCCAAGAGCCTGTGAGGGGCTGACCGCGATGGCCCTGCTCGAAGTCGAAAACCTCCAGACCCATTTCCGCACCCCCGGCGGCATCAACCGCGCGGTGGATGGCGTATCCTTCCACGTCAATGAAGGCGAGACGCTCGCGATCGTCGGCGAGTCCGGCTGCGGCAAATCGGTGACCTCGATGTCGCTGATGCGCCTGATCCCGGAGCCGCCGGGCAGGATTGCAGGCAGCATCCGCTTCGCGGGCAAGGATCTCCTTGAGCTCTCCGACCGCGAGATGCGCGCCATCCGCGGCAACGACATCTCGATGATCTTCCAGGAGCCGATGACGAGCCTGAACCCGGTGCTCACCGTCGGCCGCCAGATCCGCGAGACCCTGATGATCCATCAGGGCCTCGACAAGGCCGCGGCCGAGGCGCACGCAGTCGAGATGCTGACGCTGGTCGGCATTCCCGAGCCGAAGCGGCGGGTGCGCGAATATCCGCATCAGCTCTCCGGCGGCATGCGCCAGCGCGTCATGATCGCCATTGCGCTCGCCTGCAATCCAAAACTTCTGATCGCCGACGAGCCCACCACCGCGCTCGACGTGACGATCCAGGCGCAGATCCTCAAGCTGATGCTGGACCTGAAGCGCCGGGTCGGCGCGGCCATCATTCTGATCACCCACGATCTCGGCGTCGTCGCCGAGATCGCCGAGCGGGTCATGGTGATGTATGCCGGCCGCAAGGTCGAGGAGGCGCCGGTGGCGGAGCTGTTCCGCTCGCCCCGCCATCCCTACACGCAGGGCCTGCTGGGTGCGGTGCCGCGGCTCGGCTCGTCACTGACAGGCACGGCACGGCGGCTCGCCGAGATTCCGGGGCAGGTGCCTGATCTTCGCAAACCCATCACCGGCTGCGTCTTTGCCGGCCGCTGCGCGCTCGCGACCGATCTGTGCCGACAATACGCGCCGGGGCTGGAGGAGAAGGGACCTCGCCACATCGCCGCCTGTCACTATGCGGCCAAGGGGGCCGTTGCGGCATGAGTCCTCCGCTGCTCCAGGTCAACGACCTCAAGAAGCACTTTCCGGTCAAGAAGGGCCTTTTCCAGCGTAAGTCCGAATGGGTCTACGCGGTCGACGGCGTGTCGTTCGAGATCGCGCGCGGCGAGACGCTGTCGCTGGTCGGCGAGTCCGGCTGCGGCAAGTCGACGGTCGGCCGCGCCGTCTTGCGGCTGTTCGACATCACGTCGGGCCAGGTGATCCTCGACGGCCAGCGCATCGACGACGCCGCGCCGAGCACGATGCGCCAGATGCGCCGCCGCGTGCAGGTGGTGTTCCAGGATCCATTCTCGAGCCTCAATCCGCGCATGCGCGTGCGCGACATCCTGGCCGAGCCGATCCGCAATTTCGGCCTCGCCAAGTCGGCGGAGGATCTCGAGGTCCGCGTCACCGCGCTGATGGACACCGTGCGCCTGCCGCGCGAGGCGTTGAACAGGCGGCCGCACGAATTCTCCGGCGGCCAACGTCAGCGCATCGGCATCGCGCGGGCGCTTGCGGCGGAGCCCGAGCTGATCGTGTGCGACGAGGCGGTCTCGGCGCTCGATGTCTCGGTCAAGGCGCAGATCGTCAATCTCTTGCAGGATCTGCAGAGCGAGTTCGGCCTGGCTCTGCTGTTCATCAGTCATGATCTCGCGATCGTCGAGCACATGACCCATCGAGTCGCCGTGATGTATCTCGGCAAGATCGTCGAGGTCGCCCCGCGCCGTGAGATCTTTGCCGCGCCAAGGCATCCCTACACCAAAGCGCTGCTCTCGGCGGTGCCGCTGCCCGAGCCCGGCGCCCAGCGCAATCCGATCATCCTGAAGGGCGACGTCCCGAGCCCGATCAATCCGCCGAAGGGCTGCCGCTTCCACACCCGCTGCCCGCTCGTGTTCGATCGCTGCCGGGTCGAGGAGCCGGTGCTTCGTGCGGCTGGGGCCGAGCAGTGGGTGGCCTGTCACCTCGAAGAGGCGCCGGCGGCGGGGAGCTAAAGGCGAGATTCGCGTCGGAAATTCCCTAGCAAAAACAACCCCGTTCTACTGTGCATGGGGTTGTTTTCGCGTTTTTGATATGGCCGGCCTTACCCCTGCCGGCGCAGGAAGCCCGTGATCGTGACCTTTTCCCAGATGCCGGCCGCGGCAAAGGGGTCGGCGCGGTTGAAGGCCTCGACCTCGGCGCGGCCGGGCGCCTCGATCAGGAACAGGCTGCCGATCATGGTCTGGCCGTCGTCGGAGACCAGCGGCCCCGACATCACGATCTTGACGCCGAAACGCGAGGTGTCGCTGAGGAACGCCTTGTGGGCATCGTAATTGGCGAGCCGGGTCGGCAGTGCGCCAGTGCGGTCGACGGCGTGAATGGCGAACAGCATGGTGTCTCCGTGTCTTGCTTCAATGTTGGGACGGCCGCGTTGGCGGCCGTCCGGTCGTGATGAGTGGACTTACTTCGCGCTGAGCTTGCCGGCCTCCTCGAAGGTTGGGCATTTGCGCTGCTCCAGCGGTACGTCGAACGGCTGGTAATTGTCCTTGGTGATGACGGTCGGCTTCAGCACGATCTCGCTGATGACGGGCTCATTGCGCAAGGACCGGATCGCCATCATGGTGCCGAGGCAGCCTTGCGCAAAGCCGTTGTAGTCGCCGCTGGCGAGCAGCTTGCCTGATTTGATCGCGTCGATCGCTTCCTTGGTGCCGTTGATGCCGATCACCTGCGCCTTGCGATTGGCGCCGTCGAGCGCCTCGATCGCGCCGACCGCCATGGCGTCGTTGGCGGCGAGCACGCCGTCGATCTGCGAATTCGACTGCATCAGGTTTTCCATCACCTGCAGCGCCTGCAGCCGCTGGTAGTTGCCGGGCTGCGAGGCCAGGAGCTTGGCGCCGGGCGCCTCCTTCAGCGCGTCGTTGAAGCCGCGGACGCGGTCGACATTGGTCAGCGAGCCCTTGACGCCCTCGATGATGACGATGTTGCCCTTGCCGCCGAGTGTCTTCAGCAGGAAGCGCGCGGTCTCGAGCCCAAGGCTGTAATCGTCGGCGCCGACGAAGGACAGGAACTTGCCGCCGGCGGAGCGGTCGGTGATGTTGACGACGGGGATCTTGGCCTCGTTGATCTTCTCGACCCCCGGCACCATCGCCTTGTAGTCGACCGGCGTGAACACGATCGCGCTCGGCTTCTTGACCACGACGTCCTCGATCTGGCTGAGCTGCTCGGGGATCGAGTCCGGCTTGGTCGGGATGTATTGCAGCGTCTTGGCATTCAGCGTCTTCGCCATGTTGTCGGCGCCGACCCGCACCGTCTGGAAGAACGGGTTGGTCTGGTTCTTGGTGAAGACGGCGATGGTCTCGCCGTCGGCGCGTGCTTGTGTGGTGAATGCCGCGGCCATCAGAAGCGGCAGCGTCAGGTAGCCCAGTTTCTGTTTCATGTTGCCTCCATCCCTCATTTTGCTTGTCAGACTTCTCAAGAACTCATTGCGCGCGGCGGCGGGTCTTCATGTCGAGCCAGACCGCGAGAATGACGATGATGCCTGTCACCAGCGGCTGCCAGTTGGCGCTGACCGAGAGCAGGTTCATCCCGTTCAGCACCAGCGTCAGGATCAGCGCGCCAATGAAGGTGCCGAACACGGTGCCGACGCCGCCGAACAGCGAGGTGCCGCCGATCAGCACCGCCGCGATCGCCGGCAGCGTCAGGCTTTCGCCGATATCGGCCTCGGCCGAATTGAGCCGCGACAGGAAGATGATCGAGGCCAGCCCCGCCATGGTGCCCGACACCGCATAGACCAGCAGCAGGCGCCGCGCGACGGGAATGCCGGAGAGGCGGGCGGCAACCGGATTGGCGCCGATCGCATAGATCTCTTGGCCCCAGACCGTGCGCTGCGCGAAGAACGTTCCGATCCCGAGGAACACCAGCAGCAGATAGACCGGGATGGGCAGGCCGAACAGATAGCCGCTGCCGATCTGGCGGAAGCCGGCCGGGAAGCCGTGCAGCGTCTCGCCCGCCATGTACCAGTAGGTCAGGCCGTTCAGCACCCAGAGCATGCCGTAGGTCGCGATGAAGGAGGGGATGCGCAGCGCGGTGACCATGATGCCGTTGAGCAGGCCGACGAGGCCGCCGCAGGCAAGCCCGGTGAGGATGCCGAGCGCCGGCGAGCCGGTTTTGTGGATCACCGTGCCTGCGATGCAGGCGGACAGCGCGACATTGGCGCCGACGGAGAGGTCAAGCCCGGCGGTCAGCACCACCAGTGTTAGGCCTGAGGCGATGAAGAAGGTCAGGCTCGCCTGCCGGAGCACGTTGAGGATGTTGCCGAGGCTCAGGAAGGAGTCGCTGAGCACGGCGAGCACCGCGCAGATCAGCAGCGCCGCGAGCAGGCGGTAGAACACCTGGACCGCGTCCTGCGACAGGAAGGAGCGGGGCGGCATCATCGCCTCTTTGGTGATGTCGGTCATGCCCGGCTCCTGAGACCGTCGAGGAACAGCGCGACGATGACGAGCACGCCGACGCTTGCGACCTGCACCGAGGACGGCAGCGAGATCAGATTGAGCCCGTTGCGCAGCACGCCGACGGAGAGGACCCCGAGCAGCGTGCCGAGCAGCCAGCCATTGCCGCGCTCGAACGAGGTGCCGCCGACGGCGACCGCCGCGATGGCGTCGAATTCGAGGCCGAGGCCGGCGGTCGGGTGGCCGGAATTCATGCGCGCCGTCATCAACAGGCCGGCGATGCCGGCCATGGCGCCGCCGATCGCATAGACCGCGATCAGCAGCTTGTTCGGCGACAGGCCGGCATAGCGCAGCGCCTCGCGATTGCCGCCGAGCGCGAAAATGTAGGTGCCGAAGCGGGTGTGATAGAGCAGGCCGTGAAACGCCGCATAGGTCACCAGCGCCATCACGATCGGCACGGGGATCCCGAGCAGCGTCGCCGAATAGATGTCGCGCACGCCGTGGGGGATGCCGACCACGCTCTGGCCGTCGCTGACGATCAGCGACAGGCCCTGCGCCATGCCGAGCGTGCCCAGCGTCGCGACGAAGGGCGGAATGCCCAGGATGGCGACGAGCCAGCCATTGGCGACGCCGAACGCCGCGCCGACGAGAAGGCCCGCGCCCAGGCCCAGCAGCATCGATTTGGTCGCGAGCGAGACGATGGCGACGCAGAGCGAGGTCAGCGTCAGCACCGCGCCCATCGACAGGTCCAGTCCCTCGGTCATGATGATCAGCGTCATCGGCAGCGCGAGCATGGTCAAGATGGTCGACTGCACCAGCACGTTGGAGAGGTTGGCGACCGACAGGAAGCCGGGCGCGATGGCGCTGAACAGCGCGACCAGCAGCACCAGCACGATGGCAACGCCGGGAATGCGTTGCAGTGGGTTGGGCGTAGAGACGACCGCGGCTTCACGCATGATGCATCCCCAGTCGCACGATGTTCTCCTCGGTCAGTTCGCTACGGGTCAGATGTCCCGCGATGCGCCCTTCGCGCATCACATAGGCGCGGTCGCAGACGTGGCAGATCTCGATCTGCTCGGACGAAATCATCAGTGCCGCGGCTCCCTCCGCGACGAGGCGGTCGATCAGGGCAAAGATCTCGGACTTGGCGCCGATGTCGATGCCGCGCGTCGGCTCGTCGAAGATGAACAGCTTCGAGCCCGCCGCCAGCCACTTGCCGATCACGACCTTCTGCTGGTTGCCGCCCGAGAGCAGGCCGACGGTCTGGCGCGCGCTGGGCGTTGCAATGCGCAATTGCCGGATCAGGGCGTCGGACGTCCGTTGCGCGCCTCGAGAATCGAAAAGTCCGCTCGGGAACAGCTTTCGCAGCGCCGATACCACGAGATTGTCGCTGACCGAGCGCAGCAGCGCGAGGCCCTCGCTCTTGCGGCTCTCCGGAATCAGCGCGATGCCGCGGCGGGCGGCAAGGTCAGGCTCGCCGGAGATGGTCTTGCCGTCGAAGATGATCTCGCCTGACGTGACGGGATCGGCGCCGAAGATGGCGCGGGCGACCTCGCTGCGGCCGGAGCCGACCAGGCCGCACAGGCCGACGATCTCGCCCCGGCGCACCTCGATGTTGATGTCGGAGATGCCGGTCGAAGCGGTCAGCCCCTTGACCTGAAGCAGCAGCTCGCCCGGCTTGTCGGCGAAATGGCGGGGATAGGTCATGTCGACGTTGCGGCCGACCATCATGCGCACGAGCTGGTCCGGCGTCACGTCGGCAGGCTTGACCCCATCGATCCGGCGGCCGTCGCGCAGCACGGTGATGCGATCGCCGAGCGCGAACACCTCGGCCATGCGGTGGGAGATGTAGACGATCGAGACGCCGTCGGCCTTCAGCCGGGCGATCAATTCGAACAGCAGCTCGGTCTCGCGGTCGGACAGTGCGGCGGTCGGCTCGTCCATGACGAGGATGCGCGCGTTCTGGCTGATTGCTTTCGCGATCTCGACCATCTGCTGCTGCGCGACGCCGAGCTTGTCGACAATGGTGGAGGGATCGATGTCGAAGCCGATGGTGTCGAGCACGCGCTTGGCATCGGCCAGGATCCTGCGACGGTCGATAGTGCCGGGGATGCGTCCCCCGGGCTCGCGACCGAGGAAGATGTTCTGGGCGATGTCGAGATGGGGGACCAGCGAGAATTCCTGGAAGATCACGGCAATGCCGAGCTTCTGGGCATCCGCGGTCGAGGAGATCGCGACCTTCTCACCCCTGTAATAGAACTCGCCGGCATCGGCGCGGTAGGCGCCGCACAGCACCTTCATCAGGCTCGATTTGCCGGCGCCGTTCTCGCCCAGCAGCATGTGGACTTCGCCGGGATACACCGCAAAGGACACGTCATCCAGCGCCTTGACGCCGGGAAACTCCTTGCTGATGCCGCGCAGCTCCAGCAGCGGCGTGGGTGAGGTGACCTCGATCGGGAGCGCGTCGCTCATGACTTGTCGCTCATGTCTTGGCTCGCAAAAATCTTTCCGGGGTTCATCAGTCCGTTCGGATCGAGCGCGGTCTTGATCGATCGCATCACATCGACGGCCTCGCCGAGCTCGTCCGTGAGATAGTCGATCTTGCCGAGCCCGATGCCGTGCTCGCCGGTGCAGGTGCCGTCCATGGATATGGCGCGGGCGACCATGCGGGCCTGCAGCGCCTTGGCGCCTTCGGTCTCTTCGGGCCTGTTCGGGTCGATCAGGATCAGCATATGAAAATTGCCGTCACCGACATGGCCGACGATGGGCGCGACAAAGCCGTGCTGGTCTGCGTCCCGCCGCGTCTCGGTCAGGCATTCCGCCAGCCGCGAGATCGGCACGCAGACGTCGGTGATGACAGCACGTGCGCCGGGGCGCAGGCCCAGACCCGCATAAAGCGTGTTGTCGCGGGCGTGCCAGAGCCGGCTGCGATCCTCCGCTGCCTTGGCCCAGGCAAAGCCATGACCGCCGTGATCGGCGGCGATCGCCTGCGCCGCCTCGGCCTGCTCGGCGACTGACGTCTCGGAGCCATGGAATTCGAAAAACAGGGTGGGCGCCTCGCGGTAGCCGAGTTTTGCGTAGGCGTTGATGCCGCGCATCATGACGTCGTCGAGCAGCTCGATTCGGGCTACGGGAATGGCGGACTGGATGATGGAGATCGCGGTGTCGACGGCGCTATGCAGCGTGTCGAAGCTGCAGACAGCGGCCGAGATCGCCTGCGGCACGGGATGCACCTTCAGCGTGATCTCGGTGATGACGCCGAGCGTACCTTCCGCGCCGACGAACATCCGCGTCAAGTCATAACCGGCCGCCGACTTGCGGGCGCGCCTGGCGGTGCGGATCACGCGGCCGTCGGCCAGCACGACCTCCAGTGCCATGACATTGTCCTTCATGGTGCCGTAGCGCACGGCCATGGTGCCGGAGGCGCGCGTCGAGGTCATGCCGCCGATCGAGGCGTCGGCGCCGGGATCGATCGGGAAGAACAGGCCGGTGTTGCGCAGTTCCGCATTGAGCTGCTTGCGGGTGATGCCGGGCTGCACTACGACGTCCATGTCGCTGTCGTGCACGCTGAGCACCTTGTTCATGCGCGCGAAGTCGAAGCAGACGCCGCCCGCGACCGCGGCCGCATTGCCTTCGAGCGAAGTCCCGGCGCCGAACGGAACGATCGGCATGCCCGCGCCCGCGCACAGCTTGACGATTTCGGCGACCTCCTTCGTCGTTTCAGGGAAGACGACGATGTCCGGCGGCAGATTGCGGTAGTGCGATTCGCTCTGCCCATGCTGATCGAGCACGCCGCGCGCAACGCTCGCGCGCGGGCCGATCATGCCGGCAAGGCGTTCGGCCAAGATGCTCGTGCTGACCCGCGGTCCCATCCTTAACTCCCGTCTGCTCCCTGTCGCTGGACTCTTGTCGGTCCGTCGCCGCGTCAGCTTAAGCGGCTCTTGCGTTGCTCGCGACCTGCTTGAGGCCGAAATCGTAGTTGAGATGGAAATATTCGGTGTCCACCATGCGACCATCCGGCGCACGGCCGGCCGGATGCCTGGCGAATTCGCGGATCAGGCTGTCCTTGACGCCGAACACTACGTCCGAGTCGAGATATTGGTCTCCTGCAACGAACACGTGGGTGACCAATTGCTCGAAGCCGGGCGCCGAGATCATGAAATGCACGTGCGCCGGGCGCCAGGGATGGCGGCCCTGCGCCTCCAGCATCTGGCCGACCGGGCCGTCATGCGGGACGGGATAGGCGGCGGGCTTGATCGACCAGAAATGGAAACGGCCACTGGCATCGGTGTGAAAACGCGCGCGCATCGCGAGATCGCCGATGGCGTCGAGTTGCTGCACGTCGTAATAGCCGTCATCGTCGGAATGCCAGACGTCGACGATCGCGCCAGCAAGCGGTTTGCCATCGACGGTCGAGACCGAGCCGGTGACCAGCATCGGATCGCCTTCCATCGGGCCAGAGATATCGGCGCCGCTGTCCTTCTCCGGCGCGGCCTGGACGAAGAACGGGCCGAGCACGGTGGTCTCGGTCGCTCCTTCCGGCACCGGGTGGTTGATGGCATCGACCAGCATGGAGACGCCGAGCGTATCCGACAGCAGGATGAATTCCTGGCGCTTGTCGTCGCACATGTGCCCGGTGCGGGTCAGGAAGTCGATGCCGTATTCCCATTCCTTCTGGGTCGGCCGCACCTCGCGGACGAAAGCGTGCAAATGGCGCACCAGGGCTTCGCTGATTTGCTTGATGCGCGGATCGGTTGCATCCTTGATCCGCTCCAGCACCGCGTCGGTGATCGTATTCTCGTTGAAATTTCGCATAGGTGTTCCCGCCGATCAGAGTTTGGGTTCGCCGAGGCCGGACAGCCGCTCGAGATGCTTGACCGTCGCGATGAAATCGGTGTCGCCGTCGCCCTGCGCGACCAGCGAGCCGTAGGTCTCGCGCACTTGCGCGGCGAGCTGAAGCGGCACGCCGACGGCGTGGCCGGCCCCGAGGATGAGGTCGAGATCCTTGGCCATCTGCTTGCAGGAGAAGGTCGACTCGAAATCCCGCGTGCGCAGCGGCGCGGTCTTGTACTTCACCATGGGGGAGGCAACCGCGCTGTCGTCGAGCACCTTCAAGATATCCTGCCAGGCGATGCCGCCTTTGCGCGCCAGCGCCAGGCTCTCCGCCATCATCGCGGCCGACACGGCGATCATCAGATTGACCGAGAGCTTTGCGTAGCGCGCTTCTTCGGCGGGCCCGAGATAGGTCTGGGCACGGGTGAAGGCCGCGAACAGCGGCTTTGCGCTTTCGAAGGCGTCCTTTGGCCCCGAGACGAAACAGGTCAGAGCGCCAGTGTGAACGATGCTGGCATTGCCGGAGACCGGGGAACGCAGATAGGCAATACCGCGTGCTTGCGCGGCGGCCGCCACTTCGTTGGAAGCGTCAACACTCACCGTGCTGGTCTCGACCAGAATAGCGCCAGGCGCCATCGCGGCAATGAGGCCGGCGGGACCGAGCAGGGCGCCGCGCAACGCCACGTCGTCAGGCAACGAAGTGATAACGGCGGCCTTTCCGCTCACGGCCGCAGCCGGCGATGCGGCAATCGCAATGTCTTGTGCACGCGCCTCGTCGAGCCGCGCCGCGCTTTGGTCGAACGCAGTGACGGCATAACCGGCCTTGGCGACGAGCACCGACATCGGCAGGCCCATCTTGCCGATCCCGATGAAAGCAATAGTCTTCGACGCGTCTGTCATTGTTGCCATCCGTTGGCGCGGCTAAGCCGCGCGTCCCTGTCGTTCGATGTCCTGCACCAGCCGCCGGCCGGATTGCGCCAGCAGCTCCTTCTTCGTCTCCAGTCCCTCGACCAGCAGCTTGCCATTCCGCTTCTTCCAGGCGCCGCCGATCATGACCGCCTCGATATTGGCAAGGCTCGTCTGCATCACCACGGTGGCGACGGGATCGTGCACCGGCTGGAGATTGAGGTCGGAGGCGTTGATAATGACGAGGTCGGCAAGCTTGCCCGGTGTCAGCGATCCGATCTGGTGCTGGCGGCCGAGCATGCGGGCGCCTTCCGTCGTGATCCAGCGCAGCGCCTCGCGTACGGGAATGGTGGTCGTTGCCGGAATGGTGCCGCTCTCCTTGCGCGATTCCGCGTTGTCCAACGCCCGCTGCATCGACAGCGCGACGCGCGCGACGGAGAAGAGGTCGCCGGCCAGCACAGATTCGAGGTCGATGCCGATGGTCGGCCGCACACCACGCTTCAGCAGTCGTCCAGTGATCGGGAAGCCGTGACCCTGGATCATCTCGTTCTCCGGCGTCACCGAGAAGGACACGCCGAGATCAATGAGACGGTCGAGCAGATCGTCCGGCAGATCGTTGCCATGGACGATGTTGATGCCCGCGTCGACGAGGCCGGCCTCGATCAGCTTCTCCCAGCCGCCCGGCGTCTTGGCCGGTCCGCCGCCCTGGTGCATCGACGCGATCAGCTTGAGCTCCCGCGCCAGACGGAAATCGTGCATGGCGACGTCGAGCGTCGAATAATGCGGGCCGAGGATCGCAAGGCCGAGCGTGACGAGGCCGTCGCGATCGGCGAGGGGGCCGGCCAGCAGCCGCTCGACCTCGCGGCGTGGATGCGGCACTTCCGAGAAATGCGGCTCGCCCGGCTTCGGCTCCGGCTTGGGCGAGCCGTGGAAGAACGCCGCGCGGATGCCGCTCTCGATCAGGCCGCGCACGGCCGCGTCGGTGTGTTCGGGCGTCGGATTGTTGTGGCACCAGTCGACCAGCGTGGTGACGCCGTGGTTGATCTGGTTCAGCGCGCCGAGGAGGGTGGCGATATGGATGTCCTCGGGCCGGAACACGGTGGCAAGGCCGGCATGCATGCGGCGGAAATATTCCAGCAGCGTCCAGTTTGCGGCAAAGCCGCGCAGGCCGGTCTGCCAGGTGTGCATATGCGCGTTGATCAGGCCGGGAATGACGATGCGGCCTTTGCCGTCGACGATTTCCGCGTCGGCCGCGACCTCGATCGATGGCCGCACGTCGACGACGCGGCTGCCCTCGACCAGCACGTCGCCGGTGGCGAGGTCGCCGATCACGTCATCCATGGTGATGACGGTGGCGGATCTGATCAACGTGCGCTGCATCGCTTCAAGCCGCCGCTTTGACGGCGCCGGGCGACTCGCCGGCCCAGGCGCGCGCGATCAGGTCCCGGATGGCATTGCGTTCCAGCGGACGCGGGTTCCAGTAGGCGTTGGTCACCGCGAGATCGGCGGCCTTGTCGATGCCGCTCTCGGGCATGCCGATGTCGCGCAGCGCCGTCTTTGCGTCCAGCCGTTTTGCAAGCTCGAAAAGTCCCTGCGACGCATCGGCCGCGCCGATCGCGCGCGAGATGCGTGTCATCGCGTCGGGGACCGCCGGCGCGTTGTAGGCGAGCGCATGCGGCAGCACGATGGTGTGGGTCTCGGCATGCGGCAGGTCGAACGTGCCACCAAGCGTGTGGCAGAGCTTGTGATGCAGCGCCATGCCGACGGTGCCCAGACAAACGCCGCACAGCCAGGCCCCATACAGCGCCTCGGTGCGCGCCTCGCGGTCGTCGCTTCTGGCGGCGATGGCGGGCAGGGCCCTCGCCAGGGCGCGAATACCTTCTTCCGCCATCAGCGAGGTCACCGGGTTGGTGTCGCGCGCATACAGCGCCTCGACGGCATGGGCGATCGCGTTGATGCCGGATGTTGCCGCGAGGCTCGCCGGCAGCGTCAGGGTGAGATCGACATCGTAGATCACGGTCTCGGGCAGGATCGCCGCGTCGCGCACCGTGGTCTTCAGACCGTTCTCGGTCTGGCCGACGATCGGCGTCATCTCCGAGCCTGCATAGGTGGTGGGGATGCAGAGCTGGTTGATTCCGGTGCGCAGGGCCAGCGCCTTACCGAGACCGGTGGTCGAGCCGCCGCCGAGCGAGACGACGCAGTCGGCTTCGCACGCCTTCATCGCCGCGAGCGCGCGCTCGGTGACCTCGACCGGCGTATGCATGGTCGCGCCCGGAAAGATCCCGGCATAGAGCGGGCCGAGCGCCGCGCCGAGGCTCTTGCCCTGCGCCTCCTGCTGCGGCGTCGTCAGCACCAGGGCACGCGTGCCGCCGAGCCTCTCGACCTCGGCCTTGGCGCTCGCCAAGGTTCCACTGCCGAACACGACGCGGCAGGGCAGGTTTTCAAAGGTGAACGAACCGATCATGCGCCGGTCTCTTTGATGGGATAATCGACCTGGAAGCGCCCGATCCGCAAGTCGCCCAAAGCCTCGCGGACGCGCAAATGTTCGGGGTGGTTGGCATAGGCCGAGAGGGCCGCCTGGTCGGTGAATTCGGAGAACAGCACCACGTCGCAGGCATAATCGACCGCGCTGACGTCCATGCCGACCTCAATATGGGTCAAGCCCTCGATCCGACCCTTGAGGCCCTCGAACAGGGTCTTGACCTTGACCCTGGCGGCGGAGCGTTCTTCCTGGGTCTCCCCGCGCAGCCGCCACATCACGATGTGCCTGATCGGGCCCGACATTTCCTGATTTCCTCGCCTGCCATTGTGCTTTGTTGGCGCCATTTTGCCTTGCAGAAAACGGAAATAAAGGCCAAAATTTGTAAGTCTCTTTTCCTGATTTCGCAAAAATGGATCGGTTGCTCCAACTTGAGGTCTTCGCCAAAACCGCCGAGCTCGGTAGTCTTTCCAAAGCTGCCGAAATCCTGCGGATGTCGAACGCGGCCGCTAGCCGCCATCTCAGTGCGCTGGAGGAGCGGCTTGCGGTCCGGCTGATCGAGCGCAACACGCGCCGGCAATGGTTGACCGAAGCCGGGCAGGAACTGCTGCAGCGCTGCAGCACGCTCTTGAATGAATTCGCCGAAGCCGAGGACGCCGTCTCCGACCGCGCGCTGTCGCCGAAGGGCATGCTGCGGGTCACGTCTTCGTTGTCCTTCGCGATGATCTACCTCGCGCCGATGCTGCCCGCCTTCCGCGCGCTCTATCCCAATCTCAGCGTGCAGATCATCAGCGCAAACCGCTATCCCGATTTCATCGAAGCCGGCATTGACGTTGCCATCCGTACGCGCGAGCACGAGCCGGATTCCAACATCATCGTCCGCCGCATCGGCCAGATGCACCGCGTGCTTGCAGCGGCTCCCGCCTATCTGGAGACGCACGGCCGGCCGGAGCATCCCACAGATCTCGCCCGGCACGACATGCTGATCTACAACCTCGCCAACGATCCCTATTCGCTGCGGTTGAGCCAGGGCAGCACGACGCAGACGATCCGGATCGCGCCGACGCTCGACAGTAACGACGGCCAGATCATCTGTGGTGCCGCGCGTGCAGGGCTCGGCATCCTGATCCAGCCGCTGTACATCGTGCAGGGCGATATCGCGGCCGGCCGGCTGGTGCCTGTCCTGACCGGCTGGGAACTGCCGCTGCTCACCATGAACATCGCCTATCAAAACCGCGTCAGGCTGCCCGCCAAGATCAGGGTCTTTTCCGACTTCCTGGTCAGCTATATTCGCGAGCATTCGCAGCCGGGGATCTGGATCGACGCGGCGAAATGAGCGGGAAGCACGCATGTATCTCGGCATCGATCTCGGCACCTCTGCCGTCAAGACCGTTCTCGTCGACGATGCCCAGCGTGTCATAGCGAGCGAGAGCCGGCCGCTGACGATCAGCTCGCCTCAAGCCGGCTATTCCGAGCAAGATCCCGCGCAGTGGATCGACGCGACCTTCGCCACGCTGGATGCGCTGAAGGCATCACATGGAAAAGAGCTGGCGGCGGTCAAGGGCATTGGGCTGTCCGGCCAGATGCACGGCGCCACGCTGCTCGACGCGAGCTCGAGGCCTTTGCGGCCTTGCATCCTCTGGAACGACGGACGCTCGGCCGCGGAGTGCCGCGTGCTGGAGCAGCGTTGGCCTGCCTTGCGGACGACCACGGGCAACAAGGCGATGCCGGGATTTACCGCGCCGAAGCTGCTCTGGATCGCGACGCACGAGCCAGAGATCTTTGCGGCGACCAGGCTTGTTCTGTTGCCGAAAGCGTACCTGCGCCTGGTGCTGTCAGGCGAGGCCATCGAGGACGTCTCGGACGCATCGGGAACGCTGTGGCTCGACGCCGCGCGCCGCGACTGGTCGGACACGTCGCTGGCCGCAACCGGCCTGTCGCGCGATCAGATGCCGCGTCTGGTCGAGGGATGCGCGCCCGCAACGACATTGCGTGGCGAGCTCGCGCGGCGCTGGGGCATGACCAAGCCGCCGGTCATCGCGGGCGGCGCCGGAGACAATCCGGCAGGCGCGGTTGGCATCGGTGCGGTCCAGTCGGGAACCGCGTTCGTGACGCTGGGAACTTCGGGGGCCTTGCTGGTGCCGACCAGCACCATCGCCGCCAATCCGGACCGCGCGGTGCATACCTTCTGCCACGCCATTCCCGGCATGTGGATTCAGGCCGGCGCGATCCTGTCGGCCGCCTCCTGCCTCGCCTGGGCCGCGCGCCTGTTCGGCGTCACCGAGGCCGAGCTGCTGGCGCCGCTGGGGTCGCGCCCGCGGGCGCCGTCGCCGGTGAGCTTTCTGCCTTATCTCGCGGGTGAGCGGACGCCGCATGACGATCCCGCCGTGCGCGGCATGCTGGATGGGCTCGGCCATGACACCGATCGCGCGGCGATCGTGCAGGCGGTGCTCGAAGGCGTTGCCTTCGCGCTTGCCGATTGCCGCGATGCACTTGCGGGTGCCGGCATTGCGATCGCGGAAGCCGACGTCATCGGCGGTGGATCGCGGTCGTCGTTCTGGCTCTCGGTGCTGGCCAACGTGCTGAATGTTCCAGTCCATCGCTTCGCCGGAGGCGAGACCGGCGCGGCGTTCGGTGCGGCGAGATTGGGGCGGCTTGCTGTCACCGGTGAGGCAATCGCAACCGTGTGCACGCGACCGCAACGCGTCGAGACGTTCGAACCTGACACCGGGCTGACTGATGCTTACGCCGAGCGCCTTCCCGCGTGGCGCGAACTGTATCGGCCGCGCCACTAGCATTGCCTCGGCGTCGCATTCTCCTGTGTTCGGTATTGCTCTGGTCTGCGGCCTTTTGTTTAATGCGTGAACCGCGCTGACAAAAAGATCGAGACGCGGGTGGGAAACGCATTGTGCGCCGGGAGGCACGATGAACGATCCGATCCTCGAGATGCGTGGGGTCTCAAAGTCCTTCTTTGGCATCAAGGCGCTGCGTGCCGTCGATCTCACCGTCTATGCCGGCGAGGTCCACGCCCTGATGGGCGAGAACGGCGCGGGCAAGTCGACGCTGATGAAGATCCTGTCCGGCGCCTACAGGCCTGATCCCGGCGGAGAGATCCGTATCGAAGGACACCCGGTCCGGATCGAAGGTCCGCTCGGCGGCCGCAACGCGGGCATCTCCATCATCTATCAGGAGCTGTCGCTCGCCCCCAATCTCAGTGTTGCCGAGAATATCTATCTCGGGCGCGAGATCTCGCATTCCGGGATGCTGGCGCGCGGCGAGATGCGCGATGGCGTCGGTCCGATTCTGAAGCGGCTGGGCGCGGACTTCCTGCCATCGACGCTGGTGGCGCATCTATCCATGGGCCAGCGGCAGTTGGTCGAGATCGCGCGTGCGCTGCATGCGAGATCCAAGATCCTGATCATGGACGAGCCGACCACCGCGTTGTCTGCGGGCGAGAGCGCGCGGCTGTTCGCGCTGATCCGCCAGCTTCGCGCCGAGGGCCTCGCGATCATTTACATCTCGCATCGCATGGACGAGGTCTACGCGCTCGGCGACCGCGTGACCGTGCTGCGCGACGGCCGGCTGGTGGGCTCGCTCGACAAGCCCGAAATCCGCGCCGACACCATCGTGCGGCTGATGGTCGGGCGCGACGTTTCCTCGTTCTACAAGAAGGACCACGATCCCGACGCGGGGCGGGGACATCCCGTGCTCGCGGCGATCGACATGGCCGACGGCCACCGCGTCAAGGGTTGCTCGCTCACGGTGCATGCAAGCGAGGTGGTCGGGCTTGCCGGCCTGATCGGCGCCGGCCGCACCGAGCTTGCGCATCTCATCATCGGCGCAGCGCCAAAAACCTCCGGGCGGCTCGAGCTGGAAGGACAGCCGGTCGAGATCCGCAGCCCTGGTGAGGCGCTCGAGGCCGGGATCGCCTATCTGACCGAGGACCGCAAGGCGCTCGGCCTGTTCCTGGATATGTCCTGTCTGGACAACATCAACCTCGCGGTGCTCGGCCGCGATGCCAAGCTCGGCTGGTTCCTGGACCGTGACAAGGCGCGCGCGCGCGCCGACAGGGCCTTCGCTGGCCTCAGCATCCGCGCCGCCAATGTCGGCGTCCCCGCCGGTGGCCTGTCCGGCGGCAATCAGCAGAAGCTGTTGCTGTCGCGGCTTCTGGCGATCGCACCAAGGGTGCTGATCCTCGACGAGCCGACGCGTGGCGTCGATGTCGGTGCCAAGTCAGAGATCTATTCGATCATCGATAATCTGGCCAAGGCCGGCACCGCGATCCTGGTCATCTCGTCCGATCTGCCTGAAATCATCGGCATCTGCGACCGCGTCGTGGTCATGCGTGCCGGGCGCATTGCCGGCGAGGTGACGCGCGGTGCCAATTCGCCGCTGACACAGGAAGACATCATGGCGCTTGCCACGGGGATGGAGCATCTCGATGCCTGACAATGGCGCTTCGCAGGCCCAGCCCGCCGCGACCACGACGACCAACGGCGCGGCCGCAGAGACCAGGCGCCAGCGGGTGAGGGTGCTGATCAGCGCGCTCGGCATGCTGCCGGTGCTGCTGATCCTCTGCATCGGCTTTCATTTTCTGTCCGAGGGACGCTTCTTCACCGGACAAAATCTCGGAATCGTGTTGCAACAGGCCGCGGTGAACACCGTGCTTGCGGCGGGGATGACGTTCGTCATCCTCACCGGCGGCATCGACCTCTCGGTCGGCTCGATCCTGGCGGCCTCCGCGATGGCCGGGCTGACGCTCTCCAAGCTGCCGGAGCTCGGGATGCTGTGGCTGCCGGCCTCGCTTCTCACGGGCCTTGGCTTCGGCATCGTCAACGGCGCGCTGATCGCGCTGCTGCGCTTGCCGCCCTTCATCGTCACGCTCGGCTCGCTCACCGCGGTGCGTGGCCTCGCGCGACTGCTCGGCGCCGATACCACCGTGTTCAATCCCTCCATTCCCTACGCCTTCATCGGCAACGGTTCGCTGACGCTCGTGCCGGGCGTCGCGTCGATCCCGTGGCTGTCGGTGATCGCCTTGCTCGTCATCCTCCTCTCGTGGCTGGTGTTGCGTCGGACGGTACTCGGCGTGCACATCTATGCGGTGGGCGGCAATGAGAGCGCGGCGCGGCTTGCGGGCATCAAGGTCTGGGCCGTGCTGATCTTCGTCTACGGCATCTCAGGGCTTTTCGCCGGGCTCGGCGGTGCCATGCAGGCGGCGCGGCTCTATGCCGCCAACGGCCTGCAACTCGGCCAGTCCTATGAGCTCGACGCGATCACCGCCGTGATCCTCGGCGGCACGTCGTTCGTCGGCGGCATCGGCTCGATCTGGGGCACGCTGGTCGGCGCGCTGATCATCGCCGTGCTGTCGAACGGCCTCATTCTCGTCGGTGTCTCCGACATCTGGCAGTACGTCATCAAGGGCCTCGTCATCATCGGCGCCGTGGCGCTGGATCGCTACCGGTTGCAGGGGTCTGCCAGGACATGAAAGCTTCCGCTGCGGCAACTGGTCTGCCGCGCCGGGGACGAAGACAGACCAGGGAGGAAGTCCATGTTGAAGACGATCATGCTCGCCGGCGCCGCGACGGCGCTTGTTCTTAGCACCGTGCCGTCCTCGGCGAAGGAGCTCAAGTCGATCGGCGTCTCGCTGGGGTCGATGGGCAACCCGTTCTTTGTCGCACTGGCGAAGGGCGCCGAGTTCGAGGCCAAGAAGACCAATCCCAATGTGAAGATCACGGCGGTCGGCTTCGAATACGATCTCGGCAAGCAGGTCACCCAGATCGACAATTTCATCGCCGCCGGTGTCGATCTGATCCTGCTCAACCCCGGCGATCCCAAGGCGATCGGGCCGGCGATCAAGAAGGCGCAAGCCGCGGGCATCGTCGTCGTCGCGGTCGATACCGCGGCCGAAGGCGCCGACGCCACCGTCACCACCAACAACATCCAGGCCGGCGAGATCTCCTGCCAGTACATCGTCGACAAGCTGGGCGGCAAGGGCGAGGTCATCATCGAGAACGGGCCGCAAGTCTCCGCCGTGATCGACCGCGTCGTCGGCTGCAAGAACGTGTTCTCGAAGAATCCCGGCATCAAGGTGTTGTCCAACGACCAGGATGGCAAGGGCTCGCGCGAAGGCGGTCTCACGGTCGCGCAGGGCTATCTGACCCGCTTTCCCAAGATCGACGCCATCTTCGCCATCAACGATCCCCAGGCGATCGGCACCGACCTTGCGGCGCGTCAGCAGAACCGCAGCGGAATCGTCATCACGGCCGTCGACGGCGCGCCCGATATCGAAGCCGCGCTGAAGGATCCGCAGTCGCCGCAGATCCAAGCTTCGGCTTCGCAGGATCCGTTCTTCATGGCGCGCCGCGCCGTGCAGGTCGGTGTCGGCATTCTCAACGGCCAGAAGCCGGCCTCGACCGTCGAGCTGCTGCCGTCCAAGCTCGTGACCCGGGACAACGTCGCCGAGTACAAGGGCTGGACCTCGGATCGCTCGCAGTAGGGCGTAAGTCGTATCGAGGGTCCGGACCACGAGATAGTCGCGATATCATCGTCGCTGTGCTGGCAAGGCGCAGCGACGATCTCGGCAGAGGCAAGGCGCCTATCGCTCAGGCGGTGTGCGGACTCGTTCGCGCAGACAAGGCGCTCGACGGAAATCGGCTCGTGAAGGCGCGAGTCTTGGGCTGGACGCGCGATCCATCGATCACCTCGAGCCGGCCGCAGCGGTTCAAGGTGTGGAGCTTCCTGCCGGGCCATAGCGGTCCGGGTTTCAGAGAATGGCGCACGACCTGCTTGAAGGCGGTCGGCGACAGTTCGACCACTTCCGCCAGCGCGAGCCCTGCGCCGTATCCGTCGGTGCAGTTCTGAATCGGGCGCCACAGTCTGCCATTGAGCGTGACGAAATTACCGGCCGGCCGCGTGCTGGCGCGGTCGATCAGGACCGGATTGCTGGCGTGCGGCAGCCAGGGCCCGTGGAAGTGCTCGGCGTAGTAGATCGCCAGCGCATCCGAATAGCCGCCCGTTCCGTCGCGCCAGGCTCCGAACAGATAATGCAGGCCGTTGTGCCGCGTGATCGTGACGTCGGCGAGCTCGAGGCCCGACAGCAGCGTCGCGTGTCGCTCCCATCTGTCCGGAAACCGGACGCATTTGTAGAGGGCGACGTCCCCGTTGGTCGAACTCTCCGGGATCATCCACAACGCGCCGCCGTCCTCGATCAGAAACGGATAGGAGAGGTGCCACGGCTCTTCCAACACCGGCACGACTTCGCCGACCGGTCCCTTGTCGCCGAACTCGATCGCCGAAATGATGCCTTTCCCGACGCGGTGATCGAGATCCTCGAAGAAGACGAAGGTTCGCCCCTGCCATGTGACCGGAAAAGGATCGGCGTAAAAGCGATGGCCGGGATCAGCAAGAATGTTCCAGTCGGGTCCGGACAGGTCTCCGGTCTGCCAGACGCCCGCACCATCGTTGAAGCGCCATCCGACATGCCAATGGGGGGCGTAGCAGCAGAGGCGATAAATCTCCTTGGCGATCGAGACGGCGACGCCGCGCGCGACATAGCCAGCGGGGCCACGGCGCGGGCCATCTCCGCCCGGCCGTGCCAGTTGCGGCACAATTCGCGGTCGCCCCGACAGGATCGCCGCCACCATCGTGAGCGTCCGCGCCATGACGGTCTCGAGCGCGCCGCTGAGGCCTGCGGCAATTTCTCCGGAGGGATGGCCGCGATCGAGGAGGGAGCCGTCGACCTCGTTGACGATGTCGATCACCGGCAGGTCGCCGGCGAGAATGGCGGCGAGCGCGGCATTTTCGCCGGCAACGCCGTTGAACAGCGGACGGAGATAGAGCGATGCGGCGCTGTTCGGATCGCGCGCGCCGCCGGTGAAGTCGACGATCACGTCGGCCGTCTGGTCGTGAACCTGCGTCTGTTCCGGGATAATGTTGAGCTTGTTGGCGCCGCTGGGCTTGCCCTTGTGCAACACCATGCGCTCGAGCTCGAACAGGGCGTCGAGACCTGCAGGCCGTGGCTCGGCCGCTATCGCCCACGCGATTTGAACCGGAACATCCCGGCCGTCGATCATCAGCGTCTCGCGCCTCATCCAGCGCCGCGCGTACTCTCGTTCACAGCGAAACTCGATGATCATGTCGAGCCCATCACTTCCAACGTATCAGATCAGGTGACCTGGCCGAGAATTCGAACGTATTCCTCCACCATGGCATCTACCGAATAGCGCAACCTCAGGCCTTTGGCATTTTGTCGCAGTTCATCGCTCAGATGCTGGTCCGTCAGCAACCTGGAGACGGCTGCCGCGAGCTTGATATGATCGGAGGCGTCGACGAAGAGTGCGGTCGGTTTTCCTTCGTACGACAACACTTCGCGCAGGACGGGAAGATCGGTGACGACGGAGGGAACTCCGGCGTTGGCAGCTTCGACCGCAGCAAGACCGAAGGTTTCCGCCTGCGTCGGGAATACAAATACGTCCAGACAAGCGAGAAAATCCGCCATTCGACTGGGGGGAATCTCGCCGAGCAAATGCAGCCTGTCCGACACCTTCAAGTCGCTGGCCAACTGCCGCAGCCGGGCCTCGTCGGCGCCCTGGCCGGCGAGCGCGAGGTGCCAGGACGGTTGATCCGGCAACAGACGTATCGCCATGTCGAGCCGCTTGTGCGGATGCAGCCTTGCCGCGCAGCCGAGCAGGACACGATCGGTCGGCAGGCTGAACTTCTGTCGCGCGGCCTCCTTCGACAGGGTGAGCGCCTTGTCGTCGAAACCGTGCGGCACATGCACCATGCGCGAACGATAAGCCGCGGGGTAGCGCGAATACTCGCGTTCCATGTCCTTCGAATTGAGCGTGATGCGGTCGAAGAATCCGACGCTGCCCATGACGATGTCGGCGGTGCGCACCGGCCGGCTCATCGCCAGCGCCGAAGAAACCTGGTTGGCGACGACAGGTGCGCGGCTGACGAGGCGCGTCACGCCGGCGCCGATGACGTTACCGAAATGCTGGAACGTCAGCACGGCGTCGGGCCTGGTCGTCCTGATGTGACGGCCGAGCGTCCACAACATCCGAAGCAGCGCCACCGGATTGCCCGGCCGGCTCGACGCGCAGTAGAGCGTGTCGGGCGGCTCGTCGAAGGAATCCGACTTGCGGAAGAAGAACAGATTGGTGACGCGGTAACCACGCGCGGTCAGCCCGGCGCCGAGTAGCCTGGTGATCTCTTGTGCACCGGCGTTCTCGGCCTGGGTTTGCGCGAGGAGCACGTGCAACTTCGGTCCGCTGCCATCTGGCTGCGCGGGTGCCGTCGCGGTCATCCCGCCCAGTTCCTTGTTCGGCTGATAATGCAGCACGGATCCCGACCCGCTAGAGAAACGAAATCTTCACCTTCTTAGCTCCGTACCTACCATGCGGGTATCGCGCGGACACCGACTAGCAACAAACGGAGTTAATGCGAGGCCCGTCTGGCGACATTCTTCGCGCGATCATTTCGCTGGTTCCCATAGGGTACGCAAAACGCGCGTTAACCAATCGATCTCGCGCCGACGCGTGATGCCTAGTCGCCGGACTCGGCGCCGCGGACTGCATAGTTGCGGCGCTTCACGGCGTTGAAGCGCAAGAGCACGAGGATTGAAGGATCCACCCCCGTGCGCCGGCGGCAGAGCACGTTCAGGGCAACGGTCGCGAGCGCCAGCGACACTGTGGCCGAGACCGCCGCGCCCAGCAGGCCGAACCAGGGGATGAGAATGAGAAATCCCGCCAGACGCAGCGCGACGTTGGCCGCCACGACCGGAACATAGATCCGCTCATGGCCGGTCAATTGGAGGATCGCGGCGGACGGGCCACCCGCGGCCTGGATGGCGGTTCCGATTGCAAGCACGATCAGGACCAAATGCTGCTCAGTGAAATGAGGCCCGAACAGGCTGAGCAGGTAGGGCCCCCCGATCCAGACCGTGGCGAGGCCCGCGGCCACGCAAAGTGCAGTCACTTCCGCCATCAACCGCAGAGTTCGCTCGAACTCCGGTTGGTTCTTGCTGAAATACAGCGACGGAAGCCTGCGCGCGCCGAACGTGTACAGCGCCGCCGACACCATGGCGAAGATGTTGGCGAGGCGCGAGGCAGCGAAATAGATGCCGGCCGTCACCGGATCCAGCATCCAGTAGACCAGGATGACGTCGAAATACTGGTTTGCGACCTCGAGGATGGATGCAAGCCAGAAGTGAAGGGCGCTCGACCGCCAGCGCGATGTTTCGGAGCTTGCCGCCGTGCCGCGCAGATTCGGCAGCACGCGCGCGATCGAGATGATCTGCGTGGCCAGGCTGACCGACATGGCAATGGTCATCACCGCGAACAATTCGGCGGGATCGAGTTGCCGGTGGGTCAGCAGCATGCCGATCAGGAACAGAACGACGATCACCCGCCAGAAGAATTCGCGATTTCCTTCGCCCATCAGGATGCTGACCAGCGAGCGTGCCACCTGGCTGCCGAGCATCACGCCGGCGTTCACGGCCGTATAGGCCGAGACCGCAAGGATCAGCAGCCACCAGTCGCCGCGCATGTTCGCCGCGATGGCGATGCCCGCGATCACGATCAGCATCGCGATCGAGGCGATCTTCAGGCTCGACAGCAGGACTCCCTTGGTCAGGTCCGGCCTGTCGCCGACCTGGTACTCGTTCAGGAAGCGCACCAGCAGCGATTCCTGGCCGACCAGCCCCACGACGGCGGCGATCTGGGCAACCGAAAGCCAGGTCGCGAAGATGCCGAAGCCATCGGGCGACATCGTTCGCGCCGCCAGCGAGAACAACGCGAACGCAAGCGCGCCGCTACCAACCTTGAGCAGGATGGTCCCGACGACACCGCGCGTGACGTCACGCCGCAGGAACTGGAGGATGGATCTGATCATGGAAGTTTAAGGAGCTGCTCTCTCCTGAAGAGACATGTTCCGATATCGCGGCAACCTAGCATGCCGAAAAATCGCGAGTGTTAATGAGCGCCGTGCTGGAACTTGCCGGCGGCGGCGACATTGCGCGCATTCCGGTTGCTTCACTGTGGAACATCGTCGTCCTCATTGTCTCAAATCAAGCAAGGCCCGGCTCCGCCCGCATGACGGCATAGCGCCGCAGCGACAGGCGAGATCAGCCGTTTGAATGCAGGTCTGCTCACCGGATCACCGGCCGAGCAGCCCAAAATCGGAATTTCGCGGTGAATCCAGAGCAAGAGCCGTGCCGGCTATCGTCATGACGACCGGCCCTTCGCCCCGTTAACCTCGATATCGAGAAATGATCGCGTTCGATCCGGCGATGCGACATCAGGCCGGAGAATTGCACGTGCGACTTTAGTTGACCGTGGGAGCCCAGATCATGACGGCGGATAGAACTGTGACCGAGCCGATCGCCACAGCTGGTATTTCGGAAACCGCTGTGGACATCGCGATCGTCGGCGGCGGCCTCGCCGGATCGCTTGCGGCGGCCGTGCTGGCGCGGGCAGGGCACCGCATCGCCCTGATCGACAAGCGGGCGGTCCATCCGGACGAGTTCCGGGTCGAGAAGATCGGCGGGCATCAGCTGGCGATGCTCCGCAAGCTCGGCTTCCTCAGCGCGCTCGAGACGATCGCCTGTCGATATGATCAGGTGCTCAATATCCGGGAGGGCAAGGTGGTCGATGTCAGCGTCGGCCAGGCTTACGGATTTTCCTATGCCGATCTCGTCGCCATGGCGCGCAGCCAGCTTCCCGATCCATCCGACCTGATCGTCGACGAGGTCGCTGCGATCAGCTGCAGCGACGACGTCCAACATCTCGAATTGGCCTCCGGACGGCGCGTGAGTGCGCGCCTCGTGGTTCTGGCCACGGGCATGGCGGCAGCTCTTGCTTACAAGCTTGGCATCAAGCGGCGCGTGCTGGCCGAGCGCCACTCGGTCTCGTTCGGCTTCACGATTGCCCGCCACGACGGCAGCTCGTTCGATTTCGAGGCGCTGACCTGCTATGGCGAGCGCACCGCGGACGGCATCGATTATCTCAGCCTGTTCCCCGTCCATGCCGGCATGCGGGCCAATCTCTTCATGTTCCGCGACCCGACCGATCCGATCATGCGCGAGCTGCGCCGCGAACCGGAAGCGACACTCTTGCGTCTGCTGCCGGGATTGCGCCCCTATCTCGGCGATTTCCGCGTCACCGACCGGGTCCAGAACTGGGTGATGGATCTGACCGTCGTCGAGGGGCATCTCCAGCCCGGCATCGTGCTCATCGGCGATGCGTTCCAGACCAATTGCCCCGCCGCCGGCACGGGCGTCGCGCGCCTGCTGGTGGACGTCGATCGTCTTTGCACCGAATATGCGCCGCGATGGCTCACGACATCCGGCATGAGCCAGGAGAAGATTGCGCAATTCTATTCCGATCGCGACAAGATCGCGGCGGACCAGCAGTCCTTGAAGATGGCGCGCTTCCGCCAGGCCCTGACGTCCCGCAACGATATCGGCTGGGATGTCCGGCGCCGGCTGCACTTCCTGCGGCGCAGCCTGGCACACCGGGTCGATCAAATGCATCCGGGCTGGCTTGGACGTGTTCGCGGCGCGCTACGCGCCTGAGCCCAGTGCCTCCTTGCCTGACGTCCGTCAGCGCGTGGGCGTCGGAGTGCGGGCGGGCAGCAGCCGCAGATCCGAGAGCCGCTTGGCCGCCAGCTTGAGCCAGGGCGCCTGTTTCAGCGCGAACAGGGCGATGGCGCCTGCGGTGCTGCCGGCTTTCGTGACGGCCCACATTGGCGAAGGCTGTCCGCCGAACAATTTCTTGTAGGGCTCGTCACCAATGGTGAAATCGAGCATCTGGTCTCCGCGCCCGATACAGTCCCGTGCGACCTGCTCGAACATCAGCGCGCCCAAGGACTGGCTCTTGTATCCGGCAATGTCGAAGGCGCTCATGATGATGAGGAAGCTGTCCCGATGGCACAGCCCGAGCACGGCGGCGATCACTTCGCCGTCCATCTTCATGGCATAGAGACGCACGAAGCTGCCGAGGCCGCGAAGGGCCACGTCGGAATAAAAGCCGAAATATTCGGGGCGCTGGAGCAGGTCGCCGTCGCCTTGTGCCTGGAAGCGCGGACCACGAAATTTCTTCATCACCTCCATCGCTTCGAGCACGGAGGCGCTGTCGCTGCAGCATGAAAAGCTCAGCGCGCCCTTCTTCTGGAGCTGGCGATATTTCTTTGCGAGCTCCTTTTGATAGGAGCGGTCGATCGCGCTGGCCCGCCATTGCTCGAACGGCGCGACGAGAACCGTGGCATAGGCATTGGTGTCCATCGAGACGCGTCGGGACGCAGCCAGGAGATTTTCGACCGGAAGCCGCCCGTCGGGCAGCTTGGTCATGCGCAACAGATCGAAAGGACGGATGAGTCGCTGAATCTCCGCGCAGGCCGCGGCGTCGTCGAGCAGTTGCGAAAACAATTCCGGGCTGCAGACCGGCGCCAGATAGTCGGAGACGCGCAGATCGGCGAACTCGACGGTTCGGATCGGGCCGCGCCGGATCCGGAGCAGGGGCAGCACCATCGCAAGCGCCGCGGTCCCGCGGTGGCGAACCACGACGACCAGAGGTGTTGCATCGGCATTCGCGGCAAGCCGGGTGTAGAGGCTGTGCAGCCAGATCGGATGCTGGAATGCGGTCGCGGCCGAGCGACCGAACAACTCGGCATATTCCGAAGACAGAAAGTCGAACGACCGCTCGATGCCGATGTCGAAATTGTTGCTGGACTTGTTCATGCGCAATCTGAGAAACCGGACAATTCGCGAAGATCGATCGAGCCGTAGCTGCGCTTTATAGCAGGGTCGTTACGGGCTAGACACCGGCGGCGTGCGATTTGCATTAATGTGTTCAACCGCGATCATATCGTTACCAAACTCTTAAGATCCTCATTCTTGTAACATGGCCAGCATGGTCTCGAGTGCGCAGAAGATGTCTGTCGTCTCACGGCGAAAACTGCTCGATATGGCGGCGGGACTCTCGGCGCTGGCTGCCTGGCCCGGCGGCGCGGCCGCTGACGATTACCCCGCCCGGCCCATCAGGCTGGTCATTCCCTATACCGCCGGTGCCGCTGGCGATCAGATCGGCCGTCCCTGGGCCGACAGGGTGGCCTCGCTGCTGGGGCCGATCTATGTCGAGAACATCGGCGGGGCGGGCGGTGCGATCGGCTCCGCCGCGGTGGCGCAGAGCGCGCCTGACGGCTATTCGCTTCTGCTCGGCAATGGCAGCACCCAGGTGATGATTCCGCTATCCTCGGCGCAGCCGGCCTATGACGGGGTTCGCGATTTCCGCGCCGTCTACCGGCTGATCACCAGCACGCTGGCATTCGCGGTTCATCCGTCCTTGCCGGTCAAGGACCTGCGGGAGCTGGTCGCTTTTGCCAGGGCCAATCCGGGCAAGCTTTCCTACGGCACTCCGGGCGTCGGGACCGGCAATCATCTCGTCGGCGAGATGTTCAGACAGCAATCGGGCCTTGCAGCGGATGTTGTTCACGTCCCCTATCGCGGCATGGGGCCCGCGACCAACGACCTCGTCAGCGGGCAGATCTCCTCGGTCATTGCCGTGGTCTCGAGCCAGATCCTGCAACTGCACCATGCGGGCAAGCTGCGGCTGATCGCCGTGACGAGCGATCGGCGGTTGGGCGGCGCGCCGGACATTCCGACAGTCACCGAATCCGGCATGCCTGGCCTCGGCTATGCCGGCTGGTTCGGCTTGTTTGCGCCGAGAGCGACACCGGATGCGATCGTGGAGCGGATCGCCGCCGCGACCCGTACGGCGATGGCCGATCCGCAGTTGCAGGAAAGCTATCGTTCGCAAGGTCTGGAGCCTGACGTCGATTCGGGTCCGGACAAGTTCCAGCGTCTGGTCGAGGAAGAGCTGGCTCGCCTCGCTCCCATCGTCAAGTCGATCGGGCTCAAGCGCGACTGAGACGTTGCCGGCGTCATCGTGATGGCGCTAGGGCGCTCGCTCGACATGAGCTCGGATCGCCTGTTGCTCGGTGTCGATCCAGCCATGCTGGCGGGCCTTGGCCACCATCTCCGCATAGCGCTGATCCCAGCCTGCATCATCCGGGCGGCCGGCCAAGGTGGGGACCAGATCGATGGCGACGAGCGCATCACGATCGTCGAGAAGCGTGATCCCTTTCCAGCCCTGCATTGCAGCTCCGGCATCGGCATGCAGCAACAGCTTGAATTTGCCGAATTCGAACGGCTCGGTGAGACGGACGATGCCGCCGTCGAAGCATTCGATGATCACGGTTTGCTCCTGCCTATCGGCGATGATTCCGGCGGCGCTTGCGGCAAGGCGCGCAGCTCGCCCTGGAAATTGACGAGTGGATCGCCATTCCCGCCGTGCGTCGCCACGATCCTGCCGATGAAGAGACCGTGCGTGCCGACCAATTGGTGATGATGCAGCACGCACTCCAATACGCCGAGCGCCGGCTCGAGCAGCGGCACGTCGAGGACGCCTTGCTGCCATGGCGCCGTTGCGAAGCGGTCGACGCCCTTGGCGCCGCCGGCGAAGCGCAGCGCCAGATCTTCCTGACCTCTGCTGAGCAGGCTCACTCCGAAACGGCCGTTGGCGAGAATTGCGGCATGCGTTTCGGAGCTCGAGTTGACGCCGACGAGCAGGCAGGGCGGATCCATGCACAGCGAGGTGACGGAGCTGACCGTCAATCCACGCCGCGCAGTCCCAGCTCCCGTCGCCACGATCGCGACGCCGCCCGCGAGATTGCGCATCGCCAGGCGGAATTCGGCGGCTTCGACAGAGCGGAAATCGGTCATTTGAGCGATTTGACATCCCATGACGTACCTCCGGGCTTGCGCTGCTGCGACGGCTATGCGGAGACCGCCTCGCCAGCCGACTTGCCGCGCGCGGCATGGCCCGACTTCAGCTCCTTGCGGATCGCGGGGATGATCCTGCTGCCCCACAATTCGATCTGGCGCAGCATCGTGCGCTGATCGAAATCGCCGAGCTGGGTCTGGAGCGCGATGTGGGTCGGTTTGAGGATGCTAATCTCCTCGAGCATGCGGTCGATCACCTGGTTGACGCTGCCGACCGGCAGGTTGGCCCGCATCGTCTCCAGGCTCATGTCGTTCGGCCCGGCTTCTTCCTTGATCAGATAGCCGTCATCGCTCTGGGCGCGGCGGAACTTCAGGCTTTCGGAGAGGCGCCGCTGGAAGCGCGCATTGTCGAGGTAGGAGGTGATCTCGCTGTCGTTGTCGCTGGCATAGGCGCAGCGCAGGAAGCCGAAATGTGTGTCGTCGATTGAGCGGCCTTCCTTGGCAGCGATGCCTTCGAGGCGTTCGCGCAGCGCCTTGATGGCGTCGAGGCCGTTCAGCAGCGCGGTGACGAATAGATTGTGGTTGTCGCGGATCGCGCGGCCGAGCGTCTCGCCGTGGCCGGAGGTGACCCAGATCGGCGGCATCGGCTTCTGCACCGTGCGCACGGCGATCGCGGTCGGCGGCATCTTCAGGTGCTCGCCCGAATAGGAGAAGATGTGCTCCCGCATGCCGGCCTGGAGCACGTCGTAGAATTCGGCGAACAGCGCATGCGAATGATCGAGCTCGACGCCAAAGCGGTCGAACTCGAACTTCTGGTATCCCGAGCCGATGCCAAGATCGAGGCGGCCGTTCGAGACCGTGTCGGCAAAGCCGATCTCGCCGAGCAGGCGCGCCGGATGATACAGCGGCAGCACGCAAACGGCCGTGCCGAGCCGGATGCGCCTGGTCAGGCCGGCGCAATGGGCGACCATCATCAGCGGTGACGGACACAGGCTGTAATTGTTGAAATGGTGCTCGGCGTACCAGGCCGTATCGAAGCCGGCCTGCTCGGCGGCGACGGTCTGCTCGACCGCGTTGTTGATGACCTGCTGCGAACTCTGATGATAGCCGCGCTGCTGCGCCAGAATGAATACGCCGAATTCCATCGGTTGCTTCCTTCCCGTTTGATCGCTCGCTCTTGCGACGCGTTCTCATGAAGTTAGGGCCTTGAGCTTTTTCGAACAATTGACCTAATCTGAGCATGTCCTTTGCAGAATCTGAAAAGATCGATGAATCGCCTCCAGGCCATGGAATTGTTCGTCAGCGCGGTCCGGGAGGGCAGCTTTTCGGCCGCCGGGCGCCGCGTCGGGCTCTCGCCGGCGTCGGTGTCGCGCTATATCGGCGAGCTCGAGGCGCAGCTCGGCGTGCAGCTTTTGAACCGCAGCACGCGCCATCTCGGATTGACCGACGCCGGCAAGATCTTCTTCCAGCGCACCGAGCAGGTGCTGCACGGCATCGAGGATGCCGAAGCGGCGGCGCTCTCGCTCCAGACCGCGCCGCGCGGAACGCTGCGGGTGCATTCGCGGACGCTGTTCGGCATCAAGGTGCTCTCGCTGCTGATCCCGGGCTTTCAGAAGCTCTATCCGGAGCTCAAGGTGGAGTTGCGCCTGTCCGAGCGGCACGCCCTGCTTCGGGAGGATGAGTTCGACGTCGATTTCCAGATCCAGGCGCCGAAGGATCCCGGCTTGATGCAGCGAAGGCTGCTGCGGAGCGAGCGGATTTTGGTGGCCTCACCGGACTATGTCCGGCGCATGCCGAAACTGCGCGAGCCCGAGGACATCACTCGCCACAACTGCCTGACCTATTGGATGGGGCCCGACGACGTAGTCTGGAAGTTCATGCGCAGGAACAGGCTGCGCGAGATCGTCGTGCCGTCGTCCTTCAGCAGCAACAACGGCGTGGTGCTGAGCGATCTCGCCGCCGCCGGGCACGGCATCGCGCTGCTCGACGACTACACCGTGGCGGAGGAGGTGAAGAGCGGACGCCTGATACGTCTGTTGCCGGGCTTTCGGGTGACGAATTCCAGCTTCGACGAAGGGATCTATGCGGCGTTTCTCCAGAGCAGCTATCTGCCGGAGAAGATCAGGGTCTTCTTGGACTACATGGCGGAGAACGTGCCGAAGCAGATCAAGCGATCGGCGCAATAGCGCGGCGGTCGGTCAATCCGCGCCAAACCTGTGCGCCGGCAGTCCGCGAACGCCAAGGCCCTCGACGGCGAACAGGCCGCCGGCATCGGGATGATCGTCCCTGAGAGCATGGCTGCGCGAGATCGATGTCACGAAGAGAACATCCAGACCAGAGCCTCCGAATGTCACGCTGGTGGGGTGACGGACCGGCATGTCGATCATGCCCGCGATCGTCCCATCGGGCGCGAACCGCGCGATCTTGCCGATGCGCACGAGGACGGACCAAAGGTGACCTTCCGAATCGACGGTCGCGCCGTCGCAGCCGGACCCCTGCGCGTCCGTGCCAACGAAGACACGCTTGTTCGCGAGCGGGGCGTTCGGCCTGTAATCATAGGCCCAGATGACGCGTCTCGCGCTGTCCGCGAGATAGAAGGTCCGGCCGTCCGGACTGAAGCACGGTCCGTTGCTCACGGCGAGATCCGTCTCGAGCAGCTCCAGCGCGCCTGTTGCGTCCAGGCGATAGAGACCGCCGACCGGCGCCTCATCCTGAGCGCGGTCGCCATGCATCGTGCCTGCCAGGAAGCACCCGTAAGGATCGGCCTTGCCGTCGTTCAGCCGCACCTTGGGATGGTCGAGCCCTATCGACGGGCCCGCCGTCAGCAGGCGCTTGTCAAAATCGTAGTGCGCAAATCCATGGCGGAGCGCCAGCACCGCACCGCTGTCGCGCTGCAACGCCATCGAGCCGATCGGCGCCGGCACGCTGAACTGCTCCACTGTGCCGGTGAAGGGATCGAACGTGCGGATCAATCCGGCCAGCGCGTCGATCCAATGGAGGCGCTGCCGGCGTTCGTCCCACACTGGACTCTCGCCGAGCTGGTCCTTTGTTGCGCCGATGCGCGTGATCCGGGCCGCGCTCATGGTTCCTCGCGGGGGAGTCGTCGGGCTTGACCGATCGGTCGGTGAAAAACTAGTTTCATTCTATGGGCTCTCGGTTGCCGGGCCGACGAATGGATTGCGGACCTCATGACTGAACTGTCGACGATGAAGGATGGCGTTGCGAACCAGGCCGAGGCCTCGGACCGCGTGCTTCAGATCCTCGCCGAGGCCGGACGGCTGTTCGCCAGCAAGGGATTCGAGGGCACCTCGATGCGCGACATCGCGCTCGCCTGCGGCATCTCCAAATCGCTGCTCTACCATCATTTCTCCAACAAGGACGAGATCTACGCCCGCGTGGCCGTCGGCTCGACGCTCGAGCTCTATCTGTTCGTCCGAGACCGCATCCCCGACGGGCCGCCGTCGCAGAAGATCCGCGCCTTCATGGTCGCCACGGCGGAATATTTCCGGCGTTACCGCTGGGCCTGGATCGCCTCGACCACTGCGTTCTGGAACGATCCCGACCGAAGCAGGCACAAGGAGCGGCTGACGCGCCGCGATCGCTTCGAAAATTTTCTGCGGGGCCTGATCCAGGAGGCCATCGATGCCGGCGAAATCCGCAAGGTCGACGTTCCCATGACGGGTCGGCTGATCCTGTCCTCGCTCAACTGGATGCATCGCTGGTACAATCCCAACAAATCCGCAACGCCCGAGCAGATCGCGGAGATCTTCTTCGACATGATCTTCAACGGGCTGCGCAGCGGCGAGCTCGTCGAGCTTCCCGGCGCGGAGCCGCCCAAGGCCGGCCGGCGCAAGCCGCGCTGACCCGCGCACGGCAAGCCACGCTCAATCCAGAACGATGTTCTGCGCCTTGATCACCGGTCCCCAGAGCGCGGCGTCCTTGGTCAGCTGGGCGTCGAGCCGCTCCGGCGCGCCGGTATCGGCCATCAGGCCGTCGATCTCGAGCTGCTTGGCGATCTCGGGCTTCTGCATCGCGGCGTTGGCCGCCGCATTCAGCCGCGCGATGGCCTCGCGTGGCGTCCCCGCGGGCGCATGCAGCGCGGTCCAGAACGAAGCCGTCAGCTCGGGATAGCCGGATTCGGCCAGCGTCGGGATGTCGGGGAAGCTCGCCATGCGCTTGTCCGAGGAGACCGCGAGAATGCGAAGCTGGCCGCCGCGCGCGTGTTCGATGACGGCGGCGGGCGTCGCGAAGTTGAGATCGCATTCGCCCGACAGCGTCTCCATGATCGAGGCCGGATTGTTGCGATAGGCGACCTCGGTGACGGCAAATCCCATCGACTTGCCCATCATGATTCCGAACAGATGCGTGACGCTGCCCGGGCCGAGCGTGGCGTAGAACAGCGGCTTGTCGCGGCCCTTGGCGTAGGTGACGAAGCTCTTCACATCGGCCGCCGGCGTCTTCGTGTTGACGGTCAGCGACAGCGGCCCGTTGCAGAGCATGGCGACGGAGGCGAAGTCCTCGAGCTTGTAGGGCAGGGCCTTGCGCAACAGGACGTTCAGCGAGATCGGGCCGGTGCCGCCGGCGAGCAGGACCGATCCATCCTTGGGCGCGCGCGCCACGTACTGAGATCCGACGATGCCGTTGGCGCCGGGCTTGTTGTCGACCAGGACCGGCTGGTCGAGGGTTTCCGCCATCGCCTTCGCGATCGAGCGCATCAGGCTGTCGATCGAGCCGCCCGGCGCATAGGGCACGATGATGAAGACCGTCTGCGATGAGCGTGCGCTCACGATGGCGGGCGCGCCAAGCGGAGCGGCGAGGGCGCCGGCGATCAGACTTGTCGCTTGGCGTCGGCTGATCCTGGGCATGCGAGTTCCTCCTCAAGGTCGCTTCTTTGATTGGCGACAAATCTATCGACTGACCGATCGGTCGGTCAAGAGATGATAAGCAGGATATTGCAAGCGATCCAACTCGGTGGTATCAGCACTCAAAGCTGACCGATCGGTCAGGGCAAGCAAAGCCAACACAAGCAAGACGAACAGAAGTCCAGGAGGAAGCCAATGTCAGCAGATATCGTCACCCTCGAAGTATCGGATCACATCGCGCTGGTGACGCTGAACCGTCCTCCCGTGAACGCGCTCGACCGCGCCATGCGCGACCGCATCGTCGCCGTGTTCGACGAGATTTCCGAGCGCAGCGACGTGAGGGTCGCGATCCTGACCGGCGCCGGAAAGGTGTTCTGCAGCGGTGCTGACCTGAAGGATCGTCCGGATCCCGCGAAAATCGGCGCGTTCCACAGTCACAACCGGATCACGCGCGAGACCGGCAATTGCATCCGCGAATGTTCGAAGCCGGTCATCGCGGCGATCAACGGCGTCGCGCTCGGCGCCGGCGTTGGCCTGATGGCGTCCTGCGACATCTTCTACGCCTGCGAGGAGGCCGTGTTCGGCATGCCCGAGATCAATGTCGGGCTCGCCGGTGGTGCAGCGATGCTGAACACGTTGTTCGGCCGCTCGCTGATGCGCCGCATGTTCTTCACCGGCTATCGCGTGCCGGCCGCCGAGCTCTATCGCCTCGGCATCATCGAGGCCTGCACGACCAAGGAAAACCTGATTCCCGAAGCGATGAAGATCGCCAGGGAAATCGCGTCGAAGAGCCCGATCGCGATGGAATACGCCAAGAACGCGGCGAACATGGTCGAGCTGATGCCGCCACGCGATGCCTATCGCTTCGAGCAGAACATCACCATGGCACTGTCCAAGACCGAGGACGCCAAGGAAGCGCGGATGGCGTTCCTGGAGAAGCGCGCGCCGGTGTTCAAGGGGCGCTGAGATGCGGCCGGGAGAAGGTCTCGACGCGCTGATGTCGCCGCGCTCGATCGCGATCATCGGCGCTTCGCAGGAGGCGACCAAGATCGGCGGCCGACCGGTCGACCTGCTGCGCCGGCACGGCTATGCGGGCCGCATCTATCCGGTCAACCCGAAGGCGACGACGGTGCAAGGGCTGCAGGCCTACGCGTCCGTCGCCGACGTGCCGGAAGCGCCGGATCTCGCCATCATTGCCGTTGACGCCGAACGTGCGGGGGAGGCGGTGGAGCAGTGCGCCGCCCGCGGCGTCCGCAGCGTCGTCGTGTTCTCGTCGGGCTTTGCAGAGCTCGGGGAGCAGGGGCGCGCCATGCAGGAACGGCTGCGCGTTGCCGCGCGCAACGGCGGCATGCGCCTGCTCGGGCCGAACTGCCTCGGCGCCGTCAGCATCGCCGAGAAGAGCATCGCGACGTTCTCGATCGTGCTCGAGCACAGCATGCCGGCGGCCGGCTCGCTCGGCATCGTGTCGCAGAGCGGCAATCTCGGCAGCTACACCATGCGCCTCGCCAGCGAGCGCGGCGTCGGTGTCAGTCGCTTCATCACCACGGGCAACGAGTGCGACGTCGATATCGCCGACGGGATCGCCTGGATGGCGCGCGATCCCGTCACGAAAGTCATCTTGTGCTGCCTCGAAGCCTGCCGCGACGCAGGGCGCTTGATCGCAGCGCTCGAAGAGGCACGCGATGCCGGCAAGCCCGTCATTGCCATGAAGATCGGGACATCGGCGGCTGGCCAGGCCGCCGCAGCCTCGCACACCGGCGCCATGGCGGGATCGGACGCCGTGTTCGACGCGCTGTTTGACCGCTGCGGCGCTGTGCGCGTGCGCAGCATCGACGAGCTGATCGATCTCGGTCACGCGGCATCGATCCTGCTGCCGGACCGGCTGCCGAAGGGACCAGGTGTGGCCATCCTGACTGCGTCGGGCGGCTTCGGTGTGCTGCTTGCGGATGCTGCGCAATCGGTCGGATTGACGCTGCCGGAGCTCGGGCAGGAGACGCAACGCCAGATTCTGGATCTGGTACCCTTCGCGTCGGCCCGCAACCCGGTCGACGCGACGGCGCAGATGTCGAGTCGCCCCGATTTGTTGGCGAAGATCATGTCCGCTGTCGTTGCGGACGAGCGTGCCGATACGGTGATCCTGCCGCTGCCGTTCTCATTGCATCTGCCGCGCCTGCGCTCGATCTACATGGACACCCTGCGCAATATCCGGGCGCAATTCCCCCATCGTCCGATCATCCTGTGCGTCGACGGTCCGGAGGACGCGCTGGCCGAGCTGCACGCGCTGGGCTTTCCCACTGTGGAGCGCTTCGACGGGTGTTGCGCCACCATCGCTGCATTGGTGCGGTTGCGGGCAGCATCGACGGGTCCGCAGGACAGGCCTGCGACAGTTGAGCGAGCGCAGCCGCCGGCAGCCGATGCCTTCCGCCACGAGCTCGGGGCCAAGCGCGCGCTTGCCGACGCCGGCGTTCCGGTCCTGGCCGAACGTCTCGTGCAGGATGCCGACGCGGCGGCGCGTGCCGCCACCGAGATCGGCTTTCCCGTGGTGCTGAAAATCGCCTCGCCCGATCTGCCGCACAAGACGGAGGCGGGCGGCGTGGTCGTGGGCGTCGGCTCGGAAGCCGAGGTTCGGCGCGCCTATGCCCAGATGCGCGATCGCGTCGCCACCAGGGCGCCGAATGCTGCGATCGACGGCGTGATCGTGGCTCCGATGGCCAAGGGCGTCGCCGAGCTTATCCTCGGCAGCCGCATCGACCCGGTGTTCGGACCGGTGGTGATGGTCGGCCTCGGCGGCATCTTCGCGGAGATCCTCCAGGACTCCGCCGTGCAGATGGCGCCGGTCAGCGAGACGCAAGCCATGACGATGCTGAAATCGCTCAAGGCGTTCGCGGTGCTCGACGGTGCGCGCGGCCGGCCGCGGGCCGATCTCGCCGCGGCGGCGCGGGCTGTCGCGGCGCTGTCGCGCTTTGCCGCCGCGCACGCCGATACGGTCGCGGAGATCGACGTCAACCCGCTTCTGCTGCGTGCGGAGGGCGATGGCGCCGTGGCGCTCGACGCGTTGCTGATCCCGCACGGCAAGTCTCCCGTCCAGGGGCATCGCTGAATTCAAATCAGAAGAGGCCGCAGAAAGCCGGCCCAGAGGAAACGCGAAAAGCAAAAGCAGGAGGAAACGGTGAAGAGATCGACGATTGCTACGCTCAGCATGATTGCCGTGCTGCTGACGAATGCGCCGCTGTCCGCGCAGGGCATCTCCGGCGACGTCGTCAAGATCGGCATCATGAACGACCAGAACGGCCCCTATGCCGACAATTGCGGCCTCGGCTCGGTCGCGGCCGCCAAGCTTGCGGTCGCCGATCTCGGCGGAACGGTTGCCGGCAAGAAGATCGAGCTCGTGATCGCCGACGACCAGAACAAGCCCGATGTCGGCGTCGCCATCGCACTCCGCTGGGTCGACAATGAGGGCGTCGACGCCATCGTCGGCTGCTCGGCCTCGTCGATCGCGCTCGCAGTGCAGGACATCATGAAGAACCGCAAGAAGCCGTACATGCTGGCCGGTACCGCGGGCTCGTTCTTCACCAACGACAAATGCTCGCCGATGACGACACAATGGGTGGTCGACACCTATGCCCAGCCGAAAGCCACGGTGAAGGCGCTGCTCGCCCAGGGCATCGACAGCTGGTTCTTTCTCACGGTCGACTACGCCTTCGGCAAGGCCTGGCAGGCGGATGCGACGAAGTTCATCGAGGCGGGCGGCGGCAAGGTGGTGGGCTCGGTGCTGCATCCGCTCAATTCGTCGGATCTCTCCTCGTTCCTGCTGACGGCACAGGCCAGCGGCGCCAAGGCGATTGCGCTCGCCAATTCCGGCGCGGATTTCGCCAACGCGATCAAACAGGCGCAGGAGTTCGGGCTTACCAAGAAGCAATTGCTCGTCCCGCTCGGCCTCATGATCAGCCAGACGCATGGCATCGGCCTCAAGGATCTCCAGAACGTGCGTTTGACCACGCCGTTCTACTGGGACATGACGCCGGAGAGCCGGGCCTTCGCCAAACGCTATGCCGAGGCGACGAATGGCCAGCTTCTCAACGAGGGCAAGGCGGCCACCTACAGCGCCCTCGCGCATTATCTGAAGGCGGTTGCCGCCACCGGCTCCGACGATGGCGATGCCGTGATGCGGCAAATGAAGAACACGCCGATCGACGATTTCGAGATGAAGAACGTCAGCATCCGGGCCGATGGCCAGGTCATGCGGCCGCTCTATGTCGCGCGGATCAAGACGCCGGCGGAATCCAAATACGCCTACGACTATTACGACATCACCGGGACGATCGCGCCCGAGGATGCGTGGCGGCCGGCATCGGAGAGCGCCTGCGACCTTCTCAAGTCGCAGTAGGGAACAGGGAGCCGGGCCAGCCATGCTGGCCCGCACGCGAAGACGGGAAACGGGCGATGAGTGTGATTGAAGCTGTGTCGACGCAAACCCTCGCGGGTGAGAACCTGACGGGGGATGCCTATCGCGATGCGATGCATCGCTGGCTGCATGCCAATCTGCCTGCCGGCTTCCGCAGCGACAGCGCCGCATTCGCGCCGCCGACGCTGCAGCAGTCCGCGGCCTGGGAGGCCGCGATGTACCGCGCCGGTCTGACGGGCATCACCTGGCCGCGGGCCTATGGCGGGCATGGCCGCTCCTTGCGCGAACATCTCATCGCCAACCAGGAGATCGGCCGGCTTGCCATGCCGGAGAGCGTCAACTCGATCGGCAAGGAGCTCGCCGGTCCGATCATTCTGGCGGTCGGCACCGAGGAGCAGAAGCGGCGCTTCCTGCCGGCGATCCTCGAGATGCGCAACATCTGGTGCCAGGGATTTTCCGAGCCCGAAGCCGGCTCCGATCTTGCAGGTCTCCGCACGCGCGCGACGCGCAGCGGTGACGGTTGGCGGATCACCGGCCAGAAGATCTGGACCAGCGGCGCATATCGCTCGCAGCGCTGCCTAGTGCTCGCCCGCACCGGACCGCTGGAGGACCGCCATCGCGGCCTTGCCATGTTCGCGGTGCCGCTCGATGCGAAGGGCGTGCGCGTGCGCACGATCAAGTCGATCGACGGCCGCGAGAGTTTTTGCGAGGTGTTCTTCGACGAGGTCGAGGTCGCGCAGGCGGATGCGATCGGTGCGCCCGACGAGGGCTGGGCCGCGGCGATCCGCGTGCTGGAGATCGAGCGAGCGACCAACCGCATGTACCGCGCCTGGCGGTTCGAGAACGAGCTGCGCCATCTGATCTCGGCCTGCAAGGCCGATCCGGCGCTGTCGCAGATGGTGGGGGATCGCCACTACGCGGTCAGGCTCGGCGAGGTCGCGGTCGAGATCGAGGTGCTCAAGGCCCATGTCGAGACGGCCGTCGAGGCGCTCGTCAACGGCGACAAGATCGGTGCGCGCGGCAGCCTCGCAAAACTCTATTGGAGCGAGTCCCATCAGCGCTTTGCCGCGCTTGCCCTCGAGCTGCTCCAGCAGGCTTCCCTGCCGCAGCTTGCGGCGATCAAGGTGGCGCGCCGCCGCTTCGAGGCGATCTATCTGCAGGCGCGCGCCGAGACGATCTACGCCGGCACGACCGAGATCCAGCTCGGCATCATCGCCGATCGGATCCTCCAGCTCTCGCGAGGCAAGTGATGACCATGGCCGAAGCACTCCAGCCCGCCGAATTCGCGGCAACCGCGGCACGCGCAGTGACGGCATGCGCGGATCTGGACGTGCGCGAACAGGCGCGACATCTCGCCGGTGACGGTCTGCTCGGCGTCATCGCGAACGAGGAGGTCGGGGGACTTGCCCTGCCGCTGGGTTTCGCGGTGCCGGTGATCGCGGCCGCTCACGCGGGATTGCTCGGATTTCCGCTGCTGGAGACCGTTCTCGCCGGCCGCCTGCTCCAGGCTTCGCTGACGCGTATGGCGGGCGCGATCGTTTCCGGCGAAACGCTGGCAACGATCGCATGGCAGGGCGAAGCGGCCGCCGAGCGGGATGGCGGAGCCCTGGTGCTGAGCGGCACCGTGGCGCGTGCGCCATGCGCTGCGAAGGTCGATTACGTCGTGGTGCGGATGGACGCGGGTGCGGCGGCATTGATCCCCACCGATGCCGAAGGTGTCGTGGTGGAGGAAGCTGCAGGGCTCGACCTGACGGTGCCGGAGCACGTGGTGCGACTGGAGAAGGTCGAAATTCCAGTGGGCTCGATGTTGCCGGCGGGCACATGGGATCTGCTCAGTTCGGACGCCAACGTGCTCCGTGCCGCCGCGATCCTGGGATCGGCCGAAGCATGCCTGGCGCTGGCGCAGGAGCACGCCTCGACACGTCGCCAGTTCGGCCACGCGCTGTCCTACAACCAGGCCATCCGTCACGCCTTGGCGCGGCAGAAGCTGGGGCTCGAGAGCATTCGCCATGCGATCACGCGGAGCCTGACCGGCGATGGCGGTCCGCTGCAGCGCGATGCCGCGTTCCTGGCCGCCGCGACCTATGGCAGCTCGATCAGCGAAGGAGCGCTGCAGATCCATGGCGGCATGGGTTTTACCTGGGACGTCCCGGTACATCGCCATCTGCGTCGTATCCGCACGCTGCAGGCGCAGGGTGATGCCAGCGGCCTGATCAGCGCGTTCGGCCGCCGTTACATATCGGAAGTTGCTCCGTTCGCAGAGACGGGAGCGTGAGGGAGATAGCCATGACCGAGACCAGGGATCAGACGCTCGCAGGCCGCGTCGCACTCGTCACCGGCGCCGGGAACGGCATCGGCCGCGCAACAGCGCTCAAGCTCGCCGCCCGTGGGGCGATTGTCGGCGTCAATGATCTGAAGCCGGAATTCGTCGACGGCACGGTGGCGGCGATCAAGGCGTCGGGCGGCGAGGCGATTGCCGTCGCGCAGGACGTGTCCAGCCGCGACGGCATGCGGCAGGCGGTGCTTGGATTGGCCGAGCGCCAGGGGCGTTTCGACATTCTCGTCAACAACGCGGCCTGGGTCCGCTATCAGTCGGTCGCCGACATTGCGCCGGAAACGGTCGAGCGCATGCTCAACATCGGCTTCAAGGCGGTGATGTGGGGCATCCAGGCCGCCGCGGAGGTTATGGATGCAGAGCGTGGCGGCGCCATCGTCAATGTCGCCTCGGTGGCCGGGCTGCTTTCGGCCAAGAACAGCATGGTCTACAGCGGCATCAAGGCCGGCGTCATGGGCATCACACGCGCGGCCGCGGCAGAGCTCGGCGCGCGCAACATCCGTGTCAACGCCGTGGCGCCTTCGGCGATTCCGACCGAAGGAACCATGCGCAACCGCAACGCCGAGCTCGATGCGCGCCGGATCGCGCGCACGCCGCTGGGGCGTCTCGGCACCGTCGACGACATCGCCAAGGCGATCTGCTTCCTCGCCGGCGACGAGGCCGGCTTCATCTCGGCGCAGGTGCTCACCGTCGACGGCGGCATCACCCTGACCAACATTGCCTGACGGTGCACGCGCGATGTCCGATCTGACGCCGGAGCAACAGACGCTGAAAGAGGCCTACGTCAAGGCGCGCGGCTATTGGCGGCCCTGGACGGAAGGTCTGCTGCGGCTCGATCCCGGGTTTCTCCAGACCTATGGCAAATATGCGGGCTATGCCGCGGAGAACGGACCGTTGTCTCGCAAGATGTGCGAGCTGATCTACGTCGCCCTCGACGGCTCGGCGACGCATCTGTTCCGCTCCGGCCTCGCCCTGCATCTGCGGCTTGCGCTCGACGAGGGGGCCACGGCGCGTGAGATCGTCGACGTCTTCCGTCTTGCGACGGCGCAGGGGCTGGAGGGCTGCCATGTCGGCATCGGCATCCTCGCCGAGGAATTGGTAGAGGCTGGCCTTCAGGTCGATCATTCCGAGTTGACGAAAGAGCAGCAGAAACTGCGCGATACCTACATCGCGCAATTCGCCGATTGGCCCGACTTCTGCGAGCTGTGGCTGCGCCGCGATCCCGGCTATTTCGCAGCCTTGCTGGATCTCCTCGCAGGCGGACGGGCCGGGGACGGGCTCGACGGGCGCTCGCAATGCCTGATCTCGATCGCACTGAACGCCTGCTTCACGGCGCTCAACCCGCAGGGGCTGCGGATGCACATCAAGCGGGCCCTGCGGCTCGGCATCGACCAGCGCGAGATCCTTCAGGTTCTGCAGATGACCGCCCATCTCGGCGTCCATGCCTGCGCCGTCGGCGTGCCGGTCCTGATGGAGGCGCTCGATGAACGCGCCGCAAACGCCGAGGCCGCTGCAGAGAGCATGGGACCCGGCGAGGGAGGACGGCAATGAAGGGATCGGTGATCCGCAATCAGAGGGCGTTCGCCGCGGGCGTCCTGTTCCTCGCCTTTGCGGTCTTCTTCTTCGTGACGGCGCTGAACTATCCGGCGGGCACGGCCGCGCGAATGGGACCGGGCTATTTCCCGCGCCTGCTCGCGATCGTGCTCGCCGTCATCGGTCTCGTCGTGACGCTCGGTGCCATGACATCGACCGCGGACCGGCAGGTGCTGCGCAGATGGGATTTCAAGGGGCTCGCCTGGATCACCGGATCCGTGGTCCTGTTCGGCGCCTTGCTGTTTCCGCTCGGCCTCGTCGGCGCGCTGTTCGTTCTGATCATGGTGTCGAGCCGCGCCAGCCACGAGTTCACCTGGATCGGCGCACTGGCGAATGCAGCGGTGCTCATCGCGTTGTGCCTCGCCGTCTTCGTCTACGGCCTCGGACTGCAGCTGCCGGTCTGGCCGTCGCTTCTCAACTGAACGGGCCGATCGATGGATCTCTTTCACAATCTGGCGATTGGCTTTGCCACCGCAGCCCAACCCGCCAATCTCCTTTACGCCTTCTTCGGTTGTCTGCTCGGGACCCTGATCGGTGTGCTTCCCGGCCTCGGCCCGCTCGCAACCATCGCGATGCTGCTGCCGATCACCTATGCGCTGCCGCCGGATGCTGCGCTGATCATGCTCGCCGGGATCTATTACGGTGCGCAATATGGCGGCTCGACCACGGCGATCGTCGTCAACCTGCCGGGCGAGTCCTCGTCCGTCGTGACCACGATCGACGGCTACCAGATGGCCAAGCAAGGCCGCGCCGGCGTCGCGCTCGCAACCGCCGCCATCGGCTCGTTCTTCGCCGGATGCGTGGCGACGCTGGCGCTGGCCGCCCTTGCCGGCCCGCTGACGGCGACGGCCTTGCTGTTCGGCCCCAAGGAATTCTTCGCGCTGATGATCCTCGGCCTGATCCTGGCCTCGGTGCTGTCGAGCGGTCCGTTCATTGAAGGCATCGGCATGGTCGTGCTCGGCATGCTCCTGAGCCTCGTCGGCACCGATTTGAACAGCGGCAGCCAGCGTTTTGCCTTCGGCGTTCCCCAGCTGTTCGACGGCCTCGATTTCGTGCCGCTGGCGATGGGCATTTTCGGCTTCGCCGAGATCGTTCGGAATCTCGAGCAGGACGACAAGCTGTCGCTGGTCACGCAGAAGATCACCAATCTGTTTCCGACCCGCGACGATTTCCGTCGCATGGTGCCGGCGATGCTGCGCGGCACGGCGCTCGGCACGCTGCTGGGCGTTCTGCCCGGCGGTGGTGCGGTGCTGTCGTCCTTTGCGTCCTATACGCTGGAGAAGAAGCTGTCGCGGCATCCGGAGCAGTTCGGCAAGGGCGCCATCGAGGGCGTTGCCGGTCCGGAATCGGCGAACAACGCCGGCGCCCAGACCTCGTTCATCCCGTTGCTGACGTTAGGGGTTCCCTCCAACGTCGTGATGGCGCTGATGGTCGGCGCCATGAACATCCACAACATCCACCCGGGGCCGGAGGTGATGACGAAGAATCCGACCCTGTTCTGGGGCCTGATCGCCTCGATGTGGGTCGGCAATCTGATGCTGCTGATCCTCAATCTTCCGCTGGTCGGGCTGTGGGTGAAGTTGCTCACCATTCCCTATCGTTATCTGTTCCCGGCGATCATGGTGTTCTGCTCGATCGGCGTCTACTCCATCAACAGCGGGACGTTCGAGGTCTACGAGGCCGCAATATTCTGCGTGTTCGGCTACGTCCTGATCAAGCTGCAACTGCCGGCGGCGCCGCTGTTGCTGGGTCTGGTTCTAGGCCCGGCCATCGAGGAGAACTTCCGCCGCGCCATGGTGCTGTCGCGCGGCGACGCCACCGTGCTGCTGACCTCGCCGCTCTCGGCGAGCCTGCTCGCCGCAGCCGCCATCGCGATCCTCCTGATCATGCTGCCGACGATTCGCGCGCGTCGGGAGCAAGCGCTCCAGGAATGAGCCGTACCGGAAGGCCAATGTCATGATCCGCGACCCCGCTGCTTTCGAAGCGCTGCTCGACCGTGTCCGCCGCTTTGTCCGCGACGTCGCCATTGCCGCCGAGGCGCGCGTCGAGGAGGCCGATGAGATCCCGGCGGAGATCGTCGCCACCATGCGCGAAGAGGGCTTCTTCGGCTGGAGCATTCCGGAGGCCTATGGCGGCGCCGGCCTCACCACGGAGGAGCTCGTGCTGGCGGCGTTCGAGCTGTCGCAATGCTCGGTCGCCTTTCGCGCTCGCGTCGGCACCAACACCGGCATCGGCTCGGAGGGGATCGTCGCCGACGGTACCGAGCAGCAGAAGCAGGCCTATCTGCCGCGCCTAGCCAGCGGCGAGTGGACCGGCTGCCTCGCCGTGACCGAGCCCGACGCCGGCTCGGAAGCCTCGAACGTGAGGACCACCGCCCGCCGCGACGGCGATCAGTACATTCTCGACGGCGAGAAGTGCTTCATCACCAACGCGCCACTTGCGGACGTCTTCACCATCACGGCGCGCACCGATCCGCATTCGAAGGGCGCGGCGGGCGTCTCGGCCTTCATCGTCGAGCGCGGCAGCGCCGGCCTTTCGACCGGCACGCCGTATCGCAAGATGGGACAGGCGGGCTCGCCCGTCAGCGGGGTCTATTTCAACCAGTGCCGGGTGCCCGCGGTCAATCTGATCGGCGGCCGCGAAGGCGCGGGCTTCAAGACCATCATGAAGGTGCTGAACAAGCAGCGCATTCATCTGGCCGCGCTGTCGACCGGACCGGCGATGCGGATGCTCGACATGGCGATCCGCCACACCAGAAGCCGCGTCCAGTTCGGCGAGCCGGTTGCGAACTACCAGCTGGTTCAGGCGATGATCGCCGACTGCCGCACGGAGATCTTCGCGGCACAATCGATGATCCTCGAAACAGCCCGCAAGCGCGACCGAGGCGAAGACATCGCGCTCGAAGCGTCGATGTGCAAATATTTCGCGACGGAGATGTGCGGCCGCGTGGCCGATCGCTGCGTGCAGATGTTCGGCGGCGCCGGCTACATCGCCGATCACTCCTCGATCGAGCGTTGGTACAGAGACGTGCGGCTGTTCCGCCTCTATGAAGGCACCAGCCAGATTCACCAGCTCAACATCGCCCGTCTCGCAACGAGAGAGACGTAACATCGATCGCTCGGCATTTTGCAAGTGACGTGCTGTCGCAGATGCAGCTGCGCTACGTCATTTTTGCGCGAGCGCACAGCATCCTTGGAATCGTTCCAGATGCTCTTCCACTGCACTCCTCGATGATCGAGACATTCTAAATCGCAGCGGACGCATTTTCGTTGCCGTCATCATGACGCCTTTCTAGAGAGGGCCATCGATGAGGGGCTTTCTGGAAATGCGACGTGCGGGTGGAGTCGAGACGGTGGCGCGCTTTGGTGCGGCACTGCTGAGTGGCGTGGCGTTGCTCGCGTGGTTTGAATCACCTGCTCGATCGCAAACGGCACAAGGCGGCAGTTCCATTCCCCCCGTGACCGTCGATGCTCCGCCGCAACAAGCGGCCCGCCGTGCACCTGCCAAGCGAAACGATGTCCGGGCCCGATCGAGTTCGCGGCGCGCGCCCGTGCGTGGCGCTCCACAAGTCGAAACTGTCGCAGCGCGAGCGCAATCGGGCGTGGCTCCCGCCTTTGCAGGCGGCGAGGTCGCGCAAGGCGCGCGGCTTGGACTGCTCGGCAATACCAGCACGATGAAGTCACCGTTCAACGTGATGAGCTACACGGACAAATTCATCCGGGATCGGCAGGCGGCAACGGGTGCGGATGCGCTGATTCTCGATCCGTCCGTGCGAAGCTCCCACCCGACGGGCGGTATCGTGGATTCCTTCACCATTCGCGGATTCCCGATCAACGAAGGCAACAACGGTGAATTCGCCTTCGAGGGACTTTACGGAATCGCGCCGACCTATCGCATCTTCACCGACTACGTCGAGCGCCTCGAAGTGCTCAAAGGCCCCTCGGCCGCGCTCTCCGGCATGGCGCCGAACGGCGGCGTCGGCGGCGTCATCAATGTCGTGCCCAAACGCGCGGAAGAGGATTTGACCCGGCTGACCGCAAGCTACGGCTCGGCCGCACGCTTCGGCGGTCACTGGGATGTCGCGCGGCGCTACGGCAACGGCAAGGAGTGGGGCGTCCGCGCCAGCGGGAGCCTCCGCGACGGCGACACGCCGATCGATCGCCAATCCGAAACGACCGGCGTCGGATCGCTGGCGCTCGACTATCAAGGCGAGCGATTCAGGTCCTGGCTCTATCTCATCGCGCAAACCGATCGGTTCGATGCTCCGTCGCGTCCGTTTCTCATGGCTCCCGGCCTGCAGGTGCCAAAGGCGCCGGACGGCCGGTTGAACGTGACCCAGCCCTGGGAATGGTCGCACATCACCGACAAATCGGCGTTGCTGCGCACCGAATACGATCTCAGCGACCAGGTCACGCTGTTCGCGGACGTCGGCGGCTCCAAGACCAATGTCGAGCGCTTCTTCGGTCTTCCGACCATCGTCAACGCGAACGGCGACACGACCTCGACGCCGCAGTTCTTCGGGCTGACCATTGACCGAACCACATATGACGGCGGCCTCCGCGCCCGCTTCGATACCGGCTTCGTCCACCATGCCCTTGCCTTCCAGGCCTCGGTCTATCATGACGCGCTGTACCGGCGGCTCACCAATGGCAGTCCGGTCACCTCGAACATCTACAATCCATCCGTCGCGCCAACCCAGTTCGCCAACGAGATCAGCGACCGGCCCCGGCTCTCGGACAGTCAGCTCACCGGGCTTTCGATTGCCGACACCATGTCCGTGCTCGACGAGCGGGTCCTGCTGACCCTGGGTGTGCGGCACCAGGGCATCGAGGCGAACAACTATGCCTCCAATGTCGGCACGCTGACGTCGTCCTATGACAAGACCGCCGTCACGCCGGTGGTCGGCCTCGTCGTTCGGCCCGTGGAGAATGTCTCGCTGTACGCGAACTATGTCGAAGGTCTAAGTAAGGGCGATATCGCGCCGACGCAGCCGGGTGTTTCCAATCCCGGCGAAATACTTGCGCCCTACGTTGCGAAACAGTACGAGGCCGGTGTCAAGGTGGAGTTCGGTCGGATCGCAACCACCTTCAGCGCCTTCGAGATATCGAAGGCGAGCGGCGAGCTGTCCGCCGGGCGTTTCGCGGCGACAGGCGAACAACGAGTCCGCGGGCTCGAGTTCAACGTCTACGGCGAGCTCATGCCGGATGTCCGTCTCCTCGGAGGCATCTCGCTGCTGGATGGCACTCTGACCAAGACCGCCGTCGCGGCCAATGTGGGCAACACGCCGATCGGCGTTCCGAACATCCAGGCCAATATCAGGGCGGAGTGGGATCTGCCGTGGATGAGAGATCTCACCTTGAATGCGGCCGTCATCTACACCGGAAAGCAGTTCGTCGACTCCGCGAACAAGCAGCCGATTCCGGAGTGGACCCGGCTGGACCTCGGCGCCCGCTACACCACGGCGATCAACGGCAGGAAGACGGTTTTCCGCGCGAACATCCAGAACGTGACCGGCGAGAGCTACTGGTCCAGCGTGGCCTCGTTCGGAACGTTCTTCCTGGGAGCGCCACGTACCTATCTGCTGTCGATGAGCGTGGACATGTAATCGCGGCCCTTGCGGCCTGCAGGTCCAAAACCGGCCCGCGCGGACCGGTTAAATGGTCGTCGAAGTGGATAGTTGCTTGCCAATCGAAGCCGCGCATTCCACCCCGGCGCCGTGCGAGGGCCTCAAAAAATCGTCCATTGAATCAATGAGGTGGCTTCCGTTTCGGGCTGCCTTTCGGCCCTGAGGCGAAACTGGCGCGGCTCTTGCTCTTGCCAGTATGAGGGTTCTTGATAAACCTCATACTGCGGATTGAGTGATGGAGCTGGCGGTGAGGCGGACATTAGGAGCGATCGAGCCCGGAACGGTGATGCTGTTCGGGGGGCTCATCGCCGCCAATATCGCCGCATGGGCCTGGGCCTTCGCGCTGTTCGGCGACCGGCCGACGGTGCTGGCGACCGCGCTGCTGGCGTGGGTGTTCGGCCTGCGCCACGCCGTCGATGCCGACCACATCGCCGCCATCGACAACGTCGTGCGCAAGCTGATGCAGACGGGCGGCGCGCCGCACAGCGTGGGCCTCTATTTTGCGCTCGGCCATTCCACCGTCGTCATGGTCGCGACCATCTTGCTCGCGCTCGGCGTGGTCAGCCTTGGCGGTGACAGCCTGCTCAAGGAGATCGGCGGCCTCATCGGCACGTCGGTGTCGGCGCTGTTCCTGCTGGTGATCGCTGCCATCAACCTCGTCATCTTCGTCGGCCTGTGGCGGACGTTTCGTACCGCCCGGGAGCAGGGCGTGCACGATGCCGAGGGCCTCGAGAGGTTGCTCGCCAATCGCGGCGTGCTCGCGCGACTGCTCGGGCCGCTGTTTCGTCTGGTCACGAAGCCCTGGCACATGTATCCGCTCGGCTTCCTGTTCGGGCTCGGCTTCGACACGGCAACCGAGATCGGCCTGCTCAGCATCTCCGCAACCGAAGCCGCGCGCGGCGCGTCGGTGGCCGATATCCTGGTTTTCCCAGCGCTGTTCGCCGCCGGCATGGCGCTGGTCGACACCGCCGATTCCGCGCTGATGGTGAGCGCCTATCGATGGGCGTTCGTCGATCCCCTGAGAAAGCTCTGGTACAACCTCACGATCACCGGCGCCTCCGTGGCCGTCGCGTTGTTGATCGGCGGCATCGAGGCACTCGGCCTGGCCGCCGACCGGCTCGGCCTGTCCGGCGGCGTGTGGACGCTGGTCGACGGTCTCAACGAGTCGCTCGCCAATGTCGGGTTCGCCGTGATCGCACTGTTCGCGATCGCCTGGCTCGTGTCGGCCGTGCTCTATCGTCGCATCTTCGAGGGCGGACGGCGCGAGGCCGCAGCGCAAGCTCTGGAATGCGCCGATGCGACCGAAGCGGCGTGAGCCTTGCCGTGGCGGCGGCGCGCTGACGGCACTGTCGGTTCTGGTGCTGCTCGGGGATGATGGCCGCGCGTTGGCGCAGAGCAGCGACGCCTCACGCGAGTTGCCGCCGATTCAGGTCGGTGGCGGCGAGACAACGGGACGCAAGAAGCCGGTCGCATCGCGCCGCTCCGGCAAGCCCCAAGCAGCCGGCCGCCGCCTTCTCGTCTATCCGGCGGCGACGCAAGGCTCGGATGGGCGCAGCGTTGCCTCCGGTGCAAAGAGCCGGCCCGGCATGGCCAGCGAGATCACCATCGCCGGCGAAGAGCTCAACGCGCGCCCGTTCACGCGACCGGGCGAGGCGCTCGAAGCCGTGCCCGGTCTCATCGTGACGCAGCATTCCGGCGAGGGCAAAGCCAACCAATATTTCCTGCGCGGCTACAATCTCGACCATGGCACCGACCTTGCGATCACTGTCGACGGCGTTCCCGTCAACATGCGCACCCACGCGCACGGCCAGGGCTATGCCGATCTCAACTGGCTGATTCCGGAAACCATCGCCTCGGTGGATGTGCGCAAAGGCCCGTACTTCGCCGACGAAGGCGATTTCGCCTCGGTTGGAAGCGTTCATGTCGGCTTGATCGACCGTACCAAGGGACTGGCGCAAGTGAGCGTAGGCAGCTTCGGCTACCGCCGCCTGCTCGGCATGGATTCCGCGAAGGTCGGTGACGGCGCGCTGCTGGTGGCCGGCGAGATCGGCACCTATAACGGTCCGTGGGACAATCCGGACAATGTGCGCAAGCTCAACGGCCTCGTGCGCTACAGCCAGGGCACCGCGACCGACGGCGTGTCCGTCACCGGCATGGCCTATGCCAACACATGGAATTCGACCGACCAGGTGCCGCAGCGCGCGATCAATGGCGGCTTTCTCAGCCGCTTCGGCTCGGAAGACCCGAGCGACGGCGGTAACACCAACCGCTTTGCGCTCTCGGGCCGGATCGCGCAGAGCGACGAACTCGGCTCGTGGAAAGCCAACGCCTATGTCGTGAAGAGCCAGCTCGACCTCTTCAACAATTTCACCTATTTCCTCAGTGATCCCGTTCTCGGCGACCAGTTCCACCAGCACGACGACCGATTGATGGCGGGCGCCAACATCTCGCGCACGCTGAACGGCTCGCTGGCGGGCTTGCCGATGCAGACCACCTTCGGCCTGCAGTCGCGCTATGATGCGATCGATCTCGCGCTGACCAACACCTTCCAACGCGGCTTCCTCTCCAACGTCCGCAGCGACAAGGTCGGGGAGGGCAGCGTCGGCCTCTATGCCGAGAACACCGTGCGCTGGACGGACTGGCTCAGGACGACGGTGGGTTGGCGCGGCGACTATTACGCGGCGGACGTGACGTCGCGGTTCAACGCCAACAATTCCGGCCGCGCGGACGCCGCGCTCGGCAGCCCGAAATTCAGGATGGTGCTCGGTCCGTTCAATCAGACCGAGTTCTTCCTCGGCGCCGGCTACGGCATGCACTCCAACGACGCGCGTGGCGCGACCACGACGGAGGACCCCGGCGATCCCGCAACGAGGCTGACGCCGTCGCCGCTGCTGGTGCGGACCAAGGGGGCTGAGGTCGGTGTGCGCAGCAGGATCGTTCCCGGCCTCGACACCTCGCTCAGCCTTTTCATCCTCGACCAGGATTCCGAGATCCTGTTCTCCGGCGATGCCGGCGACACCTCGGCGACCCGCGCCAGCCGCCGCTACGGCTTTGAGTGGACCAACCACTACCGGCCGAGGTCCTGGATCGACATCGACGCCGATCTCGCCATGACCCATGCGCGCTTTCGCGGCTATGACAGCGAGCAGGCCGAGGTCTACGCCTCGCTCGCCGGCTATCCGGAGGCGCAGATAGGCAACGCGCCCGGCAATTACATTCCGAACGCGCCGGCGATGGTGGCGTCGGCCGGCATCACGCTGGGCGAAAAGACCGGCTGGTTCGGAACGTTACGCTGGCGCTATCTGGCGTCGAGCCCGTTGACGGAGGACAACGCATTCCGCTCCTCTGCGACCAGCATCTTCAACGGCCGCCTCGGCTATCGCACCGACAATGGCTGGCGCCTTCAGCTCGACGTGCTGAACCTCTTCAACACGCGGGCGAAACAGATCAGCTATGCCTATGGGTCGATGCTCAAGACCGACACGCTCTACAACCTCTGCGCATCGGGCACCGCGCCCGCTTCAGTCTGTCAGAATGGCGTGATGGACTACGTGCTGCACCCCGTGGAGCCGTTGACGTTCCGGCTGACTGTGGCCGGAACGTTCTAGGTTTTGTCTCGGCGGCGGCGACTTCGTCAGGTCGAGGCCCCGAATAGCCTGCGCACGGCCGGCAGCCACTCGCCGGTCATGGTGAACTCGAGCCCGAGGCGTGCGCCGCAGGCGATGGCTACCATCGTGATGGGTGCAGAAACCGCCAGCGTCGAGAACGCGCTCAGGCCCTGGCCGATGGTGCAGCCCATCGACATGATGCCGCCGATGCCCATCAGCAGTGCGCCGGACATGTGACGTTTCAACTCGCGCGCGTCGTCGCACGCCTCCCAGCGGAAGCCGCGCGCGAGCATCGCGGCGGCAAACGAGCCTGCGACGACGCCGGCGACCGAGCCAATGCCGAAATTGAGTCGCGCTCCGGAGAAGGTGGCGATGTAGAGAATGGCGTCACCAGGTGGCGCCACAAAGGTGAGCGAGGAGACCCGCACGGGATCGAACTCGTCGTCGGCAAGCCATCCGGTCGCAAACCAGCCGAATGCGACGGCGGCGCCGACGGCAAGACCGGAGGCCAGCAGCCGCGGCGACCGGATCAGCTTGCCATCGGCGAGGGCCCAGAACGCGAGCGCGGCGGAAATCGCGACGACGAGGGTCGCGCGGGTCGTGCCACCGGCGCCGAGCAATGAGGTCAGCGTCTGGTTGCTACCTTCCGCGAGTCGCAGGGATAGCGGTTCGATCAACGCTACGCGCAGCATGCCGGTGATGCCGCGCATGGTCGCGAGCGCCGACAGGCCGAGCACGAGGAAGACCACGATGGCCCGCAGATCGCCGCCGCCGACGCGCACCAGCGTGCCGAAGCCGCACGTGCCGACCAGCGCCATGCCGACGCCGAACATCAGCCCGCCGATGATCGCACCGCCAAGGCCGATCGAGGCCGTGAGGTAGATCGAGCGCGACAGATCGACGATGCCGAACGCCGCGAGGGCCTGGGTCGCCAGCAGGGCGACCGAAGCGGCCAGCGCAAAGGATTTCAGCCGGCGACAATCCGATCCGAAAAATGCGTCCTCGAGCATCGCCAGCGTACAGAAGCGTCCCGCGCGGCCGGCAACGCCGAGCACGGCTCCGGCGGTGAGCCCGCATGCAAACGCGATGGTCGAAGGGCTCAGCATTCCTCCCGCTTCTTTTCTTGTTCGGCCCGCGGGTAATCTGCGCCGTCAGGGCGCGAAAAGCCAGCGCGGAAGAAACTACCGGCGCCGCCGGCGCACCGGCTCGCAGAACACGTCGTAAACGGCGGTGAGGATCTTGCGGACGTCCTCGCTGGCGAGACTGTAGTAGATCGTCTTGCCGTCGCGGCGGGTCGTCACCAGACGGTCGAGCCGGAGCCGCGCGAGCTGCTGCGAGACGGTCGATTGCCGCTCGCCCAGGAACTGCTCGAGCTCGGTCACGGATTTCTCGCCCTCGGCGAGGATGCAAAGCAGCAGCAATCGGGACTCGTGGGACAGCGCCTTGAGCATGTCGCTCGCCTCGCGCGCCTTCTCGATCATCTGCTCGAGTTCGGCGGAGCCCTCGATCTCCTTCAGCTTCGGCAACGGCATCGCGTCAAGTTCCTCTCAGCAAATCGCAAGACCAGTCACGACCTCTCGGGTTCCGATCCCGCCTTGGACAGGATTCGGTCCAAGAGGCCAAAGAAGAAGGCATCCCCCGGATAGCCGCGAATGCGCCCGATCTCGCGGCCCTCTTGTACCACGACGAAGGTCGGCGTGAAGGGACCCGGGTCGATTCCGGCGAGATCGGCGGGACGGGGGCCGTTCAGGTCGACCCGGCGCAGCGGTGCGGTCCGGCTCTCCTCGGTCTTGCCGTAGAGCGGTGCGATCTCGGCGTTGAAGCGTGCGCACCAGGCGCAGCCGGGCCGCTCGAACATGACGAGCTCGGCGGCGCGCGAGGCCGAGGCGGGCAATGCGAGTGCGACCGCAAGGGCAAGTAGAGCGATGATTCTGGTCATGCTGCGTAACCGGCCTTTTTGGTTTGCCTGGCGGGCTTGCTTTGTGAACGTCCTTGGCGCTTTATATCATTAAATTCGTATATGTGCTAGGGATGGGGCGGAAATGACCTTGGACGTCACGCTGGGCGCGGCTTTTGTCGCGGGGCTGTTGTCGTTTCTGTCGCCCTGCATCCTGCCTCTGGTCCCGCCCTTCCTGTGCTACATGGCCGGCGTCTCGGTCACGGATCTGTCCGGCGACAGGCCGGATCTGCGACCGCGCATCCTGCTCTCGGCGCTTGCCTTCGTGGCGGGTTTTTCGCTGGTCTTCGTCGCGCTCGGCTCGACCGCCTCGATTGCGGGGCGCTTCGTCTCCGCGCATCTGTCGACGCTCGGCATCGTCGCGGGCGGGCTGATCATCGTGATGGGCCTGCATTTTCTCGGGCTGCTCAGGATTCCGCTGCTCTATCGCAGCGCGACCGTGCAGGTCGACAATCGCCCGGCCGGCGTGGCGGGGGCCTTCGTCATGGGCCTCGCCTTTGCTTTTGGCTGGACGCCCTGCGCGGGCCCTATCCTCGCCGCCGTGCTGCTGATGGCGGGCTCGGAAGACACGACCGGGCGAGGGGCGCTGCTGCTGCTCGCTTATTCGGTCGGGACCGGCATTCCCTTCCTGATCGCGGCGGCCTTCACCGGGCGCTTCATCACCGCGCTCGGCCGCCTGCGCCGGCATCTCGGCCTGATCGAGAAGACGATGGGCGTCTTCCTGGTTGCGACCGGTCTGATGTTCCTGACCGGATTGATGCCTGCGGTCTCGGAATGGCTGCTCGAGCATTTCCCTGCTTTGACCCGCATCGGCTGAGGCTAGCCGAAGCGGAAGTCGAGCAACTGGGCGAAGGACTGCAGCTCGATGAGGTAGCGATGCACGAGGGGGCCGTCGCCGGCCTTCGCGGCCTGCGCGATCTCGCCGCTGCTGGCGATGGCGCCATCGATCAGGCGGCGGAATTCGCCCTGAGCGGCGATCTCGCCATTTGCCTGTTCGCTGCAGCGCTGCAGCCGATCGCGGAACGCGCTTGCGGCAGAGACCGTCTCCTCGGCGTTCGCGGGCGCCGGCTGTTCGCCGTACCTGATGGCTGCGACACGCAACGTCTCCATGGCGGGCGCGATCTCGAAGATGCAGTCGCCGAGACCGTACAGGCTAGCCTGACGCCGGAGCGCGTGAAACGCCTGCCGCAGTGCCAGCAACTCGCGGCTGGCGGCGGTATTGTCGCCGCGATCGAGCGCACCCGCGATCATCGCGAGCCGCTCGTGACCTCGCGCGAGAAATCCCGCCAATTCGGGCGGCGCGTCAGCGGGCAGGGCGGTATTTTGTGCGAGCCGCTTCCACTGGGCGACCGCCTCGTCGGTCTCGACCTGCGCCAGCGCGACGTTTCCGGTGCGTGCATAGCTCGCGGCCGTGCGCAGATTGGCCATGATCGGCGCCATCGCCGACGTGAAGTCCGCAAGTTTGCCCGTCTCCGCGCCGAACGCGAACGCGTTCGAGGCCAGCCACATCAGCAGCACGATGGTGCAGCGCAAGATCGGAATTCCTTGTCACATTCGTGTATTCGAATATCATAATAAAAATGAGCAACGCGCAAGATCTTCCAACGCACGAAATCCCGATGTCGCTGCGCATGCCGACGCGGCGCGGCCTCCTCGGCTTAGCAGCCGGCGCGGCCTTGGCCGGCCGCGGCGCGGCGGCCGCTGAGCCTGCGATCGGAGAAGACGGGCTCTATCACGAGCCCTGGTTTCTGCAGAGTTTCCTCGATCTGCGCGAGGACCTCGAGAGCGCGGCTGCCGGCGGCAAGCGGCTCGCGATCATGTGGGAGCTGCGCGGCTGTCCCTATTGCCGCGAGACGCATCTGGTGAACTTCGCCGAAGCCGGCATCGCGAGCTATATCCGCGACAATTTCGAGGTGTTGCAGCTCAATCTGGTCGGCTCGCGCAAGGTGATCGATTTCGACCGCGAGGAATTGGCGGAGAAGGACCTCGCTCGCAAATACGGCATCAGGTTCACGCCGACCTTTCAGTTCTTTCCGCCGTCTGCGGAAGGCCTCCAAACCAAAGAGGCGATGGCGCGCGAGGTGGCGCGGGCCCCCGGTTATCTCAAGCCGCCGCATTTTCTGGCGATGTTTCGCTTCGTGCGCGATCGCGCCTATGAGCGCGGCTCGTTCCGGGATTTTTTGGCCGCCAACGGCTGAGTGCAGGCGCCGCTCGAATTCCGCTTGACGCCGCCAATCATATGAACATATCATAATAACTGAATTTGATGGATCGTGAGTCCATCGTGACCAAGAGCGGGCGTCACCCCGCGATAAAGGTAGGAAACATGCGGCGCTCGCTTGCGGCTGCGTTTGCACTTTGTCTGTCGGCCGGCGGCGCTCTCGCGCAAGACGCCGTCAAGGAGCCGATCAAGCTCGACATCGTCAACGACTCCCTGCCCAAATCCCTGACCGGCGCGCCCGGCGATGCCGCCGCCGGCAAGAAGGTGTTCTTGACGCGCACGCTCGGCAATTGCCTGGCCTGCCATCAGGTCACCAGCCTGAAATCCGAGGAATTCCACGGCGAGTTCGGCCCGTCGCTCGACGGTGTCGCCGGCCGCTACAGCGAGGCGCAATTGCGCCTCATCGTCGCCGACCCCAAGCGCATCTTCACCAACACCGTGATGCCCGCGTTCTTCAGGAACGAGGGCCTCAGCCGGGTGCGCCCGGAATTCGTCGGCAAATCCATTTTGACGGCCGCGCAGGTCGAGGACGTCATCGCTTTTCTCAAGACGCTGAACTGACGGCGAGGAGGATCAGGAATGAAAGCCATCAATCGACGGCAGGCATTTGCGCTCGGGGGCGGCTTCGTGATGCTGACCCTGATGCCGATGGCGGCCGATGCCGAAGTGTCGAACGACGCGGCGAAGTGGATCGAGAAGTTCACCGGCGGCAAGCAGCCGGCGAAGGGCAAGATCTCGCTCGATCTGCCGGAGATCGCGGAGAACGGCAACACGGTGCCGCTGTCGATCAACATCGAGAGCCCGATGACCGCGGAGTCCCACGTCACGGACGTCCTGATCATCGCCGATGGCAACCCGAACGCGGGCGTGGCGACGCTGTCGTTCACGCCGCTGTCGGGCAAGGCGGAAGCCTCGATCCGGATCCGGCTCGCGACCACGCAGAACGTGGTCGCGGTCGCGAAGATGAGCGACGGCTCGCTGTTCACGGAGCAGAAGACCGTCAAGGTCACCATCGGCGGCTGCGGCGGCTAAGGGCTTAAGGAGAAGACAGATGGCAGACAAACCGCGCATCAAGCTCCCCAAGGAAGCCGCCAAGGGCGAGGTGATCCAGATCAAGACCCTGGTCTCGCATGTCATGGAATCGGGCCAGCGCAAGGACGCGCAGGGCAAGGCCATTCCACGCAAGATCATCAACAAGTTCGCCTGCGAGTTCAACGGCAAGCCGGTGTTCTCCTGCGCGCTTGAGCCGGCGATCTCGGCCAATCCCTACGTCCAGTTCGACGCCAGGGTCGACGAGGCCGGCACGTTCAAGTTCTCCTGGACCGACGACGACGGCACCGTGATCACGGCCGAAGAGAAGATTGCGCTCAAGGCATGATGCGCACCGCGCATTAAGGGAGGCATCGATGGCGCGACGATATCTGGGGTTGGCCGCTGTGATCGCGGCCGCCGCGTCGGCTGCGACGCTCGCGGTCGCGGACGAAGTCGAGCGCAAGGGCATCGCCGCGCCGCCCGGCCACGTCTTCAAGACCATCATCTCCGGCTACGAATTCCGCAGCAAGGAGACCCGTGCGCTGCAGGATGACGACCTCGAGAATCCTGGCTTCCTCGCCGTGGAGCGCGCGGCGGATGCCTGGAAAAAGGTCGAGGGCAGCGAGGGCAAGTCCTGCATGAGCTGCCACGGCGATGCCGAGACCAGCATGAAGGGCGTCGGCGCCGCCATGCCGAAATGGGACGAGAAGCTCAAGAGGCCGGTCAATCTCGAGCAGCGCATCAACATCTGCCGCAGCGAGCAGATGAAGGCCGAGCCCTGGAAGTTCAAGTCCCGCGAGCTCACCGACATGACGACGTTCGTGCGCTACCAGTCGCACGGCATGCCCGTGGCCGTGAAGACCGACGGGCCGATGTCGCCCTGGTTCGAGCGCGGCAAGCAGATCTACTACACCCGCTACGGCCAACTCGATCTCGCCTGCGAATCCTGCCACGAGCGCAACAACGGCAAGTTCATGCGCGCCGATTTCCTCAGCCAGGGCCAGACCAACGGCTTTCCGACCTACCGGCTGCGCGACCAGCGCCTGGTGCCGCTGCACGAGCGCTTCGAAGGCTGCATGTTCGACGTGCGTGCCGAGCCGTTCAAGCCGCTTTCGGACGAATTCCTCGCGCTGGAGCTCTATGTCGCCTGGCGCGGCATCGGTCTGCCGGTCGAGACGCCGTCGGTGCGCAACTGAAACGATGAGCTTGCAGGAGTTTTGCGCATGATCTCTCGCCGCGAGTTCATTCAGGTTGCCGCGGCAACGGCGGCCCTCTCGACCGGTGTCGGCTCCGGCCTGACCCGCGCGGTCGCCCAGCAGCGCCTGACCGAAAAGGAGCTGCTCGCGTTCGAGCCGCTCGGCAACGTCACGCTGGTGCATGTGACCGATATCCACGGCCAGCTGATGCCGCTGTATTTCCGCGAGCCTTCGACCAATCTCGGGGTGGGCGAGGCCAAGGGCCAGCCGCCGCATGTCACCGGCAAGGAGTTCTTGACGCGGTTCGGCATCGCGCCCGGCTCGTCGGCGGCCTACGCGCTGACCTCGGAGGATTTCGAAGCGCTCGCCAAGAGCTACGGCCGCATCGGCGGCCTCGATCGCGCCGCGACCGTGATCAAGGCGATCCGTGCCGAGCGCGGCGACAAGGTCGCGCTGCTCGACGGCGGCGACACCTGGCAGGGCTCGTGGTCCTCGCTGAAGACGCGCGGCCAGGACATGATCGATTGCATGGCGCTGCTCAAGCCCGACGCCATGACCGGACATTGGGAATTCACCTACGGCTCCGATCGGGTCAAGCAGGCCATCGAAGGCCTCGGCTTCCCGTTCCTCGGCCTCAACATCCGCGACACCGAATGGAACGAGGCGGCGTTCGAGGCCTCGACCATGATCGAGCGCGGCGGCGTGAAGATCGCGGTGCTGGGCCAGGCCTTCCCCTATACGCCGGTCGCCAATCCGCGCTGGATGATTCCGAACTGGTCATTCGGCGTGCGCGAGGAAGACGTCCAGGCGCAGGTCGACAAGGCGCGCAAGGGTGGCGCGCAGCTCGTCGTGCTGCTCTCGCACAACGGCTTCGACGTCGACCGCAAGCTTGCGAGCCGCGTGAGGGGCCTCGACGTCATCCTGACCGGGCACACTCATGATGCGCTGCCGGAGGCGGTGAAGGTCGGCAAGACGCTGCTGATCGCTTCGGGCTCGTCCGGCAAGTTCGTCTCGCGGCTTGATCTCGACGTCCGCGACGGCGAGGTCAAGGCTTTCAGGTACAAGCTGATCCCGCTGTTCTCCGACGTGATCACAGCGGATGCCGAGATGGCCGCGAAGATCGCCGAGGTCCGAAAACCCTTCGCATCCGATCTCGCCAAGGTGCTCGGCAGGACCGACTCGCTGCTGTACCGGCGCGGCAATTTCAACGGCACGTTCGACGATCTGATCTGCCAGGCATTGATGCAGGAGCGCGACGCCGAGATCGCGCTGTCGCCCGGCTTCCGCTGGGGCACCAGCGTGCTGCCGGGGCAGGACATCACCTTCGAGGACGTCACCAACGCCACCGCGATCACCTATCCCGCGGTCTACCGCATGGGCATGACCGGCGCGCGCCTGAAGGAAATCATCGAGGACGTCGCTGACAACCTCTTCAACGTCGATCCCTATTACCAGCAGGGCGGCGACATGGTCCGGATCGGCGGACTGTCCTACGCGATCGACGTCGCCAAGCCGCAAGGCCAGCGCATCTCCGACATGCAGCTGGCTAAGACCGGCGCGTCGATCGATCCCGCCAGGGAATATCAGGTCGCGGGCTGGGCCAGCGTCAACGAAGGCACCGAAGGCCCGCCGATCTGGGACGTCGTCGCGAATTATCTGACGCGACAGAAGACCGTTCGGCTCGAACCCAACCGGGCCGTCAAAGTTACCGGAGCGTAAGAAGCGATGTCGAAGACAGACAGCCAATCCCGTCGCAGCTTCCTGGCCGCCGGCGCCGGCGTCGCCGCCTCGATGCTGGCAAGGCCGGCCGCTGCGGGCGGCAATCCCGCCAATCAGCCGCCCAACGTGCCGGAATGGACCAAGGCGCTCGGCGAAGGCGTTGCCGTGCGCCCCTACGGCAAGCCGTCGAAATTCGAGAAGGACGTGGTCCGCCGTGACGTCGAATGGCTGACCGCCTCGCGCGAATCCTCGGTGAGCTTCACGCCGCTGCATGAGCTCGAAGGCATCATCACCCCGAACGGTCTTTGCTTCGAGCGCCATCACGGCGGCATCGCCGAGGTCGATCCGGCCGATCATCGGCTGATGATCCATGGCTTGGTCGACCGTCCGCTCATCCTGACGCTGGAGGAGCTGAAGCGCTATCCGCGGGTCAACCGCATCCACTTCATGGAATGCGCGGCGAATTCGGGCATGGAATGGCGCGGCGCCCAGCTCAACGGCTGCCAGTTTACCCACGGCATGATCCACTGCGTGCAATACACCGGCGTCTCGCTGCGCACGCTGTTGGAAGAGGCCGGCGTCAAGACCAACGGCAAGTGGCTGCTGGTCGAGGGCGCCGATGCCGCCGCGATGGACCGCAGCCTGCCGATCGAGAAGGCGCTGGACGATTGCATCATCGCCTACAAGATGAACGGCGAGGCGCTCTATCCCGAGCAGGGCTATCCGATGCGCCTCGTGGTCCCAGGTTGGCAGGGCAATCTCTGGGTCAAATGGCTGCGCCGCATCAAGGTCGGCGACCAGCCCTGGCACACCCGCGAGGAGACCTCGAAATACACGGACCTCATGCCGAACGGCAAGGCGCGCCGCTTCACCTGGTCAATGGACGCCAAGTCCGTGATCACGAGTCCGAGCCCGCAGGCGCCGATCAGGCATGGCAAGGGTTTTACCATCGTCTCGGGTCTGGCCTGGAGCGGCAACGGCAAGGTCAAGCGCGTCGACGTCTCGCTCGACGGCGGCCGCAACTGGTGGCCGGCGCGGCTCGACGGTCCCGTTCTCGACAAGGCGCTGACGCGCTTCTACTACGAGTTCGACTGGAACGGCGAGCCACTGCTGCTGCAATCGCGCGTGCAGGACGAGACCGGCTACGTGCAGCCCAGCAAGGCCGAGCTGCGCAAGATCCGCGGCGTCAACTCCATCTATCACAACAATGGCATCCAGACCTGGCATGTGCAGGCCAATGGTGAGGTCGAGAATGTCGAAGTCGCTTAAGTTCGCTGTCGCCACGCTGCTCGCCTGCGCGCTGGGCGCGCCAGTGCTTGCACAGCAGAAGGACGCCAAGGCCGGCCCGCGCTACCACATTGGCCGCGCGCCGACGGCGGAGGAGATCCGCGGCTGGGATATCGACGTGCGCCCCGACGGCCAGGGCCTGCCGGAAGGCAAGGGCACGGCCGCGCAGGGCGAAAAGCTGTTCATGGACAATTGCGCGACCTGCCACGGCGAGTTCGGCGAGGGCAACGGCCGCTGGCCGGTTCTGGCCGGCGGCAAGGGCTCGCTGACATCGGACAATCCGGTCAAGACGGTGGGCTCGTACTGGCCCTACGCGTCCACCGTGTTCGACTACGTCCGTCATGCCATGCCCTACGGCAACACGGGCTCGTTGTCGGTCGACGAATATTACGCACTGGTTGCCTACGTCCTCTATCTCAACGACGTCGTCACCGACCAGAATTTCGAGCTGAACAAGAAGACCCTCGCCACGATCAAGATGCCGAACGAGCAGGGTTTTGTGATGGACGACCGCGCCACCAGCGAGAAGTCGTTCTGGCAGAAAGACCCCTGCATGAAGGATTGCATCGCTCCGGTGAAGATCACCGGGCGCGCGGCCGCCATCGACGTGACGCCCGAGGACGGCAAGGAGAAGAAGTCGCGGGGCGTGGAGTGAGATCCGGCGGGCCGAGCCGCCGCGCGCTGCTGCATGCGGCTCTCGCGGCCGGCCTGCTCGTCACGATCCACCCGGCCATGGCCCAGGCGGCCGAGCCGCACAGGCTCGCGCTGCAGATCAGCGACGACGACCCGGTCAAGATGCGTGCCGTGCTCGATGTCGCCGCCAACGTCTCGCGGCATTATTCCGGGCAGGGCGAGGACGTCGAGATCGTGGTCGTCGCCTTCAACGGCGGCCTCGACATGCTGCTGGAAGACCGCTCGCCGGTGAAGGAGCGGTTGGTCAATTTCCTGAAATCGATGCCAAATGTCAGCTTCATCGCCTGCGGCAACACGCTTGAGACCGTGGCGGCGAAGGAAGACAAACGGCCGCCGCTGATCGAGGGCGTCGGCGTCACGCAGGTCGGGGTTGCCGCGCTGATGGATTTGGCGGAGAAGAACTGGACGATTGTCCGGCCATAAGGGAGATTGCCGCCGATGCGATGGTTCGTGGGACTGACGGTCTTGCTCGCGCTCGCGGTGCCTGTGAGCGCAGCCGAGCAGGAACTCGAACTGTCGGTCGCCGGCCGCACGACGCTCGCGACCTTGCGCACACCTGCCGCGATGACGCCGGATACACCGCTCGTGGTGATGACCCACGGCACGCTCGCACACAAGGACATGGAGGTCATCCAGGGCGTTGCCAAGGCGCTGGAGCAGCGCGGAATCGCCTCGCTCGCGCATACGCTGTCGCTGGGGGTCGATCGCCGCAAGGGCATGTATGACTGCGCCGTGCGGCATGACTATGTCGTCGAGGATGCGATTGCGGAGATCGGCGCCTGGGTCGGCCGGGCGAAGGGCGTGTCGCGGCACGTCGTCTCGTTCGGCCACTCGCGCGGCGGCAACCAGGTTGCACGCTATCTCGCGGCCAGCGACACCCTGCCGGTCGCGGGTGCGGTGCTGCTGGCGCCGGTGACCGCAAAAGCCGAAGCCGATCTGCGCGCCGCCTACGCCAAGACCTATGGCAAGCCGCTCGAACCGTTTCTGGAGCTGGCGACCAAGGCGGTCGCTGCCGGCCGCGGCGGGGAGTGGATGGACGTGCCGGGCTTCGTCTATTGCCGCAATGCCGTGGTGACGGCGCGGGCCTTTGCCTCGTTCTACAGTGCCGATGCCGGCCAGGACACCGCCGCGCTGGTGGCGCGCGCGAAGCTGCCGGTGCTGGTGCTCGCCGCGACCAAGGATAGTGTCGTGCCCGATGTCGCCGCGTCCTTCGCGCCGGTGGCCGGTTCGAGCGGGGGCAGGGTGCAGCTCGACACAATCGAGGATGCCGATCATTTCTTCCGCGACTTGTTCGCCGAAGACGTCGCCGACCGCATCGCCGAGTTCATCAAGCAGACACGATAGGAGGGGACCATGCAGCGTCGATCCATGCTACGCGCGAGCCTTGCCGGGCTATTCGGCGCTTTCACGGTGCGCCAGGCGTCCGCGGCGACGGAAACGCCGGCGCGGCAGCGCGTCGTCTATCATCTCGCCGATGCCGATCGTGTCGTCTTCGTTCTGGGCAATCTGCAGAACCACGTCGACGGCGTCGGCGGACCTGGGAAGGCCGACATCCGGCTGGTCGTGCACGGACCGGCGCTGCGGGCCTTCCACGCGCTCGCGGCCCAGGATCACACCATTGCGATGATGACCAAGCTCGTCGATGCCGGCGTCGGCTTCGACGCCTGCGCCAACACGATGAAGGCGCAGGGCGTCAAGCTCGACGACCTCACGCCCGGCTTCGTGGTGGCCGAGAAGGGCGGCGTGGTGCGGCTCGCCGAGCTGCAACAGCAGGGATTTGCCTATTTGCGCCCCTGAGGCCGCTGTGTCCCGACATCTCGCGGCGCCGGAGCCTTGATCTGCCTCATGGGATGCGACGAGGAGATCGCTAGACTCGCACGCGCGCAGGAACAGTCGGAGCGGACGTGCTGACGTCGATCATCGATCTCTTGGGTGAAGACCGGCTGTCATGGCTCGGCGGCCTCGTGGTCGGCGGCCTGTTCGGATTCTTCGCCCAGCGCAGCCGTTTCTGCCTGCGTGCCGCCGCGGTCGAATTCTCCCGTGGCGAGGGCGGGCCGCGCCTTGCGATCTGGCTGCTGACCTTTGCCGCGGCGCTGGTGGGAACCCAGGGTTTTGTCGCGCTCGGCTGGCTCGACGTCTCCGAGGCGCGCCAGCTCGCGCAGCAGGGCAGCATCTCCGGCGCGCTGCTTGGTGGCGTGATGTTCGGCTGCGGCATGATATTGGCGCGGGGCTGTGCCAGCCGGCTCCTGGTGCTCTCGGCCAACGGCAATCTCCGGGCCTTGCTGTCGGGGCTGGTGTTCGCTGTGACCGCGCAGGCTTCCTATCGCGGCCTGCTGTCGCCCGCTCGCGAATGGGTGACCAATCTGTGGCTGGTCGACGGCGGCCCGTCGCGCGACATCATGGCGATGTTCGGCGCCGGCACGCCCGAGAAGCTCGCCTTCGGAAGCGTGTGGCTGATCGCGGGGCTGTCCTTTGCCTTTCGCAGCCACCTGCCGCGCCGGCTGATCCTGGCCGCGCTTGCCACCGGCGCGGCCGTCGTCGCCGGCTGGCTCTTCACTTACCAGCTGTCGCAGGCCTCCTTCGCGCCGGTGACGTTGAAGAGCCTCACTTTCAGCGGACCGTCGGCCGAGCTGCTGATGCTGGTGCTCAACAGCGCGCAGCCTCGGCTCGGCTTCGACCTCGGCATCGTCCCCGGCGTGTTCCTCGGCTCGTTCCTCGCTGCCGCGCGTAGCCATGAGCTGAAGCTCGAGGGATTCTCGGACGGGCTCGGCATGCGGCGCTATCTGCTCGGGGCGGTGCTGATGGGCTTCGGCGCGATGCTCGCCGGCGGCTGCGCGGTCGGCGCCGGCGTGACCGGCGCCTCGGTGTTCGCGCTCACCGCCTGGCTCGTGCTCGGCGGCATGTGGCTGGGGGCGGGGCTCACGGATCTGCTCGTCGATCGCGCCGGCATGCCGCGGCCGCGGCAAGCGGTGGGATCGCGGCGCGTCTGATATTTTAGAGTTTGCTAAATTCATTTTGTTGAATATGATTCCCCGACGCGGCTCGATCGCGCCGCTGCCCAGGGGAAACGCACATGACCACCATCACGGAAAGCTACGTTCGCGAAACGCCGCGCACGGCGCGGATTGACTGGTCGCCTTATCTCGTCGGCGCCGGGATAGGCCTGCTGAGCTGGATCGCCTTTGCGGTGTTCGGCGATCCGCTCGGCGTTACCACCGCCTATTCGCGCATCGCCTCCCTGTTTGCCGTTCCCGTCATTGGCCCCGAGGCGGTGGCGCAGAACGCTTACTGGAAGAGCATGCCGCTGAAGTGGGACTACGGTGTCTGGTTCCTCGTCGGCATTCCCGCAGGCGCGTTCATCTCCGCGGTGATGTCGGGCACGTGGCGGCTCGAACTCGTGCCCGATGTTTGGAAGGAGCGCTTCGGCCCGTCGATCGCAAAGCGTTTCATCGCCGCGTTCCTCGGCGGCGCCGTGATCATGTACGGCGCCCGGCTTGCCGGCGGCTGTACCAGCGGACACGGCATCTCCGGCGGGTTGCAGCTCGCGGTGTCGAGCTGGCTATTCCTCGCGGTGATGTTCGCCACCGGGCTCGGCATTTCCGCGCTCATGTTCCGCAAGCGCTAAAGGGAGATGGAGATGACCGCGATGATGACGATCCTTGGTCCGCTCGTGATGGGCGCAGCCTTCGGCTTCCTGCTGCAGCGGGGAAAGGTGACCAGCTGCAACGTGATCGAGAACCAGTTCCGCTTGCGCGACTTCACCGTGCTGAAGGTGATGGGCACGGCAATCGTGGTCGGCGGCATCGGCGTGCTGCTGCTCGTCGATACCGGCAACACGAAATACTACGTGAAGGATGCCAACATGCTGGCGGTCGCGCTCGGCGCCGCATTGTTCGGCGTCGGCATGGTGGTCTACGGCTATTGTCCGGGAACGGCGCTCGGCGCCATCGCCACCGGCAGCGTTCATGCGCTGGTCGGTGCGCTCGGCATGGTGACCGGCGCCTTCCTCTACGCACTGAGCTTCGACTGGCTGAAGGCCCACGTGCTCAACGTCTGGACACTAGGCAAGGTTCGCCTTCCCGACGTGACGAACATTCCCGATATCGCCTGGTTCGCCGCACTGGCAATCGGTGCCGGGCTGTTCTTCTGGTGGGTCGAATCCACTGAAGCCCGGCAGAAGAGGGGCTAGGGGGTCCCCGTTTCCTGAGGCATGGGAGGCAAGCTCATCGTTTGCGGGGACGACAGAAGAGCCGGTGCAAGCTCGAAAACAGCTCTTCAACCCGCCGGTCTGCGATGCGATACCACATCGTTTGCCCGTCGCGTCGGGCAGCGACGACGCCCTCTGCCTTCAGCTTCGCGAGGTGTTGGGACAGTGCCGAGGCGGAAAGGCCGACGTCTTCGGCCAGAGCACTGGCGGCAACCTCGCCATATTCCACCAGCCTGCAAAGGATGAGCAGGCGGTGCTCATTTGCGAACATGCGCATGAGCGCAGCCACCTCCTTGGCCTGCCGCTCCAGTTCGGTCGTGTTCAAGTGGCGCATGACAGTGATTTCAATAGCATCTGCATTAGCGCAGTCAAACCGCTCCGGGACCGAGTTGCCACGCAGCGAAACACTCCCGGTGTTCGATCTGAGACGGTCGGCCCTGCGCCCAGCCTGATCGTGTTCGAGGCCGGAGACCAGACCATTGCCCGATGCCGGAGAACCTGATTGGGCTCTGTGTGAGAAACGCCTGAGCTTGCTCACGGCCGTTCGAACGGAGATATCCAGAAGCTGGCTTGATGGATCTGATGCGGCGCGTGCGCACAAGCTGAAGCTCGAGGGATTCTCGGACGGGCTCGGCATGCGGCGCTATCTGCTCGGGGCGGTGCTGATGGGCTTCGGCGCGATGCTCGCCGGCGGCTGCGCGGTCGGTGCCGGCGTGACCGGCGCCTCGGTGTTCGCGCTCACCGCCTGGCTCGTGCTCGGCGGCATGTGGCTGGGGGCGGGGCTCACGGATCTGCCCGTCGATCGCGCCGGCGCGCCGCGGCAGGCGGCCGACGGAATCCCCCCGCATCCCGGACGCCGCGTGGCGTAACCCCTACGTCCGTCGCGGCGGGGTTAAGGTTGCTGTGGTCGCCATCCTGTCAATCCCTCCGCACAAAAATATTCCACTTTACCGAAATTCGGAATTGCGGCATAGATCGACACAGCCCGGCCCGACGAAGAGGGGCGGTTCGCGAGTCGTTCGAAACGCGGGCCGGGTTGCGGTGGACGCGGCAGCGTCGGCACGAGAGGTACGGGCAGGGCGGGTAGTCCCTGTGAGCCCGAAACCACGTGCGGACGACGGCGCTGCTAGGTTCGTCTCGTCTGTAAGTTTCCGGCCTCGTCGACGGGGCTGGGAATACTGCGGGCGAAATGGCGGGCCGTGCGTACGGCAAAACCGTGTGGTCCTGGCCGTCGTTGCTACGGTCAAGCCGGATCGAAGATGTGCGCGAGCCCAACCGGGTAGACGGCATCATCCAATTCGAACGGCGAGGGAGGCCAAAGGAAAGTTCGGCTCCCGGGAGAGCACGGCATAAGCCGTCCGACCATCGCGCAGGGAAGGCCGAGTGATCGGCGACACCTGTATGCTGCTGTGCGGTTCTTCCTGCGTGTGCATTTCGCGCAGCGGACCGCGGGTGCCTGTCGGCACCCGGCCTTCCCTGCGCCCTCTTTCCTTGGGGGCGAGGAATGAAAGCAAAACTCGGGCGATTCAAGCTGCGAGGCTGCGAAGGTGTGTCTGCGAGCTAGATGTAGCCGAAAGAGCGATGCCCTTGCGTCAATGACGTGGAGGGAGCGTGCGCCAAACTCCGCTTGACCCATCTCCGCCGTTGCGATCCTAGCCCACACCCTTGCGCTGATTCAGATACCGGAGCGCGAGCTTGACGAAATTGTGCACCACCATCGACGTCTCGTCCGCCCTGAACACCAGGAACACGTCGGCCGTGGGCGGCGAGGGCCTGATCGGGCGGAAGACGATGTCGGCTGTCGTGAAGCGCGCGATCGCCTGCGGCACGAGCGCCACGCCGAAACCGGCGGCAATCAAGCTCGGGATCGACTGGGCGTCGACGACCTGCTGGGACACTCTTGGCAGGAAGCCGGCATCGACGCAGCATGTCTGCACGTACCGCGCGAAGTCGGAGCTGTTGGGATCGAGGACGACGTGATCCTCCGATGCCAGGTCACCGAGGGCGATGCGCTTGCGGCGCGCCAGCCGATGCGTGCGGGGCATCGCGAGAACGACCTCTTCCCGCCATGCGAGCTTGCTGGTCAGGTCGCGCTCGGCTGGAATGCCGCGAATGAGACAGATGTTGGTGGTGCGGCCGAGAAGCGCTGCGATCTGCAGCGCGGGCGCCTGCTCATGCACCGTCATCTTGACCCGAGGCGCGACCTCCCGGTACGCGGCGAGCAGCTCTGCGAGACGGCCGCGCAGAATGGAGCCGGTCGCCCCGACGTCCAGCGTTCCGATCAGGCCGGCGCCGATCGAGCGAACCTCGTCCTCCGCGGCCTTGGCTTGTTGCAGGATGGCGCGTCCCCGCGCCAGCATGGCTTCGCCGGCTTGGGTCAGCTCGACCCTGCGGCTGGTCCGGTAGAGCAGTTGGGTCCCGAGCTCGGCCTCGAGGGTCTGGATGTGCTGACTGAGCGGCGGCTGCGACAGGTTCAGCCGCCGGGCCGCGAGCGTGAAGCTGCGCTCTTCGGCAACCGCGATGAAGTACCGGAGCTGGCGGAGATCCATAGCGAAAACCTATCAATCGTGTCGCTCTATATATTGGACTTGATGTCGCACCTGGTCAACGAATGACCGATGGAGCCTTGCTGCGTCCGCCGCGACCATGGCTCCGTACGCGGCGACCTCGCCGCCAACGACAACAATGGCGAAAGGCTCCGGCCGACCAAGCCAGATGGAAGCCCAGCGAGCGAGGAAAGCCATGCCCAAGATCTTCAAATCACTCTTCTTCCAGGTCGTCGTCGCACTCGCCGCCGGCATTGCGCTCGGCGTCGCCAATCCGGACATCGCGTTGCAGATGAAGCCGCTGGGTGACGGCTTCATCAAGCTCATCAAGATGCTGGTGCCCGTGATCGTGTTCTGCGTCGTGGTGCACGGGATCGCAGCGGCCGGCGACCTGACGAAGGTCGGAAGGGTCGGCATTCGATCGCTGCTCTATTTCGAGATCGTCACCACCATCGCCTTGGTGTTCGGCATTGCGCTCGCCTACTATTTCCAGCCGGGCGCCGGAATGAACATCGACCCCAGCACGCTGGACGCCAAGGCGCTCAGCGGGTTCAGCCAGACGGCGGCCCAGGTCTCCGGCGGCGGCGTCTCCGAATTCCTGATGAAGCTCATTCCGACGACGCTCGTCGGCGCTTTCAGCTCCGGCGACGTTCTGCAGGTCCTGATCGTCTCGATCATGTTCGGCTGTGCCGTGTCGCTGTGCGGCGAGCGTGCGAGGCCGGTCGTCGATTTCGTCGAGCGGGTGAATGAAATCATCTTCAAGATGATGAACTTCGTCGTCCGGCTCGCGCCGATCGGCGTCTTCGGCGCGATCGCGTTCACGGTGGGTAAATACGGCATCGGTTCGCTCAAGCAGCTTGGCGGCCTCGTTGCCCTGTTCTATCTGGCGGTGGTGCTGTTCGTGGTCGTCGTTCTCGGCGCGATCATGCGGCTCTCCGGCTTCAGCCTGTTCAAGTTGCTGGCCTATCTGCGCGAAGAGCTGTTGATCGTGCTCGGGACGGCCGCCGGCGACAGCGTGCTGCCGCAGACCATGCGAAAGCTCGAGCTGCTCGGGATCAAGCGATCGACCGTCGGCCTGGTGATCCCGACCGGATACTCGTTCAATCTGGATGCGTTCTCGATCTACCTGACCCTGGCGGCCGTCTTCATTGCACAGGCGACGAACACGCCGCTTGCCATGGGCGATCTCCTGGCTATCCTCGGCGTTGCGTTGTTGACCTCCAAAGGTGCCCATGGCGTTCCGGGCTCGGCCATCGTCGTCCTTGCTGCGACCCTGGCCGCCATTCCCGCCATCCCGGCGATCGGACTGGTGCTCATCTTGTCGGTGGACTGGTTCATCGGCATTGCCCGCGCGCTCGGCAACTATGTGGGTAACTGCGTTGCGGCGGTGGTCGTCGCCTCCTGGGAGGGAGACCTCGACCACGCCAAGGCGCATCGTATCCTGAACGGCGAGATCGATCCCTCAGGCGATAATCTGCGGGCCGATCCAGCCGGTGCGGAGGCTCCCGTCGCCGGTCTGCAGACCCTTTGAACGTGGAGGCATTTGAGGTTGACGATGGTGACACTCTCGATCGAACCGTTGACGAAGCAGGCATTCGCTCCGTTCGGAGACGTGGTCGAAACGGAGGGGATGACACCGCTGTCGATCAACCAGGGATTTGCCGAGCGCTATAATGGGCTCGCCAATATCGATGTCGCCGCCGAAGGTGGACGGGTCAACATCAGCTGGTTCGTCGCCTCGGTGCGGCCGGCGCCGATCGCCATCCGCCTGATGGAGCGCCATCCGCTCGGAAGCCAGCTGTTCATGCCCTTGAACGGAGCGGACTGGCTGGTCGTCGTTTGCGCCGACCCGCTGGTGCTCACGAGCTATCGGGCGTTCGCGGCAAATGGCCGCCAGGGGGTGAACTATGCCCGGAACTGCTGGCACCATCCGCTGCTGGTTCGCGAGGACGCCAGCCCGTTCCTCGTTGTCGACCGGAGCGGGGACGGCGATAATCTCGAAGAATATTGGCTGAGCCAGGAGATGCAGCTCGACCTCGGGTCGATCGCATCGCACCGGTAACTTTCACGAGGCTTGATGATGTCGCAGACCTATCACATCCCGCGCGGCGGCCTTCCGCCGCAGACCGACCTTCTGAGTGGCCGGGCGGTCTTCACGAACGCATACGCTGTCATCCCCAACGGCGTGCAACGCGATATCGTCGTCAGCCATTTGCCGCATTGGAACGACACGCGCGTCTGGGTGTTGGCGCGGCCGCTGTCCGGCTTCGCCGAGACGTTCTCCCATTATCTCATGGAGATCGCGCCGGGTGGAGGCAGCGACATGCCGGAGCCGGACGACGATGCCGAAGGAGCGCTGTTCGTCGTGGGCGGCAAGCTGAGTCTCAATCTGGCGGATCGCGAAAGTGAGCTGAGGCCCGGCAGCTTCGCCTATGTGCCGCCCGGCTGCGCCTGGCGCATTCGCAACCGCGGCGAGGGCCCTGCGCAGGTTCACTGGATCCGCAAGCTGTACCAGCGCGTGCCCGGGTTGGCCGCGCCAGAGGCGTTCACGACCAACGAGGACGCGATCGACCGCGTGGCGATGCCGGGCACGGAGGGGAAATGGGCAACTACACGCTTCATCGATCCGGCCGACATGCGTCATGACATGCACCTGAACATCGTGACGTTCGAGCCGGGCGCCACGATCCCGTTCGCGGAGACGCATGTCATGGAGCACGGGTTGTACGTGCTCGAGGGCAAGGCGGTTTACCGTCTCAATCGGGACTGGGTGGAGGTCGAGGCCGGCGATTACATGTGGCTCCGCGCCTTCTGCCCGCAAGCGTGCTACGCGGGAGGCCCCGGCCGCTTCCGCTATCTGCTTTACAAGGATGTTAACCGCCACATGAATCTGCGGCAGGGACCTCCGTTGATTTAGGGTGGAGCGCGGTGCGAGCTTCGGGGGGCGGGACGACGCAAAGATGCTCTGCAGTGTCGTGCGCACAGCCGAGGTTCATCCTGCGAGGAATCCTCCGTCCACCGCGACGACCGTCCCGGTCGCGTATCGCGACGCCGGCATGCAAAGGAAGGCGACCGCGCCGGCGATGTCGTCAGGCTGTCCCCACCGCTTGAATGCGGTGCGGTCGGCGATGCGCTGATAGTGGGCGCGATCGGCACGGCCCGCGGCATTGATGGCCGTCTCGATGTAACCGGGCGCAACGGCATTGACGCGGATGTCGTCCTCCGCCCAGGCGAGGGCGAGCGCCTTGGTCAGCATCACGACGCCGCCCTTGCTGGCGCAATAAGCCGGAATTCGCGGGAGCGCCAGCGTGGCATTCATGGAGGCAATGTTGACGACGGAGCCCGCTGTTGCGGCTAGCAAGGGGCGGAATGCCATGCAGGTACGGAACGTGCCGGTGAGATTGACGTCAAGAACCTTCATGAAGGTCTCGATCTCGAACTCCTTGTCGCGCGCCAGGATCCCAGCGCAATTGACGAGTGCATCGACGCGTTGGTGCCGGCGGGCGAAGGCCGTGACGGCCGCGTCGTCGGTGACATCAAGCGTCGCGAGTGTCAGTCCGGCACGCGCCTTCAGCAGCGTGCGGGCCAGATCCGTCTCGTTTGCGCCCGTTGCGGTGACTGTCGCGCCGAGATCGCAAAACTGATTGCTGATGGCGGCACCAATGTCCCCCGCGCCGCCGATCACGACGGCGTGAAAGCCTGGTGCAAGGGAGAAGTGCGAACTCATCGCAAGACCTCACGTCAGAGATTTTGGAGGCGGTGCCGTCGATTCGCGAACCACCAGCGAGAAGTCGATCTCGCGATGCATGATGGTCTGTTCGCCGGCAAGACTGCGCACCAGATATTCGCCGGCACGCTGCCAGGTCTCACCGGTTGGAACGTGGATGGTGGTGAGGCTGGGGCGCAAATGGCGGCTCCAGTCGAGGTCGTCGAAGCCGACCACCGACAGGTCCCGCGGCACGGAAAACCCGTCGCGCTCCGCCTCGAGCAGCACGCCGTAGGCGATGACGTCGTTGCCGCACACCACGGCCGTTGGGCGATCCTTGAGATTGAGGAGATATCGTGCCGCCTCGCGCGCATCGTCCAGCGTATAGGGCACTTCGACGTGCCATTGCGGCGGCAGCTCGAGGCCGTTCTCCGCCAGCGCTCGGCGAAAGCCGGCGACGCGGGCGCTCGCGCGATCATTGTTGCGCTGGAGTGCCGAGACGATGCCGATGCGGCGGTGACCGAGCTCAATGACGTGCGCGGCGGCGCGGTGGGCTGCGGCTTCGTTGTCGGTTCCGACGCAAGGGTAGGGTCTGTCAGGCTGGTAGATGCCGACATTGATGAAGGGTACCGCGTTGTCGGCGAGAAGCTTGCGCAAGGCCTCGTGGTGGCAATCGCCGCGCAGTACCAGGCCGTCGACGCCGCGGCTGATGAGATTGCGCGCCTGCTGCAATTCGACGTCGAGATCATATCCGCTCGTGGTGAGGAACAGCATGTATCCAACGGAGGACAGATATTGCTGGAGCGAGGCGATGCCGCGCGCAAACATCGTGTTGTCGATCGTCGGCACGATCGCGCCGAGGGTGCGCGAACGGCGCGACGACAGGATGCGCGCCGGCGCATGCGGGATGTAGCCGAGCGCGTCAATGGCCTGTTCGATCCGCGCACGCAGGGACGGGCTTACCGCATCGGGATTGTTGAGGGCGCGCGATACCGATGCGGTTGAAACACCAGCGCGAGCCGCGACGGCGCGGATGCCCTGTTTGACGGACTTGGCGTTGGTCAATCTCATTGATGTAACGTTACATCCCGCGATGTTCCGCGAATGGTGGCCGATCAAGCGCTAATTTGCAGGAAAATGCGTGATCTGTCCATCGCTTGACACGGCTGCCCGGAGGTCTATTTTGTAACCGTTTTCAGAACGTGCTCGACGATGCTTAAAAATGGTCTGCCAGCTTAAGGCGACTAGCCGGGAGGAGAGTTCGATGAAGGCCAGGATGCTCGCGACGCATGTCGCGTTACCAGTTCTCGCGATTGTCGCCGCCAGCGCGCACGCGCGTGCGGCCGATTTTGACTGGATGAAGTTCAAGGGAAAGACCGTCACTTTCCTCGCCAACAACAATCCGGTCTCGCAGGCGCTGCTGACCTACAAGGCGGACTTTGAGAAGCTGACCGGCATGACCCTGAAGGTCGACGGCTATCAGGAGCAGCAGATGCGCCAGCGCCTGGTCACGGTCATGAATGCGACCAGCGACGAGGTCGATGTCTACATGACGCTGCCGTCGCGCGAAGGCGAGCAGTTCGCCGCTGCCGGCTGGTATGCCGATCTCACCGCGATGGCCAAGAACGACGTCGCCAAGGATTACGAATCGGCCGGCCTGAGCCAGGCGCTACTGAAGGCGGCGACTTTCGGCGGCAAGCTGACCAGCATGCCGATGAACCTCGAAGGTCCGATCTTCTACTACCGCACCGATATCTTCAAGAAGTGCGGCCTCGATGCGCCGAAGACGATCAAGGACGTCGAGGCTGCGGCCGAGAAGATCAAGGCCTGCGACAGTTCCGTGACGCCGTTCGTCTCGCGCGGCCTAAAGCCCGCGGTCGCCTACACCTTCAGCAACATGCTGCACAACATCGGCGGCAGCTATATCGCCAATGGCAAGTCGAACCTCTGCTCGGCCAAGGGCAAGGAAGCGCTCGACACCTATAGCCGTTTGCTGCGCGATTTCGGTCCGCCCGGCGTCGTCAATTACAGCTTCCAACAGATTTCCGCGCTATACCGCGGCGGTCGCGCCGCGATGGCGTTCGAATCGTCGAATGAATTGCGCACCGTGATGGAGGGCGGCGCGCGCCTGAAGGATACCGGCCTGCTGCCGTTCCCGGCAGGCGAGGCCGGCCAGGTGCCGACCACGATCGGGTGGGGCATGGCGGTGTCCTCTCACAGCAAGCAGCCGGATGCGGCCTGGTACTTCGTACAGTGGGCGACCAGTCCCGAGGTGCAGAAGAAGATGGCGCTTCAGGGTATTGCTCCGCCGCGTCCGTCGGTCGCGAACGATCCCGAATATCGCAAGTGGATCGATGAGGAGCCGGTGCGCAAGGAGTGGCAGGCCGCGCTCGACGTGCTCGCCACCAAGGGTTCCTCCGAGGTCGGCTATCCCATCGTCGCCAATCCGCAGTCGCGCGAGTTCATCGGCCAGGCCGTACAGGACCTGATCCTGAAGCAGAAGCCGATCGACCAAGCCTGCGCGGATGCCGACAAGGCGTTGGATGCGCTGATCGCGCTGAACTGAGCGCCCGGTGCCGGGCGGCTCGCGCCACCCGGCATCTCACTTGATCGAGGACAGGAACGCATGTCTGATACGGCTGCGCCACTCACGCAGGACCGGCAGAAGCTGGAGATGGCGGCGCTCTCGGCGCCGGCCGTGGTCTTCACGGTCGCGATGATCGCGTTTCCGGTCGCCTATACGATCTGGCTCGGCTTTCAAACGTTTTCCCAGACCGGCAAGCAGTCCTTTGCCGGTCTCGCGAATTATTCAAAGCTGATCTCGGACTATGAGTTCTGGCACGGATTGTGGGTCACCATTGCCCTGTTCGTGCTGTCGCTGGTGCTGCAGCTCATCTTCGGCGTCTGGTTGGCGCTGGTTCTGTTCCATGCGAAGCGGCTGCCGGGGATCGTGCGCTCGCTGTTCATTTCCCCCTTCATGATGCCGCCTGTGGTGGCCGGCATGATGTGGCTGGTTATCCTCGATCCGTCGCTTGGCGCCGCCAACTATATCCTGCAGTCGTTCGGCCTGCCGCCGTCGGATTGGCTGGCTTCGCCGAGCTGGGTCATTCCGACCGTGGCGCTGATCGACAGCTGGCAGTGGACGCCCTACGTCGCCCTGATCGTGCTGGGCGGGCTGCAATCGCTGCCGCCGAGCGTCTACGAGGCGGCGCAGATCGACGGCGCATCCCCGTTCAAGACCTTCCAGCGCATCACACTGCCGCTGTTGCTGCCGACCATCGTTACCGCTGCAATCCTGCGTAGCGTCGATCTGCTGCGCTTCTTCGACATCATCTACATCACGACACAGGGCGGCCCGGGCAACGCGTCGAACACACTCAACATCTACGGCTTCCGGGTCGGCTTCGAATTCTTCAACATCGGCTATGCCAGCGCCCTGATGCTGACCCTGACCGCCATCGTGTTCGGGGCCGTGCTCGCCTTCAACCGCCTTCGCGGCGCAGTGGCGTGGTGATCGGATGACCGATGCCGCCAACACCGATCGCTGGATCCGCTGGCTCAACACGCTGCAGCTTGTGATTGCCGGCGCGCTTATCATGGCGCCGACGGTCTGGATGGTGCTCTCCTCGTTCAAGCCCTCCTTCGAGGTCACCGCCTATCCGCCGACCTTGATGTTCTCGCCGACCCTGGAGAACTACGTCGAACTGACCAAGACCACGCCGTTCCTGAGTTACGCGCTCAACAGCCTTGTTGTCACCGTCGGCTCGACTGCGCTCGGGCTGGTCTTCGGAATCCCCGCCGCCTTCGCCGTCTCGTGGACGCGGATTTCGTGGCCGGCGATCCTGACGCTAGCCGCGCGCATGGCGCCCGGAACCCTGTTCCTGTTGCCTTGGTACGTCATGTTCCGGCAGATCGGAATGATCGGCTCCTACACTGCACTGATCCTCAGCCACGCTGTCATCACACTGCCGATCGTGATCTGGGTACTGCTGCCGTCCTTCGACGCGATTCCGCGCAGCGTCTTCGAAGCTGCGCAGGTCGATGGATGCAGCGTCACGCGCATCCTCTGGCGCATCGCGATGCCGCTCGTGGCATCGGGCATTGCGGTCTCGGCGATCCTCGCCTTCGTGTTCTCGTGGAACTACTTCCTGTTTGCGCTGGTGCTCTCCAATGGCGACACCAAGACGCTGATCGCGGCGGCCTTCAACTTCATTGGCGAAGGCTCGACGCAATGGGGAGCCCTCATGGCCGCGGCGACGCTGATCGCATTGCCGCCGCTGGTGCTGGCGGCCCTGGTTCAGCGCTGGCTTGTGTCCGGACTGACGCTCGGCGCGGTGAAAGGCTAATGCGATGAACGTATCCCCCCGACCGAATTCGATCATGCAGGCGGCGGTCTTCCACGGCAACGACCGCATCACCATCGAGCGTGTACCGATGCCCGAAATCGCCGCCGGCGAGGTGTTGGTGCGCGTCTCCCGCACCGCGCTGTGCGGCTCGGACTTCAAGCTCTGGCACAAGGGCGCCGAGTTCACAGCAGGCCACGAGATCTTCGGCGTGGTCGAGCAGCCCGGCCATCGCCTGCATGGCCGCCGCTGCGCTGTCTATATCCCCTTGCACTGCGGTCGCTGCGCGGCCTGCAAGCGCGGCGATACCCAGATGTGCCTGGAAGTTTCCAGCCTGATCGGCTGGAACAGGCCGGGCGGCTATGCCGAATATGTGCCGGTGCCGGAAAATTGCCTGCTGCCGGTGCCTGACGACATCGAGGACAGTCTCGCGCCGCTGCTGCTCGACACTATCGGCACTTCGGGCCATGCCGTGCGCTTCGTCAGCCGCGTGGTGCCAGCAAGCGAGGCCGGACCGGTCCTCGTGATGGGGGCGGGGCCTGTCGGCCTCGGGGTCGTGCTGGCGCTCCGCGCGCTCGGCTATGACGACGTCCACGTCGCCGACCCCAACGCGACGCGGCTCAAGATCGCGCAATCTTTCGGCGCCAAGGCGCATCCGGTGGGCGATACCTCGAAGCGCTTCGCCCTGATCATGGAATGCTCCGGCGCCCATGCGGCGCGCAACCTCGGCATTGAGCTCGTGCTGCCGCGCGGCGCGCTGGTGCTGGTCGGCGAAAACGCCGCGCCGTGGATCATCGAGGAAGGCAAGGTGTTCCGTCGCAAGGATTTCTACATGATCCGAACTTTCTATTTTCCGGTTTCCGATTTCGAGCCGAATGTCGAGCTGCTGCGCAAATACAGGGACGAATATCGCGTCCTCGTCGACGGCGAGTTCGGGCTGTCGGCTCTGCCCGAAAATTTCGCTCGCTTCGCCAAGGGCGAGCTCATCAAGCCCGTGCTGGCGCTAGACTGAGCGATCATGGCCTCGATCTCAATCCGCAACCTCGTCAAGCGCTACGGCAATCTGACCGTGATCCCCGATCTCAATCTGGAGATAGCGGATCATGAGTTCGTCGTGTTCGTCGGCCCGTCCGGCTGCGGCAAGTCGACCTTATTGCGCATCATCGCCGGCCTCGAGCCGATTTCGTCCGGAGAGATCTATATCGGCGACAAGCGCGTCAACGGCGTGCAGGCCGCCCATCGCGATATCGCAATGGTGTTCCAGGACTACGCGCTTTATCCGCACATGAAAGTCTACGACAACATGTCCTTTGCTTTGGAGCTGCGCGGCGTGTCGAGGGCCGAGATCGATGCGCGTGTGAAGCGCGCCGCAGCGCTCTTGCACATTGAACCCTATCTCGACCGCAAGCCGAAGGAGCTCTCCGGAGGCCAGCGCCAGCGCGTCGCCATGGGTCGCGCCATCGTGCGCAATCCCAAGGCATTCCTGTTCGACGAGCCGCTGTCCAATCTCGACGCAAAACTGCGCGGACAGGTGCGGGCCGAGATCAAGGCGCTGTCGCAAGAGCTCAAGACCACCATGGTTTTCGTGACCCACGACCAGATCGAGGCCATGACCATGGCCGACCGGATCGTGGTGCTTCAGAGCGGCACGATCCAGCAATACGACACGCCCGAAACCGTTTACGAACGACCAGCCAATCAATTCGTCGCCGGATTCATCGGCTCGCCCGCCATGAACTTCTTTCCGGTCGAGTGGCGGCAGGGACAGGCGATCCTCTCGCTAGGCGGCATCGTGATGCCGTTGGAAGGCGAGAGCGCAGGCCGCCTCAGGGTGGCGGGTAATGCCGTGCTCGGAATTCGCCCTGAGCATTTCGTGGTGACCACGGAGGCCGCCGACAGCGTTGCCATCAACGTCAAGCTCGTCGAGCCGCTCGGATCGGATACGCTGATCCATTTCGATCTTGCCGGCGTTTCCGCGATCGCAAGGGTCGATCCGTCGCTGCGGCCGAAGGTCGGCGATCGCATCGGCTTGCGGCCGCAGCCGGGCAAGACGCATTTGTTTGATGCCGCCAACGGGCAGGTTTTGCGGTGAACGCGTCCACGAATATCGGTGATGTGTCGGCCCTGGCGGACGTCGCGTCGCGGCGAAGGCCTTTGCACGTGATCTGTCTTGGCCTGTCGGCACTCGACCAGGTCTGGCGTGTCGATCGTCCATTTTCCGGTGGAAGCGAGAAGATCAAGGCGACAGGCTACGGCACGCTCGGCGGCGGCATGGCCGCCAATGCGAGCATCGCGGTGGCCAAGCTCGGTGCGTCCGCGTCGTTCTGGGGACGGGCAGGGGATGACGCTGCGGGCCATGAGATGAAATCGGGCTTCATTGCCGCAGGCGTCGACGTCGAGAACTTCCGGCTGTTTCCCGAGGGCCGCTCGTCCGTCTCCGGCGTCATCGTCGATAGGTCCGGCGAGCGGCAGATCGTCAATTTCCGCGGCCATTATCCGGAAGCGGCGGACTGGCTTCCGCTCGAGGCGATCGCGCGCGCATCATCCGTGCTGGCAGATCCGCGTTGGGTCGAGGGCGCCGCGACACTGTTCCGCGAAGCGCGAGCGCGCGGCATTCCGACGGTGCTCGACGGCGACATGGCTGATGCCGAAGTGTTCGAGCGGTTGCTGCCCTTGACCGATCATGCGGTCTTCTCGGAACCTGCTCTCACCGCGTTTGTCGGATCGGCTGAAGATAGATCTCTCGCGGCGCTCGCGCGCTTCGGTTGTGGCGTCATCGCGGTCACGCGCGGTCAGAGCGGCGTGAGCTGGTATGAGAACGGCGGTATGCACCGTCAGTCGGCCTACGCCGTCGACGTCGTCGACACCACGGGCGCGGGGGACGTCTTCCATGGCGCCTATGCGCTGTCGATCGGTGCCGGTCTCGAGGTGCGCGCCGCCATGACGTTTTCCGCGGCCGCGGCCGCCATGAAATGCCGCCACCCCGGTGGCCGCAACGGAATCCCCGATATCAACGAGTGTCTTGCATTCATAAGGACGACGCCATGAGAACGATTGGAAAGAACCGCGGCTTGGCACGGCTTGCTGACGCGGAGGGCCACTTTCGCATGGTCGCGTTGGATCAGCGACCTCCACTATTCGACGCCATCGCGAAAGCAAAGGGCATCGCCCGGGAGCAGGTCGAGTATTCCGACGTCACGGCGGCCAAGCGTCTCCTGGTCGAGAATCTCGCGCCGCACTGCAGCTCGATGCTGTTCGATCCAAATTTCGCCGTACCCGCGGCGATTGACCTGTTGCCGCCGCGCTGTGGCTTGATCATGACTCTGGAAGAGCACCGCGTCGAGGAAACCTCGGGCGGCCGCAAGTCGCGCGTGATCACCAATTGGAGCGTGGAAAAGATTCGCGCGATGGGCGGCGACGCCGTCAAGGTGCTAGCCTGGTACCGGCCGGATGCCGATGCCGCGGTCAACGAGCATCAGAAGCGTTTCGTCCGCGAGATCGGCGAGGACTGCGCCCGCCACGACATTCCCTATGTCCTCGAGCTACTGGTCTATCCGTTCCTCGGCAGTGCCAATCACACCGCGGACTATGTGGAATCACCGGGCAAGCTGCCCGGCCTCGTCATCGACAGCGTGCGCGAGTTTGCCAAGCCGGAATACTGCGTCGATCTGCTCAAGCTGGAGAGTCCGCTTGCGGCGGCCGGCCTGCCGGCCCGTGACGGCAGCGCGGAAGCTAAGGCTGCACAGAAGGAGTTCGACGCCATCGGCGACATTTGCCGCGAACGCAGCATCCCCTGGGTGCTGCTGTCGGGCGGCGCTGCCCCTGAAAAATTCGAGCTCGTTCTCGACTATTCTTACGCCGCGGGTGCAAGCGGCTTCCTCGCCGGCCGCACCATCTGGCTCGACGCTGTTCTGAAGAATTTCCCGGATCGTGTGGCCGTCGCGGCGAGTCTGCGCAAGGACGGCCTCGGCGTGCTGCAGCGGCTCGGCAAGCTCACGACGGCGAAGGGTACGCGGTGGAAGCCGCGCTTTCCGGTATTCGCCGATATCAAGCAGGAGGGTGACTTCGCGCGCGCCTACTGAGATCGTGGTTTTCCGCGTGGTTTCATCCCGATCGCAGGGATCCTCAACATGACTGACCGCTTCACGATCCGATCGATCGAGGCGTTCTGCTTTCGCTATCCGCTGGCGACGCCGGTGGTGACGTCGTTCGGCAAGATGCTCAACCGTCCCGCCGTCATCGTTCGCGCGGTCGACGAGGACGGCGTCGAGGGATGGGGTGAGGCCTGGTCCAACTTCCCGGCGCCAGGCGCGGAGCATCGCGCCCGGCTCGTCAATGAGGTGCTGGCACCCGGTCTCGTGGGACGTAAATTCGACGGTCCTGCTCAGGCGTTCGACGTGCTGACAGCGGGCACCGAGGTGCTGGCGCTTCAATGCGGCGAACCCGGTCCGTTCGCGCAGGCGATTTCGGGCATCGATCTCGCGCTGTGGGACCTCTCGGCGCGCCGCCAGCGGTTGCCGTTGTGGCGCCTCCTCGGCGGCCGGTCGAACAAGATCAAGGTCTATGCGAGCGGCATCAATCCCGGCGGCGCGGCGCGCACGGCGGAAGCCGCGCTCGAACGGGGCCATCGCGCGCTGAAGCTGAAGGTCGGCTTTGGTGCCGAGACCGATCTCGCCAATCTGGCCGCGCTGCGCGGCATCGTCGGCGCCGGCATGCTTGCCAGCGATGCCAATCAGGGCTGGTCGGTCGCTCAGGCCATGGAGATGCTGCCGCGGCTTGCCGAGTTCGATCTGCGCTGGCTGGAGGAGCCGATCCGCGCCGATCGCCCGCGCGAGGAATGGCGCAGGCTGGGTGCCGCAGCGAAGATGCCGATTGCGGCCGGCGAAAACATTGCGAGCCTCGATGCCTTCAAGGAGGTTCTGGCCGAGGACGTGCTCGGCGTGATCCAGCCTGATATCGCAAAATGGGGCGGCCTCAGCCTCTGTGCGGGGCTGGCTCGCGACATCCTGAAGGCGGGCAAGACGTTCTGCCCGCACTATCTCGGCGGAGGCATTGGCTTGCTCGCGTCCGCGCATCTCCTTGCCGGCGTCGGCGGCGATGGCTGGCTGGAAGTCGATGCCAACGACAACCCGCTGCGCGATCTGCTCTGCGGCCCGATCATCCATGTGAGAGACGGCGCGGTCGAATTGGACCACGAGCCGGGGCTCGGCATCGCGCCCGATATTGCCGGCATCGCGCGCTATCGCAGCGTTTAGTCTTGGGCATTGTTTGATCCAGATCAAGATCGGCTCGCCAGGGCGCCAGCTACGCTTGCCGCTGTCTAGTCCTGGGCGCCGCCTTGAAGACACTTCGCCAGCTTCTCACCGGAGAGGACGTGATCCAGCTCGTGATCCGGCTCGGATTGCTCGCTCTGCTGATCGCTTGGACATTCTATCTGATCCGTCCCTTCGTCACGATCCTGGTCTGGGCCGTCGTGCTCGCGGTTGCGTTCAATCCGGCCTTTGTGTTGCTCGCAAGAATCCTGGGCGGCCGGACGAAGCTCGCCGCGGTCATCCTCACGGTCATCAATCTCGCGATCGTCATCGGGCCGGCGGCCTGGCTCGGCATCGGTGCGGTCGACGGGATCAGGGATTTTGCCGGCGAGCTGGCGGCGGGCGATCTGGCCATTCCGTCGCCGCCCGCGACGATCAAGACCTGGCCGCTGATTGGAACGCAGCTCTACGATTTCTGGGATCAGGCCTCGACCAATCTCCGTTCAGTTCTGCAGCGGATCGTGCCGTATCTAAAGCCCTTCGCCGGGACGCTGCTTGGCGTCGCGGGCGATGCCGGCGTCGGCACCGTCAAGTTCCTGTTCTCGGTCGCGGTCGCCGGCGTCCTCTTTCCCTATGCGCCGCAGCTCGTGACGGCGGGCAGGGGGTTTCTGTCGCGGATCGTGCCCGAGCAGAGCGAGCACTTCCTGGACCTGGCGGGTGCGACCATCCGTGCGGTATCCCAGGGCGTGATCGGTATCGCAGTCATCCAGGCGCTGCTCGCCGGCATCGGCTTCAAGCTGGCAGGCATTCCGATTGCCGGGCTGCTTGCCTTCCTCGTGCTGCTGCTCTCCGTCGTGCAGATCGGCGCAGCCATCATCATGCTGCCCGTGATCATCTGGATCTGGACCGACAAGGATCTCATCACGGCGCTGCTGCTGACGCTCTTCCTCGGAATCGTCAGCATTCTCGACAACATATTGAAGCCCCTCGTGATGGGGCGCGGCCTGACGACGCCGACGCTCGTCATCCTCATCGGCGTGATCGGGGGCACGCTGGGGCACGGAATCGTCGGTCTCTTCATCGGACCGATCATCCTGTCGGTGGCTTGGGAGCTCACGGTGGCCTGGATCAGGACCGACCGCAGCGTTCCGCAGCCGCAAGCATTGTCGACCGTTGACCTAAATCAACATCGGCCAGCGCTGAGCGCCTTGGATGAGACCGCGCGACGATGAGGTCGGAACATGTCGATGGAAACAATGAAAGTGCCGGGCGGTCCGTTGTTCGGGCTTGTCGCCTCGGCCGTCGAATACATGGTCGACGCCGGTCAGCGGAGCGTCCTGTTCCTCGACATCATGCGCCAGCGCGGCGACCAGTACCGGGAGCACGTCGCGCAGACCGCGCCGCATGTCCTGCAATATGCCGCCGAATTGATCATCGACGGACGCAAGCTGGACGAGCCCGTCAACTACGCGCTGGTCCGGATCATTCCGCCAAAAGGCGTGGAGATTGATCCGGAGCGGCGGCCGTTCGTCGTCATCGATCCGCGCGCCGGCCACGGGCCGGGGATCGGCGGCTTCAAGGCCGACAGCGAGATCGGCGTTGCGATGAAAGCCGGGCATCCCTGCTACTTCGTCGGCTTCCTGCCCGAACCCATGCCGGGACAAACCATCGAGCGCATCGCGCGGGCCGAAGCGTTGTTCATCGAGAAGGTCATCAGCCTCCACCCCGAGGCCGACGGCAAGCCATGCGTGATCGGAAACTGCCAGGCCGGTTGGGCTGTCATGATCCTGGCGTCGCTGCGGCCGGAATTGTTCGGGCCGCTCATCATTGCCGGGGCGCCGCTGGCCTATTGGGCCGGCGTGCACGGCAAATATCCGATGCGCTATTCCGGCGGTCTGCTGGGCGGAAGCTGGCTGACCGCGATGGCTTCCGATCTCGGCGCCGGGAAGTTCGACGGCGCCTGGCTGGTGCAGAATTTCGAGAACCAGAATCCGTCCAATACGCTCTGGACCAAGCAATACAACGTCTATTCCAAGGTCGACACCGAGGCTGACCGCTATCTGGAATTCGAGCGGTGGTGGGGCGGGCACGTCAACCTCAACGCGGAAGAAATCCAGTTCATCGTCGACGAGCTTTTCATCGGCAACAATCTCGCCGCGGGCAGGATCGAGATGTCCGACGGTCAGAAGGTTGATCTGCGCAACATCCGATCGCCTATCCTGGTATTCTGCTCCGAAGGGGACAATGTCACGCCGCCGCAGCAGGCGCTGGACTGGATTCTCGATTGCTATGCCGACGTCGACGAGATCCGGGCTTATGGGCAGACCATCGTCTACACCGTTCACAAGAGCATCGGCCATCTCGGCATCTTCGTCTCCGGCGGCGTCGCCAAGAAGGAGCACGCCGAGTTCTCCAGCAATATCGACCTGATCGACGTGTTGCCGCCGGGACTCTACGAAGCGACGTTCGAGGCCAAAGGCGAGGAAACCACGAGCTCCGATCTCGTCGTCGGCCAGTGGGTCATGCGCTGCGAGGCGCGGACGCTCGACAACATCCGCGCCATGGGCGGCAACTCCCCCGAGGACGAGCGGCGCTTCGCCGCCGCCAAACGCGTCTCGGAGCTCAACCTCGCCGCCTACCAGAAGTTCGTGCGGCCCTGGATCAAGACCATGATGACGCCGCAGATGGCCGAGGCGATGCGCAATCTGCATCCGCTTCGGCTGCAATATGAGGTCGCGAGCAGCAAGAATCCATGGATGACGGCGGTGAAGTCGGCCGCCGAGGAGATCGAGGACAATCGCAAGCCGGCGTCCTCGGATAATCCCTTCGTCGCGTTCCAGGAGCAGATGTCCAAACAGATTGTGCATGTCCTGGATAGCTGGCGCGACGCGCAGGAAGCGCTGAGCGAGACGATATTCCTCAACGTCTACGGCTCGCCAGCGTTGCAGGCGGCCGTCGGAATCGATCCGAAGTCCGAACCATCCCGGCGGCGCGAGATGTCGTCCGAGCACCGTGCGATGCTGGAGACGCGGATCGCGGAGCTGAAATCAAGGATCGGCGAGGGAGGTTTGCGCGAGGCAGCCATCCGCAGTCTCCTCTATATCGGCTCAGCGCGGGGAATGGTCGACGAGCGCAGCATCGAGGCCTTGCGCCAGATCCGCCGGGACTACAGTGGACCGCGGATGACGCTTCCCGAGTTCAAGAGGCTGGTTCGAGAGCAGTTCTTCATGCTGCTGATCGATCGGGAAGGCGCCGTTGAAGCCATCCGGACGTTGTTGCCGGAGGATATGAGCCAGCGGCGCGCAGCCTTCGCGGCGATCAGCGAGGTGCTCTCTGCCAGCGGCGACATCACGGGCGAGCGTGGAAAAAGGTTGCTGCGTGTAGCCGCGTTGTTTGGCGTCGATGCCGGGGTGGGTGGGTCGAACGTTGCCCCTTTCGATCCAAAGGCGAAGGCGTCGTAAGACTGTCTGGAATGACCGGGAGCGAGATCATGTCAACCGAGGCAAGGCAAACTCAGTCTCCCAGCAAGTACGACCGATTGATCGTCGCCGCCAAGGCCGTTCCGCCGCTCCCGACGATCGTGGTGCATCCCTGCGACGAAACTTCGCTGCGCGGCGCCGTCGACAGCGCGCAAGCAGGCATCATCCGGCCCCTTCTGGTCGGGCCCGAGAGCAGGATCAGGGATATCGCGGGAAAGCACGGCCTCGACATCGGCGGCTTCGAGGTGGTCAACGCCGCGCACAGCGACGAAGCGGCCGCCAGAAGCGTCGAGCTGATTCACGCGGCCAAGGGCGAAATGCTGATGAAGGGCAGCCTGCACACCGACGAGCTGATGCGGGCCGTGACCGCGAAAGCGGGCGGCCTGCGCACCGATCGTCGCATCAGCCATGTCTTCGTGATGGACGTGCCGGCCTATGCCGAAACCCTGTTCGTGACGGATGCGGCCATCAACATCTTTCCCGATCTCGATGCCAAGCGGGACATCATCCAGAACGCGATCGATCTTTACGTTCAGGCCGGCTTCGGCACATCGCCGCGGGTGGCGATCCTCTCGGCGGTGGAGACCGTGACCTCCAAGATACCGTCGACGCTCGAAGCCGCGGCGCTGTGCAAGATGGCAGATCGCGGCCAGATCACCGGCGGCGTGCTCGACGGACCGCTGGCCTTCGACAATGCGATCGACATCGAGGCCGCACGCATCAAGGGGATCAAATCGGAAGTGGCCGGCCGGGCGCAGATTCTTGTCGTGCCCGATCTCGAAGCCGGTAACATGCTGGCGAAAAATCTGGCCTATTTCGCCAAGGCGGATGGCGCGGGTCTCGTGCTTGGCGCCCGCGTTCCGATCGTCCTGACCTCGCGCGCGGACTCGCCGCGCGCCCGCATGGCGTCATGCGCGGTGGCTTCACTCTATGCCAGCGCCAGGCGCCAACGTTCGCCCACAGTCGCGGCGTGACCGCCATGGACACGATCCTCGTCGTCAATGCGGGCTCTTCCAGCGTCAAGTTTCAGGTCTATTCCGTCGAAGGAGAGGGCGCGCTTCGGCGCCAGATCAAGGGCCAGATCGACGGCATCGGCAGTCGTCCACGATTGCGGGCGAGCGGCGCGAACGGCAATCCGATCGCCGATCGCGCCTATCCGATCGAGGCGGTGCCGGACGTTCCTGCGGCCATGGGGACCGCCGGCGAATGGTTGCGGAATGAACTTCGCATCCATCCGATCGCTGTCGGGCATCGCGTCGTGCATGGCGGCCCGGAATACGATCGTCCCGTGCTGATCGACTACGGCGTGGTCGCCCGCCTCGAGCGCTTCGTGACGCTGGCGCCACTGCATCAGCCGCACAATCTGGCGCCGATCCGCTCCATTCTTGCCGGTTTCCCGTCGCTTCCGCAGGTGGCCTGCTTCGACACCGCGTTTCATCGTACGCACGGCCCGCTCGCCGATCATTACGCAATCCCGCATCGGCTCCATGCGGAAGGCGTGCGGCGCTATGGTTTCCACGGCTTGTCCTACGAGTATATCGCAAATGCCTTGCCGCAAATCGCGCCGGATATCGCCAAGGGCCGCGTGATCGTGGCCCATCTCGGCAGCGGCGCCTCGATGTGTGCGATGAGCCGGGGACAGAGCGTCGAGAGCACCATGGGCTTTACCGCGCTTGATGGCTTGCCGATGGGAACGCGCCCTGGTCAGCTCGACCCCGGTGTCGTGCTCTATCTGATCTCCGAGAAGGGGATGTCTGCCTCGAACGTGCAGGACTTCCTGTATCGCGACTGCGGATTGAAGGGGCTATCGGGCGTCAGCAACGACATGCGCGAACTCGAAGCCAGCTCGGACGCCAATGCGAAGTTGGCGATCGATTATTTCGCCTACCGGATCGGTCTCAATGCCGGGATGCTCGCAGCCGCCTTGCAGGGCCTCGACGCCTTCGTCTTCACGGCCGGCATCGGCGAGAACTCAGCAACCATTCGCGCGCGCGTGGCGGAGCAGCTCGGATGGCTCGGGGTCACGCTCGATCCGGCTGAGAATGCCAGAAATTCCACGCAGATATCGCGCTCCGACAGCCGCATTCCCGTCTACGTCGTGCCGACCGACGAGGAATTGATGATCGCAAAGCACACGCTGTCACTGTTGCTGGCCAAGCCGTCCACCAACCCGAGACAAGAGAGGGTGTCATGATTCCCGTGTTCCCGGATACCAAGGTTGCCTTGAAGGGAAAGAAGGGCCTTGTCGTGGGTATCGCCAACGACCAGTCCATCGCCTGGGGTTGCGCTAAGGCGTTTCGCGCGCTTGGCGCCGATCTAGCCGTCACCTATCTCAATGATCGCGCCAAGAAGCACGTCGAGCCGCTGGCCCAGGCGCTGGAGGCGCCGATCTTCATGCCGCTGGACGTGATGGCCGAGGGGCAGATCGAACAGGTGTTTGAGCGGATCGCGAATGAATGGGGACAGCTCGATTTCGTGCTGCATTCGATCGCATTCTCGCCGAAAGAGGCGCTGCATGGCCGCGTCGTGGACGTCGGCCGCGACGGCTTTCTCAAGACGATGGATGTCTCCTGCTGGTCGTTCCTGCGGATGGCGCATCTCGCCGAGCCCCTGATGAAGAATGGCGGCACGTTGTTCACGATGACCTACTACGGCAGTCAGATGGTGGTGGAGAATTACAACATCATGGGCGTGGCGAAAGCGGCGCTTGAAGCCGCTGTTCGCTATGCCGCGGCCGAGCTGGGGCCGAAAGGAATCCGCGTGCACGCGATCTCGCCCGGACCTCTGGCGACGCGCGCAGCGTCCGGAATCCCCGAGTTCGACGAACTCATGGACAAGGCGCAGTCGAAGGCTCCAGCGCGCAGCCTCGTCAGCATCGACGATGTCGGCAATGCGACGGCGTTCCTGGCACTCGACGGCGCCAAGCTGATCACAGGAGGCGTTCTCTACATCGATGGCGGCTATCACATCATCGACTGAGCGCGCTCAGCGATAGTGCAGGGCGATCAGCTCGGCCACGCATGCGGGCTTCTTGCCGCCTTCGATCTCGATCACGAGATGGTAGTTGACGCGAAGCCCGTCTGGCGGCACGTCCTCCGCCTCGGCAACCGTGATCCGGCCGCGCAGCTTCGAACCCGCGGGCACCGGCGCCAGATAACGTATCCGGTCTGCGCCGTAGTTCAGCGTGTTGCGCAGTCCCTTCAGCCCGATGACGGACCGGATGAACATCGGCGCCAGCGCGAGCGAGAGCAGGCCGTGAGCGATCGTGGTTCCGCCCGGAAGCTCTTTCCTTGCGCGGTCCTGGTCGACATGGATCCATTGCTCGTCGCAGGTCGCTTCCGCAAACCGGTTGATGCGATCCTGCGTCACCTCGATCCAGTCGCTGACGCCGATCTCGGTACCGACCGCGGATTTGATCTCATTGAAGTCGCTGAAGATGCGCATGTGCTGACCCCGCTCAGATCCGCATTTCGGGAACGTTGTCGGGAACGACCAACTCAGCCTCGGTCACTGCCATCACCTCGCCGATGCCGACGCCGGGTGCGGTTTCGAGCAGAGTGGCCCTGCCGTCCGGGAAGCCGATGACCGCCATGTCGGTCACTACCAGGTTCACCGGCCGCACAGACGTCAGCGGCAGAGAGCATCTGGGGACGATCTTCGACTTCCCCTTCGCCGCGTGCTGCATGGCGACGATCACCCGCTTGGCTCCGCTGACGAGATCCATTGCGCCGCCCATTCCCGGCACCATCTTGCCGGGGATCATCCAATTGGCGAGATGTCCCTCAGCGTCGACCTGAAGCCCGCCGAGAACGGTCACATCGACATGACCGCCGCGGATCAATCCGAACGACATGGCGCTGTCGAACGTGCTGGCGCCGGGCAGGGCACTGATCGGGCGGCCGCCGGCGTCCGTCAAGGTCGGATGAGCCATGCCTTGCTCCGGAATCGGCCCTGTACCGATCAAACCGTTTTCCGACTGAAAGAAGACCTTGAGATCGGCAGGAACGTAGTTCGCCACCAGCGTGGGAATCCCAATACCGAGGTTGACGAGGTCGCCACTCCTGAGCTCCCTGGCGACGCGCCGGGCAATGATGGTCTGTGCGTCCATGGACTCACCCGTTCGTAATGAGGTAGTCGACGAGTGGCGCCGGCGTCACGACATGGTCGGGCGCGATGACGCCGACGGGGACGATGTGCTCCGCCGTGACGATCACGGTATCGGCGGCCATCGCCATGATTGGATTGAAATTGCGGGAGGTCAGTGCGTAGCTGAGATTGCCGAGGTAGTCGGCGAGGAAGGCGTGAACGAGAGCGAACTGTGCGCGCAATGCCGTCTCGAGCAGGAAAGGCCTGCCGTCGACTTCGATCTGGCGCTTGCCTTCAGCGACCAGCGTGCCGACGCCGGTCGGCGTGAGAACGCCGCCCAGTCCGCATCCTCCCGCACGAATCCGCTCGACGAAAGTCCCCTGAGGGACGAGGTCGACGTCGATCTGGTTTGCCAGCATCTGCTGCTGCGCTTTCGGATTGAGCCCGATATGCGTCGCGGTCAGGCGCGCGACCAGGGCAGCGTCGAACAATTTTCCGACGCCCTTCCCTGGGGTGGCAGCGTCGTTGCAGATCAACGACAGGCCGGATTTGCGCTGCCGCGTCACTTCGTCGAGCAGGCGCTCCGGTGTTCCGACCCCCATGAAGCCGCCGACCATCACGCTCGCGCCGGCCGGGATCATCGCGACTGCTTCTTCGACGGAAACGGCCTTCATGATTGGAACTCCAGTCAGCAGGCGATCAAAGGAAGGCGACTGAGAGACGACGTTGGCGGACGGTCGGCCGGCTCCATTGATCTGCGTCAAGGGTTCTCATCGGTCCTGCCGGACAGTGATGCCGACGCTCTCCAGCGTGTCTGCCCATATTTTGCGAATCTCGACGTGGCGCCGTTCCAGCTCTGCGCTGACGGCGTCTCGAAACGGCATGAGACTGTCACCCTTTAGGAAGAGAATCTGTGCCTGCAACAATCGGCCGCTCTCGAATTCGATGCGGCGCAAACCACAATGTGGGAGCACAATGGCGGTCCAATTTCTTGTCGGTGCGATCGTCACCGCGATTAACATCATGGCGCACGCGTTGGTGACGGTTGGGTCCATCGGCATGGCCCGCGCCGCGTGGTTACGATATCCAGCGCGGCCGAGGCTGCAGTTGATGGCCGTGATGGTCGCGACAGCGGCCGTGCTGATCGTGGCGCACACAATCGAAGTTCTGGTCTGGGTGCTCGCCTATGCCTTGGTTGGCGCGGCGCCGGTCGGCAGCGACCTGCTTTATTTCGCCTTCGTCAACTACACCACCCTCGGCTATGGCGATATCACGCCGGTGCAGGAATGGCGATTGATGGGGCCAATGACCGCGATGAACGGCATCCTGATGTTCGGTTGGTCGACCGCCGTCCTGTTCGAGGTCTTGCGGAAGACTCTCGACGATCTCGGGGTGACCAAGCCGCCGGCCGGCAGGTGATGAGACGCCGGCTCTTATTGCTGCAGATCGAGACTGGCGAGCTCCTGCCGATCCAACAGCACGATCTGCCGCTGGGTATTGCCGATGAAGCCGAGAACGCCGAGATCGTGCAGGTGCGATATCGCACGCGAGACGGTCTCCAATGTCAGGCCGAGATAATCGGCAATATCGCGCCGGGACATCGGCAGGGCCATCACTTCGGATCCGGCCAGCCGTTTGTCCATTTCGAGCAGGAAGGCTGCCACCCGCTCCAGCGACGTCTTGCGGCCGAGCAGGAGCATGTGGTCTTCAGCGTGCTGCAGATTGATTGTCGTCATGCTGAGCAGGTTACGCGCCACCATGGCATCGCTTTCGGCTACCATTTCAAGGCTTTGCCGTTTGACGAGCCGTACCGTGGTGTCTACGATCGCCTCGGCCGTAAACCGATGCTCGTTACCGTTTTCCAGACCGAAAATGTCACCGACGAGATGGAATGCGCCGATCTGGCGGCGCCCGTCTGACAGCAGCTTGTAGCTTCGTACGGCACCGGATTTGACCTGATAGACATAGTCGGCAGGCTCCTTCTCTCCGTAGACCTCCATTCCCTTTTTGTATCTAAATTCGTTTAAACAGATAATCGGATTTGAATCGCTTCTCATTCCGAAGTCTTGGAGCGAATTGGGGTGGGGCAGGGGAGCGGTCTTCGTGCGCACCAGCATGGGCCAACTCCTCAACGTTGAACGCTGAATTGGTCTCAACCGAGTATTATCATCGCAAGGAATGCGCGCTGTCCCACTCCCGCCGAAGTTGACTTACGACGAAGGAGGCATTTCCAACCATTGTCTCTAAGGGCATTGTACCAAAGGACAGGGGGTTGAAGGCGTGCGCGCGATGAGAATGGCTTCGAGCCGCGAGCATGGAAGTCGTGCCCTTGCCCATTTCGCACATGTTTCGGTATGTCTAATATCGTTCGTAAAGTTCACTGCATCGACGTCTGTTTCCGCCGACTTGGCTCCCCGGAAGCCAGGCCGGAGGTCATTGCGGCTAAGAGGTGAAGTTGCCCGGCCTCATTCTCGTGGTAGACGATGACGTTTCATTCCGAACGGCGATGGAACGCCGTCTCAAGCTTGCAGGTTATGACGTCGTCACCTATGCGTCGGCGCAGGACTTGCTCGATCGCCTGCCGAGCGAGGAGAGGTCGGCATGCCTCCTGCTCGACGTGCAGATCCCGGGACTGAGTGGGCCGGAGCTGCAAGCGCGCCTGCTCGAACTCGGTTCGACGCTCCCAATCGTCTTCCTCACCGGGCACGCCGATACGCAGACGACCGTGCGGGCCATCAAGGCCGGTGCGGAAGATTTCCTGACCAAGCCCGTGTCGTCGGAGGAGTTGATCAACGCGGTCGAACGGGCCATGTCGCGCCATGAGGCGGCGCGCGCGCAGCAGGGCAAGCTCGTTACGCTTCGTGCGCTGGTCGCGTCGCTGACGCCGCGAGAGCGTCAAGTGTTCGACCTCATGGTGCGTGGCAAGATCAACAAGCAGATTGCCTACCAGCTCGGAACCACCGAGCGCACCGTGAAGGCTCACCGTCATCAGGTGATGGAAAAGATGCAGGTGAATTCATTCGCGGAACTCGTTTCGGTCGCAGAGCGACTTGGAATGCTCGATCCGAACGGCGCTGCGGGCAAATAGCCAAGCATGCAAGATCGCGTCAGGTCTCGGAAGGCTGAACCTGCACGTTGGTACAATAACATCGATTGTTGACAGGACGCCGCTGAAGGCGCGCAATGATGCGCAGACGTTGGTTCTCCAAGCAGAACCCGGCTCGCGGATAAACCGTTGGTTTGACGATCTCCCAGCATATCTTTCGTACTGAGAAGGCCGATTGCGTTGTCTAGCCGAAAATCCGTCTTCGTCTTGGATGACGATTCATCGATGCGCATGAGCATCAAGCGGCTGCTCCGAGAACACGGCTTTGGCGCGCTGCTGTTCCCCTCGGCGGAGGCACTCTTCGACCACGGTGATTTCGAAGACGTCGCCTGCATCATCATCGACGTCAATTTGAAAGATCAATCCGGCATTGCGGTGCGAAAGCGGCTTGCGAACGAAGGTGTGACGGCTCCCGTCGTTTACATTACCGGCAATGACAGCGCGGCGAACCGCGCGGCCGCGATCGATTCCGGGTGTATTGCCTATCTGACCAAGCCTTTCGCGGCGCGCGCGCTTATCGCGCCAATTGAGCGGGCCTGCGGCGGGATCGTCTAGCGCAGCCGATAGGCTCATTCATCGACATACTGCTCGAATGTCCGCGTCGGTGCTCCCTTGTGCACGACGGAAAATTGCGCCAGCGGCAGAGACGTCGTCAGCGACAGAAGGTTGGAATCGACGACTTCCAGAACCAGAGCTTTTCCGGATTCCAGTTCCTGGATGATTTTGGGATCGGCGACATCGGCGGCAATACAGGCATTGGTGACGCACCAGCTATAGGGCAGGCGGTAAGGACGTCCTTGATCCACCGTCAGCTTGACGGGGTGCTGCAGATACATGCCGACCGGGACAAACAATTGCAGTCGGGCAGCGGGCTCGCCTTCGCGCTCGATCAGGTCGACGCGCACGGCGGTTTGACCGGTTGGGAAGGTGCCCGTGATCGAGGTCCGGCACAAGAGCTTGGCGCCGCCTGCTCTGAAGCAGAGCTTGCGCCAATCCCCATAGGTGATGTCCTTTGCCTCGCGTTGGCCCCGGGTGGTCACCTCGGCGGGCTTACTGGCTTGCGAATTGTGCCGTGTCGCGGCAATCGCTGTGGACGCCACGCCGGCAGCGACGACGACCAGCAAGCCCGACAAGCAGAGATGCGCATAGGCCATGGCGGCAACTCCTTGCGGTTAGTGCGGCGCGTCGAGGAATTTCGTCACCAGCGGCGACCAGATCGGGACGGCATCCGGAGAGCCGACGAAGAAATGCCCTTCATCGCCGAACGGCGGCACCAGATGGTACTCGGCCTTGCCGCCGGCGGCGGTGAAGGCGTCGTGCATGCGCTTCGACAGCTCGGGGCCGAAGAACGTGTCATTCTCGATATAGATCCACAGCATCGGCACGCGAGAAGTGCGTCCGAAATTCGCGGTCGCCTCGACCAGCTTGTCCGGCGCGCAATTGTTGTTGGGCTTGCCGCCGACACGTCCGCCGCGACCGGCCGCGAAAGTGATGATCGCCTTGACCTGAGGCGGGTTGACGCTGGATAGCGCGATGGAAGCCCAGCCGCCGGCGGATTGCCCGACGACAATGACATCCTTGGGCACGATGCGCTTCTCGGCAGCCAGATAGTCGATAATCCAGAGATCGACCTGCGCCACCGCCAGGCCGGCGTCGCGGAAATTCGGGTTGGTGCACTTGCCGATCTTGGAAAAGAACGGGCCGTAAATGCCGCGCTCGGGGACGTCGATGGCCGAGGCGCCATACCCCGTTCCTACCGGCGCCACCACCAGGTGGCCTCGCTTTGCGAACCATTTGGCGGCATCGCGAAATTCCACCAATGGAAAGAAGCTGCGGTCGGTCGGATTGAGTGAGACCCCGTGGTTCATAATGACGAGTGGGAAGGGCCCGTCGCCGACCGGACGTACCAGATAGGCGAACATCGGGAGCGGCAGCGGCAGCGCCCAGATCTCTTCCTGGATGCGGACGTCTTCCTCCGCGTGTGTGGTCGTTGCGAAGGCTGCCAGCACAAGCGAGATGGCCGCGAACGACCCCAGCGCCCGGCTGACCGGTTGCCGCATGGCAGGTCTCCTCATCCGGTGTAGGTGGCGGCCACGATGATCGGGCCGAGCACGGTCAGCACTACGTTTCCGACCGCGTAGGGGACCGCGACGCCGAGCACCGGCGTCTGGCTCTCTGCGACGTCGCAGGCCCCGGTCACTGCGGCATCGACGGTCATGGCGCCGGCCAGCGCGCCGCAGATGATGACGGGGTTCATGCGCAGCACGTGGTGTGCAAACAGCGTCGCCACAATCAGCGGTACGATCGTGATGACGAGGCCCGTGCCGACCAGAAGCAATCCGTGAGCCTGGATCGCAGCCCAGGCGGCGGCGCCGTTGCCTAGCCCGATCGCCGCGATGAAGCCGCCGAGGCCGAGATCGCTCAGGGTTTGCTGCGCAGCCTGCGGCATTGCTCCCAAGGTCGGCTTGCGCGACCGCAGCCAGCCGCAGACTAGGCCGGCGATCAGCGCGCCGCCGCCGCCGCCAAGCGTGAGCGCGACGCCGCCGATCCTGAAGCTGACGAGCCCGGCAAGCAGGCCGGCCGCGATGCCGGCGGCAAGAAACGCGATGTCGGTGCGATCGTCGGAACGCAGGATCTGGCCGACCGCAGTTGCCGCACGTTCGATGTTGCGCGTGCTGCCGACCAAGGTCATGACGTCGCCGACATAGATCCGCGTGTCCGCGCTCAGGGGCACCTCGCGGCCCATACGGGTGAGAGCACGCAGAAAAACACCCCGGGCGTCGGCCCCGACGCGTGAGGCGACCTCCTGGATGGAGCGACCGTGAAGATGACGATTGTCGACGAGGACTTCGAGCACGTTGCCTGGCATCGTCTTCAGGATCTCATCGGCATCGATCTCGGTGCCGATGACCGGTCTCGCCGCGACGATGACGGCCGTGCGACCGGCGAGCACGATGTCGTCGCCGGCCTCGAGCACAGTATCGAGATGCGGTTTGATGTCCGCGCCGCCGCGGACGATACGTTCGACGACCGTGCGGCTTCCGATCTCTTCCTCGACTGACTGAACCGTGCGGCCGGCGGCTGTGGTCACGCGGTAGGCGCGTGCCTGGAACTTGCGGTAGGAGAGATTTTCGCTTTTTGGCGGATCGCCGCCAGCAAGCTCCGCCTCGAGTTTCTTGGCCTCCGCCTTCAGATCGATCCCCATCAGCTTGGGGGCGACGAAGGGGACGAACAGCAGGGTCAGGATATAGCCGAGGACGTAGGTAACGGCATAACCCGCCGCGATATTCGCCTCCTGCTGACTGAGCACATCCTTGGGCAGGCCGAGCTGCGCCAGGGCGCCCGACGCGGTACCGATGACCGAGGATTGCGTCAGTGCTCCGGCCGCGATTCCCGAAGCGGTGCCGGGATCGAGCTGGAAGCCGTGCGCAAACAGCAAGACGATCGCAAGGCCCGTGCCGCCCAGCACCAGCGCCAGCGCGACCTGGGCAAGGGTGCGGACGCTCAAGGAGGCGAAGAACTCCGGTCCCGACCGGTAGCCGATCGTGAACACGAACAGGCTGAACAGGATGACGCGCAACAGCGACGGAAACGTGAACGTCCCGAGTTGCCCGATCAGCACCGCGACGACCAGGATGCATGCGGTGGTCCCGATCGAGAAGCCGCGAACCTTGATGCGGCCGAGGATCGTGCCGATGGCGACCGCCAGCAGCAGGAATATCTCCGGAGCGGCGGTGATGATCCACCTGACAGTATCCATGTGGCAATCCCCCGGCGTTTTCGGCTGATATGATGTGCGGCGCGGCGCGATTGCTTGATCCAGATCAAGCCCTGTTGGCGTTGGGACGGCGCTATGGGTTCATGCAGTCATTGCGACAGCCGTCATTGCCGACATGAGCACGCTGGACGTTGCAGCCGGTTTGGTGCGCCGCGAGGAAACCGTCGAAGTGGTGCTGCTGCTGGCCTTTGCCGGCGGCTATATCGACGCCTATACCTGGATCATCCACGGCGTATTGGCGAACGCCCAGACCGCCAATCTGATATTTCTCTGGGGCTACGCGGCTGCCGGCAATTGGGCGAAGGCGGTTCACTTCGTGCCGCCGATCCTCGCCTTCGCGCTGGGCATCGTCATCGCGGCGTGGCTCCGTCGCGCCACCGGCGAACGGGCCGGTGCGATCAGCACCTTGATCGAAATCCTGCTGTTGATCTCGATCGGAATTCTGCACAACCGGATGCCCGATCTTGCGGGTACGCTCGGCATTTCGCTCGTCGCCGCGATGCAGGCCGCCATCTTCACCAAAGTCGAAGGCGTCCTTTGCAGCACCGTGATGATCACGGGCAATATGCGCCAGGCGGTCGAGCACATGTTCGCAATGACATCCGCTCATGCGCCGGCCGGGACACTGCGCCGCTCGGGCATCTTCGCCGCCTTGTGCGCCGTGTTCGGTTTTGGCGCTGCGGTCGGCGCCTTGGCCACCAAGAGCATCCCTAATCTCGCGCTCGGCGTTCCCGTGGTTGCGTTGCTCGCGGTATTGCTGCGCTGCGAGGCGATGCCGCGCGAGGCGGCGTCGTGAACGCGCCAGGGGGCCTTGGCTATCGATGGCGTGCGGGGGGCCTGATCAGAATGCGCGCGACCGTTGACTTGGATCAATGGAGCGACTGCCACCGCACTCACGATCCCGCATCAGGTTTGCTTCAGGGGATCGGGAGAGGCGCATGTCCAAGGACACCAAACTCGCGCAAAAGCGCATCGACCAGTTCTTTTCGGGTCCCGGTGCACGGGCCGACGATTGGCGCGATCTGGTCGAGGCCGCCAAGGCCTGGGTTCGAACCGGCAATCGCGGGGCTTACGACGCGGCGCTTGGCAATTTGTCTGTCACCGAGGAGTTTCACGGCTATCCCGGCATGCAATTGATGGCAATGCTGCGGGAAGCCGCGGCCACCGGCGACGGCGCGGCCTCGTTTGCTCTCGCAACGAAAATTGCCCAAGCGCTCGCGACGCGGTCCTTCCGCCAGCATGCCGGCGACTGGAGCGCGAAAGATGACGGCAACGGCGAAGCGCCCGAGCTGGTACCGCCGAGCTTTGGCGCGCATACGGCGCGCAGGCCGTATTTCGAGACCTTGATCGTCACCGGCGTGTCGCCGAGCCAATGGCCAGCTCTTGCCGTCGAATGGCGCAAGCTGCGGCGTCCGGTCGATGCCTTCATCTATGAACCGGTCATCGTCGGCAACCTGGAGGACGCCTTCTGCGCGACGATGCTCAATCCCGACCTCGGCGCTGTCATCATCAATGAGGGCTTCGGGCTTCGCTCAAGGCACGATGCGCCAGTCCTGCGTTCGATCATGGCTGGGGCCGGTCTCAACGAGGAAACCGATGCATCGGCGCTGCGGCTTGCCCAGATCATCAAGCGCGTCAGGCCCGAGCTCGATCTCTACATGATCTCGAATCGCGACGTCGAGGAACTGGCAGGCAATCCCGAGGCGGACGTGGTTCGCCGCATCTTCTATTCGGTGGAAGAGCTCTTGGAGCTGCACCTCTCGATCCTCGAGGGCATTCAGGATCGCTACGATACGCCATTCTTCGACAATCTGAAGAAATACGCGCAACGACCGATCGGCACGTTCCATGCGCTGCCGATCGCGCGCGGCAAGTCGATATTCAAGTCCGACTGGATCCGCGACATGGGCGAGTTCTACGGTCCGAACCTGTTTTTGGCCGAGAGCAGCGCGACCACGGGCGGTCTCGACAGCATGCTCGAGCCGACCGGCAACATCAAGAAGGCGCAGGAGAAAGCGGCGAGGGCGCTCGGCGCGGATCGCGTCTTCTTCGTCACCAACGGGACCTCTACCTCCAACAAGATGGCGGTGCAGGCGCTGCTCGCGCCCGGCGACATAGCGATCGTCGATCGCAACTGCCACAAGTCGCATCATTACGGCATGGTGCTGGCCGGGGCGCAGCCGCTCTATGTCGAAGCCTTCCCGATGACGGAATATTCGATGTACGGCGCGGTGCCTCTGAAGACGATCAAGCAAGCCTTGCTGGGCGCGAGGGCCGACGGCCGGCTCGACCGCGTCAAGATGGTCGATCTCACCAACTGCACCTTCGACGGCCACATCTACAACACACGCAGGGTGATGGAGGAATGCCTCGCCATCAAGCCCGACCTGATCTTCCTGTGGGACGAGGCCTGGTTCGGCTTTGCGCGCTTCTCGCCGTTCCTGCGGCGACGCACCGCCATGGGGGCGGCCAACGAGATCGAGGCTTGGATGCGCGATCCGAAGTCGGTCGCCGCCTTCGAGAAGCAGCAGGCCGAACTCGGCAAGAGTCCGTCGGATGAAATGCTGCTCAAGACCAGGCTGATTCCAGATCCACGCCAGATCCGTTTGCGCGTCTATCAGACCAACTCGACGCACAAATCGATGTCGGCGATCCGGCAGGGCTCCATGCTCTCGGTCAAGGACGTCGAATTCCACACCGTCGAGCAGCAGTTCAAGGAGGCGGTGTTCACCCACGCCTCGACCAGCCCGAACCAGCAGCTTATCGCCAGCCTCGACATCTCCAGGCGGCAGATGGAGCTGGAAGGCTATGGCCTCGTTGCCAATGCGATCGAGATCGCGTTCGCGATCCGCCAGGCGGTCAATAATAACCCGCTGATTTCGAAGTATTTCCGCATCCTCGGTGCCGACGCCATGGTGCCCGCGCAATACCGCCAGAGCGGCTTCACCGACTTTCTCGCTCCCGGCGTCAACTGGGCGAATACGCTCAAGAGTCTGGACGAGGACGAGTTCTGCCTCGATCCGACCCGGATGACACTGGTGTGCGGCACGGCCGGCTATGACGGCACGCAGTTCAAGGGCATTCTTGCCAACGAGTACAACATCCAAGTCAACAAGACTTCGCGCAACTCGGTCCTGGTCCAGTCCAATATCAACAACACCCGCAGTGACGTCGCGCATCTCATCCGGGTGCTCGCCGAGATCGCGGGCGAGATCGACCGCGGTCTAGCTCAGGGCGGCGCGAATGCCAAGAAGACCTTCGAGGCCAGGGTCACGAGCCTGATGAAGGATGTGCCGGATCTGCCGAACTTCTCGCATTTCCATCCGAGCTTCCGCGGCGATGCCGGCACCAAGACCAACGAGGGGGATATCCGCACCGGCTTCTATGCTGCCTATGACGTCGCCGGCTGTGAGCACATCCGCCTCAACGATCCCGAGATCGATCGTCGCCTGAAGGCCGGCCCCGAGCTCGTCTCCGCTAATTTCGTGATCCCGTATCCGCCGGGCTTTCCGATCATGGTGCCCGGCCAAGTCATCACCCAGGAGACCATCGACTTCATGCGCAAGCTCGATGTGAAGGAAATTCATGGCTACGACGCCAACGAAGGCCTGAAGCTCGTGCGTACGGAAGCCTTGGCGAAACTCGGCAAGCCGAAGCCCGGCACGCAGCCCAAGCTCAAGGCCGCGTCATAAGTCACAAGGGGGACGAACATGCAGGGTCTCTTCTCTTTTTTGCAGCACAATCCTTTTCTGCTGCTGTTCCTCGTGGTCGGGCTCGCCGTCTGGATCGGCCGGGCCAGCATCAAGGGTTATGGCCTCGGCATGGTCGCCGGCGCCATCGTGGTGGGCGCGGGGCTCTCGGTCTGGGCCTCGACCTACGGCGTCAAGCTCGAGCTGAACAATTTCGCGAAGAGCCTGTTCTACTATCTCTTCATGTACGGTGTCGGCCTGCGCGTCGGCCCGTCCTTCATCAACAGCTTGAGGGGCGACGGACTTAAGTTTGTCGTCCTGGCGACGGTATCAAGCGCAATTGGTCTGGCGCTTGTCGTTATCTTCGCAAAGCTCTTCGCGTTGCCGCCGGGAGCGGCCGGCGGCATGCTGGCGGGCTCGCAGACCATGTCAGCCGCGATCGGTTCGGCCGAGCAGGCGGTGACATCCGGCGTCGTCAGGCTGCCGGAGGGCATGAAGCCGGAGGACGCGTCGGGCATGATCGCGCTGTCCTACGGCATCACCTACATCTGGGGCACCGTCGGCATCATCCTGATCTGCAAATATCTGCCGCGCTGGTGGGGCGTCGACGCGAAAGCCGCCGCGAAGCAATATGAGACGGAGTTCGGCGTCAAGGATCTCGAAGGCGGCGGCCTGACCGGCTATCGCCAATTCGGGCTGCGTGCCTACCGGCTGGAGAATCCGGCGCAGGTCGGCATGAGCATCGCAAAATTCCGCGCGGTGAATCCTGAATACCGTATCGTCAATGTGGGACGTAACGGTGAGCCGCAAGGGGCCGATCCCGATCTCGTCCTCCAAAAGGGCGACATTGTCGCGCTGGGCGGCTCGACCGAGCATCTCACCGACAAAATGGGATTGATCGGCCCCGAGGTCGCGGATGCCAAGACCCTGGGTATTCCCATGGACCAGGCCGACATTCTCGTCACCAACAAGGAAATGGTGGGACGCACCTTCGAGTCCTTCCGCGAAACGGCAATCGCCGGCCAGTTGCAGGTCACCAAGGTCGAGCGCGGCGGCGTGCAGATTCCCGCCGGTCTCAAGACTGAGTTGCAACGGATGGACATCGTCTCCGTGGTCGGCCTGAAGTCCGCCGTCAACGAGCTCGGTGACATGTGGGGCCGCATCGCGCGCACCAACACCTCCACCGACCTGCTGACGCTGGCTACGGGAATGATCCTCGGCTTCCTGATCGGGATGGTCGAATTCCCGGCCTTCGGCGCCAAGATCGGCCTCGGCAATGCCGGCGGCCTGCTCCTATCTGGCGTCATCGTGTCCTCGGCCGTGTCGCGGCTGCGCTTCTTCGGCAACACCCCCAATGCCGCGCGCAACGTGCTGGAGGACCTCGGTCTCGTGGTCTTCGTCGCCATCGTCGGCATCAACGCCGGCGCGGGATTGCTCTCGCAGCTCACGGGCGCCGTGGCCTTGAAGATCTTCGTCGCGGGCTTCATCGCCTGCACCGTCCCGCCCTTCATCGTCTGGGCGATCGGCTATCACGTCTTCAAGATCAATCCTGCGGTGCTGATGGGCGGGGTGGCCGGGGCGCGGTCGCATTCCGGTCCGTGCCGCGAGGCCGCGGTCGAGATCCAGAGCTCGGTGCCCTGGATCGGATTCCCGGTCGGCTACGCCGTCTCGGGTATCCTGCTCACCATCTTCGGGTACTTCGCAATGATCCTGGCGCAATGATCACAAGGGGAAAACAGTCATGAGAAAGTCTGCCATCGGTGCCGTTCTGGTTGCGTCGCTTGCGGCCACCGCTGGTTTCAGCACGCCGTCGCGTGCCGAAACCGGCGAGGTCGCCGTCGTCTTCACCAAGGGCGGCTTCATCGTCGGCATCGGTGGCGGTGAGGGCGTCCTGCTCCTCAGGGGCAAGAGATATCCCTTCACTGTTTCCGGCATGAGCGTCGGTTTCACGATCGGGGCTTCGACCACGAAGTTCGTCGGCCGCGCTCTCAATCTGAGGGGACCGGCGTCGATCGAAGGTTCCTATGTGGTGGGCGGAGCGGGCGGTGCGGTTGCCGCAGGCGCCGGTGCCGTTCAGCTTCAGAACGGCAATGGCGTCATCCTCCAGCTCACCGGTCCAAGGGTCGGAGCGGAAGTGTCGGCGGCGGTGGGTGGTGTGACCATCCGTTTGAAATAGACGCGAAGCGCGGTCGGACCGCTCAAAGCGCGTCACGCGATCGGGCCGCTTCACCGGGCGGCCTGATCGTCAATATCGCTCCGCGACGAAATTCATCCCGCGCAAGCCCGTCTGGTCGTTGTAGCGCCCCTTGTCGGATCGCTTCGGCAGTCTGACCCTGTCCTTCTTGATGCGCTTGTGCGGGATCGACTTCAGCAGATGCGCAATGCAATTCAGCCGTGCCCGGCGCTTGTCGTCGGAGCGGATGATGTACCACGGCGCGGCTTTCGTGCTGGTCTTCCGGAGCATCAGGTCGCGGGCGCGCGAATAATCGTACCAGCGCCGATAGGATTCCAGATCCATCGGGCTCAGCTTCCATTGCCGGACCGGGTCGTCGATGCGCGCCTTGAAGCGGCGTTCCTGCTCGTCCATCCCGACCTCCAGCCAGAACTTGATCAGGACGATGCCGCCGTCAATGACGTATTTCTCCATCTGCGGACACAGCGACAGGAAACGATCATGATCGGCAGGCGTGCAGAAGCCCATCACGTATTCGACGCCGGCGCGGTTGTACCAGCTTCGGTCGAAGATCACGATCTCGCCGCCGGCGGGAAACTGCTCCATGTAGCGTTGGAAGAACAGTTGCGTCTTTTCGCGGTCTGACGGCGCCGGCAATGCCACGACGCGAAACACGCGCGGACTGACCTTCTCGGTGATCGCCTTGATCGTGCCGCCCTTACCGGCGGCATCGCGGCCTTCGAACAGGACGATGACACGGAGCTTGTTCTGCCTCACATAATCCTGGAGCTGACACAGCTCGACCTGGAGTTTTTCCAGCTCCTTCTCGTAGTCCTTGCGCTTCATCCGCTCCGCGGAGCCGTCCTTGGCCATGTCCGCTCCTTTGGCTGCCTTGCGCGCTAGTCATCGCCCCAGGAGATGGTCACGCCGATATCGCCCGGCATGCCGCCCGGGAAGTCGATGATCTGATAGGCAATGCGATAGCCGCGGGGCTTCAAATAATCGGTCCAGAGCTGGAAGATTTCCTTGGGGATGCCGGTCAGGGTGTTCTCCCAACCCTTTTCCTGCTGATTGATGGCGCGGCCCTTGTCCGTGCACAGCGTGTTGGGGAAACGATAGACCTGAACCTCGGTCAAACCGTTCCGCACCGCACGCTGGATAATGGTCGAAGCGAGCTTGATCTTCTCCTCCTCGGTCTTTCCCGAAGGCTTGGTCAGTCGCTCGATCAGGGCCCGCTTCTCTGCCTCGGCCGCGGCGGCAAGGCGGGCATATTCCTCAGCCTTCTCGGCTTCCTTGAGGGCCGCTTCCTTTCGAATCTGGGCGGCGTTAGGGATGAGATCGTCGAGATCCGGCATGGCTGGCGGCTCCTGATGATTATCCAATCAGCATCGGGACGACGCTAGGTCGGGCGAAAGGCGTTCCCTTGATTCAAATCAAGCAAACAGCGAGACTACCCGAACAGGGTGCCGCAAGTGCACTTCGCTGACCGGGAGAGACTTTTGAGCGACCAGCTTCATCCCATGGCTCCGCACCATTTGCCATTTTATCTTGCCCCGGGAAGCGGGATCGACACGCTCATGGTCGTCATGGGAGTTTTCCTGCTCGGTACCGTGCTCTGGGTCGGTACGCTCTATTGGAAGCTGCACAGCCTGCCGGAGCGGATGGCGCACAAATCGCAAAAACTGCAATTCGAGTTCGTCGCGGTGCTCGGCCTGATCTCGCTGTTCACGCATATGCACATCTTCTGGATCGCAGGACTCTTGCTCGCAATGATCGATCTGCCCGATTTTGGCACGCCGCTGCGCAGCATTGCCGGCTCTGTCGAGAGGATCGCGGAGGCGACGCCGGCCGGCGAGGACGTTGAGCCGGAGAGGGAGGCGGTGACCACGCCGCCCCCGGCAGACAAGCCGGTACCGGCCAAGGCGAAGGAGCCCGGCCATGCTTGAGCTCCTGATCTGCTCCCTGGTCACGATCCTGCCGGACTACCTCTACCGCCGCTATGCCCAGGGCAAGCGCTTCGGCAAGGAGATCACCTTCTTCTCCATCTGGTACGAGCTGCGCTGGGGCATCACCGGCTGCCTGATGCTGACGGTGTCACTGATCACCATGATCTTCTATTTCCATCCGGCGACGTCGTCGGCGACGCTGTATTTCCGGACCGTTCCAATCCTGCCCGAAGGCTCCGGACGCGTCGCCGAGGTCAAGGTCGGCTTCAGCGCGCCGGTTAAGAAGGGGGACGTGCTGTTCACCCTGGACAGCTCGAAGCAGCAGGCCGCGCTCGAAACCGCCAAACGGAAGGTTGCGGAGGTCGATGCGACCATGCAGACGGCGCAAGCCGATGTGGCCAAGGCCGAGGCTCAGGTCGGGGAGGCGAGAGCCAATTATCAGCAGGCCAAGGACGAGCTGGAGACCAAGAGCGAGCTCCAGCGCCGCAATCCCGGAATCGTTCCGCAGCGCGACATCGACAAGCTCCAGGTCCTGGTCGACCAGCGTCAGTCCGGCATCGATGCCGCGACGGCCGCAAAGCAATCGGCGTCGCTGCAGATCTCGATTCTGCTGCCGGCTCAGAAGGCGAGTGCGGAGGCTGCACTGGCCCAGGCTCAGGTCGATCTCGACAAGACGCTCGTACGCGCCGGCGTAGATGGGCGCGTCGAGCAGTTCCTGGTTCGACCGGGCGATGTCGTCAACCAGCTGATGCGGCCGGCCGGCGTGCTCGTTCCGGAAGGCGCCGGCCGGAAGTCTCTGCAAGCGGGCTTCGGCCAGATCGAGGCCCAGGTGATGAAGGAAGGTATGGTGGCGGAGGCAACCTGCATTTCGAAGCCATGGGTGATCATTCCTATGGTGATCACGACGGTGCAGGACTACATCGCGGCCGGGCAGTTTCGATCCGGCGAACAGCTCATCGACCCGCAGAACGCCGTTCGTCCTGGCACCATCCTGGTGTTCCTCGAGCCGCTCTACAAAGGGGGCCTGGACGGTGTCACACCGGGCTCGAGCTGCATCGTCAATGCCTATACCAGCAATCACGAGGAAATCTCCGCCAAGGGCACGTCGACCAGCCGGAAGATTGCGCTGCACGTCGTCGACGGCGTCGGCCTCGTCCATGCGCTGCTGCTGCGCATCCAGGCGCTGCTGCTGCCGATCCAGACATTGGTGCTGAGCGGTCATTGAACGGGACGCATCGCACTTTCGCGCCTGTCCGCGCGCCGCAATTCTCGCTAGAATTGCCTGGAAAGCAGCCGTCGGAAGCGGCGGTAATGGAGCTGAGCAGGCGTATGAGCGGTGTTTCGGTCAGGCCGTGGCCAGCTACGGCCGCACTGCTATACCTCGGCCTGTTCGTCGCCGCGAGCCTGCCGTCCGCGCGCGCCGAAGCCGTCGAGCGAAGCCGGCGCGGCGAGCTCAAACGCGTGCTGGTGTTGCACTCTTTCGGCCGCGAATTCCGGCCGTGGAGCGAATATGCCCGCGATATCAAGAGCGAACTCGAGCGACAGTCGCGCTGGCCGCTCGACATCCAGGAGCATGCGCTGCTCACGGCGCGCTTCAACATTCCTGGCCCCGAGGCGCCCTTTGTCGAATATCTGCACTCGCTGTACCAGGGCGTGACGCCCGACGTGGTGCTGAGCATCGGTGCACCGGCCGCTCGGTTTGCGCAGAGATACCGTGCAAAGCTGTTCCCGGATACGCCGCTCATTCTCACCGCGGTCGAGGATCGGCTGATTGATCGCGCAGGTCTCGGCTCCAACGATGTGGTCGTGGCAATTCGCAACGATTTTATGGCCGCATTCGAGAACATCCTGCAGGTTTTGCCGGACACCAAGTCCGTCGCAGTCGTAATTGGAGCCTCGCCACTCGAGAGGTTCTGGGTCGAGGAGGTCAAGCGAGAGCTGAAACCGCTCGACGGGCGAGTCGAGCTGGTCTGGTATTCGGATCTGTCATTCGAGGAGATCCTGAAGCGCGCATCGAAGCTCCCGCCGGGGACCGCCTTGTTCTGGGGGCTGATGTCGGTCGATGCAGCCGGCGTCGTCCACGAGAGCGACATTGCCCTGCGCAGCCTTCATGCAGTCGCAAATGCTCCGATCTTCTCCTACCAGGAGCCTTTTTTCGGTGACGGTCCCGTCGGAGGACCGATGCATTTGATCGCGGAAACGAGTTCAAGGACTGTTCGCGCCGCGATCGGCATCCTCGGCGGCGCGAAACCCGCGAGCATCAACTCCGAGACGATCGGCTTCTCCGCACCCAGATATGACTGGCGGGAATTGCGGCGCTGGGGCATCAGCGAGAGTCGTTTGCCTCCTGACAGTCAGATCCTGTTTCGCGAGCCGAACATCTGGGAGCGTTATCGCTGGCAGATGCTGATGGTCGCGGCTGCATTCCTCGTGCAGGGCGGTCTCATCAGTGGGCTGCTGCACGAACGGCGGCGACGGATGGTTGCCGAGGTCGAATCGCGCCAGCGTCTCGCCGAACTCGCTCACGCCAATCGCTATTCCGCCGTCGGCGAGTTGACCACGTCCATCGCCCACGAACTGAACCAGCCGCTCGGCTCCATCCTGACGAATGCCGAGACGGCCGAGCTCATGCTGAGCGCCAACACGCCCGACATCAACGAGGTTCGTCAGATACTCGCCGACATCAGGCGCGATGACCAACGGGCCAGCGAGGTGATCCGCAGACTGCGCTCCGTCCTGAAAAAGACGCCGTTTGAAATCAGGGACATCGCGCTCAACGGTACCGTTCGCGAAGCGCTCGGCCTTGTGAAGGCCGTCGCCGACGGACGCCGCATCGCCTTGACCTACACGCCTCTGACGACTGATCTTCACGTCAGGGGAGATCCAGTCCAGCTTCAGCAGGTCATCCTCAACCTGATCATCAACGCGATGGATGCCGTGACGGATGCGGACGCCGGAAGGCGCGAGATCAGCGTCTCGACCCTCCGGGCCGGCAATCAGGCCGAGGTCAGGATCACCGATACCGGACCCGGAATAGCCCCGGCCGACCTCGCCAAGGTTTTCGACCCGTTTTTCACGACCAAGCCGCAAGGCATGGGAATGGGACTGGCGATCGTCAAAACCATCATCGAGGCTCATCACGGCGAAATTGTCGCGGCGAACCACGCCGCGGGCGGCGCCCAGTTCACGATGCGGCTTCCGATCGCGGGCTGAGGAGGCGATACCTCGATCTTGGTCAAGCCTCCGGGGCGCCGCAGCCGTTTTTCTTCCGCCGTCGCAGATGAGGGCAGGCGATCTCCCATGGGGCAGATCTCACCCAGCAGTTTCGGGACCGGGCCGGCTATGTTGGCCGCCTCCTGCGCGGCGCCGAGATCGGCACCTTCCCGGTGCAATTCGCCACCAGGTTCGAGCTCGTCATCAACATGAAGGCAGCCAATGCTCTCGGGCTCACGGTGCCGAGCCGGCTGCTGATGGACGCCGAACGGATCGAATGAGAGTTTGTCTTGCGCCGCAGCACGCTTGAGGATCTCGTTTGTTTGATCTCGATCAACGAACGCCTCCGATCCGGCTTGATCTTCCCAAGTTGGAAGTACGAAGGAGGATGTGATGTTTCGCTGCGGCAAGATCGTGATGGCGCTTGCGTTCACAATGGCGACCTCGTTCGCTGCATCGGCACAGACTCCCACGACGCCCGCGGCCCCGGCTCCGCAGGCGCAGCCGGCTAGCCCCGCCGCGCCGTCGGCCGAGCTTCTCAAACCCGAACAGCTCGAGGCTCTGGTTGCGCCGATTGCGCTCTATCCGGATGAACTCCTTGCCAACGTCCTGGCCGCCTCGACCTATCCACTCGAGGTCGTGCAGGCCGATCGTTGGCTGAAGGAGCGCAAGTCGCTGAAGGGCGATGCGCTGAGGGTCGAGGTCGAGAAGCAAGCATGGGATGACAGCATCAAGGCGCTGGTGAGCACCGCAGAGGTGCTGACCATGATGAGCGACAAGCTCGACTGGACCAAGAATCTCGGGGACGCTTTTCTTGCCCAACAGGCAGATGTGATGGATGCGATCCAGCGGTTACGCACCAAGGCCTATGACAACAAGAAGCTCGTTACGACCAAACAACAGAAGGTCAGCGTCAAGACGCAGGAAAGCAAGCAGGTGGTCGTCATCGAACCGGCCGAGCCCGGGACGATGTACGTACCGTATTACGAGCCGGCCACCGTTTACGGGGCGTGGCCTTACGCGGCGTACCCGCCCTATTATTTCGGCTATCCCTCCTATATCGGTGCAGGCGTTGTCGCGGCTGGTCTTGCCTTCGGTACCGCCTGGGCCATCGGGCGCTGGGGCAACTACTGGGGCGGCGGCTGCAACTGGGGCAACCGCAATGTCTACGTCAACCATCGCAACACCAACGTCAACACCGGCTGGCAGCACAATGCGGCGCACCGCCAGGGCGTGCGTTACAACAACACCAATGTTCAGCAGCGCTTCGGCAACAACAATCTGAAGGCCGGCGCTGCCGACCGGATGGATTTCCGCGGCCGTGACGGCAACCAGGTGCTGCGTCCGGACCAGGGAGCGCGTGATCGCGCGGGCGACCGTGCTGGTGATCGCGGTGGAGCGGGGGACCGTGCTGGCGACCGGGCCGGAGATCGCGCGGGTGACCGTGCCGGCAATCGTGGCGATCGGTCGGGCGACCGCGCCGGTGCTGCAGATCGTGCCAAGGGCGGGGGTGACCGCGCCAAGAATGCCAGCAAAGGCGGCGGCGATCGCGCCAAGGCTGCCAACCGCGCAGGTGGCGCTGCGGCCAACCGCGGCGGGGGCGGCAATCGTGGAGGCGCGATGAACGTTTCCTCCGGCCGGTCGGCGGCCGCGGCATCCGCACGTGGGCGCTCCAGCATGGCCAGCATGCCCCGCGGTGGCGGCGGCGGGCCGAGCATGGCTGGTCGTGGCGGCGGTGGCGGGATGTCGATGGGTGGCGGCGGCTTTCGTGGTGGAGGCGGCGGAGGCGGGCGCGGCGGCGGAGGTGGCCGGCGTTCCGATCTAGCGCTGAAGCACGACATCGTCCTGCTCGGTCATCTCGGTAACGGCCTCGGCTATTACCGCTTCAGCTATCTCGGCAGCGACAAGGCCTATGTCGGTGTCATGGCGCAGGAGGTCGAGCAGGTGATGCCGAACGCCGTAACGCGCGGAAGCGACGGATATCTGCGCGTGTACTACGAGAAGCTCGGATTGACATTCCGCACCTACCGCGACTGGCTCGCCAGCGGCGCGAACATCCCTGCGGAGGTGACGCCATGACCGGTCTGAAATCGTTACGTCGCGCGATTTTGCCGGGCCTCACGGCGCTGGCGCTGCTTGGTTCTGCGTCACAGGCTCAGCAATCGTACAAGACGCCGGAAGACGCGGCCGCGGCGCTTGCGGCTGCGGTCAAGAGTGGGCCGGGCGACATCCTGAAGGTGCTCGGCAAGGCCGCGCAGGACATCGTCTTCTCCGGTGACGAGGTCGCCGACAACGACATACGCCAGCGCTTCACGTCGACGTATGACGCCAAGCACGGCATCAAGGCGGAGGGTAACAAGACCGCGACCCTGATGCTGGGCCCGGACGATTTTCCGTTCCCGATCCCGCTGGTCAACACCAAGTCCGGCTGGGAGTTCGACACCGACGAGGGGCGGATCGAAGTGCTCCGCCGCCGCATCGGCCGAAATGAGCTCGACGCGATCCAGACCGCGCTCGCCTATGTCGACGCCCAGAACGAATATGCCGGCAAGGATCGCGGTGAGGGCGTGGGCGTCTATGCGCAACGCATCGTCAGCAATCCCGGCAAGAAGGACGGGCTGTTCTGGCGCGACGACAGCGACCCGAGCCCGCTCGGTCCACTTGCGGCGGAGGCGTCAGCCGAAGGCTACAAGGCGGCCGGCGTAGGGCCGAGCCCATATCACGGATACTACTTTCGGATCTTGAAGGGGCAGGGGCCGGATGCGCCGGGCGGCCCACTCAACTACGTCGTCAAAGGCAAGATGATTGGCGGCTTCGGGTTGATTGCCTGGCCTGCCGAATATGGCAATTCCGGCGTGATGACCTTCCTCGTCAATCATAACGGCACCGTCTACCAGAAGGACCTCGGCCAGCGCACGGACTTCGTCGCGAGACGGACCTCCTTGTTCGATCCCGACCAGACCTGGAAGAAAGTCGATGCCGAGAAGCCTTGAGCGCTGCGTTGCCTTGCTGAAGAATTCGGTCGTCTACCTCGGTATGATCGCGCTGCTTGCGTGCATCGTTCCGGCAACGCCGTCCTTCGCGCAGGCCTCAGGCCATGTCCGCGTCAAGATCGTGAAGGCGGGCCTGCTCGTCGGCGCCGGCGTGGGCAACGGGGTGCTGACCTATCGCGGCCATAACTATCCGTTCCAGGTATCCGGCATCAGCCTCGGTATCACGGCCGGCGCGACCATCGGACGGCTCGATGGCTGGGCGTCGGGCATCCGCGAGATCTCCGACTTTGCGGGGTCTTACAGCTCGGTTGGCGGCGGCGCGGCGCTCGTCGGAGGAGTGAACGGCGTTCACTTGCGCAACGACAAGGGCGTCGTGATCGTCCTGCGAGGGCCGAAGGCCGGTCTGGAGTTTGCCGCCAACCTCAGCGGGATCACGATATCGCTTGCCAAATAAGGGTGCAGGCAATTGACACTTCGTATCAACAACCGCCGGAGCGCAGGCGGGCGCCATGCTGAACGTCGAAACAAAGGGTTACGCCGCCGCATCGGATCGGGATCTTCCCGTCGTCGTCGCATTGATGCCCGCGACGTCGAAGCAGCGAGCAGTCGCGGCGGGCATTGCCGTCGTAATTATCGCCTTTGCCGTGCTGGTCGCTCCTTTTGCGCATCTCCAGATCGGCAAGATCGACAGCTTTGTTCCCGTTCTTCAAACCGTCCTGAGCGCAGCCGACCTGCTTACCGCAATTCTATTGCTGGCCCAGTATTCGGTCCAACCGCACCGATCGCTGCTTGCCATCGCCAGCGCATACCTCTTCAGCGCCTCGTTCGCCTTCTTGCAGACATTGAGTTTCCCGGGAGGCTACGCACCTGGCGGCCTCATCGGTGACGGCTTCAACACGCCGGCCTGGTTCTTCGTGCTGTGGCACACAGCGTTTTTCTTGTGCGTCCTGTCGTACGCCTCGCTGAAGGAGATCAATGCGCCAATTGCCAGGTCGCCCGCTGCCAGCATCGCGCTCACGCTTGGGTTTGTGTGCGGGGCGGTGGCGCTATCGGCGACGCTTGTCACCGTTGGGGTTGAGCATCTGCCCAGCTTCTACACAGCGAGTGTCACGCTGCAAACGCGGCTCGGTAATCAGATCAATATCGCGTTGTTCGTCTTCGGCGCGTTCCTGCTTTTGCTGCTCTTTGCACGCAGTCGAACGGTGCTTGACCTTTGGTTGATGGTCACCTTGCTGGCGTGGCTGCCCAACTTCCTCGTGGCAGCCGTCGCGAGCTCGGTTCGTTTTTCTGCTGGTTGGTATGCGGCTCGCGGCTTTGCGCTGGTCGCAAGTTGCATGCTGCTGTCGGTCCTGCTGACCGAAATGACCGTGCTCTACTCCCGGCTCGCCAGCGCCCTGACGATGCAGCGGCGTGAGCGAGCCAACCGCCTGGTGAGCATTGACGCCGCCACCGCGGCGATCGCGCATGAAGTCAGGTCGCCTCTGGGCTCGATCACTTTGAACGCGAGCACGGCTCTGCAGATGCTTCAGGCACAGCCTCCTCGGCTGGAGGAGGTGAACGTCATTCTGAGGGATATCGAAGAAGCCAGTTTAAGGGTGAATGAGACGATCAGGAGCGTTCGCGGGCTTTTCAAGGACGCCGCCGATCAACCAGCGGCAATAGACATCGAGGAAGTCACGCGCCAGGTATTGCGGCTGCTGCAGCACGAATTGCAGTTGAACGAAGTCTCTGTCGTGACCGAGTTTCATGTCGATGGCGCCTTGGTGCGTGCGGACCCGGTGCAACTGCAGCAAGTGATCTTGAACCTGCTCAAGAACGCCCTCGAAGCGATGAACTCCACGTCGGCCGGCGGGCGCAGATTGTTCGTTGGTACACGGCTCGACCGAGACGCCGTTGTCCTCTTCGTTCGGGACAATGGCGCGGGAGTGTGTCCGCACGACCAGGGCCGAATTTTTGAGCCGTTCTTCACGACGAAGCAGGCAGGGATGGGGCTGGGCCTGCCGATCTGCCGCATGATCGTCGAAAGGTATGACGGCAGTCTGGTGCTTGCAGAATCCGGTCGCCATGGTTCGACCTTTGAGGTGGCTTTGCCGGCCATCCATCTGGCCTGAGCTCCACCGCGTGACGTCCGCGCGGTTGGTCGAGGCCGCAGTTGTGCTGATGCCCGACTCGCGCTTGGAACGAGAGCGCAAGATTTTCAACGCATTAAGAGGCGATATGAGTCGCGTGAGATCAAGAAAGGTCCCACTACAGCCGGCACGCGTATGCTTTCCGTATGTCGAGCTTCCGAGCACTCAGGGCCGCTGCCCGTGACGCCAGCCCGTTGCCGCCCAGTGGATAGTTACTTTCTGCACGATGCGGCAGGGAAGGTGGAGATGTCATGCCAACAGGTGATTGCATCGGCATGGGTGTGTTGTGGTAGTGAACGGGAAGTCGCGGGACAACGCGCGGGCTGAAAGCGCTACCAAAGGACATCAGATGAACCGTGACCTCGATCTCGCCGGCTTTGAGCTGCATCCGCAGCGTGGTGCGGTGCTGGGCGAGGTGCACGCGCGTCCATTCACGCGGCTCACGGCGCCGCTCACGGTGCTGCGCTTTGCCTTTCTCAGCCAGGGCGATGTCGCCGCAGCCGATCGGCAGAAGTTCGTGGCCTTCTGTGCATCGCACGGGCAGGCGCCGCCGGATGACGGGACCAAGCATCATCAAGTCGCCATCGGCGCGGTCCAGCTCCGCTGGGAGCAGCACTCGGAATTTTCGACCTTCACCTGGATCCTCACCAATACGGATGGGTCGGCCGGGGCTTTCGGCGGGATCGGTGGCGAATCCGCCGCACTGATCCGGTCTCTGCCGCAGTCCGGCCAATTGCTGGTCTCGGTCAAGCTCGAGGTCGAGCAGACCTCGGCGGCGCTGGAGCGCGCCCAGCAGCTTTTTGAGCGCGCGAGCCTCGCGGTCGCCGCGGTCCGCAGCGGACCTGCGGTGGTGGCGTCGGACTTTCGCGTGGATGGCGACGGCTTCGTTCGGATCCTCGTCTGCAATGACGGCTTATCGCCGGGCCGGTTGGGCGCGCTGGTGCAGCGGGTGCTGGAGATCGAGACCTATCGTACGCTGGCGCTGCTCGGTCTTCCCGCCGCGCTCGAGCTTGCGCCTTCGGTCGATCATATCGGCCGTCGGCTCGTCGAAGTCCTCGAGGAGATGCAGGGGGCCGAGGATCTCAAGCTCAACAATCATTTGCTGACGGAGCTGACCGCCTTGGCCGCGTCCTTGGAAAGGGGCGCTGCTGGCAGCCTGTTCCGCTTCGGCGCCAGCCGTGCCTATTACGACATCGTGCAGTCCCGCCTGAACGTGATCGAGGGCGGCGAGATCGCGGGCTATCCGACCTGGTCCTCCTTCCTCGCCCGGCGCATGGCACCGGCGATGCGCACCTGCGCCACGATGGAAGACCGGCAGGCCAATCTGTCGATCAAGCTCGCCCGTGCGGCAGATCTGCTGCGCACGCGCGTCGACGTCGAGCTCGAGGAGCAAAACCGCGATCTCTTGCGCTCGATGGACGAGCGGACCAAGCTGCAATTGCGGCTGCAGAGCACGGTCGAGGGCCTATCAGTGGCGGCGATCGGCTATTATGTCGTCAGCCTGTTCGGCTATCTGGCCAAGGGGGCCCATGACGGCGGCCTGCATGTCGAGCCGTCGCTTGCGACCGCATTGTTCGTGCCGATTGCGGTGGGGCTGGTCTGGATCATCACCCGCAATATCCGCAGGCGGCATCTGAAGCACGACGAAATGGCGGGTTCCCACGATTGAGCGTGCAAACGAGCCCCTTGCGCTTCGGAAATCGGCAGTTGAAGCTGGGGCGACCGGGAGATGTCACATGAGCCGATCGGAAGGAACGACCAACGTGCTCTGGCTGCAGGGCGCAAGCTGCGGCGGCTGCACCATGTCGATCCTCGAAAGCGGCGCCTCCGGCTGGTTCGACGAGCTCAGGCAGTTCGGCATCAATCTGTTGTGGCATCCCTCGGTCAGTGAGGAGACCGGCGAGGAAGCGGTCGAGGTGCTGCAATCGGTGCTGGACGGCAAGGTGCCGCTGGACTTGCTGCTGCTGGAAGGCTCTGTCGCGCGCGGTCCTAACGACAGCGGCCGCTTCAACATGCTCGCGGGCACCGGCCGCTCGGTCTATCGCTGGATGCTCGATCTCGCACCTCGCGCGGACTATGTGGTTGCGGTCGGAAGCTGCGCCGCCTATGGCGGCGTGCCGGCGGCGGGCATCAACCCGACCGACGCGGTCGGCCTGCAATATGAGGGCGCGGAGTCCGGCGGCGCGCTTGGCGCCGGCTTCCGTTCCCGGCGCGGTCTGCCCGTGATCAACATTGCCGGCTGTGCGCCGCACCCGGGCTGGATGATGGAAACCATCTTGGCATTGACGACCAAGGATATTGCAGCGTCCGATCTGGACGGTTACGGGCGGCCGAAATTCGTCGCCAACCATCTCGCCCATCACGGCTGCTCGCGAAACGAATTCTACGAGTTCAAGGCCAGCGCCGAGACCATGTCGGAGCGCGGCTGCCTGATGGAGCATCTCGGCTGCAAGGCGACGCAAGCGGTCGGCGACTGCAACCAGCGCTCGTGGAACGGCGGCGGCTCCTGCACCAAGGGCGGCTATGCCTGCATCGCCTGCACCTCGCCAGGCTTCGAAGGGGCGCAGAACTTCCTGGAGACTGCGAAACTCGCCGGCATTCCCGTCGGTCTGCCGACAGACATGCCGAAGGCCTGGTTCGTCGCGCTGGCGGCGCTGTCGAAATCGGCCACGCCGCGACGCGTGCGGCTGAACGCGACCGCCGACCACGTCGTCGTGCCTCCCGGGCGTTCTACGGACAAGCGGACCCCATGACGAGGATCACGATCGGCCCGTTCAACCGCGTTGAGGGCGATCTCGAGGTGCGGCTCGACGTCGAGGGCGGCCGCGTCGCGCGCGCGGAAGTCACGGCGCCGCTCTATCGTGGCTTCGAGCAGATCCTCGAAGGACGCCCCCCGCTCGATGCGCTGGCGCTGGCCCCAAGGATTTGTGGCATCTGCTCGGTCTCGCAATCGGTGGCGGCCGCGGCCGCGCTTCGCCGTGCCATGGGAATCGAAGCGGCGCCGAACGGGTTGCTCGCCACCAACATCGCGCACGCTGCCGAAAATGCTGCCGATCATCTCACGCACTTTTACATTTTTTTCATGCCGGACTTCGCCCGCGAGGCCTACGCCCCGCATCCCTGGCACGAGGCGACGCGCGAACGTTTCGCGGCGACGCGCGGCAGCGCGGCGCGTGACGCCTTGCCGGCTCGAGCGCGGCTGCTCGAGACCATGGGCATCATCGCCGGCAAATGGCCGCACAGCCTCGCGTTCCAGCCCGGCGGCACGACACGGGCGATCGATCTCGGCGAGCGCGTGAGGCTGCTCTCGATCGTAACAGGATTCCGCGCGTTCCTGGAACGTGTGGTCTTCGCGGATACGCTGCAGAGCGTCCTGTCGATCCCGAATGCCAGTGAGCTCGATCGCTGGCGGGACGGGCGCGGCGGCGATTTCGCGCACTTCCTCCGGCTTGCGGACGCGCTGTCCCTGAACGAGCTCGGCCGGGGACCGGGATTGCTGATGAGTTACGGCGCCTATCACGGTGCCGACTGTGAGCTGTTTCCGCGCGGCCTGTTCGGGCCACGGGCCATGATCGAGCCCTTGCCGCTGACGCAGATTACCGAGGATGTCTCGCACGCCTGGATGCGGGATACGTCCGCCGATCCCGCGCACAGCAGCACCGTGCCGGATCCCGACAAGGCGAGCGCCTATAGCTGGTGCAAGGCGCCGCGGCTGTCCGGCCAGCCGATCGAAGTCGGCGCGGTCGCGCGCCAGACGGTGGCCGGGCAGCCCTTGGTCGACGATCTCGTCAGGGCCGGCGGCACCAACGTCCGCAATCGCGTGATCGCGCGGTTGATCGAACTCGCGCGCATCGCGCTTGCCATGGAGCAATGGACGCGCGCGCTCAGACTCTCGGAGCCTTTCTGCCACCCCTCGCAGGAGATTCCCGACGGCGCCAGCGTCGGTCTGGTCGAGGCCGCGCGCGGCAGTCTCGGGCACTGGATGGCGGTGCGCGCGGGCCGGATCGAGCGTTACCAGATCATCGCGCCCACCACCTGGAATTTCTCGCCGCGCGATTCCTTCGACATCGGCGGTCCGCTGGAGCAGGCGCTGGTCGGCACCGATGTCGGCGATGCCGGGCCCCGCTCAGTCGCGATCCAGCACATCGTGCGATCGTTCGATCCCTGCATGGTGTGCACGGCGCACTAAGGCGGAAACTTCGTTGCCTACTGCAAATCGAGTTGTTTCCGCTTCCCGTCTTTTGACGTGCCCGTCCGCCCTCCATAAGAGCCGTTCAAATGCCTAACGGTTTGGAATCTCTCTACATTTGAATCGCTCCAGGCTTTTGGCCTGCTTCTTGCTGTCTTTGGCGTCATCGAAAAGTCAAAGCCGATAGCGGGAGGACACATGGGCGCGGCGACGGAAACGTTTTACAGCGTGATCAGGCGGCAAGGCATCACGCGTCGGAGCTTTCATAAATTCTGCAGCCTGACGGCGACGAGCCTCGGGCTCGGTCCGCTGGCAGCAAGCCGCATCGCCAATGCGCTGGAGACCAAGCCGCGCGTGCCCGTGATCTGGATGCACGGGCTCGAATGCACCTGTTGCTCGGAGAGCTTCATCCGGTCCGCACACCCGCTCGTGAAGGATGCCGTGCTGTCGATGATCTCGCTCGACTATGACGACACCATCATGGCCGCCGCCGGCCACCAGGCCGAAGCGATCCTCGATGAGACCCGCGCCAAGCACAAGGGCCAGTACATCCTCGCGGTGGAAGGCAATCCGCCGCTGAACGAGGGCGGCATGTTCTGCATCGACGGCGGCAAGCCGTTCGTCGAGAAGCTGAAGATGATGGCCGAGGATGCCATGGCGATCATCGCCTGGGGCGCCTGCGCGTCCTGGGGCTGCGTGCAGGCTGCAAAGCCCAATCCGACGCAGGCCACGCCGATCGACAAGGTGATCACCAATAAGCCGATCATCAAGGTGCCGGGATGCCCCCCGATCGCCGAGGTGATGACCGGTGTCGTCACTTTCATCACCACCTTCGGCAAGCTGCCCGAGCTCGACCGCCAGGGCCGGCCGAAAATGTTCTACTCGCAGCGCATTCACGACAAGTGCTACCGGCGCCCGCATTTCGATGCCGGCCAGTTCGTCGAGGAGTGGGACGACGAGGCCGCGCGCAAGGGCTACTGCCTCTACAAGATGGGCTGCAAGGGCCCGACCACCTACAATGCCTGCTCGACGGTGCGATGGAACGGCGGCGTTTCGTTCCCGATCCAGTCGGGCCACGGCTGCATCGGCTGCTCGGAAGACGGCTTCTGGGACAAGGGCTCGTTCTATGACCGCCTTACCAACATCAAGCAGTTCGGCATCGAGAAGAACGCCGATCAGATCGGCATGGTGGCCGCCGGCGCCGTCGGCGCCGCGGTGGCAGCGCATGCGGCCGTCACCGCGGTGAAGCGGCTCGCGACCAAGCGCGAAGACATCGACCACAACAGCTGATCAAAGCGACAGACTAGGGTAGGGCAACCATGGGCATCCAGACTCCCAACGGCTTCAATCTCGACAATTCCGGTAAGCGCATCGTCGTCGATCCCGTGACCCGTATCGAAGGTCACATGCGGGTCGAGGTCAATGTCGACGCCGACAACGTCATCCGCAATGCGGTCTCCACCGGTACGATGTGGCGCGGCATCGAGGTGATCCTGAAGAACCGCGATCCACGCGACGCCTGGGCGTTCACCGAGCGGATCTGCGGCGTCTGCACCGGCACGCACGCGCTGACGTCGGTGCGCGCGGTCGAGAATGCGCTCGGCATCGCCATTCCCGAGAATGCCAACTCGATCCGCAATCTGATGCAGCTGGCCTTGCAGGTGCACGACCACGTCGTCCATTTCTATCATCTCCATGCGCTGGACTGGGTCGATGTCGTCTCCGCGCTTTCGGCCGATCCGCGCGCAACCTCGGCGCTGGCGCAGTCGATATCGAGCTGGCCGCTGTCCTCGCCCGGCTACTTCAAGGATCTGCAGACGCGCCTGAAGAAGTTCGTCGAGTCTGGACAATTGGGTCCGTTCAAGAACGGCTATTGGGGCAGCAAGGCCTATAAGCTGCCGCCCGAAGCCAACCTGATGGCTGTGGCGCATTATCTCGAAGCGCTCGATTTCCAGAAGGAGATCGTCAAGATCCACACCATCTTCGGCGGCAAGAATCCGCATCCGAACTGGCTGGTCGGCGGCGTGCCCTGTCCGATCAATGTCGACGGCACCGGCGCCGTCGGCGCCATCAACATGGAGCGGTTGAACCTGATCTCGTCGATCATCGATCAACTGATTCAGTTCAACGAGCAGGTCTACCTGCCCGACGTCGCCGCGATCGGCTCGTTCTACAAGGACTGGCTCTATGGCGGCGGCCTTTCGGGCCAGAGCGTGCTTGCCTATGGCGACGTGCCCGAACATGCCAACGACTATTCCGAGAAGAGCCTGAAGCTGCCGCGCGGCGCCATCATCAACGGCAATCTGTCCGAAGTGTTTCCGGTCGATCACACCAATCCCGACGAGATCCAGGAGTTCGTGGTGCACTCCTGGTACAAATATCCCGATGAGACCAAGGGCCTGCATCCCTGGGACGGCATCACCGAGCCGAACTACGTGTTGGGCCCTAAGGCGAAGGGCACCAAGACTGCGATCGAGGAGCTCGACGAGGGCGGCAAATATTCGTGGATCAAGGCGCCGCGCTGGAAAGGGCACGCGATGGAGGTCGGCCCGCTGGCGCGCTGGGTCGTCGGCTATGCGCAGAACAAGGCCGAGTTCAAGGATCCCGTCGACAAGTTCCTGAAAGATCTGAACCTGCCGACGTCGGCGCTGTTCTCGACTCTCGGCCGCACCGCGGCGCGCGCGCTCGAGTCGGTCTGGGCCGGCCGCCAGATGCGCTATTTCCAGGACAAGCTCATCGCCAACATCAAGGCTGGCGACAGTTCGACCGCCAATGTCGACAAGTGGAAGCCGGAGAGCTGGCCGAAGGAGGCCAAGGGCGTCGGCTTCACCGAGGCGCCGCGCGGCGCGCTGGCGCACTGGATCAAGATCAAGGACACCAAGATCGACAATTACCAGTGCGTGGTGCCGACCACCTGGAACGGCTCGCCGAGGGATCCCAAGGGCAACATCGGCGCCTTCGAGGCCTCGCTGATGAACACGCCGATGGTCAATCCCGAGCAGCCCCTGGAGATCCTGCGCACGATCCATTCTTTCGATCCGTGCTTGGCCTGTTCGACTCACGTCATGAGCCCGGACGGCCAGGAGCTCGCCAAGGTCAAGGTCAGGTAGGAGGCGGTCATGATGGATGCTGTTGCTCCCGGCGCGGACGCAAGGCCGGACCTCGCGGCGATCGCAGCCGACGCGTCCGGGGAACGGGCGGTGGGCCGACCCACCGTCTATGTCTACGAAGCGCCGGTGCGGATCTGCCATTGGGTGAACGCGTTTTCCATCATCGTGCTGATGGTGACGGGCTATCTGATCGGAACGCCGCTCCCGACGGTCGCGGGTGAGGCGTCCGACAATTTCGTGATGGGTTACATCCGCTTCGCCCATTTCGCGGCGGGGCAGGTGCTCGCGGTATTTTTCCTCACGCGGATCCTGTGGGCCTTCGTCGGCAACCACCACTCCCGGCAGATCTTCTACATTCCCGTGCATCGCAAGCAGTTCTGGAAGGAAGTGCTGCACGAGATCCGCTGGTACGCGTTCCTGGAGCGCGAGCCGAAGATGTATGTCGGCCATAATCCGCTGGCGCAGACCGCGATGTTCACCGGCTTTACGCTGTTCGTGGCCTTCATGATCGTCACCGGCTTTGCGCTCTATTCGGAAGGCCAGGGTATCGACAGCTGGCAGCACAAGCTGTTTGGCTGGGTGTTTGCGATTTGGCCGAACAGCCAGGACGTTCACACCTGGCATCATCTCGGCATGTGGGCGCTGGTGACGTTCGTGATGGTGCACATCTACGCGGCGATCCGCGAAGACATCATGTCACGCCAGAGCATCATCTCCTCGATGGTGTCCGGCGAGCGGCAATTCCGCGACTGAAAATGGGAACGTGACCGATGCCGACATCTTCGCAAGACCGCATCCTGGTGCTCGGCATCGGTAACATCTTGTGGGCTGACGAAGGCTTCGGCGTGCGCGTGGTGGAAGAGTTCCACCGCCGCTACGCCGTGCCTGACAACGTCACCATCCTCGACGGCGGCACGCAGGGGCTCTACCTCGTCAACTATCTGGAAGAGGCCGACCGCCTGATCGTGTTCGACGCCATCGACTACGGCCTCGAGCCCGGCGAGTTGAAGCTGGTGCGCGACGACGAGGTGCCGCGTTTCACCGGCGCCAAGAAGATGAGCCTGCATCAGACCGGCTTCCAGGAAGTGATCAGCGCGGCCGATTTGCTCGGCAGATGCCCGAAGCATCTGGTGCTGATCGGCTGCCAGCCGCTCGATCTGGAAGACTGGGGTGGGCCGCTGACGGCGCCGGTGCGCGACCAGATCGCGCCCGCGATCGATGTCGCCTGCCGGATCTTGGCCGAGTGGGGCGTCGTGGTGAGCCGCCGCAGCGTGCCCCTGGCGGACACCGAGCGGTTGCTCGCCAATGACATCGACCACGCCAATTACGAGATGCGGCCGGCCTGAGCGGCCGGCCCTTTTGGAGCAAATGCGATGTGCCTCGGCCTGCCGATGACGATCGTCGACACTGACGGAATATCGGCGCTGTGCGAGTTTCGCGGCGAGCAGCGTCGCGTCTCCATGCTGCTGCTCTCCAACCCGCCGGTCGGTGCGCATGTGCTGGTCTATATCGATACTGCGATCCGGCTTTTGGACGAGGACGAGGCGCGCCTGATCGGTGCTGCGATCGACGGGCTCGGTGCTGCCCTCGACGGCGAGGATTGCGACCGCTTTTTCGCCGATCTGATCGGCCGCGAGCCGCAGCTTCCCCCACACCTCCGGTCTGAATAAGCGAGCACCCTGCCGCCTTGATCTCCGCGGGGCGCCGGATCCGCGGCGCGCAGCCGGGTGCGGCCTGGAAGCCATCTTTCTATCTGCAAAGATAGATTCCATTGAAGCTGGAAAGTATCTTGGCATTGAGGCATGCGACGCGCCGGGTCTCAGAAAAGAAATGATATAGATCAATTAGATAGCTGAAGAAATCTGCTGGAATATCCTGGCATGTGCCTTGCTAACCCTATGCCGAGCAAAATCATAAGCTTGTCAGGGGAGGTCTGATGGAATTCCAGGTGGGGAAGCAGGATCTGACGCGGTACGGCCTGCTTGAGGTCAATGCCGCGACGGTCGATCATTTTCTCGGCGCGGCCGACGAGGCCGGTGCGGTTGCGGTGCTGCTGTCGGCGGGCGATCCCAATCGTTTCCCGGAGGCAATCGATGTCGCCGTGGTGCTGCCGGAGTTGATCACCGCGTTCAACGGCCGGCTGCGCGGCGCGATCATCGCCCGCGACGACGAGCGCGCGCTCGGCGAGCGCTTTGGCGTGCGCGTGCAGCCGACGCTGATCCTCGTTGCCAAGTGCGAGACGCTGGGTCTGATCGCCAAGATCCAGGACTGGTCGGTCTATATCGACCGCATCAAAACCCTGATCGACCGCCCGCGCGGGCAAACCGCCGCGGTTGCCGTCACCATCGTTCCCCAGCATCGCGCGCAAGGTGTCGAGCTATGAAGGTCGGATTCTGGGATGCGCCTGAGGGCGCCGAGCAACCGGTCAGCGTGTTTCCGATCGGCGAGGAAAGTCTCAATGCGTCGAAAGGCAGCCTGACGGCGGCCGGAGCGCTGGCAAAGCTTGCAACGCTCGACAGCGCCGAGCTCGCCAGCAGCTGCCCCAATGCGGTCGCGCTGCTCTCGAAGATCGCTGAGGCCATCGCCGGCCAGAAGGCGGATGCGCCGACGCAGCTGTTCCGGCTCGCCAATCTCAACGAGCTCGAGAGTAAGCTCATCGCCGACGTGCTCGGCGAAGGCGAGGTCGGCGGCGTCGTTGCCTTGCCCGACGGATCGCTGGCTCAGATCCAGGAGTCAGTCCTGGCAGGGATCTGGCGCGTGCGGCTCGAGACCGACGCCACATCCGAATATCTCGAGATCGGCTCCGTCCCGGAAATCGTCAGGCGCGCGGCGGCCGACCTGACAGCCGCCGATTTCGAGATCGGGCAGGTGCCGGAGGGCGCGATGAACGTGCTGCCCGTGCTCGCCGAGATCCGCGAGCGGGCCTTGGCCTGGCGGCCCGGCCTCCGCTCGCAGATCATCAACTTCACGCTGCTGCCGATGAGCCCGGTGGACATGAGCTTCCTGCAGGACACGATCCGCAACGGGCCGATCCAACTGGTGTCGCGCGGCTACGGCACCTGCCGCGTGCTGTCGACGGGTATCCGCAATGTCTGGTCGGTGCAGTTCTTCAACGCCATGGACACGATCATCCTCGATACGCTCGAAGTCGGCGGCGTGCCGACCGTTGCGCTGGCCGCGGACGAGGATTTCGAGGACTCCGCCGAGCGGCTGCAGGAAATCATCGAGGCCTATTTCAAATGAGCGCCTTCGAAAATTTCGGCGTACGCCAGGACGTCACCGAGGCGACGCGGCTGGAATGCGGCATCTGCTGGACGGTTTACGATCCCGCCGACGGCGACGACGTCGCGCAGATCGCCCCCGGCACGCCGTTCGCGGCGTTGCCGGAAGAGTGGCACTGCCCGAACTGCGACGCGCCGAAATCCAAATTCATGGCGATCGAAGCATGACCGGGAGCGCGCCAAATCCAGAGGCCGACGCCGCGGCGTGGGGCGAGCTTCTGGCCGAAGGCTACCGGGAGATCGGCGATCGCGCGATGCGCGATCTGCCGATCTACAACGATGCGCTCGGCGTCGAGGCGGTTGGGTTCCGCCGGTTCAATGGCTCGTTCGTCGGCATCATGGTCACGCCGTGGTTCATGAACGTGGTGATGCCAACGAGCGCTATGCGGGAGAGGTCGGGCACGAGCTTACGATTCCGCTTTCCCGCGGGCGACATCGAGTTCAGCGTCAGTGAGATCGGGCAGATGGGTCGGATCGCAAGCTGCTCGCTGTTCTCGCCCATGTTCGAATTTGCCGACATGGCGGCCGCGCGGGCGACGGCCGAGGCGGCGCTTGCCGAGTTGATGCTGCCCGCGGACAGCGAGGAGGCGGCTCGCCATCGCGAACCCGCGACAACCCCGATCGATCGGCGTAACTTCCTGCGCGGTGCCCTGACGGAGCGGCGCGAATGAGCCTGGCCTTTCGCAACGAGATCGACATTACGGTCTGGCTCGCCGGCGGCGTGATCGCCGACGTCGCGATCCAGCCGCGCAGCCGGCCGCCGTTGACGCGGCTGTTCGCCGGGAAGCCCGCAGCGTCGCTGTTTCCGGTGCTGCCACGGCTGTTCTCGCTTTGCTCGGTGGCCCATCAGGTGGCGTTCCTGTCGGCGATTGAGGCCGCGCAAGGGCGGCAAGCGACGCCGGCGACGGCGCGCTGTCGCCTCACCGCGGTCGTTGCCGAGCGTCTGACCGAGTTGCTGCGCAGCCTGTTCGTCGGTCGGCTCGCGCTCGACGGCGCAAGCGCGGCTGCCGTGCGCGGCATGATGCAGGCGACCACCGTTCTCGGAGGCGCCAGCGAGGGCGTGTCGGAAGCCTTGCGGCGCGAGGCCGTGGCACAGATCAAGACCGCGCTCTCGGGCCTGGGGATTGCAGGCGAAGGTCAGGCTCTCGTGCCCGGCAGTGTGCTCGCTGTCCATATCGAACGCTGCGAGGGTGAGGGGTTGTCCCCGTCGTCAGTCGAGCCATCATTCCTGACGGCGGCTGACGATCTCGACGTCATTGCGCGCCTGCTCGCGGGCGGGGCTGCCTATTCCGACGCGCCGGAGCTCGGCGGCAGGATTCCGGAAACCGGTGTCTGGGCGCGATGGGCGCGGCGCGAATCCGTCTCGCCGGAGGCTGGGCCGGCCGCGCGACTCGAAGCGCGCATCGCCGAAATTGCACGGCTCTGCGCCTGGCTCGATCGCGGCGGCGAAGATCTCGACGATGGCGCCGTCGCGACCCATCGGCTCGGTGCAGGCGAGGGCGCCGCCGCGGTCGAATGTGCACGGGGCCGGCTCTACCACGCCGTGGTGCTGGACGAGGAGAGCCGCATCGTCAAATTCGAATTCCTGGCGCCGACCGAATGGAATTTCCACGCCCGTGGACCGCTGGTCCGCAGCCTGAAGGGCGCGGTGCTGACTGCCGGCCGGCGCGGCCAGGACGCAGTTCGCGCGCTGGTCGGTGCGTTCGATCCCTGCGTCGGCTTCAAGCTCGACTTCCGCGAGGTGGGCCATGCATGAGATGGCGCTCTGTGAAGGCATCATCGGCATCGTTGAGGAGGAGGCGCGCAAGCGCTCCTTCGCCAAGGTCAACGTCGTCTGCCTTGAGATCGGTGCGCTCAGCCATGTGGCGCCGGAGGCAATGAAATTCTGCTTCGAGGCCGTCGCGGCACGGACCATCGCGCGCGGCGCAAGGCTCGAGATCATCGCGACACCGGGTACGGCCTGGTGCATAGCCTGTTCAGCGAGCGTCGAGATCAAGCAACGTTACGAGCCGTGCCCCTCCTGCGGCGGCTATCAATTGCAGGTGACGGGCGGGGAAGAGATGCGCGTCAGAGAACTGGAGGTCGATTGATGTGTACGGTCTGTGGCTGCAGCGACGGCAAGGCGTCTGTCGAACACGCGCATGATCATCACCATGATCATGGTCACGGCGGACACCATCATCATCACGGTCACGGGCACAGCCACGACCATGACCATGTTCACGGTCACCACCATGACCACGCCGATGGTGAGACGGGCTTGCTCGATTGCGGCGCCAATCCGGCAGGTCAAGTGATTGCCGGCATGAGCAGCGAGCGCATCATCCAGGTCGAGCGCGACATTCTCGGCAAGAACGACCGCCTCGCCGCCGACAATCGTGCGCGCTTCCAGGCCGACGAGGTGCTCGCCTTCAACCTGGTGTCAAGCCCGGGCGCCGGAAAGACCTCGCTGCTGGTTCGCGCAGTCTCGGAACTGAAGGACAGTTTCCCGATCGGCGTGATCGAGGGCGATCAGCAAACCTCCAACGATGCCGAACGTATCCGCGCCACCGGCGTCGCGGCGATCCAGGTCAACACCGGCAAGGGTTGCCACCTCGATGCGGCCATGGTCGGCCAGGCCTATGACCGGCTGCCCTGGCTCAACGGCGGCCTTCTCTTCATCGAGAATGTCGGCAACCTCGTGTGTCCGGCCGCGTTCGATCTCGGCGAAGCCTGCAAGATCGTGGTGTTCTCAACCACCGAGGGCGAGGACAAGCCGCTCAAATATCCCGATATATTTGCGGCCTCGTCGTTAATGCTGATCAACAAGATCGATCTTGCGCCGGTTCTTGATTTCGACCTCGCCAGGACCGTCGAATATGCGCGGCGAGTCAACCCTGGGATCGAGGTCATGACGGTGTCGGCGCGTACGGGCGAGGGGTTCTCGGCCTTCTATGCCTGGATCCGCAGGCGCTGGGCGAAAGCGAAGCAGTCCGAGATGGCGGCGCAGGGATGACGATGGACCGCGGGACGAGCGCAGCGGTGAGGAGACTGCGTCTGCACGTGCGCGGCGCGGTGCAGGGCGTCGGCTTCCGCCCCTATGTCTACGGCCTCGCCACGCGCTATCGTCTCGGCGGTTTCGTCGCCAACGATCCCCATGGGGTCGTCATCGAGGTCGAGGGTGAACGCGCCGCCGACTTTGTCAAGGCGCTGCCGCTGGAGAAGCCGCCGCTCGCCCGCATCGACGACATCTCGGTGCATGCGGTCGGTGCGATCGCAAGCGAGCAGTTCTGCATTCGCGCCAGCGAGCAGGGCCGGGTGTCGACGCGCATCGTCGCGGATGCTGCGACCTGCAAGGAATGCCTGCGCGAGCTGTTCGATCCGAAAAGCCGCTTTTATCACTATCCCTTCATCAACTGCACCCATTGCGGTCCGCGCTACACCATTGCCGAGCGGCTGCCGTATGACCGTGCGGCCACGGCCATGAAGCGCTTTGCGATGTGCAGAGCCTGTGCGGACGACTACGCCAACCCTGGCAGCCGCCGTTTCCATGCCGAGGCGATCGCCTGCCCGGATTGCGGCCCGAAGCTCAGCCATGAAATCGCGGACATTGCTGCCGCGATTGCCACTGGCAAGATTGTCGCGATCAAGGGGCTCGGCGGCTATCAGCTGCTCTGCGATGCCCGCGACGATGAGGTCGTGTGCCGGCTGCGGCAGCGCAAGCAGCGCGACCAGAAGCCTTTTGCCGTCATGGTCCCAGCGGTGGACGCAGTCGCGGATATCGCCGACGCCGATAGCACGGAGCTCGCGTTGCTCGAGAGCTCGCCGCGGCCGATCGTGCTGATGCGCTCGCGCGAACGGCTGGCACCGGCCATCGCACCGGAGCTGTCCCGTCTCGGCGTGATGCTGCCGGTTGCCCCCCTGCATCATCTGATCTTCGATGGCCTGAACACAGCGCATGCGCTCTCCGGAGAGAGCTGGGCGATCGTCGCCACCAGCGCCAATCCCGGCGGCGAGCCGCTTCTGATCGACAATCGCGAGGCCGAGCGACGTCTAGCCGGCATTGCCGACCTCGTCGTCACTCATGACCGCGACATCGTCACCCGCGCCGATGATTCCGTGGCGGCGGTCGTCTCGGGCCGGATCCAATTCATCCGCCGCGCCCGCGGCTATGTCCCCGAGCCGGTCCGCTTGGTGCGGTCCGTGCCGCCGATCCTCGCAGTCGGTGGCGCATTGAAATCGACCGTGACGGTCACGCGCGGCAACGAAGCCTTCGTCTCCCAGCACATCGGCGACCTCGACACGGCGGAAGGCGTCCGCTTCTTCGAGGAGACGGTGCAGCACCTGCTGTCGACGCTCGACGTCGAGCCGGTGATTGTTGCCCATGATCTGCATCCGAACATGGCCTCGACGCGCTTTGCCGAGACCCGCGGCAACCGGCTGATCGCGGTCCAGCACCATCATGCCCATGCGGCCGCCGTGCTGGCGGAACATGGCAGCGCAGGACCGGCGCTGGCGCTGGTGCTCGACGGTTTCGGCCACGGCAGCGACGGCGGCAATTGGGGCGGCGAGCTGCTCGCCTGCGACGGCGCGCATTTCCGGCGGCTCGGCCATCTGGCGCCGATGAAGATGCCGGGCGGCGATCGCGCCGCGCGTGAACCCTGGCGCATGGGCGCGAGCGTGCTGCATGGCCTCGGGCAAGGCGATGTCATCGCAACGCGGTTCAAGTCGCAACCGCAGGCCTTGCGCCTTGGCGCCATGCTGGACCAGCCGGGCGTGCCGGCGACGACCAGCGCCGGCCGGCTGTTCGATGCGGCGGCGGGGCTGTTGGGGCTCTGCCCGGTGCAGAGCTACGAGGGCGAAGCCGCAATGAAGCTGGAAGCGCTGGTGCGCAGCCCCCACATCGCGCAAGACGGCTGGATCATCGAGCGCGGCGTTCTCTCGCTGGCTCCATTGTTCGAACGCCTGGCCGCGCGCATCGATCCGGTCGAAGGCGCCGAGCTGTTCCACGGTACGCTGGCCGCGGCCTGCGTCGATTGGATCGGCCGGACGGCGCGCGCGACCGGCATCAGCAGCGTCGCCCTGAGCGGCGGCTGCTTTCTCAATGCGATCCTGTCGGAGGAGATCGTTCGCGGCTGCATCGCGGCCGGCCTCTCGCCGCTGCTGCCGCGCCAGATGCCGCCCAATGACGGTGGCCTCAGCCTGGGCCAGGCCTGGATTGCCGCGCTAACACTTCTCGAACAGCAAGATCTGGAAGGAACCGCCTGATGTGTCTCGCGATACCGGCCGAGGTCACGAAACTCCTGCCCGACGAGATGGCCATCGTCTCGATCGACGGCGTCAGCAAGGAGATCTCGGTCGCCCTGATCGAGAATCTCGCAGTGGGGGACTACGTGATCATCCATGTCGGCTATGCCCTGACCAAGATCGATCCGGAAGAGGCGCGGCGGACGCTCGAATTGTTGCGCGAACTGAGCGTCGAGGGACAGGGAGTGGCGTCATGAAATATGCCGACGAGTTTCGCGACAAGGAGATCGCGCTCGGCCTTGCGAAGGCGATACGCGTCGAGGCTCATCCCGAACGACCCTATCGTTTCATGGAGTTCTGCGGCGGCCACACCCATGCGATATCGCGCTACGGCCTGGAAGACATGCTGCCGAACAACGTGCGGATGATCCATGGTCCCGGCTGCCCGGTCTGCGTACTACCGGCCGGGCGCATCGACATGGCGATCCGGCTTGCGGAGCGCAGCGAGATCATCCTGTGCGTCTATGGCGACCTGATGCGCGTTCCGGGCTCGCAAGGAGCGTCGCTCCTGAAGGCGAAGGCGCGGGGCGCCGATATCCGCATGGTCTATTCCACCATCGACGCGATCAGGATCGCGGAAGAGAACCCGGAGCGCGAGATCGTATTCTTCGCCATCGGCTTCGAGACCACGACGCCGCCGACCGCGGTGATGATCCGGCTGGCCGAGAAGAAGCAGCTTTCGAACTTCAGCGTGTTCTGCAATCACGTGCTGACCCCGCCGGCGATGCAGAACATTCTGGAAAGCCCCGATATCCGCAGCATCGGCCGCGTCGAAATCGACGGCTTCGTCGGGCCGGCGCATGTCTCGACCATCATCGGCACCGCGCCTTACGAGTTCTTCGCCGAAGAGTTCGGCAAGCCGGTGGTGATCTCGGGCTTCGAGCCGCTCGACATGATGCAGGCGATCCTGATGCTGGTGCGTCAGGTCAACGAGCACAGGCACGAGGTCGAGAACCAGTACAGCCGCGCGGTGACGCGCGACGGCAATCTGCGCGCCAAGGAGGAGGTTTCCGACATCTTCGAGCTGCGAGACCAGTTCGAATGGCGCGGGCTCGGGCAGGTTCCCTATAGCGGGCTGAAGCTGAAGCGCGCTTACGCCAAATACGATGCCGAGGTCCGCTTCGGCATGAACGAGCTTCGCGTCGACGACAATCCCGCGTGCGAATGTGGCGCCATCCTGCGCGGCGTGAAGAAGCCGGTCGACTGTAAGCTGTTCGGCACCGTCTGCACGCCGGAGACGGCGATGGGATCCTGCATGGTGTCCTCGGAAGGCGCTTGCGCCGCGCATTGGACCTACGGCCGCTTCCGCGACCATCAGCAGAGGCGGGCGTCATGAAGGCCTATCAGCGCAAGCTCGATATCAAGAACGGCTGCGTCGACCTGTCCCACGGCTCGGGCGGCCGCGCCATGGCGCAGTTGATTTCGGGGCTGTTCCACGAAGCCTTCGGCAATGAGTGGCTGGCGCGCGGCAATGATCAATCTGCTTTCGACGTCGGCGCCGGGCGGATGGTGATGACGACCGACGGCTACGTGGTCTCACCGCTGTTCTTTCCGGGCGGCAATATCGGCTCGCTCGCGGTCCATGGCACTGTCAACGACATCGCGATGGCCGGCGCCAAGCCGCTCTATCTCTCGGCAAGTTTCATCATCGAGGAGGGGTTTCGCTTCTCCGACCTCAAGATGATCGCGGAGTCCATGGGTGAAGCCGCGCGCACGGCCGGTGTCCACATCATCACCGGCGACACCAAGGTGGTCGAGCGCGGCAAGGCTGATGGCCTGTTCATCTCGACCGCCGGCGTCGGTGTTGTGCCTGACGGGCTCGATCTTTCGGCCGAGAACGCGCGCGTCGGCGATCGCGTGCTGATCTCGGGCACCCTCGGCGATCACGGCGTCGCCATCATGTCCAAGCGGCAGAACCTCGCTTTCGAGACCGAGATCGTCTCGGATTCGGCGTCGTTGAACGATCTCGTCGCGCAGATGGTGCACGCCGGTGGCCGTGGCATCCGCCTGATGCGCGATCCCACCCGCGGCGGGCTTGCCGCCACGTTGAACGAGATCGCCCAGCAGTCGGACCTCGGCTTCCACCTCCAGGAGGAAGCGATTCCGGTGAAGCCGGGCGTTGCTGCGGCGTGCGAGCTGCTCGGGCTCGATCCGCTGTATGTCGCCAACGAAGGTAAGCTGGTCGCGATCGTCGCGCCGGAGGCGGCGAAAGCGGTGCTGGCAGCGATGCGCGCGCATCCGCTCGGTCGCGACGCCGCCGATGTCGGCGAGGCCGTCGCCGACGACCACCATTTCGTGCAGATGGCGACGAGTTTTGGCGGCGGACGAATCGTCGACTGGCTGTCGGGCGAGCAACTACCCCGGATCTGCTGAGGCCTACGATGCGCATTCTGCTCCTGTCGCATTCCTTCAACAGCCTGACACAGCGTCTTCATGTCGAACTGCGCGAGCGGGGCCACGAGGTCTCGGTCGAGCTCGACATCCATGCCGACGTCACGCGGGAGAGCGTGACGCTGCATCGGCCCGATCTGGTGATCGCGCCGTTTCTCAAGCGGGCGATCCCCGACGACGTCTGGCGCAAGGTGTGCTGCCTGGTCGTGCATCCCGGCCCGCCCGGCGACCGTGGGCCCGCGGCGCTCGACTGGGCCATTCTCGAGGGGGCGACCGAGTGGGGCGTCACGGTGCTGCAGGCGGATGGCGAGTTCGATGCCGGTCCGGTCTGGGCTTTTCGCACGTTTCCGATGCGGCGCGCTCCGAAGTCCAGCATTTACCGCAATGAGGTCACCTCATGCGCAGTCGAATCGGTGCTGGAAGCCATCGACGCGATCGAAGCGGGATGTCCGACGCCGCAGCCGATGTGCAAGGGCGACGCCCGCATTCGCGTGCGCGGACCGTGCCATCAGGCGGACCGGGCGATCGACTGGCAGCACGACACGACCGAGACCGTGCTGCGCAAGATCAACAGCGCCGACGGCATGCCGGGGCTGGTCGACAGCCTGTTCTTTCAGGATGTCCGGCTGTTCGACGCCCATGAAGCGCGAGATGTCATCGGTGTGCCCGGTACGGTCGTGGCGCAGTGCGACGGGGCCCTGGCCCGCGCGACGATCGATGGCGCGGTGTGGATCGGACATGTGCGGCAGCTTGCGCCGAAGAGCCTGAAGCGGTCCGCGGCAAAGGTTTTCGCCGAGCAAGCAGCGAACCTGCCGCGGCGGCCGGATTGCGGCTATGCTCCCGTTCAATATCGCGAGCATGGTGAGGTCGGCGAGTTGCAGTTCTCCTTCTACAACGGCGCGATGGCGACGGACGACTGTGAAGCGTTGCTCGATGCCTACCGCGCCGCGCTGGCTCGCCCGACCAAGGTGCTGCTCCTGACCGGCGGTTTCGACTATTGGTCGAACGGCATTCACCTGGCCGAAATCGAGGCCGCGGACAGCGCGGCCGACGAATCCTGGCGCAACATCAACGCCATCGACGACTTGGCCCGCGCCATCATCGAGACCACCGACCGCCTGGTGATATCAGTCATTCGCGGCAATGCAGGAGCTGGCGGCGTGTTCCTCAGCCTGGCGGCCGACGAGGTCTGGGCCGGCGACCAGATCGTGCTCAATCCGCATTACAAGGACATGGGCAATCTGTTCGGCTCCGAATATTGGACCTACCTGTTGCCGCGTCGCGCCGGCGCCGAGAGCGCGACTAGGATCACGCAGTGCCGGCTGCCGATGGGCATCGCCGAGGCGCAGCGCCTCGGGATCGTCGACCGCGTCCTCGCACGCGACGAGCTCGCGCGCGAGAGTCTCGTGAAGCTCGCTGCCGCTGCAGGTGCGGATCGAGGTTTCGCCGCGCGTCTCGCCGACAAGCAAGGGCGCCGCGCGGCGGACGAGGCCGAAAAGCCCCTGCAGGCCTATCGCGACGAGGAGCTGCGGCGGATGAGGCTCAATTTCTACGGCTTCGATCCGAGCTACCATGTCGCCCGCTACAACTTCATCCACAAGGTGCCGAAGTCGCGTACGCCGCTGACTATCGCCAACCACCGGTCGCGGCGGACGGCCGAGCGACCTGGATCCATGGTGGTGCCCTCATGAGCGTGCTGGGAACCGTTCTCGTCATCGACGACGAAATCCGTTCGCAGGAAGCGCTGCGACGCGTGCTCCGCGAGGATTTCGAGGTGCTCTGCGCCGGCAGCGCAGCAGACGCGGAAAAATTGCTGGAAGGCGAGATCGTCCACGCCATCCTCTGCGACCAGCGTATGCCGCATGAATCAGGTGTCAGCTTCCTCAAGCGGGTTCGGGAACTCTGGCCTGACCCGGTGCGGATGATCATTTCGGGCTATTCCGATTCCGAAGACATTATCGCCGGTCTCAACGAGGCCGGCATCTATCAGTACATCACGAAGCCGTGGCAGCCGGACAAGCTCATCGATATCGTCAAGGAGGCGGTTCAGCTCTACCGCCTGCAAAAGGAGACGGAGACCGCCGGCGTCGACGTCAAGGCGACGCCCGAGCACATCAAGAAGGTCGTCTCGGTCAAGCGCGGGGTTGCCAAGCAGCTCTACGATTTCGACCGCATCGTGCATTCCCCGGAAAGCCCGATGCACAGGGTGATCGAGCTCGGCAAGCGCGCCGCGGACTACGACATCTCCGTGCTCATCACGGGCGAGTCCGGGACCGGAAAGGAGCTGCTCGCGCGCGCCATTCACTACGGCTCGGCGCGCGCCAACAAGGCATTCGTGGTCGAGAACTGCGGCGCATTGCCGGACGAGCTGCTCGAAAGCGAGCTGTTCGGCTGCAAGAAGGGCGCTTTCACCGGCGCCTACCAAGACCGCATCGGCCTGTTCGAGGTCGCCGACGGCGGCACGATCTTCCTCGACGAGATCGGCGAGACCTCGCCGGCGTTCCAGGTCAAGCTGTTGCGGGTGTTGCAGGAGAGCGAGATCCGCCCGCTCGGCGCGCAGCGGGTGCGCAAGGTCGACGTCCGCGTGGTCGCGGCGACCAACCGGGACCTCGAGGCGGAGGTCGAGGCGGGCCGCTTCCGGCGCGATCTCTATTATCGTCTGGCGGCGTTCCCGGTCCACATGCCGGCACTGCGGGAGCGCCCGATGGACGTTCCCCTGATCGCGGAAGGGGTGCTGTCCTCCGTCAAGGCCTCGTTCAATCGGCCTGGCCTGCGCTTTGCAGCTTCCGCCCTCGACGCCTTCGTCAAATACCATTGGCCGGGCAATGTGCGCGAGCTTCAGAACGAGATCCAGCGCATGGCTGTTCTGGCCGATGCCGACGAATTGCAGGCCCCGCCGCCGCTCGGGCGGCGGAACGCCAGACAGCCGGCGGCGCAGGTCCATGGCAAGCTGAACGGTTCGGCGAGCCTCAAGGACAAGGTGGAGGATCTCGAGAAGTCGGTTATCATCGCCTATCTGGAGCGGTACGAAGGCAATATCAGTCGGGTCGCGAGCGAGCTCGGGTTGTCGCGCGTCGGTCTAAGGAACAAGCTGTCCAGGTATGATCTGAGAAAAAATGCCAAAGGCGACGCATTCCCCTGAAGCCGGCGAGACCGAATCGCTGCTCAAGCTGATCACCAATCGCGAGACGATCGAGTTCGATCCCGAGCGCGAGGGCGCCTGGATCGAAGTCATCCGCAAGATGGACGAGGTCTATTCCGACCTCCTGCGCTACGAGGTCGACCTCGAGCACAAGAATGCGGAGCTCGAGGAAGCGCAGGCTTTTGTCACCAACGTCATCGAATCCGTCTCCGACATCCTCATCGTCTGCGACGCAAAGGGGCTGATGCAGCAGGTTAATTCCGCGTTCCAGCACACCCTCGGGCGTGGTGTCGCGGACATCGTCGGCAGGAACATCGCTGATGTCATCGTCGACGCCGACAATGCAAGGCTGGTGCCGCTGTTGAAGCCGCGCGGCGCCTCCGACGTGGTCGATGGCGAGCTGCGGTTTTCGAGTGAGGGCGGCAGCTCCGACCTGTTCGCCATCAACAGTTCACCCCGCCATGATCACCGCGGCCGTTTCATCGGCGTGGTGCTGACGGGGCGTCCGATCGGCGAACTTCGCCGCGCCTACGAGGCGCTGCACAAGGCGCATCACGAGTTACAGCGCGCGCAGCGGCAGCTGGTCGAGCAGGAGAAGATGGCGAGCCTCGGCCGGCTCGTCGCCGGCGTCGCGCACGAACTGAACAACCCGATCAGCTTCGTCTATGGCAACATCCATACCCTGATGCGCTATCGCACCGCGATCGTCGCCTATCTCGACGCGGTTCACGGCAAGGGCGAGGCCGGCGATCTCCCGGCGCAAAGGAAGAGCCTGCGTATCGACGAGATCCTCGAGGACTTCGGTCCGCTGATCGAAGGCACGATGGAAGGCGCGGTCCGTATCAGCGAGATCGTGAAGAATTTGCGCCGGCTGTCCTTCAGCAAGCTCGGCGAAGTCGAACGCGTCAATATCGAGCGCCTCATCAACACCGCGGTGCTGTGGGCCGTGCGTACCAAGCAGGTGCGCATCGATTTGCAGATGGAGGTCGAGCCGGAGCTTTGGATCTCAGGTAATGAGGGGCAGTTGCACCAGGTGATCGTCAATCTCGTCGAGAACGCCGTCGATGCGATGCGCGGCACCGAGTTGCCGCGGCTCATCGTCTCCGCCGCACGCGAGGGCAACGAGATCGTGTTCAAGATCTCGGACAACGGTCCGGGCATCGACAAGGATCATCTCAGTCATATTTTCGAGCCGTTCTTCACCACAAAGCGCGTCGGCGAGGGCACCGGGCTCGGTCTGTGGATCAGCTACGGTATCGTCCGCGAGCACGGCGGCGAGCTGTGTGCCACCAACGAGCCGGGCGGGGGCGCGACGTTCTCCTTCGCGCTGCCGGCAACGTAGGCGCCTGACCGCAATCATCCAGGCGAGCGAGGCGCTGCCAAGCTGAGCGTCGGATCGTTCTTCCGAAAGTGATGGGCTGGATAGCTCGTATCGCGGCGGCATGGTCCGATGACGATGCTGCTCGAAATTGTCTTTGTAACATAAGGCCGTTGCCGGACTTCTGCGAAGTCGCTCGGCCGTCCGCGCGAAAGCGGGCCGCGCCACGTCGGCACAACGCGAGACCACAGATCCGCGTCGTCATGCCCCTCATGCGCGAACGCAGCGCGTCATCGGGTTATCATCGGCCGCACCAGATCAAATCACAGGATGACCGCACGGATGTACTGTTCGATATGATGCCATGATAGTTCCATGGGGATGGCGTCTGATGGCTTATACAATTCTGGCATTTATTGCTGGTTGCGTTGGGAATGTCAGCCTCGAATGAAATTGCGGATTCCGGGCTGGCGTGCCTTGTGCTTGTGCTCCGATTCCTAAAGCGCTGTGGCCATCGCTCGCCGGTTCCGAGAGAGTTTCAGTCTCCCCAAATTATTTCCGATCGCGTCTTGCTCTTTTCCATCGGTTGCGACATTCTGTCTTTGCACATACGGGTAGTGCATGGGGAATAGGGGAATGTTGGCTGGCGAATGTGAATGACGCTCCTTTATTGTCTCGCGCCCGTCACGAACCAGGCTGAGTAGTAACGACTCGCCATAGTTCGCATCGCGGCACCTCCACTCAATCAACAGAAGACGCTTCGCAGGAAGCCCGGCCGGCCGATCCAAGACGACGGCGGCGATTGCCTGCGCCCGGAGATCTGTTGGGAGGCTGTCCGCAATGGCAGTCGGGCATCACCGGCGGCAAGCTGTGTGATTGAGGGACCGTTATCCACGAAACCGGCCAACGCCAGATCCCCAGACGTGGTCTGAGTTGCGTCAGCGTGATCTGAGATCAACTGCCGGTTCGGGGGAGGCGAAAATGCCCAATACGACAAACGTCAGCAACACCACGATTTCGCTCACAGACGGCAGCAGCCTGATCGTCACCGGCACCAATGATACGGTGCTGGTGAATTCCGGATGGGTGGAGCTGAATACTCCCGGGGGAACGATCACCGTCAACGGGACGAACGATACGCTGTCGATTGCGAGCGCGGGCAGTTCGGCCGTGATGAACGGTAGCGGGGCCGTGGTGACGCTGAGTGCGAGCCAGGACACGGTGACGCTGACTGGCAGCAACGAGACCGTCACGGTAGCGGCCGGAGCGACCAATGCCAAGGTGACGCTGAACGGGACGGGTAGCACGGTGTCGGGGCAGTCCGGGACGACGGTGGTTCTGACCGGAATAGGCAACGTGGCGACGGTGGTCGGCGACAGCGACTACGTGACGCTCGCGGGTGCGAGCGAGACGGTGACTCTGGTGGGCACGAGCGATTACGTGACGCTGAGCGGAGATTACATCACGCTGAACACGTCGGCCGCGCGCACTGTGACGATGACCGGCTATAGCGACACGGTGACGCTGAGCGGCACTGCGCTGACGGTGAATGTGAACGGGCTTCGTGACACGGCGACGATCCTGAGCACTGGCGCCGTCGTGTCTATCGGCGGGACGAGCGACACGGTGAATGTGTCGGGTTCGTCCGTGTCGGTTGGAGTTGCCAACGCGCCGGTGACGATTGTGGGCGACGGCAATTCGGTGGCGCTCAACAACAGCCAGGAGATCCTGACGCTGACCGGCAGCAACGAGACGCTGACGGTGAACAGCAGCTTCGACGCGGTTACGTCGACGGGCAACAGCGACGTGGTGACGGTCAATGGCTGGAACAATACGGTGACGCTGACTGGCGACAGCCACCAGGTGACGGTGAGCGGCTCGACCAACAGGGTGACGTTGAACGGCAACAACGAGACGGTCACGCTGACCGGGACGAACGGCATTCTATCGCTGAACGGCACCAGCGACGTGGTGACGGTGAGCGGCACCGGCGCGTGGGGCGCGATCACGACGACGAACGCGGCGAGCTTCACGCTCACCAACGGCTGGAGCGGAGAGACGCTCAACACCAGCGGCAGCAATGTGGCGGTGAATGCCTACTCCAACGCCTTGACGATCAACGGCAACGGCAACTCGGTGTCGGCCAATAATACCCTGGACACGGTGACGCTGAACGGGACGGGTAACACGGTGTCGGGGCAGTCCGGGACGACGGTGGTTCTGACCGGAGTAGGCAACGTGGCGACGGTGGTCGGCAACAGCGATTACGTGACGCTCGCGGGTGGAAGCGAGTCAGTGACGCTGGTGGGCACGAGCGATTACGTGACGCTGAGCGGAGATTACATCACGCTGAACACGTCGGCCGCGCGCACTGTGACGATGACCGGCTATAGCGACACGGTGACGCTGAGCGGCACTGCGCTGACGGTGAATGTGAACGGGCTTCGTGACACGGCGACGATCCTGAGCACTGGCGCCGTCGTGTCTATCGGCGGGACGAGCGACACGGTGAATGTGTCGGGTTCGTCCGTGTCGGTTGGAGTTGCCAACGCGCCGGTGACGATTGTGGGCGACGGCAATTCGGTGGCGCTCAACAACAGCCAGGAGATCCTGACGCTGACCGGCAGCAACGAGACGCTGACGGTGAACAGCAGCTTCGACGCGGTTACGTCGACGGGCAACAGCGACGTGGTGACGGTCAATGGCTGGAACAATACGGTGACGCTGACTGGCGACAGCCACCAGGTGACGGTGAGCGGCTCGACCAACAGGGTGACGTTGAACGGCAACAACGAGACGGTCACGCTGACCGGGACGAACGGCATTCTATCGCTGAACGGCACCAGCGACGTGGTGACGGTGAGCGGCACCGGCGCGTGGGGCGCGATCACGACGACGAACGCGGCGAGCTTCACGCTCACCAACGGCTGGAGCGGAGAGACGCTCAACACCAGCGGCAGCAATGTGGCTGTGAATGCCTACTCCAACGCCCTGACGATCAACGGCAACGGCAACTCGGTGTCGGTCAATAATACCCTGGACACGGTGACGCTGAACGGCAGCAACGAGACCGTGAGTCTTGGCGCCAGTGCGTACTCTGCCCTGATCAACCTCAACGGGACAGGAAGCACGGTCTCCGGGGCTGTTTCAGCATTGGCCGCGGCGGTCGTTTTGTCGGGGACCGGTAGCTCGGCTACGGTGATCGGCAACGGCTATGGCGTGACGCTTGCGGGTGCGAGCGAGACGGTGACGCTGATCGGCACCGGTGATCGACTGACGCTGAGCGGCAACTACATCACGGTGAACACGTCGGCTGCCAGCAACGTGACGCTGAGCGGGACCGGCGATGCGGTGACGCTCGGCGGCAACGGCCTGATCTTGTCGCTGGCCGGCACAAGCGACAGTGCGACACTGACGGGCAGCGGCGCCAGCGTGAGCGTCAACGGCAATCAGAACACGGTGAGCGCTTCTGGCTCGACCGTCGGGATCTCTATGGTCGCCAACGGCACGGCGACGGTGCTGGGCAATAGCGACACGATAACGATCGCCGGCAACCAGAACTTGGTGACGGTGACGGGCAACAACGACGTCGTGACGGTCAGCGGGACAAGCGACCGTGTGACGATCACCGGCGACAACAGCACGGTGACGGTGAACAACAGTTACGACACCGTGACGGTCAACGGCAACAATGCGACGCTGACGCTCACCGGCGCGGCCGAGGTCGTGTCGCTGAGCGGGACCGGCGACGTGGTGACGTTGAGCGGGACCGGAACGTATGCCACCGTCACGACGACCAACGCTGCAAACTTCACGCTTACCAATGGCTGGAGTGGGGAAACGCTCAACACCAGCGGCAGTAATGTGACGGTCGGCGCCTACTCCAACAACCTGATTGTCAACGGCAACGGCAACTCGGTGTCGGTCATCCATACTCAGGACACCGTGACGCTGAACGGCAGCAATGAATACGTCGCCCTGGGCGGAAGCAACAACGTTGTGACCTCGTCCGGCAATAGCGATACGGTGGTCGTCAGCGGTAACGATGACGTCGTCACCCTGACCGGTAGCTATGAAAACATCATTTCCAGCAAGGCCGTGACAGTCACCGCGACCGGCGCCTATGACGATGTCACGATTAACAGCGGCAGCGGAACGGGGACGTCGTGGGTCACCCTCGGGGGCGTGAGCGGGATCGTCCAGGCGAGCTTGGGGACGACGCTGCGGATCTCGGCGACGACGGGATCGGTCAACGTCAACGACATCGAAACCATTGTCTTCGGCAATAACACCAACACGGTGACCCTCGCCAACGGGACGGGAACGATCACGTTGGTCGGCGTCGCCTCCGTGACCGCTGCTCTCGCGGGCACCACCGGCAATGATACCATGACGGGGACATCGGGTAACGACATCCTCGACGCCAAGGGCGGCATCGACAGCGTGGTGGGCGCAGGCGGCGATGATGCCTATGTCTTCCACAAGGGCTATGGCCAGCTCACGATCAACAACTACTCGGCGAGCAATAACAATTCGCTGGGAACGCTGTCGTTTGACTCCTCCGTGCTGACCAGCGACGTGCTGATCTCGCGCGGCGGCGTCGGGTTCGGTGATCTCATCATCCAGATTCCGTCCACGGGCGACCAGGTCACGGTCAGCGGCGGCTTCGGTAACAGCGCCAACGGCTTGCGGCAGGTGCTGTTCGCCAGCGGCACGGCCTGGAACATGGCATATCTCGGTGCCCATGCTGGCTACGACGTCAACGTCGATGGCAGCACCAGCACGATCAACGCGAGCAACGTGCTGATCCAGATGCCGGCCAACAACGCGACCGTGACCGTCAACGGTAGCAACGACCCGATCACGGTGACAGGCACAAGCGATACCGTGATCGTCAACGGAAGCAATGACACGGTGACCGCCAATGCGACGGCGGTGACGGTCACAGGCACCGGCAGCGCGGTGACCATCAGCGGCAATGGCAACGCCGTCTCGGTCGCGGGAACGAACGACACTGCGACGCTGGTCGGGACGTCCGACATCGTCACGGTCAGCGGTAGCAATGCTGTCATCAATACAGCCAATGCGGTGACGGCAACCGTGACCGGGACGGGAAGCTCGGCCACGATCGGCGGCAATGGTGATATCCTGGCGATCACGGGGACGAGCGATGCCGTCACGCTGACCGGAACCGGCGCGAGCGTCACTATCAGCGGCGCTGCGGTGACCCTGAACGCCGCCAGCGCATCGGTTGGCGTGACTGCAAGCGGCAGTTCGGCCAGCATCAATGGCACCGGAAATAGTGTGTCGGTCTCCGGCAACAGCGAGCAGGTCTCGTTGTCGGGCAACAATGCAAGTGTGACGGTCAGCGGCGTCAGTGACGTCCTCGCGGTTAGTGGCAGTAATGTCAGCATCAGCACGGCCAGTGCGGCGGCGATCACGGTCACGGGGACGGCCAGCTCGGCCACGATCACCGGCGATGGCGACTCGGTCTCGATCTCGGGGGCCAGCGACCAGGTCACGATTGCCGGCAACAACGAGGTCGTGACGATCAGCGGAACCGGCGATTCGCTTGCGATCAGCGGCGGCAATGCCTCCGTGACCACGACCAGCGCGGCCGCGATCACGATCACGGGGGCTGCAAGCTCGGCCACCGTGACCGGCGATGGCAACGCCTTGTCAATCACGGGCGCCAGCGACCAGGTGACGCTGACCGGAAATGGGACGGCGGTCACGATCAGCGGCGTCAGCGATACGCTCGTGATCAGCGGAAGCAATGAGACGATCACGACGACGAGCGCGGCTGCCATCACGCTGACCGGCATCGGCAGCACGGCGACCGTCAACGGCGCCGGAAACGTCATCTCGATCACGGGCACCAGCGATCGGGCAACGGTCACCGGCAACGGCGAGACCGTCAGCATCGGCGGGGCCGGCAATAGCCTCGTCATCAGTGGCACCGGCGAGACGATCACGACCAGCAGCGCCGCGGTGGTGACGATCACGGGCACCGGCAGCTCGGCAACGGTCACGGGAGACGGCAATGCCGTCACCGTCGCGGGCACCAGCGATATCGTGACGCTGAGCGGTACGGGGGACAGCCTGACCATCAGCGGCAGCGCCGCGACGATCGGCGCCTCCGCCGCACTGACCGTCACGATGACCGGACTCAGGAGTTCGGCGACGATCGGCGGCAATGGCCATGCCGTGGCGATCACCGGCAGCAGCGATGCCGTGACATTGACGGGCACCGCGGATAGCGTCGTGGTCAGCGGCACGGCCGCAACCGTGACCACCAGCAGCGCGACGTCAGTGACTCTGACGGGCACCGGCAGCTCGGCAACGGTCAATGGCAGCGGCAACACGGTTACGCTCACCGGCAACAGCGAACGTGCGACGCTGTCAGGCAACAATGCAGTCGTCTCCATCGGCGGCGTTAGCGACACACTCGTGCTCAGCGGGAGCAATGCGTCCGTCACGACCACCAGCGCGGCGACGATCACGGTCAACGGGACCGGCAGCTCGGCAACGATCAGTGGCAATGGCAACAAGGTCTCGGTTACGGGAGCCAGCACCCAGATTACGCTGAGCGGCACTGGTGACAGCGTGACGGTGAGCGGGGCCAACGCTTCGCTTGCCATCAGCGGTAGTGCTTCCGTTACCACGACCAGCGCCGCGTCGGTCACCGTCAACGGCACCGGCAGCGCGGCAACCGTGAGCGGCAATGGCAATTCGGTGTCCATCACCGGAGCCGGCGACCAGGCGACTGTGACCGGCAGCAACGTCACCGTGGCGATCAGTGGAACCAGCGACATCCTCACGATCAGCGGCAGCAATGCCTCCGTGAGCGCGACCCATGCGGCGACGATCACGGTGAACGGGACCACAAGCTCAGCCAGCATCAGCGGCGACGGCCATGCGGTGACGATTGCCGGTACCAACGACCAGGTAGCGCTTGCCGGCAACAACGCCTCGGTGAACGTAACAGGGACGGGCGCGACGCTTGCCGTCAGCGGGAGCAACGAGTCCGTGACGACGACCCATGCGGCGGCGATCACGGTCGCCGGCGCCGGCAGCTCGGCTTCGGTAACCGGCAACGGAAACATGGTGTCGATCACAGGAAGCAGCGACCAGGTAACTTTGACCGGCACCAGCGACAGTGTCAGCATTACTGGGGCGAGCGCCACGCTCGCCCTCAACGGCAGCGCGTCGGTGACCACGACCAGCGCGGCGTTGATCTCGATTGCAGGGATCGGCAGTTCCGCAGCGGTGACCGGCGACGGCAACATGGTCGCGATCACGGGTGCCAGCGAGCAGGTGGCCGTGACCGGCAACAGCGCGACCGTGACCGTCACGGGCAGCAATGACACTCTCGTGATCTCCGGCAGCAATGACACGGTCACGACGAGCAGCGGCGCGGCGATTACGGTCGCCGGCGCGGGCAGCTCGGCCGTGATCCTCGGCGACGGAAACGTCGTTGCCGTTACGGGGGCGGGCGATAGCGTGACACTGACCGGTTCGGGTGGCAACGTGACCATCAGCGGCACCGACGCTGTGATCGATGCGACCGGCGCACTTACGGTCACCGTCACGGGGATGGCGAGTTCGGCGACGATCGGCGGGGATGGCCACGTGGTGACCATCAGCGGCACCAGCGACGCCGTGACCCTGACTGGAACGAGCGATGCCGTGACGGTTACGGGTACCGGCACGACAGTGACCACGGCAAGTGCAGCCTCGGTGACCGTGGCGGGCACTGGCACCTCTGCGACGGTCAACGGCAACGGCAATGCCATTGCCATCGCGGGCACTAGCAATCTGGTGACCGTGAGCGGTGACAATGAGACTGTCGACATCGGCGGCACCGGCGATATCCTGGTGATCAGCGGCAGCAATGCCTCAGTGAGTACAACCAGTGCTGCAGCTGTGACGGTAACGGGGGCCGGCAGCTCGGCGGCGATCAGTGGCGACGACGACACCATCGCGATCACCGGCGACGGCGACCTGGTCACGGTGACCGGCAATAACGAGGCCGTCAGCATCAGTGGCGTCGGCGACACCCTGGTCATCAGTGGCAGCAATGCGTCGGTGACCACTGCCAGCGCGGCAACCGTGACCGTAACGGGAACCGGCAGCTCGGCGACCATTGGCGGCGATGGCGACACCGTTGCGATCACGGGCACCAGCGACGTGGTGACGGTGACCGGCAATAACGAGGTCATCGATATCAGCGGCGCCGGTAACGCGCTTGTCGTCAGTGGCAGCAACGACACCGTGATCGCAACGAGCGCGGCAGCGGTGACGCTCGCCGGCACAGGCAGTTCGTTGACCCTTGGGGGCGACGGTCATTCCGTGGCTATCACAGGGACCGGCGATCAGGTCACGCTGACGGGTAGCGGCGATACCGTCACGATCGGCGGCATCAACGGCACCATCATCGCCAGCGGGACGAACGAACTGTATCTTGCCGATCGTGGCACCGGCCAGGTGACCATCGACAATGCAACCGCATCGGGAGCTGCTGCACAAGGTGAGCTTGATTTCGCGTCCGACGTGGCGAGCCAGGATCTCTGGTTCGTCCAGAGCGGAGACGATCTCATCATCGACATCCTCGGCACGCAGGACCAGTTCACGATCAGTGACTGGTTCGGGTCGAACCCGAGCTCGGCACTGGCGGAGATCGCGGCCGGCGACGGCCTGCATCTCGACAGCTCGGTTTCGCAGCTCGTTCAGGCGATGGCTTCCTACGCGAGTGCCAACCCCGGTTTCACGCCCTCGACCGCGACGCAGATGCCGAACGATCCAAGTCTCCAGACGGCGATTGCTTCGGCATGGCACTAACTGGGGACATTGGCGCGGGCGCTGCAAGCTTCGATGAGGCGGTCGACGCCCTGCGTGCGGGTCGGCTTGAAGAAGCCGAGTCCGCATGCAACGCGATTATCCAGGCGGATCCCTGCCATCATGGCTGCATGAATGTGCTGGGGATCGCCGCGCTGTTGCGCGGACAGGCCGCTCCAGCACGTGAGCGTCTCGAACGAGCCGTCGCGCTTGCCCCTGAGAACGCCAGCTATCGCGTGAACCTCGGGAAGGTGCTGCAGTCGCTTGGTGCGCTGGACGAGGCGGAGCGGCACTTTCGCGACGCTATCCGCCTTGGTTCAGACGAGATCGATGGTCGGCTTGGCCTCGCTCATCTGCTGCGGGCCGCAGGGCGGCTCGATGAAGCCTCCAGCTGTCTCTCCGAAGTGGTGCGGCTGCGACCGGAGGATGCGGACGTGCGCGGTATCCACGCCAACCTGCTGCAGGAACTCGGACGCATCGATGATGCGGAGCTGCATTACCAGGAGGCTTGCCGCATCAGGCCGGCGTTTCCTGAAGTGCTCAACAATCTCGGCAATCTCTGCCAGGCGCGGGGGCGCCTGGAGGAGGCCGAGACGTATTTTCGGCAGGCGTTGTCCTGCCGGCCGGAGTTTCCGGAGACCTGCAACAATCTCGGCAATCTCCTGCGCGAACTCGGTCGTCCGGAGGAGGCGGAGACCTACTGCCGCGAGGCGCTGCGGCTGCGGCCCGATTATCCGATCGCGCACAACAACCTTGGCAACGCGCTCAAGGAGCGCGGCATCTACGACGCTGCGGAATTCCATTACCGCGAAGCGATCCGCCTGAAGCCGGACTATGCCGAAGTCTACAACAATCTCGGCTCGCTGTTCGGCGACTTTGTCGAACTCGACAAAGCCGAGGACTGCTATCGCCGCGCTATCCAGATGCGTCCCAACTATTCCGAGGCGTTGTCCAATCTAGGGATGACGCTGCTCGGCGCCGGAAAATTCGAGGAAGGATGGCCGGCTTACGATGACCACCGCAAGGTCGAGCGGCGCGACGATCTTACCGGCGCGCCATGGATCGGTGACGATCTCGATGGGCGCACGCTGCTGGTCTACGCCGAGCAGGGATTCGGTGACGTGCTTCAATTCTGCCGGTTCGTGCCGCTCGCTGCGGGGCGAGGGCGCATCGTCTTCGAGGTGCCGCGGCCGCTGCTCGGGCTCCTTGCGCAATTGCCCGGCGTCGACCAGATTGTCGCGCGTGGCGACAAGCTGCCGCATTACGACGTCCGCTGTGCGCTGATGAGTCTGCCGCGCTGGCTCGGCGTTACCTTCGACCGGATTCGGGGTGAAGCACCTTATCTCGCTGCCGATCGCAGTCGCATCGCCAAATGGCGCAGCCGTGTCGAGGCTTTGCCGGGGCTGCGTGTGGGCCTTGCCTGGGCGGGAAACCCGGCCTTGGCGAACGACAGGCGTCGATCTATTACGCTTGAAACGCTCGCTGGGCTCGGGGATATAGCGGGTGTCTCGTTCGTGTCGTTGCAGAAGGGCGAGGCTTCGAGACAGGCCGCGTCGCCGCCGCCCGGCCTCGTCGTGCACGACTGGACCGCTGAGCTCGCCGATTTCGCCGACACTGCAGCGTTGATTTCAACGCTCGACCTCGTGATTACCGTCGACACCTCGATCGTACATCTGACGGGGGCGCTTGGCCGGCCGGTCTGGCTGCTCAACAGGTTCAACAGTTGCTGGCGCTGGCTGTTCGATCCCACCCGTAGTCCCTGGTACGCGACGCTACGGCAGTTCAAGCAGCCCGCGCCCGGTAACTGGGACGCCGTGGTCGGGGAAGTCAGGGCGGCACTTGCGGTGCGGGCAGCGGATGCGACGCCGCCGGGCGCCTTTGATGAGGCGCTGAGACATCACTTGGCCGGCCGTATCGAGCGCGCCGAGATCATCTATCGGCGCCTGCTGAACAAGCATCCTGATCACGCCGGAAGCCTGCACTTGCTCGGCGTCATCCATTTTCAGCGGCGCGAGCCCGCGCGCGCCGTCGATCTTATCGGCCGGGCGATCGAACTGGAGCCAAAGGACAGCAATTTCCGGCACAATTTCGCCAACGCCCTTGGTGCTCTGGGGCGGCGTGCGGAAGCCGAGGCCCAGTATCGCGCTGCGATCGGCCTTGACGAGAATCATGTGGACGCGCACGGCGCGCTCGGCATGCTGCTCCTGGAAACAGGGCGGCTCGATGCCGCGGAGCCGCATCTTCGGCAGGCCTACCACCTCAGGCCGTCGTCCGAGATGACATGCAACAATTTCGGCATCCTGCTGTGTCGCAGGGACGTGCTCGAGGACGCCGAGGCGAAGTTTCGCGAAGCCTTGCAGATCAATCCCGATTTTGCCCCCGCGCATGCCAACCTAGGCAGCGTTCTGCGCAGCCGTGGCGCGCTCGACGGAGCCGAACGGCATTGTCGTCTCGCGCTTGCGCGCGACGCGAACCTCGCCGAAGGACATTTCGTTCTCGCTCAGGTGCTCGAGGGACGCGAGTGCTACGAAGAGGCGGAGCGGGAGTATCGCAAGGCGATCGCGCTAAAACCGGGTTGCGCAGACTGGTATAACGATCTCGCCAAGCTGCTTATCGATCTGCGCAGGCTCGACGAGGCTTGGCCCCTGTTCGACCAGACCCTGCGCATGCAGCCTGATCACCCCGAAGCCCACAGCAACCGTGCGATCGCGCGCTTACTGACTGGCGATCATGTGGAGGGGTGGAGGGAATACGAGTGGCGATGGAAGCTGAAGAAGCGGCCGGGCCGGCTCGACGACTTTACGCAGCCGGTCTGGAACGGTGAGGATATTAGCGGCCAGACGCTTCTGATCCATGCCGAGCAGGGGTTTGGCGATACGATTCAGTTCTGTCGGCTGGTTCCACTGTTGCGGAGTGGCGCGCGCGTGGTCCTCGAGGTGCAACGCGCGCTCGCGCCCTTGCTGAAAGATCTTCCTGGCGTCGATGTCATCGTTCCGCGCGGCGATCCCCTTCCGCATTTCGACGTTCATTGCCCGCTCCTTGGTCTTGCGCGTTTACTCGGGCTATCGCTGACGGACGTGCCTGGTCGCGTTCCATATCTCGTTTCGGATGCCGCGCGGATGGAGATCTGGCGGAAGCGGCTTCGCCCTGTTGGGGGCTTTCGCGTCGGCCTCGCCTGGGCAGGTAGTCCGACGATGGCGGACGATCGCCGCCGGTCGATTGCGCCGGACCTTTTCGCGGAGCTTGCGGGGATACCAGGCGTGTCATTCGTCTCTTTGCAGAAGAGTGCTCCAGGGCAGGCGATCACAGCGCCGTCCGGCTTGATGCTGCACGACTTCACGGACAACCTGAACGATTTTGCCGATACCGCAGCCCTGATCGCCAATCTTGACCTGACGATCAGCGTCGACACTGCGGTAGTTCACGTCGCTGGCGCGCTGGGGCGTCCCGTGTGGCTCCTCAACCGCTTCAATGGTTGCTGGCGCTGGCTGCTCGATCGCAATGATTGCCCCTGGTATCCGACGTTGCGGCAATTCCGCCAGTCGCGGCCGGGAGCTTGGGGCAGCGTCGTCGCAGAGATCGCGCAGGCGCTTGAGCTCGCTCGTGGTCCGCTGGAATCCGCGACGATGTCGGCGGCAGAATGACGCAAGGTGAGGCGACGGTTCGATAAGACTTTACGAACGTTCCATGTCGACAGAGTACGTCGCAGACCTTGCGAGTCCGGGAGAACGTGTCGTGGTCGGACGTGCGATCTAAGGTGGTAGCAGGGGCAGACGTGAGTGTGGAAGCCATAAGGCAAGATACGGGGCTGCAGTGCCTTGCGCTGCTGTTGCGATTTCATCAGATCGCAGTCGATCCCGCTCAGATCGCGCATCAGTTCGCCGGCTCTAGCGTTGGCGTTCAGGAAATGCTTCGCTGCGCCAAGCAGCTCAAGCTCAAAGCGCGAGCAATCCGCGAAAGCTGGTCGGGCCTTCGTAAGCTCTCATTGCCCGCAATCATCGAGCGCCATGACGGCAGCTTCGCCATCCTGGGCAAGGTCGGCGCCGAAGACGTTCTCATTCACGATCCCGTGGTCAATCGTCCGCAGGTGGTCAAGCGCGCCGAGTTCGAACAGGGCTGGACCGGCCGCATCGTGCTGATGACGCGACGCGCGTCACTGTCCGATCTGGCGCGACGCTTCGACATCACCTGGTTCCTCCAGGCCATGCACAAATATCGCCGGCTGCTCGGTGAAGTGCTGGTTGCATCATTTTTCCTGCAACTTTTTGCATTGGTCATGCCGCTGTTCTTCCAGGTCGTGACCGACAAGGTGCTGGCGCACCGAGGCTACACCACGCTCGACGTGCTGGTGTTCGGCCTGATCGTCGTCTCGATCTTCGAGACCGTCCTCGGCGCGCTCCGGACCTATGTCTTCTCCCACACCACCAACAGGATCGACGTCGAGCTCGGCGCGAGGCTGTTCCGTCACTTGATCGCGCTGCCGATTGCCTATTTCGAGGCGCGGCGGGCAGGTGACTCCGTTGCGCGGGTGCGCGAACTCGAGAACATCAGGAACTTCCTCACCAGCTCTGCGCTGACGCTGGTGATCGACCTCGGTTTCACCTTCGTGTTCCTCGCGGTGATGTTCTACTACTCGCCGTTCCTGACCTGGATCGTGGTGGGCTCGTTCCCGTTCTATATCGCGATCTCAGCCGCCGTCGCCCCGATCTTCCGCGAACGGCTGGACAAGAAGTTCGACCGCGGCGCAGAGAACCAGGCCTTCCTGGTCGAGAGCGTCAGCGCAATCCAGACCCTGAAGGCGATGGCGATCGAGCCGCAGATGCAGCGGCGCTGGGAGGAGCAGCTCGCCGGCTATGTCAGCGCCAGCTTTGACGTGCTCTCGCTTGGGAACTGGGCCAGCCAGTCGGTGCAGTTCATCAGCAAGCTCGTCACCGCGCTGACGCTCTATTTCGGCGCGCACCTGGTCATCGAAGGCAATCTCTCGGTCGGCGAGCTCATCGCCTTCAACATGCTGGCCGGGCGGGTGGCGCAGCCGGTGCTGCGGTTGGCCCAGCTCTGGCAGGATTTCCATCAGGCGCGGGTCTCGATCGCCCGGCTCGGCGATATCCTGAACGCCTCGCCCGAGCCGATGTTCGATCCCTCGCGCGCGACCCTGCCGCCGATCAAGGGCGAGGTGATCTTCGACCATGTCAACTTTCGCTACCGGCCGGACATGTCGCTGGCGCTGCAGGACGTCTCGCTGAAGGTGCTGCCAGGGCAGGTGATCGGCATCGTCGGTCCCTCCGGCTCCGGCAAATCGACGCTGACAAAACTGATCCAGCGCCTCTACGTGCCAGAGGCCGGGCGCATCCTGATCGACGGCATCGATTTGACGGTCGCGGACGTTGCCTGGCTGCGGCGGCAGATCGGCACCGTGCTGCAGGAGAACGTGCTGTTCAACCGCACCATTCGCGAGAACATTGCGCTCGCCGATCCCGGCATGGCGATGGAGCGGGTGATCGCGGCGGCCGAGCTTGCTGGCGCCCATGAGTTCATCCTGGCATTGCCGGACGGCTACAACACCGTGGTCGGCGAACGTGGCGCCAGCCTGTCCGGCGGCCAGCGCCAGCGCATCGCGATCGCGCGGGCGCTGGTCACCAACCCCCGCGTCCTGATCTTCGACGAAGCCACCAGCGCGCTCGACTATGAGAGCGAGAACATCATCCAGCGCAACATGCGCAAGATCTGCGCCGGACGGACCGTCTTCATCATTGCCCATCGCCTTTCGGCGGTGCGCCACGCCGATCGCATCATCACCATCGAGGCCGGCCGTCTGGTCGAGGACGGCAGTCATGACGAACTGATCAAGAAGGCCGGACGCTACGCGATGCTGCATCAGATCCAGACGGGGCTCCATGTTGTCGGCTGATGTGATCGAGCGCAAGAGCCGCAATTTCTGGCGCCGCCAGCGCGACGCTCGCGAGTTCCTGCCGGCGGCGCTGGAGATCCTGGACACGCCGGCTTCGCCCGTGGGACGGGCAGTCGGCCTCACCATCATCCTGTTCTTTGCGCTCGCGATCGGCTGGGCGACCTTCGGCCATGTCGACATCATCGCGACCGCCACGGGCAAGGTGGTGCCGACCGGCCGCACCAAGACGATCCAGCCGTTGGAGACCGGAATCGTATCGGCGATCCACGTCCATGACGGCGACAAGGTCACCGCCGGCCAGGTGCTGGTCGAGCTCGATCGCACCGTAACCCAGGCCGAGCGCAAGCGGGTGGGGCAGGACCTCATCGCAAGCTTGCTCGACGTCGCGCGCCTGTCGGCGCTACGCGGCAGCTTTGGCGACCTCGCCGACCCCCACGATATCGAAGAGCCGGCCGGCGCATCGGAGGTCGAGATCGCACGGGCACGCTCCGCCATGCTGGCGCAGGCCGCCGAGCAGCAGGCCAAGCTCGCCTCGGTGGTTCAGCAGATCGACCAGAAGCGCGCCGAGGCGCAGTCCGTCACCGCGGCGATTGCCAAGATCGACGCAACGTTGCCGCTGCTGGAGGAGACCCTCACCATCCGCAAGAAGGCGATGGACATCCAGTATGGTAACCGCATCGCCTGGATCGACGCCCAGACCCGCCTGATCGACCAGCAGAACGAACGCATCGTGCAGGAGCGCAAGCTGGTCGAGATCGAGGCCGCCCGCCGTGCGCTGGAGCAGCAGTTCGCCCAGACCAGATCCGGCTTCGAGCGGCAGGTCCTAAGCGATCTCTCCGACGCCCAGAAGAAGGCCGACGAGTTCCGGCAGGACGCCATCAAGGCCCAGCGGAAGACCGATGAGCAGCTCCTGCGCGCGCCGATCGATGGGACGGTGCAGCAGCTCGCGATCCACACCGTCGGCGGCGTGGTCTCGCCGGCGCAGCAGCTGATGATGATCGTGCCGCGCGGTTCCAGCATCGAGGTCGAGGCGATGATCTCCAACCGCGACATCGGCTTCGTCGAACACGGCCAGGACGCCGAGATCAAGATCGACACGTTCAATTTTACCCGCTACGGCCTCCTGCACGGCAAGGTCATCGGCGTGTCGCGCGATGCGATCATCAAGGACAAGCCGCCGGAGCGGAATGGCGCCGCCAAGCAGGGCGGCGCACTCGCCGAATCGAGCGAGCCCGCCGGCCAGGAACTGCTCTACGCCGCGCGCGTGTCGCTCGACGGCACGAAGATGCAGGTCGACGACAAGATGGTGAACCTTGCGCCCGGCATGGCGGTAACGGTGGAGATCAAGACCGGGCAGCGGCGGATCATCGAGTACGTGATGTCGCCGCTGTTAAGGTACAAGCAGGAGAGCCTGCGGGAGCGATAGGGGATGGTTGCGACATCGAGGTCCGTCGCAGAAGGGCCCGACGGTCGAACCGCTCCGCAAGACGCGGCCGAGAGCAGGGCTGACCGGTGCATGATTGAGTCCCTGACGGCGGCGTCTATTGCGGCTCGATTCCGGCCGCTTTGATGATCCGTGCCCACTTGCCAATCTCCGACCTCAAGAAAGCTTCGAGCGCTTCCGGCGTTGCGCGCGCGGGCTCGACCGGCGCCATGCTGAGCTCGGCAAAGCGGCTGATCAGGGCCGGATCCTTCAGTGCTGTCTGCAGCGCGCCAACGAGATGATCGACCACGGGCTTGGGCGTGCCGCGCGGCGCGTAGAGGCCGTACCAGGTCGTGACGTTGAACTCGGGAACGCCGGCCTCCGCCGAGGTCGGCACGTCAGGCAGCGTTGCGACGCGTGCCTTGCTGGTGATCGCGTAGCCCTTGATCGTCTTCGACTGGATGTAGGGCGTCGGTCCTGTCGCGGGATCGCAATAGACGTCGATATGGCCGGCGATGACGTCGTTCAGCGCCGGTCCGCCGCCCTTGTAATAGATCTGCGAGAGCTTCGTGTCGGTAGCGCTCATGAACATCAGGCCGCAGAGCTGCGAGGCCGAGCCGAGACCGACATTCCCGAAAGTCATCTTGTCACCGTCACTGCGGATCCGGGCGATCATCTCGCTCAAATCCTTGGCCGGAAAATCCGGCCGCGCCACCAGGATCATCGGCACGTCGGTGACGAGTCCGATCGGGGCGAAGTCGCCGACCGGGTCGAACGGCAGCTTGGCGTAGAGGGCAGGGGCGGTGGCCTGGCCGACATGCATCAGCAGCAGCGTGTAACCGTCCGCGGTCGCCTTGGCGACGCGGTTGGTGCCGAGCGTGCCGCCGGCGCCGACAACATTCTCGATGACGATGGACTGCTTCAGCGTCGCGCTCATGGCGCTGCCGAGGATGCGTGCGATGACGTCGCCGGGGCCGCCGGCGGAGAACGGCACGATTATCGTGACCGGGCGATTGGGATAGTCATCCGCGATCGCGGCGCCACAGGGGTAGAGCAGGAAAAACAGGATCAGCGATCGTACGAGATACGTCATCGAACACTCCCTGGCGGCATTGTTCTAGTCGTCGGAAGGCGCCGCCTCCTTGGCCGCCGACGATTTTTCGATCATGTCGAGCGCGGCCACGGCGGCCGCATTGATGTGGTCGACGCAGCAGCGCTCGGCGAGGTCCGCATCGCCGCTCTGGATCGCGCGCCAGATCGCGGTGACCTCGCGCAGGCTCTTGTTGATCCGCTTCGGCTGCGACATCGACGTGATCCGCAGCAGCTGGATGCGGTCGTGCAGCGGCTTGAGCATGCGCTCGATGAAAGCATTGCGGCAGCCGCCGATCAGCGCCGCGTAGAAATCTGTCTTGGCTTCGAGGCATCCGACGAGGTCTTGCCTGGCCGCGGCCGCCTTCAGCCGTGTCAGGGCGTCCCCGATCCGGCGCGCGACGTCGGGGTCGTGAAGCCTGGCGCATTCGCGGCCGGCGAACCCTTCGAGCACCGCGCGTGCCGCGTAGAGCTGTCGCGCCTCTTCGAGGCTGATCGTAGACACCACGGGGCCGCGGTGCGGCACCATCCTGACCAGCCCGTCGGCCTCGAGCGCACGCAGCGCTTCCCGGATCGAGGGGCGGCTGACGCCCATCATCTCGCAGAGCTCGCGCTCGACCAGGCGCTGGCCCGGCTTCAGCGTGCCCGACATGATCGCCTCGCGCAGCTTCTGCGCGACCATCGCCCGGACGGTCGGGACATCCTCGATACGGAGTGTCGACTGCAGTTCGCGGCGTCTTTCCATGTCCGGGCCTTGGTTGGGAAAAGTTAGTACCGGTTTACAGGCAGAATCATCATTTCGGCAATTTGAACGTGGGCAGGCTGGTCGAGGGCGAACACGATCGAACGGGCGATATCGGCCGGATCGAGCGCCATCCCGAACTGGTCGAAATAGTCCTTTTCCTTCTGCGTATCGCCGCGGTAGCGGGTCAGGATGATGTTGGTCCGGGTCAGGCCGGGCTGCAGTTCGGTGACCCGGATCGCGGTTTCCGCCAGCTCGCCGCGGAGGGTCTCGGTGAACATGTGCACGCCCGCCTTGCTGGTGCTGTAGGCGGCCATGTCAGGCACGATTCGCACCGCGTTGATCGAGCTGATGTTGACGATGTGGCCGGCGTTACGCTGGACCATGCCGGGAAGGACCGCGCGGGTGACCCGCATCAGGCCGATCAGATTGGTCTGGATAATGTTGGACCAGTCGTCCGCAGAGCCGATGTCGAAGCGGGTCCGTCCGCCGATATCGTGGCCGGCATTGTTGATGAGGACGTCGACCGGCCCGAAATGACTGGGAACGGCATCGGGCAGGCGATCGACGGCCTTTGCGTCGCTGATGTCGAGCCCGATCGGAAACACCTTGTCGCCCGCCGTCGCCGCCAGCTCCTGAAGCGCCTTGGCGTCGCGATCGACCAGCACCACGCGGCGGCCGCTGTCCAGCAGCGCCTTGGTGATGGCGCGTCCCATGCCGCCGGCGGCGCCCGTCAGCACGACGGTCTGGCCTGATGGTTCAGTCATCGCAACACTCCCATTCCAGTTTCACGCGACAGACCAGCCGCCGTCGATCGGCAGGCTGGCGCCGGTGATGTCGTTTGCGGCGGAGCCACAGAGAAAAACGACCATAGCGGCGATCGCGTCCATTTCGACGAAGCGCTGCGTCGGCTGGCGCTCGCCGAGATAGTCGCGGGTCACGTCCTCGACGGGACGGCCGTTATTTGCGGCAATGCCGGCGATCTTGTTCAGGATCGCAGGGGTCGGCAGCGTACCTGGGCAGAGCGTGTTGCAGGTGACACCGCTGCGTGCCGTCTCAATGGCGACGGCGCGGGTCATGCCCAGGATCGCCGTCTTGGTGGTGACGTAGTCGATGCGGTCCTCGACCGCGCGGCTCGAATAGATCGAGCCCAGATTGATGATCCGCCCAAAGCCACGCTGCTTCATCGCCGGCAGCGCCAGGCGGATCAGGTGAAATGGCGCCGACAGGTTGACGGCCAGCGCTTGCTCCCACCTCTCGGGCGGAAACTGCTCGATGGCGGAGAAATGCCTGACAACGGCGTTGTTGACCAGAATATCGATAGCGCCGCAGCGATCGAGCAGGTCGGCCATCATGGCCTCGATTGCCTCGCGTTGGGATAGATCGGCACCGGCCGCGATAACCTCCACGCCGAAGCGGGCGCGGAGATCATCCGCGGCCTGCTTCGGCGCGACGAGATCGTGAAGGACGACGTTGGCGCCCGCTCCGGCAACGCCTTCCGCGATGGCGAAGCCGAGGCCCGCCGTCGCGCCGGTCACGAGTGCCCATTTGTCCTTCATCGCAGCCACGCTCCGCTACTTCTTGTCGAGCTCGGCGAAGACTTCCTTTGCGTTGCGGAACGCATCGACGCCGGCCGGCACGCCGCAATAGATCGCGACCTGCATGAAGACCTCGCGGATCTCCTCCTTGGTCGCGCCATTGGCGAGCGCGCCGCGGACATGCGTCTTCAGCTCGTGCGGCCGGTTGAGCGCGCAAAGCATCGCCAGGTTGAGGAAGCTGCGGGTCTTGCGCGTCAGGCCCTCGCGGCCCCAGACGTAACCCCAGCAATATTCCGTGGTAAGGTCCTGCATCGGGCGGTTGAACTCGTCCGCTGATGCGATCGCTCTGTCGACGAACTCGTTGCCGAGCACGCTCTTGCGGATTTCGAGGCCGCGGTCGTAGGTCGCCTTGTCCATTGTGGTCTCCGTTTCTTGTCAGGTCGGGTCTCAGCTCTTTGGCCAGAACGGTTTTGCCAGCGCGAGCTCCGGCGGGAACACGGTGACCGGAACGCCCGTCTGCCACTGCACGATGGTCATGCCGGCTCCGACGCGGCGGCCTTTCTCGTCGAACTTGATCTCGCCCAGCGGGTAATATTTGGAGGGACCGCCGTCCATGGTGCGCAGCGCTTCGCCGACGGCGACGCGATCGGCCTTGCCGGCCTTCTCCAGCGCGTCCTTGATCACCCACATGTCGCCATAGGTTGAGATCGCGTTCTGCGTCATCCACGGCTCCTTGTAGCGGGTTTTCAACTCGGCGATCAGCGCCTCGTGCCCCTTGGCGCCCCAACTGGCGACGCAGGTCAACACGCCCTGCAGCAACTCGGGGCTGACGGTCTGCAGCATGTCAGGTTCGGCGATCGCGATGCCGAACGAGATCGTCGGCACCTTGCCCTGGCCGAGGCCGAACTCGTTCATCTTCTCGAGCAGCAGCTTGGCGTCCGAGATCACCGTCGGCAGGAAGAACAGCAGGTCGGGCTTCGCCGAACGGATCTTCTGCACCAGCGAGGTTGCGTCAGCCAGCGGCGGAGTGAAGGTCTCGTCGACGATCAACTGCAGCTGGTTTTCGGCCAGCAGACCCTCGCGCATCGCCTTGGCGGAGGCGATCGAGGCGCCCGTGTTGTCGGTGAGGATCGCGACCGTCTTCGGGCGCTTGCCGGAGGCCGTCTCCGCCAGCTTGATGAGCTGGGGCAACGCCTGCTTGGCCTGCGATCCTGCGGTGGCCGCGGTTTGGAATACGTATTTGAAGCCGCGCTCGGTGATGAGATCGGAGTAGGAGAGGGTGAGCATGGGCAGGTTGGCGCGCTCGGTCACCTCGGTGACTGCGAGCGTGAACGAGGACAGGTAGGCGCCGCTGGCCGCAACCAGATCGGTCTCCTGCGCCACCATGCGCTGGGCCGCGTTCTTGGCCTTCTCGGTGGTGTCGCCGGAATCGAGCACGACGAGCTTCAGCTTGGCGCCGCCGAGGGCCTTGACGCCGCCTTGCGCGTTGATGTGGTCGATCGCCATCTCGGCGCCTTCGCGCATCACCGTCCCCGGACGGGCGTAGAGCCCGGAGATCGGCACCAGCAGGCCGACCTTCACCTCCGCCGGCTGCTGCGCCCAGGCGCGCGATGCGATCAGCGTGCCGGAGGCGCCGGCCAGCAGGGTTCGCCGCGATATCGTGATCTTGCTCTTGGCAGTCATGACAGTCTCCTCCCCAGGATTGCGCGACGCTTAGGATTTTTTCGGCCAGAACGGCTGCGCCTGCGCGAGTTCGGGCGGATAGACGGTGACAGGCACGCCCGATTGCCATTGCACGATGACGACGCCAGCGCCGACACGGCGGCCCTTCTCGTCGAATTTGAGCTGGCCGCCGGGATAATATTTGGAGGGGCCGGCATCCATGGTGCGGAAGGCCTGGGCGACCGCATTGCGGTCTGCCTTGCCGGCCTTCTCCAGCGCTTCCTTCATCAGCCACATGTCGCCATAGGTCGAGATGACGTTCTGCGTCATCCAAGGCTCCTTGTACTTGGCCTTGAGCTCGGCAATCAGCGCCTCGTGGCCCTTCGAGCCCCAATTGGCGACGATGGTCATGATGCCTTGCACCGTCTCCGGGCTCACGCTCTGCAGCATGTCGGGCTCGGCGATTGTGATGCTGAAGGACACCGTAGGGATCTTGCCCTGGCCGAGGCCGAACTCGCTGATCTTCTCGAGGCCGAGCTTGGCGTCGGATACCGCGTTCGGCATGAACAGCAGCAAATCGGGCTTGGCTGAGCGGACCTTCTGGATCAGCGGCGTCGCATCCGACAGCGGCGGCGTCCAGACTTCCTCGACCACGAGCTGAAGGCCTTCCTGCGCGAAAAGTTTTTCCTTGAGCGCCTTGGCGGTGGCAACCGACGTCGCGGTATTGTCCATCAACATCGCCACGGTCTTCGGCTTCTTGCCCGAAGCATTCTCGGCGAGCTTCATGAGCGTCGGCAGGCCGAGCTCGGACTGGCGGCTCGCGGTCGCCGCCGTCTGGAAGATGTATTTGAAGCCGCGGTCGGTCAAAAGGTCCGAATAGGACAGCGTGAGCACCGGCAGCTCGGCGCGCTCGGTCACCTCGGTGACTGCGAGCGTGAAGGACGAGAGATAGGAGCCGGTGGCGGCGACCAGATCGGGCTCCTGCGCCACCATGCGCTGGGCCGCGTTCTTGGCCTTCTCGGTGGTGTCGCCGCAGTCGATCACGACCAGCTTCAGCTTGGCGCCGCCGAGTGCCTTGATGCCGCCTTGCGCGTTGATGTGCTCGATGCCCATCTCGGCGCCCATCTTCATCACCTGGCCGGGGCGGGTGTAGATGCCCGACAGCGGCACGATCAGCCCGACCTTGACCTCCGCCGGCGCCTGCGCGCGTGCCACGCCGGCAAGGCCGACGGCGGCGGCGCCGGAGAGCACAGTGCGGCGCGTCAGTCCTTTTGAAGTCTTGTTCATTTCGTTTCTCCCTGGTCTTTGTTTTTATGGTGTTCACATGCCGAGATAGGCTTTGCGCACCCGGTCGTCGGCACGCAGCGTGTCGTTGTTGCCTTCGAGCACGACATGTCCGGCTTCGAGGACATAGCCGTGATCGGCGGATTCCAGCGCCTCCGCGACGCGCTGTTCGACCAGCAGCATGGTCAGCCCGGACTGACGCCGGATGTCGATCAGGCGTTCGAAGATGAAGTCGGCGGTCGAAGGCGCGAGCCCCATCGAGGGCTCGTCCAGCATCAGGAGCTTCGGCGAGGAGGCGAGGCCGCGGCCGATCGCGAGCATCTGCTGCTGGCCGCCGGACATCGTGCCCGCGAACTGATCGCGGCGCTCCTTCAGCACCGGCAGCCATTCGAAGATACGCTCGATATTGGTCTGCCAGTCGCGCCGGCCGCTTTCGGTCATCGCGCCCATTTCCAGGTTTTCCATCACCGTGAGGGACGGGAAGACCTGGCGTCCCTCCGGGACGTGGGCGATGCCGAGATGGGCGCGCTGCGGCGGCGGCACCGCAAGCAAATCGACGCCGTCGAACGTGATCGCGCCGCCGCTTGGCTTGACGATGCCGGAGATCGTCTTGAACAGCGTGGTCTTGCCGGCGCCATTGGGGCCGACGATCGCAACGAACTGGCCGGCGCCGACTTCGATCGAGACGTCGTTCAGGACGGGTTTTGCGGAGTAACCCGCGCTCAATCCTTCAATTCGCAGCATGGCCCGCCCACTTCTTGCCGAGATAGGCCTCGACGACCCGGCTGTCGCGCGTCACCACCTCGGGCAGCCCTTCGGTTATGACGGCGCCGTGGTCGAGCACGAGGAAACGATCGACGAGGCGCACCATCGCCTGCATGGTGTGCTCGATGATGGCGATGGTCATGCCGTCGCGCGCGAGCTGCTGGATCACCGCCACGACCTCGTCGGCCTCGCCGTGGCCGAGGCCCGCGAGCGTCTCGTCGAGTAGCAGGATACGCGGCTGGCCGGCGATCGCGCGGGCCAGCTCCATCAGCCGTAGCTCCTTGGTCGAGAGCTCGCCGGCGACACGATTGGCTACCGCGGACAGCCCGACCCGGGCAACTGCGTCGGCCGCGAACTGGCGCGCCTGGTCGTCGGTGCGTGCGCGTACATAGGCGCCGACCACGACGTTGTCGAGGATCGACATGCGCAGGAATGGCCGCATTACCTGGAAGGTGCGGCCGATACCGGCCTCGCAGATCACGTGCGGCCGTTGGCCCGACATGTTGCGGCCGTCGATCAGCACTTCGCCCTGGCTCGGCTTCAGGAAGCCGTTGAGCAAATTGAACAGCGTGGTCTTGCCGGCGCCGTTGGGGCCGATGATGCCGAGGATCTCGTTCTTGTGCAGCTTGAAGCTGACATCCTGCACGGCCTTGAGGCCGCCGAAGGAACGCGAGAGATTGCGGACCTCGAGCACGACTTCGCCGGTCGCGGGACGCGGCGAAGCCGGCCGCAGCGTGGTGACATTGGGGGCGACCGTTTCCGCAGTGTCGCTTGCCGTCGCCTTTGGGGCATTCCGCTTGCGCAGGAGATCGCGCAGCTTCCAGAACAGGCCTTCCGGTGCGAGCAGGATGACGCAGACGATGGCAATGCCGAAGATGACGCCCTGAATGCCGGGGATGCGCGCGCCGGCTTCGGCGTGCAGGATCTCGGCGAGCGGGATCAGGATCACCGAGCCGATCACAGGGCCCCAGACCGTGCCGACCCCGCCGAACATCGCGACCGTGAGGGCCTGCGCCGACACCAGCATGCCGAACACCGATGCCGGGGTCACGACCAGCAGCACCTGCGCGTAGAATCCGCCGATCGCCGCGGCAATCGCCCCGCTGAGCGTGATCGCGCGCAGCTTCCAGGCCAGCGTGTTGATACCGGCCGCCTCGGCCGCGGCTTCGTTCTGCTTGATCGCGAGCAGCGCCATGCCAAAGCGGGATCGCTCGATGATTTGCGTCAGCACGATGGTGGCGAGCATGAGTGCCAGCCCGAGCAGCGTGTAGAGATGGGGATCGGCGAACTGCATATAGGCGATCGGCGCATCGCGCTTGATCGGCAGCGTCACCTCCTGGAAGCCGAGCCACTCGAACACGTAGAGAATGGCGAGCGGATAGGCGAGCATTGCCAGCGCGAAGTAGTGGCCCTGCAGGCGAAAGGTCGGGAAACCGATCAGGAGCCCTGCGATGCCGCCGAGCACGGCGGCGATGGGGATCAGCAGCCAGGGCGAGATGTCGAAATAGATCTGCCCGAGCGCGGTCGCATAGGCGCCGATACCGAAGAAGGCGGCATGGCCGAACGAGATCAGGCCGGTGTAGCCGCTGAGCAGATTCCATGACAGGCCGAACACCGCCCACACCGGCACCAGCGTCAGGATCAGCTGGTAGTAAGAGTTGGTGACGCCGAGCGAGATCCCGGCATAGGCCAGCGTGAAGAGCAGGGGAGGCAGCAGTGAACGCATCGGGAGCATGGTCACGTCCTCTCGACCATGCGCCCGAAGAAGCCTTGCGGACGGAAGAAGATGATGAGGAGGAAGACGGCGAAGATGGCGGCGTTCTGCAATTGCGTCGGCAGGATCAGCGTCGACATCTGCTGCACGAGGCCGATCGTCATGCCGCCCCAGAACGCGCCGATGATGCTGCCCATGCCGCCGAGCACGACGCCGGCATACATGACGATGACGTATTCGAGGCCGACAAAGGGGTGGAACGGATAGTTGGTGGCGAGCAGGCCGCCGGCGATGGCGGTGATGCCGCAGCCGAGCGCGAAGGCGGTGCGGTGCGCGCGGTCGACGTCGATGCCCATATAGGTCGCGGCGGTCGGGTTGTCGGCGGCCGCCCGGAGCGATTTTCCGATCCGGGTGCGCGTGATCAGCAGCGAGAGCAGGGTCATGATCGCCAGCGACACGATCATGTCGATGCTGCGGGCCTTGTTCAGGAAGATGCTCATGTCGAAGAAGGGCCCGAGCTCCCAGGCCGAACTCGACAGCGGCGTCCGGATCGAGGCGAGCACCGAGCCGAACACGATCAGGCCGCCATTCTGCAGGATCAGCGCGATGCCGAGCGTTAGGATGAGCTGGGCGTAATGGCCTTCGCCTTCCAGCGATGCCGTGCGCGTCCCCGACACGTGCGAGATCAGCGTACGATGCACGAAATAGCCGAACAAAGCGAGCACGGGCCCGGCCAGCAGGATGGCGACGAACGGCCCGACCGTATTGCCGAACACCGTCTGCACGCCGGCGGCGGTGAACAGATAGAAGGCAGTGTACATGCCGAGCATCATGAAATCGCCGTGGGCGAAGTTGATGACGCGCATGACGCCGAAGATCAGGCCGAGCCCGACGCACATCAGGCCGTAGACAGCGCCGATCAGCAGGCCCGCGGCGAGCGCTTGAAAGAATCCTTCCATCAGCCTTGTCTCCGCGCAGCTGACGATTTCAGGTTGATCTTTGGATCGACCATGTTTCCCCCGCATTCTCCGGCACTTCTTATGATGCCGATCGTAAAGCCCGTTCCGGTGCGTTCAGGCGGCACTGCGCGGCGATGTCGCCGGCGTTGCCGAGTTGCTCGCAGTCGTCGATGAGTTGCTCGAGCCGGTGCGCGCGATCCTCGCCGAGGACTGTGGCTGCCGAGCTGCGAAAGCGTGCCCGAATATCTGACGGTGTTGCCGCGATGACGTCGGGCAAGGCGTGCCGGTTGGTCCGCCCGCCGCGCAGATGCACGGTCACCTCCGCGCCCTGCCTGCTGGGGAAGGCGGCGGTGAAGCCGGCATCGGCTTCGAGCTGGGTGACCGCAACGAGGCGGATGATGTCGGCATCGCCGAGCTCGGAATAGTTCTCTTCCTCGATCTCGCCGCGCGCCAGCGTCGCCGCGACGCTGAAGGGAATGCTCATCTTGGCCTGGAGCGCATTGCGATAGGGCCCCATGGAATCACAGCCGGGATAGCGCACGGCGGCCTCCGGCGCGCGAATGACGATTCGGTCGATCTCGTCAGTGCCGGCGAGTTCGTGCGAAACGCGCAGCGCCGCTTGAGCCGCGGTCTGCGCGAAATTGCAGGCGGGGACGGGCTTGTTGTAGACGGCCATGATCTCGCAATCGCCGTCGGGGAACAGGGCGATGCCGTCGGGCGCGGCCTGGCGGCGATAGGCGGCGAACAGGCCGGCTTCGCCTTCGATGATGGTTTCCGAGCCGAAGGCGCCGGCCGCGGCAAGGCCGACGGCCTTGATCGCATTGCTGGCGGCAAAGCCGGGATGGAAATACATGTCGGAGCCACCGGCATGCGGCCACTCGTTGAGACCGCTGGAGGTATTGGCCGCGATCGCGATGGCGCTGATCGCCTGATCCTCGGAGAGGCCGAGGATGTAACTTCCCGCGAGCGCCGCGCCCAAGGGGGCCACGAGGCCGGTCGGGCGATAGAGACGCGCGAGTTCCGAGGTCAGCAACGCGCGGCCGATCCGCGCGCCGGCCTCGTAGCCGATGATGGCGGCCGCGAGCAGCCTGTCGCCGCGCAGCGGCGTCTGTTCCGACAGCGCGAGCAGGGCCGGCCAGATCACGACGCCGTGGTGTGCGATGCTCGCCGCATGCATGTCTTCGCGCACCAGCCCGTGCCCCATCACCGCATTGGCAAAGGCCGCGTCGGCCGGCGAGGAGAGTTGCGACGTCCCGATGATCGTTGCAGGGCCGCCGGCTTGCGCGATCGCGACCGCCTGGCGGCTCCACGGATGATGGCCAGCCTCGAAGGCGCAGGACAGGAAATCGAGCAGGCAGAGCTTCGCCTTGGCGACGATGTCCGGCCCGAAATAGCCTATATCCAGTGCAAGCACGCTCCGCGCCATCTGGCGCGCGAGCGGGACCTTGCCGGATACGGTCGGGCCGATCGTCATCGCGGGTGCTCTCCGTGGCCTGCGCGATCAGCCGCGCATCTCGACGCCGGCCCACTCTTCGAGCACCTTGGCGATCGAGGTGAAGTCGGATGAGGCGCCGTATTTGGCGTTGGTGATCGCGAGCATCTGCCGCACCACCGCGCCGCAGACCATCGGCACGCCCATGGCCTCGGCTTCGTCCACGCACAGACGGACGTCCTTGTAGGAGAGGCCGGTGGTGAAGCCGAAATCGAACGTGCCGGGCAGCACCGCGCGGGGGAATTTGTCTTCGGATGCGCTGTTGCGGCCGCTGCTGGCGTTGATGATGTCGATCAGCACCTTGGCGTTGACGCCGCCCTTGACGCCCATGGCGACGGCTTCCGAGGTGATGACCAGTGCCGCCGCCGCCATCAGATTGTTGGCGAGCTTGGCGGTCTGCGCGACGCCCGGCTTGTCGCCGGTGTAGAACAGCTTGCCGAAATTCTTCAGGATCGGCTGCACAGTCTCGTAGGTCGCCTGCGGGCAGGACACCATCACCGCCAGCGTGCCGTTGACGGCGCCCTTGATGCCGCCGCTCACGGGCGCATCGACCAGCGTCATCCCCTTGGCCTTCAGGCCCTCCGCGACGAACTTCGCAGCGCCGGGACCCGAGGTCGAGAGATCGATGACGATCTTGGCGCGACTGCCGCTGCCGATGCCGTCCTGGCCGAGCGCAACGGCCTTGACAATGTCGGGGGTCGGCAGGCTCGCAAGCACGATGTCGGCGCGCGAGGCGACGTCGGCCGGAGAACTGGCGAGGAGCGCGCCGCGTTTGACCAGCGGCTGGGTGGCCTCGACCTGCGTGTCGTAGACGACGAGCGAATAGCCCGCGTCCATCAATCGTCCCGCCATGGGACCGCCCATGCGGCCCGTGCCGATTACGCCCAGCGTCTCTCCCGCCATCGTCTACTCCCTGTCGCGCGGTCCCGTTTCGGGCGCGCCTTCTTGATCTCGTTGGCCAACAATTGTCGCCGGCCGGCCGTCTCGGCCGCCGTCGTCGTGGCAGCGGGGACCCGCGCCAACGAGCCGGATTGTTATGATTGTCAGACAAGCTGTCAAGCATAACATTTGGGGTCGACAGTTTGCCGCGGATCGGCATAAGGTCCGAACAAAACGAGGAAGACGCCCGGCGTGCCGCAAGACCCCATTACAAGTGTGAGCAGGACGCTCGCTGATTTCGTAGCTGCCTCGTCATGGACGGACGTCGAGGCGCAGAGCCTCGAGGCGCGGCGATCGATCCTCAATTTCCTTGCGACCGCACTCGGCTCCGCGCGCGATCCCGTTGTCACCGCTGCGATGCGCACGCTGGCGCCGTTCAGTGGCGCTGCGACATCGACGGTGATCGGTCATTCCGAGCCGATGGATGCGCTCTGCGCGTCGTTCCTCAACGCCATTTCGGCCAACTTGCTCGACTTCGACGACACCCATCCCCAGACGATCATTCATCCGGCTGCGCCGGTTGCAGCGCCCATTCTGGCGCTCGCGGAGACGCGAAAGCTGTGCGGCCGCGATGTGCTGACGGCCTTCGTCCTCGGTGTTGACGTCGAGTGCCGGATCGGCAATTCGGTGTCGCCGCACCACTACGCGCGAGGCTGGCACATTACTTCGACCTGCGGGATTTTTGGCGCGGCCGCGGCGTGCGCGAAACTCCTCGGGCTGCCCGCGGAGGGAATCGCAAATGCCATCGGAGTGGCTGCGAGCCAGTCGGCCGGCAATGTCGAGAACCTGCCGAGTGCCGCCAAGAACGTCAGCGTCGGCAATTCGGCGCGCAACGGACTGTTCGCCGCACTTCTTGCGCAGCAGGGCTATGAAGCCGCGCCTCGTGCCATCGAAGGTCCGCTCGGCTGGGCCCGCACCATGGGCGACGAGCCGGATGTCGCACATCTGCTCGACGGTCTCGGTAAGACCTGGGAGATCGCAAAAAACACCTACAAACCCTATCCCGCCGGTATCGTGTTCCATGCGGTCATCGACGCCTGCCTGCTGCTGCGCGAGCGGATCGCAGGGCGCATCGACCAGATCGAGCAGGTGACCGTGCAAGGCTCGGCACTGCTGCTTGCGCGGGGCGATCGCCCGGTCAACAACGAGCGTGATGCGCGCGTCAGCATCCACCATTGCGTCGCGTGCGGATTGCTGCTCGGCGCGGCCGGCGTCGCCGAGTTCGCCCATGAAATCGTGGTCCGCCCCGATATCGCGCAATTGCGGCAGAAGGTGAGGGCGGAGCTCGATACGCGAATGCCCGATGGCGCTGCGCGCGTCACTTTGCGCCTGATGTCCGGCGAGGTGTTCACCGAGACCGTGACGTCGCCACGCGGCAGCCAGGCTGCGCCGCTGTCGGACAGCGACATCGAGGAAAAGCTGCGCGAAGGCGTGCGGACAGGTCGAAGCGACTGGGACGCGGACCGTGTCATCGACGCGGTCTGGCGGCTCGATGCGGTGGATGACGTCGCCACTCTCCTGCGATCGCTGCGACCGCCATCGCGCTAATCAACTCCAACTCAACTCTCTCAAGACCTGAAAGGGACGATCATGAGCAAGACCGAACTGTTCGACAAGGGCCTCAAGGTTCGCAAGGAAGTGCTCGGCGAGGATTACGTCAACAAGTCCATCGCCGGTGCCGACGACTTCACGCGCACCATGGCGGAATGGTCGACCGAGTTCTGCTGGGGCGCCTTGTGGACCCGGCCCGGTGTCGATCGCCGGACGCGTTCGATCGTCAACCTGGCGATGCTCGGCGCGCTGAACCGTCCGCACGAGCTGAAGCTGCACGTGAAAGGCGCCCTGAAGAACGGGCTGACCAAGGAAGAGATCAAGGAGATCCTGCTCCAGGTCGCGGTCTATTGTGGCGTGCCCGCCGGCATCGATGCCTTCCGCAACGCGCGCGAGGCTTTCAAAGAGGTCGACGCAGCCGGCTCCTGAGCGCGCTGGATTGGAAGAGGCAATGACCACCCCGGAATACGAGCTCTTCGCAATCCGCTACGCGACGCGGGAGGCGCAGCGGAGCGAGCACTTCATCGGCGGCGACCCGCATGACGGGCCGATGCCGATGGACTATTTCATGTGGCTGGCGCGGGGAGGCGGGCGCACCTTCGTCATCGATACCGGCTTCAATGCGGAGGTCGCCAGGCAGCGCAGGCGGAATTTCCTGCGCTGCCCGGTCGAGACGCTGGCCGCGTTCGATATCGACGTCACCGACGTCAAGGACGTCATCCTCACGCATCTGCACTACGACCATGCCGGCAATTTTGACCGGTTCCCGAATGCGCGCTTTCATCTCCAGGAGCGCGAACTCGCCTATGCCACCGGCCGCTACATGCACTATCCGCGGTTGTCACATTCCTTCGAGGTCGAGGACGTCTGCGGGATCGTGCGGCTGAACTACGCGCGCCGCGTGCTGTTCTACGACGGCGATGCCGAGATTGCGCCCGGGCTGACGGTCCATGCTGCCGGCGGACACTCCGCCGGCCTTCAATTCGTCCGCGTCAGTACGCGCCGCGGCCCCGTCGTGCTCGCCTCCGACGTCAGTCACTTCTACGAGAACATGACCAGCGAGCGTCCGTTCACGACGGCGTTTCATGTCGGCGACATGCTGGTGGGGTTCGACAAGCTGCGCGCCGCGGCGCCCGATGCGGACCACATCGTTCCAGGTCACGATCCGCTCGTCATGATGCTCTATCCCGCGCCTAGCCCGGATCTGGATGGGATCGCGGTCCGCTTGGATGTGGCGCCGTCCGGGCCCGCTCATTCCTAGGGCGGCGAGGGGACCACGCACCGCCTCCTTGTCGAGCTTCTCTCTCGCTCGACCCGTCTACATCCGAGGATCGATCATAGCCAGGACGACTGAGGAGTTCGATATCAGCGGGTCTGCGTTTGGTTGCTTCGTGCATCGCCCTCCACGAGGCGGTAACTCCTCGATGATCCGTCTTACGGATTGCGAGCATCGTCCGCACCTGACGGTGCATCCCAGGCAGTCGTAGACCTGGGCAGGCGAAAATAATGCATCATCCGTGGCGACAACCGCGCCCCTGATGTCGTGATCGCTGATGATGTTGCAGGAGCAGACGATCATGCCGGATTCCGCTGCGTGGTGCGTCGCGTGGCATGGAGCCTGACGGCGGCGATGGTGGCGTTGGCGATCGCACGGCCGCGCTTGTCCGTTCCGGTCCACTGGGCGTCGCGGCCGCGCGGGTCGATCTCTAGTAACTTGACGCCGGCCGGAACTTCGCTGCCGTCGCGGACGATCCCGCGCAGGATACCGTCCCGCGGCGCGAGCACCGGAATGCCGGAGAGATGGCCGAGGACGAGATCCCGGTAGACGCGGGCGCCGATCTCGATCGGCGTGTGCCAGCGTCCCGAAAATTGCGAGTAGACGAAGCGCTCCGCGCCGACTTCGCCCAGCGAACTCGCGACGCCGTCGGCCGCGTCCGTCCAGCGCGTGTCGGCGACGGGCCCGATCTTGCCGGGCCGGGTCTCCACCGCAACGTCGCAATTGAAGGTTGAGGCGAAGCCGGGGCCGAGCCCGATCGTCAGCCGAGCGAGCCGCCTGAGGTCAGGCGTGATCCGGCGCTTCTGCAGACGCGCGTCGATCAGCAGGTCGATGTGGCGGACCGGAAGCAGGTCGAGCAGGCCGAGCCAGGTTACCAGGATCCGCGGCGGCCCGCCCAGTGTCTGATAGACCTGTATGCTATCGTCCACGCGTTCCGCCACGAACTCCTCGAGCCGGGCGGTGTCGGTGTAGAGCGCGTCGTGAAAGGCCATCTTGCGCCGGATCACCGGTGGATCGGGATCGTGCGACAGCACCACACAATATCCTGCGCGGACGAGCTGGATGCCGATCGCGGAGGCGATCTCGTTGGTGCCGAGGATAACAGCAAAGAGTCGTTGGTCGTTCGGCTGAGACATTTGAAACCACGGTTGCAGAGAAATGTGCAGCAAGGCGCGAGCCGGCGGAACAGGAAGAGCAAGAGCCGGGCCATTTGGAACGATTGAAAAAGAGCTCTCAACTGCCGATCAACATTCACGAAGCCGTCGCGCGTCCATCTGGTCCGAAAGCGCACGCGAACGTGTTGCAAACCTTCCATCGTGTCGAGAAGCCGACATCAAGCAGGCAAAAGCGCAACGATTGGGGGCGTGGCCCAAATCCTGCAAAGTTGGTCCTGTCGCAATTGTCGGGCGTCCGATCGGACGCAGTGAGGAGCTGACGTGACGCTCGATCTGCTGGATCGCGATGCTGCGCCGGATGGTGCGTCTGCGCTCGACGTTGCCCTGTGCCCGTTTCACGGCGACAAAGCGCGCGCGCCAGGCGGCGAACGGAAGACGCTGGTGCTGACCGGCGCGTCGCGCGGTATCGGCCATGCGACGGGAAAACTGTTCTCCGAGGCCGGCTGGCGGATCATCACCTGCTCCCGGCAGGCCTTCGATGGCGAGCGCTGTCCGTGGGATTCGGGGACGGACAATCATGTGCAGGTCGAATTGAGTGACCAGCGCGCCCTACCGCGCGCGGTCGCCCAGATCAAGGAGCGGCTCGACGGCGGACCACTGCACGCGTTGATCAACAATGCCGGCATTTCGCCCAAGGCCGCCAACGGCTCGCGGCTGAATTCGCTGACGACGCCGGTGGAAACCTGGATGAGCGTTTTCCACGTCAATCTGCTCGCGCCGGTCCTGTTCGCGCAGGGTCTGGTGGAGGAATTGAAGCGGGCCACCGGTTCGATCGTCAACGTCACCTCGATCGTGGGTTCGCGGGTGCATCCGTTTGCCGGCACCGCCTATGCGACGTCGAAAGCCGCGCTCGCGTGTCTCACCCGCGAGATGGCGCACGACTACGCGCCGTTCGGAATTCGCGTCAATGCGATTGCGCCCGGCGAGATCAAGACAGATATCCTCTCGCCGGAGACCGAGGCCCAACTGGCGCCGATCATCCCGCTGCACCGTGTCGGTACACCCGACGAGGTCGCCAAGGTGATTTTCTTCCTGTGCTCGGATGCGGCCAGCTACGTCACAGGTGCGGAAGTACCGATCAACGGAGGGCAGCACGTGTGATCAAGCGGCAGGCGCCGATCGCAGAAGAAACATTGCCGATTTGCGCTGGATCAATGCGGTAATCCCACTTTGGCGCGTGACGCCCATTCGGACGGTAAATTCCGCGAAACGGATCACAAAGCGTGCAAGTGCGACGGAATCTTTTTGCAGCGATGCTGACAAGTTGAGCGCGACTCTCGACACGACATGAATCAGAATACGAAAAATTCCAAAGAAGGCCGCCGGGAGGATGTAACAGGCAACGGAGAGTCCGTCATGCTTCACGCTGCTCCCTTGGTTGAACGCTCCCCTGCCGATCGGACCGCGCCGATCGTGCCGCTCAACGAGATCGCGCTGACCGGCATTTTCGAGATTTCCAAGATATTGACGGCGCCGACGCGGCTGGAGACGACGCTCGCCAACGTCGTAAACCTCCTGCAATCGTTTCTCCAGATGCGCCATGGCGTCGTTGCACTGCTCGCCGATGACGGCATTCCCGATCTTGCGGTTGGCGCCGGTTGGAGCGAAGGCAGCGACGAGCGCTACCGGGGGCGGTTGCCGCAAAAGGCGGTCGACCAGATCGTCGCGACCGCCATGCCGCTGGTTGCGGAAAACATCGTCACCCATCCCGCCTTCGGTCCGGATGATGCGGTGACCCTCGGCGCCTCGGAGACGACGCGGGTGTCGTTCATCGGCGTGCCTATCCGTATCGATGCCAAGGTCGTCGGTACCCTGACGATCGATCGGGTTTGGGACGAGCGGTCGATGTATCGGCTCGATTCCGACGTCCGCCTGCTGACCATGGTCGCCAATCTGATCGGCCAGACCGTGAAGCTGCACCGCGTGGTTGCGCAGGACCGCGAGCGGCTGATGCATGAGAGCTATCGGCTTCAGAAGGAGCTGTCCGAGCTCAAGCCGACGCGCGATCGCCGCAGGGTTCACGTCGAAGGCATCATCGGTGACAGCCCGGCACTGCGCGGGCTGCTGGAAAAGATCGCCGTCGTGGCGAAGTCGAACTCGACCGTTTTGCTGCGTGGCGAATCCGGCACCGGCAAGGAGCTGATCGCGAAGGCCATTCACGAATTGTCGCCGCGCGCAAAGCGCCCGTTCGTCAAGATCAACTGCGCGGCTCTGCCGGAGTCGGTGCTGGAATCCGAGCTGTTCGGCCACGAGAAAGGCGCCTTCACAGGCGCGCTGAATTCCCGCAAGGGCAGGTTCGAGCTCGCCGACAAGGGTACCCTCTTCCTCGACGAGATCGGTGAGATCTCGGGCTCGTTCCAGGCCAAGCTCCTTCGGGTGCTGCAGGAGCAGGAGTTCGAGCGGGTCGGCGGCAACCAGACCATCAAGGTCGATGTCCGCGTCATCGCCGCGACCAACCGCAACCTGGAGGAGGCGGTTACGCGCAACGAATTCCGCGCCGATCTCTATTATCGCATCAGCGTCGTTCCGATGATGTTGCCGCCCCTGCGCGAGCGGCGCAGTGATATTCCACTGCTGGCCAACGAGTTTCTGAAGAACTTCAACACCGAAAACGGCCGCGCGCTGAGCTTCGATCGGCACGCGATCGAGGTCCTGATGGGTTGTGGCTTCCCCGGCAACGTGCGCGAGCTCGAGAATTGCGTGCAGCGCACGGCGACACTGGCGCCCGGGCCGGAGATCGTCAGGAACGATTTCGCCTGCTGTCACAGCCAGTGCCTGTCCGCCATGTTATGGAACGGGACGTCCGAGAGCACGCAGCAGCGCTCGCTGCCGATTGTGCCGCTTTCCGTCCTGCCGGCGGCCGCTCAGCGCGAGAGGGCACGCGAAATTCCGACGTCCGTCGAGCCGGCTGCCCCGGGATCCGATGTTGCTCCGGTCTCGTTGGTCGGCAATGTGACCGACCGCGACAGTGTCGTTGCCGCCATGGAGAAGTCGGGCTGGGTTCAGGCCAAGGCTGCGCGCCTCCTCGGTCTGACGCCGCGCCAGATCGGCTACGCGCTGAAGAAGCACGGCATCGAGGTCAAGCGGCTCTGACGGCGACTGTCGCAGATGCGACATGCTGTCGGAGCCACGACAACCGGCTCCGGGCAAATTATCGTTGAATTTCCAACGCTTCACGATTGGCACGACGCTTGAAGAGAGATGTCCGACGGCATCGCCCATTCAAGGAGTCGAACAACATGGCCTACAAGATCGTCGCCTCGCAATGCACGGTTTGCGGTGCGTGTGAGTTCGAGTGCCCGAACGCCGCGATCAGCCTCAAGCGCGACATGTACGTAATCGATCCGAAGAAGTGCACCGAGTGCGAGGGGCATTTCGACACGGCGCAATGCGCGGTGGTCTGTCCGGTCCCCGACACCTGCATCCCGGCGTGAGGGTGGACCGATGCAGCAGGCTCCGGGGTCAATTGTGCAAGCGAGGCGATAGATGGCGGCAGTCCAGGAGACCATCGAGCGGGTTCGCGGCATCGACGTCGACCAGTATCGTTATGGGTTTGAAACCCCGATCGAGTCCGACAAGGCCCCCAAGGGGCTGTCGGAAGAGACCGTCAAGTTCATCTCCGAGAAGAAGAACGAGCCCGCCTGGATGCTGCAGTGGCGGCTGGAGGCCTATCGGCGCTGGCTGACCATGCAGGAGCCGACCTGGGCGCGCGTCGACTATCCCAAGATCGACTTCCAGGACCTGTATTATTACGCCGCGCCGAAGCCGAAGAAGACGGTCACCTCGCTCGACGAGATCGATCCGGAGATCCTGAAGACCTACGAGAAGCTCGGCATCCCCTTGCGGGAAGTCGCCATGCTCGAGGGCGTCGAGCCCAAGGTGGGCGAGGAAGATCCGGCGCGCCGCAAGATCGCGGTCGATGCGGTCTTCGATTCGGTCTCGGTTGCGACCACGTTCAAGGCGGAGCTGAAGAAGGCCGGCGTGATCTTCATGCCGATCTCGGAGGCGATCCGCGAGCATCCTGAATTGGTGCAGAAATATCTGGGATCGGTGGTCCCGACCTCGGACAATTTCTATGCGACGCTGAACTCGGCCGTGTTCTCCGACGGCTCGTTCGTCTACGTGCCGCCCGGCGTGCGCTGCCCGATGGAGCTGTCGACCTATTTCCGCATCAACGAGCGCAACACCGGCCAGTTCGAGCGCACGCTGATCATCGCGGACAAGGGCGCCTACGTCTCCTATCTCGAGGGCTGCACCGCGCCGCAGCGCGACGAGAACCAGCTGCATGCGGCCGTAGTCGAGCTCGTCGCGCATGACGATGCCGAGATCAAATATTCGACGGTGCAGAACTGGTACCCGGGCAACTCCGAAGGCAAGGGCGGCATCTACAATTTCGTCACCAAGCGTGGCGACTGCCGCGGCAATAACTCCAAGATCTCCTGGACCCAGGTCGAGACGGGTTCGGCGATCACCTGGAAATATCCGAGCTGCATCCTGCGCGGGGACAATTCCCGCGGCGAGTTCTACTCGATCGCGATCTCGAACGGCTTCCAGCAGGTCGACTCGGGCACCAAGATGATCCATCTCGGCAAGAACACGTCGAGCCGGATCATCTCCAAGGGCATCGCCGCCGGCAAGTCGCAGAACACCTATCGCGGTCTCGTCACCGCGCATCGGAAGGCGACCGGCGCGCGCAACTTCACCGCCTGCGACTCGCTGCTGATCGGCGACAAATGCGGTGCGCACACCGTTCCGTACATCGAGGCCAAGAACTCCTCGGCGACGTTCGAGCACGAGGCGACGACCTCGAAGATCTCAGAGGACGTGCTGTTCTACTGCATCCAGCGCGGCCTCAGCCAGGAAGAAGCGGTCGGCCTCGTCGTCAACGGCTTCGTCAAGGACGTGCTGCAGCAACTGCCGATGGAATTCGCGGTGGAAGCGCAGAAGCTGATCTCGATCTCGCTTGAAGGAAGTGTCGGATGATGATCGTCGGACCCAGCAAGCAAGGAGAAGTATGATGACGGCGCTCCTGGAGATTCGTGGACTGAAGGCCGAGATCGACGGTCGCCAGATCTTGAACGGGCTCGATCTCACCGTAAACAAGGGCGAGATTCACGCCATCATGGGCCCGAACGGTGCCGGCAAATCGACGCTGTCCTATGTGCTCTCCGGCAAGCCGGGCTACGAGATCACCGGCGGCGAGGTGCTCTTCAACGGTGAGGATCTGCTGGCCATGGACCCCGACGAGCGCGCCGCCAAGGGGCTGTTCCTGGCTTTTCAATATCCGCTCGAAATCCCCGGTGTCGCCACGCTGACATTCCTGCGCACAGCGCTGAATGCCCAGCGCAGGAAGCGTGGCGAGGAAGAGCTGTCGTCGCCCGACGTGCTGAAGCGGGTGCGCGAGCTCGCCAAGCAGCTCAACATCGACCCCGAGATGTTGAAGCGCCCGCTCAATGTCGGCTTCTCCGGCGGCGAGAAGAAGCGTAACGAGACGCTGCAGATGGCGCTGCTGGAACCAAAACTCTGCGTGCTGGACGAGACCGATTCCGGCCTCGACATCGACGCGCTACGCATCGTTGCCGACGGCGTCAATCGCCTGCGTGCCTCGGATCGCGGCATGATCGTCATCACGCACTACCAGAGACTGCTCGACTACATCGTACCTGATGTCGTGCACGTGCTGTCGGCAGGCCGCATCGTGAAGACCGGGGGCAAGGAGCTTGCGCTTGAACTGGAAGCGACCGGCTACGCGCAATATCAGAACGAAGCGGCCTGACCCATGAATGCCGAGATCCGCCCCGTGAAGACCGCCGCCGAGATCGGGTTCGCCGATCTGTTCGCGGCCGTACGGCTGAGCTTGCCCGGTGGCCGAGACATCGAGGCTGTCCGGCGCGATGCTTTCGACCGCTTCGTGGCGCAGGGGCTACCGAACTCCCGCGTCGAGGCCTGGAAGTATACCGACCTGCGGCGTTTGGTACGCGATGCCAAGGCGTTGGCGCCGCGCCCCGACGCGGACGCCTGGACCGCTGCTCGCAACGCCGGCGCGGTCTTCGCCGGCCTCGACTTGCGCCGGCTCCTGATCGTCGACGGCGCCTTCGTGCCGGAACTCTCCGATCTTGCCGGTCTCGAATCCGGGGTCAGGATTCGCGCGACCGCCGAGGCGCTGAGCGCGGACGAGATGGTTCTACCGCTCGAGATGGCCGGGACCGATCCAGCCGCAGCGCTCAACACCGCACTCGCCGCCGACGGCGTCGTGATCACAGTTGCCGCTGATGTCGCCGTAGAACGGCCGATCCATCTCGTCTTTGTGACGACCGGCACCGTGCCCGCCGCGATGTTCACACGATCGCGACTGGAGCTCGGCAGCGGGGCCGCGCTCACGTTGGTCGAGACGCATGAAGGCCCGGATCAATCCGACTATCAGGTCAACGCGGCGTTGCAAATCAACATCGCTGACAAGGCTCGCCTCGACCACATCAAGATCACCGGTGAAGGTACGGCGGCGCTGCATATCGCCACGCTGGAGGCCTCGATTGGAGCCGGCGCGGACTACCGCGAATTCGGCTTCGCGGCCGGCGGCGCGGTGGTGCGCAACCAGATCTTCCTGAAGCTCGCGGGCGAGGGGACCACAGCCAGCGTGCATCAGGCCAGTCTCCTCTCCGGCCGCCAGCACGCCGATACCACGCTCGTCCTCGACCACGTCGCCGCCGGGTCGCAGAGCCGCGAAGTGTTCAAGGCCGTGGTCGACGACGAGGCGCGGGCCGTGTTCCAGGGCAGGATCACCGTGCGACCGGGCGCGCAGCAGACCGATGCCAGGATGATGGCGCGGGCCCTGCTCCTGTCGGACGAGGCCGTCGCCAATTGCAAACCCGAACTCGAGATATTCGCGGACGACGTCCAGTGCGGCCACGGCACCACCACCGGCGCGCTGGACGACCAGTTGAAATTCTATCTGATGGCGCGCGGCATTCCGGAAAAGGAAGCCGAAGCGCTGCTGATCCAGGCCTTCATCGGCGAGGTGATCGACGCGGTCGTGCGCGAAGATCTGCGCGAGGCGCTGTCCCGGGCGATGTTCGCCTGGCTCAAGGGACGGGAATAATCCCATGCATCCGGCGGTGAGTAACGGCAGTTATGACGTCAACCGCGTCCGCCAGGATTTCCCGATCCTGTCGATGCAGGTGCACGGCAAGAACCTGGTCTATCTCGACAACGCGGCCTCGGCGCAGAAGCCGAACGCCGTGCTCGATCGGCTGACGCAGGCCTATGCCAGCGAATATGCCAATGTGCATCGCGGCCTGCACTACCTCGCCAATGCCGCAACGGAGGCCTATGAGGGCGCGCGCGACAAGGTCGCGAGATTCCTCAATGCGGAGCGGCGCGAGGAGGTGATCTTCACCCGCGGCGCCACCGAGGCGATCAATCTTGTGGCCCAGACATTCGGCCGCGAAAGGATCGGCGCGGGCGACGAGATCGTGCTCTCGATCATGGAGCACCATTCCAACATCGTGCCCTGGCACTTCCTGCGGGAACGGCAGGGTGCCGTGATCAGATGGGCGCCGGTTGACGACGACGGCAACTTCCTGATCGACGAGTTCGAGAAGCTGCTCAACGCGCGGACCAGGCTGGTCGCGATCACCCAGATGTCGAACGTGCTGGGCAGTGTCGTTCCAGTCAAGGAGGTCGTTCGCCTGGCTCATGCGCGCGGCATTCCCGTCCTGGTCGACGGCTCGCAAGCCGCCGTCCACATGGACGTCGACGTCCGCGATCTCGACTGCGACTTCTATGTCGTCACCGGCCACAAGCTGTACGGACCGACCGGCATCGGCGCGCTCTATGGCAAATACGAGCATCTTGCGACCATGCCGCCGTTCATTGGCGGCGGCGAGATGATCCGCGAGGTCTCCCGCGAGGCCGTCACTTATGGCGAGCCGCCGCACCGCTTCGAGGCCGGTACGCCGCCGATCGTGCAGGCCATCGGCCTCGGTGCCGCGATCGACTATGTCGAGTCGATCGGCAAGGAACGAATCCGCAGGCACGAAAGCAGCCTTCTGGCCTACGCCCAGGAGCGGCTGCGCGGGATCAATTCATTGCGGATTATCGGGACGGCCGCCGACAAGGGCGCGCTCGTGTCGTTCGAGATGAAGAACGCGCACGCCCACGACTTCGCAACCGTGATCGACCGGTCCGGCGTGGCGGTGCGCGCCGGGACCCATTGCGCGATGCCGCTGCTCGACCGCTTCGGCGTCACCGCGACCTGCCGCGCCTCGTTCGCGCTCTACAACACCTTGGAGGAGGTCGATGCTCTGGCCGAGGCCTTGGTCAAGGCCCAGGAACTGTTCTCATGAGCGATCGGATCGCCGCAAGACAGCGGCCCGTGGCTCGTATCGTCTGCGACGCCCGCCGCCGTCGGACGGTGCGCAACATGGAGCGGCGCTTCACCGGGGAGTTCGCGCCTGGCGAGCCGGTCCGCGCTACCGCCGTGATCAGGAACGACGGCATGTATCCGCACAAGGACGTCGGCGAGCCGCTGGTGCATCCGGGCGATACCGGTGTCGTCCGCGAGAGCTGGCGCTTCCTCGGCGAGATCTACTACACGGTCGAGTTCGTGGCCCGGTCGGTGTTCGTCATCATGCGAGGCCACGAAATGGTGCGAATGGGGACCGCGTTCGACGCTGCCTGACGCACTGCCGTCATGACACGGCTTCAGCCAGCGCCGCGGTCGCGTCCGCCCGCATCCGCGACACCATCGACCGGAAGCCGTTCGAGCGCTGTGGTGTCAGGTGCTCGCCGAGCCCGAGGCGCTCGAACAAGGCGAGGGGATCTTCGCCGGCGATCTCCTGCGCGGATCTCCCCGACAGGAGGGCGATCAGGATCGCGACCAGGCCGCGGACGATGTGAGCATCGCTGTCGCCGGCAAAGCTGAGGAGCGGCCGTCCGTCCCGGCGCCCGACGGTGGTCGCCAGCCAGACCTGGCTGACGCAGCCCTGCACCTTGTTGGCGTCAGTGCGCTGGTCGTCCGGAAACGGCGTCAGCTTGCGCCCGAGCTCGATGACGTAACGATAGCGGTCGTCCCATTCATCGAGCAGCGAGAAGTTCTCGATGATGTCGTCGATCGGCGTTGGCGGAGATCTGGTTTCAAGCGGCATGATCGCCTCGTTTGGTTGGTGAGGCGCATCAAGCAAGCTCCGTACCGCAGCGGGGTCGGTGATTTCGGCAAGAAAATGCAAGTTCGATGGCGCCGCCGATAGCGTGCATTGTTTTGTTTCGAACAGGCCTCCGTCCAAGCGCATGTCGGCATGATGCGATGTCGGGTTTGCAACAATCGCGAGCGTCAACGCTATCCTTCTTCAATCGCTACGTTTTCTGCCTTCGGAAGACGCTGGCACACTCGTTGCAAAAGTCCCTGTGCAAGGCGACCTCGCGGAAAGAGATCGCGAGAGCGGCGCGCCGGTTGAGGCGTCCAATCGTTCACACAGGGATAACCGAGGGATATTCGCATGAGCCTAGCAACCACCCAGAGCGTTGCAGAGATCAAGGCCCGCAACAAGCAACTGATCGACGAGGTCTTGAAGGTCTATCCGGAGAAGACCGCCAAGCGCCGTGCCAAGCATCTCAACGTGCACGAGGCAGGCAAGTCCGATTGCGGCGTCAAGTCGAATCTGAAGTCGATCCCCGGCGTGATGACCATTCGCGGCTGCGCCTATGCCGGCTCCAAGGGCGTGGTGTGGGGGCCGATCAAGGACATGATCCACATCAGCCACGGCCCGGTCGGCTGCGGCCAATATTCCTGGGCCGCCCGGCGCAACTACTACATCGGCACGACCGGCATCGATACCTTCGTCACGATGCAGTTCACCTCCGACTTCCAGGAGAAGGACATCGTGTTCGGCGGCGACAAGAAGCTCGCCAAGATCATCGACGAGATCCAGGAGTTGTTCCCGCTCAACCACGGCATCACCATCCAGTCGGAATGCCCGATCGGACTGATTGGCGACGATATCGAAGCGGTCTCGAAAGTGAAGTCCAAGGAGTATGACGGCAAGACCATCGTTCCGGTCCGCTGCGAAGGATTCCGCGGCGTCTCGCAGTCGCTTGGTCACCACATCGCCAACGACGCCGTTCGTGACTGGATCTTCGACAAGGTTAATCCGGAGGCCAAGCCGGCGTTCGAATCCACGCCCTATGACGTCGCGATCATCGGCGACTACAACATCGGTGGTGACGCATGGTCCTCGCGCATCCTGCTCGAGGAAATGGGCTTGCGCGTGATCGCGCAATGGTCGGGTGACGGCAGCCTCGCGGAGCTGGAAGCGACACCCAAGGCGAAGCTCAACGTCCTGCACTGCTACCGCTCGATGAACTACATCTCCCGCCACATGGAAGAGAAGTTCGGCATTCCCTGGTGCGAGTACAACTTCTTCGGCCCCTCCAAGATTGCGGAATCGCTGCGCAAGATCGCCAGCTTCTTCGACGACAAGATCAAGGAAGGCGCCGAACGCGTCATCGCGAAGTACCAGCCGCTGATGGATGCGGTGATAGCCAAGTATCGCCCCCGCCTCGAAGGCAAGACGGTGATGCTGTTCGTCGGGGGCTTGCGTCCGCGCCACGTCATCGGCGCGTACGAAGACCTCGGCATGGAAGTCGTCGGCACCGGCTACGAGTTCGGCCACAACGACGATTACCAGCGCACCGCCCAGCACTACGTCAAGGACGGCACGCTGATCTATGACGACGTTACCGGCTATGAGTTCGAGCGCTTCGTCGAGAAGATCCAGCCCGATCTCGTCGGCTCCGGCATCAAGGAAAAGTACGTCTTCCAGAAGATGGGCGTGCCGTTCCGGCAGATGCACTCCTGGGACTATTCCGGCCCCTATCACGGCTATGACGGGTTCGCGATCTTCGCCCGCGACATGGACATGGCCATCAACTCCCCGATCTGGAAGAAGACCAAGGCACCCTGGAAGGATGCCCCGCGGCCGAGCCTGATGGCGGCGGAATAACAGCAAGGCCCGGCTCCTCCCGTTCAGGAGGAGCGGGGCGGGCGATCGAACACGATATCCAACCAAGGTGCCACGATGACACAGAATGCCGAACACGTGCTCGATCACTTCGAGCTGTTCCGAGGTCCGGAATACCAGCAGATGCTGGCCAACAAGAAGACGCTGTTCGAGAATCCGCATGATCCCGCGGAAGTCGAGCGGATTCGCGAATGGGCCAAGACGCCTGAATATCGCGAGAAGAACTTTGCCCGCGAAGCGCTCACAGTGAATCCAGCGAAGGCCTGCCAGCCTCTGGGGGCCGTGTTCGTCGCCGTCGGGTTCGAGGGCACGCTCCCCTTCGTCCACGGCTCGCAGGGCTGCGTCGCCTATTATCGCAGTCATCTGTCTCGGCACTTCAAGGAGCCGAGCTCCTGCGTCTCTTCGTCGATGACGGAAGACGCGGCGGTATTCGGCGGCCTGAACAACATGATCGACGGCCTCGCCAACACCTACAACATGTACAAGCCGAAGATGATCGCCGTCTCCACCACCTGCATGGCAGAGGTGATCGGCGACGACCTCAATGCCTTCATCAAGACGGCCAAGGAGAAGGGCTCAGTTCCCAACGAGTACGACGTTCCTTTCGCCCACACGCCAGCCTTCGTCGGTAGCCACGTGACCGGCTACGACAACGCGCTTAAGGGTATTTTGGAGCACTTCTGGGACGGCAAGGCCGGCACCGCCCCGAAGCTTGAGCGCAAGGAGAACGACAAGGTCAATTTCATCGGCGGCTTCGACGGTTACACCGTCGGCAATATCCGCGAGATCAAGCGCATCTTCGAGCTGATGGGGATCGAGTACACGATCCTTGCCGACAACAGCGACGTGTTCGATACCCCGACCGACGGCGAGTTCCGCATGTATGATGGCGGCACCACGCTGGAGGACGCCGCGAACGCGATCCATGCCAAGGCGACCATCTCGATGCAGCAATACTGCACCGAGAAGACGCTGCCCTTCATCGCGAACCATGGCCATGAAGTTGCGGCTTTCAACCATCCGGTGGGCGTCAGCGCCACCGACGACTTCCTGATGACGCTGTCGCGCATCACGGGTAAGCCGATTGCGAAAGCCTTGGAGCAGGAGCGCGGCCGGCTGGTCGACGCCATGGCCGACTCCAGCGCGCATATCCACGGCAAGAAGTTCGCGATCTACGGAGATCCGGACCTCTGCTACGGGCTTGCGGCGTTCCTGCTCGAGCTCGGTGCCGAGCCGACCCACGTGCTCTCTACCAACGGCAACAAGGCCTGGGCGGAGAAGATGGAGGCGCTTTTTGCGAGTTCGCCGTTCGGCAAGAACTGCCACGCTTATCCGGGCAAGGATCTCTGGCACATGCGCTCGCTGCTGTTCACCGAGCCGGTCGATTTCCTGATCGGCAACACCTACGGCAAGTATCTGGAGCGCGACACCGGTACGCCGCTGATCCGCATCGGCTTCCCGGTGTTCGATCGTCACCATCACCACCGTTATCCGGTGTGGGGCTATCAGGGGGGCATGAACGTGCTGGTGAAGATCCTCGACAAGATCTTCGACGAGATCGACAAGAACACCAACGTTCCCTCCAAGACCGACTACAGCTTCGACATCATTCGCTGATGCGAGGAAGACCTGCCGTCGCCTCACGTGCAGGCGGCGGCAGACGACCAGTCTAGCCAGGGCGATCGAGACTGCGGGGCAAAGTGTTCGCGCAGCGGGTCCAGGAACGGGAGAGACGAATGAGCTCGCTGTCGGCCACCATCCAGGACGTCTTCAACGAACCGGGTTGCGGCAAGAACGCCAACAAGACGGAGGCCGAGCGCAAGAAGGGCTGTACCAAGCAGTTGCAGCCAGGTGGGGCCGCCGGTGGCTGCGCGTTCGACGGTGCCAAGATCGCGCTCCAGCCATTTACCGACGTCGCCCATCTCGTCCACGGTCCGATCGCCTGCGAGGGCAACTCCTGGGACAATCGCGGCTCAGCTTCGTCGGGCTCCGATCTCTGGCGGCGGAGCTTCACCACCGACATGAACGAGACCGATATCGTGTTCGGCGGCGAGAAGCGGCTCTACAAGGCGATCAAGGAGGTCATCGAGAAATACGATCCGCCGGCGATCTTCGTCTACCAGACCTGCGTTCCCGCCATGATTGGCGACGATATCAACGCGGTCTGCAAGGCGGCGGCGACCAAGTTCGGCAAGCCGGTGATTCCCGTCAATTCGCCGGGCTTCGTCGGTCCGAAGAACCTCGGCAACAAGCTCGCCGGAGAGGCGCTGCTGGAGCATGTGATCGGGACCGAGGAGCCTGATTACACCACGCCCTATGACATCAACATCATCGGCGAATACAATTTGTCCGGCGAGTTCTGGCAGATCAAGCCGCTGCTCGACGAACTCGGTATCCGCATCCTCTCCTGCATCTCGGGCGACGGCAAATATCGCGAGCTCGCCTATTCGCACCGCGCCAAAGCCGCGATGATGGTGTGCTCCAAGGCAATGATCAACGTCGCGCGCAAGATGGAGGAGCGTTACGGCATCCCGTTCTTCGAGGGCTCGTTCTACGGCATCCAGGATTCCAGCGACTCCTTGCGCGAGATCGCGCGAATGCTAATCGAGCGCGGCGCGCCGACGGAGCTGATGGAGCGCACCGAGGCGGTGATCGCACGCGAGGAGGCCAAGGCCTGGGCCGCGATCGAGCGCTTCAAGCCGCGCTTCAAGGACAAGAAGGTGCTGCTGATCACCGGCGGTGTGAAGTCCTGGTCGGTAGTTGCAGCGCTGCAGGAGGCGGGGCTCGAGATCGTCGGCACCTCCGTGAAGAAATCCACCAAGGAGGACAAGGAGCGGATCAAGGAGCTGATGGGGCAGGATGCCCATATGATCGAGGATATGACGCCGCGCGAGATGTACAAGATGCTGAAGGACGCGCGCGCCGACATCATGCTGTCCGGCGGCAAGTCGCAATTCGTCGCGTTGAAGGCGGCGATGCCCTGGCTCGACATCAACCAGGAGCGCTGCCACGGCTACATGGGCTACATCGGCATGATCAAGCTGATGGAGGAGATCGAGAAGGCGCTCTACAATCCGATGTGGGCGCAACTCCGCAAGCTCGCCCCCTGGGACGATGCCGGCGTCAACTGGCAGACGAAGGCGATGGCGCAGATGGATGCGCAGGCGGCCGAGATGGCCGCCGATCCGGTCCGTGCCGAGGAGACCCGGCGCGCCAAGAAGATCTGTTTCTGCAAGACCGTCGACCTCGGCGCCATCGAGGATGCCATCGCCGCGTACGGGCTTTCCACCGTCGACGGAGTGAAAGGGCATACCAATGCCTCGGGCGGCTGCGGGGCGTGCAAGGGGCGGATCGAGGACGTCCTTGCCGCACGATCCTCGCCGATGCTGCAGGCGGCGGAATAGGGCGCGGCCGATGGCGATCGTCACCACCTCCAAAAAGGCCTGCTCGGTCAATCCGCTCAAGATGAGCCAGCCGATCGGCGGCTCGTTCGCCTTCATGGGCTTGCGCGGCGCGATGCCGCTTCTGCATGGTTCGCAGGGCTGCACCTCGTTCGGCCTGACGCTGTTCGTGCGGCACTTCAAGGAAGCGGTGCCGATGCAGACCACCGCGATGAGCGAGGTCGCGACCGTGCTCGGCGGCTACGAGAATGTCGAGCAGGCGATCCTCAACATCTACAATCGCACCAAGCCGGAGATCATCGGCATCAATTCGACGGGCGTCACCGAAACCAAGGGCGACGACGTCGAGGGCTTCATCCGCCTGATTCGGCAGAAGCATCCGCAGCTGGAGAAGTTTCCGCTGGTCTATGTCTCCACGCCCGATTTCAAGGACGCCTTCCAGGACGGCTGGGAGAAGACGGTCGCGCGCATGGTCGAGGTACTGGTCGATCCCGTCGAGGCGGGGGCCACGCGCGATCCCGCGCGCGTCAATATCCTGCCGGGCTGCCATCTCACGCCCGGCGATCTCGATGAGCTGCGCTCGATCATCGAGGATTTCGGACTGAAGCCGTCCTTCCTGCCTGATCTCGCCGGCTCGCTGGACGGCCACATCCCGGACGAATTCACGCCGACCACGATCGGCGGGATCGGGGTGGACGAGATCGCCACCATGGGGCAGGCGGCCTGGACGATCGCGATCGGCGCGCAGATGCAGCGCGCGGCCGAGGCCATGCATGCGAGGACGGGGGGACCGTTCCGCCTGCTCGAGCGGCTCTGCGGCCTGATCCCTAACGACGAGTTCATCGCCTTCCTGAGCGAGATCAGCGGCCGGCCGGTGCCGGCGAAGTACCGCCGCCAGCGCGGCCAGCTTGCGGACGCGATGCTGGATGCGCATTTCCACATCGGCGGGCGCAAGCTTGCGATCGGCGCCGAGCCGGACCTGCTGTTCGATCTCTCCAGCATGCTGCACGAAATGGGCGCCGAAGTCGCGGCCGCTGTGACCACGACGGCCTCGCCCGTGCTCGAGCGTGTCAAGACGCAGGAGGTCCTGATCGGCGATCTCGAGGATCTCGAAGAGCTCGCCAAAGCGCGCAACTGCGATCTCCTCATCACTCATTCGCACGGCCGCCAGGTGGCCTCGCGCCTGAGGATCCCGTTCTATCGAGCGGGCTTTCCTATGTTCGACCGGCTCGGCGCCGGACACCAGTTGTCGGTCGGCTATCGCGGCACGCGCGATCTGGTGTTCGATCTCGCCAATCTCGTGATTGGTGACCGCGAGGCCAACCACCAGCCGACGCCCGATACTTGGCGGACCACGGACAGCGGCCTCCAGGTCGTCCCGCCGCAGCTGCATTGACGCAAGAAGAGGGACCAGACCGATGAAAGTCGCCTTTGCCACCCAGGACCTGAAGCACGTCGATGCGCATTTCGGCTGGGCCAAGAATATCGCCATCTACGACGTCAATCCGGAGGGTCATCACTTCGTCGAGGCCATCCAGTTCGATGGTGACCTCAAGGAGGACGGCAACGAGGACAAGCTGGCGCCGAAGATCGAGGCGATCAAGGATTGCGTGATCCTCTATGTCGCCGCGATCGGCGGCTCGGGCGCCGCGCGGGTCGTCGCCAACAACATCCACCCCATGAAGGTGTCGCAGCCTGAGGCAATCGACGACCTCTGCGTCAAGCTCGAGGACGTGCTGAAGGGCTCGCCGCCGCCTTGGCTGCGCAAGGTGCTCGCCAAGGGACAGGAACGCAGCTTTGATTTCGAAGACTGAAGGAAACCGCCATGACTGAAGCGGCTGAACTGATCCAACCGGATAACGCGGCCGAGGCGCCGTTCGTCAGGGAGCTCGTCAAGATCTGGCGGGCCCAGGACACCCACGGTGCCTGGGAAGGCAAGAAGGACCTCGACCTGCTCGAGCCCTATATCCTCGACAAGGAGAAGCGCCGCGCGCTCCCGATCGTCGGCGATCCCGACCCGGACACGATCTGGCGGATGGAGCTGTTCTTCAACGCGGTTGCGCTCTCGATCGAGAAGGCGACTGGCGTGATGATCTCGCCGATGTTGAAGATGCACCACGAAGGTTTCGGCCGCATGGTCCTGATCGGCGGCCGTCTCATCGTCGTCAACAAGCAGCTCCGCGACATGCACCGCTTCGGCTTCGACAATCTCGCCAAGCTCGCCGCCGAAGGCGACAAGTTCGTAAACGGCGGAATCGAGATGATCCGCAAGTTTCCTGAAGTAGCCAATTACTGAGGTGGTTCATGAGCGATCTTGAGACCCTGAAGAACGAGATCAAGAAGCTTTCGGCCAAGGCAACCGCGGCCAAGATGGACCTCCACGACTTGTCCGAGGAGCTTCCGATCAACTGGACTTCGATCATGAGTATTGCCCAGCGGGCGCACGACGCGTTCGCCGAACTCGAGCGCAAGCGCGAGGACCTCAAAACGCTGGAAAAGGCATAACCGGACCAACGTCATGTCATCAGCAACCCGCGACGGCCGCGATTGGAAACCGGACTATCTGGTTTCGATTGATCCCCAGAAATGCATCGGCTGCGGTCGCTGCTACAAGGTCTGCGGTCGCGAGGTCATGACGCTGAAAGGCCTCAACGAGGACGGTGAGATGATCGACCTCGATGACGACGAAGACGAAGTCGAGAAGAAGGTCATGGTGATGAGCGACGACGGCGCCTGCATCGGTTGCGGCGCCTGCGCGCGGGTCTGCCCGACCAACTGCCAGACTCACGCTCCCGCGGCTGCTTGAGCGGTGACGCCGGCCAAGCAATGAGCAAGACCCAGTTCGCCAGGTACAATATCGGCCAGGTGATCCGTCACCGGCTCTATGCGATGCGGGGTGTCATCTTTGACGTCGACACGTCATTTGCGGGGACGGATGGAGAACCGGTGACCAACGGGACGGCAACCGGTCTGATCTACCGGCTGTTTGCCGAGGACGACGAGGTCCCCTATGTGGCAAGTATCGCCGAACGTGACCTCGAGCCCGACGATTCCGGCGAGCCGGTCCGACATCCCGGAATCGGGGCAATGTTCGAGGTCGGCGAGGCGGGCGCCTATCGACGGCGCAGACAGCTGATCAATTGACGTGTGACGAACGGCGTCCTCCGCCTTACTCGATCCCCTGCTCACGCGCCTTCATCATTGCAGCGATGCGGAAGCGTTCGTGGATCGCCACGGGATTGGCGAGCATGTCGGCTTCCGCCCGCCGGAACGCGGCGAAGACGATTTCGGCTTCCTCTTGCGTCAGCGGCACGCGGCCGGCCATGTGGGTTGCCTCCGGTGCGGCAGCGTGGATCGCGCGGCGATAGGGATGATCCTTCACCTCGATCAGCTCGTTCGCTTCGAGTTTGCCGCCCAGCGTGATCGCGAGTCCGACGACCTCGAGCCTGCGGCCGTCCTGCGTGGTCTTGACCAGGATCGCCATCACGGCACCATCGGCATGGCAAAGCCCGGGCGGGGATGGGCGTCGTAGTAATCGGGCCGCTCCGGCCAGCCGCCCTCGGCGATGAGCTTGAACGCAGTGATCTTGACCGGCGCGCCTTGCGAGCACGAGACCTCGGCGAACTTGACCTCGCGCGGGCCGGGACCAGCCGAGAAATCCGCCACCACGCTTCCGTCCGCGTTGCAGGCGCGGGCAAAGCCCGGCGTGCCGACACTGCTGGCCGGCACAGGATTGGCAACGAGATTGACACCGCCGGCGTCGCCACCAAAGGCAGGGCTCGCGAACTTGAACGTGGCGAGCACGCCGCTGCGATCGATCGGACGATCGGCGGTGATTGGGCGTGCGACCGAATAGACGGTCAGCGTGCCGCCATCGAGCAGCGCCTTGATCTCGTCTTCGGAGCAGGCGGCGAATTCGGACGCGACGTTCATGTCATTCTCCATACCAACGGGCCTGGAGAATCAACATCAATTTCCGTGCCACGTTATGCCTGCTCTCGGAAAGCGCGTCGGCACCGGAATACGACGGAATAGGCTCGCAACGCCGCCCCTATGCCGAGCCTGGCCGAATTGCCCCGACAGTGGGGGAGCGCACGTGTCGGCTTCCGTACAAAACAAGTGGAGCGCACTCCGCCGCGCCTAGCGCGATTCTTGCAATGCCCTGGGAACATTTGGCCGCGAACGAGGACGGCATGGACCAGAATACCGCCTATGCGATCTGCGCCTTCAACGACATTCCGAGCCAGCGGGCGATCGGCTTTCATCTCATGATCGTCGGCGAGGACGGAGCACCGCGGCCCTGGCCGATCGTGATCGTGCGGTGGGGCAGGCAGGTGTTCGGCTATCTCAACCGCTGTCCGCACAATGGCGTGAATCTGGACTGGGAACGTAACCAGTTCCTGGACGGCACCGGCACCCGGCTGCTGTGCGGCAAGCATGGCGCCACCTTCGAGCTCGGCACCGGACGTTGTGTCGATGGGCCGTGCAAGGGCGAGAGCCTGATGCCGATCGCCCTCGCCGTGCTCGACGGCGATATCTGCGTCACCGGCGTAACGCTGGTCGAGGACGACGAGACGGCTTGCGGGGAAGAGGTCTGACGCCGATGCGTCAGACCGGGCGGTTCTCGTTGCGGTTTTTCACCGGCTCCATCTTCGCGACGCCGTCTTCGAAGGAGATCTCGGTATAAGAGCCGTCGAGATCCTTTGCAGCGTCGAGCAGATAGTCGAGCTTGCCGGCGGTATCGAGCTTCTTGATGTCGTTCTTGTCGACGCCGGCGAGGTCCATCATCTCCTTCCACACCGTGGACTCGTCGCAGGGGAGCACACGGAACTCGATGTCGCCGATCTTGGTACGGTATTTCGCCAGGAAGTCGATGTTGTTGCAGAACATGAAATAGCTGCCCTTCGGGCTGAGTGCACCGTCCAGCACCTTGGCGACGTCGGCGAGGTAGGCGAAGGAGTGCAGGTAACCGGCGAGTACCGGGATGGTCTGTTCGCCTTCCTGCGCCACGGTCAGCACCTGCTCGATCGAATAATCCGGCGGACGTTTCTCGTCGGCGACCTGGGCCTGGAATTTCAGCGCGATATCGCCGCGAAAGCCGAAGCGCCCCGGCTTGGTCGTATCGCCCTTCAGCACCGCGTTCAGCAGCCGGCCCTCCTTGTCCAGGCGGCCAAGGGCGGTGTTGTCGATCGACGTCATGAATCTCTCCTGGTTTCATCTGCTACGCGGCTGTTGGCCGGCGCGAAGGCTTCGATGGCCCTTATGCAAGGAGTTTGCCGACTGTGCGCGCATGCGCCGAAAGTGTGAATGCGGCGTGAATCCGTACCGGTTTGCGTGGCCGCTGCGCAGCGTCCGGTATCGCGTTGCCAATTCTGTTTGTCCCGGCACCGCCAAGGCCGCGTGTCGCAAAGCCGACAAGCGTCGCAAAGGCAACAGCCCAGCGACCGACGAAAACCCAGCAGTTTCAGACGTATGCGCTCTGGCACGGGACTTGCGATCCTTCGTTGCAAGGGACCCAGACAGCGAGGGCGAGATGATCAACCTGACGGACAGTGCGGTGAATGCGGTGAAGACCGCGATCTCCTCGGCGGCGCAGCCGGCTAGCGGCTTGCGCATCATGGTCGAAACCGGTGGCTGCGCCGGCTTCAAATACATGATGGGTATCGCCGAGGAGGCCAAGCCCGACGACACCGTGATCGAGCGCGGCGGCGTGAAAGTGTTCGTCGACAACCAGAGCCACGAGCATCTCGACGGCACCACGATCGACTTCGTCGTCGCGCTGGAGGGCTCCGGCTTCACCTTCGACAATCCCAACGCGAAGTCGAGCTGCTCCTGCGGCAAGTCGTTCAGCTGAGCCGTCTCCTTCGATCCGATCCGCAACAAAGAGAATGTGAAATGCTCGTCGAATCCGAACACCTGAAACAGCCGCCGGCCGCCGAACCTTCGGGCCGCGAGCAGATCGTGCGCGCCGTGCTCGACGAGATCCGGCCGAATCTCAAGCGCGACGGCGGCGATTGCGAGCTACTCGAGATCGACGGCAACAAGATCATGGTCAGGCTCACCGGAGCCTGCGTGTTCTGCAAGCTCGCCAGCGCGACGCTGGAGGGCATCCAGGCGCGCCTGATCGAACGGCTTGGCGAGTTCGTTCGCCTGATCCCCGTTGCCGGAGCGGCCAAGCCTCGTCATTGAGCAGGCCCGACACCGAGAGAGGGATTCCGTGCGGCCGATCTACCTCGACAACAACGCGACGACCCGCACGGACCCTTCCGTCGTCGCGGCGATGCTGCCGTTCTTCTCCGAGCAGTTCGGCAATGCGTCCTCAGTGCATGCCTTCGGCAGCGGCGTTGCCCAGGCGGTGAGGCAGGCGCGGCGCAGTGTCCAGGGTCTGATCGGCGCGGCGTTCGATCACGAGATCGTCTTCACCTCGGGCGGTTCCGAATCTGACAACGCCGCGATCCTGTCGGCGCTCGCCGTGCAGGAAGGACGCGGCGAGATCGTCACCACGGCCGTCGAACATCCTGCGGTGCTGTCGCTGCTCGAGGATCTCGCGCGACGCGGCATCAAGAGCCATCTCGTCCCCGTGGACAGACGCGGCCGGCTCGACATCGAGGCCTACAGGCGCGCGCTCGGCCCTCGCACTGCGGTTGCGTCCGTGATGTGGGCCAATAACGAGACCGGCACGATCTTTCCGGTCGAGTTCCTGGCGAAGATGGCCCGCTCCGCCGGCGCGTTGTTTCACACCGATGCGGTACAGGCGGTCGGACGGATTCCGATCGATTTGAAGGCTACCGAGATCGACATGCTGTCGCTGTCAGGCCACAAGCTGCACGGTCCCAAGGGGATCGGCGCGCTTTATGTGCGCAAGGGGACGAAATTCAAGCCGCTGATCCAGGGCGGTCCGCAGGAGCGCCGCCGCCGTGCCGGCACCGAAAACGTTCCCGGCATCGTCGGCCTCGGCAAGGCGGCCGAGCTCGCCGGAACGCGGCTGGAGCAGGAGCGGACCGGGGTCGCCGCGCTGCGCGACCGGGTGGAGCAGGGGATCCTGCAATTCGGCCACTGCATGGTGCTCGGCGACGTCAAGAGCCGGCTGCCGAATACGTCGAACATCGCCTTCGAGCATATCGAGGGCGAGGCGATCATCCACCATCTGAATCGGGCCGGCATTGCTGCCTCGCTGGGATCGGCCTGCGCTTCCGGCTCGATGGAGCCCTCGCACGTGCTGCGTGCGATGAACGTGCCGTCGCAGGCGCTGCGCGGCGCGATCCGCTTCTCGCTGTCCCGCGAAACCACGGCCGACGAGATCGACCGCGTCCTGCACGTGCTGCCGGACATCCTATCGAAACTGAGAGCATTGTCTCCGTCCTGGCAAGAGCGCGCGAGCGACACCTCTCTGACCGAGGAGCTCAGCCTGTGAAAGTCATGATTCGCCGTTCGCCCGAGACCGGGCTGTCGATCTACGTGCCGAAGAAGGACCTCGAGGAACCGATCGTCGAATTCGAGCACGAGAATTTGTGGGGCGGCTGGATCAGGATCGCCAATGGCTGGGTGCTCGACTTGCCCCAAATGGCTGACGATACCAGGCTACCGATCACGATCAATGCGAAGAAGCGCGGCGGAGATGGAGACGAGTGATGAACGCACCGGTCCCCCAGATCGATTTCGCCAATACCGCTGACGCCGAGGCCGTCCTCGGCAACGTCGTCGCGCGCATGCGCGCCGGCGACGTCATTCCCTATCTCGGGCCCGGCGTCGCCGAATTGGCGGCGCCGGCGGTGCCGATGAATCCAGAGGCGCTGGCAGCCTTCCTTGGCACCAAGGTCGCGCTGCCGCGGCGCGCCAGGGGCAATGCCTGGGCGGCGGCGCAGCACATCGAAAGCACGCGCCATCGTGCCACCGTTACCGCACTGATGACAGAAGCCTTCGCAACACCCGTTGAGCCCACGGCGCTGCAGCGTCATCTCGCCGCGCTGCCGCTGCCGCTTATCGTCGATAGTTGGTATGACGGCGCGATGCGCAGCGCCTTCGGCGAGCGCCGCGATTGGGGCGAGATCCAGGGCATCACCCGCGCCGGCATCGGCGAGGACCGCTGGTATCGCTTCTACGACGCGGCCGGCCGGGAGGTTGATCGCGCGGAGGCCAAGGGCTGGACCACGATCCTTTACAAGCCTCATGGCAGCGTCGCGCCGGCGAAGAACTTCCTGATCTCGGACGCCGACTATGTCGAAGTGCTGACGGAGATCGACATTCAGACGCCGATTCCGGACGAAGTGAAGGCGCGGCGCACCGGCCGCAGCTTCCTGTTCCTCGGCTGTCGCTTCAACGACCAGCTCCTGCGTACCTATGCAAGGCAGGTGTCCAAGCGCTCGGCTGAGAGTCATTATGCGGTGGTCGAACCCGATGCGCTCTCGAAGAACGAGCTGCGCTTCCTCGTGAACCAGGGCCTGACCCCGCTCGCCATTCCACTTCCGCGCGCCATCGAGATCGTGCTGGCGGGGTGATCTTCATTGCATCGCCCGACCTGGTCTCGCTGCGTGACCGTCGCGCGGCGAGATCAAGCTTGGCATTTGTGCGCGTCGTCGACGACGTCGCACCTGTCACCTTTCCAACACGCGTTGGCAATCCGACATTCTCCGACGTTTGCGCTAACTCCTTGAAGAAGGCTGCGAAAGTCGCGCCGCGCCGCGATGGCATGCGGGTTGCTAATACCTTTCTAGAACGACTCTTAGGACGCTTCTCGAAAACCAGATCTGTTCGGCCTGCAAGGAGAACTGAACGATGGATGCTTCAGCGCAAAGCGAAGTGAGCAACGGCGGCAACGTGGCCGAGATCGGCGAGATCATGCAGAACATCGCCGAGCACAAGGGCTGCGGCACCAGCGGCGGCAGCGGCAAGGCGAGCTGCGGATCGCAGGCCGGGCAGGGCGATCTGCCGACCGAGATCTGGGAGAAGGTGAAGAACCATCCCTGCTACAGCGAAGAAGCGCATCATCACTACGCGCGCATGCACGTCGCGGTCGCGCCGGCCTGCAACATCCAGTGCAACTACTGCAATCGCAAATACGACTGCGCCAATGAATCGCGCCCGGGCGTGGTCAGCGAGAAGCTGACGCCGGAGCAGGCCGCCAAGAAGGTGCTCGCGGTCGCCTCCACCATCCCGCAGATGACGGTGCTTGGAATTGCCGGTCCCGGCGATCCGCTGGCCAATCCGGAAAAGACCTTCAAGACCTTCGAGCTGATCTACAACACGGCGCCCGACATCAAGCTGTGCCTGTCGACCAACGGCCTCATGCTGCCCGACCACGTCGACACCATCGCGAAGTACAACGTCGACCACGTCACCATCACCATCAACATGGTCGATCCCGAGATCGGCGCGAAGATCTATCCCTGGATCTTCTACAAGCACAAGCGCTACACCGGCTATGAAGCCGCCAAGATCCTGACGGACCGCCAGCTCCAGGGCCTGGAGATGCTCACCGAGCGCGGCATCCTCTGCAAGGTCAACTCGGTGATGATCCCCGGCATCAACGACAAGCACCTGGTCGAGGTCAACAAGGCCGTAAAATCGCGCGGCGCCTTCCTGCACAACATCATGCCGCTGATCTCCGCGCCCGAGCACGGCACCGTGTTCGGTCTGAACGGGCAGCGCGGTCCGAGCGCGCAGGAGCTGAAAGCGCTGCAGGATTCCTGCGAAGGCGAAATGAACATGATGCGGCACTGCCGCCAGTGTCGCGCCGACGCGGTCGGCCTGCTCGGCGAAGACCGCAGCGCCGAGTTCACCACCGAGAAGATCATGGCGATGGAGGTCAAGTACGACGCCGAGACCCGCAAGGCCTACCAGGAGAAGGTCGAGGAGGAGCGCGTCGCCAAGGTCGTGGCCAAGCAGGAGGAGCTCGCCGAGCTGGCAGGTGCGTCCAGCGACATCAAGGTATTGGCCGCGGTCGCGACCAAGGGCTCCGGCCTGATCAACGAGCACTTTGGCCATGCCAAGGAGTTCCAGGTCTACGAGCTCTCCACCGCAGGCGCGAAATTCGTCGGCCATCGCCGCGTCGACCTCTATTGCCAGGGCGGCTACGGCGAGGAGGACAGCCTCCAGACCATCATCCGTGCCATCAACGACTGCCATGCAGTGTTCGTGGCCAAGATCGGCGGCTGCCCCAAGGGGGACCTGATCAACGCCGGGATCGAGCCGGTCGATCAATACGCCCATGAGTTCATCGAGAAGTCGGCGATCGCCTGGTTCAAGGTCTATCTCGACAAGGTCAACAGCGGCGAGATCGAGCATGTCGAGCGGGGCGACGCGGCCATCCGCCAGGGCGCGCTGATCTCGGCGGCTTGAGGAGGACCCGATGCCGTTCAAGATCATCGCTTCGCAGTGCACGAGTTGCTCGGCCTGCGAGCCGGAATGTCCGAATGTCGCGATCCGCGAAAAGGGCGGGACGTTCGTGATCGATCCGAAGAAGTGTACCGAGTGCCTGGGCCATTTCGACGAACCGCAATGCGTGGCGGTCTGTCCGGTCGACAATACCTGCGTCATCGATACGTCGCTGCCGCGCTACCAGGCGCCGGCCTGAGGGAGGAAAGAGATGAATTTCACGATCACGCCCGCCGCGCAAAAATTCATGCGCATGATGCTCCGCGCCGACGGCGGCACGGGCAGCGGTTTCCGCCTCGCCGTCAGTCCGGGCGGCTGCTCGGGCCTTGCGGCCGACATCAGCGTGCGCGCCGAGCCGCAGGCAGGAGATGCCGTGGTCGAGCGCGAGGGCGTCAAGCTGTTCCTGCCGGCCGAGAGCCGGCTGCTGCTCGACGGCGTCACCATCGATTTCGCGGATACGCCGACCCAGACCGGACTGGTGTTCCACGATCCGAAGCAGGTCTCCTGCGGTCATCACTAGGCGGTCCCTATGCTGCACGACGCCGGCCTCGATCCGCAACCCGAGTTCAGCGACGCGCTGGTCGCCGGCGCGTTGCTTGGCGCCGGATTGCCTGGTGAAGCCGAGCATCATCTGTGGCAGGCCGGGCTTTCCTATCATCTGGACGGGATCGCGGAGAGCCACTTGCGCGAAGCCGAAGCGCTGGCGCCGGGCCATGCGGCGGTGCTGATCGGGCTGTATCGCTTCTATTTCTACAAGGGACGCCTCGCCGAGGCGCTGGAGATCGCGACCCGCTGCCTCGCCAAGGCGGCGCATGACAGCGGTCTGCCGCCCGATTGGCGGGACGTCTCGGCCGGCGATGCCGCGTTTGGCCGTTACGAGAGCGTACTGCCGCGGTTCTTCCTGTTCTCGCTGAAGGGCTATGCGTACCTCCAGATGCGGCTCGGGCGGACCGACGAGGGCCAGCGGGCGGTTCTGAAGTTGCTGGAGCTCGATCCCTCCGACAAGATCGGCGCGAAAGTGCTGCTCGGCGTTCTCGAACGTATGGGGCAGGACGATGACTGACGACATCGACGAGGCCCGCGACTGGCGGGGCGACCAAGTCGATTGCTCCGGCTGCGCGCACCTGGCGCTGAACGCCGGCGGCGGTTGCCGCATCAGGCATGCCTGCGTCAACGACCGCTATGCGCGCCGGATCGACCGCTTCTTCAACTGGAATCCCGGCCTTGCCGACGGCTATCTCGGCCATCCGCATTTCGAGGTGCGCGCGATCGCCGCAAAGTCAGCGAATCTGTTCCTGCTCCCCCCGCTGCTCGGCGACGTCGACGAGACCGTGCGCTGGAACGCGGTCCGCCGCCTGCCCAAGCGCTATGCGTTGCGATTGCGTGGGGATCCGCATCGCGAGGTCAGGATGCGGGTTGCCACCCTGATCGACGGCGACGAGCTGCTGCCGATGGCCTCGGACCAGGACTATTACGTTCGCCTCGTCGTCGCGCGCAGGCTCGCGCCGCTGCTGCTCGGCCGGATGATCAATGACGAGGAGGCGGAAGTGCGCCGCGTCGTGGCCCGGCGCATCCCCGATGAATGGCTGCTCGGCATGAGCAGCGACCGCGACGCGGCCGTACGGCTCGAGGTCGCGCAGCGGCTGTCGCCGGATCGTCTCGCGTTGATGCGGCACGATCCGGACTGGCGCATCCGTTACGAGGTCGCAAGCCGCGCGATGGTCGGCGAACTCGTCGGCTTAGCCGAGGACCAGGACGAGCTGGTGCGCGAAGTCGCCCGGTCGCGGGTCGCCGTGCGGCTGGAACGAGAAACCGGAGCCTCGCCATGAGCAACATCGTCCGCGACAGCGACATCGTCGAGCTGACGGCCGCGCCGTTCTTCACCTTCGGCGAGAAAGTGCGGGCCAAGCGCACCATCCGCAACGACGGAACCTATGCCGGCAAGGAGATCGGCGACATCCTCGCCAAGAAGGGCGAGATTGGCTACGTGGTCTCGATCGGCACGTTCCTCCAGCAATTCTACATCTATGGCGTCGAATTCCTCGAAAGCGGCAACCGCGTCGGGATGAAGCGCAAGGAACTCGATCCCGTAACCCCGCGCGATGCGATCGAGGACATTCCGCTGCCGGAGGCTGCATCATGATGATCGAAGCGAAATTGCCGAAGTATCAATGGGGCCAGCGCGTGAAAGCCGCGATGGACCTGCACAATGATGGCTCGTTTCCAGATGCGCCGGCCGAGGGTCTGCTCGTCGGCGTCGGACACGCTGGCGAGATTGTCCAGGTCGGCCGGCATACCGACGCCAATCTGCCGATCTACCTGGTCGAGTTCGGCGAGCGACTGGTGGTCGGATGCCTCGAAGAAGAAATCAGTCCGCTATAGGGGTGGTGCGATGAACGCCGCGGTCCTCAGACAGCCGGAGCTGCGCTTGCCTGCGCATCCCAACGAGCTCGACCGCAGGCGGATCGAGCGCGCACTCGGATCGCGCAAGCGCTATCGCTACGTCTCGCCGGTCGTGAAGGGCGTAACCGGCGGCTATCTCGTCGAGAGCCCCTGCTGCTCGCGCAACATCGACGTGGAGGGCGGCGTCATCGACGTCGCATTGCTGCATCACGATGCGGCGAGCGCGAGCTGGAAGCTGTTTCGCAAGGATCACGCGACCGGCGCGTGGGAACTGCATGGCGTGCACCGACGGCTGGCGTCGGTGACCGAGATCCTGAATGCCGATCCGGAACGTGTGTTCTGGCAATAGCGGGAGTTGGAAGGATGGCCCTGGCGGCAATCGAACTGGTTGAAATCGAGCAGGTGCTGTCGTCGTGGGACGCGGCGCCCCAGGCCTATCTCGAGCTGCGGCGGAAGTTCCCGCATCTCGCTTGGATTCGCTGCGATGCGTCCGACGTGACTGAGACACCGTACCGCAGCTTTGGGGTGTTCGACCTGCATCTGCTCGACAGCGCCGATCATTGCGCCGCGATCACCGACGATCCGGCACGCGCGACCGGTATCGTGCTGGCCAGGCGGGCGGCCGCATTATGACCGAGCCTGCTCTCGCCTATGATGACGTCGCGGAAGCTGGCGAGCTCCCGGTCGAGACCGGCCACGACTTCATTCCGCTCTCGGACCCCGACGTTACGCTGGCGGAGATTGCGGCAGTCGATGCCGTCCTGCGCTCGCCGCGGATCTCCAGCGGTCCGCTCGCGGAAGAGTTCGAAGCGGCATTTGCCGCTTATGTCGGCCGGGCCTATGCGATTGCGGTGCCGAGCGGCACGATCGGTTTGATGCTCGCGCTGAAGGCCTATGGTATCGGCGCAGGGGACGAGGTCATCGCCTCGTCCTATGCGTTCCGCGAGACCGCGCATGCGATCAGCCTTGCCGGTGCGCGTCCGGTGTTCGCCGATATCGACTATTGGTCGGGGACGCTGGCGCCGCAGAAAGTGGAAGAGCGCGTCACGCCCGGGACGCGGGCCATCCTCGCAGCCAATACCAACGGTCACCCGGCACCCTGGGCGGGGCTGCGCGACATCGCGGCACGGCACGGTCTCGTTCTGCTCGAGGATTCCACCGAGGCGATCGGCTCGCGCTACAAGGACAGGCTGGTCGGAAGCTTTGGCGACATCGCCGTGTTCGATTTCGCGCAGCCCTCGCTGCTGACCTGCGGTGAGGGCGGCATGGTCGTCACCGATGACATCGACATTGCGGTGACGCTGCGTCGCCACCGCTCGCACCGGCTTACCGAGCGCTCCTCGGTGGTGGTCGGCTCGGCCCCATCCCATCAGGCCGGAATCAGCGATCTCGCGGCTGCGCTTGGGCTGGCGCAATTGAGGCGCATCGACGAGATCATCGAACGTCGCCGGCTGGTCGAGCAGCTCTATGCGACGCACGTGCAGTCCTTCGAAGGCATCAAGCCGCCCTATGTCGCGCCGGACGTGACCGAGGTGAACTGGTTCCTCTATCTCGTGCATCTCGGCACGCGCTTCACCCGATCCAGCCGCGATGCCATCGCCGAGGATCTCCGGGTCGAGCAGGTCGAAGCCGCGGCCTACAGCCATCCGCTGCATTTACAGCGTCATTACTTCGATCTCGGCTATCGCCGCGGCGATCTGCTGGTGACCGAAAAGATCGCTGATCGCGCCGTGGCGCTGCCGTTCCACACCCATCTGACGGACGGCCAGATCGAATTCATCGTCGAGACGATGAAGGACGCCTCGATCAATGTGGGGGCTGGCGCGGCGATCTACTGAACCAACGATGAGTACAACTTGAGAGGATGACGATCATGACCACACTGACAGTCCTGCCCGAGGGCAAGATCATCGACGTTACCGAAGGTACGACACTGCTGGCCGCGCTGCTCGGAGCGGAAATCGCGATCCCGCACAAATGCGAGGGCCAGGCCAAATGCGGCTCCTGCCATATCTTCGTGCACGAAGGGCGCAAGGGCCTGTCGAAGATCGTGCGACTGGAGAACGAGAAGCTCGATGCGATCGTTGGCGTCAGCTCGAAGTCGCGCCTCGCCTGCCAGGCCACCGTGCTCGGCACCGAGGACGTCAAGATCGAGTTGCTCGGCTTCTCGTCGGGCCTGTGAGTGCGGGAGCATAACGATGGACACGCAGAACGTCATCCTTCACGCCCGCTTTGCGCCGAACGGCTCGGTGGTCGAGATCAGCGAACGGCCCGAAGGTCTCACGCCGCAGGCTTGGTTCGACTTCCTCAGCGACAAGGCCGGCGACGTCTACCAGGCGCTCGCGGGCGGTCGCGGCGTATTCCGGCTGACGCGGGAGGAATTGGCGGCGCTGAAGCAGGCGGCTGCGCCGGCCGCGGCCTGACCAGTTGGAGAAGCGCTCATGGGCCCGGAAGAAATCGACGTTTTCGTCATCTGCGCCAGTGACGACATCGAGCGCGGCAGTGCCGGGGCCTTCAGCCTGTCGCGCATCGATGCATCCGGCGAGAGCCGACCGTTTCCGATCGTTGTGATCCGGACCCACGACAACGCCTATGTCGGCTACGTCAACGCCTGCCCGCATGATGGGGTCTGGCTCAATATCGGCAGCGGCGATTTCTTCACGCAGGACCGCTCATTCCTCAAATGCGGTCGTCACGGCGCGATCTTCGAGATCGACAGCGGGCTCTGCATCGACGGCCCGTGCAACGGAAAGAGCCTCCAGCCGATCGCGCTGGCAGTGGTGGATGGCGAAGTCTGCCTGTGCGGCGAGCGGCTGGTCGAGGACGACCGCCCGTTCGGTGCCTTCGACGATCATGACGAGACCATGGAAATCATGATCCATCCGGATTAGCGGAGGAACTGGCCGTGACCGTCGCCCAATTGCTCGATCGGCTGAAGGGGCTGCCGGAGGACGCCGTGGTGCTTATGGACAGCGGGGACGGGCTGTCCCGCGTCTCCACGCTCGAATTTGTCGCCGATCAAGGCCCGGGCGCGCCGGCCGAAGTTATCCTGTCGCCCAGCATGGACGAGTAGGCGCCTGCAGCAGAGGACGTTGGCATGAGCGATACGGTGGTCACTGTTTCAATGTTCGAGCGGATCGGCGGCTCCGTAACCGTCGACCGCCTGGTGGAGAGCTTCTATCGCCGGATGGACGAGTTTCCCGAAGCGGCCGGCATTCGCGCCATGCATGCGGATGACCTCACATCGACTAAGCAGGTGCTGAAGCGCTACCTCGCCGAATGGACCGGGGGTCCGAAGCTCTATTCGCCGGAGAAAGGTCATCCGCGGCTGCGCCAGCGTCACATGGGTTTTCCGATCGGCAGCGCCGAGCGCGATGCGTGGCTGTTCTGCATGCGCGGCGCACTGGAGGAGGCCGTCGCCGACGAAGCGGCGCGAGGGGAGCTCGACGCCGCACTCACCAAGCTCGCCGACTGGATGCGCAACCAGGCGGGCAATCCGCATGACGCGCGCGGCGGGCACGCCTGAAGGAAGACCCCATCAATCCGATAGCGGCAGACCGAAAAATTCTTCTTCCGCGCCGCCCCACGCCCTGTGCAGGGCAAGGCCGCTCTGCCACTTTCCCATTTCAATGTCGTTTGCCGGCCGGTGTGTGATCTTGCCCTCGGGCCTCTCGGCCAGCAAAAAGCCCTTGCCATTGCGGATGAAGCGAGTGAGATCCCTGGTGTCGGTCGGCCGCACGACGCAGCGCGGTGCGTCGTCGATGAGAATGGTCGTCGGCAGCATCTCGCGGGCCTCCCTCAATCCGTCGGCGGCCCGAGATTGTCGTCGGCCTTCTTCTTTTTCTTCTTCTCGGTTTTCGCCTGGGCATAGGCGCCCGCATTCTTCAACAGGATCGGCTGCTGTCCTTCGACATATTGCGAGATCCAGAACTGGGTCCGCTCGAGCGCCTTCTCTGCCGCATCCGCACGGAAATTGCCGCGCTCCTCGCAGCCGAAGCCCTGGGCGGCCTCGGGATAGGTGAAGGCGCTGACGTCGGGACGCGAGGCGCGGAATTGCGTGATGGCCTCCAGCGGCAGCTCCGGATCGCTGTCGCCGAAATGCAGGAGTGTCGGCACCTTGCGCTTCTCGCGATAGTCGGTAACGGTCTCGCGGCCGTCATAGCCGATCACGCAGGCGATGCTGCTGACCTTGTTGGCCGCGGTGTAGGCGAGGTCGCCGCCCCAGCAATAGCCGACGATCGCGACTTTGCCGGCATCCTTCACCGCGTCGACGGTCGTCTGGATGTCCGAGATCGCCTGCTCCTGGCCGACTTGCGCGCTGATCGCCGCACCCTCGGCCTTGCCGGCCTCGTCGTAACCGAGACTGACGCCCGGCTTGACCCGGTCGAACAGGGATGGCGCGATCGCGACATAGCCCTTGGCGGCAAAGGCATCGGCGACCTTGCGGATCTCGGGCGTGACGCCGAAAACATCTTGCAGGACCACGACGGCACCCTTGGGCGTCTCCGCCGGCTCGGCGCGATAGGCGGAGAAACTTGCCCCGTCGCTTGCGGTTAGTTCGATCATCGCATCATCTCCTCTCCGGTGGGCCTTTGGTTGCTCTAGAGCAAGCCAAGCTCCAGCTTGACGTCGTCGGTCATGCGCGATGAGTCCCAGGGCGGATCGAACACCAGCCGCACCGCGGCGTCTTCGACACCGCTGACCTCGCTCACCGCCTTCTCCACCCACGACAGCATCTCGCCGGCGACCGGGCAGCCCGGCGCGGTCAACGTCATGTCGATCTCGACCAGGCCGCCGTCCTTCGGTTCGATCCGGTAGATCAGGCCGAGGTCGTAGATGTTCACGGGGATTTCGGGATCGTGAACCGTCCGCAGCGCGGCGATGACGCCGGCGATCAGCGTCTCGTGGTCGGCAGGCGCTATGGTCGTCATCGCCACCTCACTGGAGCCCCTCGGCGAGCGCCGCAACGACCGGCCAGCCGACCGCGCCTGTGGGGTCGAGCCGGCGTAGCGCGGCGAGTAGCTCGCGAGCCTGTTTCTGCTCGTCCTTGCGCAGGTGTATGAAGGCGAGCGCCTTCAACGTATAAAGCGCGAAGCGGCCGGCGCCGTCGGGCAGTCTGGCCTGCGGCTGCCAGCGTCGCCAATCGGAGCTCCAGCCGGCCTGATGCGCGGCCTCGCGCAATCCGCGCTCGGCGATGTCGAGGGCTTTGTCGAGACGGCCGCGATAGGTGTGAGTCTTGTACAGGCAGAAATAGACCGCAAGCTCGGTCGGCGCGGCATCGAGGGCCTGGCGGAAGATGCGATCGGCCTCGAGCGGGTCGCGGCGATAGCTGACCACACCCTGCTGCAGCAGCGAGTCGATTTCGGGCGCAAGCTCACCGAAATTGATGCCGTCGGAATCGACGAGGACGGCCGTCATGCGCGGCTCGCCTTCGCCGGAATTCGGCATCGATTGGAGTCTATGTCGGACAATTCGAGTTCCTCGTCTGGCGTATCGGAATACGGGCTCGATCCTCACAAAGCAAAAGCCGGGCCGGACTTGAAATGCTGCGAAAAGCGCGGCGTTTCGGGGCCGATGCGAGGCATCATTCCGGTGTCCGGAGCGAGGCCGTCCGCGTTCGTCACGTCATCGACACGCACGCATGGGGCGTTGTCGCAAGTCGGACATCACCCCGGCGCCGGGCACGCAAGTCCTTCTGAACCCGCGTGTTCCGAAACTGGTTTGACGCTTGCATGGAGCTTCGCGCAGAGCAGGAGCGTGCGACATGGCGATGGCGGGACCGGACATCGAACAATTGATCAGGGAAGCGTTTCCGGACGCCCATGTGATCGTGACCGACCTCGCCGGCGACGGCGATCACTACGGCGCGCGCGTGGTCTCGCGGGCGTTTGCCGGCAAGAGCCGGATTCAACAGCATCAGATGGTCTATGCCGCCCTGAAGGGACAAATGGGCGAGGCGCTGCACGCGCTTGCGCTCGAAACGGCGGTGCCGAAATGAAAATGGAAGGATGAAAGCATGAGCGAGCCGATTGAACGACGAATCAAGGACATCATTACAGGCACCGACGTCGTGCTGTTCATGAAGGGCGTGCCGGCCGCGCCGCAATGCGGCTTCTCCGGCGCCGTCGTGCAGATCCTGAACGGCCTTGGCGTGCCCTTCACCGGCATCAACGTGCTCGCCGATCCCGCCATTCGCGAGGGCATCAAGTCGTTCTCGAACTGGCCGACCATTCCCCAACTCTACGTCAAGGGCGAGTTTCTCGGCGGCTGCGACATCGTGCGCGAGATGTTCAAGCTGGGTGAGCTGGCTGCGGTGCTGAGCGACAAGGGCGTTGCGGTGGCGGCGTCATGAGCGACGGATTGACCGAGGAGTTCGCGTTGCCGCAGCTCTACCGCCATCACGTGTTCGCTTGCCACACACAGCGGCCGCCGGGCCATCCGCGTGGAAGCTGCGGCGCGTCCGGCGGCGGGCCATTGTGGGAGCGGCTCGGCAAGGCGATCGAGGCCAAAGGACTCACCGATGTCGGTTTCACAGCATCCGGCTGCCTCGGATTTTGCGGTGCCGGTCCGCTGATGGTGGTCTATCCCGATGGCGTCTGGTACCGGCCGACGACGCCGGAGGACATCGACGAGATCGTGGAACAGCATCTGACGCAAGGCCGGCGCGTCGATCGCCTGGTGATGGTGCTGGCGCGGAGCTGAGCCTCACTGTTCCTTGCAACGCGGCATCGCCTCCGGTCGCGTGCAGCCCTGGAGGTCGCTGCGCTCGCCGCCGAGCAGCGAGGAAACGGGCTCGCGATCGAAGCCGGCGCATCTTGCGCCGTCGGCTTCGACCAGTGGGCGCCGGATCAGCAAGGGATCGTCGAGCATCGATGCGATGGCGCCCGCTGCGTCGATCTCTGCCGGCTTCACCTCGCCGGACTTGATCCGTGGCGCCGCAGGGTTGAACCAGGATGTCACGGGTGTCGCACCGAAGAAGGCGAGCAGACGCTCCGCAGTCCAGGGCTCCGTCAGCAGGCTCTTCGCGATCACCTGATGGCCAGCCGCCTCCAGCGCGCGGATCTGCCGGGCGTTGGTTCCGCAGCCCGGCTTTTGGTAGAACAGCACTGTCGCCACGCCCGAAGCTCCTATTTCATCATGCTGAGTTGAACCAGCGGCGCGGCGCCGCCGCGGCCGAGGATCGTGTCGACCTTCTTGCGGACGCCTTCCAGCGTCAGTGGCTTTACTACCGCGCCGTGAGCGCCGGCCTTCATGGCGTCGACTGCGGTGGTCTCGTCGGACTTGTCGGTGACGACGAGAATGCGCACGCCCGGAAACCTGTCGCCGAGCTCGCCGATCAGCGCAGGGCCGCGGGCCTTCAGAAAGGAGACGCCGAGCAGCACCACGTCGGGCTTCAGCCAGTCCACGCCCTTGGCGTAGGCCTCTTCCGGTGTGGCGAGTTCGTGCGTCTCGATCTCGTCATGCAGCATGAACTGAAGCGCTGCGCGGGTGATCTCGTCTTCGTCGACTACGAATACGCGCCGTTGGTCGACGGCCTTGGCGGTCTCGACACCAATCTGCATCTGACATTCTCCTCTGACTACCTCACATCGAGAATGAGCAATTTTCGTTCCGCGTTTGCGCGACGGAATCGCGGTGCATTCGCACCGCAGCCGCCGGGCCGCTTGTCCGGTTTCTGACAGAGGCCCTACCACTGTAGGGTTCGACACAGCTTCTGTCGGCCGCTGGCGTCGAAATATTTCGCGAGCGCGATCAGCGTCTTAGTGCGCGCACAGCGAATGGCACGCCAGTTGCTATTTGAACGCAGCAACAACGAGTGAGGGCTGAGAACACGCCGACGCTGCTGGCGAGCGATGTTCTCCTTCCCGAACCCCGCGGGCCCACGCTTCTGAGAGAGAAGCAATCTCGCGCGAGCAGCGCGATGTCATTGGCAATCGGTTGATGGAGAGCAACATGTCTTCACTGAGACAAATCGCGTTTTACGGCAAGGGTGGTATCGGCAAATCGACGACGTCGCAGAACACGCTCGCGGCGCTTGCCGAGATGGGTCACAAGATCCTGATCGTCGGCTGCGACCCCAAGGCGGACTCGACCCGCCTGATCCTGCACGCCAAGGCGCAGGACACGATTTTGAGCCTCGCGGCCAACGCCGGCAGCGTCGAGGACCTCGAGCTCGAGGACGTCATGAAGGTCGGCTACCGCGACATCCGCTGCGTCGAGTCCGGCGGTCCGGAGCCCGGCGTCGGCTGCGCCGGCCGCGGCGTCATCACCTCGATCAACTTCCTGGAAGAGAACGGCGCCTACGAGGACATCGACTACGTGTCCTACGACGTGCTCGGTGACGTTGTCTGCGGCGGCTTCGCGATGCCGATCCGCGAGAACAAGGCGCAGGAAATCTACATCGTGATGTCCGGCGAGATGATGGCGATGTATGCCGCCAACAACATCTCCAAGGGCATTCTGAAATACGCCAATTCCGGCGGCGTGCGGCTCGGCGGCCTGGTCTGCAACGAGCGGCAGACCGACAAGGAGCTGGAGCTTGCGGAAGCCATGGCCAAGAAGCTCGGTACCCAGCTGATCTATTTCGTGCCGCGCGACAACATCGTGCAGCACGCGGAGCTGCGCCGTATGACGGTGCTGGAATACGCGCCGGAGTCGCAGCAGGCCGAGCACTATCGCAAGCTCGCGCACAAGATCCACAACAACGGCGGCAAGGGCATCATCCCGACCCCGATCACGATGGACGAGCTCGAGGACATGCTGATGGAGCACGGCATCATGAAGCCGGTCGACGAATCCGTCGTCGGCAAGACCGCCGCAGAACTCGCCGCCATGTCGGCGTAATCCTCCGCCGGCCTCCCCGACCGGGGAGGCCGGCATCGGTTTCACGTCGAAAGCGGTGGAGTCTCCCGTGATTGCAGCGCAAGCGAGCCGAACCGACCTGCTGTCATTCCCCCTTGCAGAGGCGGTCTCTGGTGAGACTCATGCCGGAAGGGCCTTCTACCGCCTGTTGACCGGACATGACCCGGCCGAGGCCGATATCGACGACAACGACGATTTTGATCGCCACGTACTGGCATCGATCTTGGCAGCGGCCGCCATGGATGGGGGCTCGTTCGCCGAGCGCGCGGGTCTCGCTGAGCAAGAGCTCAACGAGCTGCTGGCCGAATGCTTCCCGTCGGCGCAGGTGCGAGCCGTCGCCTGGAGTCCCAGGTCAGATACGATGGGCGATGATGAGACGATGATGGTCCGCGACCTGTTGCTCGCTCAGCGGTCGTCCGAGGGTGAGGTCGGCCGCTGGCTCGCCGCGATGGTCGCACGCCGCGCGATGGAGCCGAACCATCTGTGGGAGGATCTCGGGTTGCGCGAGCGGGCCGAATTGTCCCGTCTGCTGATGCGTCATTTCGCGCCGTTGGCGGCGCGCAACACCAGAAACATGCGCTGGAAGCGCTTCTTCTATCGCATGCTGTGCGAGGACGACGGATTCGTGATGTGCACGACGCCGGTCTGCACGCAATGCAACGATTTCGACCTCTGCTTCGGCGAGGAGAGCGGTGAGAGCCGTATGGCCGAACGCCGTCGGGAGTTTTTGCGCGGCGACGGCGATCATGCCGACGGCGTGAGGTGATCATGGACGCGTATCCGGAGATATCCTTCACGGAGGCATTGGATCCGGAATCGCCGGCGCAACGCGAGGTCGGGGACGGTCCATTCTCCGCGTTCAGCCGCTTGCGCGATGTGGGCCTGCGGCCGACGCGCCAGCGCGTGCTGCTGGCGGAGTTGCTGTTCGGCCAAGACGACCGGCATGTCACGGCCGAGACGCTCTTTGCCGAGGCGGCCACAGCCAATATCCAGCTCTCGCTGGCCACCGTCTACAACACGCTGAACCAGTTCACCCAGGCCGGGCTGCTGCGCCGCATCGGTCCGGATGGCTCGCGCTCGTTCTTCGACACCAACACGACCGTCCATCCGCACTTCTACCTGGATGGCGAGGATATCTTGATCGACGTGCCGGAGACGCTGGTCCTCGAGCAAGTGCCGGATCCCTTGCCGGGCCACGAGATCTCGCGGCTCGACATCATCATCCACATCCGCCGCAAGCCTGTCGACATCTGACACGCCTGTCTGACGCTGTCGTATTTGCGACAAAGCGGGCGACGTCGATAAGCCCATCAATTTCAGATGCTTGGCGATCGTTCTGACGATGGCACGGGGGTTGCTGAACTCCTGATCGGAATGAATGATTTGGAGTACGCAGATGGCGCTTTACGGTCCAACGACCCGATCCGACGGGGCTCTGCTCCGACCCGTCATTCTCAACGACACCACCCTGCGCGATGGCGAGCAGGCGCCCGGCGTTGCTTTTACCACTGCGGAAAAGGTTTCGATCGCGCGGGCATTGGCCGCCGCTGGCGTCACCGAGATCGAAGCCGGCACGCCCGCCATGGGGCAGGAGGAGGTGAGTGCGATCCGGGCCATCGTCGAAGCCAACCTGCCGGTGACCGCGATCGGCTGGTGCCGGATGCGGACGGCGGACGTCGATGCGGCCATCGAGGCCGGCGTCTCCATGGTGAATGTCTCGATCCCTTCATCCGACGTGCAGATTGCCGCCAAGCTCGGCGGCGGCCGGCTGGCAGCGCTGGAGCAGGTGAGCCGGGTGGTCGGCTACGCCCGCGACAGGGGGCTCGACGTCGCGGTCGGCGGCGAGGACTCCTCTCGTGCCGACATAGGTTTCCTGGTCGAGCTGATCGCGACTGCAAAGGTCGCGGGCGCGCGGCGCTTCCGCATCGCCGACACGCTGAGCGTGCTCGATCCCGACGCCGCCTTTGCGCTGATCGCAGCCCTTCGGGGCACGACCGACATCGAGCTCGAATTCCACGGCCATGACGATCTCGGCCTTGCGACGGCCAATACGCTCGCCGCGATCAAGGCTGGCGCGACCCACGCTTCCGTCACCGTGATCGGCCTCGGCGAGCGGGCTGGCAACGCCCCGCTGGAGGAGGTCGCCGTCGCGCTCAAGCAGCTCTACGGCTGCGATACCGGCGTGGTGCTGTCCGAACTGGAGAAGGTGGCATCCGTGGTCGCGGCGGCGGCCGCACGCGCCATTCCGCTCAACAAGGCGATCGTCGGCGAGCACGTCTTCACCCACGAGTCGGGCATTCACGTCGACGGCCTATTGAAGGACCAGCGTACCTATCAGGCGCTGGATCCTCGCCTGCTCGGCCGCTCCAACCGTATCGTGATCGGCAAGCATTCGGGGCTCGCCGCGATCACCGCGCTGCTCGCCGAGCTCCAACTGGCCGTCAACACGGAAGAAGCCAAGATCGTCCTCGCCCGTGTCCGCCAGCATGCCGTCGAGCACAAGGGGGCCGTCGGGCGCGAGACGGTGACGGCGATCTGGCGCGAGGTGCGCGATCGCTCGCTGCTCAATTGCGCGTGAGGGTACTATGGCCTGTGTCGTCGACATTCCGCTCGCTGAACCGTCCCCTCCCGGACCGGTCAAGCCGTCTCTGCTCAAACTGATCCGTGAGGACATCGGCTGCGTGCGCCAGCGCGACCCCGCAGCGCGCGGCCAGGTCGAGACGCTCCTGACTTATCCCGGCATCCATGCCGTGATCTGGTATCGCATCGCCAACCGGCTGTGGACCGGCGGCTGGCGCTTTCCGGCGCGGCTCCTGTCCTGGTTCGGCCGCTTTGCGAGCAATGTCGACATCCATCCGGGCGCGCGCATCGGCCGGCGGTTTTTCATCGATCACGGCGCCTGCGTCGTCATCGGCGAGACCGCGGAGATCGGCGACGACGTCACGCTGTATCACGGCGTCACGCTCGGCGGCACCTCGTGGTTCCCCGGCAAGCGCCATCCGACGCTGGAAGATCGCGTCGTGGTCGGTGCGGGCGCCAAGATCCTCGGGCCGATCACGGTCGGTGCCGGCTCGCGCGTCGGAGCCAATTCGGTGGTGATCGACAGCACCCCGCCCGACGTCACGGTCGTCGGCATTCCCGCGCGCGTCGTGCGCCCGCAGCTCGGCCATCGCCGCGTCGTCGGCCGGATCGACCTCGATCATCATCTGATGCCGGACCCCGTCGGAGACGCCATCGCCGTACTGCTCGATCGCGTCGAATTCCTCGAGGCGAGGCTGACCCATATGCAGAAGCGCGTCAGGGACGCCGGCGCGCCCGTAGCGCAACATACGCTCGGTACGGCGACGCAGAATCCGGAGGAGACCGACAATGGCTGATGGCATCCTGGCACAACTCAACAAGGCATCGGCGGCCGAAGAGTTCTTCACCCTGCTCGAGGTCGATTACGATCCCAAGGTCGTCAACGTGGCGCGGCTGCATATCCTGCGGCGCATGGGCCAGTACCTCGCCGGGGAGGATTTTGCCAGCGCGACAGACGCGGTCGTGGCGGAGCGATGCAAGAGCGTGCTGGAGCGGGCCTATGCGGACTTCGTTGCGTCGTCGCCGATCGACCAGCGCGTGTTCAAGGTCCTGAAAGATGCCGTCGCGCCGCAAACGAAGTCCGCGCCGACATTGGTGCAGATCGGCACGCTGAAGTGAACACAGGCTCTGTCGGATTTGCGACGCGTGTCGCAGCAGCGTTGTCGGCTCCACCGCCTAAAGCGGATGCAATCGATACCGTCACTTTTCTAAGTCGCTGTATCGACATCCGATTTTCATCCTCTGCACAGTTGGTACGACACTTGCTGTTCTCTATCTGAACCGAGTTCTGGAGCCTGGAGAAGCGCATGCACATCGTCGTTTGCATCAAGCAGGTCCCCGACTCCGCGCAGATTCGCGTGCATCCCGTGACCAACACCATCATGCGCCAGGGGGTGCCGACCATCATCAACCCCTACGACCTCTTTGCGCTGGAGGCCGCGCTCGAACTGCGCGACCAGTTCGGCGGCGAGGTTACGGTGCTGACCATGGGGCCGCCTTCGGCCGAGGACAGCCTCCGCAAGACATTGACCTTCGGCGCCGACCGCGCCGTGCTCCTGACCGACCGTTTCTTTGCCGGCGCCGATACGCTCGCCACGACCTATGCGCTTGCCACCGCGATCCGCAAGATCTCGACCGAGTTCGGCGCGCCTGATCTCGTCTTCACCGGCAAGCAGACCATCGACGGCGATACCGCGCAGGTCGGTCCCGGCATCGCCAAGCGGCTCGGCCTGCTCCAGCTCACCTATGTCGCGAAGATCAGCGCGCTCGACTTGCAGGCCCGCACCATCGACGCGGAGCGGCGCTCCGAAGGCGGCGTGCAGCTGCTGCGCACCAGGCTGCCGTGCCTGGTCACCATGCTGGAGGCAACCAACCAGATCCGCCGCGGCGCCATGGCGGACGCCCTACGTGCCGCCCGTGCGCCGGTCGTGAAATGGAGCGCGCAGGATGCCGGCGTCGAGGACATTTCCAAATGCGGCCTGCGCGGCTCGCCCACCATCGTCAAGCGCGTGTTCGCACCCGCAGCCCGCAGTGAGAAGGCGGCATTGATCGAGCCCGGCGAGCAGCCGGCGGAGGCGCTGATCGACGCCATCTTCAAGCGCCAGCCGACGCTCGAGACCGAGCTGGCGGCGCTGGCGCGTGGCTATTGAATCGAACGGAGCAAGCATCATGGGCACCGCACCGAAAACCGCCGCACCTGCTGCCGGCCGCGCCGCGACCAAGAAGGAGCTGCCCGAGCACTTCAAGGCCTACAAGCATGTCTGGGTCTTCATCGAGCAGGAGCGCGGCCAGGTCCACCCAGTGTCCTGGGAGCTGATGGGCGCCGGCCGCAAGCTCGCCGACAAGCTCAAGGTGGATCTCGCCGCGGTCGTGATCGGCCCCGAAGGCGAGGCGACGCGGAGCGCCGCCGCCGAGTCGTTCTGCTACGGCGCCGACCTCGTCTACATGGTGGCCGACAACCTGCTCGCCGACTATCGCAACGAATCCTATACCAAGGCGCTGACCGACGTCGTCAACACCTACAAGCCCGAAATCCTGCTGCTCGGCGCCAGCACGCTCGGCCGCGACCTCGCAGGCTCGGTGGCGACGACCCTGCTGACGGGACTGACCGCCGACTGCACCGAGCTCGACGTCGATGCCGATGGCTCACTCGCGGCGACCCGCCCGACCTTCGGCGGCTCGCTGCTCTGCACGATCTATACGTTGAACTACCGGCCGCAGATGGCGACGGTGCGACCGCGCGTGATGCCGATGCCGGAGCGTGTCGTGCGTCCGGTCGGCCGCATCGTCAGCCATCCGCTCGGCCTCGTCGAGGACGACATCGTCACGAAGGTGCTCTCATTCCTGCCGGACCGCGACTCCGCAAAATCCAATCTTGCTTATGCGGACGTCGTCGTCGCCGGCGGCCTGGGGCTCGGATCGCCCGAGAATTTTCAGCTGGTGCGGCAGCTGGCCACGGTGCTTGGCGCCGAATATGGCTGTTCGCGGCCGCTGGTGCAGAAAGGCTGGGTTACGTCCGACCGGCAGATCGGCCAGACCGGCAAGACCATCCGGCCAAAGCTCTACATCGCCGCTGGCATCTCCGGCGCGATCCAGCATCGGGTCGGCGTCGAGGGCGCCGACTTGATCGTCGCCATCAACACCGACCGGAACGCGCCGATCTTCGATTTTGCACATATGGGCATCGTCGCCGACGCGATCCGGCTGCTTCCGGCACTGACGGCGGCATTCCGTGCCCGGCTGTCACCGCATTCGCGCGACCGGATCGCCAGTTAGCACAAGGAGAAGCGCCATGATCGAGGAGAAGTTCGATGCCATCGTCGTCGGCGCCGGCATGGCCGGCAACGCCGCGGCGCTCACGCTGGCGCAGCGTGGCCTGAAGGTGCTCCAGCTCGAGCGCGGCGAATATTCCGGCTCGAAGAACGTGCAGGGCGCGATCCTCTATGCCGACATGCTGGAGAAGTTGATCCCCGATTTTCGCGAGGACGCGCCGCTGGAGCGGCATCTGGTCGAGCAGCGCTTCTGGATGATGGACGACCGCTCGCACACCGGCCTGCATTATCGCTCCGACGATTTCAACGAGGAGAAGCCGAACCGCTACACCATCATCCGCGCGCAGTTCGACAAATGGTTCTCGCAGAAGGTCCGCGAGGCCGGCGCCATCGTGCTGTGCGAAACGACGGTGACCGAGCTGGCGCAGGATGCCTATGGCAAGGTGATCGGCGTGCGCACCGACCGCGCCGACGGCGAGATCCACGCCGACGTCGTGGTGCTGGCGGAGGGCGTCAACGGCTTGCTCGGCACGCGAGCCGGCCTGCGCAAGCGTCCGACGCCGGACAAGGTCGCGCTCGCCGTGAAGGAGATGCATTTCCTGCCGCGCGAAACCATCGAGGCGCGCTTCAATCTCAAGGGCGACGAAGGCATGGTGATCGAGGCCGCCGGAACCATCTCCCGCGGCATGACCGGAATGGGCTTCATCTATGCCAACAAGGAATGCATCTCGCTTGGCATCGGCTGCCTGGTCGCGGATTTCCAGCGAACCGGCGAGACGCCCTACGGCTTGCTCGATCGCTTCAAGCGGCACCCCTCGGTTGCCCCGCTGATCGAGGGCTCCGAGGTCAAGGAATATGCCGCCCACCTCATCCCCGAGGGCGGCTTCAAGGCGATCCCGCAGCTCTACGGCGAGGGCTGGGTCGTGGTCGGCGACGCCGCCCAGCTCAACAACGCCATCCACCGCGAGGGCTCGAACCTTGCGATGACGTCGGGGCGGATCGCGGCCGAGGCGATCTTCCAGGTCAAGTCGCGCAAGGATCCCATGACGGCGGAGAATCTGTCGCTCTACAAGACCATGCTGGACCAGTCCTTCGTCATCAAGGACCTCAAGAAGTACAAGGACATGCCTGCGCTGATGCACACCCAGTCGCAGAATTTCTTCCTAACCTATCCGGAGCTCGTCTCGAAGGCGATGCAGAACTTCCTGCGCGTCGACGGCACGCCAAAGGTCGAGAAGGAAAAGACGACGTTCAAATCGTTCATCAAGGCCCGGTCGTGGAGTGGGCTGTTCGGCGACGCCTTCCGCCTCGCGCGCGCCTGGCGGTGAGGCAAGGACATAGAACATCAACTACGGAGACCAAACCATGTCGATCGAACCATCCGTGCGTGTCGAGGACAAGCTGTTCTACAACCGTTATCTGGTCGATGCCGGCCGGGCCCACATCAAGGTGCGGCCACACACGACGCCTTCGCCAGAGCTCCTGAGCATGCTGAAAGCCTGTCCGGCGCGTTGCTACGAGCTCAACGACAGCGGCCAGGTCGAGATCACCGTCGACGGCTGCATCGAATGCGGGACCTGCCGTGTGATCTGCGAGGAGAGCGGCGACATCGAGTGGAGCTATCCGCGCGGTGGCTACGGCGTTCTGTTCAAGTTCGGCTGACCCGTCATGAAGCTCAGCGCCCGCAACATTCTGCCCGGACGGGTCATTGCCGTCACCAAGGGAACGACGACGGCCCATGTGAAGATCGAGCTCGCCCCGGGCCTCGTCGTGTTTTCCGCGATCACCAACGAAGCGGTGGACGATCTCGCCCTGAAGGTGGGCGATGCCGTTTCGGCCGTGATCAAGTCATCCGACGTGATGATCGGCAAGTAGCGCCGCAGGCGCATCGGCGGGCAGGCGAGCCGCGCGGGCCCGTTTGATGCGCGACGAAAGATCCTGCCACCAGCCGTCGATCGCCCCGCGTTCGCAGAGCAGGCTGGTGCCGATACCGCCGGTAAAATCATTCCATGCGTCCAGGCATTTTTCGGGCACGGCCGTGAGCACGGGGATACCGGAGGCAATGGCGTCGGCCAGCTCGTCGCGCAGGCCCTCGCCAGCCGCCTCCTGCTTGGAGAACTTGTTGATCACGACGAGATCGACATCCGCCGCGATCGCGCGGGTGACGGCAACCGCCGCCTCGGCCAGTCCCGCGGCGTCGAGCTTGCAGGCCATCGCGCCCGAGCCGAGCGGCTGGCAGATCGAAATCTCGCGGCCGGTCATGAGATCGACGGCCTGCATACCGACCTGGCAGCCGCTGCCGTCCTTGATGTTGCGCTGGACGACGCCGCCGATCCGCTCGCCAAACCGCGCGAGGTCCTGAGCAAACGCGGCCAGTAGGCCGTCGACGTCATCCTGCGGACGGTAGAGGATCGCGGCGACGCGGTTCGGGTCGATGTCGTGGAAGTCGATCGGCATGGCAGTCATCCTTAAGGGTTTTCCTACGCTGTTCTGTCGATCCGAGCAATCGCCATACCGATCACGATCCGCGGCCGGCCGCAGTGCCGAACCGAGGCTCCGCAGCGGTCCGGCTTCGACGACACGGCCCCGTTCCATGAGGACCAGATGATCGGCAAAGCGCTCGATCTCGCTCATGTCATGGCTGATATAAAATACCGGCAGCGACAGCCGCTCGTGCACCCGCTCGAGGAACGGCAAGATCTCGTTCCTGGTGGTGTGGTCGAGCGCGGCGAGCGGCTCGTCCATGAGAAGAAGCTTTGGCTGCGACAGCAGCGCGCGGCCGATCGCAACGCGCTGCCGCTCGCCGCCGGAGAGGCGGTACGGCGAGCGGTCGAGCAGGGCGGCGAGGCCGAGCAGCTCCACGACCTCGTCGAACGCGATCTGCGCGCCGGCGGCCTTCGGCGCACCGAACGACAGATTCCGACGGACCGACAGATGCTGAAACAGGCTGGCTTCCTGAAATACGTAGCCGATCGGCCGCCGGTGCACGGGCCGGAACGAATGATGGTCCTGCCAGACTTCACCGTCGACCGCGCAGAAACCGTCGGTCATATGTTCCAGGCCGGCGATGCAGCGCGCGACTGTGGTCTTGCCGCAGCCGGAAGCGCCGAAGATCGCGGTGACGCCGGTGGCGGGCAGGCTGAGCTCGGCATCGAGCACGAAATGACCGAGTCTGCCGCGGAAGGCCGCGTTGATCCGGCCGGGTTCGGCCATTCTCATGCCGCAGCCCTCGCAGCGCGCTTGTCGACCAGCGTCATGGTCAGGATCACGGCGAAGGCGAAGACCACCATGAGGCCTGCGAGCATGCTCGCCTCACGCCAGCGTGAGGTCTCGACATAGTCGAAGATCGCGACCGACAGCACCTTGGTGCGGTCGGGAATGTTGCCGCCGATCATCAGCACGAGGCCGAACTCGCCGACGGTGTGCGCGAAGCCGAGCACGGCGCCCGTGAGGAAGCCGGGTCGTGCCAGCGGCACCGCGACGGTCCAGAACGTGCGCGTCGGCGAGGCGCGCAAAGTGGCGGCAACCTCGAGCGGCCGCTCGCCGATCGCGGTGAAGGCGTTGCGGATCGGCTGCACCACGAAGGGCATGGAATACACCACCGAGCCAATGACAAGGCCCTCGAAGGTAAAGGCGAGCGTGCGTTCGCCCCACAGACGTGCGATCCATCCACCCGGCCCGTCCGGTCCGAGCAGCACCAGCAGATAGAAGCCGAGCACGGTCGGCGGCAGCACCAGCGGCAGCGCGATCACGCTTGCGATGATCTCGGTCCACCAGCCCTTGGCATGCGCCAGCCACCAGGCGAGCGGCGTGGCCAGCACCAGCAGGATCGCGGTCGAGATGGCGGCAAGCTCGATCGTCAGCAGCACCGATTGGCGGATCTCCGCTGACCAGATCTCCATGGGCGTCAGCTCTGCCCATCCAGCATGTAGCCGTATTTCTCGATGATGGCGCGAGCCTCGGGCCCTCTGAGGAACGAGATGAATGCGCTGGCGGCTTGGTTTCCGGCCCCCGTCTTCAGCAGCACCGCGTCCTGGCGGATCGGACTATAGAGCGCCTGCGGCACGACCCAGCGCGAACCGGCCTCGCTGCCGGTCAATTGCGATAGCGCGACGAAGCCGATCTCGGCATTGCCGGTCTCGACGAACTGATAGGCCTGGGTGATCGTCGCGCCCTCCACCAGCTTCGGTTTCAGGGCATCATACAGGTTCAGCGATTTCATGGTTTCCACAGCGGCAAGACCGTAAGGCGCGGCGGCCGGATTGCAGATCGAGAGTTTTGCGAACGATGCCGCCTTCAACGTCTCTTCGCCGGTCACAAGCCCCGGCGACTTGCTCCACAGCACGAGCTTGCCGATTGCATAGGTGAAGCGGCTGTCCGCGGTCGCAAGTCCATCCTCGACGAGTTTCTTCGGCCGCGAATCATCGGCCGACAGGAACACCTGGAACGGCGCGCCCTGCGTGATCTGGGTGTAAAACTGTCCGCTCGCGCCGAAGCTCAGCACCGCCTCATGTCCGGTCTTCTGCTTGAAGATGGCAGCGATCTCCTTCGCGGCGTCGGTAAAGTTGGCGGCCACGGCCACGTTGGTCTGTGCTGCCCGCGCCTCGGCGAATGCGAGCAGCAGCCCTGTGGCGACGGCGATCGTACGAAACAGTTTCATGATGAACTCCAGCGGACGGTAACCGCCTCCGCGCGAGCCCGATTGCTGCGAGGTGCCGGCCGTGGAAGGCTCAGCAATCGGCGTGCCGGAGGGGCAGGTGAAATCTGGTGTGCGCCTTGCAGGAATGAGCGTCAAAAGAAGGGTATTCCCGCCCCTTGCGGCGGCGAGACCGACGATCCGCGTCGGGTTTGCGACAAAGTCGTCGACAAGCCGACACCGGTGAAAGGAGCAGGCCATGGTCACCGTTGCATCACGCGCCGAGCTTGAGCGTCTGCTGGAGGACGATGTGCCTTATGGCGATCTCACCACCGAGGCGCTCGGGATCGGCGCGATCCACGGCGTCATGCAGTTTACCGCGCGCTCGCCGATGGTGTTGGCGCTCGCCGAGGATGCCGCCGCGATCATCGCGCTCGCCGGCTGCGAGGTCGAGTTGTTCGCCGCATCCGGCGCGGCGCTGGAGCAGGGCGCGCCGATCCTCGGGGCGCGGGGCCCGGCCGCCGGTCTGCTCCGGAGCTGGAAGGTCGCGCAGACCCTGATCGAAATCTGGTCGGGTGTCGCCAGCGAGACCCGCGCCATCGTTGACGCGGCGAGAACGGTGGCCCCGCAAATTCCGGTGGCCTGCACGCGCAAGAACGTGCCGGGCACCAAGCGCTTTGCGGTCGCGGCGGTGAAGGCCGGCGGCGCCGTGATGCATCGGCTCGGCCTCTCGGAGACGGTGCTGGTGTTTCCGGAGCACCGTGCCTTTCTCGGCGAGAGGCCGCTGTTTCTGGCGGTTGAGCGGCTGCGTCAAGCGGCGCCAGAGAAGAAGCTCGTGATCGAGGTCAAGACCGCTGATGCCGCGCTTGCCGCGGCGGTCGCCGGCTTCGACGTCATACAGGCCGAGAAATTCTCGCCGGCCGAGATCGCCGCATTGGTCAAGCGCATCGCATCCATGGCCTACACGCGAGCCCGTCCGATCATCGCAGCCGCCGGTGGCGTCAACGCCGCGAATGCCGCGGCCTACGCGGAAGCCGGCGCCGATGTCCTGGTCACGTCGTCGCCCTATCTGGCCAAGCCGAGGGACGTGCAGGTGCGGATGATGGCGGCGGATGAAAGAGAGATGCCTGACAAAGGCTCGAACCGCCCCGCCGCTCAAATCGTCAAGGAAACGGTAAGTGCACCGGGAAACCAAGCATGATCCCACCAAGGCGAACGAGGCCGATCCGCTGAGGTGGTGAGCCGTTTGGGCCTGGTCGCCGGCCCAGGGTTCGGGTGACAAGGCTCGGGTAACCAGGCTCGGGCGAGAGGGCTTTGGCATCCAGTCGTATTGCAAGCGGATGATATCATCTCCGCAATCGGTCCTGTGTCGGAAGATTGGGCGTCGCCGCACACCGCATTGCTTTCGTCTTATGCGGCGTGCCGAAGCGCGATGCATTCGAGCCGACCATTAGTCTCGTTTATATCACGAATTTTTACTTCCAATTTTACTTCGCAAAATCTCAGCCATAGCCTCACGCGCAACTGATCACCTAAGCAGCCGGTCAATGGCGACCGGTGCGAGCGTTCATCGTAACCAACGGGGGTTGCCATGTCTGATGAGACGACGGGGAAAGTCACGTCCGATCCGGCGGGAACGGCGGCGAGGTCTTCGAAAAAGCTGAGCAGGCGCACGCTGTTAAAGGGTGCTGCCGCCGTTGCGGGCGCAGCCGCAGGCTCGGATGCGATCCGCGGCTTTCCGACCATCTGGGCGCAGGAGATCAAGGATATCGAGCTGCGCCATGTCGGCGTGTCCTATTCGGTGGTGAAGGCGATCGGCGACCAGGCCGCCAAGGACCTCGGCTTCAAGGTGACGATGCAGAACCTCGACACCTCGGCTGCCATCAACCGCTTCATAAGCCAGCCTAATACGGTCGATATCGCCGACCTCGAGGGTTGGCAGGCCAAGCTCGCCGCCAAGCGCGCGGTGATCCAGGGCATCGAAGTCAAGAAGATCAAGGAGTTCGACAACATCCTGCCGATCTTCACCAAGGGCGAGATCGACGGCCACAAGATCCCGCGCCAGGGCATCTCGCCCTACGAGGCCATGTACATCTCCAAACCCGATTCCACCGACCTGCATGACGGCGTCACGGAATGGGCGACCTTCCTGCCGCAGGTCTACAACGCCGACTCCATCGGCTATCGCCCCGATCTCGTCGGCCACGAAGTGACCGAGTGGAAGGACCTGATCGATCCCAAGTTCAAGGGCAAGGCTGCGATCCTGGACGTGCCCGCGATCGGCATCATGGACGCCGCGCTCTGCTTCGAGAGTGCCGGGCTGATCAAGTACGGCAACAAGGGCAACATGACCAAGGAGGAGATCGACTTCACCTGCAACAAGCTGATCGAGCTGAAGAAGCAGGGCCAGTTCCGGGCGACCTGGACCACCTTCGACCAGTCGGTGCAGCTGATGGCCGCGGGCGAGGTGGTGATCCAGTCGATGTGGTCGCCGGCGGTCGCCGCGGTGCGCGTCAAGGAAATCCCCTGCGTCTACGCGCCGGTCAACGTCAAGAACGGCAAGGAAGGCTATCGCGGCTGGTGCAACGGCATGGGCCTGATGAAGCATCTCTCCGGCAAGAAGCTGGATGCCGCCTACGAATATCTCAACTGGTATCTCTCGGGCTGGCAGGGCGGGTTCGTCGGACGCTACGGCTATTACAGCCCGGTGCCGTCGACGGCGAAGAAATTCCTCACCGCGGCGGAATGGGATTTTTGGTACGACGGCAAGCCGGCGCCTGCGGTGATCAACGATCCCTATGGCGTGCCGATGGAGAAGGCCGGTACCAAGCGCGACGGCGGCTCGTTCCTCGACCGCGTCAAGAACATCTCGTGCTGGAACACGCTGATGGACGAAGCCGCCTACATGAACAAGCGCTGGAACGACTTCAAGGTGGCCTGAAATCTGCTTTCCCTCAACTAACAAAGCACCGGCGCCGGCGCTGACAAGATCGCCTTCGAGGCCATTGCTGATATGCAGCCCAGTCCAAGTCCAAACTTAAGTCCATCGCGCTCCAATCTCGCCGGTTGGCTCTATGTCTCGCCGCTGGTCCTGGTGCTTGTGCCGTTCTTCGTGGCGCCGATCCTGGTCGTGCTGGCCGCGAGCTTCTTTGCGACCGACGGTTTTGGCGGGCTGACGCCGGGCTTTGCGCTGGCAAGCTATATCGAGGTGCTGCATTCGGCGCTGACGCTGAAACTGTATCTGGCGACCATCAAGTTCACCGTGCTGACCTGGATCTTCACGCTGATCATCGGCTTCTTCGTCGCCTACTTTCTGGTGTTTCACGTCCGCAACCAGCTGCTGGCGATCGGCCTGTTCCTGCTCTGCACGGTGCCATTCTGGACCTCGAACATCATCCGGATGATTTCCTGGATTCCGCTGCTCGGCAAGGAAGGCCTGATCAACCAGGCGCTGCTGGCGATGGGCGTGATCCGCCAGCCGCTGGAAGTGCTGCTGTTCTCCGACCTCGCGGTGGTCATCGCCTATGTCCACCAGCTCACGATCTTCATGATCGTGCCGATCTTCAACTCCATGGCGCGGATCGACAAGAAGCTGATCGAGGCTGCAATCGATGCCGGCGCCAGCCGTTTCGACATCATGCGCCTGATCGTGGTCCCAATGTCCAAGAGCGGCATCGCGCTGGGCACCATCTTCGTGGTCTCGATCGTGATGGGCGATTTCTTCGTGGTGAAAGTGATGTCCGGCGGCGGCTCGGCCTCCGTGGTCAGCGCTTTCTACGAGGACGTCGGCGTGCTGCAATATCCGACCGCGGCGGCAAGTGCCGTGCTGCTGACGCTGGTACTGGTCGCGATCGTCTCGCTGATCCTGCGTACTGTGGACATCCGGCAGGAGATCACGCGATGAGCGCGGTTCTCGCTGAGATGCCCGAAGCCGTCGCGCCTGCGACGACCAAAGCGATCGCGCCGAGCAAGGGTGGCCGGCCCTGGACGTTCTACGTGCTGGCGTCGCTGTTTGCCGCCTACGTGATCGCGCTCTACGGCCCGATGTTCTGCATCTATATCCTGTCGTTCCAGGACATCCGCGGCGGGCTCGTCTTCCCGATGAAGGGGCATTCGCTGCACTGGTTCGTCGATCTCTTTACGCAAGTCCGCACCGGCGACGTCAAAGGCTCGTTCGACCGCTCGATCAAGCTTGCGGTCATCGTCACGGTCATCACCGTGGTGGTGTCGTTCCTGGCGGGCCTCGGCTTCCGCAAGCGCTTTCGCGGCGACACTGTCGTCTTCTATATGATGATCGGCAGCCTCGTGGCGCCCGGCCTGGTGCTCGGTCTCGGCACGGGCTTGTTGTTCCAGGCGCTCGGGCTGAATGCGAGCTGGTACAGCTCGGCGCTCGGCGCGCAGCTGTCCTGGACGCTGCCGTTCGGCGTGCTCGTGATGTTCGCGGTGATGTCGCGCTTCAACCATGTCTGGGAGGAGGCGGCCTATGATCTCGGCGCGAGCCGCTGGCAGTCGATCCGGCTGGTGATGATCCCGGTGCTGGCGCCCGGCCTGGTCGCGGTCGCGCTGTTCGGCTTCACGCTGTCCTATGACGAGTTCGCGCGCAGCCTGCAGACCGCGGGTTCGCTGAACACGCTGCCGCTCGAAATCTGGAGCATGACGCTGAACGTGACCTCGCCCTCGCTCTACGCGTTGGGCACGGTCACCACCATCGTCTCCTTCATTGTCATCGGTGCGAGCCTCGGCAGCATCGTGTTGATTCAGAAGAAGCGCGGCAGCAGCGCAAAGGGTTGAGCTGGGACATGAAGAACGATCGCGGCGACATCGAACTGGCGGGTGTCTGCAAGAGCTTTGACGGCGCGACCAACGTGGTCGACGGCGTCAATCTCAGGATTGCCGACGGCGCCTATTGCTGCTTCATCGGCCCGTCCGGCTGCGGCAAGACCACGATTCTGCGGATGATTGCCGGCCACGAGGACCCGACCGCCGGCGAGATCGTCATCGGCGGCCAGAACGTCGTCGGGCTTGCGCCGGTGCAGCGCCGCACCGCGATGATGTTCCAGTCTTACGCGCTGTTTCCGCATCTGACGGTGCGGGAGAACATCGCCTTTGCACTCCGCGTGCGAGGCCAATCCAAGGCCGACCGTCTGCGCGCGGCGGACGCCATGATCGAGAAGGTGCGGCTGACGCAATTCGCCGACCGCCTGCCGGCTCAGCTCTCCGGCGGCCAGCAGCAGCGCGTGGCGCTGGCGCGCGCCGCGATCACCGAGCCCAGGGTGTTGTTGCTCGACGAGCCGCTGTCGGCGCTCGACGAGCAACTGCGGGTGCAGATGCGCCAGGAGCTCAGGCGGATGCAGCAGGAGCTCGGCATTACCTTCATCCATGTCACCCATACCCAGCTGGAGGCAATTGCGTTGGCGGACCTCGTCGTGGTGATGGAGCAGGGCAAGATCAAGCAGGCAGGCGCGGCGCGCGATGTCTATGCCCGTCCGCACGACCGTTACGTCGCCGAGTTCATGGGCGGGCAGAACGTGTTGTCCGGTCGCGTCGAGAAGGTCAATGGCGCGAGCTTTACCCTCGCACAGGCCGCGCCCTCCGGCATAGAAGTGCCGCTTCAGGCGCGCGCGAATGTGAGTGTCGGCGACAAGGTCGACATTGCCGTGCGCCGTGACGATGTCGCGCTGGTGAGGCCGGGCAGGGATCTTCCGCCGGGTTGCACGACCTCGCTGCCAAGCCGCGTGCTCGCGATCGAGTACCAGGGCTATTTCGTCAAGGTTATGCTCGACACCGTGCCGGATGACGAGTTCGTCGCCTACGTGCCGGAAAAGACCTTCTTCGCAGATCCCTTCACCGTCGGCGATGTCGTGATGGCCACATGGGCCAACGGCAGCGCGTTGCCTCTCGCCTGAAGACCCCGTCGCGCACAGGAGTATGACCGTGCAGATATCCTTCACTCTCAACGGCCGGCCCACCACTGTTGATGTCGAGCCGGCAACGCTCGTCACCGAGCTGCTGCGCGAGCAGCTCCATCTCACCGGCACCCATATCGGCTGCGACACCAGCCAGTGCGGTGCCTGTGTGGTGCATCTCGACGGCCTGCCGGTGAAGAGCTGCACGCTGCTGGCACCGGCGCTCGATGGCGCGACGCTGCTCACCATCGAGGGCCTGCAGGGCACGCCCGGCTCGAACCAGCTGCATCCGATGCAGGAGGCGTTCCGTGAGCATCACGGCCTGCAATGCGGCTTCTGCACGCCGGGCATGCTGATGACCGCGGTGGCGTTGGCCACCGAGAAGCCTGACCTGACCGAGGCCGACGTCCGCCACGGTCTCGAAGGCAACATCTGCCGCTGCACCGGCTACCAGAACATCGTCGTCTCGGTGATGGCCGGCGCCGCCGCCATGAACGCCGCCAAGGGAGAGTGACCATGAGCAATGTGATCGGCATTGGCGCCTCACCGAAGCGCAAGGAAGATCAGCGCTTCCTCACCGGCCGCGGCAACTACGTCTCCGACATCAAGCGGCCGGGCATGGCCGCGGGCGTGTTCGTCCGTTCTCCGCATGGCCATGCGATCCTGCGCGGCATCGACAAGAGCGCGGCGCTGGCGTCGCCCGGGGTCATCGCGGTTCTGACCGGAGAAGATGCCGCGGCGGACAAGCTTGGCTCGCTGCCCTGTGGCTGGGGCATCTCGGACGCCAAGGGAGTTCCGATGAAGGAGCCGCCGTTCCCGATGCTGGCGCAGGGCAAGGTGCGCTTCGTCGGCGACATGGTCGCCTTCGTCATCGCCGAGACGCCGGAGCAGGCTGATGCCGGCGCCGAGGCGCTGGCGGTCGATTACGAGGTGCTGCCTTCGGTCGTCGGCGTGCTCGAAGCCGTCAGGCCGGGCGCGCCGCAATTGTTCGACGACGTCCCGAACAACATCTGCTGCGACTGGGAGCTCGGCGACAAGGCGGCGGTCGAGGCCGCCTTCAAGAGGGCCGCGCATGTCGCCAGGCTCAGCCTCGTCAACAACCGCCTGATCGGCAATCCCATGGAGCCGCGCGCGGCCATCGCCGAATACGAACCGGGCACCGATCGGTTCACGCTATGGACCACCAGCCAGTTCCCGCATGTCGTGCGCTTCCTGATGGGCGCGCTTGTGCTGAACATCCCGCAGCACAAGCTGCGCGTGGTCGCCCCCGACGTCGGCGGCGGCTTCGGCGTCAAGCAGTTCCACTACGGCGAGGAGGCCGTGATCACCTGGGCCGCCAAGCGCGTGAAGCGGCCTGTGAAGTGGGTCGCGAGCCGCTCGGAAGGTTACGTTTCCGATCGTCACGGCCGCGATCACGTCACCGAGGCCGAACTGGCGCTCGACGAGACCGGTAAATTCCTGGCCTTCCGCGTCAATACGCTGGCCAATATGGGCGGCTATCTCTCGACCTTCGGGCCGAACATCCCGACGAACCTCTATGCGCCGCTGCTTGGCGGCGTCTACACGACGCCCGCGATCTACTGCAACGTGAAAGTCGTGTTCACCAATACCGTGCCGGTGGACGCCTATCGCGGCGCCGGCCGTCCTGAGGCGACCTTCGTGCTGGAGCGGATGGTCGACGTCGCAGCCAGCGAGATGGGCATCGACCGCGTCGAGATCCGCCGCCGCAACATGATCCCGAAGGAGGCCTATCCGTACCAGACGCCGGTGCTGGTCCAGTACGATTCCGGCGATCCCATGGGCTGTCTCGACGGCGCGCTGGTTGCGGCCGACGTCAAGAATTTCGGGATCCGCAAGGCGGCTTCTGCCAGCAAGGGCAAATTCCGCGGGCTCGGCTATTCCACCTATGTCGAGGCCTGCGGCCTTGCGCCGTCGCGGTTTGCCGGACGGCTCGGCGCGCGCGGCGGCCTCTACGAGAGCGCCACGGTTCGCGTGCACCCGACCGGGCAGGTGACGGTGATGATCGGCACCCACAATCACGGTCAAGGTCACGAAACGACGTTTGCGCAGATCGTGTCGGAGAAGCTCGGCGTTGCCTTCGAGAACGTCGATATCGTGTTTGGCGATACCGACCGCGTCCAGTTCGGCATGGGTACCTATGGCTCGCGCTCCCTCGTGGTCGGCGGCGCTGCCTTGTCGAAGGCCACCGACAAGGTGATTGCCAAGGGCAAGAAGATCGCGGCCCATCTGCTCGAGGCGGCCGAAGTCGACATCCAGTTCGAGGCTGGAAAGTTCTCTGTGGCCGGCACGGACCGCACCAAGAGCTTCGAAGAGATCGCAGGCGCGGCCTACGTCCCCCACGACTATCCGCTCGAAGTGCTGGAGCCGGGCCTGGAAGAGCAGGCTTATTACGATCCCGTCAACTTTACCTATCCTGGCGGCTGCCACATCGCCGAGGTCGAGGTCGACCCCGAGACCGGAACGGTGACCTTGCTGAACTACACCGCAGTCGATGACGTCGGCACGGTGATCAACCCCATGATCGTGGAAGGCCAGCTGCACGGCGGCATCGTGCAGGGCGTCGGCCAGGCGCTGTTCGAGAACGCGGTCTATGACGAGGGTTCCGGCCAGCTGCTGTCGGGCTCGCTGATGGACTATTGCATGCCGCGCGCCGACCATCTGCCGATGATGAAGGTTGAGACTCATTCCACGCTCTGCACGCACACGCCGATGGGCGTGAAGGGCTGCGGCGAGGTCGGCACCATCGGCTCGCCCGCCGCCGTCATCAACGCGGTGGTCGACGCGCTGTCGCATCTCGGCGTCACCCATGTCGACATGCCGGCGACACCGAACCGGATCTGGCGGCTGCTGCAAAACGCGTCGCTGCCGGTCGCCGCGGAATAGGGAGGACAACAATGAAACCATTTGCCTACCACCAGCCTGCCCGGATTCCGGATGCGGCCAAGCTTCTGACCTCGATCGAGGACAGCAAGCTTGTTGCCGGCGGCATGACGCTGATCCCGACCCTGAAGCAGCGGCTGGCCAATCCGCCTGCGCTGGTCGATCTGTCCAGGCTCGGGAGCCTCAAGGGCATTAGCGACGACGGCGCCACCATCACCATCGGCGCCATGACGCCGCATGCCGTGGTGGCCGCCTCGAAGGTGGTGCAGACACGAATCCCCGGGCTCGCGGCGTTGGCCTCGATGATCGGCGATCCCGCCGTGCGCAGCCGCGGCACCATCGGCGGCTCGGTCGCGAACAACGATCCGGCGGCAGATTATCCCGCCGGTGTGCTCGGTCTTGGCGCCACCATTGTCACCAGCACACGCGAGATTGCGGCGGACAAGTTCTTCCTCGGCCTGTTCGAGACCGCACTTGAACCCGGCGAGATCATCACCGCGATCCGCTTTCCCGTGCCCCTCAAGGCGGGTTACGCAAAATTCAAGGCACCGGCGTCGCGTTATGCGCTGGTCGGCGTGTTCGTCGCGAAATTCGCCGATGGGGTCCGTGTCGCCGTCACCGGCGCCGGTCCCGGCGTGTTCCGCGTGCCGCCGATGGAGGCGGCGCTGTCGGGAAATTTTGATCCGTCCGCGATCGCGGCGATCAAGATCGACGCCGAGGGTCTCACCTCCGATATCCATGCCGAAGCCGATTACCGGGCGCATCTCGTCACGGTGATGGCCAAGCGCGCCGTCGACGCGGCGCTCGGCTAGCCCCTGGGTTTGATGATGACTGATGGTTCCGGCCAAACGGCCTTCCCGCCGGCGCCGACTGGCCTTGGCGCGCTTTCTGCAAGCGAGATCATGGCCGGCTACCGGCGCAAGGCGTTCACCCCGCGCGATGTCGTGGACGACACCATCGTCGCGCTGGAGACGGCGAACGAGACCTGCAACGCGGTGGTGACGCCGATGTACGAGCAGGCGAGGGCCGAGGCCGACCGTCTCACCAGGGAGATGCGTGCGGGCGAAGCCAAGGGGGCGCTCGCCGGCGTGCCCGTCACGATCAAGGACCTCGTCTTCGTCGCGGGCGTGCCGGCCTATGCGGGCTCGCCGATGAACACGAGCTTTGTACCCGAGGCCGATGCCGCCGTGGTGTCGGCGCTGAGGGCGGCCGGCGCGATCATCACCTGCAAGACCACGACCTGCGAATCCGGCTACAAGTTGACGGCTGATAGCCCGGTGACCGGCACGACTCGAAACCCCTGGAATCCCGGCCGTACCAGCGGCGGATCGAGCGGCGGCGCGGCCGTGGGCGTGGCCGCGGGGTGCGGTCCGATCGCAATTGGCACCGACGGCGTCGGCTCGATCCGGGTGCCCTCGTCCTTCTGTGGCGTGTTCGGGCTCAAGCCGACCTTTGGCCTCGTGCCGCGCTCGCCCGGTTTCTCGCCGCCATCCTGGGCCTCGCTCGCCCATACGGGCCCGATCACCCGTACGGTCGCCGACGCCGCGCTGACGCTGGAGGTCATTGCTGCGTACGATCTGCGCGATGCCGCAAGCCTTCCCGTGTCCGCACGTCGCTTCAATACGGATGCAGGGCGCCTGGATGGCATCCGCATCGGAGCCAGCGCCGATCTCGGCTACGCCGCGGTCAGCCCCGACGTGTGCGCGGCATTTGGCAAAGCGCTCGCCATTCTCGATTCCTGTGGCGCGCAGGTCACCATGGACGGCCCGGGTCTCGACCCCGGCATTCTGGAGCACACCTTGAAGCCGATCGCTTTTACCGAACAGGCAGCGGCGGTTGCGAGGAAGTCCGCAACCGATCTTGCGAGCTCGGAGGCCGACTATCGCAATGTCGTCAGTGCCGGCCGCCGCTACAGCGGCACCGACTATATCGAGGCGAGTTACCGCCGCGGCCAGGCGCGCAATGCCTTTGTCAAACTGTTTGAACGTGTCGATGTGCTGGTGACGCCGACGGTTGCGGTCACCGCGTTCGAGGCCGGCCGGATCGGCGTCGACACCGTCGACGGCAGCAAGGTCGATCCGCATCTCGGCTGGTCGCCGTTCACCTGGCCGATCAATCTTGCCGGCCTTCCGGCGGCGACTCTGCCCTGCGGCTTCGATCGCGACGGCATGCCGATCGGCCTGCAGATCGTCGCGCCCTGGCTCGATGAGCCCACAATCTTTCGTATCGCCGCGGCGTTCGAGGCGGCGCAACCCTGGACGAAATTCTGGCCGCAGCTCGCGCTCCGCGAGGGGAGTGGAGGGCGCGCGAAGGGGTGAAGCGGCATCATACAACAGTGCAGGTGTTTTGCCCGACGTGTCGATCGCTCAGGCACCATACGGCATCGTCGGCCTTGGTATTCCCCGAGGGCACGCGCGAAAAAACCCTTTGCAAACAAGGGCCGTTCTACTGTGCATGGGGTTGTTTTCGCGCTTTTGGGGTCTAGCCCAGCTCGATCGGAGCACCGCGGCCGCTGAGCTCCTCGTCGAGGCGCAGATAATGCGCGAGATAGTCGTGTAGCGCGGTCGCCGCCTTCGAGGTGGCGCCGCTGGACTTGTAGAGCAGCAGCTCGATCTTCGGCAGCGGCGGCAGGCCCTCGTTCGGTCCGATCTCACGCATCGCCGGCACCAGTGCGCTACGGCCGAGCACGGTCACCGCCATCCCGGCGAAGGCGGCCGCCTGGAGGCCGCCAACGCTTTCGCTGACGCAGGCGACGCGCCAGCGCAGATTTGCGCGTTCCAGCGTATCGATGGCGTAGTCGCGATAGATGTTGCCCGGCGGCAGCAGCGCGAGCGGGATCGGTCGCTCCTGATGCGCCGTGGACTGCTCGCCCGTCATCCACACCAGCTGCTCGCGCCGGACCACCTGGCCGCCGGTGAAATCGTTCATGCGGGTGACGAGCGCGATGTCGACGTCACCGCGCTTGACGAGTCCGACCAGCGGTGTCGACAGCGCGCAGTTGAGTTCGACCTGCACGCGCGGGAATGACTTTCGGAACACACTGAGAATCTGGGGCAGCATGAACGCCGCATAGAGGTCGGGCGTGCCGAGCACGACCTGGCCCTCGATCTCCTGTGACGCAAGCTGCGAAATCAGCTCGTCATGCAACCTCAGGATGGATTTGGCATAGGTGAGGACGGTGTTGCCGTCGTCGGTCAGCGTCAGTCTGCGGCCGCCATGCTCGAACAGCTGCTTGCCGGTGAGCTCCTCCAGCCGCTGCAATTGCAACGTGATCGCCGGCTGGGTGCGGCCCAGCCGTCGCGCGGTCTCGGTGATGCTGCCGGTCTCGACCACCGAGATCAGTGACCGGAGCATGCGGATGTCGAGACTGATGAGGTTCATGCGGCGTCCATATCGCCTGCAATTTATGCAAAACCCATGCTAGCGCGTCCACCCTGTCGGATCATCTCCCCCAGCAAGGTTACCCCCGCAGCAAAGCCTCGATCCGTCGTGCGGCGCCAAGCAGCGTCCGGTCCTGTCCGCGCCGAGCGATGATTTGCAGGCCGAACGGAAGGCCGCGCGGATCCGTTCCGCATGGGATCGAGATCGCGGGCAGGCGGGCATGATTGACGAAGGGCGTAAACACCGCATGCCCCCGCGGGCTCGCGGGCCTTCCGCCGATCATGTCCGGCCCAAGCTGGGTCAGCGGCCAAGCGACGCAGGGGACCGTTGGCGTCAGCAGCAAGTCCACGTCGGTGAGGAAAGCGGCGAAAGCATTGGCGACCGCGGCGCTCGCGACCAGAGCTCCGGCGACCTCCGCGCCCGACCAGGAGAGGCCGCGTTCGATTTGTTTGGCGATATCGGGATCGAAGATCGTGGGATCCTTGCGGAATGTATCGCCATAGAGCGCAGCCAGGCCCGCATGCTGAAGCGGCATGATGGCCTCCTCCGTGGCGCCTGCCGGCCAGACCGGATCGCGCTGTGTGATGCGCAAGCCCGCCGCGCAGAGCCGGTCGATAGCGGAGACAAGCCCGTCTGCGACCACGTCATCAATCGCGACATCGAGACCTAGGCGCGGCGAGAACGAAATACGCAGGCCGGCGACGTCTCCCACCTCTTTCGCGATGACGGCCGAATCCGGATCGCGCGGATCGCTGCCGGCCATGGCTTCGAACGCCAGCGCGATATCGGCGATATCTGCGGCAATGGGCGCGATGACCGACAGGCCGAAGAACGGCTCTGCAAAGCCGGGTCCATAGGGGATTGCGCCGTAGGACGGCTTGAAGCCGGCGACGCCGACATGCGCCGGCGGCCTCCGGCTCGAACCGCCCGCATCGGTGCCGATCGCGAGCGGCACCAGGCCGGCTGCGACCGCAGCCGCCGGACCGCCGGACGAGCCGCCGGGCGTCAGCGCGGGATCGAGCGGATGGCGCGTCGGTCCGAACAGCGGTGAGGTCGTCACACCCTTGCTGGCGAATTCGGACGTCGCGCCGATACCGACGACGACGGCGCCGGCGCTGCGCAGGCGCTCGATCGCGATGGCATCGCGCGGCGCGATGAAATCGGCGAACAGGCGCGAGCCCTGCGTCACGCGCCAGCCGCCGACCCAGATGTTGTCCTTGACGATGACGGGAACGCCGGCGAGTGGCATCGTCTCGCCGGCACGCAGGCGAGCATCGACCGCTGCCGCGTCGGCGAGTGTGCGTTCGGGATCGACCGTGACGACGGCGTTCAGCGCCTTTGCGGCCTCGATGCGGCCGAGGGCGGCCTTGGCTGTCCCGACAGCGGTCGTCCGCCCGGCGGTGACGTTCGCAGCAATCTCGCGCGCGCTATTTGTCAGCTTTGTCATGGCTTCCCCACACCAATGCCAATGTGCCGCCGAGCGCCAGGCACGCCAAGGCGAAGAAGGCCATGCCCAGGCTGGCAACACCATCCAGGATCGACACCACCGCCGGCGCCGCCAGCAATCCGGCATAGGACGCGGTCAGCACCGCGCCGGTGGTTTCGCCGATCCGGTCCTGCGGGGCGAGGCGGGCGATCTCGGCGATGAAGACGCCATTCCAACCCGACGCGGTCAGGCCGAAGAGGGCGGCAACGACGAATTGTCCGCCACGGCCAAGCGATGCGCCATGAAGGCCGAGTAAGGTGGCACAGACGGCCATGCCGAGGCCGATGACGACGAGCACGGCGCGCGAGGCGTCCAGGCGCATCGCGACATAGCCCCAGCTGAGCCGGCCGACGAGGCCGCCGGCTTGCGCGCAGGCCAGCGCCATGCCGGCTTCGATATGGCTGAGGCCGAGTTCGCGGGTGCCGAGCGTGACGAAGACCGTGTTGAGCGACACCTGCATCGCGCTGAACGGCATCGAGGCCAGCGCCAGTGTCGCGATCTGCCGGTCCGCGGCAACCAGCGCCAACCGCGCGCGGAGATCGAGCTTTGGCGGCGGGATGATTTTGTCGGCATAGGCCGGCCGCAACCATTCGAACAGCAGGATCGCGAGCAGCGCGCAGACGCCGACCAGCGCGTAGCACCAGGCCGGTCCGAACGCGATGGCGATCGCGGGCAGGGCCAGCGAGCCGCAAACCGCGCCGATCTGGTTGCCGGTCTGGCGCACCGAGAACACGAAGGCGCGCCGCTCGGCGGTCACGAGCCGCGCCAGCAGTGCCGCGCTTGCCGGCGTCTCGGGGCCCATGGCCAGGCCGAGGCAGAGGCCTGCGGCCAGCAGGGCGAGGCTCGATCCGAGCGAAGCCAGGGCCATGCCGACGACGATGGCCGCCGCGCACAGGCTCGCGATTCGCAGCGAGCCAAGGCGCGCGATGAAGCCGCCGCCCCAGAACGAGGCGGGAATGCCGACCGCGAACACGGCGCAGGAGAACATCGAGAGCTGCCAGACCTCGATATGGGCGCGGGGCGCGACCACGCCGGGCGCGAACAAGGCGAGTGCGACGAGGGCCTGAAGCGCAGTCATCGCCCCCAGGGCCGGCAGCAACGCGGGTGCTGGCCGAATGGCGGTGTTTCCGTCTACCATGGCGCTGCGATCATGGGAGGAACAGTGTGGCAGGCGGTATTTCCATTCACGCGGTCGACGTGGCGAGCGGGCGTCCGGCGCAGGGGCTGCGCGTCGAGATCTGGCGGATCGATCCGGACTCGTTGCGCATTGCCGACGGGCGGCTCGGTGCCAACGGCGTGCTCGATCATTCGGTCGCGCAAGGTGCCGGCGTGACAGCGGGCGAGTACGAGGTGCTGTTTCATCTCGGCGAGTTCTTTGGTGAGCGCGACGGCTTCCTGACCGTGACGCCGTTCCGCTTCCGCATCAAGCACGTTGACGAGCATTTTCATCTGCCGCTGAAATTCACGCGCTGGGGCTATTCGCTGTTCCGCGGCGCCTGATCAGTTCGTCAGACGTCGTGACAGGCCGGTGACGCGCTCCATCACCGCGACCATCGCCACGGTCGCGATGATCAAGACGCCTGACAGCGCGGCGATGGTGACGTCGAGCTTGCCTTCGAGATCCTGCCACATCCGGATCGGCAGCATGTCGGTCGCGGCATCACGCAGGAACAGCGAGACGGGCACGTTGTCGAACGACGACATGAAGGCGATGAAGGCGCCCGCGATGATGCCGGGCCGGATCAGGGGCAGCACGATGCGACGGAAAGTATAGAGGCGGCTCGCGCCGAGCACCGCCGAGCTTTCGAGCAGTGTCGGCTCGAGCTGGGCCAGCGCCGCGACCGTGTTGCGCACGACATAGGGCACGCAGACCACGGTGTGGCCGATCACCAGCGTCAGCGGCGAGACCGGCAGGCCGACCAGCGAGAACAGCATCAGCGCAGCAAGGCCAAAGGCCAGCGCCGGCAGCACCAGCGGCGACATGAAGAGGGAATCGAGCAGCCGCGCCGCTAGCCTCTGCGATCGCGAGATCGCGAGCGCGGCCGCAACGCCGAGCACCACGGACAGGCCGGTCGCCCACAGCGCGACGATCAGGCTGTTCTTCGCCGCGAAGTGCAGTTGCCAGGCGTCCCACAGCTCGGCGTACCAGCGCAGCGAATAGCCGGGCGGCGGGAATTTCAGCGAGAAGCCGCTGGTGAAAGAGACGATCAGGACCACAAGCGAGGGCGCGATGATCAGGATCAGCGCGACGATCGCGATCAATGTCATGACGAGCTCGAAGCTGAATGCTTCCAGCGTACGCTTGCGCCCGCTCATCATGCCCCTCCATAGCCGCGTGACAGGCGGCCGAGCGTGGTGAAGACGGAGACGACGGCGAGCACGGCGAGCAGGAAGATGATCGAGATCGCCGACGCAAACGGCCAGTTCTGCAGCGTCGAGGCCTGCTGATAGAGATACATCGGCATGAACAGCATCTGTCCGCCGCCGACCAGCGACTGGGTGATGAAGGCGGTGATCGCGGCGGCATAGGTCAGCGTACAGCCGGCGATCACGCCGGGCAGCGACAGCGGCAGCACGATTCGGAAGAAGGTGCGCCAGCTTCCGGCGCCGAGCGAGCAGGAGGCATCGTCGAGATTGGGGTCGATGCGGCCGAGCGCCGTGATCAGCGGCAGGGTCATCAGCGGCATCTGCACCTGGGCCAGCGCGATCACAACGCCGAACTGGGTGTAGAGCAGCTTTAACGGCGTATCGATGATTCCCAGGGATTGCAGCGTGGCGTTGATGATGCCTTGGCGTCCGAGGATGACGATCCAGGCGAAGGTGCGCACCACGACGCTGGTCAGAAGCGGCAGCAGCACGATCAGGATGATGATGGTCTGCAGCTTCGGCCCGACCCGCTGGTACAGCCAGGCGATGGGAAAGCCGAGCACGAGGCAGACGGCCGTCACCTCGGCGCCCAGCAGCAGCGTCGAGCCGAGCACGCTCAGGCTGAACGGATCGGTGAGGAAGTGCAGATACTGGCCGAGCCCCCAATGGAGCCCGGCCGTGTCGTTGTGCAGCGAGAGCCACAGCAATTGCAGCAGCGGCGCGACGAAGAACAGCAGGAAGAATAGCGCCAGCGGCGCTGCCAATCCCATTCCGTAGGACGTCACGTCCCGTGATGCCGGTGCTGCGCCCATCATTTGGCCCTTGAAGGTCTCAGATCTTGATCTCGCGGTTGAACCGTTCAATCCAGGCCGAGCGTTGCTCGTTGATTTTCTTCCAGTCCTGGAACACGAACTTCTTCTTCAGCTCGGCGGTGTCCTTGGCGAGCACGCGCGCGATCTCGCCGCCCATCGCCACCTTGGAATTGGTCGGCACGATCAGATAAGGCGGGTTCATCAGGGTGGTCTGCACCTCGGGCGTCAGCGCCGCCTCGATCAGCTTGAAGGCGAGCTCGCGGTTCGGCGAGTTCTTGACGATGTGGATCGTGGTCTTGAAGGCGATGGCGCCTTCCTTCGGTGCCACGAACTCGACCGGCACGCCACGGGCCTTGAGGATCTGGATGGCGTTGAAATTGCCGGGGGAGATGTCGATCTGGCCCTGCTGGAATAGGGTCGCGAGCGCGCCGGGATTGGCGGCAACGGCCGCAAGATTGGGCTTGAGCTCCTCCAGCGCCTTGAAGGCGGGATCGACATTGGCTTCCGAGCCGCCGCGCATCTTGGCGATCTCGACCAGCCAGCCGGTGCCGAGCGTCGAGTTGAGGTTGGTGATGCCGACGCGGCCCTTGAACTCCGGTTTCCAGAGATCGGCCCAGGAGGTCGGCGGCGTCTTGACGGCTTCCGGATTGTAGGTGAGGCCGACGACCTGGAAGAACGGAGCAGGGCCCATCGGCTCCTGTGCCTCGGCAATCAGGTCCTTGTAATAGGCGCTCTTCTCGACCGGATAGGGCTCGACCAGGTCCTGGCCGATCGCGACGAGGGCCGGGCCGGGATCGTGCAGCATGACATCGATCGGCGGATTGGCTTTGGCGGCATTGACCTTCGCAATCTGGTCGACCGAAAGCATGGGGTCGAGCACCATCGCGGCGTCCGCATTCGCCTTGCGGAAGGCCGGCACCAGCACGGCCTTGTGGGCTTCCTCCCAGCTTCCGGTGAAGGTCGCAAACACCAGCGGGCGGGCCTGGGCAAAGCTCAGTCCGGGAAACGCCTTCATGGCGCCGAGTGTGAGGGCGGTCGTCATCAAGCTGCGGCGATTGAGGATCATGTCGAACTCCGTGTGGACAATGACAGGAACTAAAGCGTTGCGGGAAATGCGTTGGCGAGCGAAGGGGCGAGCGGTGCGAGGCGCACGGCGGCGCCGCTCTCCAGCGCGCGCGTCTCGCCGATGCGCGCCTGGGACACCTTGACGCCGGAGCCGTCGGCGGTCGTGACCTCGTGCACGACGGTGGCTCCGAGCGGGAGCGACATGCCGACCACGCCGGCAAAGCCGGTCTCGTCGCCGACGAATTGCAGATGCTCGGGGCGAATGCAGACCGTGACGCGGCCGCCCTCGGTGAGGGTGCCGGCGGCGGGACGCGCAATGATCTCCGCGCCGGCATCGAGGCGGACCTTTGCCGCGGTGCGGTCCGCCGAGACCACGATGCCGGGCATGCGGTTGGTGGAGCCGACGAAGGTGTTGACGAACAGGGTCTGCGGGCGGTCGTAGACATCGGATGGCGAGCCGAACTGCTCGAGCTTGCCATGGCTCAGCACGGCGACGCGGTCTGCCATCGACAGCGCTTCTTCCTGGTCGTGCGTCACGATCAGCGTGGTGATGCCGGAGACGCGTTGCAGCCGCTTGACCTCAATCTGCATGTCCAGCCGCAAATTCTTGTCGAGCGCGGCAAAGGGTTCGTCGAGCAGCAGGATCGAGGGCTTGATCGCGAGCGCGCGGGCGAGCGCGACGCGCTGCTGCTGGCCGCCGGAGAGCTGGCGTGGCAGCCGCTCGGCCATGGTCGGCAGCTGCACCAGCTCAAGCAGGCGCTGTGCCTCGCGCTGGCGCGTGGCCTTGTCGATGCCGCGGGCAGCGAGCCCGTAGGCCACGTTCTCGCTGATGGAGAGATGCGGGAATAGCGCGTAGTTCTGGAACACGATACCGACCGCGCGGCGGTTCGGCGGCAGCGCGTCGACGATGTCGTCGCCGATGATGATCCGCCCTTGCGTCTGCGCGATGAAGCCGGCGATGATGCGCAACAGGGTCGTCTTACCGCAGCCGGATGGGCCGAGCAGCGCGATGATCTCGCCGCCCTTGATGTCGAGATTGATGTTCTCGACCGCGAGCGCCCCGCTCGGGTAGCGGTGGGTGACCGCGTCGACGACGAGCGATCGGCCGCCTGGTGCATCAGCCATGGTGTTGCCTCCCGTTGCCCCAGAGGAGAAAGCAAGTCTCGTGCCCGCGCCTGTCGCTTTTCGACGCGCGTTTTGGCATGGTGGTCCGATGACATCGGATCGATCGATATGCGACCTCACTGCCACGGAGCTTGCGCGCGCCATTGCGCGGGGCGAGCTGTCCTCGCGCGCGGCCGTCGAAGCGCATCTCGCGCGGATTGCGAGCCTCGACACAGGGTTGGCGGCCTTCGTGACGGTCGATGCGGAAGGTGCCCGCCGCGCCGCGCAGATGTGCGATGCGGCTTCTGCGCCGATCGGCCCGCTGCATGGCGTGCCCATTGGCATCAAGGATCTCACTGACACCGCAGGGCTTGCGACGACCTACGGCTCGGTTCTGTTCCGCGACCACGTCCCGGTCGAGGATGACCTCGTCGTGGCGCGGCTGCGGCGCGCCGGAGCGATCATTGTCGGCAAGACCAACACGCCGGAGTTCGGCTTTGGTGCGGTCTGCACCAACAGATTGCGCGGGCCGACCCGCAATCCGTTCAATCCTGCGCTGACCTCCGGCGGATCCTCCGGCGGCTCTGCCGTCGCGGTTGCAGCCGGCCTGGTGCCGCTCGCGCATGGCACCGATTTCGGCGGCTCGGTGCGCACGCCCGCCAGCTTCTGCGATGTCGCCTCGATCCGGCCGACGCCCGGCCGCATCCCGTCGCCGCGCCGGCCGCTCGGCTGGGACATGTTCGCCACACACGGCTTTCTCGCGCGCGGCGTCGAGGATCTCGAACTCGCCCTGTCGGTCTGCGTCGGAGGGGAGGAAAATGATCCGCTCTCGCTCGGCAGCGTCAGCGATGATCGAGCCATTGCCGGCCGTCCGCGGATCGCCGTTACGCCCGATTTCGGTGTCGCGCCGGTTGCGCGCGACGTTCGCCTGCGTTTCGGCGATGCTTGCGAAGCGCTCGCGCGTGTTGCCGATGTGGTGGGGGGCTCGCCCGAATGCGGCGGGGCGATCGAAACCTTCCGCACCTTGCGTGCCGCGCACATCGCCCACAGCTATGGTGAGTTGCTGAGGAGCCGGCGTGCCGAGCTCACGCCGACGGTGATCTGGAATATCGAGGCTGGCGCAAACCTGTCCGCGGAGGACTATCTCCACGCAGAGCGCCGCCGCACCGCGATCTACCGCAGCTTTCGTGCGCTGTTCGGCCGTGCCGACTTCCTGATCGCGCCGGCCGCGTCGGTGTTCCCCTGGCCGAACGAGATCAGTGACGTCACGGCCATCGACGGTGCGGCCATGGAGACGCCGATCGACTATCTCGCCGTCACTTTCATCGTGTCGCTGGTCGGGTTTCCTGTCCTGACCACACCGGTGCGGCGAGCGGTGAATGAGCTGCCCTTTGGCATCCAGGTCATCGCGCTGCCGGGATGCGAAGCCCGCTTGTTTGCCTTCGGCCGTATCCTCGAGAACGAATTGGGTTTTTCGCATCGCCGGCCGCCTCTCTGATCAGCTGTCGCGATGTTCGAGCCGGGCGGCAAGCGCGTCGGCAAGACCAATGGTGGGCTTGGCGGCGGGGCGGCGGAACGTGCCCGCCGTGGCCTTGCGCAGGCGCAGCGCGTGAAGCGCCTCGGCTTGCTTGACAGAGGCGATGACCTGATCGACCACGGGGACGGGGATGCGGTCGGCGACGCGCTCGGCGAGGCCCGAGAGCGGGGCGCCCGCAAAGATCAGCACATCGGCCTCGTCTTCGAGGATGGCGCGCTGCGCGAGCTCGACCAGCACGTCTTCCTTCTCGGTGCCGACCTCCGAAATCGCCTGAAACGGCGTGTCGAGCATGCGGATGCCGGCGCAGCGCTCCCATAGCCCGTGGGCGCGGACGCACTCCTCGTACCAGGGCCCCAGCGCCCGGGCGAAGGTGACAATGGCAAAGCGGCGCCCGGCCATGCAGGCGGTCAGCATGGCCGCCTCCGCCATGCCGACCACGGGAATGTCGAAGGTCTCGCGCGCGGCGAACAGGCCGGGATCGCCGAAGGCCGCGATGATCGCGGCGTCGACCTGCTTGTGCTGCTCGGCCAGCATCTCCAATGCAATGGCCCCGCCGATCTGCGCCTCGGTGCGGGTCGCGATATAGGGCACGCCACGGGTCGCGGTGCAGGGGATCAACTCGGTGCCTGGCGAGGCCGCGCGCTGCCCGACACCCAGCATCAGCTGCGTGACTTCGGTGCTGGTGTTGGGGTTGAGCAGCAACAGCTTCATGGTCAGGCCGCCGTTAGCTTGGGCTTCGGGGCAAGCGTCTCGAGCAGGGCGGTGCCTGTCTGGCGGACATGAGCCCCGAGCAGGCGCCCCGCGGCCTCGCTGTCGCGCGCTTCCAGCGCGGCCAGAATATCGGCATGCTCGTTGACCGAATTGCTCCAGCGCTTGTCAGCGCCGAGCGCCAGATAGCGGGCGCGTTCGGCCCGGGAGATCAGCGTCTCGTGCGCCTCGCGCAGCGGCGTGTTGCGGGCCATGCGGACGATGGTGTTGTGGATCTCGCCGTTGATGGCGAAATAGTCGTCGAGCTTGCCGTTACGATGATGACCTTCCATCCGGGTCTGGAGCGTGCGCAGGCGGGCGAGATCGCGCTCGGTGGCGCGCTCCGCCGCGAGCTCTGCAGCGAGCCGCTCGATGCCGGCGAGGGCCTCGAACAATTCCGAGATGCCGTCGACCGCGATATCGGCAATGCGCGGGCTCCGGTTGGGGCGAAGCTCGATCAATCCCTCCGCGGCAAGCACCTTCATCGCCTCGCGCAAGGGGGTGCGTGACACGCCGAGCTCCTTCGAGAGCTTCGTCTCCTGGGTCTGCGCGCCCGGCGGCAGCTCGCCACGGATGATCATCGTCCGCATCCGCGCGGCGGCGCGCTCATGCAGGCCCATCCTCTTGAGTTTGGGCGCCTTTCGTCCCTTCGGCGCATCCGATTTCTGCTGCACGCGTGCCTCACTGCTTCCGCTCATCCTAGCCGTTTCCGGCTCCTTTGCTTGCCCAAAATACCGACGCATGTAGCTGAAAACAATGGCATAGCGCGCAAATTGTATGCAGCATGCAAAAACCGGATTGCGCTGCGGCGAAGCGCGGCGGATGATCGTTTCGACGCGCGAGATCACGCGCCTTCGAAACGGAGTAAGCGATGCGGACGAGTTTGCGACTGGGCCTCGTGGTGATGGCGGCGATGTTCGGCGGAGGCGACCTGGCCGGAGCGCAGACAGCGAAGATCAAGCTCGGCTACGCCAAATGCGCGCATTGCCTGCCGATGTCGCTGATCCCGGGGATGGCGAAGGGCGTCGAGGTCGAGGCGACCGGTTTCAACTCGGGCAACGACGTGCTCACCGCGCTGGTGTCGAAGAGCATCGACGCCGCGCAGGTCACCTATCTCCACTATATCACAGCGCTCGACAAAGGTTTTGACGTCGTCGCCGTCTCGGGCCAGATCAACGGTGGCTCGGAATGTCTCTCCTCCGCGAAGCTGAACCTTCCGCCTGAGGACTGGGCCACCTTCAAGACGACGGTTGCGAAGGCGAAGAGCGACGGTCAGCCGCTCAAGGTCGCGGCGTCCCGCGGCAATGCACAGGACATCCACATGCGCGGCGCGTTTCTCAAGCAGGGCGTCGATCCCAACAAGGACATCCAGTTCATCAACATCCCCAATCCGTCCGACCATCTCGCGGCCTTGCAGCGCGGCGAGGTCGACATGATCTGCTCGGTCGAACCGTTCGCCTCGCAGATCCGGCTCGCTGGAGCCGGCAAGCATTTCGTGCTGCCGTACGACCAGGCCGCCGGCAATCTGACCAATTTGATCGTGACGCGCTCCGACGTCATCGCGAGCCAGCGCGCGGGCGTCCAGGGCATCGTCAGCGCCGTGGTCGAGCTCGACAACAAGCTGATCGCCGACAAGGCGCCGTGGATCGAGGTCATCAACAAGCTCACCGGCCTCGACAAGAATGTGGCGACCGAGGCGCTGAAGAACGCCTCGCCTGATCCCGCGATCCATCGCTCACAGACGCTGGCGATCGCCGCGATGATGCGAGACCTCAAATACATCTCGAAGGATGTCTCCGCCGAGGCGGAGAAGAACCTGGACTATTCGTTCCTGGAGCAAGCCACCGGAAAGGCTAGGAATGACCTCGGTTACTGACGTCTCGCCCGCAAGGCCGGCCTTTCGGCTGACGCGGGCGCTCCGGGGGCTCGAACGCCTCGTCGTGCCCGCGCTGCTGATCGCGGGCTGGGAGGCCTTCGCACGCAGCGGCGTGTTGCCGCCCGCGCTGCTGCCGGCACCGAGTGCGGTGCTGCATGCGCTCGGCGACTGGGTGTTCGGTTTCGACGAGACCACGCAGATCTATTCCGGGCACTGGCTGCGCGATGCGCTCGCCAGCGCGCTTCGCGTGTTCGGCGGTTTTGCACTTGCCAGTCTCCTCGGCATCCTCGCCGGTATTGCCATCGGCTGGTCGCGCCTGTTCGAGAAGACGCTGGAGCCGACGCTGCAGATGCTGCGACCGATCCCGCCGGTATCCTGGATTCCGCTCGCGATCATCTGGTTCGGCATCGCCGACAAGCCGGCGATCTTCCTTGTCTTCCTCGGCGCCTTCTTCCCCGTGCTGATGAACAGCATCCATGGCGTCAAGACCGTGGACCACAATCTCGTCCGCGCGGGCGCCATGATGGGCGCCAACGGTCGTCAGATACTGACCGACATCGTGTTGCCGGCGGCGCTGCCCTCGATCTTCGCGGGCTTGCGCATCGCGGTTGGCTCGGCCTGGATGCTGACGGTCACGGCCGAGATGGTCGCGGTGAAGAGCGGCCTCGGCTACGTTCTGTGGGATTCCTATTACTTCCTGCGCTACGACATCGTGCTCGCGGCGATGATCTCGATCGGGCTGCTCGGCTATCTCTCCGATCTCGCCCTCAAGGCGATCATGACGCGTACGCTGCGCTGGCAGCAGGCCACCACCGTGCAGGGAAGGGCGGGCTGATGGCGGCAATCGAGCTTCGCAACATCGTAAAGGTGTTTTCCGACAAGCGGCGCGGTCGTGACCTCTTGACGCTGGACAACATCAATCTCGACATCGAGGCCAATGATTTCGTCTGCCTGCTCGGCCCGTCCGGCTGCGGCAAGTCGACACTCCTGAACATCATCGCCGGCTTCGAGCAGGCGACCTCCGGCCGTGCGCTGGTCGACGGCAAGCAGGTGGAGAGCCCGGGCTCGGACCGCGGCGTGGTGTTCCAGCAGCCGACGCTGATGCCATGGCTGACCGCGATCGACAACGTCGCCTTCCACCTCAAGCTCAAAGGCGTCGGCAGGACCGAGCGATACGACCGTGCCATGGAGTTCATCGATCTCGTCGGTCTTCGCGGGTTCGAGCACCATCATCCGTCCGAACTGTCCGGCGGCATGAACCAGCGCGTCGGCATCGCCAGGGCGCTGCTGATGAATCCGAGCGTGATCCTGATGGACGAACCCTTCGCGGCGCTGGACGCCCAGACCAAGCTCGAAATGCAGGAAGAGCTGGTCGCGATCTGGCAGAAGCGCCGCTGCACCATCGTGTTCGTCACCCATAGCGTCGACGAGGCGCTGGTGCTCGGCAACAAGATCGTGGTGATGACCAGGCGGCCGGGCCGGATCCGCGAGGCCGTCAATTTCGACCTGCCGCGGCCGCGCGACATCACCAGCCCCGAATTCAACGACGCCAAGCGCCACATCCTGTCCCTGATCCGGGAGGAGTCGACGCGGCTTGCGCGGGCGTCGTAAGGTTAAGGCCATGCGCAAACGTCTCGGCATGATCACGCCGTCCTCCAACTCGGTGCTCGAGCCCGTCACCAGCGTCATGCTGTATGGCGCCCCTGGCGTCACCGCGCATTTCTCGCGCTTTCGGGTCACCGAGATCGCGCTCGACGCAGGGGCGCTGAGCCAGTTCGATCCATCCGCCATGCTTCCGGCGGCGGATCTTTTGGCCGATGCCAAGGTCGACGCGATTGCCTGGAACGGCACGTCGGCGAGCTGGCTCGGCATCGGCCGCGACCGCAGCCTGTGCGAGGCGATCACGGCTCGCACAGGCGTGCCGGCGACGACCTCGACGCTCGCCTGCATCGATGCCGCCCGCGCGCTCGGCGCCAGGCGCGTCGGTCTGGTCTCGCCCTATACCGACGACGTGCAGAGGCGCATCTGCGATGTGTGGGCCGAGGAGGGCATCGCTCCGCATGCCGAGCGGCATCTGGGCTTGCGCGACAATTTCTCTTTCGGTGAGGTCGCGCCGGCAACGATCGCGGACATGATCCGCTCCGTCGCAGCCGAAGGCGCCGATGCCGTTGTCATCCTTTGCACCAATCTCGACGGCGCCACCATTGCCGCTTCGCTCGAGCGGGAATTGGACATTGCGGTCCTCGACTCCGTTGCGGTCACGCTGTGGCGGACGCTCGACCTTGCCGGCGGCGACATCGGAGCCCTTGCGCGGTGGGGCCGGATCTTCCACACATCAGCGGCCACCAAGTGACGGAGACGCCTGTGACCCAGCTCGATCTCGCCATTCGCGGCGGCACCATCGTGACAGCCAGCGACGAGTTCCGCGCCGATATCGGCGTCCGCGACGGCCGCATCGTCAGCATCGCCGACCGTATCGAGGGCGCGGCGCGCGAGATCGATGCGACGGGCCTGCTGGCGCTGCCGGGCGGCATCGACAGCCATGTCCACATCTCCCAGCCCTCCGGGCCCGACGTGGTCATGGCCGACGATTTTGCCTCGGCGACGCGTGCGGCGGCGGCGGGCGGCAACACCATGGTGCTGCCCTTCGCGCTCCAGGAGAAGGGCACGTCGCTGCGCACCTGCGTCGAGAACTACCGCAAGCTCGCCGAAGGCGAGTGCTACATCGATACCGCCTTCCATCTTATCATCTCCGATCCGACCGCGGTCGTGCTCGGGCAGGAGCTGCCGGCTCTCGTCAAGGACGGCTACACCTCGTTCAAGGTGTTCATGACCTATGACGACCTCGTGCTCAGCGACAAGCAGTTGCTGGAGGTGTTCGACGTGGCGCGCCGCGAAGAAGCGCTGGTGATGGTCCATTGCGAGGGCTACGACGCCATCCGCTTTCTCACCAGCAAGCTCGAGCGCGAGGGCCACATCGCGCCTTATTATCACGGCCCCTCGCGGCCGCAGGCGGTCGAGCGCGAGGCGACGCATCGCGCCATCAGCCATGCCGAGGTGATCGGCGTTCCCATCATGATCGTGCATGTCTCAGGCCGCGAGGCAATGGAGCAGGTTCGCTGGGCCCAGCAGCGCGGGCTGCCGGTGCATGCGGAGACCTGTCCGCAATACATCACGCTCACGGCGGACGACATGAGAGGCCTGAACATGGACATCACGGGCGCGAAATATGTCTGTTCGCCGCCGCCGCGCGATGTCGAGAGCCAGCAGGCGATCTGGGAGGGCATCACATCAGGCGTGTTCCAGACCTTCTCGTCCGACCACTGTCCTTTCCGCTACGACGACCCCAAGGGCAAGCTGACACCGAACGCGCGCACCTCGTTCCGCTGGGTGCCGAACGGCATTCCCGGGGTCGAGACGCGGCTGCCGATCCTGTTCTCCGAAGGCGTCTCGAAGGGTCGGATCACCCGCCAGAAATTCGTCGAGCTGACCGCGACCAGCCACGCGAAGATTTACGGGCTCTATCCGCGCAAGGGGTCGATTGGCGTCGGTTTCGATGCCGATATCGCGCTGTGGGACCCGAAGCTAATGAAGCCGATCCGACAGGCCGACCTGCATCACGGCTCGGACTACACGCCCTGGGAGGGATACGAGATCACGGGCTGGCCGGTGACGACCATAGCCCGCGGGCGCGTGGTGTTTGAACAGGGACGGATCGTCGGAACCAAGGGCGCCGGCGAAGTTCTCAGCCGCGGCAAATCGAGCTTGATCTGATCTTGTGCGCGACCTCCCCACGCGACAGCGGTCAGTTTGTCGGCCCGTCGCCGCGAATGCCGAACGTCGTGGCCTTCAGCTTGGTCATGCCGGATTCCACGGTCAGCGCAGCCAGCACCGGGAGATCACGAAAGATCTTCCGTCAGCCAACGTAGGCATGCCCTTTGAAGTGGGACGGGAGCGCGCGGAGCCGACAGTAGATCGCTTAGGCGCCCGTCCTTGGTGGCAGAAAATCCAGGCTCGTTGTCATCGCCTTTGGTCGTTCAATAGGGTGCCGCAGCATTTGGCTTCGGACGGGTCAATCCTGATTTTCTGGTGGACTCCGCCTTTGCAGCCGAAGGCAAGGCGCTGCGATTTCTCGGTGGCGGTCGGCTCCCTTGCTCGATCCGGCTGGCGTTGAGTTGATCATGGCCGTCGCGAGCGATCCCACTGCAACGTCATGACACTCAAGACTGTCCCGGGGCATGATGCGCTCGCGATCCAGAAACGCACCCCGGCTTCGCTCATATTCGTACCGAGTCAGGGCGGACTCAGCCACAATCCGCGCGAATTCACGGCACCTGAAGCCCTCGACAAGGGCTGCGCCGTGCTGGTCGAGACGTTGTGGCGGATGGTCACTGCTCTGGAGTAACGCGCGAACGGGCCTGCCCGTGAGACGTAAGTGAGGGCCAGGAAACAGTGTCGCAGAGCAGCTCTGAGAGCAGGTTAGTCAAAGCTGCGGCATCCGATTTGCCAAGTCTGTCGAAAATCTCTCGCTGAATGGACGTTATCAGCGGGCCAACGTCCTCGAAATGCGCAGCTCCCCTGCGCGAGAGGAAGATCAGAACCTTGCGCCGGTCATGTGGGTCGGGTCCACGATAGACCTCGGCCGATTCAACCATCTTATCGATGATTTTTGTGAGCGTCGGACCATCGACAAAGAGCCGTGTTGCCAGATCGCCCATCGGCAGCCCATTCCGTTCAGTCAGCGCCTCGAGCACACGGTACTGATGCAGAGACACGCCCTTAGGCTTGAGCTCCGCCTCCAACACCTGTTCGAGCCGGCGATTCACGCCCCGGATGAGGTCAGGTAGATCCACTTTGTCAGCCCTCGGCGAATTACTTGAGATTTCAACCTTTGCCTTGGAATGCAAAATCGAGCAAGTGGAAAGCAGCCTTGGCTCTGATTGCCTAATAGACGGGCTGATGCTGCCGCCCGCGGCCGAAAAAAAGGCAGTCCGCCTCCGAGACTGAGTGCTTTCACGGCAGAACGGGCGTTACCGAGACCGGTCGGCCGTTGGCACGATTCGTGAGTCGTAAGTGTCCGGAAGTGCGGAGACACCGACGTTGCGCAGCGTTTTGATATGTCTGCTCATCCCGCAGAGCGGAGCAGCGGGACTTTGGGCCCCGTCGGCGGAGGCCTGCGGCCGCTTGGCTGTCGACGAAATCAACAAAATGTCCGGCATACTGCGGCGTCCGGTCGAGCTGCGCGTGGTGGATGCCGGAGAGACCGGCGCGAGCGCGGGCCGGGCTGCGCGCGACGCCATCGACATCGATGGTGTCGACGGTATCGTCGGGATGTTGCCCAGCTTTGCGCGCGATCTCGTTGCGCGTGTCGCCGCTGGCCGGGTTCCCTTCATCTATACTCCCCAGTTCGAAGGGCACTCACCCTCGTCGGATGTCATGGCGACCGGCGAGACAGCCGATGAGCTTCTTGCGCCTGCGGTTCAATGGCTTTCGGAAGCGAAGCATGCGCGCCGTTATTTCCTCTGCGGCAACGACTACGTATGGCCGCGCTCGTCGCTACGGATCGCGCGCACTCTGATCGCCCGCGTTGGGGGGACGGTGACGGGAGAGCACTACCTGCCCGTTGGTCGGCACGATTTCGATGAGATCGTGGAGCGGATCAAAGCCACGCGCTCGGACGTCGTTCTTCCGTATTTCCTGGGGCTCGACTGCATCGCATTCAATCGCGCGTTCTACGCGGCAGGATTGAGCTCGCGCGTCCTACGATTTTCTTCGGCGATCGACGAGACCGTGGCGTATGGCCTCGATGTCGACGCGACCGAAAACCTCTACGCGACCTCAAGCTACTATGCGTCGATCCGCTCGCGCAACAATGGTGCGTTCCTGGAGCGCTATCATACGGCGTTCGGCGATAGTCCCCCGCCCGTGAATGCCTTTGGTCAATCCTGCTACGAAGGAATCTATTCGCTCGCAGCCCTGATCGAGGAAGCGGCGAGCCTCGATGCGCGCGAGTTGATGCGCCTGTACGGCCGAACATTCCAGCAGCGCACGGCCCGGGGCGATCAAGCGCGATCCGTCGTCGGTGGTCGGCACCCCATCTATCTGGCGCGGGTCGACGGCTACGACTTCTCGATCATTACGCGTCGATAAAACACTTGCTTTTTCAAATATTGTATTCTTAATATTTTCCGTATCAAAAAGTATGGGGACGTCTATGCCTTTCTCCCGTCGCCGCTTCTTGCGGCACTCGGCCTTAGCCACGACGACATTGATTGCCGCGCCCGCGGTCTTCCGCTCCGGCGCGTTCGGCGCCGAAAAGCCGATCGTCGTCGGCAGTCTGCACGACCAGTCGGGTCCGATCGCGGCCTCGGGGACCCCCATGGTCTACGCGCTTCAGCTCGCCGTGGATGAAATCAACGCCGGCGGCGGCCTGCTCGGCCGGCCGCTGAAGGTGATCCACTACGACACCCAGTCCAACATCCAGATGTATTCGCAATTCGCGCAGCAGCTCGCGGTGAAGGATAAGGTCGATGTGGTCCACGGCGGCATCACCTCGGCGTCGCGGGAGGCGGTGCGTCCGACCTTCGACCGCTTCAAGGTTCTCTACTTTTACAACGTGCTCTACGAAGGCGGTGTCTGCGATCGCAACACTTTCTGTACCGGCACAACGCCCGCGCAGACGGTCGAGAAGCTGGTGCCGAGCGCGATGAAGAAGGCGGGCAAGAAGGCCTATATCATCGCCGCCGACTACAATTACGGTCAGATTACCGCGAAGTGGATGACGAAGTACGTCAAGGACAATGGGGGCGAAGTGCTGTCGACCGACTTCTTCCCGCTCGATGTCACCAATTTCGGTACGACCATCTCGAAGATCCAGGCTGCGAAGCCCGACCTCATCCTGTCGGCGTTGGTCGGCGGCAACCACACCGCCTTCTACCGGCAATGGACCTCGGCCGGCATGAAGGGCAAGATTCCGATCGCGTCGACCACCTTCGGTCTCGTCAATGAGCCGACGACGCTCGATGCTGCGGAGAGCGATTCGATTCTCGGCGCGTATGGCTATTTCGAGGAGCTCGCCACGCCTGCCTCCAAGAGCTTCGTCGAAAAGATCAAGAAGGCGCATCCGGACTCCCCCTATGTCAGCGAGCTCGCCGCCTGCACTTACGAGGGCGCCATGCTATGGGCGGAAGGCGTGAAGAAGGCCGCCAGCATCGACCGCATGAAGGTGATCGAGGCGCTGGAGAGCGGGATCGCCTTCGACGGTCCGAGCGGCAAGGTCTCACTGGACAAGCCGACCCATCACACCACCCGCAACGCGTTCCTCGCCGAAGTGAAGGATCGCAAATGGTCGGTGCTGGAGAGCTATTCCGACGTCAAGCCGGCTGACACGGCGAGCGTGTGCGATCTCGTCAAGAATCCGACCGACACCAAGCAGTACATCATCAATCTCTGACGCGTGCCGGGCCCCGCTCAATCGGCGGCGCCCGGTATAGTGAGGCCTGAAAGAAAAAGAATGGCGATCTACCTCATCGTCGCGCTCGACGTCCTGAACGGAATATCGTCGTTGTTCCTGCTGTGCCTCGGACTGGCGATCATCTTCGGCATGATGAAGATCATCAACCTCGCCCATGGCGAGTTCATCATGCTCGGTGCCTACGCGACCGTCATATCGGCCAATGCCGGCGTCAACATCTGGATCGCGATGCTGATCGTCGCGCCTCTTTTCGTCGGTCTCGTCGGTCTCGTCATCGAGCGCTGCCTCATTCGCTTTCTTTATGGGCGTCTCGTCGATTCCATGCTGGCGACCTGGGGGCTGAGCCTCCTGATCATCGGTATCATCACGACGATCTACGGCAACACGCAACAGGGGGTGCCGACGCCGCTCGGCGGCTTCTCCATCGGTTCCTACCAATCCAGCTATTACACGCTGTTTCTGGCCGGCATTGCGATTGGCATGATGGTGCTGGTCTACGGCGTCATGCGTTACACACGGTTGGGGTTGATCGCGCGTGCGACCATGCAAAATCCGGCGATGGCAGCGACGCTGGGTGTCAATCCGACCAGGGTCTATATGAGCACGTTCGTGGTCGGCGCCGCTGTCACCGGATTGGCCGGCGGCCTGGTGGCGCCCGTATCGGGCATCACGCCCGGCATGGGCGGTGCCTATGTCGCCAAGGCCTTCATGACGGTCGTCGGCGGTGGCGCAGCCATGTTGTCGGGCACGATGTCGGCAGCGAGCCTGTTCGGCGCGGTCAATCAGGTCGGCGCCTATTTCACCACGCCGGTCTATGGCGAGGTTCTCGTGTTCACGACGGCGATCGTGCTGATTCGTCTGCTGCCGCAGGGCATCTCCGGACGCTTCTTCAAGGGGAATTTGTAATGGCCGTCCGCTTCAGCCTCGTGGCCCAGGCGGTCGTCGTCGTTCTCGCGATCGTTGCGATCGCGGTGATTCCCAGCGTGCTCGAACTGTTCGCTATGATGCAACTGACATTGTTCGCGGCGATGGCGGTGCTGGCGCTCAGCCTTGCCTTTATCTGGGGCTTTGGCGGCATCTTGTCGTTCGGCCAGACGGCTTTCTTTGGCCTGGGCGGCTATGCCTACGCGATATCAGCGGTCAATTTCCAGGATTCGACGCCGTCGGTTCTGCTCGCCATCATCATTCCGGCGCTGTTCGCCGCGATCCTGGGCTATTTCATCTTCTTTGGTCGCATCTCCGACGTCTATCTTGGTGTGATCACGCTGACCGTCACGCTGATCCTGTTCAATTGCGTGAACTCGACCTCGGGGGACGAATACAGGATCGGCAAGGCGTTGCTCGGCGGTTTCAACGGCATGCCGGCCGTGCCGACCTTCAACGTGCCGTTCTATCCGGATCAGGCTTTGTCGCCGGAACAATCGTGGTGGGTGACGGGCGGCGTGTTGCTGGGAGTGTTCCTGCTGCTGCGTCTGTTGCTGTCCCTCCCGGCCGGCCGCATCGTGGTGGCCGTCCGCGAGAACGAGGTGCGGGCCTCGCTGCTCGGCTACGATCCGCGTAAGGTCAAGCTGTTGGCCTTCATTCTGAGCGGTGCGATCGCGGGACTGGCCGGGGCGCTCTATGTCAACTGGGGCGCGTTCGTTGGCCCGACCATTTTCAGCCTGTCCCTGTCGGCCGAGATCATCATCTGGATCACGGTGGGCGGACTCGGCACCTTGCTCGGACCAATCGTCGGCTGCGTCCTGATCGAATATATCGTCGCCTATATCGGCTCGCAACAGGCCTTGAATTCGAACCTCGTTCTCGGAGCAGTCCTGATCGTGTTCGTGCTGTTGCTGCCGAAGGGGTTGGTGCCGACTGCGCGCGACCTCGCGATGCGGCTGGTGAACGCGCCCAAAGCGAAAAAGCAGCTTGTTGACGAGCAGGTACCGTCCTCGGCGGCAGCGTCCCACATGGCCGGAGCTGAATGACCATGGCGGACCTTGTTCCCCTGCTGAAGGCCGAGCACCTCACGATGCGGTTTGGCGGTGTGGTCGCCAATGACGACATCACCTTCACCCTGGAGGAGATGGAGCTGCGCTGCTTGATTGGACCGAACGGCGCCGGCAAGAGCACGTTCTTCAAGACGCTAACCGGACAATTGGTGCCGACCTCCGGCGCGATCGCATTTCGCGGCCAGCCGATCGCCGGCAAGCTGTCGCACGAGATCGCCCGCATGGGCATCGGGATCAAGACGCAAGTACCCAATGTTTTCAACGGTCTCTCGGTGCGCGAGAACATCTGGCTCGCCGTCCGCCGCAAGGCGACGCCGCGGGCGCAGGGCCCCGCGGTCGATGCCGTGCTGGAGATGACACGGTTGACCGATCATGCCGACCGCATCGTTACCACGCTGTCGCATGGACAGCGCCAGTGGGTGGAAATCGGCATGGTATTGGCTGCCGAACCGGAATTGATCTTGCTCGATGAGCCAGCTGCCGGAATGACCGACGAGGAGACGTTGCACACGGCCGCGATCATTCGCGAGATCAACAAGAGCCGGGCGATCATCGTCGTCGAGCACGATATGGAATTCATCAAGCAGATCGCTAAGAAGGTGACGGTGTTCCACCAGGGGCGCGTGCTGGTCGAAGATACCGTGGACAAGGTGTTGGCCGATCAGCGCGTGCGCGATGTCTATCTCGGCAAGAAGGTAGCGGCATGAGTGCGCTCCTCGAGGTCAAGGATCTGCGGTCCGGCTATGGCCGAATTCCGATTCTGTTCGGTATCGACATGAAGGTTCAGGATGGCGAGTATCTCGGCATTCTTGGTCACAACGGCATGGGTAAGACGACAACGTTGCGGGCGTTGATGGGGCACCTGCCGACCACCGGCGGGGCGGTCACTTTCGCGGGCGGGACAATCACCCATCTCAAGCCGCACGAGCGGTCGCGCTTGGGAATTGGGCTCGTGCCGCAGGGCAGGGAGATCTTTCCCGACCTCAGCGTCTACGAGAATTTGCGCATGGGGCTGGCTGCTGCGCCAAAGGAAGATCGCGCCGTGATCGATGCCGTCTTGCAGGACTTTCCGCGCCTGGTGCGCCTGCTCGACCGGCGTGGCGGAGCGCTGTCGGGCGGCGAGCAGCAATTGCTCGCGCTGGCCCGCTGTCTCTGCACCAGGCCGAAGCTCATCCTGCTGGACGAGCCCACCGAGGGCATCCAGCCGTCGATCATCGAGGAGATCATCGAGACGCTGCTCGCGCTCAAGAAGCGCTGGAGCATGTCGTTGATCGTCGTCGAGCAGAACCTCGAATTCATCACCTCGCTCTCCGACCGGATCCTCAACATCCAGAAGGGACGCATCACGGGCGAGCTCGACCGTGAAAGCCTTCTGGCGCGGGATGCGACCATGCACCCAGCCTAGTCAGTTTCGGCGCTCCGCGCCGGCCATTGCGAACGCGATCGATGTCTTCTCTGCCAGCTTGTCTTCACAAGAAAGGATGACTCATGTCTATCAAGCGCCCGACCGCCGAGGATGTCGCCGAGCTCGCTGCGAGCCTGCACATGAACATGACGGTCGAAGAGGCTGGAAGCTATCTCTCACTGATGGGCGGGATGTTCGATGCTTACGATGTCGTCGACGAACTGCCGAACCCGCTGCCGCCGGTCAAATACCCGCGCACGCCGGGCTCCAAGCCGATGCCGAAGGACAACAAATACGGCGCCTGGGCGATCAAGACCGAAGTCAAGGGTGCAGCGAGCGGAAAGCTGGCTGGCCGCACGGTCGTGCTGAAGGATAACGTTGCTCTGGCCGGCGTTCCCATGATGAACGGATCGACCACGCTTGAAGGCTTCATTCCCGCGGCAGATGCGACCATCGTAACCCGCATTCTCGATGCCGGCGGCACCATCGTCGGGAAGGCCGTGTGCGAGCATTTCTGTTTGTCGGGCGGCAGCCATACCTCCCATCCGGCGCCGGTCCATAATCCGCTGAAGATGGGGTATTCGGCCGGCGGGTCCTCGTCGGGCAGCGCCGCGCTGGTCGCGGCCGGCGAGGTCGACATGTCGATCGGCGGCGACCAGGGCGGTTCGATCCGAATTCCGGCGTCCTATTGCGGCATCTACGGCATGAAGGCGACACACGGGCTCGTGCCTTATACGGGCGTGATGCCGATCGAGTCGACCATCGACCACACCGGCCCCATGACGGCCAACGTCGCCGACAACGCGTTGTTGCTGGAGGTGCTTGCAGGTCCCGACGGACTTGATCCGCGCCAATATGCGCCGAAGGTCGCGAGCTACACGGAAATGCTCCGCAAAGGCGTGAAGGGCATGAAGATCGGCATTCTCAAGGAGGGATTTGCCGTTGCCAACATGCAGGAGGGCGTGGCCAGCAAAGTGAAGGCCGGCGCCGAGCGCTTCGCGAAACTCGGTGCCAGTGTGTCGGAGGTCTCTATCCCGGAGCACCTGCATGCGCTCGCCGCCTGGAATCCGATCACGCTGGAAGGTTTTCTGGTCCAGATGATGATCGGTAACGGCATGGGCTTCAACTGGAAGGGGCTCTATGACGTCGGTCTTCTCGACGCCCATTCCAGCTGGCGCAACCGCGCCGACGATTTGTCGGAGACGCTCAAGCTCACCATGCTGGTCGGGCAGTGGGGCGTCAGCCACTATCGCGGCCGTTATTATGCCAAATCGCGCAACATCGCGATCGCTGCCAAGGCCGCCTATGATGCAGTGTTTGGCTCTTATGACTTGCTGCTGATGCCGACTTTGCCCTGCGTCGCCACGCCGATCCCCGCCAAGGACGCTCCGCTCTCCGAGATCGTCCAGCGTGCTTTCGAGATGACGGCCACCACGAGTCCATTCGACGTCACGGGCCATCCGGCGATGAGCATCCCTTGCGGCCTCTCGGACGGCCTGCCGGTCGGCTTGATGCTGATTGCCAAAGACTACAACGAGGCGACCATCTATCAGGCGGCCAGCGCGTTCGAAGCCGACGGCGACTGGAAGAAGTTCTGATGATCACGATTACCGCCGTTATCAGGGCGAAGACGGGCCACGAGTCCATGATGCGTGATGCGCTCTTGACCGTTGCTGCCAACGTGGCTGCCAACGAACCCGAAACGATGGGGTTCTTCGTCTCGCAGAGTGAGGACGACCCGTGCGTCTTCACGACCTATGAGCGCTTTGCCGACAAGTCGGCGATGGACCGGCACAACGGCTCGGCGGTCGTGGCAACCTTCTTCGGCATCGCCAAGCCCATTCTCGACGGGGAGGTCATCCTGGTGACCTCCCGGGAGGTGTCGGCGACGCTCCGCTAGAGGAATGCCGACGATTGTTGCTGGAGGGGATCATGGCGCTGCGGCTTCACGGCATCATCGGACGAAGCGACGACGCTGCCTATGCTGGGCGTCTCCACCATGTCGAGCATCACGGCGGCATCGAGCTGTTGTTCGTGCCGCCCGCGGATGTCGGCCGCAAACGGTTCCGCCTGACCACCGACCGCGGCACCGATTGCGCGGTTAGCCTGGATCGCGACGAGGAGCTGGTCGATGGCGCTCTGCTGTTCCTCGCGCACGATCGCGCCATCATCGTTCGCTTCGGCGAGCAGGAGAGTTGGCGGCTGCGGCCGGCGGACCAGGCAGCCGCGCTCAAGCTCGGCTGGAATGCCGGCAACCTGCACTGGCGGGTCCGTTTCGACGGCGATTGTCTCGTCGTGCTGCTGGACGGTCCGCTCGAGACCTATCGCGCGCGCATCAGGCCGCTGCTCGAGTCCAGAGAGGTGGGAGAGGTCGATGCTGTTCGATAGATTGCAGGCGCTGGCGCTGCTGCAACTGGGCGACAGCGCCTACCCCGCAGGCGGCTTCGCCTTTTCCTGGGGGCTCGAAGGGCTCGCGGCCGACGGCATGCTCGCCAACCGCAACGAATTGGACCGCATCATTGCCGACCAGCTGGCGCGGCGTTGGGCGACCATGGATCGCATCCTGCTGCGCCGGGCCTTTTACGCGACGGACAGCGTGGCGATCGCTGCCATCGACCGCCTCGCCGAGGCCGGTACGTCGTCGGCGGAGATGCGGGACGGTTCACGCCGCGCGGGCAGGGCGTTGCTCGGGGTCTGGGTCAAGCTCGACGGCCCGCTGTCGGTCGCTTACCGGCAGCTCGTGTCGTCGGATGCGCGGCTGGGTCATTTGCCGGTCGCGCAGGCCGTGGTCAGCCGGGACGCGGATTTCACCCTGGAGGCGACCGAGCTGATGTCGGGCTGGACGCTCGTGACCGGCCTCGTCAGCGCCGCCGTGAGGCTTGGCATCGTCGGTCATGTCGAAGCCCAGCGGAGCCAGTCGGCGGCGCGCGGTCTGCTTGCCGAACTGCTCGCGGAGACGCCGCCGCCTGACGCCGAGCCGGCGAGCTTCACGCCGTTCATCGACATCGCGATCGCGCGCGGACCGCTCCGGCATGTCCGGATGTTCACGACATGAAGGAGGTGACCTTGCCATGATGAATCTGTCGCCCACCGAGATGGACCGTCTCGTGATCTTTAGTGCCGCGCAGATGGCGCGCCGCAACCGGTCGCTCGGGATTCGGCTGAGCCATCCCGAAGCGGTCGCCTACATCACCGACGAGGTCATGACCGCGGCGCGCCGCGATCTGCCCTATGCCGAGATCCGCGACATGGCCGGCCGGCTGTTGACGACGGATGACGTCGAGCCGGGGGTCGCCCAGATGATTCCAATGCTCTACATCGAGTGCCTGTTCGCCGAGGGCACCAAGGTTATGGCGGTGTTCGAGCCGATCGCGCCGAGCGATACGGCTGTTGCCGACGAGCTGGTGCCCGGCGAGATCATCGCAGACGGCGCGGATATCGAGAGCTTCGCGGACCTCCCGGCGATCACCATCGACGTCGTCAACACCGGTGATCGCGACGTGCAGGTCCGCAGCCACACCCATTTCTTCGAAGTCAATCGTGCACTTCGGTTCGACCGTGCGGCGGCCTGGGGCATGAAGGTCGACCGGCCCGCAGGCGCAGGGGTGCGCTTCGAACCGGGCGTCGTGAAATCCGTGCGCCTGGTCCCGATCGGTGGCGCGCGAATCGTGCTCGGGCAGGCAGGGCTCGTCAACGGTCCGCTGGATGCGCCCTCCGCGCGCGACGACGCGCTCAAGCGCGCCCGCGATCGCGGCTATCAGGGGGCTTGATCATGGCAATCCTGACGCGACGCGCCTATGGCGAGCTCTACGGACCGACTACGGGCGATCTGGTCCGGCTGGCCGATACCAAGCTGCTTGCCGAGATCGAGCACGACTACACGACCTACGGACACGAACTGCTGGTTGGAGCCGGAAAGAACCTGCGCGACGGCGAGGGCGTCAACGCGCACTGCACCTCGTCGCACAAGGCCCTCGACGTCGTGATCAAGAACGCGACTATCGTCGACGCCGTTACCGGCATCGTGAAGGCCGACATCGGCATCCGCGACGGCCGCATCGTCGGAATCGGTAAGGCGGGCAATCCCGACGTGATGCCGGACGTGCATCCTGACATGGTCGTGGGTCACAGCACCGCACCGATCGCCGGCGGTCCCTTCATCGTCACGGCCGGCGCGATCGAGTCGCACGCTCATTTGATCTCACCAGAGCAGTCGGATCACGCCCTGGCCGGCGGCATCACGACGATGATCGGCAACGGGTCGGGCCCCGTCTTCGACGTCGGGACGGGTGCGGCCGCGACGTTCGGGCGATTCCTTCAGGCAATCGAGTTCTCGCCGCTCAATTACGCGCTGTTCGGACGCGGCGGGTCCAATCCTGAAGCGGTCGAGGAGGCGGTCGCCTCGGGCGGCATGTCGGTCAAGATCCATGAAGATTTCGGCGCGGCGCCTGACGTGATCGACAAGAGTCTGGTCGCGGCCGACCGCAACGATTTTGCGGTTCACCTCCATACTGACTCCATCAACGAGTACGGCTTCTGCGAGGACACGATGGCTGCGGTGGACGGGCGCACCATCCACATGTACCACGTCGAGGGCGCCGGCGGCGGTCACGCGCCGGACCTGCTCAAGGTCGTGTCGTGGGACAATGTTATCCCGTCCTCCACCAATCCAACCAACCCCTATACTTCCTACGGCATGGAGGAGGGGGTGCCGATGACGATGATCTGTCATCAGCTCAACTACAACGCACCCGAGGACGTCATGTTTGGCGAGGCGCGCGTGCGCGCGCAATCCATGGCCGCGGAAGACTTTCTCCATGACATGGGTGCGATCTCGATCTTCGGCACGGACACCCAGGGCATGGGCCGTCTCGCCGAGAACGTCGCCAAATGCTGGCAGCTTGCCAGCGTGATGAAGGATCGCATCGGCCGCCTGCCTGAAGAGACGACGGCGCGGGCCGACAATGAGCGCATCAAGCGTTACATTGCAAAACTCACCATCAACCCAGCCATCGCGGTCGGTATCGACCACGAGATCGGCTCGGTCGAGGTCGGCAAGATGGCCGATCTTGTGCTGTGGCCGCGCGCTTCGTTCGGCATCAAGCCCTACATGGTGATCAAGAACGGCTTCGTCGTCTGGGCCGCAATGGGTGACGGCAATGGCAGCCTCGGCCTGTCGGAACCGATGATCCAGAAGCGGATGTGGGGCGCGCTGGGCGCCGCGCCGGCGCGGCTGGGCGTCAACTTCGTATCAAAGCTTGCGCTAGAGGCCGATATCGGGCGCAAGCATGGACTGACCCGCGGTCTCGTTCAGATCAAAAACGTCCGGAAGCTGCGCAAGACCGATATGGTCCGCAACGTCGCCAAGCCGCATGTGGAGGTTGATCCGCAGACATTCGAAGTGCGGGCCGATGGCGAGCTTCTGATGTGTCCGCCCGCAACCAGGGTACCGCTCGCGCGGAGGTACATGCTGCGATGAGCCGGATTGCATTGAGGAGTGCTACAGCCGAGCCGCGGATCGCGGCCGCGCGGGTCGGGATTGGAGGTCCGGTCGGTTCTGGCAAGACGGCGCTGGTCGAGCGTCTGATCCCGGCGCTTCTGACGCGCGGGATCGACATCGCCGTCATCACCAACGATCTCGTCACGGCCGAGGACGCCGAGCGGATCAGGCGCTCCGGGTTGATCGATCCGGCGCGCGTTTCGGCGGTCGAGGCGGGGGCCTGCCCCCATACGGTCATTCGCGAGGATCCCACCCTGAACATCGAGGCCGCGGACGAGCTCGAGCGCCGCTTCCCCGGCGTCGAATTGATCCTGCTGGAAAGCGGCGGCGATAATCTCGCTTCGACCTTCTCAAGGGATCTGACCGACTTCTGGATATTCGTGATCGACGTTGCCGGTGGGGACGACATTCCGCGCAAGCGAGGTCCCGGCGTCATTCGGGCCGACCTCCTCGTCATCAACAAGATCGATCTGGCGCCGCATGTCGGTGTCGACCTGGATCGGATGCATCGCGAGGCCCTGGGCGTCCGTGGCGAACGACCGGTACTGCTCACCAATTGCCGGCGCGGCGAAGGGATCGATGCAATCGTCGATCTCCTCGAGCGTGAAGTGCTGTTCCGGACGTGACGCGCGACGCGACAACGGACGAGCCGCGGCTCGATCTCAGCTTCGTTCGCCGGGCCGGTCGGACGGTCATTGAGCGGCGCATGTTCGCGTGGCCGTTCGTTCTGACGCGCAGTTTCCATGTCGATCCGGACCGGCCGGGTCGCTTGAGCGTCATCGTGCAGACCGGAAGCGGCGCAGTCCACGGCGAAGACTGCCTGACGCAGCGCGTCGTGCTCCATCCGGGTACGGATGTCTACCTGACCAATCAGGGCGCAACATCCGTGCACCGCGCGGATCCGGCCGTCCTTGCAACGGAGACGGTGAAGCTGCACGTCTCGAGTGGCAGCAGCCTCGAATATCTGCCCGAGCCGCGCATCATGTTTCCTGATGCCGCACTCCGCCAATGCATCGAGCTCGATTGCGCCGACGACGCCAGCGCGCTCGTCGTCGATGCCTTTACGATGCATGATCCAGGCGGTCATGCTCGCGGCTTTCGCGAGCTGGACTCGGTGTTCCGTCTGCGGCGATCGGCTCGCGAGCCGTTGATGGTCGATCGCTCCCGTCTGTACCGTCCGCAGGACGCTATATTTCGTGGTTACCGTGCCTTTGGATCGGCGTATCTCGTGCGGCCGTCGCCGCACGATCTGGCAGGCACTCAGGCGGCGCTCATGGTCGCGTTGGACGAAATATCCGGGCTGTACGCCGCTGCAAGCGTGATGCCGGCTTCCTCGGGGCTCGGCGTGCGGCTCGCGGCGCTGGACCTCAGATCGCTGCGAGCAGCAGTCGAGATCATCAAGAGGGCTTATCGCCGAACCGGTGCGTCGGCGGCCTGTTAGAGCGTGTGGTGGAATTGCCAGTTTACTTCCACGGCCTCACGCCAGCGCCCGCCGCGTTCTGCTGACGCAGCGCCTGATGATATTTCTTGAGGTTGGCGATATCGGCCTTTGAGATCCCGGATGGTCGCATGCTCGGCGGCCTATGGCGCGGTCGCACACGACGTCGCAGATGTCGGCAACTGGGACAGTTGCACCTTTGTCGTGTTCACGGCGCATCGAGGCACCCGCCAGCCCGCATACGTCGATCAGCATGCTGCATGGGCCGCGGCCGAAATGGTTCCGATGCTGCATGACTGGAGCGTCATCGCGATGGCGACCGGCTTGTTCTATGGCCCGCATAGCACGCGCCTCCTCTGCACAGTTTTGCCGCACCTCGATAAGATTCGTGGCAATCTCCGCTGCAACAACGCGCTTGACATCGCATTCGATCTCAACGACCGTAACGGGCAAGCGTCGGGCAAGACAGCCCGTCAACGCGACAAGTTCAAACCATTTCCAACGCCACGCGCAAGCGCGTGTTTGGTTGGCGGCGAGGGCGCCCTCGGCTTGACAGCCGGTGGGCGCTTTTTCTGTTTTTGGATCGAGTGATGACGCGCAAGCACTATCGTATCGGCGTGATGTTCTCGACGACGGGCTCCTATAGCGTCGTCGCGCGTTCGATCCTCAATGGCGCATTGTTGGCGTTTCAGGAGGTCAATGCCGGCAGCTCCGACGTCGAGCTCGAGCCGGTCGTCGTCAATCCCTCCGGCGAGCTGCCGCGCTACCGTTCGCTCAGCCTGGAGCTGCTTGGCTCCGGCATCCGCCAGGTGGTCGGCTGCTACACTTCGTCGAGCCGCAAGGAAGTGATTCCGTGCTTCGAGAAGTTCGACGGGCTGTTGTGGTATCCCTCGCATTACGAAGGCTTCGAGAGTTCCGACAACGTCATCTACACCGGTGCGGCGCCAAACCAGCACGTGTTGCCACTTGTCGACTATCTCGCATCCCGCGTCGGTTCGCGGGCCTTCTGCGTTGGCTCGAACTATATCTGGGCCTGGGAGAACAACCGGATCTTCCGCGAGGCGCTGATTGCGCGCGGAGGCACGGTGCTCGCCGAACGCTATCTCTCGGTAGGCGACATCGAGGTCGACCAGGTCATTGAGGCGATCATCGACCAGCGCCCGGACTTCGTCTTCAACAATCTGATCGGCACCAGCGCCTATGCGTTCTTCCGCGCGTTCCGCGCCGCCTGCCGAGCGCGTGGCATCGATCAGGCTGCGGAAATCCCGGTCGCGAGCTGCACGCTATCAGAACCGGAATTGCCGGAGATCGGCCTCGATGCGGTCGACGGGCATCTGTCGTCGAGCGTCTATTTCTCGTCGCTGAATTCGCCGGAGAATGCCGCGTTCATCGAGGCATATGCGCAATCCTTCCCGGACGGGCCGGTCTCGTCGGCCGACGCGGAGTCCTCCTACATTGCCGTCAAGCTGCTCGCAGCCGCGCTGTCTCAGGCCGGCACTGACGATGCGCGCAAGGTGCGCGCTGCCGTGGCCGACCGACGGCTCCGCGCGCCGCAAGGCGAAGTCCGGATCGACCGACAGACCTTTCACGCCTGGCTCACGCCACGGATCGGCCGCTCGGCTGCGAACGGGCAGTTCGAAGTGCTGCTGGAATCCCGTGAGCCGATCGCGCCCGATCCCTATCTCGTCCAGTCGTCGCCGCGCTTTGCCAGCGCAATGCGCTCTCCGCTTTTGAAAGTGGTGCAATCATGAGCTCTCGACTGCTTCAGAACTTCAAGGGTGGCCGCGCCATCGTCATCACCCGGCGCGGTGGATGGGAGAGCGCGCTCGAAACGACACTGGCCAAGCTCGGCGTCTCCACAGAATACCCCGAGATCGTCGATGGCCGCGCCCAGATCGACATTGCGAGTCTCCAGGCCGACCGCGATATCCTTTTCGTCGACGGCGATCTCGAGGGCGCTGTCGTGATCGAGCTCAATCCGACCTCGCATCTGCCGCCCGTGCCGGTGATCGGCCTCGTCGGCGTCGAGGCGCCGAGCCGGCTGAAAGCGCTGGTCAATCTCGGTGCGACCTCATTCCTGCGCAAGCCGGTGCATGGCGGCGCCGTCTACACATCTCTGTTCATGGGCATCAACCAGTTCCTGCTGCGCGCCGAAATGAGCGACCGCCTGCAGGACCTCGAGGAGCGCCGCCGCGGCCGCCGCGCGGTGATCCGGGCCGTGGTCCTGCTGATGCAGCAGGGCGGCCTCGACGAGGAAAGTGCCTATTCCCAGCTCCGTCGCGAAAGCATGCGCGCGCGGCAGAACATGGAACTCTACTGCGAAGAGTTTCTGAGCAAGCGGGTGAAGCCACCCGACACGACCGGCCGCACGACCGGCATCATGCTGCAAGGCGGCAACAAGCGAGCCATTTAGGAGAAGCAAAATGAGCAAGTCTGTATTGCGGGGGCTGCGTGCCGCAGCCCTCACGGGGACGCTTGTCCTCGGATCACCTGTCGGATCACAGTTTGCAATCGCAGCGGAGAATCCGATCAAGCTCGGGGTGCTGGAGGATCAGTCCGGCGACTTCGCGGCGGCCACGATCGGCAAGGTCCACGCCATCCAGCTCGCCGCGGACGAGATCAACAAGGCGGGCGGCATCATGGGCCGGCCGCTGGAGCTCGTGCCTTACGACACCCAGTCCGACAACACCCGCTACCAGGAGTTCATGCGCCGCGTGCTCCAGCGCGACAAGGTCGATGTCGTATTCGCGGGATTTTCCTCGGCTTCGCGCGAGGCGTATCGGCCGATCGTCGACCAGTTCAACGGCTTTGCCTTCTACAACAACCAGTACGAAGGCGGCGTCTGCGACGGCCACATGATCGTCACTGGCGCAGTACCGGAGCAGCAGTTCTCGACGCTCATTCCCTATATGATGGAGAAGTACGGGAAGAACGTCTACACGCTCGCCGCCGACTACAACTTCGGCCAGATCTCGGCGGAATGGGTGCGCAAGATCGTCAAGGAGAACGGCGGCAAGATGGCCGGCGAGGAGTTCATCCCGCTCGGCGTGTCGCAGTTCTCGCAGAGCATCCAGAACATCCAGAAGGCCAAGCCTGACTTCGTGGTCACGCTGTTGGTCGGCACAGCGCAGGCCTCCTATTATGAGCAGGCGGCTTCTGCCAACGTCAACCTGCCGATGGCATCCTCCGTCAATGTCGGCCAGGGCTATGAGCACAAGCGCTTCAAGCCGCCGAGCCTAAAGGACATGTACGTCACCACAAATTACATCGAGGAAATCGACTCGCCGAAGAGCAAGGAGTTTTACGCCAAGTTCAAGGCGAAGTTCCCGAGTGAACCCTACGTGAACCAGGAGGCCGAGAACTCCTATCTGGCTGTCTATCTCTACAAGCAGATGGTGGAGCGGGCGAAGTCGACCAAGCGCGAGGACATTCGGAAGGTGATCGCGATGGGCGACGTCTGCATGGACGCGCCGGAAGGCAAGGTCTGCATCGACCCGAAGAGTCAGCACATGTCCCACACGATCTATCTCGCCAAGGTCGGCGCCGATCATTCGATCTCCTTTCCGAAGACCTGGGAGGACATCAAGCCGTACTGGCTGGGTGAAGCCGGCTGCGATCTCACCAAGAAAGATCCGACGGCGCAGTACACGCCGTCGAATCCGCCGCCGAAACCCTGACCGGCGGTTGATCGTCCCGACCCTCGCGGCGGGCCGGGACGATCACGGATATCTCACCGCGTCTTCCCACACATCGGTTGGTTCATGGACATCGCGACCCACGTCTTTTCGGCGCTCTATCAATTCGGCGACGCCTTTGCGTTTCTGGTGCTGTCGGCCTGCGGGCTCGCAGTGATCTTCGGCATGATGGGCGTGATCAATCTTGCGCATGGTGAGTTCATCATGTGCGGAGCCTATGTTACCGCGGCGGCCGTGCATGCCGGCCTGCCGCTGCCGCTGGGTATCCTGGCGGGCACTGTCGTATCGGCGTTGGTCGGGGTCCTGGTCGAGCTTGCGGTGATCCGCCATCTCTACGACCGTCCGCTTGACACGATCGTTGCGACCTGGGGACTCAGCTTGATCGCGACGCAGGGCACGCTGATTATGGTCGGCTCGACCATGGCTGGTGTCGGCACCCCGTTCGGCAGTTTTCAGGTTGGCGACTACTCCTATTCGATCTACCGCCTCGTGCTGTTCTGCGCGGCGCTCGGCGTACTCGCCGCGCTCTACGCGCTATTTAACTGGACGCGCTTCGGCGTGCTGGCGCGGGCCACCATCCAGGTGCCGCACATGGCGGCGGCGCTCGGTGTCGACACGCGCCTGATCTACAGCCTCACCTTTGCCTGCGGAGCAGGGCTCGCTGGCCTCGCCGGCGGACTCTACGCGCCGACTATGACGCTGGTGCCGACCATGGGGGCGACTTTCATCATGGAGGCTTTCGTCACGGTCGTGATCGGCGGCGCGGACGTCTTCCTCGGCACGGCGCCGGCGGGCGGCGTGCTTGCCGTGGTGAAATCCGTGATGACATCCTGGCAGGGGCAATTGTTCGGCCAGATCGGCCTGCTGGTTGCGGTCATCATCGTGGTCCGGGTTCTGCCGAAAGGCATCTCCGGTTTCGTGCTGCGCGAGCGTACCTGACGGAGTGATGGCGTCGTGACTGGATTGTTTTCGCTGTTTCGCCGTCTTGAAGGCCCGCAGACCGTCGGTCGCGGTCCCAGATTCTGGAGCCTGTTTGCGTTCGTGCTCGCGGTCGCGTTGGCCTATCCGCTGTTCAGCGACGGTTACACTGTCGGCAACACCGTGTATTTTCTCGTCTGGGTCTTCATCGCGCTCAGTCTTTGCGTGATCTGGGGGTATGGCGGCTCGCTCTCCTTCGGGCAAACGGCGTTCTTCGGGATCGCCGGCTACGGCTACGGCGTCCTCACTCTCAATTTCGGCTCGGGCTACGGCTTTACGCTGCTGGCGCTGGTGATTGCGGTGGCGATCGCCGCGTTGTTTGCGGTGTTGCTCGGCTATTTCATGTTCTTCGGCCGCATAGCGGGCGTCTTCCTCGGCATCGTCACGCTTGCCGTGACCCTGATGCTGGAGCGCTTCATGGCGCAAACCGCAGGGCCGGAATGGCACATCGGCACTGCACGGCTGAACGGCTTCAACGGGATGAGCGCGATGCCGCCGCTCACTATCCCCTGGCCGGGCGAACCGATCGTGCTGTTCGCCGATGTCGGGCTCTACTATTTCGTGCTGGGCCTTCTGGTCTTCGTCTATCTCGCGCTGCGCATCCTGATGAACTCGTCGTTCGGCAACGTCATCGTTGCGATCCGCGAGAACCCGGAGAGGGCGGAGATGCTCGGCTACGACATCCGCAGATACCAGCTCATAACGTTCGTCGTCGGCGCCGCGCTCGCGGGACTCTCCGGCGTGCTCTACACCGCGTGGGGGCAGTACATCACGCCATCGAGCATGGGCATGACGGCGGCGGCGCTGCCGCTCATCTGGGTCGCAGTCGGCGGCCGCAGCGATCTGACCTCGACGGTGGTCGGCACGCTGGTGGTGCTCGCCGCCTTCCAGGCGCTGACGATCTACGGCAGCCAGTACGCGCTGGTCTTCATGGGCGTGCTGCTCGTGCTCACGGTCCTGATCGCGCCGAACGGTCTCGTGCTCGGGGCGATGAACTGGATCGGCCGCCTGGCGGCCCGCTTCACGCAGAGGGCCGGCTGATGTCACTGCTGGAGCTGCGCGATCTCAACAAGCATTTTGGCGGCCTTCACGTCACCAACGCCGTGAACCTCACATTGGAGCCCGGCGAGATCCATTGTCTGATCGGCCCGAATGGTGCGGGCAAGAGCACATTGTTCCGGCTGATCCTGGGCGAGCATCATCCGGGCAGTGGCGAGATCGTTTTCGCGGGAGAGAACATCACGGCGCTGAAATCCTTTGCGCGAATTCATCGTGGCCTGTCCGTCAAGTTCCAGGTGCCGGGCGTCTTCAAGGGCCTGTCCGTCCGCCAGAACCTCGAGATCGCCTTGCAGAGCCGGCATCGCGGCGCCGAGCTTGATGCCGAGATCGACCGGCAGCTCGGTTTTCTCGGGCTCGAAGCCGAGCAGGGGCAGACGGCGGGCAATCTTAGCCACGGCCAAAAGCAATGGCTGGAGATCGGCATGGCGATCAGTCTGAAGCCGCGTCTCCTGCTGCTCGACGAGCCGACCGCCGGCATGTCGCCGGAGGAAACTCACATGACCGGCGAGATGGTGCAACGGCTCAATGCCGGCGGCATGACTGTGCTGGCGATCGAGCACGACATGGCGTTCGTGCGTCAAGTCGCTCAGCGCGTCACGGTGCTGCATCTCGGTCAGGTGTTTGCGCAAGGCTCGATCGACGAGATCGTGGCCGATGAGCGCGTGGCGGCGATCTATCTGGGGCAGGCCCATGCTTGATATGCCGCGCAAGGAAGTGATCCTCTCGACGCTGGGCCTTCGCGCCGGCTATGGCGGCAAGCCGGCGCTGCAAGGCCTCGAGATCGAGGTGCGGGAAGGGGAGATCGTCGCCGTGATCGGACGCAACGGCGTCGGCAAATCGACGCTGATGAAGAGCCTGATCGGCCTCGTACCGGCGATGAGCGGCTCGATCGTCTATCGCGGCGAGGCGGTGGAGACCCTGCCGGCGCATAAGCGGGCGCGCCTCGGCATGGGCTATGTGCCGCAGGGGCGCGACGTGTTTCCGCGCCTCACCGTCGGCGAGAACGTCGCTGTCGGCGCCGCGATCAAGGGTGGCCGGATTCCCGAGGCGGGGCGGCGCAAGATCGTCGAGGCCTTCCCGATCCTCGAAGAGCGCTGGCACCAGCGTGCCGGCACCATGTCCGGCGGCCAGCAGCAGCAGCTCGCGATCGGACGGGTGCTGATTGCCGATCCCAATCTGATTCTGCTCGACGAGCCCTCGGAGGGCATCCAACCCAATATCGTCCAAGACATCGCGCGCAACATGGTCGAGCTCAACCGCAGGACCGGCGTGACCATCATCCTGGTCGAACAGAATCTGGACATGATCCGCGCCATGGCGCAGCGCTGCTATGTCATGGACAAGGGTCGTATCGTTGCAAGTCTCGGTCGATCCGCCCTCGATGACGAGGCGGAGATGCGCCGCCATCTGGCAGTTTGAAAGAAAAGACGCCCAACCAAGGAGAACAGCAATGGCCTGGCAGAACGATTCCATCATGGCGCGAAAAGGCGTCGCCAAGGGCGAGCGTGGCAAGCAATACACGATCACGGAGGCCGAGCAGGGCAAGTACCACTACGTCTACGGTCCTTATGTGGGGCCGGTGCTGACCGTCGATCCCGGTGCGGTCGTCGCAGCCGAGACGCACGACGCGTTCGAGGGCGCGATCAAGAAGGAAACGGACAGCCCATCGAAGATCCTCAACTTCCCGTTCCTCAACCCGCAGAACGGGCCGATCCATGTCAACGGCGCCGAGAAGGGCGATGCGCTCGCGGTCTATATTGAGAGCATCGTGCCGCGCGGGCCGCAGCCGCGGGGCACGACAGTCATCATGCCTGACTTCGGCGGCTTGGTCAGCACGGGCAATACGGCGCTGCTCAATCCGGCACTGCCGGAGCGCGTCAAGAAGCTCGAGATCGACGCGAAAACCGGCACGAAATGGAACGACAAGATCACGCTGCCCTATGAGCCGTTCATCGGCACCATCGGCACGTCGCCCGAGATCGAGGCGATTTCCTCGCTGGTTCCGGACTATTACGGCGGCAACATGGACCTGCCGGATGTCGGCGTCGGGGCCGTCATCTACCTTCCGGTCAACACCAAGGGCGCGCTACTCTATCTCGGTGATTGCCACGCCGCGCAAGGCGACGGCGAGCTCTGCGGCGTCGCCATTGAGCATCCGACCGTGACGACCGTGCAGATCGACCTCATCAAGAACTGGACCATCGCCTGGCCGCGGCTCGAAACCAGGGATTTCATCATGACTATCGGCTCGGCGCGGCCGATGGAGGATGCGGCCCGCATTGCCTATCGCGAGCTGTGCCGCTGGATGGCGGCCGACTACGGCTTTGACGAGATCGACGCCTACATGCTGTTGACCCAGGCCGGCCGCATCCGCCTCGGCAACATGGTCGATCCCAAATATACGCTCGGCGCCTCCATCAAGAAATCTTATCTCGTTTGAGGTCGGCCGGATCATGTCCACCAAGCATAAAGTCGCCGCCGTCCAGTTTGAGCCTGTCATGTTCGAGAAGGAGCGCAACATCGCGCGCCTGCTTGAGCTTTGCGGGCAGGCGGCGGAGGCCGGTGCAAAGCTGATCGTCACGCCGGAGATGGGTACGACCGGCTATTGCTGGTTCGACCGTGCCGAGGTCGCCCCCTTCGTCGAGGCGATTCCGGGGCCGACCACGGACCGCTTTGCGGCGCTGGCGGCCAGGCACGACTGCTATATCGTTGTCGGCATGCCTGAGGTCGACCAGGACGGCATCTACTTCAATTCGGCCGTTTTGATCGGGCCCGACGGCATCGTCGGCCGCCACCGCAAGACGCATCCCTACATCTCCGAGCCGAAATGGGCGGCGGCGGGCGATCTGCACAATCAGGTGTTCGACACGCCGATCGGGCGGATCGCGCTGCTGATCTGCATGGACATCCATTTCGTGGAGACCGCGCGGCTGATGGCGCTCGGCGGCGCCGACGTCATTTGCCACATTTCGAACTGGCTGGCGGAGCGCACGCCGGCGCCTTATTGGATCAGCCGCGCGTTCGAGAACGGTTGTTATGTCATCGAGAGCAATCGTTGGGGGCTGGAGCGGACCGTGCAGTTTAGCGGCGGCAGCTGCGTGATCGCGCCGGACGGGCAGGTGATCGCCGTGCTCGACAAGGGCGACGGCGTGCTGCTGTCGGAGATCGACCTCGACGCCGCGCGTGCCCGTCGCGTGCTTGGCGAGGCCGTCTTCTCGCAGCGCCGGCCGGAGCTCTATCCGGAGCTTCTGACCGACACGTTCAGCTGGAATCCGCGTGACTTCTTCGGTCTCTACGGCCATGAGCCGTGGCCGCCCGGCAAGACGTCACGCGTCAGCGTCGCGCAATTTGCGCCGCGCGACGACATCGACCGGAATTTCGCGGAGATCGCGGCACTCGCGCGTAAGGCCAGCGCGGAGGGTGCGGATCTCGTCGTGTTTCCGGAGCTTGCGGTCACCGGTCTCGGCGATCCCGCGGCGTCGGCGCAGCCGATACCCGGTCCGGTGACCGATCGTCTGGAGCAGCTCGCCGCGGAGCTCGGTCTCTATCTCGTCTGCGGCCTTGCGGAGCGCGCCGGCGGCACGCTCTACAACAGCGCCTGCCTTGTCGCTCCGGATGGAGACATCTCGGTCTATCGCAAGACGCATCTCACCGCCGGCGAGCGAGGCTGGGCGACGCCCGGAGAGGGCTGGACCGTCGTCGACACGCCGATCGGCCGCATCGGGCTGTTGATCGGACACGATGCCTCGTTTCCCGAGGCGGGCCGGGTGCTGGCGCTGCGCGGCTGCGATCTCATTGCCTGTCCGGCCGCGATCAAGGGCCGCTTCAGCTCGGCGCATGCCGGCACGGAAGTCGAGCAGCCGAAGCCGATTCCCACAGGGCCGGATCCGCATCACTGGCATCATCTGCGCGTTCGCGCCGGCGAGAACAACTTGTTTGTCGCCTTCGCCAATGTCGCCGATCCCGAACGCTTCTATCCCGGGCTGAGCGGGGTGTTCGGCCCTGATACGTTCGCGTTTCCGCGGCGTGAGGCGATTGCGGCCGGCGGCACGGGCCTTGCAACCGCTTTGGTCGACACCACCAATCTCGACAGCGTCTATCCGACCAATGTCGTGCGCCGAAAGGACCTAGTCTCGATGCGCATGCCGCACAGCTATCGCGGATTGGTCAAGGCCGTCGCGAACAATTACTGAACCAAAAAGGAATCTGAACATGGATCTGGGACTCAAGGATGCCAAGGTTCTTGTTACCGGCAGCACCAAGGGAATCGGCCGGGCCATCGCCGAGACATTTGCCGCCGAAGGCGCCAATGTCGGTGTGTGCGCCCGCAACCTCGCCGAGGTCGAGAGCACGGTCGCCGCGCTCAAGGCCAAGGGCGTTGGGGCCTTCGGCGGCGCGGTCGACGTCGCCAATGCGGCCGTATTGAAGGCCTGGGTCGAAGACATGGCGGCAAAGCTCGGCGGCATCGACGTCGTCGTCGCCAATGTTAGCGCGCTTGCGATCGGACAGGATGACGAAAGCTGGGAGAAGGAATTCGCGACCGACATGATGGGCACAGTCCGGCTGGTGAATGCGGCCATGCCTTATCTTGAGAAGAGCGCTGCCGGCGCGATCGTGACCATATCGAGCGTCTCGGGGCGCGAGGTCGATTTCGCCGCCGGTCCCTACGGCACCTTCAAGGCGGCGATCATCCACTACACGCAAGGCCTCGCCAATCAGCTCGCCGCAAAGGGCATCCGCGCCAATTCGGTCTCGCCAGGCAACACCTATTTCGACGGCGGCGTCTGGAACATGATCAAGGACAACAACCCCGAACTCTACAAGACCGCGCTGGCGCTCAACCCAACGGGGCGGATGGGGACGCCGCAGGAAATGGCCAACGCAGCGGTCTTCCTCGCCAGCCGCGCCGCTAGTTTCATCACGGGAACCAACCTCGTTGTGGACGGCGCCCTCACGCGAGGCGTTCAGTTTTGAGTTGTTGCGGGTGAGGCATCGTTTCCACCATGCTCCGTGTGCAACTGACAACGCCGCGAACAAGATGCGGGCGGTGTCTCGTGGCTCCGGAAGACGGCGCTTAGCTTGAGAAGCGAGCGTTCTCCGGTCGCAGCAAGCCGAGATGATCGCGCAAGGTTGCGCCGCCATAGTCAGTGCGGAAAAGACCACGTTCCTGGAGGATCGGAACCACCAGCTCGACGAAATCCTCAAACCCTTCGTGAAAGTAAGGTGGCATGACGTTAAAGCCGTCGGCGGCGTGCTCCTCGAACCAGAGCTGGAACGTGTCGGCGATGCGCTCGGCGGAGCCGCACAGCACCCAATGGCCGCGGGCGGCGGCCGTGAGATTGTAGAGATCGCGCAGCGTCATGTTCTCGCGGCGACCCTTGGCGAGCATGACGCTGGCAAAGCTGTGATAGTTGTCGGACGGGGCGATATCAGGAATCGGCCCATCGAGATCATAGGCCGACATGTCGCGCCCGAAGCGGTCGGACAGGATCGCGAGCGCATTGCTGCCACTGACGAAACTCTGCAGCGTGTTGAGTTTCTCGAACGCTTCCTTGTCGGTGCGACCGACAACGGGCATCACGCCCGGCAGCACGGTGACATCCTCGGGCCTGCGGCCGAACGCGGGCAGGCGTGTCTTCAGTGACGCGTAGCCGGCCTTGGCCTCCTCGATGTCCTGCACCACCGAGAACACGATGTCGGCCGTACGCGCAGCCAGCGCTTGTCCGGCCTCGGAGCCGCCGGCCTGGAGCACGACGGGGCGGCCCTGCGGGCTGCGACCGATGTTGAGCGGGCCCTTGACCTTGAAGAACGCGCCTTCATGGTCGATCGGGCGCAGTTTTGCCGGATCGATATAGAGGCCGCTCGTGCGGTCGGCGACGATCGCATCATCCGCCCAGCCGTCCCACAGTCCGTTGACGACGTCGAGGAATTCGCCGGCCATTTCGTAGCGGCGCGCGTGGTCGGGATGGGTGGTGCCGAAATTCGCCGCCGTTGCCGGATTGGCCGTCGTCACTGCGTTCCACGCGGCACGTCCCCTCGAGATGTGATCAAGGGAAGCAAACACGCGCGCGACCGAGAACGGATCGCTGTAGGTGGTGGAGACAGTGGCGCCGAGGCCGATATGACTGGTCGAGGTCGACAGCGCCGCCAGCATGGTCAACGGCTCCAGCCGCAGCGTGTAGGAGGGATGAGCGGCGGCATCGGCGTAGAGATTGTCGCCCATGAAGATCAAGTCGAATTTGCCGCGCTCGGCCGTGCGGCCGATCGCCTGGATCGCAGCAAAATCCTGAAAGCTGTCGACGGCGCCCGGATAGCGCCAGCCCGCGACATGGCTGCCGGTCCCCAGGATGAACAGGCCGAGATGCATCTGTCGTTTCATGGTGTCGTTCCTGGCGTGGTTCCTGGCGTGGTTCCTGGCGTCATGTCCAGAACAGGATTCTTCGTTCGAGGAAACCGATCAGGCCGAAGAAGGCGAGGCTCGCCGCGGAGGCGACAAAGATGGCCGACCAGACCTGGACGAAGTCGATCTGGAGCACGGCCTGGTAGATCACCCAGCCGAGCCCGCCTTGTGCGCCCAGCATTTCTGTGACGATCGCCACGATCACGCTGCGCACCGTGGAGACGCGCATGCCGGAGAGCAGCAGCGGCAGGGCGGTCGGCAGCCGCAGGCGCCACAGCACGCCAAAACGGCTGGCGCCAAAACTCTTCATGAGATCGACGGCGCGGCGATCGACGCGGTCCAGCCCGGCCAGCATGGACAGCAGGATGGTGAAGCTCACGGCCATCGCCACCATCACGATCTTCGAGCTGACGCCGATGCCGAACCAGAGCAGGATCAGCGGCGAATAGCCGACCACAGGCACCGAATTGATCGCGGTCGCGAGCGGCAGGATTGCGCTACGCAACGCCGGCACCAGCGCGATAGCGATGGCAAGGCCGATGCCGATCAGACAGCCAAGACCATAACCCGCGAGTGCCTCAAGCAGGGTGTAGCCGGCAGCATCGATGAGGATTGCGCGCTTGGACCAAAGGCCCAGGAGGATGTCGCTGACGGCTGGGAGCACATAGGCCGGCAGATGCAGGCCGCGTGCGGCACCCTCCCAGCAGGCGATCAGGAGGACGGCGCCGAGGATGCCGCGCTGGACGGCGAGCGAGGGAGCGGCAACAGCGGGGTTCATTGCTCGGCGCTCCAGAACACGAGCCGCCGCTCGACCGCCGCGACGACCGCATAGAAGCCGGTACCGAGCAAAGCTGCGGCGAGCAGGGCGCCCCAGATCGCGACGACGTTCTCGGTGAACATGGCCTGCAGCAGCAGCACCCCGAGGCCGGTGGTGTCGCCGAACCATTCGCCGACGATGGCGCCGACGAGGCTCAGCGATGCCGCGAGCCGCAACGCCACGAAGATCTGCGGCAGCGCCGTTGGAAGCTGCAGGCGCAGCAGGAGCTGGCGATTGGAGGCGCCAAAGCTACGCATCAGGGCGACCTGCTTGGGATCGACGGTCTCCAGTCCCAGCAGCGTGTTCACGGTCACCGGAAAGAAGGTCAGGTAGAACGCGATGATCGCCTTGGCGAGCAGGGTGTTGCCGAACCACAGCACGACCAGCGCGCCGAAGGCGATGACCGGAATGGTCTGCGACACCACGAAGATCGGGAAGATCATCTCGCGCAGCGCCCGGACGCGGAAGAACACGATGCCCATGAGCACGCCGAAGGCGCCGCCCGCGGCAAAGCCGATCAGCGTCTCCGCCAGCGTGCGCAGGAAGCCATCGATATAGGCCCGAGGCGTCGCCGCCATCGCCATCAGGATCGTACTGAGCCGCGGCAGATAATAGGGCCGGATGGCGAACAGCAGCACCGCGCCTTCCCAGATCACCGCCGCGACGGCCAGGCCGAGCAGCAGCCGGGCCAGCTTGCGCAGCGGAACCGGAATCGCAATCGACCGCGTGGCCGTACGGTCTTCGACGAGCGATGTCGCGGCAGGGCTGCTCACGGCAGCCGGTCCGCCGCCGGGACGCTCTGGATGAAGCTGGCGTCATAGGCGGCAGCGAGATCGACCGGCTTGGAGATCACACCATATTTCAGGAAGAAGTCATGGGCGGTCCTGACGGCATCGGTGTCGATCCAGAACATGCCGTTCTTCGCCGCCGCGCCGGCGGTCATTAGCCGCTTGACCTCGGTCAGCATGAACTCCTGCTGCGCGCGGTCGAGTGTCGGGGCCGCGGCCATCACGGTGTCGACGGCGCCCTTGGGGTCAGCGAAGGCATCTTTCCAGCCCTTCAGCGAGGCGCGCAGGAATGCCTTGACGAGCTCGGGCTTCTCCTTGGCGGTCGCCTCTGCCACGATCAGCGTGTCGCGCGGGAAGGTGATGCCGTAATCCTCGGCGACGAAGGTCTTCAGGCTGTCCTTCGGCATGCGCGACTGGATGGTGTAGAACTCGTTGTAATAGGTCGCCGTGACCACATCGACATTGCCGTCGACGAAGGGCGTCACCGAGACCTGCTGCGGCTGGATTTTCAATTCGTCCGGCTTGATACCTTCCTTGGCCAGCATGCCGTTCAGCACGTGATTGGCGCCGGTGAACCAGGTGGTGACGGTCTTGCCCTTGAAGTCCTGGATCGTCTTCACCGGCCCGTCCTTGCGGGTGACGAAGATGAACGGCGTGATCTGATGGGACACGCCGATGCAGACGATCGGCAGGCCCTTGTCGCGGGCCGCGAACACGCTATCGGTGCCGCCCGACAGACCGAACGTGTCGGCGCCGGTCGCAACCAGGTTTTCGGTGAGCAGATTGGGTCCGCCGGGATTGATGGTGAGGTCGATACCCTCGGCCTTGTAGTAGCCCTTGGCTGCCGCGACGTAGAAGCCGGCGAACTGTGCCTGCGGCAGCCATTTCAAGCGCAGGCTCGCCTTCTGCAATTCAGCGGCGGGCGCAGCCGTGACAAGCGAGCCGGTCGCCAGTGCGATGGCGGAGAGGGCGGAGAGGGCGTGGCGTCGGCTCAACATGGTCAAACTCCAGGCGGTGACAATCAATTGCGATAGGACGGATCGGTGCGATCGAGCTGGCGCATCAGCGCCGGCCATTCGCGTTCGCCGGGCACGAGGATGTCGCCCTGCAGTTCCCAGAACTGGCGCGCGGCTTTCTCGCAGACCTCATGCGGCGGCATCACCAGCTTGGCGCCGGAAGCGGCCGCCGCCTGCATCTGGAGCTGGATCCGCGCGGCGCGCTCGAAGTAATAAAGCAGCATGAAGGCCTCGCCCGGCGACCGGCCCACGGTGAGGATGCCGTGGTTGCGCATCAGCATGACCTTGTGGGGACCGAGATCGCGCACCAGGCGGACCTGCTCGTCGAGGTCGATGGCGACGCCTTCATAGTCGTGGAAGGCCTGGCGCTCGTAGAAGCGCATCGCAAACTGGCTGAGCGGCAACAGGCCCTTCTCTTGTCCTGAGACCGCGACGCTCGCGTCGGAGTGGGTGTGCAGCACGCAGGCTGCGTCGTGGTTCGAGGTGTGGATTGCGGCATGGATCACGAAGGCCGCGACGTTGACGGCCTGCGGCGTGTCGTCGAGCTTGTTGCCTTTGGTATCGATCTTGACGAGGCTCGACGCGTTGATCTCGTCGAACAGCAACCCATAGGGGTTGATGAGGAACTGATCTTCATGGCCGGGCACGCGCAGGGAGATGTGATTGTAGATCAAATCGTCCATGCCGAGCCTGGCGACCATGCGATAGCAGGCCGCGAGCTTGATCCGGGCCTCCCACTCGGCCGGATCGACGCCCTGCGGCGCTGCACGGGGTTCTCTCGTCGACATCGCGTTCATGGCGTCTTCTCTTGCGCGATGGAGGATTGGAACGATTTCATGCTTTCCTCCTCGATCGCATCGAGCAGCGTGCGTTTGAGGCGCACGAATTCGGGGGAGGTGACGATCTCCGGCCGGCGCGGGCGCGGGAGGTCGACGATTTGTTCGAGCTTCACCGAGCCGGGACGCGCGGTCATGACGAGCACGCGGTCGCCGAGGAAGATCGCCTCGTCGACGTCATGGGTGATGAAAAGGATGGTGCGGCGGTATTTCTGCCAGACGTCGAGCAGCCAACGTTGCATCATCGCCCGTGTCAGCGCATCGAGCGCACCGAACGGCTCGTCGAGCAGCATCAGGTCGCGCTCGAACAGGAAGGTCCGCATCAGGGCGACGCGCTGGCGCATGCCGCCGGACAATTGATTGGGATATTGCTTCTCGAAACCGGCGAGGCCGAACTCGGGCAGCATCTTGAGCGCCTTGGCGCGCGCCTGGTCGCGCTTCATGCCCTCGACCTCGAGCGCGAGGATGGCGTTGTCCACGACGTTGCGCCAGGGAAACAGCAAATCGCGCTGCGGCATGAAGGAGACGCGGCCGAGCAGATCGGCGGCATGGCAGCTGTTGCCCTCGAACCGCAGGATGCCGCCGGCGTCGGGCTCTTCGAGGCCCGCGACTATATTAAAGAGAGTGCTCTTGCCGCATCCGCTGGGGCCTACGACGGTGACGAACTCGCCGGGGGCGACGCTCGCCTGAAGTCCCGAGAGCGCCGCGACGGAGCCGAAGGTCTTGTCGATCGCGCGCAGTTCCAGCAGCGGCTCGGGCTTGGCTTGAGCCGGTGGGGCCTCGGTAGCCGGTCCGGGATGAGGGAGGCGGGCAGCCTGCACCGGGATGTCCTTGTATAATGGCGGCGGCCATTCGCATACGAAAGCGGACCGCGTCAAAATCTCTTAGCAACTCGTGTGCCAGTGCGATTTCTGGGCAAATCAGGCATAAGACTTGCGAGATCAAGGACGAAAAGACTGGAGACCCTGCGTTCTTCGGCAGAAGACAGACCCATTTCGCAGGGATAAGGACTCCATTATGTATACCTATATTGGCTCTGGAGAAACATAATGGCGGATATTGGTGCACATGTCGGAAGCACACGCGCGAAAAACAGGCCCGACTCCCTGACGCCAAGTCCCGGCATGACCCTCGCCGAGTGCCTGCGCCAGAAGCTCGAAGGCGCGATCGCAGCGGGACACCTTGAGCCGGGCAGTCGGCTCGACGAGCAGGAGATCGCGCAGCGTTTTGGCGTCTCGCGCACGCCGGTGCGGGAGGCGTTCCGCCTGATGGCCGCCAATAATTTGGTCGAGCTGCGCGGCCGGCAGGGTGCGACGGTCCGCAGCATCAAGGCGCAGGCCCTGATCGAGATGTTTCAGGTCATGGCGGAGCTGGAGGGCCTCTGCGCCCGGCTTGCCGCCCGCCGTGTCTCCCAGGCTTGGGGAGCTGAAATTGGCGAGATTCACCAGCGGCTTGTGACGGCCGGCAAAACCGCCGACATCGACGTCTTCTACGACATCAACCAGGAATTCCACGAAGCGATCTATGAAGCTTCGCGCAACGCCTTCCTGGCCGATCAGACCCGCAAGCTGCGCAACCAGGTGGCGGCCTATCGCCGGCGGGTGACGCGGATGCCGAACCGGATCGCCGATACCATTCGCGAGCACGAGGCGATCATGCAGGCGATCCTGGCGCATGATCCCGAGCGGGCGCACAGCGCCATGCGGGACCACGTCAACCTGCTCGGCGACAATCTCTTGGACTTCCTCGCCGCGTTTGAGTGATCCGCACCGCCTCTTGGTATGCAAATTGCTAGAACTTGTATATCTATGTTGCATCCTGGAGACCCGGAGTGGACCTGAAGCTGACGAACAAGACCGCCCTGATCACCGGCGCGTCGAAAGGAATTGGACTTGCGGTGGCCGAGCTCTTCGCGGCGGAGGGGTGTCACCTGCATCTCGCCGCCCGCAACGGCGAAGCCATGCTCCAGGCCAAGCGGGAGCTGGAGGTGCGCTTTGGGGTGAAGATCACCGTCCATGCGCAAGACCTGTCGAGCACCGTTGCGATGGAGAAGCTCGCGGCCGAGGTCGGCGACATCGACATCCTCGTCAACAATGCTGGCGATATTCCCGCCGGCTCCCTGGAGATCCTCGATGATGCCGCCTGGCGGCGCGGCTTCGATCTCAAGGTGTTCGGCTACATCACGCTGTCGCGTCTCTATTATCCGCGCATGAAGGGCAAGGACGGCGTCATCATCAACATCATCGGCAATTCCGGTGAGAACTGGGATGCGAGCTACATCGCGGGCTCGACCGGCAATGCGGCGCTGATGTCCTTCACCAAGGCGCTCGGCGGCCGCAGCCTCGACCACGGCGTGCGCGTCGTCGCGGTTAATCCGGGGCCCGTTGCGACTGACCGCATGCTCAAGATCATGAAGCGCAAGGCGATCGACATGCTCGGCGACGAAGGCCGCTGGGAGGAGCTGTTCGACAAATATCCGGGCAAGCGTCCTGCAACGTCGGAGGAAGTTGCCGATCTCGTCGCCTTCCTGTCCTCGCCGCGATCCGGCTACATCACCGGCACCGTGGTGACGATCGACGGCGGCATCGCCGCACGCGGTTCGGTGATCTGAGGCGTCGATGTCGAAGCCTGAACCCGCGGCACTGGTCCGCAACCGCTATTTCGACGAGCTCTCGGCGACGCCGGGGCTCTACTGGCTCGGCCAGAACACCAACCATATCGAGAGCCATCCCGCCGTGCGCGAGGCGATGTTGCGCTCGATCGAGGCGGGCGAGTTCAACGCCTATGCCCCGCCGCTCGGATTCGAGGCGCTGCGCGCGGCGATCGTCGCGGATCTCGGCACGCCCGGCACAGAAGCGCTGGTGACCGAGGGCGGCGTCAACGCGCTGGCCATGATCTGCCGCTCCCGCTGCAAGCCCGGCACCACGCTGGTCACGACGGATCCGACCTGGAAATGGCCGTGCCTGTTCGCGCGCCAGCAGGGCGCCGAGGTGATCGAGATTCCGATCTACGATCCCGCCTGCAACTACCGCCTGACGCCCGAGGCGTTGAAGGCGAATGTCGACGAGCGCACCGCGATCATCTACCTCGTCGATCCCAACAATCCGCTCGGCATCCGTTACACGCGCGAGGAGATCGAGAGCTTTGCAGAGATCGCGCGCGATTGCGGCGCATTGCTGGTGCACGACTGCACCTACCGCGATTTTGCCGATGGCCACACTCCGGCGCTTCATGTCGCCCCGCAAGGCTCGGTGGTCTCGACCAGTTTTTCGAAATGGCTCGGGCTCGCGGGCTTGCGGATCGGTGCGCTCGTCGCCGCGCCCGATCTGTTCGAGGAACTGGCGCAGACCTCCAGCAGCGTGCTCGGCGCCAGCGTCATCGCCCAGCGCGCGGCGCAGGCGGGATTGTCGGTCAAAGCCGAATGGATGAAGAAGGTCCGCAGCACGGACCGCTCCAACAAGGCGATGATCCAGGAGGCGGCGGCCGGAATTGAGGGTCTGGCGCTGCCGATCATGCCCTCGCACGGCAACTTCCTGGTGCTTGAAACCATTGCCGCCGGCATTCGCCCGGAGGCGCTGGTCGAGTGCTATCGCCGTCAGGGCATCATGATCCGCCAGGGCACCTACCACACCCAGCGTTTCGGCGACCGCTTCGTGAAGATCAGCACCTCCGTGCCGCAAGCCTGGGTCGAAAAGCTCTGCACGCTGCTGCCGGAGATGGTCGCGCAGGCACGCACGCTCAACGACCTGCCGCCGCAATTCTAGGAACGATGCCGATGACGATGATCACGACGAAAGACGGCGTGAAGCTCCACATGGAAGAGGCGGGCGAGGGCACGCCGATCCTCTTCATCCACGAGTTCGGCGGCAATCACGCAAGCTGGGAGCCGCAGCTGCGCTATTTCAGCCGGCGTCATCGCTGCATCACCTATGCTGCGCGCGGCTATCCGCCGTCGGATGTGCCCGACGGTGTGGAGGCCTATTCGCAGGCGATTGCGGCGGACGATGCGGTCGCCGTGCTCGATGCGCTCGGGATCGACAAGGCGCACGTCGTTGGCCTGTCGATGGGCGGCTTCTGCACGGTGCATTTCGGCCTGCGCACGCCGGAGCGCGCGCTCTCGCTCACCGTGGCCGGCGCCGGCTATGGCTGCGAGAAAGAATTCGAGGACTATTTCCGCGGCGTCTCGCTCGAAGTCGCCGACAATTTCGAGAAGCAGGGCGCCAAGGAGTTTTCCAAGATCTATGCACTTGGTGCGAGCCGGGTGCAGTTCCAGAACAAGGATCCGCGCGGCTGGCAGGAATTCGCCGATCGCCTCGCCACCCATTCCGATCGCGGCGCCGCCAACACCATGCGCGGTGTCCAGGCGCGTCGCCCCTCCTTCTACGATCTGGAGGACGACCTCAAAAAGATGATGGTGCCGACGCTGGTCGTCGTCGGCGACGAGGACGATCACTGTCTCCAGCCCGGCATCTTCCTGAAGAAGACCATTCCGGCCTGCGGCCTCTCGGTCTTTCCCAAGACCGGCCACACGCTTAATCTGGAAGAACCGGCGGCGTTCAACGCGCTGCTCGCCGAATTCATCGCCCAGGTCGAGGCCGGGCGCTGGCTGCCGCGCGATCCGCGCGCGCTGCCGGGCCAGATCATGCGCACGAAGTAGGTCGATGGGATCTGGCACCTTGATCAACGCGGATCGGCTCTGGACGCGCTTGATGTCGCTTGCCGAGATCGGCGCGACTCCTGCCGGCGGGGTCAATCGCCAGGCGCTAAGCGACGGAGAGATCGCCGCCTGGCACCGCGTGATCGGCTGGGCGCGCGATGCGGGCTTGACGCCGTCGACGGATGCCGCGGGAAACCTGTTCCTGACGCTGGCGGGCCGCGACCGCGCTACGCCGCCGCTTCTGCTCGGCAGTCATCTCGATAGCCAGCCGACCGGCGGGAAATTCGACGGTGCGGCCGGAGTGATGGCCGCGCTCGAAGCGGTCGTCTCTCTGGCCGAGCAGGACGGCAAGGCCGCGCGCGACGTCATCGTCGTCGCCTGGATGAACGAGGAAGGCTCGCGCTTCGCGCCGGGCATGATGGGTTCGGAGGCGTTTAGCGGTGAACGCGACATCGATGCGATCCGCGCGGCGCGCGACGCGGACGGCGTCAGCGTCGGCGAAGCGCTCGATCGCCTCCACCGGGCTTTTCCCGATCTGCCGCACAGGCCGCTCGGCGGCGCGGCCGGGGCCTATCTGGAGCTGCACATCGAGCAGGGACCGCGGCTGGAGGCGGCCGCCTGCACGATCGGCGTTGTGACCGGCATCCAGGGCAAGAAGACCTTTCATGTGATGGTCGAGGGCGCCGAGGGACACGCCGGCACGCTCCCGCAGCAGGAAAGGCGGGATGCACTCGCGGCCTTCGCCCGGATGGCGAGTGCGCTCCATGCCGAGATCGGCGCCGTCGATGCCGACATCAAGTTTACCATCGGCCGGGCTACGGTCGTGCCGAACGCGCCGTCAGTCGTGCCATCTCGCGTCAGCTTCAGCATCGATCTGCGCCATCCCGACAATGCGGTGCTCGACGCGGCCGGTGCGCGTATCGCAGTTCTTTGCCGCGAGCACGCCCCACCGTGCACGGTGACGGTGACGCCGCTCGTCGATGCGCCGTCGAACGCCTTCGATCCGCGCCTGCGGGCGAGCATCGCAGCGGCGGCGCGCGAACAGGGCTATCCTGCGATGGCCATCCTGTCGGCCGCAGGTCATGACGCGCGTCATCTCGCAAAGATTTGTCCGGCCGCGATGATCTTCATACCGTGTCGTGACGGCGCGAGCCATGTCGAGCACGAATGGGCCGAGCCTGATCATGTCGCCGCCGGCGCGTCGGTGCTTGCGCAGGTGCTGCGCGAATTTTCGGTCGCGGCTGCCATCGAGACGTGAGGACGACGATGCAGAACGTGGCCTCTCAGGATTACCGCGACGCGATGGCCTATCTCGGTGCGGCCGTCACTCTCGTGACAACCGACGGCAGCGCGGGCCGCGCCGGTTTTACCGCATCTGCGATTTGCAGCGTCACCGACGATCCGCCGACGCTTCTGGTGTGCATGAACCGCGCGTCGTCGGCCTATGCCAGCGTGACGCGTAACAGGGTGGTGTGCGTCAACGTGCTCTCGGCGCGGCACGCGCCGCTGTCTCGTCTGTTCGGCGGCAAGGTGCCGGCCGAGGAACGCTTTGCCGCCGCCGCGTGGTCGACACTCGCAACCGGCGCGCCGATCCTGGCCGACTGTGCGCCCGCCTTCGACTGCAAGATTTCCGATATCGTCAGCGTCGGCACGCATGACGTGCTGTTCTGCCGGGTCGTGGCCTTGCAAAGATCGGTCTGCACGGACAATCTGATCTATTTCGGCCGTGCTTACCACACCATTGAAGCAAGCGCAGGCTGAGCTCGTCGCGAGCTCGCCCGAGTTGCGTCACAGCTTGGAACGCCTGCCGTGGCGCGCGTGTCAAGCATTCGCGCCCAGTCTCCCTCGCTGCTATCTGCCTGCGCCGCTCGCAACGATCGAGGAAGGCGAGGTGACAAGCTTGCTCAGCGCAAGATAGGTCAGGCCCGCCACGCCGATTCCAAACAGCCAGCTCAGATCGGCGCCGCCGAGCAGGTTGGTCGAGATCGGCCCCTGCAGCGCACTGACGAGGCCGTCCTGCACCAGCCAGCCCGCAACGAGGCCGGCGAAGAAGGCGGTCATGCCGGCCCAGTTGATGTCGCCATAGGTGCTGGTCTCCGGCGAGCGGTAGAGCTCGGCAATGTCGATCTGGCCCTTGCGCTTGATGAAGAAGTCCGCGAGCACCACGCCGGCCCAGGGGCTCATCCACAGCAGCAGGCCGATCATCCAGTTGTCGAACGCCTTGGCAAAGGACGGCGCGAAGATGAAGTAGAGGGTGACCAGATAGCCTGCGATGCCGACGATGACGGTGAGCCAGAAGCGCGAGAACTTGAGACCCGCACTCAGCGCCGCCAGCGTTGCCGAATAGACGTTGAGGATGTTGGTGGCGATCGGGCCGTGCAGCACCATCAGCAGCACGAGGATGCTGACCGGGCCGCCGAATACCGCGCTCACCATCTTGGCGGGATCGGTGTCCAGCGTCGTCGAGGCGATGGTGGCACCCAGGATGCCGAGCCAGACCGTCGGCACGAACATGCCGACATAACTGTACCAGAACACGGATTTCGACGGCACGCTTTTCGGCACGAAGCGCGAATAGTCCGAGGCCCAGGTCACCCAGGAGATGCCCCAGCCGACGCCGATCGCCGTCATCAGCAGCGTCAGCATTGCGAGATGCGCGCCGGGCGGCAGCGAGGTGGTCAGGCTCCAGTTGACGACACCGGGACGCGTCCAGGCCAGGACGCTCATCAGCACCATGATCGCGATGGTCGGCGGCACCGTGTATTTCTCGAAGGTGCGGATCGCATAGAAGCCGTAGATTCCGATCAGCACCTGTACCGCCATCACCAGCGTGATGACGACGATCTCGATCAGCCAGGTGTCGGGCACGCCGAACTGGCCGAGAATGCCCATCGAGACTTTCACCGGGAAGTAGGTGTTGACGCCGATCCAGCCGAGCGTCATCAGGAACATCAGGATGCTCGGCAGATAGGCGCCACGGACGCCGAAGGCGGACCGGCTCAGCACCATCTGGTTGACGCCGGTCTTGTGTCCCATCACCGTGAAGGTCGCGAAGATCGCGCAGCCCACGATGTTGCCGAGCACGATCACCGCGATCGTCTCCATCAGGCCGAGCTTGAGGATGATGCCGAGCGCGCCGAGCGCCCAGTTGACCGGTGCGATGTTGGCGCCGGCCCAGATCCACATCTGCTGCGGCCCGGTGGAGTCCCGGTCCGCATCGGGAATTGGCTCGATGCTGTGTCCATCAGCGCGAAGTTCGGAATCCGTCATGACATCCCCCAATACGAAGCACGCTTCGCATCATCGCAGCATAAATCATGCCATGGGTCGCGCGGCCGCGCAGGGGCGTGCCGCCGGCGGCGGATGCGGCGTGGCACGCGCAGGATTGCGGCTGCGTTTTCAAATGCCGTTTGATGTCTCGAGCGCCGTCGCCGCGGCACGCCCGGATTGCCGTCAAGCAGGGGAGCGTTGCCCGAGCGGGCAGCGGTACGATGATAAATTGAGCAGCCCAACTCCAAAAGCGTAGCAGCCGCGCCTAGTCGAATAGGGCAGCGGCACTGTCGCGACTGGGGTTGCCGGCCACGATGCGCTGCATCATTTCAATGAACAGCGCCTGTTCCTTTTCGCTGAGATCACCGAGCGTCGCACGGTGCGCCCGTCGTGCGGCACCCTCGATCTTGACGAGCAGGGCAGCGCCGGCCGGTGTCAGGCGGCACGATCGCGCCCGGCGATCGTCCTTGTTGACGGCGCGCTCGACCAGGTTTCGCGCCGCCAGGCGCTTCAATGCGCCGGTGGTCGTGGTCCGGTCGAGGGCGATATCGGCCGCCAAAGTGGTCTGATCGGCGGTTTCGCGCACCGCCAGCGCGGAGAGCAGGCTGTATTGCAGCGGCGTGACCTCGAACGCGCCACAGGCGTCCTGAAACAGCGCGACGTGAATCTGATGCAGCCGCCGGATCAGATAGCCGGGGCGTTGCGACAATGGCCATGGCCGGTGCCTGGTCCCGCCGCGACGCTTCTGTGCTTGCCGCAATGCACGCTCTCCCAACCCAAAACCCTGCCGCGCTTAGCTCGATTCGACTGCGTCCGCCACCGCTTGATCATGGCACGATGCTTGCTTTTGTCAAAATACGAAGCATGCTTCGTATATCGAAATGCGAAGCATGCTTCGTAATTTGCGGGCGAGGCAACCGCCCGCGCGGGACCGAGGAGAGCGCCATGTCTGTTACTGCCAGCTCTGTTACTGCCAGCTCCGTCACAGCGAGCTTCGACCTTCTGCTGCGCGGCGGTCGCGTGATCTGCCCGGGCTCGGGCGTAGACGGCATCCGGGATGTCGCGATCCGCAACGGCAAGATCGCGGCGGTCGCGCCCGACATTCTGCCGACCAGCGCGAAGGAGGTCGTCGATGTCGGCGGCAAGCTGGTGCTGCCCGGACTGATCGATACCCACGCGCATGTCTATCAATATGTCTCGGGACGTTTCGGCATGAACCCCGACATGGTCGGCGTGCAGTCGGGCGTGACGACGCTGGTCGATCAGGGTGGTCCGTCCTGCATGACGCTGCCCGGTTTTCGCCATTTCATCGCGGAAGCTTCGGCTTCGCGCGTTTACGCGTTCCTGTCAGCCTATCTTGTCGGCGGACTCGAGGGGCACTTCTATCCGCAGCTCTACAGCCCGGATGGCGTCGATATCGACGCGACCGTCAAGGCGGCGACGGCCAATCTCGACATCGTCCGCGGCATCAAGGCCCATGCCGAGATCGGCGGCTTCGCGCGCTGGGGCATCCGCGTCATCGAGATGGCGGCGGAAATCGGCAAGCGCGCCGATCTTCCGGTCTATGTGCATTTCGGCCAGCTCTGGGGTCTGCCCGAGAGCGGCGCCAATGGCGAGGATGCCGACACCATCCTCACGCGCGTGATCCCGCTGCTGCGCGAGGGCGACATCCTCGCCCATCCCTTCACGCGCCATCCCGGCGGCTTCGTCAACCGCGAGGGCGAGGTGCACCCGGTGATCCAGGCCGCGCTGGATCGCGGCCTCAAGGTCGATGTCGGCCACGGCAGCCACTTCTCGTATCGGCTCGCGAAGAAGGCGATCGCCGCCGGCATCATTCCGACCACGCTCGGCGCCGACATCCACGGTTACAACACCCATGTGCCCGCGCCGGCCGGAACGCCCGACCAGCATGAGGACGAAGAGAACCATCCCTTCGCCGGCCAGGCCAAGTTCAGCCTGGTCCAGGCGATGAGCTCGATGATGGCGCTTGGCCTGTCGCTCGAGCAGGTGGTGCCGATGGTCACCGCGAATCCCGCGAAAATGCTGGGCCGCAGCGCCGAGATCGGCGCGCTCAAGGTCGGCATGGCGGCCGACGTCTCCGTGCTGTCGGAGCAGAACGGCCGCTTCGTCCTGAAGGACAACGAGAACAACGAGGTGATCGCCGAGCGTCTGCTGCAGCCGGCCTTCTGCCTGCGCGCCGGCACGCGCTTCGACGCGGTCGCGCCGATCCTGCCGCAGGCCGTCGCGGCATAAGGCCGGGCGGTGAAGGAGGGCGCCGACGTGCGGAGCGAGCGAGAGTTTCCTTCGGGCCAATCCGGGCAGGGCGTGGGCGCACGACTGCCACGGAAGGAGGACGACCGCCTGATGCGCGGCCGGGGCCAGTACGTCGCCGACATCAGGCTCGCGGGTCTTCAGGACGTCGCCTTCGTGCGCAGCCCGCAGGCGCACGCGCGGATCCGCGGCATCCACGTGCCGGAGCGTCATCGCGGCAGCGTGTTCACGGCGGCCGATCTCGTCGGCATCAAGCCGATCCGCGCGGTATCGGGACTTCCGGGCTTCAAGATATCCGAGCAGCCGGTGCTCGCCACCGGAAAAGTGCGCCAAGTCGGTGAGCTCGTCGCGATGTGCGTTGCGCCAACCCGCGCCGAGGCCGAGGACATCGCAGCCTCCGTGACGCTCGACCTGGAAGAGCTGCCGGCCATCACGGATATGCTGAAGGCACGCGAGCCCGGCTCGGCCCTGGTGCACGAGCATTGGGGCGACAACGTCTTCCTCGAGACCAATTACGAGGTCGACATCTCCGCCGCGCTCGACGCGCCGATCAAGGTGACGCGCGAGATCTCGACCGCGCGGCAATGCATGTCGCCCCTGGAAGGCCGCGGCGTGGTCGCGACGTTCGACCGGCGGCTCGATCAGCTCACGCTGCATTCGGCGGCGCAGATGCCGCACATCACACGCAGCGGCCTTGCCGAATGCCTGGGCATGGAAGAGGGCCAGATCCGGGTCATCTCGCCGGATGTCGGCGGCGGCTTCGGCCACAAGGGTATTCTCCTGCCGGAAGAAGTCTGCCTGTCCTGGCTGACCATGCAGCGCGGCCATCCCGTGCGCTGGATCGAAGACCGACGCGAGCACCTCGTCGCCAGCTCGAATTGCCGCGAGCATCATTACAGGATCACGCTCTATGCCGACCGCGACGGCACGCTACGCGGCATCGATTGCGAGGCGACGGTGGATTCCGGAGCCTACTCGTCCTATCCGTTTTCGGCGTGCCTGGAGGCCGCGCAGGTCGCCAGCATTTTGCCCGGTCCCTACAAGATGCCGGCCTATCGCTGCCGGACCTTCTCGGTTGCGACCAACAAATGCCCGATCCTGCCCTATCGCGGCGTCGCGCGGACCGGCGTCTGCTTTGCGCTGGAGCTGATGCTCGATCTCGTGGCAGCCGAGGCCGGGCTCGAGCCGGGCGAGGTGCGGCTGCGCAATCTGGTGCTGCCGGAGCAGATGCCGTTCGACAACATCACCAAAAAGCATTTCGACAGCGGTGACTATCCGGAAGCGATGCGCCGTGCGCTCGCGGCGGTCGACATCGATGCCATTCGCGCCAACCAAGGCCGGGGCGAGGCTGACGGCCGCCGCATCGGCGTCGGCGTCTCCATCTATTGCGAGCAGGCAGCGCACGGCACCTCGGTCTATTCCGGCTGGGGTATCCCGATGGTCCCGGGCCACGAGCAGGCATCGGCGCGCTTGACGCCGGACGGCGGCCTCGAATTGCGGGTCGGCGTGCATTCGCACGGGCAGGGCATGGAGACGACGCTCGCCCAGGTCGCGCATGAAACGCTGGGAATAGACGTCGCGAAGATTCGCATCGTCCTCGGCGACACCGCGATGACCCCTTATTCGACCGGCACCTGGGGCTCGCGCTCGATGGTGATGGCAGGTGGCGCAGTGGCGACAGCCTGCCGCGAGCTCGGCGAACGCGCCAGGCGCATCGGGGCAAAGCTGTTGCAGCACGATCCGGCCTCGGTGGTGCTGCAGAACGGCGAGGTACGCGGCGTCAACGGCAGCGTCAGCCTGAAGACCATCGCACACACCTGGTATCGCCGCCCGCAGGATCTGCCCGGCGATGTCGATCCCGGCGGACTGGAGGTGACGCAAGGCTACAAGCCCGTGCGCGACAGCGGGACCTTCAGCTATGCCGCGCATGCCGCCGTCGTCGCCGTCGATCCCGATCTCGGCGAGGTGGAAATTCTCGACTATGTGATCGTCGAGGACGGCGGCGTGCTGGTCAATCCGCTCGTCGTCGACGGCCAGATCTACGGCGGTCTCGCCCAGGGCATCGGCACCGCGCTCTATGAGGAGATGCCGTTCGACGCGTCCGGTCAGCCGCTGGCGACGACGCTGGCCGATTATCTGCTTCCCGGCGCGACCGAAGTTCCCGCAGCGCGCCTCGATCACATGGAAACGCCGTCGCCCTATACGCAGTTCGGCGTGAAGGGCATCGGCGAGGGCGGGGCGATCGCGCCCCCCGCTGCGATCGCCAACGCCGTCAACGACGCGCTACGCCCGCTCGGCGTCGAGCTGATGCAATCGCCGATCACGCCGCATCGCGTCGTCGCAGCGGTGCTCGCCGCGCGCGCGACCGAGAGGAGCGCGGCATGAAACCGGCGCCCTTTGCTTACGAACGTCCGCGCGATCTCGATGCCGCGCTGTCGATCCTGGCCGCAAGCAACGGATCGGCCAAGATCATTGCCGGCGGCCAGTCGCTCGGGCCGATGCTCAATCTGCGCCTGGTGCAGCCGGAGCTGATCATCGATATCTCCGGCCTTACGGAACTCAAGCGCGCGGACGTGTCCGGTGGCGAGCTGGTGCTCGGCGCGCTGGTCACCCATGCCGACATCGAGGACGGTCGCACGGCGGATGTCACCCGCGGCGCCATGCGCGCCGTCGCGGCCAACATCGCCTATCGCGCCGTGCGCAACCGCGGCACGATCGGCGGCTCGCTCAGCCATGCCGATCCCGCCGCGGACTGGATTTCGGCGCTGGCCGCGCTGGGTGCGCGTGTGACGCTGCGCAGTTATGCCGGCGCACGAACGATGACGATCGAAGCCTTTGTCGTCGGCGCTCTGGAATCGGCGCTGCAGGCAGGGGAGATCGTCGAGTCGATCCACGTCCCGACACGCTCGGCTTCGGCGCATTGGGGCTACGCCAAGAGCTGCCGCAAGACCGGCGAGTTCGCCCATGCCATCGGCGCGGTGCTGATTGATCCGGATGCCGCCACCGCCCGGGTCGTGATCGGGGCGATCGACACGGCGCCGATCGTCCTTACCGACGCGGTCGGGTTGTTCGGCGGGCGGATCGCTGCGGACTACAAGGAACGTTTCGACGCAGGCGTCGCCGACGCTGTTCTGGCCAAGGCCGGGATCGACGACGTCGTGCAGCGCCACATCCATGTCGGCGTGCTGAAGCGCGCGGTCCAGGAGGCCGCGGCATGACCACGATCGCGCTCAACGTCAACAAGCAGGCGGTGGAGCTATCGGCCGAGCCGCGCACCTGCCTGGCCGATTTCGTCCGCGACAAGCTCGATCTCACCGGAACGCATCTCGGCTGCGAGCACGGCGTCTGCGGCGCCTGCACCGTCCTGCTCGACGGTGTGCCGGTGCGGTCCTGCATCACCTATGCGGTGGCCTGCGAGGGCGCTGATATCACCACGATCGAAGGTCTCGACGAGGACGAGGTCACGACCGAGCTGCGCGCCGCCTTCACGCACGAGCACGCGCTTCAGTGCGGCTATTGCACCCCCGGCATGCTGGTTTCGGCGCGCGACCTCGTCCTGCGTCTGCCTGACGCCGACGAGCGCCGCATCCGCGTTGGCCTCAGCGGCAATCTCTGCCGCTGCACCGGCTATGTCGGAATCGTGCGCGCGGTTCAGTCCGTGATCGAGGCGAGGCGCGCGCGCAGCATCGCGCCACTGACCGATGGCGGCCGCACCGGTCTCGGTCCCGTCGGATCGGGGCGCGCCGCAGCCGATCGCAGCGAGCCGCAGCCTGCGCGGCAGGCGCCGGTTCCGGCACGGGAGAGTATCGCGCCGGGCAGCATCGCCGACTTCACCCCGGCGACCGTGCTCGATGAGGGTTTCACGCTGCCGCATCCGCCGGCAAAGGTGTTCGCGATGTTCGATGACATCGCCAGCATCGCGGCCTGCCTCCCCGGCGTATCGCTGACATCGCCGCCGCGGCCGGGGCGCGTGGAGGGTTTGATCCGCGTCAGGCTCGGCCCGATCGCAGCAAGCTTCGAGGGCGCCGCGCGCGTCGAGCGCGATCCCGCGTCGCTCTCGGGGCGCATCGTCGGCATCGGCACCGACCAGCGCAGCCATTCGGCGACGCAAGGCGAGATCCGTTATCGCCTGCTGCCGCTCGACGGCGGCGCGGCGACCGCCGTCGAATTGTCGATCGGCTACACGCTCACGGGGACGCTCGCGCAAGTCGGTCGTCCCGGTCTTGTGCGCGATCTCGCCCGACGCCTGGTCGCGGATTTCGCCGCCAATCTCGATCGCCACATGTCCGGTGTGCCGTCGGGGCCGGGGACGCCGGCGGAGCTCAGTGTCTGGTCGATCGTATCGGACGTTCTGCGCGCACGGATCGCCCGCGTCCTTGGCCGCCGGAGCGGAGCGGGGTGACGGTGTGCTCGCACATTGAAAAGTGACGAAGCCTGGACTGCACTAGACATCAACAGCGTGGGATTTGGAGAGACAACATGACACGGGCACTTGGACTGGTTCGGACAATCGCGCTGACGACGGCCTTGGTCGGCGGCGCCGCGGGGGCGCAGACCATCAAGATCGGCGTCAACGAGCCGCTCACCGGCGCGTTTGCGGCGTCCGGCACCTACGTCGTCAACGGCGCGAAGATCGCCGCCGACGAGATCAACGCCAAGGGCGGCGTGCTCGGCAAGAAGATCGAGCTCGTCATCGAGGACAACAAGAGCAACCCGACGGAGGCTGCCGCCGTTGCCGAGAAGCTCATCACCAGCGACAAGGTCCCGGTGCTGATGGGCGCCTGGGGCTCGAGCCTGACGCTCGCGGTGATGCCGAAGTTGATGGAATATGAGACACCGATGGTGGTGGAAACCTCGTCCTCCGGCAAGATCACGACGACGGGCAATCCCTTCATCTTCCGCATTTCGCCGCCCTCGGCGGTCGAGGCCGCGGCGTTCAAGGGCATCGTCGACAAGCTCGCGCTGAAGAAGGTCGATTTCCTCGTCATCAACAACGACTGGGGCCGCGGCACCGCCGAAGACTTCAGCAAGATGATGAAGGAGAAGGGCATCGCCATCGGCCTGGTCGAGACCATGGACCAGGGCGCGCAGGACATGAGCGCGCAGCTTTCCAAGATCAAGAGCTCGGATTCCGAGACGGTCATCGTCACGACCGCGGTCGATCAGTTGACGCTGATCTTCAAGCAGGCGGCTGCGCTGGGCCTGAAGAAGCGCATCATCACCACCGGCGGCTCGCAGAACCCGGACCAGATCATCGCCCAGGCGGGAGCAGCTGCCAACGGCACCATGCATCTGACCACCTTCCTGCCGTGGTTCCCGGACAAGACCCCGAACCCGGAAGCAACCAACTATTTCATCACCGAATGGAAGAAGCGCGGTTTCGAGTTCGCCGGCTGCACCGAGAGTTTCCGCGGCTATGACGGCATCCGCACCGTGGCGGCCGCGATCGAGAAGGCCGGCAAGGCCGAGCCGGCGGCGATCAAGGCGGCGTTCTGGGACATCAACATCAAGGGGCTGAACGGCGACATCGTGTTCCGCAAGTCCGGCCCCGAGGGCAAGGAGAGCGGTCAGAGCCAGCCGAACGTCTATCTCATCGAGATCAACGACGGCAAGGTCGGGATGAAGACGCTCTAGCGTCGGGTCAAGCGCGAGCGCGGCATACCGCCGCTCTCGCCCAAGTCATTCGGGAACGGTTTTGAGCGAGTTTCTCCAGCATCTGGTCAACATGCTCGTGCTCGGCGGCACTTATGCGCTGCTGGGCATCGGGTTGACGTTGATCTTCGGCATCATGAACGTCGTGAACTTCACGCACGGCGTGCTCTATACGTTCGGCGCCTACATCATGTTCATCGTGGTGCAGCAGCTCGGACTGAATTTCTTTCTCGCGCTCCCCGTCGCCGTGCTGGCCGGATGGCTGCTCGGGGCGGCCATCGAGCTGACATTGCTGCGGCCTCTGCGCGGCTCCGATATCGACACCACGATGCTGGTGATGATCGGGGCCTGGATCGCGATGCAGTCGGGCGCGCTGTGGATCTGGGGCGGCGTCGCCAAATCGGTCACCACGCCGTTTCCCGAGGCGCCGCTGGTGCTCGGGCCGGTCTCGGTCTCCTGGCTGCGCCTGTTCGTCCTCGCCGCGGCGGCGCTGCTGATCCTGGTGACGTATCTGCTCATCAACAGGACCAGCCTGGGACGTGCGATGCGGGCGACGTTCCAGGACCATGACACGGCCGCGCTGATGGGCGTCAATGTCGACATGATCTACACCTCGACCTTCGCGATCGGCTCCAGCCTCGCCGCCGCGGCGGGAGCTCTGCTCGGACCGGTCTACGTCATCTTCCCGCAAATGGGTGACCTCGCCGCCGTCAAGGCGTTCGCCATCGTCATCCTCGGCGGCCTCGGCAACATCACTGGCGCTGTGATCGGCGGCTTCATTCTGGCGCTCGCCGAGGAGCTCGGCGCCGGTTACGTCTCGTCGGGCTATCGCGACGCCATGGGCTTTCTGATCATCATCGCGGTCCTCATCTTCAAGCCGACCGGCCTGTTCGCGCGCGCGGAGCGCGTCGGATGAGGGCGATCATCACCATTCTCCTTGTCGCGGCCCTGGCCTCGGTGCCGCTCTGGCTGCGCGATCCCTATCTTCTCAACGCGCTGATCACGACCGGAATCTTCGTCATCGGCGCGATGAGCCTCAATTTGCTGCTCGGCTTTACCGGCCAGCTCAGCCTCGGCCATATCGCGTTTTTCGGTATCGGCGCCTATGTCAGCGCGCTGACGTCGCTCGGTTTCGATGTCGGCCTGCCCGGAGACCTGCGGCTGGTGCACGCGCCCTGGCCGCCCATCGCGGGCTTCGTGCTGGCGATCCTGGTCGCCGGATTGTGCGGCTGTTTCGTCGGGCTGCTCTCGTTCCGGGTCCGCGGCGCCTATTTCGTCATCGTGACGATCTCCTTTGCGGAGGTCGTGCGGCTGGTGGCGCTGAACTGGGTCGAGCTGACACAGGGGCCGCTGGCGCTGACCAATATTCCCTCGATCGCGCTGCCTTTGCCTGGCTTCGGCGAGATGACGCTGCGCACCAAGATGCACAACTACTATCTCGTGCTGGTCGTGGCGCTGATCGCCTATCTCCTGATCGCGCGCCTCGTTCATTCCCATTTCGGCCGCGCCATGCGCGGGCTGATGGAGAACGAGACGCTGGCCGTCTCTGTCGGCATCGACGTCACCAGGACGCTCACGATCGCAGCCGTGATCTCGGCCGCGATCGCGGGCGCCGCCGGCAGCCTCTATGCGCACTACATCCGGATCATCGACCCCGAAGTCTTCGCCTTCATCAACACCGTCACCATGGTCATCATGGTGATCAGTGGCGGCAAGGGCTCGCTGGCCGGCCCGGTCGTCGGCGGCCTGATCTTCGGCCTGCTGCCGGTGGCGCTGCGGCCCGTCATGGCGCCGGAAGCGCAGTGGATAGCCTATGGCGGCGTGCTGATGGCCATTCTGTTCGTCTTGCCTCGTGGCATCGTGCCATCGCTCGCCCAGCGGTTCTCGCGGCGGCGGAGCAATGCACCGGCGCTGGCTCCAGTGGCTCTCACCGAAACCGGCGCCAAGGAGCCGGCGTGATGACGGCGCGCAATATTGCCATGACCATCGATCAGGTGGCCGTCCGCTTCGGCGGGCTGGTCGCGATCTCCGACATGAGCTTTACGGTGGGCGAGGGCGAGATCGTCAGCCTGATCGGGCCGAACGGCGCCGGCAAGACCACCGCCTTCAACGTCATGACCGGCTTCCTGACGCCGAGCGCGGGCCGGGTCACCTATCAGGGCACGACGCTCACCGGATTGAAGCCGCACGAGATCGCCGATCTCGGCCTGATCCGCACGTTCCAGCGCACTTCGGTGTTCCCCAACGACACCGTCTACCACAATCTCCTGATCGGCCTGCATCGTCAGGGCCGGGTGCGGCTGCTCGATGCCATCCTTGGCCTGCCCGGCGCGCGCGCTTCCGAGCGCAAGCTCCGGCAGAAGGCGGGCGAGCTGATCGAATGGGTCGGGCTCGAACGCCGTGCGCACGATCTGGCCGGTTCGCTCTCGTACGGCGAGCAGCGTCTCGTCGGTGTCGCACTGGCGCTCGCCGCCGAGCCGTCGATGCTGCTGCTCGACGAGCCGGTCTCGGGCATGAATGCCTCGGAGACCCACCGGTTCGTCGAGCTTGTCCGCAGTATCCGCGACCGCGGCATCACCATCCTGCTGGTCGAGCACGATATGCCAATGGTGATGACGGTTTCGGACCGCATCGTGGTGCTCAATTACGGCCGCATCATCGCCGAGGGGACGCCAGACGTGATCCGCAACGATCCAGCCGTGATCGAGGCCTATCTCGGACATGGAGCGGCGCGTGCTTGAGATCCGCGACATGGTGTGTGGCTATGGCGGCGTCACCGCGCTGCGTGGCATTTCGCTCGACGTGAAGGCCGGACAGCTGGTGGCCCTGATCGGCGCCAACGGCGCCGGCAAAAGCACGACGCTGCGCGCGATTTCCGGTCTCGTACCGCCGCGCTCCGGGCAGATGCGGTTCGAGGGCATCGACATCACCGGCGCAAGGCCTCCGCGCGTACTGGCCAGTGGCATCGCGCATTGTCCGGAAGGACGGCGAGTGTTTCCGCACATGAGCGTCGAAGAAAATCTCGACATGGGGGCTTATCTCCGTCGTGGATCGGGCGAGATCGCGGCCGATCGCGACCGCATCTACGCGGAGTTTCCGCGGCTCGCTGAGCGACGCAAGCAGGCCGCGGGCACGCTGTCCGGCGGCGAGCAGCAGATGCTGGCGATCGGGCGTGCGCTGATGTCGCGACCGCGGTTGGTCATGTTCGACGAGCCTTCGCTCGGACTCGCGCCGAACATCGTCGAACGTACCTTTGCGATTATCCGCGGCATTCGCGATGCCGGCACCACGGTGCTGCTGGTCGAGCAGAACGCCTTCGCCGCGCTCGAGATGTGCGATCACGCCTATCTGCTCGAGAATGGCCGCATCGTGCTGTCCGGCGCCGGCGCCGAGCTGATCGAGAACGAGCATGTGCGCAAAGCCTATCTCGGTGGATGACGAGGCCGGGTGGATTCTGGTCTGCGATCTCGACCGGCTGAAGGGAGAGATGATCGTTCGCGTCGCCGGGCGCGATTTGCTCGTGATCTGGAACGACGGCGATGTCGTCGCCTGCGCCCGCGCCTGTCCGCACGAACAGGCCGATCTCGGACTTGGGCATGTGGCGGCCGGGCGGCTGTTCTGCCCGCGCCATGCCGCGTCATTCGATTTGCGGGACGGCGCGATCACTGCGGGATGGCCCAGTCCGCCGTTACGGCTCTATCCGGTGCGGATCACAGGCGGGCAAATCTGGATTGGGTCGGAGGAGGCGCGGTCGGGGCGATGATGTCATCATGCCCCTGTTTTGCCCGACGCGTCGATGCCGTCAGCGACGTCAATCTGCGGCCAGAAATTCGCCTTTGAGAACAAAGGCATTTGTACTGTGCATGGGGTTGTTTTCGCAGTTTTAGTCCAGCAGCCCGCGGGCAGCGTCCACCAGGATGCCGCCCGGCCTCCGCAATGCCTCGAGAATGGTGAAGTGATCGGCGCCTTCGACCGGGATGAGCTTGCCCGGCGCCTTGGCCGCCGAGCGCTTGTCGTGCAGAGCGATTGAATCGCAGACGAGCGCCGGCAGCTCGTTGCTGCCATAGGCGATGTCGAGCCGTTTCTGTGTCACGGGCAGGCGAAGCGGCGAGAGTTTGGCGATCTCGTCATCGGTCAACTTCAGCGCGTTGTTGAGACCGGTATCGCGGATCGGCGCGAGATCGTAGACGCCCGAGATCGCCAGTCCAGCATGGACGGCCGGATGGTCCAGCGCCATTGCGACGAGATGGGCACCCGCGGACCAGCCCGACAGCACGAGCGGTCCGGCAACGCCGTGGGACGCGCCATTTGCGGCGAGCCAGTCGAGCGCGCGCGGGACCTCGGCGACGATGTCGGTGAGGGACACCTCGGGCGCCAGCGAATAGCCGGGAATGGCAACCGACCAGCCATGGGCGGCGATGCCCTCGACCAGCATGGCGAACAATTCGCGCGAATTGCGCTGCCAATAACCGCCATGCAGGAACACCAGGCAGGGCGCTTCGGGCCTCGCGGCCGGATAGAGATCGATCTTGTTGTTCGCCCGCTCGCCGTAAGGCAGATCGAGGTGGGATTTCAGCGTGCTCCGCAGCCGGCCGGAGGCCTCGTTCCGTTCGGCGATCAGGGCCGCGCTGTTCTTGACGGCCGCGTTGTTGTCATAGGCGGCGTCGCGTTCTGCTTGGGACAGCCTGGACCATGCGGAACGGGGATCGAGCGGCCGACCTGTCGAATGAGCATTCTCAACCATAATTTCTCCGATGCGGCCCTGGATGGCGCCCTTGTTTAATTTGGGCCGGCTATTCACCGCCAATTGAGCTGTTGGGCCAGCCGTGCCCAGATTGGACAGGCTGGCTCAGCTTATGCCATGCGGGATCATTGTTGCTTTCTCTTGTCTACGCCACTTTTTTGTTGTGGTTGCACCAGACGCCCATTCAGGAGTCCATCGCCGTCGCCACCAGCCTGCTGCTCTTTCGGCGAGGTACAGGCAGACATCACGCGCGCTTAGCGGCCAGCCCTTCGAGGAGGGCTACGGTAGTTGTCAGGCTCTGGCTCGGCGGTGTCATCTGTTTGCCCACCTCGCGCGCCCGAGCGGCGCATCGTGACCCGAGAACGGTCCGCAGGTCATCGTGAAGGGTCTCCCGCGTCATTGCGGACAAACGACGCGAGATGCCGACCCCAAGGCGTTTGATCTGTGTAGCCCACACCGGCTGGTCGGCGCCCACCCAGAGCACAAGAGTTGGGACGCCGGATCGCACGCTGGCGGCAGTGGTGCCGGCGCCGCCATGGTGAACGATGGCTCGGCAGCGCGGCAAGAACTCGGCGTGGTTGACCGAAGGCACCATCATGGCGTCCTTCGTGGGAGCTCTGCCTTCAACGCGCAAGACTCCCGAACAGATCAGCGCGCGTTCGCCGAGCTCCCGGCACGTGTTTATGATCAGCGCAATGGTCTCGGCCGGTTTGTCGACCGGCATACTGCCGAACCCGAAGTAAATTGGCGGTCGGTCAGCTCCGATCCAGGACCTCACGGACCCGTCGGAATGCGTGGCGGATTCCAAGGTCATCGCGCCAACCAAAGGTCTCTTCCAGCCCCATTGCTCCTCAAGCCCGGGAAAGAACACCTTGTCGTAGGCTTGAATCTCCAGCGCGCCATAAGCGACGAGTCGGCGCACGGCACGAATTTTGGACTCCGGAAGCCCCAAGGTCTGGCGCTGTTCATCGTAGGCCGGCTTCAATAGGCGCCAGTGCGACCACTCGGCGACTGACCACAAGGGCTCGATCAAACTCGGGGGCAAATGAACCGGCAGCATGTGATTATTCGCCCTGACGGGGAAGTAATGCAGGGCGGCAAGGGGGACCCCTTGGGCCTCGGCGACATTGCCGGCGACCTCTTGATAAGTCGTTCCGCTGAGTATCAAATCAGAGCCGACTGCCAGCCTGGTGAGAGTCTCGCTCATTTCGGCCCAGCCGTTGGTGAGGTACTCTCGAGCCTGCCGCAGGACCTTGATGGGATTGCGCAACTTGAACCAGTCGTGGAAAATCTCGGCCTCTAGTTGCTGTTGGGAATCCGGGCCGTAAGAATCCACCGAAGATAAGCCAGCCGACTCAGCGAACCCAACGAGATTGGGAGGCACGGCCATGTTGATCTCATGACCGCGGCGCTGCAACTCGCGTGCAACGGCCGCGGCGGGTTCGATATCTCCCCGCGTCCCGTGCACTGCGACGGTGAACTTAATGATCGCGCTCCGGTTTTCGCAGTTTCAAGTCATAGCAATCGCTTTGGTGTGGGCGCCGTCGGCTTGTTTCAGAGTTTAGAGAAGAGCAGAACAGTTGGATGTCAAGAGCCGCCTTTAATGCTAATTGACAGTCGTCCAGCGCATGGCTTACGGCTTTCTCAACGAGATATTTTCTTCAGAGTCTGCGCGAATTGCTCGGAAATTGATGATAAAATGATGTCTCTGCCCCAAACCCTGAGCGATGGCGTACCCGCCGCCTCCGATCTATCCGCGCTAGCGATCGACCGTGGCGCCGGCTCGCGGCGTCACAGCCGATTGCGCCGCATCCTGGTGCGGGTACTTCTCCTCGCCATGCTTGCTGGCATTGGGGTCGGAACGTGGGCGTGGCGCCGGCATGCGCAGATCGTCGTCGAGACGGCGGTCATTTACTCTGTCTATCCATCACAAGCATTGACGCTGTTGAACGCCACCGGGTACGTCGTTGCGCAACGCAAGGCATCCGTCGCCTCGAAGGCGACAGGCCGTCTCGAGTGGCTTGGCGTACTCGAAGGCAGCAAGGTGCAGGAGGGTGAGGTGATCGCCCGGCTCGAGAGCAGCGACACGCAGGCGATGCGCGACCAGGCAGCCGCTAACGTGCAGGTTGCGGAAGCCAACCTCGCCCAGGGGCGGGCGGAGCTCACGCAAGCGGAAATCGCGTTCAGGCGCTCCGAGGCCCTCGGCGAGAAGAACATCATAAGCGACTCGACGCGCGAAACCGCTGAGGCACGCCTCGCCAAGGCGCGAGCAGCGTTTGCCGGGTACGGGGCTGCCATCGCCGCTGCGCAGGCCAATCTCCGCGTGTCTGACGTTGCCGTCGGCCAGACCCTTATCCGAGCGCCCTTCAACGGCGTTGTCCTCACGCGACACGCCAACGTCGGCGACACGATCACGCCGTTCTCGCAGGCGGTCGACACCAAGGGCGCGGTCGTCACCATTGCCGACATGGACTCGCTTGAAGTGGAGGCCGACGTAGCGGAGTCGTCGTATCTGAGCATCCATGTGGGGCAACCGGTGGAGATCCAGCTGGACGCTATCCCCGCCGAGCGCTTCGAGGGCGTGGTTAGCCGGATGGTCCCAACCGTGGATCGTGCCAAGGCGTCAACCCTCGTGAAGATCCGGTTCAAGCAGCGCGACTCGCGGATGCTTCCGGAAATGAGCGCAAAGGTGGCCTTCCTCGATCGTGAACTCGCCGAATCAGAGCGCAAGCCTATTCTTGCAGTGCCGATGGCAGCCGTCGTTGAGGAGGGTGGACGACAGCAGGTCTACGTCGTCGAGAATGGCAAAGCCCGTCTGCAGCCTGTGGATCTCGGTATGAAGGTGGGCGACCAGATCGAGGTTCGTGACCTCAAGGCCGGCACACGAGTGGTGATCCGACCGCCGGAGGATCTTGTTGACGGACGCGCCGTCAAGCAGGCCACGAAGTGAGCATAACTGGCGTCTCCGAGGCGCCGACCGGGGAAGATGTGCTCATCGCGCTGCGCGACGTCAGCAAGGGCTACCGGCGCGGTGGGCAGATCGTCCCTGTCCTTTCCAAATTCACATTCGACATCCGTTGTAAGGAGTTCCTCGCCTTGATGGGCCCGTCCGGGTCGGGCAAGTCGACACTGCTCAACCTGATCGCCGGCATCGACAGTCCAGATCACGGCTCGATCAAGGTGGCTGGCGAGGACATCACGCGCCTCCCGGAAGCCGATCTCGCTGACTGGCGCGCGGCGAACGTGGGCTTCATATTCCAATTCTACAACCTGATGCCTGTGCTCACAGCGCTGGAGAACGTCGAATTGCCTCTCACGCTCACCGGCTTAAAGCGGCGCGAGCGCCGAGACCGCGCGCAACTCGCGCTCAGTCTCGTGGGCCTGAGCGATCGCGTCAAACATTTGCCCTCGGAACTCTCGGGCGGACAGCAGCAACGCGTGGCGATCGCGCGGGCGATCGTCACTGACCCGACGATGCTGGTGGCCGACGAGCCGACGGGCGACCTTGACCGGCAGTCCGCGGAGGAGGTGCTTGGAATTATGCAGCGGTTAAACCGCGAGATGGGCAAGACGATCGTGATGGTGACCCATGATGGCCGCGCGGCGGCGCATGCGAAGCGCATCATGCATCTGGAGAAGGGCGAGCTTTCCTACCTGGTGGAGCAGCGCCTTGAGTGAGTGCCAGCGATGAGCCAATGGCTCAAGCTCGTGGCGCGCAACGTCTTGCGCCACCGGCTCCGCACGTCACTGACGCTCTTCGGGCTCGTTGTTGCGATTCTCGCCTTTGGCGTGCTCCAGACCGTCGTCGACACGTGGTACGCGGGGGTCAATGGCGCCATTCCTTCGCGGCTGCTGACCCGCAACGCCATGTCTTTCGCACTGCCGCTGCCACAAGCATATGAGAAGCGCATAAGCGCTGTCGACGGCGTGCGACGCGTCACCTACATGAACTGGTTCGGCGGCATTTACAAGGATCCGAAGAATTTCTTCCCGCAGTTTGCGATCGACGCCGCGAGCTATCTAGATATGCACCCCGAGATCCTCGTTTCGGACGAGGTACGGCGCTCCTTCCTGCGTGACCGCCGCGGCGCGATCGTAGGACGCAAACTCGCCAACCGCTACGGCTTCAAGCCGGGCAATGTGATTCAGCTACGCGGGACGATTTTCCCCGGTAACTGGGAGTTCGTGATCGCTGGCATCTTTGACGGCCGAGACCCTAAAACCGACACCTCGCATCTTTACTTCCGTTGGGATTACCTGAACGAAACACTCCGTGTGCGTTCCAAGGCACAGGCTGACCAGGTCGGCTTCTTCGTTGTGGACGTCGTCAGCATTGATCGCGTCGCGGAAGTCAGTCAGGCAATCGACGCAGTGTTCCGGAATTCGTTTGCCGAGACGCTCACCGAGACTGAGCGCTCTTTCCAGATCGGCTTCGTGAAGCAGACCGAGGCGATGCTCATTTCCATTCGGATCGTCTCATTCGTGGTTATCTTTATAATCTTGTCCGTTATGGCCAACACAATGGCGATGACGGCGCGCGAGCGACTCCGCGAGTATGCAACGCTGAAGGCCATTGGCTTCAGCCCTGGCTACGTGGCACGATTGATCCTTGGCGAATCCGTCGTGATAGCGTCGATCGGTGGCGCGATCGCTATAGCGCTCACGCCCCCGGTTGCCGCGCACCTGGCCGTACTCTCCGCGACGCTCTTCCCAGCACTGATCGTGAGCGCCAGCACTGTCATGTTGCAGGCACTTTCGGCCTTGGTGGTCGGGGCCCTCGCCGCGGTATTTCCGATGCGCCGGGCAGCACATGTCAGCATCGTCAATGGTCTTCGGGCGGTAGGCTGAACATGCCGTTGCTGCTCGCCTACAGCTGGCGCAACCTGCAGGTGCGCAAATTCACCAATTTTCTCACCGCGACAGGAATGGCCCTCGTGGTGTTTGTCTACGCTGCCGTGCTCATGCTTGACTCCGGACTCAAGCGAACTCTTGTCGCCACCGGTGAGGACACGAACGTCATCTTCGTACGCCGCTCCGCGGAAGTCGAGATCCAGAGCCTGATCGACCGTCTGCAGGCCAGGATCATCGAAAGCCAGCCCGAGGTGATCATCGGGGCCGAAGGCGTGCCGCTCGTATCGAAGGAAGTGGCTGTGCTGATCGCGCGGCCAAGAAGCAAGACCAAGCAGGCGAGTAACATTTTGGTCCGCGGCGTTGGCCCAGCCGTTCTGGCAGTGCGTCCGCAGGTGCGGCTCGCCGAGGGACGCATGTTTCGCCCGGGATCGGACGAGATCGTAATGGGCGGAGCGCTCGCGGGGCGTTTCGAAGACCTCGAGGTTGGATCAAGCCTCAGGTTCGCTCACCGGAACTGGAAGATCGTAGGCCGGTTCGACGCAGGGGGCAGCGGGTTCGACTCCGAGATCTGGTGCGATAACGAGCAGCTCATGCAGTCGTTTCGGCGAGACTTTTTCTCCTCGGTCACAGTGCGCCTCGCTGATCGCTCCAGCTTTGATGCGCTCAAGGCGCGCCTCGAATCGGATCCCCGCCTTACCGTCCAAGCCAAGCGCGAGCGCGTCTTCTATGAGGAGCAGTCGCGCCTGCTCTCCGGGTTCATTCGGCTGCTCGGGATCACGCTCTCAGTGATGTTCTCGCTGGGCGCGGTCATTGGCGCGACGATAACGATGTACGCGGCCGTCGCCAGCCGCATGGTGGAGGTCGGGGTCCTGCGCGCGCTCGGATTTCGGCGCTCGCGGATCCTCATGGCTTTCCTTGTCGAGGCGCTGCTGCTCGCGCTCGTCGGCTGGGTGGTGGGGCTTTCGTTCGCGTCGCTCATGATGCAGGTGAAGATAACGACTCTCAACTGGACGTCACTCTCCGAGCTCGCATTTCGGTTTGTCCTGACGCCCGGGATCGTGCTGCAGTCGCTCGTCTTCGCGCTTGTGATGGGCTTTCTCGGCGGCTTCCTGCCGGCTGTACGGGCCGCCCGCATGAAGATTGTCGACGCGCTACGCGTCGCTTGAGTGTTCTGCAGCCGCTTTGGCCGCCATGCGGTGCATCTTGGCGCTTGGCAGGAGTTGATCGATCAAGCTTCACCTTCCGTTGCGCCAAGTGTTGGCCAAGGATGCAACGTCCCCCTTGTTTATCCGTTGTCGTCAACGGACCGTCCCGCACAGGCCCATGTCCGCGAGCGCATCACGCACCAATGGTGCCAATTCGGCGCGTGTCGTTGCACGGCCTGGCACGTAGCCGGAAACGGTAAAGCAAAGCCGTTCACCGAGACGGTAGCAGCCGATGAATAGCACGCCGCCCAGCCTTTGGAGATCCGGGACCGTGTAGTGCTCCAGAATGGAGAGCTGCAGAAGCGATGCCTCGCCACAGGGGCGGTTCACGTCCAGCGGCAACTCGCCTACCAGGCTACAGCCAACGGGCAGCCCAGCGCCGAGCGCCTCCCGCTCCAGACGACGCACCAGCCACAGCGGCACATACGGAATCAGCGGAAACAGCGGCGACAGATCATCGCCGTGCCGGATCAGAGAGGCCAGCGCAGCCCTGAGATCTCGCTGTAGGCCGCGCGGATCGTTGCGGCAAGCTTCGGGGTCCGCCATCACAGTGATCGACCGCAGCGCGTTGCCCCGCCGGTCATCTGAACGGCGGTCGCTGACCGGCAGCACCAGCTTCGCCTGTCCTGAGGCGTCCACGCGGCCCACCCGGAAAGCGATCCGTGCTGCGACCGCCACGATCAGCGTGTTGCTTGCCACGCCCAGATCCGACGCGCGCTGTTGGCAAGCCGCTGCGTCCATGACCACCTCAACAAGTGGCACATCCGCTGCCGGCTCAAAGTGGTCATGGCCGGTTCGAGCGCGGGAGCTCGGACGCGACACGCCCGCGCTCCCATTGCGCGACCGCCGCACGAGAGCCACCAGAGCGCGCCAAACGCCAGGCAGGGCGCGTAAGCTCTCGACACCGTCGCGCGCCAGCATCACCGGAGACCAGCGCCAGGACGGGGCTGGGAGTCCATGGTCGACATGTCGTCCAGCCACCGCGTCAGCGATGGCCAGATTGGTGGCTTGCATGTCAGCGATCGTGTGCGACACCAGCATGGTCAGCGCGCAGCCACCGTCCTCAAACGCTTGAACGGCCAGGCGCCAACCTGGTCCGCGCTCGGGATCGACAGGTAGATCGAGCAGCGTCCGGCGCAACTCAAGCAGCCTCTCATTGGGGAGCCGGTCGCGAAACCATGTCACCGGGCCCGGCACAGGGTTGGCCACCCAACGGTGCCGCCCCCATGGCAATGGTGAACGCTGCAGGAGGCGTCCCAGAAACCCTCGTGCGAGTCGCTCGCTGAACTGTCTCACGGCGGCTTCATCGATCGGGTGGGGATATAACCAGGTGATCTGCAGCGCTGGCCCGCGTCCGAGCGCGCGCAATCCCACGAATGAGCCGTGGTCCATATAGCACAGCACGTCATCTGCGCCGGCGTCGTTGGCCCCGCCGCGGCGTTCGCCCAACCTGTTGGCGGGAGTCACTCCTTGAGCCCCCTGTCTCTTATCGCTGCACGATGAGTTTGCCGCATCATGGCCGGTAATCCCAGGCGATGTACGTCGCTGCGCCCCAATGTGTCAGGCCTCAATGATCGCATCGAGTCCGAAGTCAGCGAGTGTCAGGGAGGTCACGCGACGAAGTTCATCGGTCGTGGTTGGCGTTGGTTCCAACTGGCAGGCCTCGATGCAGAGGGAAATGGTCTTCTCGAAACGCGAGGCCACAACAACGAGATGACCGTGCGAGCGCTCCAGGTCTTGGCGCGTGACGTTGACATCCACCGCTCGTGTCAGCACATGGCTGCACGGCGCGCCGTCTATGCGCGCAAGCCCGCCCGGCAGAATTCCCAGGTCGGAACAGCTTACTGGCAGCTCATCGCCATAATTGAACACCCGGTTCACGAGCATCTTCGCGGCCGTGCGCGGCATCCAGGCGATCGCCGGCAGGCACGAAACCAGTGCGGCGGCCGGATTGTTCCTCGCACCACGAAGAAGCGCCTTGAGCGGCGCATTCACGGGCCGCAGGTCGGTGGTCAGGCCTGCAGGCGCGATGTTCATCATATGGAATTCGATCGCCAGCGCTCGTTCGTCCTCCAGTCCACGCCTTCGGTTGATGGGAACAAGCAGGCTGATAGCGCCGTCCGAGAAACGGCGCCTGCCGAGAGTAGACGCGAGCGACGATACGAAGCCCGGCAGCAGCGTATTCAAGCCGCCCCCCAGCCGCTGCTCGCACGCGAACCAAGCACGCGATTCAACAGTCACCGCGACAGCCGGAAGCTCGACGATCGTTGATGGGTCATGGCGCGGTTCGGTGACAGTAGCCGCCGGCCTCTGTAGAGAGGCGGCGGGCCCGTGCCGGTACGCGCGCGCACTGTGAGCGAGTGCAGCCATCGTGCGCGGAGCGTCGGCGAGGATCTGCCAAGCGTCCGACACCCACCCGGACAGCCGCCCACGCGCGCCTTTGGGCAAATACCGGTTCGGGACGCCGATGCCCACTGCAGCAGCCTCGATAGCGCGCAAGGCTCCCATTCCGTCGAGGAGTACGTGAGATCCGACGATGCTCACGGCTGTGCTGCCATCGTCGAACGGCTGGATGGCCATTCGCCACCCCGGACCGACGACCGGGTCTATGGGCGCGCGCGCGTGCCGATTAGCCCACTGCAGGAGCCGCGACCGAGGCAGCAGGTCCGAACTCTGCTCGGGCAGAATGGGCGTCTCCGCCGGTTTCACCCAACGAGGCCTTCCCCAAGGCAAGGGTGACGGCTCAATGAGCCGATTGAAGGACAGTGCGGCGAGCCGCTCAATTGTTCGCGCCAGCGGGGCAAGATTCACGTCACGATCATAAAGCCAGAGGCATTGCATCAACTGCCTTCGGCCGGTGACCCTGAACAATTCGTAGGCTACCTGGTCCACCCAGGCGAGGCGGTCCCGCGCGTATGCAGGGGCGCCGGGCGCGCTCGTCTCAAGCATCGAAAAACTCGCCATGGAGTTCGTAGTCAGCCAGGAGGCGTTCGATGAGAGCACGAAGATGCTGAGGGCTCGTTACAACGCCGGGCTGGTAGGCAACGAAGCTCAAGATGATAAACCCGGGAATGATGCCGGCGAAGAGGGTCGCCACACCGCGGCGCTCCTCGATCGCGCGCCGCTCGACCGGATGGTCGATGCCGCGAAAGCAGAAACGATCGGCCGCGCCGCCATCGATCCGGAGCACGTCCTTGGGACAGTGACCCAAGTTCGAACAGGTGACCGGCAGGTCGCCGAGCGTGGCAAGCGCCAGACGGGTGGCAGCCGAAAATGCGCGTCTGGGTACAAAGGGCACCAAGGGCAGCAGTGCCGCAAGTCGATTGGGTTCGCGTCTTGTCCGCAGCAACGTAGCCCGCAGACGCCGCTGAAACGTATGCAGGCGCCCTCGCAGTTCGCCGACACGCACCTTCAAGGTGGCAAGCGCGACCCCGTTCCCGCCGGTATGCGGCAGACCCGCTCGTTCACTCACGGGAATCAGCAAGGTGACGTTATCATCGCGGACGCGACCGAGCGCTTCGGCAAACGCCGCGGTGACCGCGGTCAGGAGCGTGGATCGGTTCCCACCGCGGCACTGTGCTCTGGCATCCCAGAGGGACATGGGCAGGCGTATGAAGGCCGACGGAAATACGATCCTCCGGGTGTCAGCGATCGTCGCGGCCGGCACCACGGTGGGCACGGTGTATGTGGGGCGCGAGTTGTATGCCGCACCGGCCAGTTGGGCGAGCGCCCGGAGGGTCGCCGGCGCGTCCCGGACCATGCGCTGGAGTTCGGCACCTAGTATTGTCGCGGCGCGGCGCGCCGACCAGACTGACCATGCGGGAGAGAGTGGCGGCCGTCGCACGCCTCGCACGGCTTCGTTGATGGCCGTTAGAACTGTCAGTCCGTCCGCGATGCAGTGCGACACCACGAGCGAGGCCACGGTGGAGCCGTCGGTGAAGGTTTGGATCGTGAAGGTCCATGCTGGTCCCCGCGCGGGGTCCAAGGGAAGCTCCACCTGCGCGTCGGCCCATGCCTGTATCGCCTCCGGGGCAAGCGGCGGCTCGGCAACAGCGAGAGCAGCGGATGGGGCTGGCGCGCTCACCCACTGGTGCCGCCCGAACGGAAGCAGCGCCGGCCTGATCAGCCGTGCGAGCAGCCCGAGCGCCAGATTGTCACGGAACTGTCTCAGCGCGTCCAGGTCCACGGGCCGGAGATAGCGCCACAGCACCTGAATGACCGCATGCTGCCCGAGTGAGGTATGCGCAAGGTAAATGCCCTGGTCCGCGAAAGACACGAAGCGCGGCGGCAGGCTCGGCACGTTCTCTGGGTGAGACATGGCGTAGGTCATCGCTAAGCGCCGACATCGGAGTAGGTCGGCATCAATGCGTCGGCCGCCTGGCGGCATGCGGCCGTAAGCGTCTTTACATACCGGTGCATCGAGGCGCGGGCTGTCCGGTTTGCCGGATAAGCCACCGTCAGCGAGAGCCCGCGATGCGTACGGAAGAACCAGAGCGCAACCTGCGCGGCCATGCCTTGGTTGATATAGCCTCGCCCATTCCCCTGCTGCAATTCGCGCGCAACGTGTGCACTGCGCGGAGGAAAGTTCGAGTCCATATAGGATAGCATGACGCCACCCGTGGCGACGGGTCGGATCGTCGGCAGCCCGGCGGCGAGTTCAAGTACGAGCTCGATCGGCACGTGGGCGAGGCCTCGCCGTTCGTCAAAGTTACGCTGGGCCGTGAAGGCGAGTTGCGCAAACGTTCGTTCTTGGACCTCGAAATCGATGGGCACCAATCCAACGCACCAGCCGGTCGTTCTGAAACCCGGTGCCGATCTTCGCGTCGTTGTGGGAGTGACAATACTGTAGCGCAAGCGCCCAGCCAATTCCCGTTCGGTCAGGGCCGCGCAGGCCAACAGGCCTCCGATCACCCGCGCGCCGGAAGCGTGGCATGCGGACTCGAACGCGGTCATGACGGCATCATCGAGGACATCCACGTGTACATACTCGGCCTGATAGCGATCCTCCAGCACCCCGAGCGGCAACGCGAAAGACGGCGTCCGCCCATCGTTGCGATGCAGGAACGCGATCCACTCCTTCACCTCAGGATCCGCCAACGTTGTCGTGGCTGCGCGCTGGCGCTGACTGCTGCAGTAAGCTAGATAGCTCCCCGGCGGACCGAATTGAAGCGACGTCTGGCCGTCGCGCACAGCGCGATACGCTGAACGGATCTCCGCCATCAGGAACGCGACAACGGTCGCATCGGCGTGCAAGTGGTCAATGCTTGCAAAGCAAGTGAACCCGGTTGTGTGCTGGAGAGCGCCGAAGCGAAAGCAATCCCACGCGAACGGTGCAGGGGTCGCAATGACATGCTCTTGCCAATCCTCCGCGCTGACCTCACCCAGCGTCGAACAGTCCATCTCGATCGCCGCTGGATCGGTCAGTACGTGTCGTACTATTGCTTCGCCGCGCTCCTCGAACCAGCTATGATAAGTGTCGTGCCTACGCAGATGTGCAGTCACAACATGGGTCATGGCCCCGAGGTCGCACCGGCCTGCTTCGTCCCACACAACGACAAGCAGCCGCGCCATCGACTCGTGCCGCTGCTCACACGCGCGGAAGGCGCGCAGATGCTGTTCCTGTTCGTAACTGGGTAACACGGGCGACACCGGTGCGAGCTTCGCACTTTCCATTGATGCAGCAGACGGGCGCCAGAGAGTCAGCGTTGCAGGAGGTCCCGACCAGTCGTGCAGCGGACGCAGATCAGTCATGGGCAACCGCTTCGGCTAGATGCAGTCCTTGCATCACCCCGGTTTGTCGGCCAGTGCGCGTACGGTCGTCGCGTCCCCGGCGGGGAGCCGAATGCCGGTGTCGGCTTCGAGTGATCAGCAGTTAGAGCGTCCCGAGTCAGTCGAGGTCGCAATCGCAAAGTGAGCGGCCTGGATTCCCCCTGCGGCGCAAGATGATACCGAGATCCTCGATGATCATATGCCGCAACAACGCGGGCCGCTCGACGGGCGGCGTGCGTCGGGATTCCAGGGGAAGGCGGTCCGCCGGTTCGGCCGCGGCCCCCAAATCCCGCAACGTGGCCGCTCCGGACGGACTCCGCTGCGTCTGGCGAGACGATATATCCCGGTAGTCTGAAGCCAATGCCGACGGCAATAGCACTCACAATCGAAACCTTCTTCCGGCAGATACTTACAATCCAAATACGATACCAAACTAGTGAACTTCAGATCGATCGTCCAGCACGCTGATTGCCAGAGGTCTCACTCCTATTCGGCTGCAAGACTCAATGTGCAGGGCCGCGGCTTTCTTCTGCGCGGTCCCAAGATCGCTAGCAACGGAAACGTACCCTCGATTTTTGAGATAGTTGGCGCACTCCTCCTTGGGCCTACAATTTCCATGACGTTCACGCGAGCGCCAGCCTCCTGGGAAGTCCGCAGTCGTGCGCATCGTGGTGCAACAACGATACTCGCGATTGCGGGCATGCGTGGAGTTCGAGATGCTCTCGAGAGAGCATCCCGTGGTTGCACCGTCTCCGTCCTAGACGAAGGCGCCGTGCGCTCCGATCGGCCCGGACCGATCGACGCGTGATCGCTGGTCAGCTGCAGCTCAGCGGCAGCGGTTGGCCGGGGTGGAACTCATACCAGTCATAGCAATCCGGATAGGCGCCGTAGAATCCATAGCCGGGCCGGAAGCGGCCGTAGTGGTGGAACGCGTGCTGGCGAAAGCCGCCGCCATGACCGACGAAGCCGAGATGCTCGCCGCCGAACCGGGCGCCTCCGCCAAAACCTCCCGCGTGGCCTATGCCGCCGAAATGCCCGCCGCCGAAATGCCCGCCGCCGAAATGCGCGCCGCCGCCGAAGCCCGCATGGCCGCCGCCGAAGCCGCCACCGCCAAAGCCGCCGTGACCACCGCCACCATGTGCGTTGGCCGCGCCGATGGCGAGTGTCGAGGCGAGTGCTGCTGTCGCCATAATCATGATTGTCCGTTTCATGGATGACTCCTCTCGTGTTGCGCTGCTCGGCCATGCTGTGCCTCGAGCAGCGGATGAACAGGCTAGTGATCAGGGAGAGGTAGGGACTATGCGCGCCAGTCCAACTGAATTCGCAGTCAGAGACGTCTGCGCCGCTTGCCAAGGTGATCCCGCCACATCGCCGCGACGAAAGTGAGGGAGCGGGCCTGCCAGCGCGGCCCGCTCCCTTGTCATTCCATGTGCTGTGTCCCGCCGCGTGATCCGGCCGGTCGCGTCGATGTGATCAGTAGCTGCCCGTGCCGGGCTCGCAGGGCACGTTGTTGCCGGTCCACGGCGCGGTGGCGAAGGCGCCGACGCGCGGTGCCGGAATGCAGGCGCGTTCGCCCTGATAGAACGGTGCGTTCGTTGCGACGGTGTCGGCTTCCACCATGGGCTGCTGCACCATGCGATGGTGCTCACGCGCCATGGCGGGGCCGCCCAGCATGGCGGCTGCGATCAATCCCATCGAAAGCAGTTTGGACGTGGTCATTCGATCTCTCCATTGACGGCATCGGGCCGGATCGAGCCGGCTCGCCTTCGATGTGCGAACGATCGGACGCGATTCAAACGCACGATTTCCTCACCGCGGTTCAACCGCCCGTGAGCTGATCCTGTCTCGCAACCACGATCGTGCGAAAGCATAACATCCGTGGTCCTTGAAACGACAGCGCCTGCGTTGACTGCCTATGTTCGATCCGGCGCAGCTCGCAATGGAGCCCGGAAGATGATCACCACATCGGCGAGACCGATCGCCTCTGCAGTTGTGCTGCGCGTGGAGAGCGAGGCCGACATCATGAACTCGAATTTAATGGCACCCCGGTGGTTGCGGCATTACCTCGTCACGCAGCGGGTGGCCGGCATCGAGCGGCATCAGCGCCGCGCCTCGGCAACGGGCGGGTGTCGATCATGACACCGCGTGCCGCCGAGCAGGAGCATTTGCGCCGCAAGCCAAAGCGCTCTGCGGAACGCCGGATGGCAGCCATGAACCGGATTCTCCTGATCGAGGACGACACCGAGACCGCCGAGGTCATCGTTGCCGAGCTCGCTGATCGCGGCTTCGAGGTGCAGTGGACCGCCAACGGTGTCGACGGTCTCGGCCGGGCCCGTGCATCGAGCCACGATGCCATGATCGTCGACCGCATGCTGCCGGGTATGGACGGGCTGACGGTCATCGAGGCCTTGCGCAAGGATCAGGTCAGGACGCCCGTTCTGGTGTTGAGTGCGCTGGGCGCCGTCGACGATCGGGTGCGCGGGTTGCGCATGGGCGGGGATGATTATCTCACGAAGCCGTTCGCGTTGGTCGAGCTCGTCGCCCGGATCGAGGCGCTGCTGCGTCGGCCGAGCGACAGCCGCCAAACGGTCCTTCAGGTCGGGCCGCTGCAGCTCGACTTGATCGAGCGGACCGCGAGGCGCGGCGAACGTGAGCTCGACCTGCTGCCGCGCGAATTCCGGTTGCTCGAATACATGATGCGCCGGAGCGATCAGCTGCTGACCCGCGCGATGCTGCTCGAGGAGGTCTGGAACTACAAATTCGTGCCAGCCACCACCAACCTGATCGACGTCCATATGGGCCGGCTTCGCCACAAGGTCGACGGTCCCGGCGAGGTGCCGCTGATCCACAACGTGCGAGGCTCCGGCTTCGTCCTGCGCTCGCGGCGGTAGGGGCAGGCCATGCACCAGATCCAGTTGATCCGCTCCAGCACGTTCCTTTGGGCCCTCGCCGTTGCGGCCGCCTTCGCGCTGTTCGTGGTTGCCCTGTTCGCATTCATCTACTGGAAGCTCGATGCCTATCTGGTCGCGCGGTCCGATCGCATGATCACCACGCAGATCCGCTTTATCGCAGACTTGCCCCCGTCCCGCCGCCTGAACGCCATCGCGGATCACCTCGCGCAGGATTCGAGAGGTGTGCAATACGCGGGACTGTTCGATGCCGCCGGCAACAGGCTGGCCGGCAACATCGACCATCTGCCGCGCCAGCTCGAACCCGATGGCGCCGTGCAAGGCGTGCAACTGGATCTATTGCAGAAGCCGACTTCCCACGTTCCAGTCGTCAGGGCCGTCGGCAGGCGCCTCGATGGCGGCGATGTCCTGTTGATGGGGCGGAACGTCGACGAGACGCGCGAGATCGCGAGCGTGGTGGGCGAGGCTCTCGCCCTGGGCCTGCTGCCGGCCTTCAGCCTTTGCCTGCTCGCCGGTGCCTGGCTCAGCTTCCGCGCGCAAAGACGCGTGGAGGAGGTTAACCAGCGGGTCCAGCGCATCGTCGCCGGCGAGCTTCGCGAACGGCTTCCGGAGAGCGGCGCGGACGATCCGTTCGCGCGGTTGGCCAGGATCGTCAACGGCATGCTCGACGAGATGGAGATGATGATCAATGCGCTTGCCGGCCTCGGCAACGACATCGCTCATGATCTCCGGACTCCGCTGACCCGGGTCCGCCTGGCGCTGGAGCGCGGGCGGACGCATGCGGCAACGCTGGAACAGCTCCAGGACGTCACGGACAAGGCCATCGCCGGCATCGACCAGTCGCTCGCGATCGTGACGGCTCTGCTGCGCCTGACCGAGATCGAGAACAACCGGCGCATGGCCGGCTTTGGCGACGTCGCGCTCGACGAGATCCTGCGCGAGGTCTGCGACCTCTACGAACCCATCGCCGAGGACAAGCGCATCAGGCTCGGTGCCGTCACCGAGCGTCACGTGCAGGTGTGGGGCGACCGGGACCTCTTGTTCGAGGCGGTCGCCAATCTCGTCGACAATGCCATCAAGTTCACGCCGTCAGGCGGACGGGTGGAACTTCGCCTCGACGCCGAGGACGACACTGCGCTGGTGCGCGTGAGCGACACCGGGCCCGGCATCAGCGAGCAGGAGCGCGAGGCGGTGCTGCGGCGATTCTACCGCTCCGACAAGATGCGCAACACGCCCGGCGTCGGGCTCGGACTGAGCCTGGTCGCCGCCATCGTCAAGCTGCACGGCTTCCGGCTGGTCATCGGCCCGGCTCCCGGCGGGCGGATCGAGATCCTTGCCTCGATCGGACGTGCGAGCAGGCCCGTCACGCGCCGGTCGCGGACCTTGCTGCACGCAGACGCGGGCGGGGTGGGATGAGCCCATGACACGCGCTGAGATCATCCAGATTTCTGGACTTATGGAGTGACACATGCAGACCAGCCATGAAATCGTGAGGCGCGATCCTGTCGCCGTGCCGGTTGCAGCGGTGCCGACGCCGTTCCTCACCGCGTATTCCGCGACCATCAGGCGCTTCGATCTGCTCGAGCCGGGGCAGGAGCAGCAGCTGGCGCGCCGCTGGCAGGAAACCCGGGACCGGCGCGCTGCGGATGCGCTCGTCACCAGCCATCTTCGCCTCGCCGCGAGGCTGGCGCGAGGTTACCGGGGATATGGCCTGCCGCTGGTCGATCTGATCGCGGAGGCAAATCTTGGCCTCGTGATCGCAGCGTCGCGCTTCGAGCCCGGTCACGGCGCGCGGTTCTCCAGCTATGCGATCTGGTGGATCAAGGCCAGCATCCACGACTACATCCTGCGGTCCTGGTCGCTGGTCAAGATCGGGACGACCGCTGCGCAGAAGAAGCTGTTCTTCAAGCTACGCGGCGAGATCAGAAAAGCCTCCGGCGGCGTGATGGCGGGGCTCACGCCTGAAGTCGCCGAATTGATCGCCGGGAAGCTCGACGTGACGGCGCGCGAGGTGATCGAGATGGACGCGCGGCTCAATGGCGACCTGTCACTGAACGCACGCGTCGGAGACGAGGATAGCGGAACCGAGCTTGAGGCCCTGTTGGTCGACGGGGCGGTCGACGCGGAGACGATGCTGGCCGATCACGAGCAGACGGAGCAGCGCAGCAAGGCCTTGCGTGCCGCGCTGGATGGGCTGGCGCCGCGGGACCGTCGTGTCTTCGAAGCGCGGCGACTGACGGAGTGCCCCGTCACGCTCGATCAGCTCGCCAGGGAGCTGTCCATCTCCAGCGAGCGGGTTCGGCAGATCGAGATCCGCACCTTCGCCAGGGTCAGGCGGGCCGTCATGTTCGCCGCAGAGGATGCGTCGGGCGCCGTCGCGGGCGGAGACTGAATTGCTTTTCATTTGAACGGAGCTCCGCCCCGTCTCACCTCTCCAACGATCCCGCATAAATTTGCTCCAGGCAGGCCATCATGGGAATTGTTCGATTCGCGCTGCGGCTTCCGCACACATTCTATGTGCTTGCGGCGCTGATCCTGTTCCTCGGCGGCATCGCGATCCGCTCGATGCCGACGGACATCTTTCCGGAGATCCAGATCCCGGTCGTCACGGTCATCTGGAGCTACACCGGTCTCTCGACGCCGGAGATGGAGCAGCGTGTCAGCACCTATAGCCAGTACTCGATCAGCGCCAATGTCAGCGGCATCAAGAATATCGAGGCTCAAACCCTCAACGGCCTCTCGATTCAGAAGATCTACTTCCAGCCGGACGTCAATCTCGATCTTGCGATCTCGCAGATCGTCTCGGCTACGAACGCCATCCGCGCGCTGATGCCGCCGGGCATCCAGCCGCCGATCATCGTGCAGTTCAATGCCTCGAGCGTGCCGGTGCTCCAGCTCAGCCTCGAGTCGAACAGCCTGAACGAGCAGCAGCTCTACGATTTCGGCATCTACCGGGTCCGGCAGCAGCTGGCCCCCGTTCCGGGCGTGACCCTGCCCACGCCTGCCGGCGGCAAGTACCGCCAGATCATGGTCGATATCGATCCGAACAAGCTGCTGTCGCGCGGATTGACGCCGCTCGACATCGTCAACGCCGTGAACACCCAGAATCTGACGCTGCCGACCGGAACGACCAAGATCGGCGACACGCAGTACACCGTTCGGACCAACGCGACGCCGGCCACCATCCAGGATCTCAACATGATCCCGGTGAAGTTCGCGAACGGAGCCACGATTTTCCTGAAAGACGTCGCCCAGGTCCGTGACGGCGCCCAGGTCCAGCAAAACATCGTGCGGGAGGACGGCCATCGCGCCGTCCTGCTCAGCGTCATCAAGAACGGCAATGCCTCGACGCTCGCCGTCGTCAACGGCGTGAAGGCGGCCCTGAAGTCGATCCGCGCGTCGGCGCCCGCGGGAATGAAGATCAACGAGCTGTTCGACCAGTCGATCTTCGTCACTCATTCGGTCGACGGCGTGCTGCGCGAGGGGGCGATCGCGGCCGGCCTGACGGCACTCATGATCCTGGTGTTCCTGGGATCGTGGCGATCGACGCTGGTCGTCCTGATCTCGATCCCGCTGGCGATGCTGTCCTCGCTGATCGTCCTGTATTTCCTCGGCGAGACCCTCAACACGATGACGCTCGGCGGCCTGGCTCTTGCGGTCGGCATCCTCGTCGACGATTCGACCGTGACGATCGAGAATACGCACCGGCTCTGGACCGAGGAGGGCATGCCGCTGCCGGACGCGACCCTGCACGGGGCGGCCGAGATCGCGGTGCCGACGCTGGTCTCGACGCTTGCGATCAGTTGCGTGTTCACCTCGGTCGTGTTTCTGGAGGGCCCGGCCAAATATCTGTTCACGCCGCTTGGCCTTGCCGTGGTGTTCGCGATGCTGGCGTCCTACGGCCTGTCGCGGACGCTGACGCCGATCACCATCGGTCTGTTGCTGAAGGGCGAGCGGCGTCATGGCGAAGGGGCGCGCTCCTCGAACATTTTCGCGCGCGTCTCCGCCGCCTTCGAACGCGGGTTCGAGCGCCTGCGCGATGGCTATTCCGATCTGCTGCTGAAACTGCTGCGGCATCGGGTGATCATCCCGGTCGTCGCCGTGCTGGTGCTGTTGCTCGGAGCCACCATGTTCGTCTATGTCGGCCGGGACTTCTATCCCCTGATCGACGGAGGCCAGATTCAGCTCCACGTTCGCGCCCCCGCCGGCACCCGCATCGAGCGTACGGAAGCGATTTTCCAGGCCGTCGAGGACAAGATTCGCGAAGTCATCCCGGAGCGCGACCGGGCGCTGATCGTCGACAATATCGGTCTCCCGGCGCGCGCCTACAATCTCGCATTCACGGACGGCTCGACGATCGGTGTGAACGACGGCGTCATCCTGGTGTCGCTGAAGGACGGGCATAAGCCGACTGCGGACTACGTCAAGAAGCTGCGACAAGTGCTGCCGACGGCATTCCCGGAAGATACCTTCTATTTCCAGGCCGCCGATATCGTCACGCAGATCCTGAACTTCGGTCTGCCCGCGCAGATCGACGTGCGCACGGTCGGTTACGGCAACAACAATCTGGCCGTCGCCAAGCAGCTGCAGAAGAGCCTTGCCGCGATCCCCGGCGTCGTCGACGCGCACCTGCAGCAGGAGGTCGATGCTCCTGCATTCTACGCCGACATCGACCGCACGCGCGCCGCGCAACTCGGTCTCAATGCTTCTACGGTCGCGACCAACATCAATGTCAGCCTCTCATCGTCGGCGCAGGTCTCGCCGAATTTCTGGACGGATCCCGCATCGGGTATCCCGTATTACCTGGCGGTGCAGACGCCCGAATATCGTGCCAACTCGCTGAACGCGCTGGGCAACACGCCGGTGTCGGCTTCGCTTGCCGCGAGCGGCCAGACGGTGCCCGGCCTGCTCAGCAATGTCGCGACCTTCAAGCGAGGCACCGTTCCGACCAATTCGAACCAGGCCAATGTGCAGCCGGTGTACGACGTCTATGCGAGCGTGCAGGGCCGCGATCTCGGCAGTGTTGCGGCCGATATCGAGAAGGTGACGTCCAGCCTGCAGAAGCAGCTCCAGCCGGGCAATTCAATTCAGGTTCTCGGCCAGATCCAGAGCATGCATCAATCCTTCCGCGATCTCGGAGCTGGCCTTCTGTTCGCGGCCATCCTCGTCTACCTGCTGATGGTCGTGAACTACCAGAACTTCGGCGATCCCTTCGTCGTCATCCTGGCGCTGCCGGCGACATTCTGCGGTATCCTGACGATGCTGTTCGTCACCGGCACGACGTTGAATGTGCCCTCGCTGATGGGGGCGATCATGGCGATCGGCGTTGCCTCGGCCAATTCCATCCTGCTCGTGACCTTCGCCCGCGACGAGCAATTGAGGGGCCATTCTGCGTTCCAGGCAGCGCTGAGCGCGGGCCGGACGAGAATTCGGCCGGTGCTGATGACCGCAGCGGCCATGATCGTGGGCATGATCCCGATGGCGATCGGCGGGCCCGGCGAAGAGCAGAACGCAGCGCTCGCGCGGGCGGTCATCGGCGGCCTGCTGTTCGGAACACCGACCACCCTGCTGATCGTGCCATACCTGTTCGCCATGCTGCGCAAGGGCAACGACGGCAAGCCTCACCACGGCGTATTCGAGGAGCAACCGGAATGAGCGATGTTCGCGCCAGAAGCGATGACGAGGAGGCAAGCGACCGCCCCGGGGTGGAGAGCCTCCGGATCGTGGAGCTGCCGGGCAGGGGTGGACCACCCCGACGCCGTTACGGTGGTGCGCTGCTCGGAGGAGGCGTGCTCGTGGTGCTCGTGGGTGCTCTCGGCATTGGTGGGTGGCGGCACTACGAGGCCGGCCGCGACGTTGCGATGGTGGCAGAGCAGGCGCGGACCAACATTCCCGACGTTCGCGTTGCAACCGTCAAGCCTAGCGGCGAGATCATGAAGGTCAGCCTGCCGGCGACGACGACCGCATTCGAGGCCGCCAACATCTTCGCGCGGACCAGCGGCTATATCGAGAAGCGCTACGTCGATATCGGCGATCGGGTCAAGAAGGGCGATCTCCTCGCGGAAATCACTGCGCCGGAGCTGGATCAGCAGATCGCGCAGGCGCAGGCGACGCTCGTCCAGGATCAGGCCGCGCTTCAGCAGGCGCAGGCGAGCCGGGAGCTGGCCGACGTCACCAATTCGCGCGACAGCAATCTCGTCAAGCAGGGCTGGCTGACGGCGCAACAGGGCGATAATGATCGTCTCACCCTGCGGGCGCAGCAGGGGGCGGTGGGTGTCGCCCAGTCGAACATAGCTGCGCAGGAAGCACAGATCCGCGTCCTTCAGCAGGAGAAGGCCTACCAGCGTGTGGTGGCGCCGTTCGACGGCGTGGTGACGCAGCGTAACGTGGACAACGGCAGTCTGGTGCAGGCCGGCTCGACCTTCATGTTCACGATGATGCACTCCGATGTGATCCGAACCCAGGTGTTCGTGCCGCAGGATGAAGCCTTCGGCGTCGGCCCGGGCGTCGAAGCGGACATTCGCGTCCCGGAGATTCCGGGGCGGACTTTCGCAGGCAAGGTCACGCGGATCGCGTCGGCCCTGCAGCCGGGGAGCCGGACGCTGCTGACCGAGATCGACGTGCCCAATCCCGACGGCCTGCTCAGTCCGGGCATCTATTGCACGGTCGAATTATCGATCCCGCGCAAGACGGCATCGATGACGGTTCCTTCCGACGCGCTCGTGTTCGATCAGAACGGCCTCCATGTCGTGGTCGTGCGGAATGGCACGGTTCATTTTCAACAGGTCTCGATCGCCAGGGATTTCGGGACCACGGTGGAAGTGCGCGAGGGCGTGCAGCCCGGTGACCAGGTCGTGCTCAATCCTGCAGTCAACCTGGCAGAGGGCAGCAAGGTCACCGTTCGCAAGACCGAGACGAGCTAGGAACACCGAGATGATGCGGATCGCACGGTTGACGATGTTGGCTCTGCTGCTCGGCAGTCCTCCGGGCGAAGCGCAGGTCCTGGCGACCGGCAGCACGGCGATGGGCCTGCCGACGGTCCCGGGCGCGATCGTGATCTCGCCGCTCAACAGCCCCGGTCCGTTTTCCGCATCGACCGTGTCAGGTACCCCGGATACGACCTTGGCACCCGTTCCGCTCGCATCGGATCCGACGACGCCGGGGACGGTGGTGGTCTGTGCTCCACTGTCGTCATCGCCAACGCCGGTGCCGGCGACGCCGAGCGTAACGTCGACCGGCTTTGCACCACCGGGCATCGCCGCTCCGTTGCTGCCGGTGATGGGACAGAACAGCAGCGCCATCGGAACGGTCGCCGCAGCGGCGCCGGCGGGCACAGGTGCGACGGTGGCGTGCAGCTCGACGCCGGGAGGACAGGTGACGAGCGCCGCGTCCCTGCCGCTTTCAATTCCGCAAGTCGCGGCAAGTCCTGCGCCCGGCACGATCGAGGCCGGCATCAGTGGCGCCGGCGGTACGGGTATCGATCCCAATGCCACCGTCGTGCCCAGCCCGAACAGTTCGGCTTGCATGGAGGGGGTCTCGATGAATCTGGCGTCACCTGCAACGGTGTTGCCGGCGAACGCGACGGGTGCAGCGCCAACGCCGGGCGTATCGCCGGTCCTGCCGCCGGGATGCTGAGATGGGTCGCGGACCGCCCCCTAGTGGCAGGTGCAAGGCGCAGAACCGTCGCCGTCGTGTGACGAGATGCGCGGCATTTCAGCCAGAGCGCGGGCAAAGGCGAGCGCGGGGAGATCGATCTCCTGGTCGAACAGGGCGCTGACGGGGCCGACGAGATCGAGTGCCATCTGCTGGCGGTTGGATTTCGCCATGATCGCTGCCCACGCCGCCGCAACTTTCAGCTCGTAGAAGCGGCATTGCTGGTCTCGGGCCACGGATAATCCCTCGGCGAGCAGCACTTCGGCCCGCGAGAGATCGGACGGGTCATCGGCCAGGAGAATCTCAGCCTTGATCCTCAGCAGATCGGCAAGGCACCACAATTGCGAGCCTTGCCGCGCCTTCGACAGGGCCTCCTCCACCTCGGCCAGGGCCTTCGCGGCCTCGCCGCTTGCGAGCAGGCCTTCGGCGAGCGATCCGAGGAATTCCGGATTACGCATCAGCCATCCGTTCTCGGTGCGGGCTTTCAGGCCGCTGCGCAGCAGCGCAATTCCGTCGCCATGCTTGCCTTGTTGAATCAGCAATTGTCCCTTCAGGCAGGACGTCCAGCTGGTCCAGAACGCAATCCCCTCGCGGGTGACGAGCTCGAGAAGCGAGGATATTGCCCGATCGGCGGCGACAAGATCATGCGTCATCAACGCAATCGGACAGACGGCATTGCGAAGTGCGTAGGCGACCGCAAGCCTGTCCTTCTCGCGCTGGGCCTCCTGCAGACACTCGGCGGCGAGAGACCTGCTCTGGCCGATCTTTCCCTGCAACAGCAGCACGCGGGCCAGCATCGCCTTGGCGAGGACGCTCTGGTTGAGCAGAAACCACATCTGGTTTGCGCCGTCGTCCAGTCCATGAGCCGCATGGTCCAGCGAGAGCGTCAGATCACGCCGTGCATCCTCCTGCGCGCCGAAGAAATGCGTGGCTGCGCCGATCAAGCGACGGCCGACGATTTCGTTAGCCGGATTTTCGGTGCGCAGCGCGATTTCGAGGTAGCGTTCGCCAACCTCCCTGGCCTCGGCGTACTGGCCCGAATTGAGGTTGTAGCTCCACAACGTCCAGATCGCCTTGAGCTGAAGCTCGAGATCGGACAATTCCTCGGCCAGCGCGAGACCGATGCTCAGCGCCCCCTTCATGCGGTCCGCCGACCCGGTGGTGTTCAGGAGTGCAAATCCCATCGCAACATAGAGCTGTGCCTTGAGCTTTGGAACGCAGGTGAACTCGGCGCTGAAATGTGCAAGCGCACGCTCGATCCGCGTCGAGCATTCCACGAAGGACAATAGCTGCATCCAGACCGGAACGAAGCCCGCCGTCAGCTCGATCCCAAGCGCCGTATCGCCATTGGGCGAGAACGCCCAATCGAGCGCTGCATGTACGTTTCCGATCTCCTGCCCGAACCGGGAGATGTCGTCGGGGGCAGGAGAGCTGTCGCCGAGCGGCGCGATGACATGCCTGAGAAAACCGGCCTGCCGCCTGGCGACCTCATTGACGAGACCTGCGTTTTCCAGCTTCTCCAGCGCATACGCGCGGGTGCTCTCCAGGAGACGCCATCGTCCCTCGAAAGAGGGGTCCAGCGACACTAGCGATTTTCCAACCAGATTGAACAGGGTTTCGATCACGTCCGAGCGAGACAGGGTATCCTCCATCATCGCGATCGCCGCATCGAGTGTGAAGCCGGCCGGAAACATCGCGAGCCGGCAAAGCAGGTTCTGCTCTGCCGGCGCCAAGAGATCGTAACTCCAGTCCAGTGTCGCTCGCAGTGTCTGATGTCGCGGCAACTGATCGCGGCGGCCGCCGTTCAGGAGCTCGAAGCGCCTGTCCAGGCGGAGCAGCACGGTGTCGACCCCGAGATTGGCGGCCCGGGCCGCGGCGAATTCCAGTGCGAGCGGAATTCCGTCGAGACGACGACAGATGGCGGCGATCTTCTGAAGCTCGGCGGCGTCCGCAACGAAGCCCGCGCGCAACGCTCGCGTTCGCGCGACGAACAGCTCCACCGCACTTTCCCGCAGCAGCAACTCCGGGTCATGCGCATCCGCACGTGGAACCGTCAGCGGTGGAATGGCCGCAATGTATTCGCCCTCGATGCGCAGACCTTCGCGGCTGGTCGCAAGAACGGCGGCATTCGGGCAGTAGCGCAGCACGGCACTGGCGATTTGCGCCGCGGCTTCGATGACATGTTCGCAATTGTCCAGGACAAGAAGCAGGCGGCGCGTTCCTATGGCCTGTGCAATGCTTGCGGGCGTCACTTCCCTTTCATTCGAGGCGAGCTTGAGCGCGCGGGCGGTCGCGGATGCTGCGCCTGCCGCATCCTGCAGGGGCGCGAGCTCGACCAGGGCCACGGAATCGTTGAAGGAGGACGCGACGCGGCGTGCCAGCTCGATTGCCAGCTTGGTCTTTCCGATGCCGCCGGCGCCGACGAGCGTCGTGGCCCGATATGCGGACAGCACATCGGTCAATTCGGTCAGGCAATCCTCGCGACCGATGAGAGAGGCGCGGACGCTCGGCAGGTTGTTGGAAAAAGGCATATCGACGGGCACCGGGACCGGTGTCGCTGCCGGTTGATCCAGATGACCGCTTCGCCAGTCTCCGCTGAGCGTGTATCCGCGGCCCGAGACTGTCTTGAGCAGATTCCGATCCTCGCCCAGCGCCTTGCGGACGGCCGAAATATGAACCTGCAGCGTATTGTCTTCGACGGTCAGGCCGGCCCAGACGCTTCGGATCAAATCGTGCTTGGTGACCAGAAGGCCCGCTGAGCCCACGAGCGTCTCGAGAATTTCGAACGCGCGGCTGCCGATCGGCACCGTCACGCCATCGTACCTCAGCTCTCTCCGTTGGCAATCGATCTGCCAATGTTCGAACGAGAAGATGCGACCGATCGGTGGTGACATTGAGGGCCGTGCTTCAACTCTGCTACCGCGATCCAGAGAAACAGCAACCAGCCCTTGCGATCACAGACCCTTGGCAAGAATTTTGAAGGCGCAAATGGTCTTGAAGCGTCCTACCGGGGGTGGCCGTCGGCGAGTCAAGAAAGTCCGCTCATTCGCCCGCGCTTTACACATCGTCGATGATGGCATTCGACCAGCTCGTACTCGATACACGAATTCGTGACGCCGGGGGCGCCAGAGCACAATGCTCCGGAAGGGCGAAAAGCAATCGCAAGAACGGCGGCTTGACCGTGAGCCGCCGTTCTTGGTTCCGCCGAGAGGATCGAGAATCCGGAACGTTGATACGATCAACTTCCAGTCGTCGTCGGCACCGGACCTGCTCCAGTTTGCGAGCTCAATAGCCCGACACGGGCTCGCAGGGCGGCCGGCGCCACGGAGCGGTTGCATACGCGCCGACGTCGGGAGCGCGGGCGCAGGCGCGCTTGGAGGTGACTGGAACGCGCTGGGCCGACGCGTAGGCATCGACGGTGGTTCGCTTGGCGCTACCTTCGCGAGCCATCGCGGGAGAGGCAATCATGGCTGCGACCACCAATCCGGCCGACAAGAGCTTCAGTGTCGTCATTGAACATCTCCTTGAGAAAGCGAAGCCGGGAACGTCCCGGCCTCCATGCGAGAGATGCACATGCGCGTGCGGAATCCGCAGTGCCTATCGAACGAACATTTTCGCCTTTGCACGAAGCCGGCGCGGCCGCGCCGGCTCGCAACATTGAGGGCGATGTAATTGACCTTGCTTCGGAGCTCCGCGGGGGGGCGCGCCGCATGATGCGGCGAGCTCCCCGATTGCGGAGGTGGGCTTCATCACCGCTGCTCGTGACGGATGTCGAGGTGGCCAGCGGCGAATACGGGCGCGGCACCACCCGGCCGCTCGAGGCCCATTCGCCCTGCGGGCGTCAGCGCGCCGCCGTTCAGCACGTCGCGATCGGGATACATCGATGCGAAGGTTGCCGGCTCCTGATCGGCGAAGGACCAGGCTGCGGACGCGGACGAAATCGTTGCCGTTGAGATTAGTGCCGCGGCAATCAGGATCTTGAATGTATTCATGACGATTCTCCATTTCTTGCTCTGTGAGGAGAGTCGCCCGGCGATGATCGCTGCTCGGCTGGTGGCGTTTCCGGAAAGTGTTTTTGATAGAGACTATGTAGGTCGGCCCGACGAAAAATCCCGGCGGATCTGCATCACTGTTGCGGGAAGAATCTGTCAGTATTGTCAGAGATCTCGCGCGATCGTGCGTGGTCAAACGGCGTCCGGCTCCCGTTGGTGGGGAGCAGGTTGTTTGAACATGTGGAGTGTGAGCAATGAGATTGTTTTCCGTCGTTTGCGTTGTCGCCTGTGTCGCGCTCTCGGGCGCTGCGTCTGCCCGCGGCGGCATGGGTGGGCATATGTCGATGGAGCGCGGCGGCACGCTCGGTACCAGCGCTGCCGCGCCCGGAACGAACTCACTGGGCACGGCGCTGCCGGGATCCGAAGAGGGTGGTCACGCGATGAAGGGGCCATCGCTCGGTACGGACCCGACCATCGACAAGGATGATGCACGGCTCGAGAAGATGCTCGAAGGATCAATCTGCCGCGGTTGCTGAAGGGCGCGCATTCAAGACTGGGGCGGGGGGCTGCGCCGTTCGGCCACCTGTGTCTTTCGACAGGGATGGTGGTAGGCTGGGTAGAAATGATGAGACCGCTTGGGGCTGTCCCGATGATGGCTGAGCCGGGCAATCGTCCCGTCTACACCTGCGCGGAATGGGAAATCGATCTTGCCAGGCGCGAATTGCGACTGAGCGGAGAGCTCGTCCCCTTGGGAGGGCGTGCCTTTGAAATCCTTGCGGAGCTGGCCCAGGCGCAAGGCCAGCTCGTCACCAAGAATGATCTGACGGAGCGGGTCTGGCGGGACGTCTTCGTCGAGGAGAGCGCGCTTCGCGTGCATATCGCCGCGATCCGAAAGGCCCTGGCTGGCGATCGCGACATGGTGTCAACGACCGTTGGCCGCGGCTATCGCCTGCTCGGCGCGTGGCGGGTTCGCGATAATGCGGAGCTCCCCCTCCAATCAGCCGCAGGCACATGGCCGCTGTCAGTCAACATTCCCAACGCGTCATTCGATCTGATCGGCCGGAGCACGGCAATCGCCCAATTGTGGCGGCTGCTCGCGACCTATCGTGTGGTGAGCCTGATCGGGCCTGGCGGCATCGGAAAGACGGCGCTGGCGCTCGAAGCCGCCAGGACGCCGCCGCCCGGCTTCGCGGCGGACAGGCTGCTGGTCGAACTGGCCTCACTGTCCGATCCCCGGCTCGTCTGCTCGGCCATCGCCAGCGTGCTTGGCACCAAGCTCGAGGGCGAGGAGATTTCGCCCGAAGCCATCGCGCGTGCGATCGGCTCTCGATCCTTGCTGCTCATTCTCGACAATTGCGAGCATGTCATCGACGCCGTCGCTCAGCTGGCCGAGCTGTTGGTCAGCCGCTGCGCAGGCACGGTCATCGTTGCGACGAGCCGGGAGGCGCTGCGCATCGAGGGAGAGCAGGTGTACCGCGTGCCTCCTTTGGGGGTGCCGCCCGAGACGGGGCACGAGGCGGCCGGCGCATCCGCATACGGCGCGGTAGAACTGTTCACCAGCAGGGCGAAGGCGTTGGGGTCGAGCTTTGCGCTCGACGAGGAAAACATCGGTGCCATCGCGGCCATCTGCCGGCGCCTCGACGGCATTCCGCTTGCGATCGAGTTCGCTGCGGCGCGGGCGGTCATGCTCAGCCCGCCGAAGATCGCGGCGCTGCTCGATGACAGGTTCAAGTTCCTGACGACCGGCCGGCGCACGGCGCTGCCAAGACAGCAAACGCTGCGTGCAACGCTCGACTGGAGCTATGATCTGTTGCCGGAGGACGAGGCGTGGCTGCTCCGTCAGCTCGGCATCTTCGCCGGTGAATTCCAGCTCGATGCCGTGATCGCTGTTGCCGGCGACGGCGCCCGCGACGTGACCAGCCAGCTTGCGAGGCTGGTGGCAAAGTCGCTGGTTGTCGTGGATATTCGCGACGATAGGCCCAACTACCGCCTGCTCGATACGACGCGCGCCTATGCCTTGGAGAAGTTGCATGCTGGCGGAGAATATGCCGATGCGGCACGCCGCGAGGCGAAGTACTATTCGGGATTCTTCGCCGCTGCCGAGGCCGACAGCGAAGTGATGCCGCAGGCGGAGTGGCTCGCCATCTATGGCCGCCACATCGACAACGTGCGGACGAGCCTCGATTGGGCCTTCTCGTCCGGCGGAGACTCGCAGGTGGGCGTGGCGTTGACGGCGGCGGCGGTCCCGCTCTGGGTGCAATTGTCGCTCCTCGCCGAATGCCGCGAGCGGACCGAGCTTGCGCTGGCGCGGCTCGATCAGGCCGCGGCGAACGCGCCGCGGCTTCGGATGGAGTTGTCGGCCGCGCGCGGCTGGTCGCTGATGTACGGCGTCGGAAGGGCGAGGGAGGCCGGTCCTGCCTGGGCCGCGACCCTCGAGCTTGCCGAGCAGCTCGGCGACAGGGACTATCAGTTGCGCGCGCTTTGGGGCCTCTGCATCGATCAGTTCAACAACGGCGAATTCCGCAAGGCGCTCGAATTCGCGAACCGTTTTGCAGAAGTCGTGGCCGATTCCGGCAGTCCCGTCGATCGCATGATGGCCGACCGGCTTCTTGCGACCACGCTGCATTATCGCGGCGAACAGCGGCCGGCATATCATCATATCGAGCGAACCCTGTCGCGCCTTTCGGACCTTGCGGCAAAGCCGCAGGTCATCCGTTTCCGCTTCGACCTGCGAGTCTCGGCGCGCTACTTCCAGGCGCGGATCCTGTGGCTGCTTGGTCTTGCAGACCAGGCCTTGAGCGTCGTCGACCAAAACGCCGAGGAGGGCCGTACCAGCGGCCACGCGCTCACCTATTGCAGCGTTCTCGGCCAGGGTGCCTGCCCGATCAGCTTTCTCGCCGGCGACCTCGACGCGGCCGAATGCTATTGCACGATGCTGCTCGAACACACCGAGCGTCATCCGATCCGCCTGTGGAACCTATGGGCGCGGGCTTTCAGGGGCCTGCTGATTGTGCGCCGGGGTGACCTCGCGACCGGATTGCCGCTGCTGCGCAAGGCGCTTGAACTTGCGGGCGAGGCCCGCTTCCTGCCTCGCTTTCTGCTGCTCCTTGGCGAACTCGCGGCATCTCTCGGAGAAGCCGGTGAGGTGTCGCAAGGACTTGCGGTTGCCGACGAGGCGCTCGCGCGCTGCGAGGCGAGGGAAGAGGGGTGGTATGTCGCCGAGCTCTGGCGTATCAGGGGCGAGTTGCTGCTGCATCCAGGCGAGCACCGCTCGCCGCACGGTGCCGCGCAGGCCTTCGACAGGGCGTTCGAGGTAGCACGGAGCCAGGGTGCATTGTCTTGGGAGCTGCGAACCGCGATCAGTGTGGCACGGTTGCGCAAGGGTGAGGGGCATCCTGCCGACGCCCGCAACGTGCTCGCTGCTGCGTGCGGCAAGTTCACTGAAGGTTTCGAGACCGTGGACTTCCGCAACGCGCGTGCCATGCTGGCCAAGCTGGCGCCGTAGCGATGCCCCGGGGGCGGCATCCGACCCGACTGATCGGATGCTGCTGCGGCCTCGGTGAGCACCGCATTCCCGCGCTCTGGAACGTTCCACAACTCGCGCACGCAGCTTGCACCGGCGGTCCGCAGGCGTCGTTCGAGAGTGCACGCCTCTTTCGCGATTGCACGGCCGAATGGTCACTTGGCCGCAAGGGAGCATGGGTGAGGCCTCAGCTCGGCGAGCAGGCCGCGTGCCGTCGCGAGACTGCGCGTCTGGAACCCCTCGGTAAATTGCCGATAGACGGTGGCAAGCACATCGTGCGCCTCCCGGCTGCGGCCGACTCGCTGCCATAGCCTTGCCAGCGCGATTGCCGCGCGAAGCTCATAGCCGAGCGCCCCTTGATCGCGGGCGACGTCGAGTGCCTGCAAGAGGTTGAGCTCCGCTTGCGGAAGATCCGGATGGGTCTTCCGCATCAGCGCCTCGGCCCTGGCGCGCAACATGTCGGGCATGTCCATCATGAAGTTGCAATGCCGGGCCTCGGCGAGCGCCTGATCGATGGTGTCGAGGGCTTCCTCGCTCTGGCCTGCCGCCGCAAGGGCTTCGGCGAGCGGCATGCGAAGCCCGGCGACGGCACCGAAAGACCGGCTCTGCAGCTTCTCGATCGCGCTTCTCAGCGTGGCGAGGCCGACACCGGTCTCGTTCCTGGCCAGCAACGTGATCCCCTTCATGGCTTCGCCGACCATCTGGAGGATGGCGAGGTCGTGCCTTCGCGCCTCCACGATGAATCTGTCGATATGCTCTTCGCATTCGCCCGTGTCGCCGTTCCAGAAGAAGACGCCGAACGCCCATGGCAGCGCTCTGCAGAACATGACCGGATGGTTTGCTGCGATGACGTCCGAAATGGCTCCCCGCACCGTTTGCGCCGCGCGGTCGGGATATCCCTGAAGCCAGAGCACGCGCGCAAGGGTGATTTGAGCGCGTTTGGGATATTCGAGCGTGAGGACGCTCGAGACCTCTGCATCGAGGCCGGGATGCTGCAATGCCGCCTCCACATACGAGCGGGAGCGAGCGAACTTGCCGAGATACTGGCAGGAGATGCTCAGCAGCACGCGCATACGCGCCACTGCGATGGGATCGCCGCCGGCAAGGGCGATGGCTTCGCCGCGCCTCGCCGTGTCCAAGGCCTCGTCATACTTGCCGACGAATATCTGCAGCAGATGCAGCTGGTCGATCAGGCGGATCTGGCCGGGGATATCGCCGATCGCCTCCGTCAGCTCGAGTGCCCGTTTCAGGTGATTTGCCCCGACGTCATCGAGCTGTCCCGTGAGCATGCGGGCAGCGCCCAGCGCAGCGTGAAGAACGAGGCTTTGGCGGACGCTTCCATCGTTCTCGTCGAGTGCCGCGATGGCGCGGATGACCCAGAGTTCGCATTCCGCCAGCAGCGACAGCTTGAAGAACAGCGGTATCGACGCCGCAACGAGCGCGACGCCGGTTCCGCGGTCTCCCTGATCCGAGAAGCACCAGATCAGTGCGGCGCGGATGTTGCCGAATTCCTCGACAACCGCGCCAAGATCCCGGCGTCTCGCTTCGCTGCCGAACGTCTCGAGCAGGCCGACGAAATAGCGGGCGTGACGTCGCGAGATCGCGGCGACGTCGCCGCTGGCCGCGAGCTTCTCCTGCGCATAGGCCCGGGTCGAATCGGCAAGGCGATAGCGGTGCGGTTGCGATCCGGTGTTCAGGGCAAGCATCGACTTGGCGACGAGGTTGTCGATGATCGCCAGGATCAGGTCGTCATCCTCCGTATCGGCGGCAATCGATCGCGCGGCGTCCAGGGTCATGCTGCCGACGAACACCGACAGTCGCCCGAGGATCAGGCGTTCCGGTTCCGACAGAAGATCGTAGCTCCACTCGATGGTTGCGCGCAGCGTCCGGTGTCGGGGCAGCGCGGTGCGTCGTCCTTCCCAGAGCAGGTTGAGATGCTGGTCGAGGAGCCGGACCATCGCCCGTGCGCCATATGTGCCGGCATGGCCGGCGGTGAGCTCGATGGCCAGCGGAATGCCGTCGAGCCGACGGCAGAGATCGCCGACATCGGAGGCGTTCGCATCCGTCAGCGCGAACGCGCCGCCTCCCGCGGTGGCGCGCTCGACGAAGAGCCGCACGGCAGGATAGGCGAGGGCGTCCGCCGCAGTCAGAGCCGTCTTCTCCGGCGGGCTCGGCAGCGGCGGGAGGCGGTATGTGAACTCGCCTTCGACACGCAGCAATTCCCGGCTGGTCGCCAGGATGTGCAGCTCCGGCGCTGCCTGGTAGAGCCGCTCGGCCAGCGCAGCCGCTGCGTCGATGACGGGCTCGCAGCAGTCCAGAATGAGCAGCATGCGTCTGTCGCGCAGGAATGTCGCAAGGCTGCCGGTCGGATCATTCGATCGCGCCTGCAGCCCGAGCGAGGACGCGACGATCGCCGGCACCGCAGCGGCGTCGCCGGACTCGCCGAGACCGACGAAGTGGACATGACCGGCGAAGTCGGCGAACAGGGCATGGCCTGCGGAAAGCGCAACCGTGGTCTTGCCGATGCCGCCCGGGCCGACGATCGTGACGAAGCGTTTGGCTGTCAGTCGTTCCGAGATGCCCTGGATGGCTTGCTCGCGCCCCACCATCTGCCGGGGATGCGCAGGCAGATTATGAGGGTAGGCCGGATCCGCCGATACTTCGTGCACTTGATCCGGGCGGAAAACCGCAGCAACGAAGCAGTAGCCCTGGCCGGAGACGGTGCTCAAATATCGGGCGCCGTCGTTACCGTCTCCGAGTGCCTTTCGGAGTGCGGCGATATGGACACGCAGCTTGTTTTCGTCGACCTCGGTGCCCGGCCATGCCTTGGCGATCAAATCCGTCTTGCTGACGACATTGCCCGCCTGCCGGACCAGCGTGAGCAGGAGCTCGAATGCAGGAGCCGAAATTTGCAACGTGACTCCATCTCTCTCGACCCGCCTCTGCGAGGGATCGAGCCGAAACGGTCCGAACACGAAGATCTCACGGGCGGCTTCGTCTCGGGCGGAGCCGTCAGCAGCGATGATCACGTTGTTGCTTTGCGGGCGGGTGGCCATTTGGGGGATATCAACCCGACGCACGACTCGTCACGTCTTATGACGTTCTACGATTTGGAAGTACACCAAACGAGCCAACGTAGTGCTCCTTGAAAGCTAACATCCGGTCGTTTTGGGGTAAAGGATCGCGGCCTATCACTTTCGTCTGGGCGAGAGCGTCTCATCCGATCAAGGCGGGCCTAAGAATGTCTTCCAGCCCGATCCGGCGCAGCAGTTCCGCGCGGACGCTTTCGGCAACCGTGCTGACCATTGCGGCTCCGTCATCATCCGGACCAAAATGGACCCGCAGCGGGCGCTGGCCGAACGGCATGTCGACGATACCGGCTATGGCAGTTGCGATGTCCTGGACAGTCCGATCCTGCGCCGGAAGCTGCGCGAGTGTCGAGAGCGCAATCTCGCTCACGTCGGCCGTCGGGCCATCTGCGTATTCCTCGGCCCTGACGGTGTCGCGCGGCCGGCCCGAGCGAATGTAGTGGCCGGGTCCAAGTGCGCTCGGGACGACGATGGTGGTCTCGACACCCCAACGTGCGAGTTCGCCGGCATAGCCGAGTGCCAGCGCATCCAGCGCAGCCTTCGACGAGGCATAGGCTGCTAGAAAGGGAAGCGAAGCTCCTCGCGCACTGCTCGACGTGATCCAGACCAGCAGGCCCTGACCCTGCTTCCGCAACTGTGGCAATGCGGCCCGGTTGAGCCGCTGCGCGCTCAGCACGTTGGTGTCGTAGAGCTCGGCGAGCTGATCCGGGGTGAAAGCCTCTGCCGGTCCATAGACCACTTGCCGGGCATTGTGCACGATGACGTCGAGGCGGTTGTTCTCCGCGACGATGGCATCGATCGCCGAGCTCACGGAGGCTTCGGATGCGATATCGAACGCGATGGTTCTGACGTCCACGTCATGCCCGCCAGCCTCTTCGCCCAATTCATCGTGGCCTTCGGTCTCTTGCACCGACACGTAGACGGTGTGGCCGGCTTGAGCCAGTTTCCTGCAGGTGGTGCGCCCGATGCTGTTTGCGGCTCCTGTGACGATGATCACTTTGTTCATTCGATTCCCGATCGCATTCCAGCTTCCGCAAGGCCGCCCGGCGCCGCCACGACACCTTCATCGGCCGGCGGTCGACTGAAATAGGGGCTTGGAACAAGAGGGGTCTTTCGGGCCAGGCGAGCGATTTCCAGATCGCACGAAAATTTCCAGACAGCCCGAAAATCGACGCGACGGGGATCGCTGCGGCCGGACAGGCTTGAGCGTGCTTTCGCGAAATTGACGGGGGAGTTCAGAAGACCGGGCGTGCGCGCGCCGGTTACAAGGATCTCGGGCCGCTTGATGAGACGGGCGGTGGGGTCGGTCGATGAGGACGGCCCGCGTGCTGCACGGAGAAGAGATGAACAACTCGGGCAACCTGTCGCGTTCGGGACTCGGCTCGCTGGTGCTGATTGCGGCCATCCTCGGAGGCGCCGCTGCAGCGTTCGCATATACTGCGGGCTGGCTGTCGCCCGATCGCCTGACGCCGGAGCGGATGATCGCGGCGCTGGCGCCACCGGGCGGCGCGCCGCTCGGGCATCGGCGCAATCATGCCAAGGGGATCTGCTTCACCGGGGTCTTCGAAGCAAACGGAAATGGCCGGGCGCTCTCGCGGGCCAAGGTGTTTGAGCGGGGCAATTATCCTGCGCTGGGCCGCTTCAATCTCGGCACGGCGGATCCGAACGCCGTCGATGCAACCGTACGCGTCCGCGGTTTGGGCTTGCAGATCACGGCGGGCGGCGAGGAGTGGCGGATGGCGATGATCAACCCGCCGTTCTTTGCAGTTTCCACGCCGCAGTCGTTTCACGACCTGCTGATTGCGTCCGGTAAAAAGGATCCGGACGCGATGAAGACTTTCATTCAGGCAAATCCGGAATTCGCCGCCTTCGCGACCTGGGCCAAGACGGCGCCCTGGACCGCGAGCTACGCAGAGGAGCCTTACCACGGGCTCAACAGCTTCATCTTCACGGACGCAGAGGGCGGTGAACACGCGGTGCGATGGTCGCTGTTGCCGGCGGCGCCTGTCGTCCCGATATCGCAAACCGAGCTGGAAAAGCGCGGTCCGGATTTTCTCGAGCAGGAGATCGTGGAGCGGGTACGCGCATCCGGCCCGCAACGCTGGACCATGGTCACGACGGTTGCCGATCCCGGCGACCCGACCGCGGATCCGAGCAAGGCCTGGCCGGAGGGCCGCCGCACAGTTCAGGTCGGAACCCTCGTCGTGCAGCAGATCGAACAGGAGCGGGACGGGCCGTGTCGCGACATCAATTTCGATCCGACCGTGCTGCCGCGTGGGATCCGGCTGTCGGACGATCCGTTCCCCGCTGCGCGCTCGTCGGTCTATCGCAAGTCCTACGACCTTCGCGCCGCCGAGGCCAGTGACTATCCGAGAACCGGGACCGCCAAGCCATGAACAACGAGGCCCATCGTTTCGCGCCGATCCAGCGGCTTCTGCATTGGCTGATGGCGGCGTGCATCATTGCCATGCTCTTCATCGGTGTCGGCATGGTATCGACCGTGACGCCCGAATATCCGTCGCTCATCCTGATCCACGAGACGCTCGGCGTCACTCTTCTGCTGCTCGTCGCGATCAGGCTGGCGCTGCGGCTGCACTACGGCGCGCCGCGATTGCCGGCTGACCTTCCGCACGCGATCAGGCTGGCAGCGCGATTGTCGCATCTTGCCCTCTATGGCTTCATGATCATCATGCCGCTATTGGGGCTCGGCATGCTCTGGGCCGCGGCCTATCCGGTCGTCCTGCTTGGCGGGATTCAGATTCCGGCGTTGCTGCCGCAGAGCGACCGCGCGCACACGCTGCTGTGGAACAGCCATGTCTATCTCGGCTTCGCGTTCTTTGCCCTCGTGCTGCTGCACGTAGCGGCAGCGCTGTTTCACGCGTTGATCCGCCGTGACGGGGTTTTCAGATCAATCGCACCCCTGCCACTGCGGAACACCACCGCGCCGGCCGAATGAGCGCCTCGCACGCCGGCGAAACGCGCGGCTAGAGTTTTCAACCCCCAAGCAAGGATAACGACAATGACCAAGGCAGATATCCAAACCCCGACGGATCTCGGGACCAATGCGAACCGGGACATTCCCGCTGCCCTGAGGGCGCTGCTGGCAGACGTGTTTGCGCTCTATCTGAAGACCAAGAACTTCCATTGGCACGTGTCGGGCCGGCACTTCCGCGATTATCATCTCCTGCTCGACGAACAGGCCGAGCAGATCTTCGCCATGACCGACGACATTGCCGAGCGGGCGCGCAAGATCGGGGGAACGACGTTGCGGTCGATCGGGCATATCGCGCGCGAGCAGCGCATTCTCGACAACGACGCGGACTATGTCGATCCGCAGGACATGCTGGCCGAATTGCGCAGCGACAATCAACAGCTGACGCGGGAGATGCGCCGCGTCCACGAACTCTGCGACGAATATGGCGACGTCGCCACCGCAAGCGTGCTGGAAAACTGGATCGACGAGACCGAGCGGCGGATCTGGTTCCTCTACGAGACCGGACGGAGCGGTCCAAATGCGTAGGCAGCGGATGCGCAATGAAGCCGGCAGGCGCCGCCGGGCCTTATGGCAGTCCGCCGGGCCGGCGAGGGCCTGAGCCGTGATGATGGGCTCGACATTCACGCGGCATCGCGAGATCGCCTGGCGAGGCGGCCGGGCGACATCGACCTCGCGGTTGGTCGCCGAGGAAAGCGCCATCGCGCTCACCTACAACGGATCGACCCATGCCGTGATGATGGGGACGCCGGCCGATCTCGAGGATTTCGGGGTCGGCTTCAGCATCACCGAGGCCATCATCGGCTGCGCGAGCGAGATCCGGAGCATCGAGCTGATCTCGAACGAGCTCGGCATGGAGGTGCGCATGTGGCTCGATGGCGATCGCGCGGCGGTACTCGCCGCGCGGCGCCGCGCGATCAGTGGACCGGTCGGGTGCGGGCTGTGCGGCATTGAAAGCCTCGAACAGGCGCGCCGCACGCCCTCGCGGGTCGAGGGGAGCGTCGTTGCCTTTCATGCGCGGGACCTGCTGAGCGCCATGCAGGCGTTGTCTCCGCTTCAGACCCTGAACCAGCAGACGAGGTCCGTTCACGCGGCGGCGTTCTGGCGTCCCCGCACCGGCATAACACTGGTCAGGGAGGACGTCGGCCGACACAACGCGCTCGACAAGCTCGCCGGTGCCATCGTCCGCGACGGCAGCTCGGCCCGCGACGGCGCCGTGCTGCTGACCAGCCGCGTCTCGGTGGAAATGGTGCAGAAGGCAGCCATGATCGGCGCGCCAGTCGTCGTCGCGGTTTCCGCGCCGACCGCGCTCGCCATCCAGACCGCGAACGAGGCGGGTATCACGCTGCTCGCCGTCGCCCGCGACGACGGATACGGCGTCTTCACGCATCCGCGTCGCGTGCTGCTGCCCGAACAGGCCGCGCCGCATGCCGGCTGCTGATCTCGGGGCTGCGACAATGGCGATGCAAGCCGTATCACCGGATCAATTGGCCGGCGCGCGCATCGAGGTCCAGGCTCCGGAACGATCGTTGCTGGTTGCTTCCCTGCTGAGCCTGTCAGGCGGCTTCCTCGACGCATATACGTGGCTCTCGCTCGGCGTGTTCGCGAGCTCGCAGACCGGCAACGTCGTCTTTCTCGGGATCGATGCGCAGTCCGGGCAGTGGCAGCGCATGCATCACCATCTGCTTCCGCTTGCAGCCTTCATCCTGGGCTCGCTGGTGGCGGTTCGCAGCCGGGCGATGCTGGGCTGCCTCGTCGGGGAGATCCTGTGCCTGGCTGCGGCGATGCTGCTGCTTCATCATATTCCCGACGAGATCACGATTCTCGTCCTCTCGTTCGGCGTCGCGCTGCAATCGGCGAGCTTCAGGCAGGTCGGCCATTGGAAATATCTCTCGGTCACCGTCACCGGAAACATGCTTCGCGCGATCGACCAGGTCGTTGCCGGCTCTGATCGCGATGCGGCGCGCGGCGCCGGAACGATGCTCGTGCTGTGCCTGATGTTCCTGCTCGGAGCCGCCCTCGTCGGCTGCGTGACGAGGTGGCTGGGAACGTGGAGCCTCGCTCTGCCGATTGCCTGCTCTGCGTGCGTTCTCAGGCTCTGCCGCCGGCCAGGCCATCCGCGCTGAAGCCAAGGCGTCCATGCCATTCGGCAAAAGAACGTTCGTTCGCGGAAGCGTGCGGGCCATGCGGTCCGTACACTTTCGTTCATTGCCGCAAACATGCGTCCGGCATCGACTGCCATGGGGGGCGAGGGATGAACGACTTCCGCAACGAGACCGATAGCCTGGATAATGCGAAGGCCATTGGCGCGGCAACCGCTGCAGTGCGCGAGATCGACGACGGTCCGCAGCCGGCCGCACGTGTGCTGGCAGAACGCCGCTGAACGGGAGCTTGTCCGATGGATCCGACGGCTCTCCTCCTGTCGCGGCTGCAATTCGCCTTCACCATCTCGTTCCATATCATCTTTCCCGCGTTCACGATCGGGCTGGCCGCCTGGCTCACGGTGCTCGAAGCGATGCACCAGTACACCGGCAAGCCGGTCTACCGCATCCTGTTCGAGTTCTGGCTGAAGATCTTCGGCGTGGCCTTCGGCATGGGCGTGGTCTCGGGCGTGGTGATGGCGTTTCAGTTCGGAACGAACTGGAGCGTGTTGTCGCGGATGTCGGGCCCGATCCAGGGGCCGCTGCTCTCCTACGAAACATTCACCGCCTTCATGCTGGAGGCGGGCTTTTTCGGTATTCTCATCTTCGGTCGTCCCCGGGTGCCGCCGTGGTTCTACCTGTTCTCGACCGCGATGGTTGCGCTGGGAACGACGCTTTCGGCGTTCTGGATCATGGTCAACAACAGCTGGATGCAGGTGCCGACCGGCTACGTCCTGCAAAACGGCCAGTTCGTCCCCAACGACTGGGTCCAGATCATCTTCAACCGGGTGGTCTGGGTCCGCTTTCCGCACATGCTGCTGGCGTCCTACCTCACCGGCGCGTTCTGCGTGGCCGCAACCGGCGCGTGGTATCTGCTGCGGCGGACCTATCGCGCGGAAGCTCACGTCATGCTGCGGATGGGTCTCGCGCTTGCGGCGATGCTGCTGCCGGTCCAGCTCCTGATCGGCCATCTCGTCGGTGACTACGTCCACGATTATCAGCCGGCCAAGTTTGCGGCGATCGAGGCGCGCTGGCACGACGAGCAGCCGGCCTCGGAGGTGCTGATCGCGATCCCCGATCCGAGCACCGAGTCGAACAGATATGCCCTGTCGATTCCGGTGCTCGGCAGCGTCATCGGCAGCATGAGCCTGACGTCGAAGGAGGTCGGGCTGACCAGCTTCGCGCCGCAGGATCGGCCGCCGGTCGTAATCCCGTTCTTTGCGTTCCGCATCATGGTCGGCTGCGGCCTCGTGATGCTCGGGCTCGCCTGGCTCGGGACCTGGCTTGGCCTCAAGCATCGGCTCGATCGGAACCGGTTGCTGCTGTGGGGCATCTTCCTCAGCTTCCCGCTGCCATGGATCGCGATCCTGACCGGCTGGTACACCGCGGAGGTCGGCCGCCAGCCCTGGACGATCTATGGCGTATTGCGAACCGCCGATGCCGTGACGCCATCCCTGACGGCGGCGGCAGCGACAGTTTCGCTGATCCTGTTCGTTGCGGTCTACGCGTTCATCTTCTCGTTCGGGACCTACTACATCTACCGGCTGCTGCGCGCCGGGCCGGCCGGGCTCGGCGGCAAGCCCCTGCACGTTCCCGTGCCCAACCGACCAATGTCGTTCGCCGACCGGGGGCCGGCTTTGCACGGCAGTCTCGAAGCGGGAGAATAGACATGGTGATGTTCTGGGTTGCGCTGCTGGCCATCAGCATTCTGATCTATCTTCTGCTGGACGGGTTCGATCTCGGCGTCGGGATGCTGTTCGGCCTCGCCGGCGGCGAGACGCGGCGTGAGGAGATGCTGCGCACGATCGCTCCGGTCTGGGACGGCAACGAGACCTGGCTCGTCGTCACCGGCGTGATCATGTGGGGTGCGTTCCCCCTGGTCTATTCCATGCTGATGCCTGCTCTTTATATCCCGGTCGTGGTGATGCTGCTGGGATTGATCCTGCGCGGTGTCGCGTTCGAATTTCGCGGCAAGGCCTTGCGTTCGCGCCGGGTGTGGGACGTCAGCTTCACGATGGGATCATTTGCCGCCAGCTTCATGCAAGGCGCGATGGTCGGAGCGCTCGTCGAGGGACTGCAGTTCTCGAACGGTGAATATACCGGCGGAACATTCGGCTGGCTCACCGGCTTTTCGGTCCTGTGCGGGATCGGCCTGTGCTTCGGTTACGCGCTGCTCGGTGCCTGCTGGCTCGTGCGAAAGTGCGAGGGCCCGGTCCGCGAAGCGACGCGGCGTCAGATCCCGTTGCTCGCGGTCGCTGTGCTGGCTTTCCTTGTGGTGGTCTTCGCGCATGCCCTCGTCGAGCATCTGCCAATCCTGCGTCGATGGACCGAGCGACCCTATCTGTTCGCGTTTCCCCTCATCGGCGCCGGCGCCGCCGCAATGCTCGCCACCAGTATCCTGCGCGGGGACGATTACTGGCCGTTCCACATGGTGGCGCTGATCTTTGCGTCGGCCTTCGGCACGCTTGCCTTGTCGTTCTGGCCCTACATGATCCCGTTCGTCGTGACGATAGACGAGGCGGCGGCGCCCCGCGCAAGCCTCGCCTTCATGTTCTGGGGCGCCGGCCTGTTCGTGTTCCCGCTGATGCTGCTCTATGTCGCCGTGGGTTATCGCGTCTTTCGCGGCAAGACGGACATGGCCGCGGATTGCGACTGACGGCTGCAGGCGCGAACAGCGGAGCAAAGAAAAGGCGCCGGCTTCGGCGCCTTTCTCGTTCCGGGCACTTTGACGTCCTTGTTCAGGTCTTGGGCATGACGCCGGGGCCATTGACCGGCCATTGCGCGACCAGCTTCTCGTCGATGTTGAAATGCTGGGCCACCAGCTTGGGCGGCGTGTGCGTCAGCCAGTTGGAGAGCGAGACCTCTTCGTAGCGCGGTGCACGGAACACACCGATGAACTGCAGCTCGGTATCTCCGACGTTCTCGACATAATGACCGAGGTTGCGTCGGACATAGCCGATGTCGCCGGCCGAGAAATCGGTGGTCAGCGCGTTGGGGCCGGTGTCGAACACGGTCATCCGCGCCTTGCCCTTGATGTAATACTGCCACTCGTCGGCATTCGGGTGCCAGTGCATCTCCCGCACCGCGCCCGGCGGCATCGTCACCAGTGCCGCGGCGATGGTGGTGGCGACCTTGAAGTTGCTGCTGTCGGCGACGCGGATACTTCCGGCGGCACTCTCCTTGAGCGGGGCCGAGCTGCCGAGCGAATAAATGAAGGGATAGGGCGGGGATTCTGCGTTCCTGGCGATCGCGGCGCGATCGGCGGCGAGATCGCCGGGCACCGTCCCCTGGAAGATCCAGAGATTGTGCAGCGGAATCTTCGCGAAGGTGTCGGCCGGGACGCCGAAATTCTTTGCCAGCACCTCGGGCGGAGTGTGGGCAAGCCAGTCCGTGACCAGCAGCGTGTTGAACTCGTTGGCGTGGCCGTCGTCGAAGCAGATCACGAACTCGCAGCCGTCGGGCCCGAGGCCTTGCAGCGAGTGCGGCGCGCCCGCCGGAAAATACCAGAGGTCGCCGGCCTTGAGGTCGCCGACATAGGGGCGCCCCTGCGTGTCGAGCACCGTGACGCGGCAGGAGCCGTAAGTCATGATCGCCCACTCGGCGGCCTGATGCCAGTGCAGCTCGCGGATGCCGCCGGCGGCCAGGCGCATGTTGACGCCGGAGATCTCCTTGGAGATGGCGAAATCCTCGACGGTGACTTGACGAGCCCAGCCGCCATTCTGGATGCGCTTCGGCGCGTTGTTGAACGAGGCCCAGTCCATCGGCAGGCCGCCGACGTCGGTTGCGGGCGGGGTTTGTACCGAGGGAAACTGCTTGGCCAATGCCGGATTCTGCGGACCGGGATCGGTCAGGCTTCCGGGGCTCCTGGCGTTGATGGCGCCTTGCGGCGGCTCATCGGGATTGCCGAAGGTTGCGGCCTGCGCACTCGCGCCGACCATGGCGGCGCCTGCCGCAGACACGGCCAGTAGATCACGTCTCGAAAACATCTCTGGTTCCTCCTGAAATCGTTCAAAGCCCTCCGCTTTGTCGGGCTCCAGCCACGAAGCCTAGTTTCCGGTCTCCGGTTCAGCTTCCGGGAACAGCGCTCTTTTTGTCGGAATGCACTGGGACGGATCGGTCAGGTTTGAGCGTACGCAATCGAAAAAATTGCCTTCGTTTTGAAAAGACAGCGATGCCGGCGCGATCCTTAACTCACCGGAATTGTCATATTGAGAGACATCGAAATGACCACGAAATCGGTTCGTCCCTATCGTGAACCCGCCGGCGGCTGGGGTGCGCTCAAGGCGCTCGGCGAGGCTCTGCTGCTGCAGGGAGTGCCGCTGAAGGGCGCGGCGACGCTGCGCCGGATGAACCAGCCGGAGGGCTTCGATTGTCCCGGTTGCGCCTGGCCCGATCCGAAGCACACATCGTCGTTCGAGTTCTGCGAGAATGGTGGCAAGGCGGTCGCCTGGGAGGCGACATCGAAGCGCTGCACGCCGGAATTCTTCGCCGAACATACCGTCACCGAGCTTGCGGGCTGGAGCGACTACGAGCTCGAAATGGTCGGCCGGCTCACCCACCCGATGGCCTACGATGCCGCATCCGACCGCTATCTCCCGGTGCAATGGAGCGATGCGTTCGAGACGATCGGGCGCGAGCTCCGGGCGCTGCCTGATCCGAACATGGCGGAGTTCTACACCTCGGGGCGGACCTCGAACGAGGCCGCCTTCCTCTATCAGCTGTTCGTGCGCGAATACGGCACCAACAATTTCCCCGACTGCTCGAACATGTGCCACGAGGCGACCAGCGTCGGTCTGCCGCACTCGCTCGGCGTCGGCAAGGGCACCGTGCTGCTGGAGGATTTCGACAAGGCCGATTGCATCTTCATCTTCGGCCAGAATCCGGGCACCAACAGCCCGCGGATGATGACGAGCCTGCGCAATGCGGCGCGCCGCGGCGCCTCCATCATCTCGTTCAATCCGTTCCGCGAGCGGGCGCTGGAGCGCTTCCAGGCGCCGCAGAGCCCGGTCGAGATGATCACGCTGTCGTCGACGACGATCAGCTCGAAGCTGTTCCAGGTGCGGGTCGGCGGCGACGTCGCCGTCCTCAAGGGGATCATGAAGATACTGGTCGAGGCGGACGAAACTGCCCGCGCGGCCGAGCAGCCGGAGATTCTGGACTGGGATTTCATCCGCGGCCACACGCTCGGCGTCGAGGCCTTGATTGACGACCTCAAGCGCACGCAATGGCCGGATATCGAACGTCAGTCCGGCCTGACGCGCGAAGACATGGAATATGCGGCCGGCGCCTATATGAAAGCGGAGCGGGCCATCCTTGTCTACGGCATGGGCGTCACCCAGCACTGGGGCGGCGCGAGCAACGTCCAGCAGATCGCGAACCTTGCTCTGTTGCGCGGCAATGTCGGGCGCGAGGGCGCCGGCGTCTGCCCGGTTCGCGGTCATTCCAACGTGCAGGGCGATCGCACCGTGGGAATCACGGAGGTTCCCAAGGCGGACTTCCTCGACCGCCTCGAGCAGCGCTTCGGCTTCAAGCCGCCGGCCGCGCCGGGACATAACGTGGTGACGGCTCTGGAAGCGATGATCCGCGGCGAAGTGAAGGCCTTCTTCGCGATGGGCGGCAATTTCGCCGCGGCCATTCCGGACTGGCAGGCGACCCGGGCGGCGCTCGGCAAGCTCGATCTCACCGTCCACGTCTCGACCAAGCTCAACCGCAGCCACCTGATCCACGGCCGGGCCGCCCTGATCCTGCCGTGTCTCGGCCGCACCGAGATCGACGTCCAGGAGACGGGACCGCAGTCGGTCACGGTGGAGGATTCGATGTCGATGGTGCATGCGTCCGGCGGACGCAACAAGCCGGCGTCGGAGCACCTGCTCAGCGAGATCGCGATCATCGCTGGCGTCGCCAAGGCGACGCTGGGCGGGCGCACGGTGGTGGATTGGGACGCGTTCGTCGCCGATTACGACCGCATCCGCGATGCGATCGAGGCGGTGTTCCCGATCTTCCAGGGCTACAACTCCCGCATCCGCGTCCCCGGCGGATTCCATCTCACCTCGACGGCGCGCGAACGCATCTGGGCGACGCCGTCGGGCAGGGCGAATTTCCTGGTGTTTCCGGGCTGCGGCGAGGATCCGCCGCTGAGTGATAGCGATGTCCTGTGGCTCACCACCATACGCAGCCATGACCAGTACAACACCACGCTCTACTCGATGTCCGATCGATATCGCGGCGTGTTCGGCCAGCGCGACGTGGTGTTCCTCGACGAATACGAGCTGAAGAAGCGTGGGCTTGCCGACGGCGATCGTGTCGACCTGATCACCGCCTCGACCGATGGCGCCGAGCGGATCGTGCGCAACTTCCGCGTCGTGGCCTATTCCTTTCCGGCCGGCTGCTGTGCGGCGTACTATCCGGAGACCAATCCGCTGGTGCCGCTGTACGCCCGTGACCCCGTCAGCTTCACGCCCTCATACAAGGGCGTGCCGATCCGCCTGGTGCGCTCGGCTGGGGCTGAGTAATTGAAGCATCCCCGGGAAGACCGGATTGTGGCCAGTCCGTCGCGACGGATGTCGGCAGGGTGAACCAGAAGCGCGCCGCCATGGGCGGCGCTGCGCTCCGCGCCGATCCGGCCTCCATGGGCTTCGACGATCGAGCGGCAAATGGAAAGTCCCATGCTCATGCCGCTTTCCTTGGTCGTGAAAAATCTCTCGAACAGCCGGCCGGCATGTTCGCCGGCGATGCCGGGGCCGTTGCCCTCCACCGAACAGCACAGCATGGCCGCGTCCTCGGTGACCGTGCTGACTTCGTGTGCGATGGAGGCGGCGAGCTCGCCGAGCATGGACACGTGCGCGGCATGCGCGAACTCCGCCTGCACCTGCCGAAGCTCCTCTTTTGCGTTTTCGCAGCACCTTTGCCAAAACGCACGAAACTCCGATCGGACGACTAGGCCATCTCAATGGCTGGTCTTGTCACGCCGAATCGCCGTTCGAACTCGGCCACGTCGACAACACCGCGCCGATGGGTGCCGTCGCCGATCTTGCGGTCGCCGTCCCAGGCCTCGACCTCGAACAGGACGCTCCTGGCTTCGACCGCGACGACGCGGGCGATCGCGCGCACCGAGCGGCCGACGGGTGTCGCCGCCAGGTGGCGGACATTGACCATCATTCCGACGCTGACATGGCCCGCCGGCAGGAGCGGCGCAACCGCCGATCCGGCGGCCATCTCCATGTGCAGGATCATCGTCGGCGTGCCGTAGACTGCCGGCATTCCCGGAACCACATGGCCGACCGTCATCTCGGGTGTGACGGTCACCAGCTTCTCCGCCGTCGTCCCGGCGATCACCTTCTCAAGCGGATTCATGGCTCAGTCCCGTCTCTGCCTTGGTCGTGGAGGGGTCGGAGGGCGCATCTGCGTGCGGGGCGCGCCCGATGATCCAGTTGCTGAGCCGGTCGAGATAGAGATAGACCACCGGCGTGGTGTAGAGCGTCAGCACCTGCGACAGCATCAGGCCGCCGACGATCGTGTAGCCGAGCGGCTGGCGCAGCTCCGCGCCGGTCCCGCTGCCGATCATCAGCGGCACACCGCCCAGCAGCGCCGCCATCGTGGTCATCAGGATCGGGCGGAAGCGCAATGTGCAGGCCTGGTAGATCGCCTGTTCCGGACTGAGCCCCTGCTGGCGTTCCACCTCGAGGGCGAAATCGACCAGCATGATGCCGTTCTTCTTGACGATGCCGATCAGGAGAATGATGCCGATAATGGCGATGACGCTGAGATCCGTGTGGACCGCCAGCAGCAGCAGCAGGGCGCCGATGCCCGCCGAGGGCAGCGTCGACAGGATCGTGATGGGATGGATCAGGCTTTCGTAGAGCACGCCGAGGATGATGTAGATCACGATCAGCGCCGCCCCGATCAGCAGCGGTGTGCCGCGCAGGGACGACTGGAAGGCCTGCGCGTTGCCCTGGAATGAGGTCGACAGCGAGGCGGGCTTGTCGGTTTCCGTCTCGATCTTCTGGATCGCCGCCACGGCAGCGCCCAGCGCAACGCCGGGCTTCAGGTTGAACGAGATCGTCACCGAAGGAAACAGGCTCTGGTGATTGATCAGGATCGGCGCCGGCTTGATGACGGCGTGGACCAGCGTGCTCAGCGGGACCTGCTGGCCGGTCGACGAGTTCAGGTAGATGTCCTTGAGCGCCTCGGGCCCGTACTGAAAGCGCGGATCGACCTCCATCACGACGTGGTACTGGTTCAGCGAAGTGAACATGGTGGAGACGATGCGCTGGCCGAAGGCATCGTCGAGCGCATTGTCGATCGTGGTGGGCAAGATGCCGAAGCTCGAGGCGACCTCGCGATTGACGGTGACCTCCAGACGCGGGCCGGCATTGGCCTGGTCGCTTGCGACGTCGGTGATGAGGTCGAGCGCGCGGAGCTTATCCAGGAAGATCGCCGACCAATGGGTGAGCTCGCTGGAATCGGCGTCCGTCAACGTGTACTGATATTGCGTTTTCGACAGGCGTGCGCCGATCGTGATGTCCTGTGCCGCCTGCATGTAGAGCGTGATGCCCTGGATGTGGGCGAGCTTTGGCCCCAGCCGCGCGATGATCTGGTCGGCGCTGGCCTTGCGCTCCGGCTTGGGCTTCAGGACGATGAAGATGCGCCCCTGGTTGAGCGTTGCCGTCGGTCCGCCCGGACCGATATAGCTCGCCACCGACTGGATCGCGGGGTCTTTCGAAAGGATGCCGACGATCGCCTGCTGGCGTTCGGACATTGCCGGGAAGGAGATGTCCTGGGCGGCCTCGGTGATGCCGACGATCTGTCCGGTGTCCTGCTGCGGGAAGAATCCCTTCGGGATGATCACATAGAGGTAGCCCGTCAGCGCGATGGTCGAGAGCATGACCAGCAGCGTCGCGAAACGGTGGCGAAGCACGACGCGAAGGCCCCGCGCGTAGAGCGCGAGCAGGGCATCGAAGCCTCGCTCGAACAGCAGATAGACCCGGCCGTGCTTCCTTCGTGAATCGTCCTTCAAGAGGCGCGCGCACATCATCGGCGTCAGGGTAAGCGAGATGATCAGCGAGAGCAGCAGCGAGGCGGTGATCGTCACGGCGAATTCCTGGAACAGCTTGCCGACATAGCCGCCCATCAGGAACAGCGGAATGAACACCGCGATCAGCGACAGCGTGATCGAGACGATCGTGAAGCCGATCTCACTGGAGCCTTTGAGCGCGGCCTCCAGCGGTGTCATGCCCTGCTCGAGGTGGCGCACGATGTTCTCGATGACGACGACGGCATCGTCGACCACGAAGCCGACGGCGATCGACAGCGCCATCAGCGAGAGGTTGTCGAGGCTGTAGCCGAGCACGTAGAGGACCGCGAACGTTCCGATCAGCGCCAGCGGAACCGTGATTGCCGGGATGAGGGTAGCCCAGAAATTCCGCAGGAACAGGAATATGACCATCACCACGAGCGCGACCGTCAGCAGCAGCGTGAACTGGACGTCGGAGACCGCGGCGCGGATGGTGGCGGTGCGATCGGCAGCGACCGTCACCTTGATCGCGGGCGGAACCGAGGCCTGCAGTTGCGGCAGCAATTTCTTGATGCGGTCGACCGTCTCGATGACGTTGGCGCCGGGTACCCGCTGGACTGCGAGGATGATGGCCCTCTCCTTGCCGTACCAGCCGGCCAGGAGATCGTTTTCGGGCGCCTCGATCGCCGTCCCGACGTCGCGTATCCGCACCGGCGAGCCGTTGCGATAGGCGATGATGAGATCGTCATAGGCCGCGGGCTTCAGCAACTGGTCGTTGGTGTTCAGGGTGTAGGTGACACGCGGACTGTTCAGCGTGCCCTTGGGCAGATCGACATTGGCGCCGGCGATGACGTTGCGGACGTCTTCGAGGCCGATGCCGCGGGCGGCTAGCGCCTGCGGATTGACGCGGATGCGGATCGCGGGCTTCTGCTGTCCGCCGATGCCGACGAGGCCGACGCCGGGAACCTGCGATATCTTGGGCAGCAGGATATTCTCCGCATAGGCGTCGACCGTGGTGAGCGGCAGCGAGTCCGACGTCAGCGCGAGCAGCATGATCGGCGTCTCCGCCGGATTCACCTTCCTGATCGTCGGCGGGTAGGGGATGTTCGGCGGCAGGAAGGGGCTTGCGGCATTGATCGCGGCGAGCACGTCCACCGCCGCGCTGTCCACCGTGCGCGACAGCTCGAACTGCACCGTGAGCTGTGCCACGCCGAGCGCACTTGACGAGGTGAGCTGCGTGATGCCGGGGATCTGGCTGAGTTGCTGCTCGAGCGGCGTGGCGAGCGAGGAGGCGATGGTGCCAGGATCGGCGCCGGGCAGTTGCGCCGAGATCTGGATGGTCGGATAGTTGACGTTCGGCAGCGCACCGACAGGCAGCAGCGGATAGGCCGCAAGGCCGCACAGCAGCACGCCGGCCATCAACAGTGCGGTTGCGATCGGCCGCAGGATGAAGGGCGCGGAAAGGTTCATGGGATCGCATCCTGCACGGCGCTCTGCAGGTCGGCTTCACGCGCGGCCTTGCCGTGCAGCTCATGAACGCGGCTGCCTTCCGCCAGGCGATACTGGCCGTCGACCACGACGACGTCGCCCGGTTTCAGCCCCTGGTCGATCAGGGCCTGTCCGTCGCTGATCTGCGCGACGTGAACGGGCCGCAGGGCGACCGTCTGGTCCTTGGCGACGACATAGACATAGCTGCCATTCGGGCCTTGTTGCACGGCCGAGCCGGCGACGGTGAGCGCATCCTTCTGAATCTCGAGCAGCAGGCGTGCGTTGACCAGCTGGCCCGGCCAGAGCCGATGTTCTTGGTTCGCAAACACCGCCTTGAGCTGGACGGTGCCGGTGGTCCCTGCGATCTCGTTGTTGACCAGCAGCAGCGTACCCTCACCGAGCTTCATCTTGTTGTCCTGGCTGTAGGCGATGACCTTCAGCTCGCCCTTTGCGGCGTGCTGCTGGATCACGGGGAGGTCCGTTTGCGGCAGGGTGAACAGCAGCGAGATCGGCTCGATCTGGGTGACGACGACGAGACCGTTGGGATCGGTCGGGTGAATGACGTTGCCGACGTCGATCTGGCGAACGCCAGTGATGCCGGGAATCGCCGACGTCAGGCGCGTGTAGCTGAGCTGGACATTGGCCTCGTCGATCTGAGCCTGGTCCGCCTTCACGGCGGCCTTGAGCTGCGCCACCTGCGCGGTCTGCGTCTCGATCAGCTGCGGGGTCGCATAGCCTTTGTCGCCGAGCTGATTGTAGCGGGAGAGATTGGCCTCGGCATTGGCGAGCTGTGCCTGGTCCCTGTCGCGATTGGCGGTCAGCTGCTCGATCTGTGCTTCGTAGGGCCGCGGATCGATCTGGGCGAGCAGGTCGCCGGCCTTCACCGTCTGTCCTTCGGTGAAGGCGATCTTGACGATCTGTCCTTGAATCTGGCTTCGCACCACGTCGGTGTTGTAGGCGATCACCGTGCCGATGCCGCGTAGATAGATCGGAACGTCCTTGCCCGTGACGGTGGCGGCGACCACGGGGACTGGGGCGGGCAACGGCGTGGCCGTCACGGCCGCCTTCCGGCCGATGCCGAGAAACCAGAAGCCTGCGCCGCCGAGGATCACGACGAGCGTTACGAACGCAATGGTGAGGTTCCGTTTCACGGTGTGATCGTCCTTCTTGATCTCAGGGATTGCCGGAGCCGACGATTGGGGGCATGTCGACTGTGGAAGTGGGGCCGGGCACCGGCACGGTCGGACTGATTCCGGCGCTGCCGATCTCGGTCGAGCCCAGCGGGATTCCGACGCGGCCAACCGTCGAGGTCGAGGGCAGGGGTGAGGCAGCGATGCTGCTGCCCGTGCAATCGGTCGTTGAGGGGCCGGAGAGCCCGCCGCCGTCGAACAACGCGCCTGATGACGCGCTGTCGCTCGATGGAGGACAGCCCATCATGCTCTGCATTGGATTGATCGGAGAGATGCCGGGCGTTGCGATCTCGGTCGATCCCAGCGGAATCCCCACGGGCCGCGTGGATTGCGGGTTGAGCGGCGACGTCGCGAGCATGCCGGCAGGCGGCTGCAGTCCCGGCACTGTTGTCTGAGCGATGGCTGCGCCCGGGAGCAGCCACAGCATGCCGGTCGCAAGCACCAGATTGGTCCGGAATAGTCGGCGTGGCGGCGACCTGCGTGCGGCGGTCTTGCTTGATGAGTGCTGTTTACGCATGGAGAATGCTCCATCTGACTTGCATCGACGTTAGAAAGTTGCGCTCGATCCGGTATTTCCAGAACGCACGCCTTGCTCTCCGGCGGCACGACCACGTTGCCGCGTCACCAGTCGCTCCCGAAACGGCCTGCTATCTCAGCACAGCTCGCACTCGTGCGATCTCCCGGCTGCACGCGGCGGCGTCGCCGCTGCGATCGGCCGCTCGTGCGCGGTCAAGCGAATCGAGCGCCTCTATGAAGCCGGTGTCCTTGCCGCCCTCGGCTCGCGCGAGCGAGCGGGGCGTCGGCTGATGGCTGCGCAGCGCGTTGAGACTTTCCGGCTTCCAGCCATGGGAGCCTGCGTCCTTCTCGATGGCAAGATCCAGCTGGGCCTGCGCTTGCGCGATGTCGTCCGCGCAGGCTCCCGCATGCGCAGGGACTGTTGCGCACGAGAGCATGAAGCAGGCGATCCGGCACTTCGCGATGAATGACATTGTTCGATCCTATGCTCGGATTTCGACTGACGTCGGAAACGTTGTCGTGAATGACAGGGCACGCATCGAACGTCTTTCGCGTATGAACGCCGGCCGTTCACGCTTGCGAGAGATCATGTCAGGGATTTCAGCATGCATTGACGTGGTCGTCGGTTAGGATGGACCGGCGTGCGAAGTGGCAATGACAGTTGTTTGCCGAAATACCCGGGCGAGCGGCGACGACTAGTGTCCCGTCATTCCAACCCGGAGTGATCCCGACATGAAAACCCTCAACGCTGGCCTCGCCTTCGCTGCCGCTCTTTCCCTGTTCGCGACCGTCACCCCGGTGCGCGCGGAACCCCTGAAGAACATCGTCCTCGTGCACGGCGCCTGGGTGGACGCGTCCGGCTGGAAGCCGGTTTACGAAATCCTGACGAAGGAGGGCTTCCGCGTCACGATGGTGCAGGAGCCCGAAACGTCGTTCGCCGACGATGTCACGGCGGCAAAGCGGATTCTCGATCTCCAGGACGGCCCGACGCTCCTCGTCGGCCACAGTTATGGCGGCTCGATCATCACCGAAGCCGGCGTTCATCCGAACGTCGCCGGTCTGGTCTACGTCGCGGCGCACGCTCCCGACGTCGGCGAGGACGAATCCGCTCTGGGCAAGAAGACGCCGAGTGTGCTCGGCAAGACCGAAGGCGTCATCAAGGTCACGCCCGACAAGTTCACCTATCTCGATCCCGTGCAATTCCCGAAGCTGTTTGCGCCGGATCTGCCGCGCGAGCGCGCCGAGTTCGTTGCGCGTTCCCAGGTTCCTGCCGCGGCGCAGGTGTTCAGCACGCCGCTGACGGCGGCTGCGTGGAAGACCAAGCCGAGCTGGGGAATCGTCGCCGGCGGCGACCAGATCATCAGTCCGGATCTCGAGCGCTGGTATTACGAGCGCGCCAAGAGCCAGACCACCGTGATCCCCGGCGCCAGCCACTCGGTCTACGAGTCCCATCCGAAGGAAGTGGCGGCCGTCATCGCACGCGCCGCGCGGAGCATCCAGCAGCAGCCCGCGACGCGCTGAAACCCTTTTGCAGGTTCTGACGCACGACCGGCAAAACGAAGGTCGGCGGAAGCGACAGCACTTCCGCCGACCTGACTGCACGATCCGGAGGACATCATGAGCGCGATCCGGGCAGCGCTGTTCTGAACTGGAGCGTCACCACGGTGAAGCGAGCCGGCCCGCGCGCTGGATGATTTCAGGAGCTCTAAGGGTGTCCGCGCCTTTATTGCGAATAGTCTCGACGCCTAGCTCGAGCCGTCCTCTCGAAAAAAAAGGGGCCGTCCCTTGGGGGAGGACGGCCCCAAGATGCTCGTTAGCCCAGGGAGGAGGAAGGCTCGAGCGGTGACTTTGGGGGGGCTCAGTCACCTAGCACGCACATCATCGCCGATCCGGTCGCACAAGTATTTCAAGAACCCCCGACTGTTTGTCATTTCGCATGCGTCACGGGAAATCAGTGGGCATCACGTGAGCCACGAACTTGGATGTCGAAACCGGCTCGGGCCGCCTCAGCGAAGCCGAAGCATTCCGGCAGGCGCAGCGCCAGCGTGCGGGCGTGTCATCCGTGATCCGCTTGAAGACGGTGGAGAAATGCGCCTGGGTGGAGAATCCGACGGTCAGCGCCACCTCGACGAGAGGCATCTTTGAATTCGCCAGCAGCGATTTCGCACGCTCGATGCGCTGATGCAGCAGATACTCGCGCGGCCGATATCCAGTCGCAGCGCGAAACTGGGCTGCGAAATGCATCCGGGACAGACCTGCGACCTCGGCGAGTTCGGACAGGCTGATATGGTGGTCGAAGTGCATCCCGACATATTCCTCGACGCGCCGCAGCCGCCATTTCGGCAGGGCATTTACGCGCGCGGGCGGCAGCTCGCGCCGGGCAAGGTGCATGGCCAGCGTCTGGCCGATACACCGTGCGAAGTCCGGGTCGGCCGAGTGGCCGCGTTCGGTCAGCGCTTTTGCGAGCTGTTCGGCAAAGGGGTCGCGAAGCAGAATGAGGTCGTTGAGGTCTTCGGAAAGGGCATATCCAGCTCCAGGCCGCCGGGGCGGAAAATAGTTGCTGGCGGAAACGTGGAAGTGGAGGAAATCGCAGGGCGTGCTGAATTGCGCACTGAGCTGCTGCGACGGCGCGCCGATATACAGCGTACCAACCGGCATGACGCCGTCGAAGATGGTGCGACGGCCTCTGGTCAGCCTGGCGCGGGTCGTCTTCAAGGCGATGCCGAAGAAGTATCGGTCCGCGGGTGTCGTCGCATCTTCGTGGCTCATGCCCGTTTGCGGGCTGGTCCAGCGCGAGATCATGATGTCGTCGGACGCGCTGCGGGCCGCCTCGGACGGCTGACGCCAGCTCCGTTCAAGCGGGAAGGCGCGGGTCTCGCGCGGCGAGGCGGGTTCGCGGCGGGTGGGTCGATACGTCGTCCTGGCGCCGGCCGCTTGCATGTCTGTGAGCATCGTTCGTCCCCTTGTCTTGAATTCCGGTGCCGTCTTGACGGCTGCCGAGGGCGTTTGGTCGATGCTCGAACGATAGGTGCGATATCACCGCAGGGCCCGTTAAGGATGCTGAAGCGGTATTAGATTTTGCAAATGCGAGCGGGCCACAACCGCCGGACAGCCTGATTAAGCTGAGCGGAATCAAACGGATGCGCTGTGAGACCCGATGTCGGTGCTACCGGCCCTGACGGTCGGACGCAGGCCCTGATTCAGGTCGGGCGCGCCGTGGCGTCAATGCCGGGGGCGAGGCCCGGCGCGATCGTCTGTGCCGGGGGACCTGCGGATTCGTGCGAATAGGAAATCGCTTGCGTCTCGGGGCACTGCTGGTTCATGGCCTGCAGGCAGTTTGCGCGCGGCGGATCGCTCGCGCCGAACAGCTATTTCGAGGAAACCAAGATGGCCCGCTGAGCCGTAGCGCGAAACGGACGCTGGACTACGGCGTCTGGCCGGCCAGCGCCTCTTCGAGGCAACGGATGATCTCGTCGCCGCTGGAAGGCTTGCCGAGATAACAATGCGCGCCCGCCGCCATCACGCGCTGGCGTACCGAGTCGCTCGGAAATGCCGTCATGAAGATGATCGGAAAGCGCCGGCCGGAGGCGATCAAGCGGGCCTGAAGTTCGTCGCCGGTGATGACGGGCATCTGGACGTCGGCGATCATGCACGCCGGCTCGTCTTCAGGCGGCTTTCGCAGGAAATCCACGCCAGACTCGTAGGCACGGGCATCGTAGCCCAGCGATCGCACGAGGCTCGCAAGCGAGGTACGAACGCCTTCGTCGTCGTCTACGATCGCGATCACCGGGGTCTTGGCCATTGGCACACAATCCTGACCGCGGTGTTCCGCAAGGAGGGCATCTCCCTTTGCACGGCCGATGGCGCCTTATGCCCCGGGGGCGGGGCCGCCGAAACTATACTCAGGTTTGGTCCGTAGTCCTGCGGGTTTGGGATGCCCCGAGCGCCTCGGCCTTGCGGACGAGGTCGGCCAGCGACCTGACCCCCATCTTTCGCATGACGTTCCCGCGGTGGATCTTGACCGTGATCTCGCTCAGTCCGATCAGGGCGGCGACCTGCTTGTTCATCAGGCCGGCGGTGACATGGCCCATCACCTCGCGTTCGCGCGCGGTCAGCGTTTCGTACTGGGCGCGGATATCCTCCTTGGCGGCGGCTTCGGTGCGATGTTGCGCGTCGCGCTCGAGCGCGGCCGTCACGGCGTCGAGCATATCCTGGTCGCGAAACGGCTTGGAAAGGAAATCGACGGCGCCGGCTTTCATGGCGCGCACCGACATCGGGATGTCTCCATGGCCCGTCATGAAGATGATCGGGTGGCTGATGCCCTGCCGGACGAGCTGGCTCTGCAGATCGAGCCCGCTCACGCCTGGCAGGCGGACGTCCAGCACGATGCAGCCGGGCCCGTCGGGCAGCGAGCCCCCAAGGAGCTCCGCCGGCGAGCCGAACAGGCGCGTCTCGAGGCCGACCGAGCGGAACAGACTGTCGAGCGAGGTGCGGATGCCCGTATCGTCATCGACGATGATGACAGTCGCACTGGAGGGGGGCGTCGGCGGCGGGGCCTGATTTGGTCGTATCATGGCAAGGTGTGTTGTTTGCTGTGTGGCAGTGTCAAGTGGAAGATCGCTCCCGAGCCCGGGGTGCTCGTCACCGACAATTGGCCGCCGTGAGCTTCCACCGTGGTTCGGCAGATCGCAAGCCCCATGCCCATTCCGCCCTCCTTCCTCGTGAAGAATGGGTCGAACAGGCGTGGCAGGTCATCCGGGTTGATGCCCGGGCCGCTGTCCTGCACCGTGATCGCGAGGGTTTCGCTGTCCAGGGTGCCGGCGCGCAGCGTGACGGTGCGGGAACCTGGTCGGCCCGACATGGCTTGGCCGGCATTGACCAGAAGGTTGACCAGGACCTGCTGCAGCTGAATCCGGTCGCCGCGAACCGGCGGCAGGCCCTGCTGCGCTTCGACCGTCAGGGCGACGTCGTCCTTGGCGAGCTCGCGCGCGACAAGGGCCGTCGCCTCCTCGATCACTTCGCCGATCTCCAGCATATCCTGCTGAGGCGGAGCCTTCTTCAGGAAGGTCCGGATGCGGGTCACGATTTCGCTGGCACGGCGACCCTGGGCAACGACATGGCCGATGGTCGTCGCAACCTCCTTGAGGTCGGGGACGTCGCGCCGCAGCCACCGCAAGCCGGCCTCGCCGCTGGTGACGATCGCCGCCAGCGGCTGATTCACCTCGTGCGCAATGGAGGCGCTGAGCTCGCCGAGGGTGGCGACGCGCGCAGCGTGGGCGAGCTCGGCCTGCGCCGCGAGCAGCGCATCCTGCGCGTGCCTGCGCTCGGTGATGTCGACGACGAACACGAGCACGTTGTGGTCTCCGTCGGGGTCGGGCGGAAAGGTGATCGTGAACAGCACGGGCACCTTGCGCCCGTCCAGCCGCACGAGCTCGGTCTCCCCTTCGTGGAACTGCTGCCCTTTCGCGAATGCGACCAGCGCATCGGCAAAACTGCGATCATGATCGCCCAGCAGCCTGTGCACGTTCTCGATAAAGGCCGCAGAGCCGCTTGCGCCCGCCATCTTCTGCATGGCCGGATTGACGTCCGTGATCCTGGCGAGCCGGCGGGCATGAGCGACGAAATCGGGGTTCTTTGTCAGATGGTCGCGCAAATCCAGTCCTTCGATCTGCAGCGAATCCAGTGCCGCCCGCAATTCGCTCCAGTCCTCCTCGACCACGCCGATCCGGCTCGCGTCGAACATCCGGCGGTATCGGTGCTCGCTCTGCACCAGCGCGTTGTGCGCCGCTACCCGATCGGTGACGTCGGTATGCGTTTCGAGCACCGCGCCGGGTTTGCCGAGATGGTCGTATTGGAGGGCCCATCGGGCGTCGACGGTGAGCACGGCGCCGGCCTTCGTCCGCTGCTGCACCCTGCCTTCCCATCGCCCGGTATCCAGCAGGCTGGCCTCGATGGCCTCCCGCCGGTCGGAATAGCTGGTTCGCAGCAGCCTGTCGGCGAGTTGCCCGAGCGCCTCGTCCACTGACCAACCATAGGTCTGTTCCGCGGTGTTGTTCCAGAACGTGATTATGCCGCCGCGATCCCTGACGAAGATCATGTCGTGCGAGAGATTGAGCAGGCGTGCCTGTGCCGCAAGCCGCGTCGTCGATGCGTGATTTTGCAGCACCAGAAGGGTCGTGATCCCGATCGCAGCGAGACTCATCAGGGCGCGAAGGGTAGGCGAGGTGAACGCCTCCAGATCATGCGATAGCAGGAAGGCGACGATGGTCAGCGTACTGCAGCCGCCGGCGGCGACGATGATGCCGTTGCGCCGGTTCGTCCTCGCCGCAAGCAGAATCGCGACGACATAGAGAACTGCGACCGCGCCTTCGAGCGGTGTCAGCACGTCAATCATGAAGACCACGAAGGCAAGGACGGCGGACCACAACCGCCAGCCGACGCGGCTCATGGATGAACCCGTAGGCCGATCAAGGTTCGTCATCGTCGCAGGCGCTGATTGCTCTCATTCCAGGCGCGTTGATGCCGCGATTTGATCGCGATCACAACATAAGGCCAGGTGATTTTCGTGCTCTCTTGGAAGACCTCCTGAAATTTTGAGGCCGCCTGCGGGCGCAGGCGCGCGGATTTGCCTTGAGAACAAGGCTTTCCGTGATCGCGCCGGTCGAGGCCGTGACAACTTACCGCAGATGTCTCGAGCCGCCAGGAGGTCCGGGCTCTGACGCAGACGATGAGGTTCCGGTCAAGCTCCCCTGAGCCGTGATCATACCAACGTATGGTACGGCTAACCCGAGACCTTATCCATGCACCCGCGCGTAGAATGGAGCGTGCGGATCGCCGAACTACTCTGGTCCCATCGCATTCGGGCAAGCCGGCATGGCCTTGCCGCTGCGAACTGGGACAAGGAGATTCGGCGATGTCGCTGCAGATGTCATACTCGCAAAATGTCAAGGATCGTGTTGCCACCGCTCTCGGCACCTCGTCGATCGACGGCTCGCAGTTGCGCCTCTCGAGACGATCGCCGCGATCCGGCGCGGAGCCGATGACGCTCTCCCTCGTGCATCTGGATGTCGCCCTGGCCATCGAGCCGCCAGCGTCGGACGTGCGGGGATCTGTCGGCCGCGAGCCGAGCTTCAAGGTGTCCGCGAAACGTCTTGCGGCCGCGTCCGTCGAAACCGACCGTGAGACGGGTGGCGAGGAGAGCACGGATCCGGTGATGCGGCGCCTTTCGGATGCGCTCGCGGCCACGAAGGCCATGCACAATCCCCATTGCGCCATCCTTGTCGACGCGCTGCGTCTGGCCATGCTGACCCGCAAGGCGAGCGGGCGGACGGAGGCCGGACGGGCCGAGTCCCAGCCGTCCGGGGACGATCACCAAGGTCAGGCCTGCCGGACGGTGCGGTCGTTGCAGAAATGGCGTCTCAAGCGCGTCATGCAGTACATCGACGACAATCTGGACGCGAAGGTCACGCTGCAGCATTTGGCCGCCGTCGCCGGCCTCAGCCGGATGCACTTCGCCGCGCAATTCCGGGCGGCCGTCGGCATGCGGCCCCACGACTATCTGCTAAGGCGACGGATCGAGCGGGCCCAGGAATTGCTGCGGCGGACCGACACCTCGCTCGTCGACATTGCCTTGACCGTCGGATTCCAGACCCAGGCGCACTTCACGACGGTGTTCAAGCGCTTCACCGGCGATACGCCCTATCAATGGAGGAGCGCTCAGCTCGCCCAATTCCTGCCGGTGCCGCGCCCGGAAGCGAGGCTGTCATGAGCAGTGTCGGCATTCAGGCCCTGTTGCTGCCGCTGCTCGGCATTCACTCCGCGGTGACTCACCACGAACTGATGGGCGTGTTCGAGATCGCTCGCGGTCTCGGGACATCCTATCGTTTTGCATCCTCCGAACCTGGTTCAGGTGCCCTCCTGGGCCGCTTCACGCTGAATGTCTGCAGGGTCATCGCCGGAGGCGGCAGGCCTTCGATGCCCTCGATGGCTTCCCTGTTGAACGGCCTGCGCGCCGGGTGAGGTGTGCCGGCCAGTGCGCATCGGCCGCCGGCTGACGCCGAGCCGGACCGCGTCGGCATCTCGCCGTCCTTGCGCCGGCGGAAGGTCTCTGACACGTAGCGGTTCTTGCGGCGGACCTGGACACGCCAGTTCCCGGAAGGCAATTGAATGAAGGTGGCCACGGTCGCGTGCACTCCCCAATTCGTGTGCGCTACGTGTGCACTGAGAGGTCAAAACAGGTACAAATTCGGCTAGTTTGGAGTGCACATGTTCACGAAGAAGAAAGGAGCGAAGGCCCACTCAACGCTGCTCACATCGAGCCTCTGTCAAGAATGATTGGCACTCATCGGCAATCCGGCCGCCACCAGGCATGACAGTCCGAGCAATCAACACGAGTTGTCCGAGTTCGACTGAGCTGTCTGACCAATAGGCCTTGTCGACATGTAACAAGGCGCACAGTAGATCACCAGGATAGAAGTCCGCTTCCAGCAGCGGCTCGTTTGAAACCAACTGAAGTGCTCTCGGAACCAACGTTCTTAGGCCGATCTGCTGTCCAATCATCAAACGCAAGTCGCTCACGGTGAAGTCCTTCAACGGCGTTCGACGCAAACGCAGACACCTCGCAACCATGCCCGTCGGAGCCGTTTCAGGCTCTCCCCAATCCTGTCCGTCAATCTGCTCCAGTGTTCGAGGTTCACTAAGCATCACGTTCTCCACGATTCCGAACGTTGTAGACAACTGCCGGGGGCGGGGCATTCGTTGTCTTAGGGGCATCCGTTGCGCTTGATTTGCTACGAATCGCAAGGCCCGTCGCGCGAGCCGGTTCGGTAGCAAATTGGTAGCAACGTGCGGGCCAGAACTGGCTAAATAATCGAACCATCTCTAAAAAACCCAACGAAATCAGTATGGATATGTTGTCGCGCCTTCCCGGGACTGGACCGACAGAGAGTTGTAAGTGATTGAAAAGAATTGGAAGTTTAGCTGTGCCCCCATGATGGATTGGACGTAGCCCCCTTATTTTATAGGGTCTACGCGTTTTGTGACACTGGATGTGACACCGGGGAGTCCAGGATGTTAATCCGCAGTCCTCATTTGCCGCGCCGGCGTTTTAAACATGGTCGGGCGCTCTGTCGTTTGCGGGGATGGTATTCGACACTGTGGAATCGTTATCGTTGGTGCTGGAGTTTTGTTTTGATTTGAGGCGCCGAAGCTTTGACCAGTAAATGGAAGTCGGAAGAGATTTGGCGGAATGCGATGACGGTTGCGTGGTCGCAATTGCGTCAAATGGATAACAGCCACCACAGCGCGGCTCAGATCGAACGACAAAAACGCCGGTACGAAAGAATTAGAGCCGGCGGACTGCCTGAGTGGCAGGAGAGTGGGGAATGGGCAGGCTTTAAGTTCACGAAGCCGAAATGAAATACCCCTAACCACTGTTCGATACCTCCGTGGTGGCGAGGGCGGCATCAACAGCGGTCTTCATCCGCTGGTTGATCGTATAGTAGTGCTGCCAGTTCGCGAGGTCGTATCGAAGCTGGACGTCATACTCGCGATCCTGCTTGCCCATGTAGGCGTTGATCACCTTGTGTATGGTCGCTTCATCAGGATTCGGGCCTTCCCAGCTGCAAGGGAATTTTGACCGATCAGGCTCAACCTTCGGAAGGTCTTGCGGCACCACATGCGTCGAGGGCGATGTTATCTTGATTCTTCATCTTCTTAGCCTCCTTTGGCTTCTGATAATTCGAAATTCATCGGTGTCACATTCCGTCATCGAGTGTCACATTGTGACCCCGGCCTAGAAAACGGTCTGTTTCTGCTGCGGAAATCGCACTATAGGCAGTGTCGGTCGCACCAGTCCTCAACACAAAGTTCCAATTCAATCAATGTCAAGTTGTATTTCATCGCAACATAGATTTAGCGTCGCGCCCATGATGGATTGGACTGACCGGCACTGCCGGGTGTTCCACCGTCATCTGACGCGGCGGGCGCTGCTTTATACCGAGATGCTGACCACTGGCGCCATCATTCATGGCGACCGGGAGCGGCTGCTTGGGTTCGACGCAATCGAGCATCCGGTCGCACTTCAGCTTGGTGGCTCGGATCCGCACGAGCTCGCGCAGGCGGCGGCGATCGGCGAGGCGTTCGGCTATGACGAGATCAATCTCAATGTCGGCTGCCCGTCGGACCGCGTGAAGGACGGCCGCTTCGGCGCCTGCCTCATGGCGGAGCCGGAGCTCGTCGCGCGGTGCGTCGAAGCCATGAAGCGTGCTGTCGCCGTTCCCGTCACGGTGAAGTGCCGCATCGGCATTGATGATCAGGATCCGGAAGTCGCGCTCGATACGCTCGCGCGCGCCGTGGTCGCCTCCGGCTGCGACGCGCTGATCGTGCATGCGCGGAAAGCCTGGCTCAACGGTCTGTCGCCGAAGGAGAACCGTGACATCCCGCCGCTCGACTATGATCGCGTCTATCGTCTCAAGCGCGCAATGCCCGGCGTGCCCGTGATCATCAATGGTGGCATCCCGGGAATCGACGAAGCGAAAGCGCATCTTGCCCACGTCGACGGCGTCATGCTCGGTCGTGCCGCTTATCAGGATCCGTGGCGGCTGCTCACCGTCGATCCCGATATCTTCGGGGAGGCGGCGCCGCATGCGACCATGCAGGACGCGTTCGAAGCCATGATGCCCTATATCGAGCAGCAGCTTGTGCGCGGCACGCGGCTGCATGCGATCACGCGGCATTTCGTCGGCGCATTCCACGCCGTGCCTGGCGCACGGGCGTTCCGTCGCCATCTCGCCGAGCAGGGCGTGAAGCCGGGCGCAGGTCCCGAGGTGCTGCGCGATGCGATCGCGCGTGTCGGAGTGCGCACCCCGGCAGAGGAGGCGGCGTAAACCGCCTAGTCGATCGCCGTGCGGGCGCGGCGGTGGCTGCTCTGCAGTTCGGGATAGCCGGTCAGCATCAGCTTGTCGGCGCGGACGCCCCAGCTCTCCAGGCGGTCGAGGAAGCTCATGCCGAGCAGGTTGGTCTTCATCTGCCCGCGCTGGACGACGAGCGCCGGCACCGATTTTTCGACGAGATGGCCGACGGAGAGACGGTCGAGCGTGAGGCGGGCCGCCTTGGTGTGGCCCCCCGCGGTCTCGAGATCGACATCGTATTCGAGCATCTCGAGCGGCAGTCCGATGGCTTTCGCGGTTTCCCAGGTCAGCACCACCGAGGTCGCACCGGTATCGATCACCATCGGCGCTGCGACACCGTTGATCTTGGCCTTGAGCGCAAATTCGCCGCCCTGGCCGCGTGGGATCTGCACGGCGGGGGCAGGGGCCGCTACCGTCGGCGCGCGAAAGATGTGCGAGACCTTTTGGCTGGCGCGCGCGATCTGATCGGGATCGCCATAGGCGACGACGGCGCCGGCCGTGCCGGCGAGCATGACGAGAACGAGCAGGAAGCGGATCATCGCGCGCCTCCGCAGGTGCGGGGGCCGTTCAGCTGCGCTTCGCAGATCCCGCGATCGGTGCCAGTCCGGCTTCCGTCATGCGGGCCGGCAACAGGGCCATGACCGCGAGCCGTTCCACGCTGTCCATGGCGTGCCAGCGCGCGATCTCGGGCAAGGTCCGGCCGCAGCCGAAGCACAGCCTGGTTTTGGGATCGATCATGCAGACGGCGACGCACGGCGTTTCTTGGCTCATTCGGACATAGTGGGGGATTGTCGGGCATGTCTGCAAGCATCTGGTTTAGGAGCCCGTGCCGGCGCTCATGATCGGTTTGTGGCGCGGCCGGCGCTTTTCGTCGGGCAGCACGGAACTCTCCGGCTGGAGCGGTGGCGAATCGTCCGACAGCGGCGCGAGCGCGCTCATCACGCGCTCCGGCGGGAAGGTGACGATCACCTCGGTGCCGATGCGCAGCTTCGATTTCAGCGTGAACGTGCCGCCATGCAGGTCGATCAAATTCTTGGCGATCGGCAGGCCGAGACCGGCGCCCTGTTCGGCAGATTTGATCGAGTTGGAGCCTTGCCCGAACGAGGCGAGCACGACCGGGATCTCGTCCTCGGGGATTCCGGAGCCGGTATCCTTCACCGAGAGATATTGTCCGCCCGAAGCGGTCCAGCCGGCCTTGAGCCAGATCTCGCCGCCCTGCGGGGTGAACTTGATCGAGTTGGAAATCAGGTTGAGCACGACCTGGCGGATCGCGCGCTCGTCGGCCCACAGCCGCGGCATGGCCTGCTCGAACACTTCGTGGATGGTGATGCCGCGGCTCGAGGCGCGCAGCTTCATCAGATGATGGCAGTCGGCGACGATGCCGACCAGCGATACCGCTTCCTCGTTGAGCTCGTAACGGCCGGCCTCGATCCGCGACAGGTCGAGGATCTCGTTGATGAGGTTGAGCAGATGCACGCCGGAATTATGGATGTCGGCGGAATATTCCTTGTAGACCGGCACCGCATGCGCGCCAAAAATCTCGCTCTTCATCACCTCGGAGAAGCCGAGGATGGCATTCAGCGGCGTGCGCAGCTCGTGGCTCATCTGCGCGAGGAAGCGCGACTTGGCGACGTTGGCGGCTTCGGCGCGATGGCGCGCTTCGTCCGAGATCGCCTTGGCCTGTTCGAGCTCGCCGATCAGCGCGTCCTTCTCGGCGCGCGCTTCCAGCGTGGCGAAGGTCGAGGAGTGCAGGCGGTGCGCCAGCAGCACGAAATAGCCTTCGGCGGCGAGCGCAAGCGCAGCCAGGACGTAATTGTCCAGCGAGCCTGTCATCGCGAAGCTCAGCGCCATCGCGACCGCGACCGGCGCGGTGGCGGCAAGGGCTGCGATCGGCAGATTGGCGGCAAGCATGCTCGATACTGCGATCACCAGCAGCATCAGGAACATCATCAGCGTTTCCGTGACCAAGTCGAGCACGGGATGGATCAGGATCGCCATCCAGCACAGGCCATAGAGCAGGTCGAGCACGACGAAGCGCGTCCGCCATGCCCGCGTCGCGGCTGGAGAGCTGGGCTCGGTCAGGAACCGCCGGCAACTGCGGATCATGGCGCTGTGGATGCAGAGCATGCCCGCGGTCCAGGCTGCGGCCGGGATCGGCTGCATCCACAACCCGAACAGCACGCCGGTCGCGACCACCAGCAGCATCACGACATAAGAGGCCGACAGCCGGGTCTGGGCGTATTGGCGCAGCATCTCGGCGTCGAAGGCCGGCCGGGTTCCGCTGGTCGACGTTAACTTGTCGCGGGCCTCGCGCACCCGCTGCGCCGCAGCCCTTCGGCTGCTCGCCGATGGAGCGCTCACCGGCTCGGCCGGAAGCTGCACTACCTCAGGCTTTTCAGCGGGGTTACTCATCAAGCAACAACGATTCCTGCCCACGGCGGACGCGGGCTTTCTGCATTGTCTATCTCTGGCAACAAATCCTTAAGAGGTGACTTAAGGAGCTAAAGAATTACGTTAACCCGGCGTTAATATCGGCTGCGCCGTTCAATGCAGCAGCGCGTGCTGGACGATGTAGACCATCGCCCCCGCCAGATAGCCCACCAGCGCCGGGCCAGCGATGCGGCGGGCGTACCAGAAGAACTCGATCTTCTCGAGTCCCATGGCGGCAACGCCCGCGGCGGAGCCGATGATCAGGATCGAGCCGCCGGTTCCGGCGCAATAGGCGATGAACTCCCAGATGAAGCTGTCCGGAGGATATTGCACCAGATTGTACATGCCCATCGTCGCCGCAACGAGCGGCACGTTGTCGATGATGGCGCTTAGGAGGCCGAGCAGGATGACGATGATGTCGAGCCGGCCGACCGTGGCGTCGAGCCATTTTGCGAGCAGCTCGAGGACGCGGGCGTGCTCCAGGCACGCGACCGCCATGAGGATGCCGACGAAGAACACGATCGAGCTCATGTCGATACGCGCCAGCGCATGGACGAGGGTGAGGGGGCGGCGCTCATCCTCGTCCTTGTGGCGGTGAACGATCTCGCCGACCAGCCAGAGCACGCCCAGTCCGAACAGGATGCCCATGAACGGTGCAAGGTGCGTCACGGCCTTGAAGACCGGAACGGCAACGAGGGTGCCGAGGCCGAGATAGAACATCAGATTGCGCTCGAACACCTCGACCCTGAGCGCATTCGCCTGTCCCTGCAGCGGGGGAGCGATGTCCTTGCCCCTCAGCGAATATCCGATGATGAGCAGCGGTATCAGCAGGTTGAGCAGGGACGGCAGGAACACCGCCTTCATGATGTTGACGGGAGAGATCTGGCCGCCGATCCAGAGCATCGTCGTCGTGACGTCGCCGATCACGGTCCAGGCGCCGCCGGCATTGGCGGCGATCACGATGATGGACGCGAACAGCAGGCGATCGCTCTTGTTGCCGATCAGCTTCTGGATCAGCGAGATCATCACGATGGTGGTCGTCAGATTGTCGAGGATCGCGCTCAGGAAGAACGTCACGAAGCCGATGATCCACATCAGCGTGGTCTGCTTCGTGGTGCGGATGATTGAGGTGATGACTTCGAAGCCGTTGTGGGCGTCGATGACCTCGACGATCGTCATGGCGCCGATCAGGAAGAAGACGATCTGCGCGGTCGAGGCAACGGATTCGTCGAGCTGGTGGTTGACGAGCGAGGCGTCGCCGACGGACATCGCGTAGATGGTCCAGAGCAGGCCCGCTCCCAGCAGGGCCGAAGCGCTCTTGTTGACGCCGAGCGGGTGTTCGAGCGCGATGGCTGCGTACGCAAGGATGAAAACGGCGGCTATCACGCTCAGCAAGTCGGTCCCCCCGGAAATTCGTTGTTCGGCTCAACCGCGCTTGTCAGGCCTCGGCGCGGCGCCGCGCGACGTCAAGGCCGGTGACGGTCGCAGCTGCCCGGCAGCGACCGTCACGCGCGTCTCAGCGTTGCAGGCGCGCGAGCAGGCTCGACGTATCCCAGCGCTTGCCGCCCATCTTCTCGACCTCGGAATAGAACTGGTCGACCAGCGCGGTGACCGGAAGATTGGCGCCATTGCGTCGCGCTTCGGCGATCGCGATCGAGAGGTCCTTGCGCATCCATTCGACCGCGAAACCGAAATCGTATTTGTCGTCGTTCATGGTCTTGTAGCGGTTTTCCATCTGCCAGGACTGCGCCGCGCCCTTGGAGATGGTCTCGATCACCGCCGCGACGTCGAGGCCGCTCTTCTTGGCGAAGTGGATCCCCTCGGAGAGACCCTGCACCAGACCGGCGATGCAGATCTGGTTGACCATCTTGGTCAGCTGGCCGCTTCCGGCCGGCCCGAGCAGCTTGCACATCCGCGCATAGGCACCCGTGATGACAGGCTCGGCGCCGGAATAGGCATCCTGCGCGCCGCCGCACATCACCGTCAGCACGCCGTTCTCGGCGCCGGCCTGGCCGCCGGAGACCGGTGCATCGACGAACTTGAAGCCGGCCTTGGTTGCGGCTGCGTCCAGCTCGCGTGCGACTTCGGCGGAGGCGGTGGTGTGATCGACGAAGGTCGCACCCTTCTTCATGCCGGCGAAGGCACCGTCGGCGCCGATCGTGACCGCGCGCAGATCGTTGTCGTTGCCGACGCAGCACATCACGAAATCCTGGCCTTCGGCGGCCGCCTTCGGGGTCGCCGCGGTCTTGCCGCCGAACTTGTCCGCCCATTCCTTCGCCTTGGCCGCGGTGCGGTTGTAGACGGTGACCTCATGGCCCCCTTTTTTGACGAGGTGTCCGGCCATGGGGAAGCCCATGACGCCGAGACCGAGGAAAGCGACTTTAGCCATGTGTGGTACCTTGTCCGTAGTTTTGAGTTTTTACGGTTGTAGCCGGGTGAGGGCGCCGGGCGGCATCCTCGAAGTTCCGCTGCGAAGGCGGACCGGAGGCGCACCATAAACCGTTAAGGGCGGAGGGCAACGGCTTCGTTTGGCGGCCCCCTGTGCTAGGATGGCCGGACCTAAGGACTTCGAAAAAGGGAGCGAAACATGGCATTGGGCTTGGGCGGTATGAGCGTTGGCGTCCTCGATCATTTCAACATCCGGACCCGGAATCTGGCCGAGACCGTCGGTTTCTACGAGGGCGTGCTGGGCCTGGAAAAAGGCCCGCGGCCGAATTTCGCCTTCCCCGGCGCCTGGATGTACAGCGAGGGCAAGCCGGTGGTGCACCTCGTCGATATCTCGGCGACGGCTGAGCCGCAAAAGCCGGATTCCGGCGTCGTCCATCATGTCGCCTTCGCCAGCCGCGGCTTCGACGGCATGAAGCAGCGCCTGGCATCCAAGGGGATGAAATTCGACTCCCGCCAGGTGCCCGGCGGCGAGCTCTGGCAGATCTTCGTCAACGACCCCAATGGGGTCATGATCGAGCTGAACTACGAGGCCGCCAAGGAGCAGGGGGCGGCGCCCGCCGAGATGGCTGACGATATCGGCAGGCAGTAGCCTTTTGGACGTTTCCGCTCTAATGGGGCATCCCAAAGTCTCGAGCATGACCTTGCCGGAAGGCCGCTCCGCGCGTTGCGCTGGCGCGGCCCTCCGGGTCCGGATCAGGCTCCGTTCAGGAGATGCGCTTTGAGCGTGACGCAGCAACAGGTTCTCGACAGCCTCGCCAGGATCAAATCGCCCCGCGGGGTCGCGCTCACCAATGCCAACGTGCTGAGCGCGATCAGCGCCTCCGACGGCAAGGTGTTCTTCTCGATCAATGTCGATGCCGCCGAGGCCAGGGCCTGGGAATCGATCCGGGCCGAGGCCGAGGCCGCCGTGCGCACCATTCCCGGCGTCACCACCGTCATGGTGGCGCTGACCGCCGAGCGCAAGCCGGGTTCAGCGCCGCCGCCACCTCCGCAGCCGAGCCGTGGCGCGCCCGGCGTGCAGCCGGTGCATGCCCATAAGCCGCCGCCGCAGGGCGGCGCCCAATCGCCCATGGCGCGGCAGTCGGAGATCCCCGGCGTGGCCGCCGTGATCGCGGTTGCCTCCGGCAAGGGCGGCGTCGGCAAGTCGACCACTGCGCTCAATCTGGCGCTGGGCCTGCGCGACCTCGGTCTCAAGGTCGGGCTGCTCGATGCCGACATCTACGGCCCCTCGGTGCCGCGCCTGACCGGCCTGCACGACAAGCCGGAGCTGAACGACGAGCGAAAAATGATTCCGCTCCGGCGCTTCGGCCTCGCCATCATGTCGATCGGCTTTTTGGTGGAGGAAGAGACCGCGATGATCTGGCGCGGTCCGATGGTGATGTCGGCGGTGACGCAGATGCTGCGCGACGTCGAATGGGGCAAGCTCGACGTGCTGGTCGTCGATATGCCGCCGGGCACCGGGGATGCCCAGCTCACGCTGGCGCAGAACGTGCCGCTCAAGGGCGCGGTGATCGTCTCGACCCCGCAGGACCTGTCCCTGATCGATGCGCGGCGGGGGCTCGCGATGTTCAAGAAGGTGAACGTGCCCGTGCTCGGCATCGTCGAGAACATGAGCTACTTCCAGTGCCCGCATTGCGGCACGCGGTCGGACATTTTCGGCCATGGCGGGGCCCGGCACGAGGCCGAGAAGCTCGAGGTCCCCTTCCTCGGCGAGATCCCGCTGCACATGGCGATTCGCGCCACCTCGGATGCCGGCAATCCCGTCGTCGACAGCGAGCCGGACGGTCCCCATGCGGCGATCTACCGCGCCATTGCAGGGCAGGTCCGGGACCAGCTCAAGGGCGTCATCGCGGCGGCCTGATGAGGCCGCCCGCGGCGCGGGCCTTCATTCATCCGGGGGACATGCGACTTTCGTAGAGCCCCGTCATGCCATTGTCGCGTTCCGCTAACGGGGCTTCCGTGTTAAAGGCCACCGCAGTCAAGCCCCTTCGGTTCGACGCGTGCCAAAACGCGTCGCCGGAATGAGCGGCGGCAAGAAGAGAAGTCAAGGGGAAACGCCCCAGCAAGGAGAGACCTGAAGATGAAGCGTCGTGATTTTCTGAAAGTGTCGGCAGCAGGCGCGGCGGCGACCGCAGTGGCCTCGCCGGCGATCGCGCAGTCCTCGCCCGAGGTGAAGTGGCGCCTGACTTCGAGCTTCCCGAAGTCGCTCGATACCATCTATGGCGGCGCCGAGCAGGTGTCGAAATACGTCGCCGAGATGACCGACAATAAATTCCAGATCCAGGTGTTCGCCGGAGGCGAAATCGTCCCGGCGCTGCAGGCGCTCGATGCGACCTCCAATGGCACCGTCGAGATGTGCCACACCGTCTCGTATTACTATGTCGGCAAGGATCCGACCTTCGCGATCTACGCCTCGGTGCCGTTCGGCCTCAACGCGCGCCAGCAGAATTCCTGGTGGTATCAGGGCGGCGGCATGGAGCTCGGCAACGAGTTCTTCAAGAAGTCGAACGTGATCGGCTTCCCCTGCGGCAACACCGGCACCCAGATGGGCGGCTGGTTCCGCAAGGAGATCAAGACCGTCGCCGATCTCTCCGGCCTCAAGATGCGCATCGGCGGCATTGCCGGCCAGGTGCTTCAGAAGGTCGGCGTGGTGCCGCAGCAGCTCGCCGGCGGCGACATCTATCCGGCGCTGGAGAAGGGCACCATCGACGCCGCCGAGTGGGTCGGCCCCTACGATGACGAGAAGCTCGGCTTCGCCAAGGTCGCCAAGTACTACTATTATCCGGGCTTCTGGGAAGGCGGTCCGACCGTCCACGCCTTCGCCAATTTGGAGAAGTGGAATTCGCTGCCGAAGAACTATCAGGCGATCCTCAGCAACGCGATGACCAGCGCCAACACCTGGATGGCCGCGCGCTACGACATGCAGAACCCGGCGGCGCTGAAGCGTCTGGTTGCCGGCGGCACTCAGCTTCGTCCGTTCACCAACGAGGTGCTGGAAGCCTGCCTCAAGGCGACCAACGAGCTCTGGGCCGAGACCTCGGCCAAGAACGCCGACTTCAAGAAGTCGATCGACGCCATGCAGGCCTACCGCTCCGACGAATATCTGTGGTGGCAGGTCGCCGAATATACCTACGACAGCTTCATGATCCGCTCGCGCACGCGCGGCTGATCGCGTAAGCCTAAAGTCGCAAGTGGCGAAAGCCCGGCCTCCTCTGGAGGCCGGGCTTTTTCTTTTGCCGCAGTGCGATGACGATGGCATTCGGTTCCACCTTGCGTCATGCTGGTGCCAAGCCTCGGAAAAAGAAGGCTCACAATCACTGGTACATCAGGGCAGGAAACCATGAAGAGAAGAGACTTCATCAAGGTCACAGGACTTGGCGCAGCCGGCGCCGCTACGCTCGCGGCTCCCGCGATCGCGCAATCGATGCCGGAAATCAAATGGCGTATGCCGACGAGCTGGCCGAAGTCGCTCGACACGCTGTTTGGCGGCGCCGAGATGATGTGCAAGATGGTCGCCGAGGCGACCGACAACAAATTCCAGATCCAGATCTTCGCGGCCGGCGAGATCGTGCCGGGTCTTCAGGTGCTCGATGCCGTGCAGAACGGCACCTGCGAAATCGGGCACACCGCGTCCTACTATTATTTCGGCAAGGATCCGACCTTCACCTTCGGCTCGGCCGTACCGTTCGGTCCCAACATGCGCATCAACCAGGCCTGGTACATGCAGGGCGGCGGGCGCGAGGTGCTCAACGAGTTCTACAAGAGCTACAACGTCGTCTCGCTGCTCGCAGGCAACACCGGCTGCCAGATGGGCGGCTGGTTCAGGAAAGAGGTCAACACGCCCGACGATCTCAAGGGCATGAAATTCCGCATCGGCGGTTTCGCCGGCCGCGTGCTCCAGAAGCTTGGTGTGGTGCCGCAGCAGCTCGCCGGCGGCGACATCTATCCGGCGCTGGAGAAGGGCACCATCGACGCCGCCGAGTGGGTCGGCCCCTATGACGACGAGAAGCTCGGCTTCTACAAGATCGCCCCGCACTATTACTATCCCGGCTGGTGGGAAGGCGGGCCGATGCTGCTGGCCTTCGTCAACCTCGACAAGTGGAACGCGCTGCCGAAATATTACCAGAGCGTGCTGGAGCAGGCCGGCCACTACGCCAACAACTACATGATGGCGCGCTACGACACCGCCAATCCCTTGGCGCTGAAGAAGCTGCTCGCGGGCGGCACCAAGCTGCACCCGTTCTCGCCGCCGATCATGGATGCCTGCCACAAGGCCGCCAAGGAGCTGCACGCCGAGGTCGCCGCGACCAACCCCAACTTCAAGAAGGTGCACGACTCCCTCGCCAAGTTCACCAGCGACGGCTACGCCTGGTTCCAGGTCGCCGAGGTAGGCTACGACATCTTCATGGCGCGGCGCTCGCAGAGCTGATCACGCCGTCTCTCGCAGGACCACGCCCCGGAGTGAAAGCTCCGGGGCGCTGTCGTGTCTGGAAGGGCCCGGACCCCAAAATGCGAAAAACAACCCCATGCACAGTAGCTATGAGCTTGATAAGTCATGGGAATAAAATTGGCGACACAAGCGGCATTCGGGGCGGTACCGGCGTCGCGGTTGACGTGTCGGGCAAAACAGGCGTAGAAGGCGATTATCGTATAATCCGAAATTGAGTCCGCCGATGCCGGACTGAAGATGACGATGAGCTTCGATCTCGACGGCGTTCAAGGAGCGTTGCGCAAGGCATGGTCGCTTGCGACGGCGAGCCAATGGACCGCGAGCAATCCCGCGGCGGGACAGTGCAACGTCACCTCGCTGCTCATTCACGACCTGTTCGGCGGCGAGCTGCTGAAGACGCCGTTGCCGGCCGGCGATCATTTCTACAATCGGATCGATGGCAAGAGGTACGACTTCACGGCGAGCCAGTTCGACGTGCCGATCGCTTACATGGACTTGCCCGCAAGTCGCGCCGACGCGGAGCGAGGCGCAACACGCGACCAGCTGGCCGAACTCAGAGCGGCATTTGAGAAGCGCAGTCCCGGGTCGGAAAGGTGAGCAGCCGACTTTGTCGCGTCGCGAGCTATTTGAACCGGACTTCGGTCGAGGACGTCAAACTCCGGAAGCTCCAGGTGCCGCCTTGTCCCCCAGTCTGACCGATCTCTTTCACGTGCCGACGCTGATCCTTGGATGGGTCTTTGCGCTTGCAGTCACGTGCGGGCCGTTGCTCCTGAAATTCCTCAACTATCAGCCGGTGAGGCGGTGCGCTGTTCTGCAGGCCGTATCGAGCTTTGTCGCGACCGGGTGCTGGCTGACATTTGGCACCGCCGCGATCAGCGCTCACGAGCACGGTCTGATCTCACTTCTGTCCAGCGTTCTCGTCGTGGCGTGCCTGCTCGCCAGCGCCGCGGCCAGCTCGTTCCTGATCGTGCGGTGGTGTCCCGACGAACAGGCCTAAAGCGCAATGCGATTGGGATGAATCGCCATCGCGCTTTAGGTTGTTGTTTGAGCATGATCTTTCCGGAAAACCGCTGCACATTTTTCCGGATCATGCTTTAGCGGCCGCTGGGCTCACCGAACCAGCGCGCTGCGGCCCGAGATACGTCCTCGTTGTCGGCAGCCTGTTCGCCGGCCCAGGCTACGACGCCGTCGGGGCGCACGAGCAACGCGATCAAGCCCAATCGATCCCTGACCTCGCTTGCAACATAGTTGATCCGGCCGCGCCAGCGGTTCGTGAGCGCTTGAAGCGATGGCTGCGCGCCGCAATCCAGCAACAGTCCTTTCCCTGTTCTGAGCAGCTCGCTGAGACTTGTCCCATCACCGAGCTCGAAGTCGGGCGCACTTCGCCCCACCAGCGGATGGCCCCCGCCGAGGTCGTAGCGGAGGGACACGCCCCAGACGCGCTCGGCGAAGTAAGTCGCGCCGTCGCGCGTGTCGATGAGATCGCGGACAATGGCTTCGAGCGCGCGCGAGCTCCTGCTGGGGCGCATCAGGGCGACCTGGGCGCGCGACCAGTCGAGGATCCGTGTTCCCACCGGATGTCGCTCGGTCGAATAGCTATCGAGCAGCCCGGCGGGCGCATCGCCACGAATGGTTGCCGCGAGCTTCCATCCGAGGTTCATGGCATCGCCAAGGCCGAGGTTCAGGCCTTGGCCCCCCAGCGGCGAATGGATGTGCGCGGCGTCACCCGCCAGCAAGACGCGGCCCGCGCGATAGTCCGTTGCCTGATAGGCGCGGTCGGTCCAGGTGGTGGCGAGCCGCAGGGCAATGACCGTTACGTCGATGCCTGAAACCCTGCGCAAGACCGCCTCGACATGGTCGCGCTCCAACGCGCTGCGGTGCGCGGCGCCGCCGTCGAAATCGACCATCGCGATCGTCCCCGGCGCTGCATAGGTGTACATCCCCGAAGGCGTGTAATGGCGACCCGGCGCGAGCGCGGCCGGATCGGCCAACTCGACCTGCACGGAATAGCCGGTGAATTCCGGATCGGTCCCGGTGAAGCCGATCCCGGCCGCCTTTCGCACGCTGCTGCGCCCGCCGTCGCAACCGACGAGCCAGCGGCCATGGACGGTTTCGCCGGCCGTGTCGACAGTCACGCGATCCGTGGATTGCCTGAAGGCCTCCAGGCCGCAGCCGCGCCGGATCTCCGCGCCCAGCGTCTCGGCGCGGATCGCAAGCACGGCCTCGATGCCTGCCATGTCGGCCGCGATGCTTCCGATCGGGCCGGGCAGGCGGTATGGCCATTGCGTTGCATCGATCTGATCGTGGAAGAACTGGATGCCGGCGAAATGACCGCCAGGGCGACGCTGCTGCTGCATCCAGTGCGAGGGCGCCGGCGTGTCTCGGCTCGCCGCACGAGCTTTCAGATCCTCCAGCAAATCACGACGGTCGAAGCTCTCGATCGTCGGCACCGAAAGACCACGCAACCCGAAAGGCAGGCTCTTGAGCGGCGAGTGCGGGTCTCTCGCCTTCTCTAGGACCAGCACCGAGCAGCCGGCGATGCGCAATTCACAAGCCAGAAACAGGCCGACGGGACCGGCGCCCGCGATGATGACGTCATAGAGGAGAGTGTCGGGGATCTGCATAAAATGCTCCGTTGTCGATGTTCGACCGGAGCGTTTCCCAGACCTGAGGACCTCACGGACGAACGCCTGACCGCTTGAACAGCGGTCGTGTTCGTCGTGGGGATCTCAGGCACGAGGCCAAAGACCAGAGCTTTCGTTACCGAAAGGACTTGGGCTTACCAAACCAAGTCTGCCTTTTCCGACGTGGCCAATTTAGTCGTTTGGTCGCAGCTTCGTCAATGGAACGAGTGTGCGCTCTCCACGCAGCACAGGTTCGCGTGACATGAAGATATGCGGCCGAGAGCCGCCGCGATGGGGTGCCCGTAACTTTGACGTGAGCGCGGTGCGTAGTCTTGCGGTGTTCCCCTCGCGGAATGATCGGGCTATCCGCAATCCTTCAATCGGGCTGGAGTCGCGGCCGCAGGCGTGTCTCCGCGCCGTCCGGACTTCACGGTACGATATACCGGACTCAACCAGTCCCGAGCCAAAATTCAGCTTTCACCGAATGCGGCGTCATCTCGATCCCTGATCGAGATGACGAACCGCCGTTTTCCCGTCGGCGTTGATCAATGAGCATGGCAACTGAAATCGTCCAACTCCTCGTGCAATCGGCCGGCTCGTGGCTCTTTGAAGGCACCCGTTCGGGCCTGAGCGATCGCGAATGGATGGCGCTGCGTTTTCTTGCTCTCGCAAACAGGCTGTCGAGGACCCCGACGGCACTCGCGGGCTTTCTGGGGACGACCCGCAGCGGCGTGTCTCAGATTACCGCTACGCTCCTGGACAAGGGATTGGTGGTCCGCAAACCTTCGGCGGAGGACAAGCGTTCGATCACGCTATGTGTGACAGGCGAAGGCAAGAAGCTGCTGGAGCGCGATCCGATCAACGCCCTGCGAGACCAGATCGTAGCACTCGAGGGCTCCGATCGATCCCGGCTGCGCGACACGCTTCGCCACGTCCTCGTCGGTCTCGATGTCGCCGAGCGCCGTCACCACACCGACGTGTGTGGTCAATGCGTTTTCCTGGTCGAGAGTGGAGAGGGCAAAGACCTTCATTTCAAGTGCCGGCTGTTTCGGAAATCCATTGCCCCGAAGGAGACGAGCCAGCTGTGCACCTATTTCGAAGGGCGGAGCTAGAAGTTCTCGGCTCCAACCGGAACCAGCCAGCAGGGCCGCGCCCGCCAGCTTACAGCGGGCTGACAACGAGCCGCCCTGGCTTCGCAGCATCTTTTCGCTGGCCGAGGCGGCTGGAATGATGGAAGAGAGCGAAGATGCCGCGCCAGCTGTGCGGCGACCTGAATAGCCGGCGGATATGCGATGCGCCTTCTGATCGTCGAGGACAATGCCGAGCTGTCGCGGCTCGTCGCGGGCGGGCTGGCGGCGGCCGGCTACCAGAGCGACATCGTGGGCAGCGCGGCCGAGGCGCGCGAGGCGGTGAGCAGCGTCAGCTATGCCGCGATGATCCTCGACCTCGGACTGCCCGACGGCGACGGTCTGTCGGTGCTGCGCGAGCTGCGCCTCAAGATGGAGCCGCTGCCCGTGCTGGTGCTGACCGCACGCGGCGGCCTGCAGGACCGCGTCAGCGGCCTGCGCAGCGGCGCCGACGACTATCTCGCAAAACCGTTCGCGATGGAGGAGCTTGTGGCGCGACTGGAGGCGATCCTGCGCCGGCCCGGCCAGCTGCTCGGCCGCTCGCTCTCTCTCGCCAACCTCGTCTACGACACCGAGAGCCGGCAGATCTTCGTCGACGACCAGCCGCGGATCATCTCCGCGCGCGAGACCTCGGTGCTCGAGATCCTGCTGCGCCGGCAGGGGCGGGTGGTGCCGAAGAAGAACGTCGAGGACCACATCTTCGGGCTGGACGGCGAGGTGGCCTCCAACGCGGTCGAGGTCTATGTCTCGCGGCTGCGCAAGCAGCTCGCCGAGCACGGCGCCAAGGTCGTGATCCACACCATCCGCGGCGTCGGCTATCTCATGGACGTGGAGAAATAGCGTGGCCCCGATCGGGTCCTATAGCAGGTCGCCGACGTTCAAATCGCTGATCTGGCGCATCGTGTTCCTGCACATCCTGGCCGTTGCGGTGGTCGCGATCTTCCTGCCGCTGGTGTTGTTCTGGCTGCTCAATTCCGAGATCGGCCAGCTGCATCGCGATGCCATGCGCGCTCAGGCCGATGTGCTGGCGGAGCGCATCGTTGTGCAGCCGGACGGACAATTGACGTTCAATCTGCCCGACAGCCTCAAAGGCCTCTATTCGGATGCGTATGGCCGCTATCAGTACGACATTCGCGATGCCGACGGCCGCTTGCTGTTCTCCTCGCACCGGCGCGCCGCCGCCGTCGCGCCCCGCGCGTCGGAGAGCATTTCCGGCGCCGCGGTCACCCGCGATATCGACGGCAGGACGGTGCGCATCCAGGTCGCCGAGGACCTCGCGCACCGCGACGTCATCATCGACGACATCGTCTCGAACTTCTTCCGGCGCGTCGGATGGATCACCATCCCGATCCTCCTGGTCCTGCTCGCCACCGACATCATCATCTTCCGCCGTGCGATCGCGCCGCTGTGGAAGGCCTCCGAGGAGGCCAGCAATATCGGTCCGGCGCGCACCGATATCCGCTTGCCGACGGAACAGATCCCCCGCGAGATCCTGCCGCTCGTCACCGCCGTCAACCAGGCGCTCGACCGCCTCGAAGACGGTTTTCGGCTGCAACGGCAGTTCACGGCGGATGCCGCGCATCAATTGCGCACGCCGCTCGCGATCCTGCGCACGCGGATCGAGACGCTCGACGATCGCGCGGCACGGCAGGTGCTGCATGCCGACATCGAAGCCATGAGCCGGCTCGTCGCTCAGCTGCTGGAGATCGCCGAGCTCGATACCCTTGTGCTCGGCCCCGGCGAGACCGCGGATTTGCGCGCCGTCTGCGCCGATGTGGTCGCCTCGATCGCGCCATTCGCGATCGCGCAGCACAAGGACGTCGCGCTGAAGGGCACCGACGCGCCGGTCGAGATCCACGGCAATGCGGAGATGTTGCAGCGCGCGATCTTCAATCTCGCCGAAAACGCCATCAAATTTACGGCGAGGGATAGCACCGTCGACATCGAGGTCGGCGAAGACGGTTCGGTGCGGGTGCGGGATTGCGGCCCGGGCATTGTGGAGGCCGAGCGCGAGCTGATCTTCCAGCGCTTCTGGCGCGCCGACCGCCAGCGCAGCGACGGCGCCGGCCTCGGGCTTTCCATCGTGCGCGCGGTGGCGGACGACCATGCGGCGACGGTCGAGGTGGAGAATCTTCCGGGGGGCGGCGCGGAGTTTACGCTGCGGTTCAGGCTGGCGGAGAAGACGATCTCCTTCCCCTCTCCCCTTGTGGGAGAGGGTGGCTCGCCGCGATAGCGGCGAGACGGGTGAGGGGTTGTCTCCGCGAGTCCCACTCTCAGTTTAGCGCGCGGAGAGAACCCCTCATCCGGCGCGTCGCGCCACCTTCTCCCACAAGGGGAGAAGGGAAGAAGGCAGCTGCGCTGACCGTTGCTACTTCGAGGGCGGTCCGAGATCCAGCGGCGGCAGGTCGATCTGCGGCACCTCGATCTTGATCGTGTTGGGGTCGATGTTCGACTGCACGCCCTTGTAGTGCATCACCATCGACGGGAACGCGATCACCAGACCGACCATGATGATCTGGATGACGACGAAAGGCACGGCGCCCCAATAGATCTGGCCTGTGGTGACGGGGTCCATCCGCTTGCCGGTGACGCGATCGGTGTAGCGTTCCTTCGGTGCGACTGACCGGAGGTAGAACAGGGCGAAGCCGAACGGCGGATGCATGAACGAGGTCTGCATGTTGACGCCGAGAATGACGCCGAACCAGATCAGGTCGATGCCGAGGTGCTCGGCGGCAGGTCCGAGCAGCGGGATCACGATGAAGGCCAGCTCGAAGAAGTCGAGGAAGAAGGCCAGCACGAACACGAAGGCGTTGACGAAGATCAGGAAGCCGACCTGGCCGCCGGGCAGCGAAGTGAGCAGGTGCTCGACCCAGACGTGGCCGTTGACGCCGTAGAAGGTCAGCGAGAACACGCGGGCGCCGACCAGGATGAAGACCACGAAAGCCGACAGCTTGGCGGTCGATTCCGTGGCTTGCCGGATCAGGTCCCAGCTCAGCCGCCGCTTCGCGGCCCCGAGGATGAGGGCACCGGCGGCACCCATCGCGCCGCCTTCGGTCGGGGTCGCGATGCCGATGAAGATCGTGCCGAGCACCAGGAAGATCAGGAACAGCGGCGGCACCATGACGAAGGTGGTCTGCTGCGCCATCTTCGAGAGGAAGCGGAAGCCGGTCAGCTTGTCGACAATCCAGTTCACCACCGCGACGGCGAAGGCGAAGATGATGCCGTAGAACATGCTGAGCACGACGTAGTCGGCGCCGTGCGTCTCGGAATTGCGCATCATGAACCAGCCGAACACGCAGCTCGCCAGGAACAGCACGCCCAGCGAGCGTAGGCCGCGGTCGCCGCTGTCCTCGCGAAAGCCGATGGCTTCCTTCGGCAGGCCCGGTGCGGCTTTCGGGAAGATCATGCTGACGAGGAAGGCGTAGAGGGCGTAGAGGCCGGCAAGCACGAGGCCGGGAATGAAGGCGCCCTCGTACATGTCGCCGACCGACTTGCCGAGCTGGTCGGCCATCACGATCAGAACCAGCGAGGGCGGAATGATCTGCGCGAGCGTACCGGACGCGGCGATGACGCCGGCGGCCACGCGACGGTCGTAGCCATAGCGCAGCATGATCGGCAGCGAGATCAGGCCCATCGAGATCACGGATGCCGCGACCACGCCCGTCGTCGCCGCGAGCAGCGCGCCGACGAAGATCACGGCATAGGCAAGGCCGCCGCGGATCGTGCCGAACAATTGGCCGATGGTGTCGAGCAGGTCCTCGGCCATGCCCGACCGCTCCAGCACCAGTCCCATGAAGGTGAAGAAGGGAATGGCGAGCAGCGTGTCGTTGTTCATCACGCCGTAGACCCGCTCCGGCAGCGCCTGGAGGAAGTCGGGGTGGAATTGGCCGAGTTCGACGCCGATGATGGCGTAGAACAGGCCGACGGCGCCGAGCGAGAAGGCCGCGGGATAGCCGAGCAGCAGCACGACGACCAGCGACGCGAACATGATGGGCGCCATATTGGCGATGATGAAAGCGGTCATGATTCCCTCTAAACCGTCGCCAACGGCTATTTCTTCTCGATCGCTTCGACGAGATGCTCGACTTCCGCTTCGAGCGCGGACACCTGGGATTCATGCGGATCCGGTATCATTCCGCGCATGACCGCAATCCGCTTGATCAGTTCTGAGATGCCTTGAACGAGCAGGAAGGCGAACCCGATCATGATCAGGGCTTTGGCGGGCCATTGCGGCAGGCCGCCGGCATTGCCGGACTGCTCGTTGATGTGAAACGAGCGCTGGAAGAACGGCACGCCGGTGATGATCATGACGATGCACAGCGGAATCAGGAAGAACAGGTGACCGATCACGTCGATCACGTTGCGGACCGTCTTCGGCAGCGCGTTGTTCACGATGTCGATGCGGATGTGCTCGTTGTCGAGCAGCGTCCAGGGCGAGCAGAGCAGGAAGACGATGCTGAACAGCACCCATTGCAGCTCGAGCCACGAATTGGAGGAGGTGTCCAACGTCTTGCGGATAATCGCATTGACCGCCGAGATGATGACGGCGGCCACGATCAGCCACGCCAGGCGTTTGCCCGTCCAGCGCGTGAACGCGTCAATTCCTTGGCTCAGCTTTAGGAGCGCTTGCAACGATAGGTCCTCCCCGATAGTGCCCCGGCCGTCTTGACTGCGCCGAACGGGCGCGTGGCTTGTCTCGCCGCGCAGGCATGAGGCAGCCGCACCAAACCAGCGGCCGTGCCGCCAGTCAATCGGAAGTTTGTTGATAGTTAAGGGGAATAAGGTCGTAGTCCGACGGTCTCAGCCGCCGGTGACGCTCATGTGCCTGGACACGCTCGGACGGTCGTGGCGGCGGTCGATGATGAAATCATGGCCCTTCGGCTTCAGGCCGATGGCGCGGTCGATCGCATCCGCAAGCAGCATGTCGTCATCGGATGCACGCAGGGGTTTGCGCAAGTCGGAGGCGTCCTCGTGGCCGAGGCAGGTGTGCAGCGTTCCCGTGCAGGTAATCCGAACCCGGTTGCAGGATTCGCAGAAATTGTGGGTCATCGGCGTGATGAAGCCGAGCTTGCCGCCGGTCTCGGCGACGCTGACATAGCGGGCCGGACCTCCGGTGCTCTCGGCGAGGTCGGTCAGCGTGAATTGCTGGGCGAGGCGCGCACGCACCAGCGACAGCGGCAGATATTGGTCGATCCGCCCCGATCCGATCTCGCCCATCGGCATGACCTCGATCAGCGTCAGGCCCATGCCCTTTCCGTGGGCCCAGCGCATCAGGTCGGGCAGCTCGTCCTCGTTGAGGTTCTTCAGCGCGACCGCGTTGATCTTCACGGCAAGTCCTGCGGCGCGCGCGGCCTCGATGCCTTCCAGCACCTTGTCGATCTCGCCCCAGCGGGTGATCTCGCGAAACTTCTGGGGATCGAGCGTGTCGAGCGAGACGTTGATGCGGCGAACGCCGCAATCGGCAAGCTCGCTCGCGTGTTTCGCCAGCTGGGTGCCGTTGGTGGTCAGCGTCAGCTCGTTCAGGGCGCCGCTGGACAGATGCCGCGACAGCGAGCGCACCAGGGTCATCACGTTGCGCCGGACCAGCGGCTCGCCGCCGGTGAGCCGCAACTTCTTGACGCCCTTGGCGATGAAGGCCGAGCAGAGCCGGTCGAGTTCCTCCAGCGTCAGCAAATTGGCCTTGGGCAGGAACGTCATGTCCTCGGACATGCAGTAGAAGCAGCGCAGGTCGCAGCGGTCGGTGACGGAGACGCGCAGATAGCTGATGGTCCGCCCGAACGGATCGGTCATCGGGGTGGACAGCGCGGCGGATCCGTTCATGGAAGAGGCCTTGTCACTTACGGCGACGGGCGCACCTTTGCTTCAGTGGTGCTCGGGACGCAATCTAAGCATCGGACGCGACGAGGACAATCGGGTGGTATACTTAGATTCAGCGCCTGCCGGCGTTCGGATCGGGGAACGGCGAGGTAGCGCCAGGGGCGGCTTCAGCCGGCGCCGCGGCAGGCGCGGCGGCGGCAGCCGGTTTGGGTTTCCTGGGCCGATGCGGCTTGCGAACCGGTTTCGGCGGGGTGGCCGGCTGGAGTTCCGCAAACACCGGATTCGGGTCCGTGGTCACCGACGCCGGTGTGGTGAAATCCCCGGGATTTTTGATCACGTTCACCGGGACGCTCGCCGGCTGGAACTTGGGCAGCGCGAAAGCGACCGTGAAGGGCGCGTCAGGGGCCGGAATCGAGACGGAGCAGGGGGTCTTGCAGCCCGGACCTAGCGAGGTCGTGGCGTCGGCACCCGGAGGATTGGATTCGAGCCGGACCTGGACGGTCGGCGGGGCCGATTTGAACATGTCCCAAGACATCGAAGAGCAGCCGCCAAGACTTGCCGCTCCCAACAGACCTGCTCCCGCTAACGCAACCGCGATGCCACGACGCATAACCCATCCACTTCAACTGCGACGAACCGCCACATAACCCCGCGTGGACCATAGGGGCGTCGTTTGGGGCAGGCAACCGGCGCCCTGCGCATAGTTAATGAATGGTTAATGCACGGGCCGCCGAATAGTAATGCAGTTTCAGTGGCTTGATGGGCGCGGGGTCATCAGGCTGCTGGCTGCTTCCGGCAGGTCGCGCATGTGATGGATCAGCCGGTCCGGCTTGAGCTCGGCAATCGGGACGTCCGTGTAGCCGAAGCTGACCCCGATCACCGGGACGCCGGCCCGGCGCGCCACCCCGACATCGGTTCCGGCATCGCCGACCATGATGCTGGCTGTGACCGCGCCGCCGGCGCGGGCCACGGTCTCGCGAAAGATGGTTGGGTCGGGCTTCTGGACGCCAAAGGTGTCCGCGCCGCAGATCGCGGCAAAGCGGCGGCTGAGGTCGAGCTGGTCCAGCAGGCGCTTGGACAGCCATTCCAGCTTGTTGGTGCAGACCGCGAGGCGATGGCCCTGGGCCGCAAAATGGTCGAGCGCGGCCTCGAGCCCCTCGAAGGGACGCGATTCGACCGCGATATGGTCGGCGTAATAGGCGATGAAATCCGCCGTCATCCGGTCCATGTCGGCGGGTGTAACGCTGCGGCCCTCCGCTTCCAGCCCCCGTTCGATCAGCTTGCGGGCGCCAGCCCCGATCATGTTGCGGGCCGAGGCCATCGGCACGGGCGGCAGCCCCTCCCGGTCGAGCACGTAGTTCAGCGCGGTGATCAGGTCGGGCGCCGTATCCACAAGCGTGCCGTCGAGATCGAAGACGATGGTGTGAGGGGAGGTCATGATCCAAGCGCTACCGGCCCGATGGTGTCCACGCAAGGGGCGGGCCCATAAGATCACCTTATGGCCGTGTTCCCAGACCCTGTTCTCCGGGGAAAAACGAGGCTACATAGGCCGCCGAAACCGGCCGCGATGGGCGGCGCATAGTCAGGGGCGGGCGCAGACGTGAACATGGACCAGTTGAAGCGGCAGGCCGCGGCGCGCGCGCTCGAGGAGGTGCGGGACGGCATGCAGCTCGGGCTCGGGACCGGTTCCACCGCCAAACATTTCGTCGAGCTGCTCGGCGAGCGCTGCGCCGCCGGGCTCAAGGTGATCGGCGTGCCGACGTCGGAAGCGACGCGGGCAGATGCGGAGCGTTGCGGCGTGCCGCTGACCACCCTCGACGAGATCGACCATCTCGACATCACGATCGACGGCGCCGACGAGATCGATCCCGAGCTCAATCTGATCAAGGGCGGCGGCGGCGCGCTGCTGCGCGAGAAGATCGTGGCGGCCGCGTCGGATCGCATGATCGTGATTGCCGACGACACCAAATGGGTGCCGACGCTCGGCAAATTTCCGCTCCCGATCGAGGTCATCCCGTTCGGGCTTGGCGCCACGCGCCGCGCGATCGAGAAGGCATTTGCCGAATGCGGCGTTTCCGGGCAAATGGCGGTCCGCAAGACCAAAGGCGGTGACAAGGACGGCCACGTTTTCGTCACCGACGGCGGCCACTGGATCGTCGATGCCCAGCTCGGACGTATTGTGGATCCACCCGGCCTCGCCAAGGCATTGAGCACGATCCCCGGCGTGGTCGAGCATGGATTGTTCATCGGCTTGGCCAGCTCTGCCGTCCTGGCGGGTGGCGAGGGAATTCGCGTGATTGAACGGCGCAAGCCGAAAGGAGACCAGGAATGAAGAGCGTTTTGAAATTCTTGCCGGCCGCGACGCTCGTCGTGGGATTGGCCGTGACGGCTGCCCCGGCCGTGGCGCAGCAGCCGGCCCAGAAGGCTCCTGCCGCTCCTGCCCAGCCGAAGGCCTCGCCCGCGGCGATTGCGGCGGCCAAGGAGATTTTGCAGATCAAGAACGCCAATGCGATGTATGCCGGCGCCGTGCCCGGCCTCGTCGAGAAGACCAAGATCGCGCTGACCCAGCAGAACCTGAACTATCAGAAGGACCTCAACGAGGTCGCCCCGATCGTGGCGCAACAGCTCCAGGGCCGCCAGAACGAGATCGGCGAAGGCATGGCGCAGATCTATGCCAGCGAGTTCACCGAGCAGGAGCTGAAGGATCTCGTCGTCTTCTACAAGTCGCCGCTGGGCAAGAAGCTGATCGACGCCGAGCCGCGCGCCATCGGGCTGAGCATGGCTTTCATGAATTCCTGGGCCCAGAACTTCTCCGAGACCGTGATGGGCGCCTTCCGCGCCGAGATGCGCAAGCGTGGCAAGGAGATCTGAGCGCACCTATCTGAAGGGTGATCTAAAGCGCGTCATCGCGCTTTAGATTGTTATTTGAGCATGGTCTTCTCGGAAAACCGCTGCACACTTTTCCGGACCACGCTGTAGAGGTCGGAGTGGACAATGGCTGAATTCGACGTCGACCTCTTCGTCATCGGTGGCGGCTCGGGCGGCGTGCGTGCCGCCCGCATCGCGGCCGGATATGGCGCCCGCGTGATGATCGCGGAAGAGTACCGCATGGGCGGCACCTGCGTGATCCGCGGCTGCGTGCCGAAGAAGCTGTTCGTGATCGGCTCGCATTTTCGTCACGAGCTCGAGGACGCCGCCGGATTCGGCTGGACCGTTCCGCCCGCCAGCTTCGACTGGGCGACGCTGATCGCCAACAAGGACAAGGAGATCGCGCGGCTGGAGGCGGCCTACACCGCCAATGTCGAGAAGTCGGGCGCGCAGATCGTCAAGAGCCGCGCCGTGATCGAGGACAAGCACACGGTCCGCCTGCTCGAGAACGACCGCAAGATCACCGCAAAGTACATCCTGATCGCCACCGGTGGCGCGCCCAACCATGGCGCCGCCATTCCCGGCATCGAGCACGTGATCTCCTCCAACGAGGCGTTTCATCTGAAGAAGCTGCCGAAGCGGATCGTGATCCAGGGCGGCGGCTACATCGCGCTGGAATTTGCCGGCATCTTCGCCGGCTTCGGCTCCGACGTCACGGTGATCTATCGCGGCGACAACATCCTGCGCGGTTTCGACGAGGACGTGCGCGCCCATGTCCGGGCCGAGATGGAGAAGCAGGGCATCACCATTCTCACCGGCTGCACGGTGAGCAAGGTCGATCGCCACGGCGAGGAATTCACCACGCATCTGTCGAACGGATCGAGCCTCGCCTCCGACCAGGTGATGTTCGCGATCGGCCGCCATCCGGCGGTGGCCAATCTCGGGCTGGAGAACGCCGGCGTCGCCATCAATCCTGCGAATGGCGGCATCGCGGTCGACCATTTCTCGAAGAGCTCGGTCGACAGCATCTATGCGATCGGCGACGTCACCCATCGCTTCAACCTGACGCCGGTTGCCATCCGCGAGGGCCATGCCTTCGCCGATACCGTGTTCGGCAAGCGCGAGGTGATCGTCGATCACGCCAACATCCCGACCGCAGTGTTTTCGCAGCCGGAGGTCGGCACCGTTGGTCTCACCGAGACCGAGGCGCGCGCGCAGTTCAGCCACGTCGATATCTACAAGACCTCGTTCCGCCCGATCAAGGCGACGATGTCGGGGCGCGATACCCGCGTGCTGATGAAGCTCGTCGTGGACGGCGCGACCGACCGCGTGCTCGGCTGCCACATCGTCGGCGATGCCGCCGCCGAGATCACGCAAGCCGTTGCCATCGCGGTGAAGATGAAGGCGACCAAGGCCGATTTCGACGCGACGGTTGCGCTGCATCCGACCGCGGCCGAAGAGCTGGTGACGATGCGCACGCCGACCGCGCGCCACGTCCGCCAGGCGGCGGAGTAGGGCGCTCCTAACCGTAGAGATATCCGACCGGCTTGCCTTCGGTGCGCAGGGGGCGAACATCCCTTTGCGTGATGATCTGACCGGCGAGGCCGTCGATCTCGTCGCGCTGCGTCGGCGTCCAGCTGCGCAGTTCGTTGATGCCTTTGAGCAGGCCTAGCCGGAGCACCTGCGTGTTCTCGCCGACGCCGACAAGGCTGATCGAATCCTTGCCCGCCGTCACGACATCCCCGGCTGCGAGTTCAAAGCTCTCGCCGGACGTCTTCTTGAATTCCGCCGTGCCGCGAATGACGCGATAGATCACGACCTCGCCCTTGGCGAGCGAGGCGGCGTCTGCGGATGCCGATGTGCTCTTCGGCAGCAGGGACTGGCCGCGCGGGTCGGTTGCGATGATGTGGCCGGTGACGAGCTGGCCGCTCGGGACCTCGATGCCGATATCGCGCACGTAAACCGGCAGCGCCGATTTGATCGCGCCGGCGCCAAGCGGCTTGAACAAAGCGTCCAGCGCCAGCGGATCCTGCAGCCAGAAGCCGGCATTGGCGGGGCGATCGTGCAGCGGATGGCTCCAGGCCATGCGCGGCGTTTCAGCCTCGACGATCTGATCGGGCCCCACGATGGTCGGGTTCGGGAAGGTGGTGGGATCGGTGATGAAGGCTTCGAGGAATTTGCCCGAATAGCCCATCGAGATCGGATCCGGCACCACCGTCTGGGGCGTCTTCAGATTCTCCTCGGTCGATAGTCCTGACCAGGTGTAGAACAGCTGACGATGCACGATCGCGCTTTGCAGCATCACCGCGCCGGGACCGACATTGTAGAAGCGCCCGTCATAGTCGAACGTGAACGCGCCCGAGGTCACCAGCACGAGCTGAAAGCCGCCGGGTGGAAGATGCAGATGAAAGTCGGTGGGGCCGGTGTCGGGACGGTAGATCGGCAAATTGGTCGCGACTTCGTGCAGCAGGAAAGTTTCGTTGTTGGCGTGAAAGCCTTCATTGGCGCGATTGTAGAGCGCCTGCGGGCGATAGGTCGCCTCGAACGTCGCATTGCGGTCGCGATCGATGGCGACGAAGTCCTGCATGTTGAGGCGAAGCGGCGCGCCGTTCGGGTGGGTGAGGCCGGTCGTCTTGAGATCGCCCGCAGCATGCACGTTCATGACGTTCTCCGCTCCGCGCCGTTGCTTCGCTGACAACGTCATTGCGAATTTTGGGCCAGTTCGTGTGCGACGCCGCGCGCGAGCCTGCCGCCGTGCTTGTTCGGGAAAAATCCGGTGGCCGCACGGGAGGTTAGATCGACGGCTGGTTCGATCGACAGGTCCCGTGCCCTGGGCACAGGCTTCCGCCGCAGCGACGACACCTGGCTAATTTGTCGGCAAGCCGCGCCAGTGCACGTGCAGCGGTTCTGGCGGCGGATCGGCGCGCCCCCTTTGGGATGAGCAATGACGCCGCAATGGGGCCGGGCGCGGCGATTGACAGATTGTTCATGTTTTGTTCTTATGCTGCGACCGAGATGGAGGCAGCCATGGACAACCGCATCAACGAAATCCGCCGAACGATCAGAGCGCTCCGCGTCAGCATGCGTGAAGCTGAAGCGATCATGCATGAGCAGGTCAACCGCAACGAGGATTGCAGCTTCGTGGCCCAGGAAGTCATCAAGATGCGCTCGGTCATGAGCCAGCTCGTGAAGGAACGGACTGCGCTTGGCGATCAGGAGCCGATCGTCGTGAGCAGCTTCTTCATCCCGCGTCGCCGGCCGACGCGAAAGCCGGCCGCTGCTCATTTCGCCGCCGCCGAAGCCGTGTTCCGTCCGCGCCTGGTGGCGCGGGTTTGACGCGGAGGGCTGCTCAGTCAAAAGCGTGGGGCGCGGCCCGATCCGGCTTGCCGGCCGGGCTGTCCGCCCACTTGGCCATCTCCATCGCCTGGGCGTCGACGCCCTCGCACCAGAAGCAGTTCGGTCGCGCGCGGCCGTTCTCGGACAGGATCGGGACCAGGCTATGGCCGCAACCGGCGCACCAGGCGATGTCAGTCATGTGGTCCCCCAAAGCGTAGCAAAATTCAGCAATGACGTTGTCGTTCGCGAAGCTTGCGCGGGCGCTATGACGGCGCCGGGGCACTGTGCCCGGTGGGCACGCTCGTCCCTGATATCGTCGATGTAGCGATCCATCGTGACACAGCTGCGATGTCCTCGCCATTTTCGTGGTAGGCGCGAAGCTGGAATTCCGCGGAGCTGCCGCGATCCACAATGGTCCGGCAGTGTTCGATCTCGGCGGCGCAGCCCAGGGCGTCGGCATCCTCGGCGGTGTCGTCGATGATTCGGGACAGCATCTCCGAAATCGTGACCGGCCCGTCTTTGGAGGCAAAGATGCAATCGGTTCCGTAGCGCTGGGCGCGCCATTTGTTCTCCACCGCAATGGCGCGTTCGACCACCGTGACCTCCTTCGACACATGCGGCCGCAGATGGAGATGACGCGTCAGGCAGCGATAGAGTGAGGCGATCGCGACGGCGTCCTCGACCAGGGTGCAGGTGTCGGGCGCACGAAGCTCGAGGGTCGGGTGACGCATCGAAGGACGCATCGCCCACCAGATGTGGCTTTCGTCGGGAATGACGCCGGAGCGCTGCAAGGCGCCGATATATTCGTCGTAGTCCTGCCGGCTCTCGAACAATTCGGGCAGGCCGGTGCGCGGCAGCTCGGAATAGGCAGCGAGCCGGTAGCCCTTCAGTCCGGTCTTGTGCGAATTCCAGAATGGGGAGGACGCCGACAGCGCGATGAACAGCGGCAGATGCGGCAGCATCGCCCGCATCACCGCCATGCGCTTCTCCGGATCGGGCAATTGCACGTGCACGTGCATGCCGCACATCATGTTGCGATGGCCGATGCTGCGCAGATCCTCGATCATCTCCTCATAGCGCGGCTTCGGGCTCGGCTGCGACATGCGCCAGACCGCGGTCGGATGCGTGCCGCAGGCCATGATCACGAAGCCATATTGCGCGGCGACGTTGGCGACCTCGCGCCGCAGGAAGCGAAGCTCTTCGCGGGCGTCGTTGACGTCGACGTGAACGTTGGTGGCGACCTCGAGCTGGGATTGCAGCATCTCGCGCATGGCCTGACCGCCGGTCGACCAGTTCGCCGATTCGAACAGCGCGTTGGGCGTTTCGATCGCGACTTCGAAGGTCCGGCGATCGGCGAGGAAGTATTCCTCCTCGATGCCGAAGGAATATTCAGCCGCCTTGCCACCGCCGCCGGCGGAGCGAATGACGAGGTGCTGCTTGTCGTGCGAGGAATCGAGGCGCAGCAATTTCAAGACGTCCGAAGCAAATGTCATGTCCCACCCGGCAAGGCATTACCTGCGGGCGATAATCCTTCTGGCAGGGGCGGGTTCCGCCTCCGTACCACTGCAAATTGTCGCGTCGAAGGGAACAATCTTCACGCTCTCGGATGCGCGCGCGATCAGCGCGTGATTTGGCGGCACTTCGGTCCAATCCGATTCCTTGTCGAAGGGTTCGGACACGACGATGACCTCGCCGCCGTCCTCACGGAAATAGAGTGTGTTCGCGGCGTCATTGACCGCGACGCGGAAGGCGTAGAGATCCCTGCCGTTGGCGATCGCGCTGGTGAAGCGCAGCCGTTCGCGCAGAGCGCCTTCATTGACGAGGCCGACGAGGGCTTGCAGCACGCGCCGCGTCGCGCACAGCGGGTCGCTGTCCAGGCCGGCCCCCATCATCGCCAGGAACACCGCTTCCGAATCGGTCGTGCCGAGGCGCGACGGGTAGTAGGCATCGGGAATCAGCGCCTCGACCTTGCGCCGCAGCCGGTTCCAGCTGCCGACGAATCCGTTGTGCATGAACATCCAGTGCCCGCAGGCAAAGGGATGGCAGTTCTGCCGCGTCACCGCCGTGCCAGTGGCGGCGCGCACATGGGCAAAGAACAGATGCGAGCGCAGATGCCGGCAGAGATAGCGCAGGTTCTCATCCGACCAGGCCGGGCGCGTCTCGCGATAGAGCCCGGGCTCGGGATGCTCGCCATACCAGCCGAGGCCAAAGCCGTCGCCGTTCGAGCCCGCCGTCGATTGCAGCGAGCGGATGCTCTGCGCGACCAGCGAATGCTCGGGCTCGGTGACATAGGGCTCGAACGAGGTCGTCTCGCCCCGGTATGCGATCCAGCGGCACATGAGGTTCCTGTCGGGGATATATCCTGACAGCACCAACAAATATGCCGGGGCTGCGTTCCCGACGAGATCCGCTCGCGCGTGCCGCTAGTCCGTGCCGCCGAGCGTTGCGCGATAGGTCTTGCCGTAGGGATAGAAATGCTCCTTGCGGCCCTGGTCCCAGAACGCCCTGAAGCCGGGCGCGGTGATGTCCCAATCCGGGCGGCACTTCATGCTGACGGCCCTGAGGTCCTGGCGCAATTCCTCGATCGTCGGACGTCCGAAGAACCAATAGCCGTTGTAAATCTTGTGAACGACGAGGCGCGGCTCCAGCACGACGACATGCGGGATCATGGGATTGTGGACGGGATCGGTGTATTCGGCGATGTCGAGGTCCTTCTGGACGATCCGCCGGGGGTCCGAGAGGAAGGGCCAGTGCGCGCCGGCGCCGCTGCGGTATTCATTGGTCTCGGTGATGGTGTCGGTGGTGATCGTGACCAGCCGGCAATAGCCGACCTCCATCTCGCGATGGAGCTGAACCAGCCCTTCGGTCTGGCGACGATCCTTAGGGCAGAATCCGCCGCGGCCGAGCACGACGATCATGGGATCGTCCTCCTGCAACTCGGAAAGCTTGCGGTGCTTTGCGGTGTGGTCGCTGAGTTCGTAATCCGGGAAGGTCACTCCCGGCATGATGTCGGTTCGCATCGAATCCTCCCCTGATTTCTCTCTAGAGATCGATCACGACGTCGCCTTGCGGTCGTGCGCAGCAGATCAGCAGATTTCCCTCCGCCGGAAGGTCGAGCGGATCCGGTGTGTAGCTGACCTCTCCGGCCACGAGCCCGCTCTCGCAGTTGTGGCAGACCCCGGTGCGGCACGACCAGCGCACCGGGACGTCGCATGCCTCGGCGAGCTCGAGCAGGCTGGCATAAGAGGGGCCCCAGCAGACGTTGAGGCCGCTGCGCACAAACGACACCATCGGTCCCGGCCCCGGTGCTCCCGGCGGCTTGTGGACAGGCGTCTTCGGCGCAGCTGCGATACCCGGGGTCAGCGAGGGCTTGCTGCCGAACAGCTCGGTGTGGATCCGATCGGGCGCGACACCCAGCGCGGCGAGGCCGGTGGCAATGTCGCTCATGAAGGCCGTCGGTCCGCAGAGATAGAAATCGCCGTCCCGGGGCACGTCCAGCATCTGGAGCCGCTGCCGATCCAGACGACCCGTGCTGTCGAAGTCGGATCCTTCACGGTCCGCTGGATCGGGGGCGCTGAAGCAGACATGGCTGTGATGATGGGCCAATCCGGCAAGCAGCCCGCGCGCCTCGGCAGCGAACGGATGCTCGCGGCCGTTGCGCGTGCCATGCAGCCACCAGATGTCCCGCGTCGAGCGTTCCGCAGCAAGGGCGTGCAGCATGGCGAGCACAGGCGTCACGCCGATGCCCGCGCTCAACAGCACCACGGGCCGCGCATCGCGGCGGAGCGTGAAGCTGCCACGCGGCGCACCGACCGGCACGATATCGCCAGCCTGGATCGTCTCGGCGACATAGGCGCTGGCCGCGCCGTGCGCCTCGCGCTTGATGCTGATGCGATAGGATGCCGTGTCGGCGCGGCTCGACAGCGAATAGCTGCGCGTCGTCGCGGACGGTCCCAGCCGCACGACGACGAATTGACCGGGCAGGGCGGTCGCCAGCGGCTGTCCGTCCGCGGGCTCGAGCACCAGCGAGGTCACGCTGGCGCTTTCGGCGATCTTCCGCGACACGCGGAAGGGGCGGAAGCCGCGCCAGGCCGGCGCCGGGCCAGCGGTTGGGCCGAGCCCGGCATTTCCCGCGACGGGGCTGTCCTGCTGTGCCAGCAGCGCTGCAAAGGAGTGATTCCAGCCGCGGCTCAGCGCCGGAATTTTCAGCGCGCGCGCGAGGCGCTCGCGCGGATGCGGGGGCAGGTAAAGCAGCGCATCGATCTCGGCGATGCTCATGCCTTCCAAGCCGCTTTCGACCTGCACGATCTCGTCGCCGGCCTCGACGTCGCCCTCCTCGATGACACGGAAGTAGAAGCCCGGCCGGCCGTGCTTGACGAGCAGCGCGGGTATCTCAGGCTCGTCCATGCGAATGCCGAGCCGGTAGCAGGTGACGCGCGGCTGCGTGACCTCGAACAGGGCGGTGCCGATCCTGTAGCGATCACCGATGCAGACCTCGGCGTCGGCCAGTCCCTCGACGGTGAAGTTCTCGCCGAATTGGCCATGAACGAGGTCCGACCGGCCGAGATGTTTCCGCCAGTATTGATAGGATTCGTCCTGGTAGACGAAGACGGCGCGCTGCTCGCCGCCGTGACCCGCCGTGTCGCCCTGGCCGTCGCCGTCGATGTTGAGCCGGCGGACCCGGCGCGGGCCCGTGACGGGAGTCTTCCAGATTCCGGTATGGACAGTCCTGCCTTGCCAGGCGACGTCGCGCGGCAGGCCGACATTGAGTGAGAGCAGACGAGCCATGGACTTTCCTCGGCCAGAACCACCGTGCCTGCGCAATTTGGCGAATTCCAGATTGCGACGCCCCACAATCTGCCCCCAGAGCGTGGTTTTGGCCCGTTAGGGGTTGTTAGACGTTGCGAGAGTGCCTTGTCTGCGGCCCTCCGCGCGCCGATCTGAAGGGCTGAGACGAGAAACGGGAGAGGCGCAATGGATGATCAAGCGACGCTGGCAGCGCTCAGGCGCCATTGGGACGCCTCGGATGCGAATGATTTCGAAGCCGAGCACGAGATCTATCGCGACGACGCCGTGCTCGACTATCCGCAGTCGGGAGAGCGGATCCGCGGCCGCGGCAAAATCCAGGAAAGCCGGACGGTGCAGCCGAACAAGAAGCGCTTCACGGTTCGGCGGATCATCGGCGGCGGCGATCTCTGGGTGAGCGAGTTCGTGCTGAGTTATGACGGGGTGCCGTCCTACGTCGTCAGCATCATGGAATTTCGCGACGGCCTCGTGGCACACGAAACGCAATATTTCGGCGACCGCTTCGAACCCGGACCGTCCCGTTCGCATCTCGTTGAGCGGGTGGGGTAGGTTGGGCGGTCGGTTGGCCGGTGGCCTTCGCCGCGACGATGTGCGGGATTGGCACACCATTGCGTAACTAAACTTGGCAACGTGGAACCGATGCGGCGGCTGGTCGCAGTCATCTCGCCTTGATTCCGACAGGCCCATCTTTATCTCTGGCACGAACAAGAATCCGGGCCCCTCTGGCGAGGACGCCGACGATGGTCGGCAAACCTCGCGATGTCGGATGACCTGTCCCGCGCGAATGCGATGGATCGGCCGATCGTCGGGCCTCGTTCGTTCTCTCCGACCATTCGTCCCCATCGCAGCTCCGTGCGGTCATTTCGCAAACCGAGGAGCAATGATGACTGACGCCAAGCATTCAAATCCCAGCGAGATCGAAATCACGGAACCGTCCAGCCTGAACGAGCAGGCCGCGGTGGCGCTGGTGATCGTGGGCGCGCTGGTTGCGGTTGCGGACCGGCGCGTTTCGCCGGTCGAGCGCGACGAGGTGATCCGTTTCATCAGGGATCGCAAGCTGGCGCCGCACGTTCCGGATGAACGGCTCTATGCGATGTTCGATGAACTCGCCGAACGGCTCGAGGAGCCGGATTTTGCCAATGTCGTGATCGACACGCTGCGGCCGGTTTCGAATCTGCCGCTGTCGTCCCATCTGATGGAGCTGTCGGAGCGTGTTGCTGCGGCGGACGAGGACGTCCATCCCCATGAAGTGCAGGCGATCAAATTGTTGCGCTTGCTGACGCTGGTCTTGCCGCGCGCGAAGCCCGTGGTGTCGAGCGCGGCGGGCGCCGAACGGCAGGCCGCCTTGAAGGAGTAGGCATGAGCACAGTTTCGGACGAGCGCACGACGAAAACCGAGGGCACCACCGGCCAGATGGCCGGCGGAGACCCGCGCCTCGACAAGCTCGTCCATCGCCTGCCGCCGCGCATGGGCGATACCTTCACCTATCTGCTCAAGCCGTCGAACCGCTGGGTCAGAATTCCCTCGGGCACGCTGCTGATCGTCGGCGGCGTGCTTTCCTTCCTTCCGATTCTCGGCGTCTGGATGCTGCCGCTCGGTCTAGCGCTGCTTGCCGAGGACGTGCCGGCGTTGCGCTCCTCGCGATCGAAGGTCCTGGATTGGGTCGAGCGGAAGAAGCCGCATTGGCTCGAGCCGTCTGCACCGAAAAATGATCAATCATGACTGAATTCATCACCTCCGATGCCTTGACCGCGCTGTTTCAGGTCATCCTGATCGACCTCGTGCTCGCCGGCGACAACGCCGTCGTCATCGGCCTTGCCGCGGCGGGATTGCCGGCCGAGCAGCGCCGCCGCGCCATCATCGTCGGCATCGCCGCCGCGACAGCGCTCCGCATCGTGTTCGCCGGCGTCGCGACCCAGCTGCTGCAGGTGATCGGCCTGCTGCTGGCCGGCGGCGTGCTGCTGCTCTGGGTATGCTGGAAGATGTGGCGCGAGCTGCGCGAGCAGGCGCATGCCGGGCAACTTGCCTTCAGCCATGGCGGCGGCGCGGATGCTGCGCCGGCGCAGCGAAAGACCTTCGGCCAGGCCGCGGTGCAGATCGTCGCCGCCGACGTCTCGATGTCGCTCGACAACGTGCTCGCGGTCGCGGGCGCCGCGCGCGAGCACCCCTACATCCTCGCCTTCGGCCTGTTGCTGTCGGTCGCGATGATGGGCGTCGCCGCCGATCTGCTCGGCCGGGTGCTCCAGAAGCAGCGCTGGATCGCCTATGTCGGTCTCGCCATCATCATTTACGTCGCCTTCGAGATGATCTATCGGGGCTCGCTCGAGCTCGCTCCCGTCATCGCGAGTCTCTGAGGCGACAATTTTCGGCAATCCGGAGCAATTCATGACGCCCGACCCCAAAGCACCTTCGGCGCAGGCCTTGCCGCCGCGCCTCGGCCTGTTCGCCCAGCTCATCTTCGGCTCGCGCTGGCTGCAATTTCCGCTCTATATCGGCCTGATCGTCGCGCAGGCCGTTTATGTGCTCTTGTTCCTGAAAGAGCTCTGGCATCTGGTTGCGCACTCGTTCGACGCCAGCGAGCAGCAGATCATGCTGGTCGTGCTCGGACTGATCGACGTCGTCATGATCTCGAATCTTTTGATCATGGTGATCGTCGGCGGCTATGAGACCTTCGTCTCCCGGCTGAACCTGACCGGCCATCCCGACGAGCCGGAATGGCTCAGCCACGTCAACGCCAGCGTGCTCAAGATCAAGCTTGCGATGGCGATCATCGGCATCTCCTCGATCTCGCTGCTCAGGACCTTCATCGAAGCCGGCAATCTCGGCACCACGCGCAGCAATTTCACCGAGACCGGCGTGATGTGGCAGGTGCTGATCCATCTGACCTTCATCATCTCGGCGGTCGGCATCGCCTGGGTGGACCGCCTCAGCGAAAGCGCCCATCGCGAGAAGGCCGACCACGCCTGAGCGCGATCGCTCGGCCGGCACGCTGTGGTCAAGGCGTCCGACGGGATGATCGGCAAATGGCCGTCACTTCATGGTCATGTCGTCGGAGATGACGGTGCGGCCGAACTAGGTCACGACTCGCGCGAACGGGCAATGTCGCTCCGGAGCGCTTCGAGCTCCTTGTGCACGGCGCGCGCGGCGTCGCGCTCGATCTTGCGGTAGCGCGTGACGAGCTTTTCGCCGAAGGGGGTCAGCATCGCGCCGCCGCCGTTCTTGCCGCCTGCCTGCGGCTCGACCACGGCATGTCCGCAGATGCGGTTGATCTCGTCGACGAGATCCCAGGCGCGCTTGTAGGACATGTCCATGGCGCGGCCGGCTGCCGAGATCGAGCCTTGCTCGCGGATCTGCTCCAGCAATTCGATCTTGCCGGGGCCGATGCGGTCCTCGCCGTCGAGGTCGATGCGAAGGCTCAGTTGGGGCAGCGGCTTGGCGCTGGCGCGCGACATGACGGATTCTCTTGTGCCAATTGCAGCCGAGATTGCCAAACTTGCCCGCCGTGGACAAGCGAGTGCGCCGTCCGGCTTCACCGCACCGCGTGCATCTCCAGAAACGTTTTGGAGGCCGAAATGCCGGGATGCGGCTTCGACGCCGAAGCACGCATCCGCCATGCCGCTCGCGACATGGGCCGCGACCGCCGCGTGGGTGAACTCGATCTGCTGCGCGCCGTTGATCCGACTCTCGTCGATGCCGTGCGCGGCGAGCAACTGGTCGAACAGCAGGACGTTTGGCTTGATGAGGTCGTCGAGCGAGCTTGGGATTGCCGCGCGCGACCATGAACCTGGCCGTCCGACAGCCGCCAAGCCTGGGCCCGCCTGATCGGGTCAGGCGGGCTCTTTTTCGAGATCGATAAAATTGTCCGCAATCCGCTCAAGTCCGGCAAACCCTGCGGACAAGAACTGCCCGGCGTTAAACCGGGACTTTGGAACTGGCGTGCATCCTGCCTGCAAAAGGCTGGGGCATCAAAATGTCTGTTCTCAAGGAGGTCGTCGCCGCGATGGCGGGAGTTTATGCGCTCCTGTTCGCCTGCGACGCGTTGTTCGGGGTCGGCGAGATACGCTTCGACGACAATTACTACCGCGCCAGCTTCTACGCGCCGCGGCCGAAGGAATTCCGCTTCGCAGACGGGACCACGCCGGCCGCACGCGTCAGCGATGCGTTCGCGCAGTTCTCGGCAGGTGAGGCCAGGCCCAACAGGCGTTACTCGTCGCTGACGACGATCATCCGTTAATTCAAGCCGCCCGGCGCTCGTCCGGGGTACCAGGCCTTGTGTTGCCCGACGGGCAAAACACGCGACGGGTAGGTCAACGCGCACCGGCGAAAATATTCCGCTTTACCGAAATTCGGAAAGCGCGTATGTGTCGTGGCAACCCGGCCCAAGGACAAGGGGCGTATCGCGATCGTCACGAACGCGGGCCGGGCGGCGGTGGGCGCAGATCGCACCGGCGCGAAGGGCTTTTGCAGGGCGGGCAACCGTGAGCAGAGCCGTCGCGCACACGACCGGTGTGATCGGCGTACGGCAAAATCGTGTGGTCCTGACGCCCGGGGTTCTGGCGTCAAGTCTTGTGGTGATGCGGCGGCCCAACCGGGTTCGCAGCATCAGTCATCCGCAAGGCGACGGGGCAATAGTGCAACGCTCCCGAGGAGAGTACGACATAAGCCGTTCCAACCACTGCGCAGGGAAGGCCGGGATGTCTCCGGTTGCCCTGTTCTCCGCTATGCAGCAGCACACGCAGCCTGCCCTTGGCATAGCGGTCCACGGGAGCCAACCGGCTCCCGGCCTTCCCTGCGCCCTTGTTCAATCGAGGGCAAGGCCACGAAGCAAAAGCTCGGGCGAGATGCGCCGCGAGAATGCCAAGGCGTGTCAGTCATTCCCATGTCAGTCATTCACCACCGCTCTCGTGCCCCGGACGCAGCGCAGCGCCTCTTCGGCGGTGCGCTGCAGAGCCGGGGCCCACGCATCGGCACGTACCCATGGCTTGCTGGGTCCCGGCTCTGCGCAGCAGCGTAAGGACGCTGCAGCGCGTCCGGGACACGAGAGAGACGCACGATCGCCACGCCCCTGATGGCGAAAAACCTTGTGCAAGCAATCCAGACTGTCTCCGCAAAGGCGTTCCGCAAGCCCGGGACGAAATGCGCCGCTAGGATGCGAAGCCTTGCCTCATTCCCCCTGGATCCATTCCGCCACCCCGCGCCACAGCGTGTCGCGGTGATCGGGGCGGAAGAAGCCGAAATGGCCGATCGTTTTGGCGCCGACCTCGGACGGGTTCACCGTCAGCACCTCCGGCTTGATCGCAGTGAACCCGCTCGTGAGCAGCTCGACCGCCGGCCGCGTCGCCCAGGGATCGTCGGAAAAGCACAGAGCCCGCAGCTCGCCCTTGAAGTTTGCAAAATTCTCCAGCGCCGGCAGCCTGGAATCGAAGAGATAGCGCGGGCTCGAGACCCACTCCGCCCATTGCAGGAAGACGCCCTTGGGCAGATCCTCGCCGACGCCGGCCCAGCCCGGCGCATAGCCGAGCGCGTGGGTGAGCGGCACACCGACGAGGTTCATGAAAGCGAAGACGCGGTATTTTTCCGGCGATGTCATCAGCCGCCAGGTCGCGGCCTGCGAGGCGACGAAGGCGGCGCGCGAGATGTCCGTGTTGTTCGCGATCAGCCCCAGCGCCTGGCCGCCGAAGGAATGGCCGACATAGGCGAGCGGCAGCGTATTGTACCGCTCCCGCATCCAGCTCACCGCGGCGGTGACGTCGAGCGCGGCCCAGTCCGACATCGAGGCCTTGAAGCCGACCAGGGATTTCGGCTGATTGTAGCCGACCATCGCCGGCAGCCGCGAGTCGCCGATGCCGCGATAATCATAAGTCAGCACCGCACAGCCCCGATGGGCGAGATAGGAGGCAAAGCCGCGGTAGATTTTGCGCGGGACGGCGGTGGCCGAATTGATCAGCACGGCATGGCGCTTGGCGCCGCGCGGCAGGAACAGGGTGCCGGCCAGCGCATAGCCGTCGGCCGCCGGGAAGCTGATCTCGTCGATGAAAACGTCGTCCAGTGCCGCGTCCATGGGGATGGATGTGCCGCCAGTTTCCTCTGCCACCGCTAGCAAATGCGAATTTGGCTTTTCCCGCAAGGGTTTGGGAAGAGAAACGGATTTACAACTGGCGGCGTCGCGCCAGCCTGTGTATAAGGCGGCCCTCGCAACCCACAGATCAGGTTGCACTTTTCGCTTCACGGAGAGATTGCGATGTCCGAGCGGTGGACGCCCGAGTCCTGGCGCAGCAAGCCGGTGCTACAGGTGCCCGACTATCCCGACGCCAAGGCTTTGGCCGACGTCGAGGCGCAGCTTGCGACCTTTCCGCCGCTGGTGTTCGCGGGCGAGGCGCGCAACCTGAAGAAGGCGCTGGCGCGCGTGTCGGCCGGCGAGGCCTTCCTGCTCCAGGGCGGCGACTGTGCCGAGAGCTTTGCCGAGCACGGCGCCAACAACATCCGCGATTTCTTCCGCGTGCTGCTGCAGATGGCGGTGGTGCTGACCTATGCCGGCGCGGTGCCGGTGGTGAAGGTCGGCCGCATCGCCGGTCAGTTCGCCAAGCCGCGCTCCTCGCCGACCGAGAAGGTTGGTGGCGTCGAGCTGCCGAGCTATCGCGGCGACATCGTCAACGACATCGCCTTCACCAGGGAAGCGCGCATCCCCGATCCGCAGCGCCAGCTGATGGCCTATCGCCAGTCGGCCGCGACGCTGAACCTGCTGCGCGCGTTTGCGACCGGCGGCTATGCCAATCTCGGCAGCGTGCATGAGTGGATGCTGGGCTTCCTCAAGGATTCCCCGCAGTCCCGCCGCTACAAGGAGCTGGCCGACCGCATCTCGGACGCGCTTAACTTCATGCGCGCCTGCGGCCTCGATCTCGAGAGCCATCCGGAACTGCGCGCCACCGATTTCTACACCAGCCATGAAGCGCTGCTGCTCGGCTACGAGCAGGCCATGACCCGCGTCGATTCCACCACCGGCGACTGGTATGCGACCTCGGGCCACATGATCTGGATCGGCGATCGCACCCGCCAGCTCGATCACGGCCATATCGAATATTTCCGCGGCATCAAGAACCCGATCGGGTTGAAGTGCGGTCCGTCGCTCAAGCCCGACGAGCTCTTGAAGCTGATCGACGTGCTCAACCCCGACAACGAGCCGGGCCGGTTGACGCTGATCGGCCGCTTCGGCTCCGACAAGATCGCCGAGCATCTGCCGAACATGATCCGCGCCGTGAAGCGCGAGGGCAGGGTCGTGGTCTGGTCCTGCGATCCCATGCACGGCAACACCATCACCTCGACCTCGGGCTACAAGACGCGGCCGTTCGATCGCATCCTGTCCGAAGTGAAGTCGTTCTTCACGATCCATGCCGCTGAAGGCACTCATGCCGGCGGCGTGCATCTGGAGATGACCGGGCAGGACGTCACCGAATGTATCGGCGGCGCCCGCGCGATCACCGACGAGCACCTCAACGACCGCTATCACACGGTCTGCGATCCCCGCCTCAATGCCGAGCAATCCATCGACATGGCTTTCCTGGTCGCCGAGCTGCTCAAGCAGGAACGCGCCGGCAAGGCCCAGCCGATGCCGGTCGCAGCGGGGCTCTAAGACCTTGCTGCGGATCTGGAAGGCCACGATCAATTCCCGTAACGGTCTGGCCTTTGCGTTTCGGTCGGAGCAGGCCGTTCGCGAGGAAATCTTTGCGCTCCTGCTGTCGGTGCCGCTCGCCTGGTTGATCGGCGCGACCGCGATGCGGGCCGTCGAGCTGGTCTGCTCGGTTGCGTTCGTGCTGACGGTCGAGCTGCTCAATACCGCAATCGAGAAGCTGGCCGATCGCCTGACCATGGACCACGACAAGCAGATCGGCCGGGTCAAGGACATGGGCTCGGCGGCGGTCGGCGTGGCGCTGCTGATGGCCGGCGCGTTCTGGATCATCGCCATTATCGAGCGGCTGGGGTTCCTCTAGCCTGGGAATCCTCCAGCTTGGGGATCGGAACGCCATGACTGAACGTCTCAACGCATTCGCGGTCACGCTCGCCCAGCTCAATCCGGTCATGGGCGACATCGAGGGCAATGCCGCCAAGGCACGCTCGGCTCGCGCGCGAGCCGTCGCCGACGGCGCCGATCTCGTGCTGTTTCCGGAATTGTTCATCGCCGGCTATCCGCCGGAAGACCTCGTGCAGAAGCCGGCCTTCCAGGCCGCGTGCCGCGCCGCGATCGAAGTGCTGGCGCGCGAGACCGCCGATGGCGGGCCGGCCATGCTGATCGGCACGCCCTGGGTCGAGGACGGCAAGCTCTACAATGCCTGCGCGCTGCTCGACGGCGGCCGTATCGCCAGCTTGCGCTTCAAATGCAATCTGCCGAACTACGGCGTGTTCGACGAGAAGCGGCTGTTTGCACGTGGCCCTGCCGCCGGTCCCGTGACCGTGCGCGGCGTGCGCATCGGCGTGCCGATCTGCGAGGACATCTGGCTGGAGGAGTCCGAGGACTACGAGAACGTGGTCGAGACGCTGGCCGAGACCGGCGCCGAGATCATCCTGGTGCCGAACGGCTCGCCTTACGCGCGCGACAAGAACGACGTGCGGCTGTCCGTCGTCGTGGCGCGCGTCACCGAGAGCGGGCTGCCGCTGGTCTATCTCAACCAGGTCGGCGCCCAGGACGAGCTGGTGTTCGACGGCGCCTCCTTCGCGCTCAACGGCGATCTCTCGCTTGCGGCGCAATTGCCGGCGTTCGAAGAATGCATCGTCACGCTGCGCTTCACCCGCAACGGCGACGACTGGCGCTGCGCCGGGCCGATCGCGGAGCAGGTCGAGGGCGACAAGGCCGATTACGCCGCTTGCGTGCTGGGCCTGCGCGACTATGTCGGCAAGAACGGTTTTCCCGGCGTGCTGCTCGGCATCTCCGGCGGCATCGATTCCGCGCTGTGCGCGGCAATCGCGGTGGATGCGCTCGGCGCCGACCAGGTGCACGGCGTGATGCTGCCTTATCGCTACACGGCGGCACACTCGATCGCGGACGCCGGCGAGCTCGCCGGCCATCTCGGCATCCGCTACGAGGTGCTGCCGATCGCGGAGGCTGTGACCGGTTTCGAAACCATCCTCTCAGGGCTGTTCAAGAATCTGCCGCCCGATGTCACCGAGGAAAACCTCCAGGCCCGCACGCGCGGCACGCTCTTGATGGCGATCTCCAACAAGACCGGCCTGATGGTGCTGACGACGGGCAACAAGTCGGAAATGTCGGTCGGCTACGCCACGCTCTATGGCGACATGAACGGCGGCTTCAATCCGATCAAGGACATCTACAAGACGCAGGTGTTCCGGCTGGCAAGCTTGCGCAACGGCTGGAAGCCCGACGGCGCGCTCGGCCCCGCCGGCGAGGTGATTCCGCCCGACATCATCACGCGGCCGCCGAGCGCCGAGCTGCGCGAGAACCAGACCGACCAGGATTCTCTGCCGCCTTACGAAATGCTCGATGCCATCCTGGAGCGTCTTGTCGAGCGCGAAGAGCCGCTGGACCAGATCATTGCCGCCGGCTTCGAGCGCGAGACCGTGACGCGCATCGACCATCTGCTCAACGTCGCCGAATACAAGCGCCGCCAGGCCGCGCCCGGCGTGAAGGTCACGCCCAGGAATTTCGGCCGCGACCGCCGCTATCCCATCACCAACCGCTTTCGCGACAAGGGCGAGAAGCTGCCGGCGGCCGACGAGACGCTGGTGTCACGCGGCAGCAAGGCCTCGATCGACGCGTTCGAGGGGTAATTCAAGCGGTGGACGAAGCGACTTGTCCGCCGTCAGCAAGAGCGAAGGCGGAAGCGTGCCCACGAGTTTTTTGATTGTGGTATGAGCGCGGCGACTGATGCAGCAGGCCCGCGCCTTCGAGCCTAAATAAGGCGGCCGGATTTTTTATCGCATGGGTTGCAGTGCCTGCCTTGCGGTCATTGCTTCCATTTGCTTACAGCGCGTTGCACTAACGCCCGGTTTGTCTTCTCTGGCCCGTCAAGTAGATCTGGGCGAAAATCGATCAGATACAATATCAATGCAACCGTGCTAGCCCGAATCCGAACGTTCGGATTGGCATCTGATGGCAGTGCCGCAGGCAAGAAAGTCGGCTGATCGTTGCCGTCAAACACGCAAAAGTAAGATTCCCACGGCACGTCAGCATCCAAGATGCCCAGCTCATGAGCAGTCATCGCCTCTTGAATCTGAGTTCTCGTAAATGGCAAACCGTATGCTGTGCAAAAAAACAGAATCGTCTTCTTAAGTAGCCTTCCCTCTCGTAACGCTGTCAGCTCCCACCGAAACCCATGAGTTTCACCTACGCGAGCAATGACTATTCTGCTCGCCTGCAATAGTGCCTGAGCTATATACTGCCATTGTTCATCATCAACGAATACACGAGCGAACGAGGAGCTGGGATACCGTTCCCTTGGTCTTCCAATGCATAGGGTTGGAATGTGAGGCACAAGCTGTTCGCTAAGCACGCTCTCAATTCGATCCTGCACTGTGATATGGCTTCCGATGTACCGGGCAAACCGGAACGGATCGTCACTAAAATCCACGCTCTCCTTTGCTGATTTTTCGTCATCGACGAAGGAGCGCAAGTATAGACAAAATGGCTGTCCACTCTTTGCAATTTGACCAACGGGAGATGGAAGCAGGTGAAACTTGGTGCGAATCCATAGAAACCGGCAGATGTAAAATTGTACGATGATTGGAAACATCGCGATCAGAAATAGTTTTGCGAAACATCCAACGTCCAATCCCAAGGGAGATATTTCGGCCTTCAAAGTCACAGCAATGGCTATCACGATAATCACGACAAGCATCGGAACGAACCGGATAAACAGTTCATGCTGTAGTACGGGGAAAACTAGTCTTACAAAAAAACAGACCGCGATCGCTAACGCGCCAAACAACGTCAAGGCATATAGAATGCCCTTCTTAAAGTTAGGCCTCTCCTTAGAATAGACGCTTATGGCGCGACCATACCGAATTAGGAGTTCAGCTAACGCCATCTTGTGGCTCGCTCGCCGTCTTTTATGGTTGCATTAGGCACTAGTCGCCGCACTCCGCAACGTCATTTCTTCGACGTGCTTTTGCTCGCTGATGGACCGCTCCAAGCTACGCGATGGATCGATGGGCGATAGGCCAAGGTGGAATCATGGGAGCAATTCGAGCGCTCGCGCTTGGCTTCACCGCACCATCGACCATTCTCAATCAGCCATCTGCAGTGATGCGCTTCACGATCGCACCACGCGACGCCCGGTATTTAGTTTCGGGTGATTTCACGCGATACAGGAAGCGGCTTCGATGGCTTGGGCGCGTGCTTCTTCACGGGCTTGGCCAGTCGCGCAGCGGGAGCGATGCCTTTGCGCCAAAGCATGCCACACACCGCTGAGCGCGACCGCCACGACCCAGTTTCGTAATGATTTCAACTGGGTACGCTCAATGGTGTGTTCTCACCAAGGGGAGAAGAAAGCCCACCTATTTCTGCTGCTGCGGCAGGAAGGTCGGGCCGACCGAGCGGATCGGCTTGTTCTCGGAGCTCGCCGCCCCGCCCGCATCCGCGGGCGGCGTTGCGGCCGGTGCAGTCGCCGTCGTCGGCGCGGGAGCTGCGCCTTTCTTGGCGTTCGCAGGCGTGCCCTTGCCCAGCCGCTGCTGCTGCATTTTCTTGGCGCTCTCCTCGGTGACGATGATGTCGCCCTGCTGCTCGGCGCTCGCCTTGTCGTCGGCCGATTTCAGCGCGTCCGCCCAGGTCTGGCCTGCGGCCTTGCAGGAGCAGGACGGGTTGAACTCGCTGCGGAATTTGAACGCGGTCGGCAGCGCCGTGTAGGGCTGGCCGCTGATCGAGACCGCCGAGTTCATGTCTTCGCCGGGATTGCGATGGGTGTAGAGCACGGCTTCCGCGGCCGGGCACAGCGCCTTGCAGGTCTTCTCGTCGTCGGGGAAGCGCGCCGGGACCGTCGCAAACGAGACGGGGAAATAAGCGCCGTCGCAGGTGCGCACGCACACGGTGCGGTAGGTGCCTGATTGCGATTGCGGGCCTAGATCGGAAGGCGGCACGCCTTGCGGATTGCCAGCGTTGTTGCCGTTGAACAGATTGCTCAGGAAGTTGCCGCCGCCTTGCGGCTGCGCGGCAGCCGCGTATTGCGGGCCGCAATTGTTCTGCGCCAGCGCCGCCAGGACCGAACGGCGCTGGTTGTCGCGTTCCGGATTGAAGCCACCGGCGCCACCGCCGCGCAGGCGCTCGAGATTGCCGGTGATCTGGTCCAGATTGGCGCGCATCTGCTGGATCTGGGTATTGACCGGGCCGCATTGCGCCGACTGGCCGTTGAACAGCGAGAAGAAGCCGGAGGAATCGCAGCCCATGCGCTTGGCCTGCATGGTGACGCGGTCGAGCTCGGCCTGCTGCTTGGCCTGGGAATCCTGGTAACGGCGGATCTGCTCCTCACGCGCGGGGTCGCCCCCGCCGCCGCGGTCCAGTGCCGCGAGCTGGCCCTCCAGCCGCACACACATCGGATTCGGCCCAAGGCCGTTTTGCCCCGCCTGAGGCGGCGGGCCGGGCGGACCGGCTTGAGCGAAAGCGCCGGTGGCGAGCACGGCCGTGCTCAAGAGCACGGTGCAGGCAAGGAGGAAGCGGGCACGGGACAGGAGCAAAAATTCAGGCATATCCGCCATTCTAGCGAGGTCACGGCCCGGCATGACTTTGAAGGGCCGAAGCGCGCCCTCCCATAGCCGCTTCCTGCGGCATCGTCACGTCGTTTCGGGGCCGAAGCACCGGGCCTAAGCTACGCCAGCTCCGAGCGAATTCAGCGCTGGCAGGTGATTGCGACATATTCGTCGCAATGGCCATGGGAGCAATTTGTGCCGGATTTGGGGACAGAGCCGGTAATTTCGTCGGGATCGACCCGCCGAAAGGCCGAAGCCTGGGCAAAATCTCGTGACTGGCAGTAGGTGCGAGCGGCCGAGGCGCCGCATTTGTCGCCCTTGGCCAGGCACTGGTCATAACCGCTGGCCTGGTTGGCGATGATGAAGACGCGGCTCTCGGCGAGAGCGCTGGAGGTCACAAAGACGAAGGCGCTGGAAATGAGCGCGGGCAAAAATCGCATGAAAAAGCACCGGTGGCAAAAGGGGAACCGCCGGTTCCAAAATGGGCTCAAATGGTTAGGGGATCATGAACCATCGTGGCGGGGCAGCGCGCTTTGCGGAGATAAAGCCGCGTTTCGCGGCTCTCTTGACGCCGGGGCGCCTGATAGCCCATATGTTCCGTATGAACGGTCTCCTCGCCATTTGTGCCATTTGCCGCGAGATTACGAGCTAGCGATTCGCTGGCTGGAGCCGTCTTTTCTCAAACATTGAGAGCCTCGGACGCCCGGCCGCAAGGGATGGGTTTGTCATGGAATTGCGCCTCTACGATACGCTGAGCCGGGAAAAGCGCGCCTTCGTGCCGCTCGATGCCAACAACGTCCGCATGTATGTCTGCGGACCGACCGTCTATGACTTCGCCCATATCGGCAATGCACGTCCGGTGATCGTGTTCGACGTGCTGTTTCGGCTGCTGCGCCATCTCTATGGCGAGGCGCATGTCAAATATGTCCGCAACATCACCGACGTCGACGACAAGATCAACGACCGCGCCGCGCGCGATTTCCCGGGCTTGCCGCTCAACGAAGCCATCCGCAAGGTCACCGAGCAGACGGGAAAGCAGTTTCACGCCGATGTCGATGCGCTTGGCGCCCTGCGGCCGAGCGTCGAGCCGCGCGCGACCGAGCATATCGGCGAGATGCGCGAGATCATCGAGAAGCTGGTCAAGGGCGGCTTTGCCTATGCCGCCGAGGATCACGTGCTGTTCTCGCCGCAGGCGATGAATGCCGCCAATGACGGGCTGCCGCGCTACGGCGCGCTCTCCAATCGCTCGCTCGACGAGATGGTCGCGGGAGCCCGCGTCGATGTCGCGCCCTACAAGAAGGGCAATACCGACTTCGTGCTGTGGAAGCCGTCCAAGCCCGGCGAGCCGTCATGGCCGTCGCCGGCGGGCATCAAGGCCGAGGGGCGGCCGGGCTGGCACATCGAGTGCTCGGCCATGGCCTGGAAGCATCTCGGCGAGCATTTCGACATCCACGGCGGCGGCATCGATCTGGTGTTTCCGCATCACGAGAACGAGGTCGCGCAGACCTGCTGCGCCTTCCACCGCGAGCGTATGGCGAACTACTGGATGCACAACGGCTTCCTGCAGGTCGAGAGTGAGAAGATGTCGAAGAGCCTCGGCAACTTCATCACCATTCACGAGCTGCTGAAGGATTGGCCGGGTGAGGTGCTGCGCCTGAACATGCTCAAGACGCATTACCGTTCGCCGATCGACTGGACCATGAAGTCGCTGGAGGAGAGTGCCAAGACGCTCGACGACTGGTATCGCGTCGCAGCCGACGTCGCGCCCGGCAAGCCGGCGGCATCCGTGGTCGAGCCGCTGCTCGACGATCTCAACACGCCGCTGGCGATCGCGGCGCTGCATGGCCTGCGCGGCGGCGACGTGGGTGCGCTGGCAGGCTCGTTGCGGCTGCTCGGCTTCCTGTCCGAGAGCGCAGCACAATGGCAAGGCCGCAAGCAGCAGGCGAGCGGCGTCGATGCCGGGGAGGTCGAGCGCCTGATCGCGGAGCGGACGGCCGCTCGTGGCCGCAAGGACTTCAAGGAGTCGGATCGCATCCGTGATCTGCTCGCCGCGATGGGCGTTGCGATCAAGGATTCCAAGGACGGAACGACGTGGGAGGTCGCCCGATGAAGCGGCCCGGCACGCCGTTCCCGCGGCACTGGCTCTATTACATCGCGCTGAAGATCCTGCTGTTGGTAGGGGCTGTCGCGATCGTGCTGAAACTCTATGGGATGTGGTGAAGACGATGGGACAGACTTTGCCAAAGCCGGGCTTGCGGCCGTTCCTGCCGGATGATGTGCCCGTGCTCGCCGCGATCTTCACCGCCAGCATCGAAGAGCTGACCGGCGACGACTACAGCGAGGCGCAGCAGCAGGCCTGGATGGAGGCGGCGGAAACCGAAGAGTTCGGCAAGCGGCTTGCGGCTGACCTGACGCTGATCGCGACGCTGGAGGGCTCGCCGGTCGGCTTTGCGTCACTCCGCGGTGCCGATCACATCCGCATGCTCTATGTGCATCCGGCCGTCAGCGGGCAGGGCATCGCCGCCATGCTGGTCGATGCGCTGGAGAAGCTTGCCGGCGGCCGCGGCGCGCAAAGCCTCACCGTCGATGCCAGCGACACCGCGCAGGGCTTCTTCGCCAAGCGCGGCTATGTCGCCATGCAGCGCAATAGCGTCACCGTCAACGACGAGTGGCTCGCCAACACCACCATGAAGAAGACGCTCGGAGCCGCGGCATGAGCAAGGAGCGCCTTTTTCTGTTCGACACCACGCTGCGCGACGGCGCGCAGACCAACGGTGTCGATTTCACGCTTCAAGACAAGCAGATCATCGCCGCGATGCTCGACGACCTCGGCATCGATTATGTGGAAGGCGGCTATCCCGGCGCCAATCCGACCGATACCGAATTTTTCGGCACAAAGCCGGAGTTCAAGCATGCGCGCTTCACCGCCTTCGGCATGACGCGCCGGGCAGGGCGCTCGGTCTCGAACGACCCAGGCGTTGCCGGGCTGTTGGAAGCGAAGGCGGATGCGATCTGCTTCGTGGCGAAAGCGTCGGCTTATCAGGTGCGCGTGGCGCTGGAGACGACGAAGGAAGAAAACCTTGCGTCCATCCGCGACAGCGTCGCGGCCGCGAAGGCCGCCAGCCGCGAGGTCATGCTCGACTGCGAGCATTTCTTCGATGGCTACAAGGAAGATTCGGGCTTTGCGCTCGCCTGCGCCAAGGCCGCCTACGATGCCGGCGCGCGCTGGGTGGTGCTGTGCGACACTAATGGCGGCACCATGCCTGACGAGATCGAGACCATCGTCACCGAGGTGACGAAGCACATCCCCGGTGATCACGTCGGCATCCACGCCCATAACGACACCGAGCAGGCGGTGGCCAATTCGCTCGCCGCCGTGCGGGCCGGCGCTCGCCAGGTCCAGGGCACGTTGAACGGCCTTGGGGAACGCTGCGGCAACGCCAATCTCTGTTCGCTGGTCCCGACGCTGAAGTTGAAGCAGGGGTTCGCCGATGCCTTCGAGATCGGCGTCACGACGGAGAAGCTGGCGACCCTTGTCAAAGTCTCGCGCACGCTCGACGACATGCTCAACCGCGTGCCGAACCGGCACGCGGCTTATGTCGGCGAGAGCGCTTTCGTCACCAAGACCGGCATCCATGCGTCCGCGGTGCTCAAGGATCCGCAGACCTATGAGCATGTGCTGCCTGAGCTGGTCGGCAATCACCGCAAGGTGCTGGTGTCCGATCAGGCCGGCCGGTCCAACGTCATCGCCGAGCTCGACCGTGCCGGCATTCCCTACGAGAAGAGCGATCCGAAGCTGACGCGCCTCGTCGAGGAGCTGAAGGAGCGCGAGGCGCAAGGCTACGCCTACGAATCCGCCAATGCCTCGTTCGAGCTGCTGGCGCGCCGCACGCTCGGCAAGGTGCCGCATTATTTCGAGGTCGAGCAGTTCGACGTCAATGTCGAGCAGCGCTACAACGCGCTCGGCGAGCGCGTCACCGTGGCCCTCGCCGTGGTGAAGGTCGACGTCGCCGGCGAGCACCTGATCTCGGCCGCCGAAGGCAACGGCCCCGTCAACGCGCTCGACGTCGCCATGCGCAAGGACCTCGGCAAGTACCAGAAATACATCGAGGGCTTGCGGCTGATCGACTACCGCGTGCGTATCCTCAACGGCGGCACCGGCGCGGTCACGCGCGTCCTGATCGAGAGCGAGGACGAGAGCGGCGACAGCTGGACCACGGTCGGCGTCTCCCCGAACATCATCGACGCCTCGTTCCAGGCGCTGATGGATTCGGTGATCTACAAGCTCGTGAAGTCGGGGGCGCCGGCGTAGGACTTTGCTTCGCCCCGGAATGACAGCGGAGGGGAGTGTAACCAATGATCGACCACATTTCCGTCGGCGTCAGCGATCTCGACCGCGCCGCAAGATTTTACGAGGCGACGCTCGCAGCGCTCGGCCTCACGCGCCTCGTCGCGCGGCCGCGGACGGTGGGCTTCGGCAAGGCCTATCCCGAGTTCTGGATCAACTTACGCGAGATCATGCCGCGCGTACCGGCGGAAAGCGGCGTGCACATCTGCCTGCGGGCGAAGACGACCGGCGAGGTCGATGCGTTTCATGCCGCCGCTCTCGCGGCGGGCGGGGCCTCCGACGGCCCGCCAGGCATCCGCCCGCACGATCGCGTGCGCTATTACGCAGCCTTCGTCACCGATCCCGACGGCAATCGGATCGAGGCGGTGACGTTTCCGAGCGCGTAGCGAAGTTCACCGTCGCGCGCGCTTTGCCTGCTTCACCAAATGCCGGCGCAGGAAATCAATCGTTCGACGCACCTTGACTGGCAGGAATGCCCGGTTTGGGTAGAGCACGTAGGCCGCGGTATCGAACGTCGTCGCCGTCACCTGCCAATCGGGAAACAGATCGACGAGCCGCTTGCCGACGAGATCCTCGTCGATCAGCCAGTCCGGCAGGAGCGCCGGACCGAGTCCCGCCCGCGCGCAATCGCGCAGTGCGAGCGCGTTCGAAAGCAGAAGGTCTCCCTGGACGGCGACCTCGGTGATTTCGCCGCGTCGGTCGCGGAACAGCCAGCGGGATCGGAAATCGGGAAACGTGAACAGAAGGCAGGACATCGCGGACAGATCGGCGGGCCGTCTTGGCCGGGGTTTCCCGCGCAGAAAAGCCGAGCTTGCACAGACCCGGTAACGGGTATCGAACAGCTTGGCGCCGACGAGGTCGCCGCTGAATCCGGGACCGAGACGGATCGCGAGGTCGATTCCCTCGCTGACCAGATCGAGATTGCTGTCCGTCAGGATGAGTTCGAGCTGGAGCTGGGGAAATTCCGCCCTGAATTCGGGCAGCAGCGGCACCAGGCAGCGATTGCCGAATGCGACTGAAGCGGTCGCGCGAAGCCGGCCGCGGGGAATGGTGCCAAGGGCGGTCGCCTCCTCGGCGGCGGCATCGAGCTCCTGTAGAACGAGCTCGGCCCTGCGCACGTAGCGTTCGCCAGCCTCCGTCAGCGACATGCTGCGTGTGGTGCGCTGGAAGATGCGAAAGCCAAGCTCCGCTTCGACCTGGGCGATCATCCGTGAGACCGAGGAGGGGTCGACGTCGCGTTGCCGCGCGGCGCCGGCAAAGCTCGCCTGGCGAGCGACCTCGATCACCAATCGAATTGAATCGATCTCCATTCGTGCAAATTAAGCACGAGCGTGGTGCGACGCCAGCCGTTTTTGCCGTGCGGCACCGCGAATAGCGTCCGGGTGTCAATTCGACATTCCGGAGAGCCCAATGCCTGTCTTGCTTCGTATCGATTCCAGCGCCCGCCTTCAGGGCTCCATTTCCCGCGATCTCGGCGACGGTTTCGAGGCGGCATGGCGCGCACGTGGGTCGGACTTTCGGGTGACGCGGCGCGATCTCGCCGCCGATCCGGTCCCGCAGATCACGCAGACCACAATCGCCGGCTTCTACACCGCCGCACAGGAGATGACCGCCGAGCTGCGCGCCGCGACGGCGCTATCGGACAGGCTGATTGCCGAGCTCAAATCGGCTGATGAGATCCTGATCACCGCGCCGATGTACAATTTCACGATTCCGGCGGCGCTGAAGGCCTGGATCGACCAGATCGTCCGCATCAACCAGACGTTCTCCTATGACGGCACGAGCTTCAAGGGACTGCTGACCGCTCGACGCGCGACCGTGGCCAGCGCTTACGGCGCCGGCGGCTATCTCGCGGGCGGGCCGCTGGGCGGCGCGGACTTCTGCTTCAACTATCTGAAGTTCGTGCTGGGCTTCCTGGGCGTCGCCGAGATCCAGCAGATCGGCGTCGAGGCCACGACGGGCGATCCTGCCGACCTTGCCCGGCAGGTCGAGCAGGCGAAAGCCGGTATTGCCGCCAAGGCGGCATGACACGCCGACGCCCGGACCGCGCGTGATGGACCGCGACGTCGGCGTGAGCCACGTCGCGGGCATCGTCCAGACCAGTCCGGATCGATAGGGCGCAGCCCTCTAAAGCTTGCGTGCCACTTCCGGCGCGAGATCGCGCTGGCTGTCGGGAATCTGCGCAGCCGCGGCGCGCAGCCGAGGGACGATTTCCTCGACCTTGTCGGCCTTCAGGATTTCGACGGAAAGACCGGCGCGGATGAACTGGGTCTGGCGCATGTGGGAAACGAGCGAGAACAGCGGCTCCCAGAAATTGTCGATATTGGCCAGCAGCACCGGCTTGGCGTGACGGCCGAGTTGCTGCCAGGTCAGCTGCTCGACCAGCTCCTCGAGCGTGCCGAGGCCTCCGGGCAAGGCGACGAAGGCATCGGAGCGCTCGAACATCAGCCGCTTGCGCTCGTGCATGTCGGGCGTGACGACCATCTCCTGCACGCGCGTCAGCGCGTTCTCGCGCATCCGCAGGAAGTCGGGGATGATGCCGGTGACGGTGCCGCCGTGATCCAGCACGGAGGTTGCGACCGCCCCCATCAGGCCGAGCGAGCCGCCGCCGTAAACGAGGCGGATCTTGTTGTCCGCCAGCGATTTGCCGAGCGCCTTCGCCGCTTCGATGAAGTTGGGATTGGTTCCTGGGCCGGAGCCGCAATAGACACAGACGGTTTTGATCGTGCTCATTGGTGCCATGATGCATTGCAGCGAAGAGGCGTCAAGCCCTTAAGGTGATTCGATACTCCCGGAAATCTACCGGTAAATGGCGACAAACAATCGAAGATTCGCCATCTGGCGGGGTGCGCTGACATCGGGAAGGCTCTATATGACAGGCGAAAATCGTAAATCGCGGTGACGCCCGCATCCGGCGGGATTTCAGGCTTCTTGATGGACCAACCTCAATCGTTCGACGGCGCCGACGTTCCCAATCCTGCTAGCGGGACGCCGGAGCGGGCTACGCTGATGGGCACGCTGGCGCATCTGTGGCCCTTTATCTGGCCGGGCGACCGCTTCGACCTGAAAATGCGCGTGGTGTGGTCGCTGGTGCTGCTGCTCGCTGCCAAGCTGATCACGCTGACGGTGCCGTTCAGCTTCAAATGGGCGACGGACGCGCTGACGGGCACCAACTCGGCGCCCGTGCAGGCTGACAATTGGCAGTTCTGGGTGCTGGCCTCGCCGTTGCTGCTGACCGCGAGCTACGGGGTGATGCGGGTCCTGATGGCGCTGCTGACGCAGTGGCGCGACGGCATCTTCGCCCGCGTCGCCATGCACGCGGTGCGCAAGCTCGCCACCATCACCTTCATCCACATGCACGAGCTGTCGCTGCGCTTCCACCTGGAACGCAAGACCGGCGGCCTGACGCGCGTGCTCGAGCGCGGCCGCGAGGGCATCGAGGTCATCGTCCGCATGGTGATCCTGCAGCTGATCCCGACCATCGTCGAGGTCTCGCTGCTGATGGCCGTGCTGCTCTGGCAGTTCGACTGGCGCTACGTGGTCGCCACCCTGATCACGGTCGCGCTCTACATGTACTACACCTATATCGCGACCGAGTGGCGGATCGGCATCCGTCGCAAGATGAACGATTCCGACACCGAGGCGAACACCAAGGCGATCGACTCGCTGCTCAACTACGAAACGGTGAAATATTTCGGCGCCGAGGCGCGCGAGGCCCAGCGCTACGACAAATCGGTCGCGCGCTACGAGGAGGCGAGCGTCAAGACCTACACCTCGCTCGCGGTGCTCAACACCGGCCAGGCCGTGATCTTTACGCTCGGCCTGACCGCGACCATGTTGATGTGCGCGATCGGCGTGCGCAACGGCACCAACACGGTCGGCGATTTCGTGCTGGTCAACGCCATGATGATCCAGCTCTACCAGCCGCTGAACTTCATGGGCATGGTCTATCGCGAGATCAAGCAGGCGATCATCGACATCGAGAAGATGTTCGGCGTGCTCGGCCGCGAGGCCGAGATCAAGGATGCGCCCAATGCCAAGCCGCTGGTCGTCTCCGCCGGTACCGTGCGCTTCGAGGACGTGCGCTTTGCCTATGAGCCGACGCGTCCGATCCTGAAGGGTCTCAGCTTCGAGGTGCCGGCCGGCAAGACCGTCGCCATCGTCGGCCCGTCGGGTGCAGGCAAGTCGACGATCTCGCGCCTGCTGTTCCGGCTCTATGACGTGTCCGGCGGCAAGATCCTGATCGACGGGCAGGACATCCGCAGCGTGACGCAGGATTCGCTGCGCGCCTCGATCGGCATGGTGCCGCAGGACACCGTGCTGTTCAACGACACCATCCGCTACAACATCCGCTACGGCCGTTGGGACGCCAGCGATGCCGAAGTCGAGGAGGCCGCGAGCCTCGCGCAGATCGACCACTTCATCCGCATGTCGCCCAAGGGCTATGAGACCCAGGTCGGCGAGCGCGGCCTGAAACTGTCCGGCGGCGAGAAGCAGCGTGTCGCGATCGCGCGCACCGTGCTGAAGGCGCCGCCGATCCTGGTGCTCGACGAGGCGACCTCGGCGCTCGACACCCATACCGAGCACGAGATCCAGGGCGCGCTCGAGCGCGTGGCGAAGAACCGCACCTCGCTGGTGATCGCGCACCGGCTCTCGACCATCGTCGGGGCCGACGAGATCATCGTGCTGGATCAGGGCCGTATCGCCGAGCGCGGCACCCACGCCAAGCTGCTCGCGCATGGCGGGCTTTATGCCAGCATGTGGAACAGGCAGCGCGAAGCCGAGGCAGCGCGGGAGAAACTGGCCAAGATGGCCGACACCGGCGAGGCCCCCAACCGGGAGCCGCCACCCGTCAATGACGCCCTGACGGCGCCAGCGGCGGCGGAGTGACCTTGTCTCAGGTCCCAACTCTGGCCTAAACAGGCCCGCGCGACGACCCGCGCCTCAACTCCGACCGGCAGATAGCGATGTCCATTCTCGATTCGATCCAGCGTCAGATCCCGCCGATCCACAAGGAGGGCTATCCCTTCATCGGAGGCTTTGCGCTGGCCAGCCTGATCCTGTTCTGGCTGTGGTCCCCTCTGGGCTGGATCGGCACGATCCTGACCGTGTGGTGCGCGCTGTTCTTCCGCGATCCCGTGCGCGTGACGCCGGTGCGCGAGGGGCTGGTGGTGTCGCCGGCCGACGGCCGCGTCTCGATGATCACCATGGCGCTGCCGCCGGCCGAGCTCGGGCTCGGCGACCGGCCGTTGCCGCGCATCTCGGTGTTCATGAGCGTGTTCAATTGCCACGTGAACCGCGCTCCCGTCGCGGGCAGGGTGGACCGCATCGCTTATCGTCCCGGCCTTTTCATCAATGCCGAGCTCGACAAGGCCAGCGAGGACAATGAACGCAATTCGCTGGTCATCTCGACGCCCAATGCGCGGATCGGCGTGGTCCAGATCGCAGGGCTCGTCGCCAAGCGCATCGTCTGCTTCGTCAGGGAGGGCCAGGCGATCGGCGCCGGCGAGCGCTTCGGCCTGATCCGCTTCGGCTCGCGGCTCGACGTCTATCTGCCTGTGGGCACCAAGGCGCTGGTCTCGGAAGGGCAGACCGCCATCGCCGGCGAGACGATTTTGGCCGATCTTGCGGGCGACGACCCCAGCCGCGCCTTCCGCGCCAATTAACCAATAAGTCGGTCTGCGAGGGTGTTCCGCCGCAATGGCGGAGGGCGGCGCGGCTTGCTATATCTCGCCTCGAGGTGAGGACAGCCATGACACCCTACGATCTGAGAGATCCCGACGTCCGCCGCCGCCGGTTCCGCCCGATTCCGGTGCGGATGCTGGTGCCCAACGTCATCACGCTGCTGGCGATCTGCGCCGGCCTGACCTCGATCCGGCTGTCGATCGAGGGGCGGATGTCGCTTGCCGTCTACGCCATCGTGTTCGCGGCCGCGCTCGACGGCATCGACGGCCGCATCGCGCGCATGATCAAGGGCCAGTCCAAGTTCGGCGCCGAGCTCGACAGCCTCGCCGACTTCGTCAATTTCGGCGTCGCGCCCGGCCTGATGCTGTATTTCTGGCAGCTGCACGAGCTCGGCAATGCCGGCTGGATCGCCGCCATGGTGTTCGCGATTTCCGGCGGCCTGCGCCTTGCGCGCTTCAATGCCACGATGGACGACCCGAACAAGCCGGCTTTCGCCGCCAATTTCTTCACCGGCGTGCCCGCGCCGGCCGGCGCGATCACCGTGCTGCTGCCGATCTATGTCGCCTTCCTCGATCTCGGCCGCTGGCCGGCGGGGTTGACGGCCGCCTACACGCTGCTGATCGCCTTCCTGATGGTGTCGCGCCTGCCGGTGTTCTCCGGCAAGACCAAGCGCATGCGCGTGCCGCCGGAGCTGGTGCTGCCGGCGTTCGTCGCGGTGATCGTTTTCATCGCGCTCTTGATCGCCTATCCCTGGCACGTGCTGTCCATCGGCACGGTGCTGTATCTGCTTGCTTTGCCACTCGGCTACAAATCCTATCGCGACCAGGCGCGTGCGTTGGAATCGGCCGGGCCGGCGGACGGCGAGGTCTCGTCACCACCTTCGGCGCCGACGCTGGCGAATTTGTCGGAGCCGCCCCACGAGGACGACGACCGGCCCGGACGGCTGCACTGAGCGGTTCTCGGGGATATCTGCCATGAAGGCGTACTGAGTTGGGTTGAGGCCCGATCTCGGCTATATCGCCCTGTGCCGGCGGCACCGCGCCAACAGCGGCCGCCAATCTGGGAGAGAACGCCGTGACTGATAAAGCGACCGGGCCGCTGCCCGCTTCCGTCCTCGAAGCGCTGGGCCGCTACGACACGCCGACGATCTGCAATGCCATGGAGATCGTGGCGCCCGAGCGCCGGCTGATCGGCTACACCACCAAGCAACTGGTCTGCCCGTTCCCCGATCTGCCGCCGATCGTCGGCTATGCCCGCACGGTCGCGATCCGCTCGGTGCTGAAATCGTCGCTTCCGCCCGAAGAGCAGTCCAAGCGCCGCATCGACTATTACGAATATGTCGGCACGGGTCATGGCCCGCGCATCTCGGTGATCCAGGACATCGACGGCCCTGACGTCGGCTACGGTGCGTTCTGGGGCGAGGTGCAGAGCAACGTGCACAAGGCGCTCGGCTGCCTCGGCGTCATCACCGACGGCTCGATCCGCGACATTCCGCAATGGGCGCCGGGCTTCCAGGCGCTGGCCGGCTCGATCGGCCCCTCGCATGCCTGGGTGCATGCGGAAAGCTTTGGCGGCGAGGTTCGCGTTGCCGGCATGACCGTGAGGTCGGACGACCTGATCCATGCCGACCAGCACGGCGCCATCGTCATTCCGCACGACATCGCTGCCAAGCTGCCCGAGGCCGCCGAGCTCTGCGGCCGCCGCGAGACGCCCATCCTGGAGATCGCCCGCAGCCCCGACTTCTCGCTGGAGAAGCTGAAGGCCGCGCTGAAGCGCTCGGCGGAGATCCACTGAGCTTACGGCGGCGAGACCGGTCGCGGGCTGCCTTGTTCGGTCAGGAACAGGGCAGCCTGATCCGGCTCTCCAAACATTGCGGCGGCGCATCCGATCAAGGTGAAGCCGCCGGCGAGATCCCACAAAGTGATGTCGTCCGCGCTGGCAGGGCTGTGAATCAGCCGCGCTGCGATCACGGCGAAGGCGGCCTCGACAAAGAGCAGGATGCTCAACGCCGGCAGGACGAGCTCCGGCTCGAGCAGGTGGAGCGCCAGCACCGCCGGCAACACAGTGAGAACACTGAACAGCGTCAACATTGCAAATCGCTCCCGCGATCGAACATGCCGCAGGACGACAGGATAATGCATCATCTCTGGTCGCGGATGTGGCGCAGAGACGCACGCGTTCACCGACTGGCGGTCTCCGGTGAAGACCCATTAGGACGCATGAATTGCAGAAGGCTAGCTTTGCGCCGAAAGCGATTGAGGCGCCGGTAGTTCCTCACAATTTCGTCCTGGGTTCTGGACTGAATTGTCCGAACCGCGGCTCCGTCCCGGCCAGCAGTCGCTGAATGTTGGCACGGTGGCGCACGATCACGTAGATGCCTCCGGCAATCACCAACAATCGATAAGGTAGCGGCTGTTCAAGGCCGCAGACGAGGGCGACCGCTGTCAGTGCAGCCAGGATCGAGGCCAGCGAGACAATGCGAACGACGGCCAACACGATGGCAAAAGCGATCGCAGCCCCCACACCGACCTGCCAGGACATCGCGAGCAGGATGCCGAGCCCGGTCGCCGCGGATTTGCCGCCCGTAAAGTTCAGCCAGATCGATAGGCTGTGCCCGAATAGCGCGGCAAGTCCGGCGAGGCACACGGCCCAGGCGATCCAGGATTGCGGATCAAGCGCTGCTGGTGGCGTGACAGACGACCACATGAAGAGCCAACCGTAAAACCAGCGAGCGAAGACGATTGCCCCGGCACCCTTCAGCACATCGACCAAAAGCACCATCAGCGCAGGCCATTTCCCCAGGGTGCGCAACACGTTTGTCGCGCCAGTGGATTTCGAGCCGTGCTCCCGAATGTCGATGCCCTTGAGCAGTCTGCCGGCCAGATAGCCGGTTGGTACCGAGCCCAAGAGATAAGCGATGGCCAGTCCAATCGCGCTCGCTATCCAGAAACCCATGGGATTCACCTCGGCGCTCTTGTATCGGGCAATATGGCTGGACGTTGATGAGTCCGCGGTCGGACGTCGAAGAGATCATCGCCCGGTGTCGCATTTGTGGTTACCAAAGCGTTGAAATTCCTGTCGGCAGTCGGCAAAGCCGGCTTCATTGTGGCGCGTTGCGACGGCCTGGCGCGACGGCGCAACTTAACCTTTACGCGGCTTTAAGGGCGGCGCTCTAGGGTTTCCGATGCGGTTCGGGGTTGGGCCGCGCCAGCGGCCAGGACGGCCGTTGTTGCGTACGCGTTGGAGTATCCCATGGATATCATGACGAGCGTCGGGCTCACGGCGGGCATCATCGTCATCACCGCGATGATCTTCATGGGCGGCGACCTGCACATGTTCATCTCCGAACATGCGATGATCATCATCTTCGGCGGCTCGATCTCCGCCACCATGATCCGCTTTCCGCTCTCGGCACTCCTGCACGGCCTTCCGCTCGGCGCCAAGTTCGCCTTCACCATGAGCCGCCTGTCCGCGCACGACCTCGTCGACGAGCTCGCCCGCATCGCCGAGATCGCCCGCAAGCAGGGCCCGGTGGGTCTCGAAAAGGTCGAGACCGACGAGCCCTTCCTCGCCAAGGGCATTCGCTACGTCGCCGACGGCTACGACCTCGACTTCATCCGCGACAATCTCGAGCGCGACCGCGACAATTTCCTCATGCATCTCGACGAGGGCAGCAAGATCTACCGCGCCATCGGCGACTGCGCCCCGGCGTTCGGCATGATCGGCACCCTGATCGGCATGGTGCAGATGTTCGCCAACATGACCGACCCCTCCAAGCTCGGCCCGTTCATGGCGACCGCGCTGCTCGCCACGCTTTACGGCGCGCTGGTCGCGAACCTGTTCTGTCTGCCGATCGCCGACAAGCTGCACGGCAAGCTGCTCGACGAGGAGACCAATCGCACCTTGATCATCGACGGCATCCTGATGATCCGCGACTCCAAGAGCCCGACGCTCGTGCGTGAAATGCTGCTGGCCTACCTGCCGGAGAAGCATCGTCACGCCGAGGGCGAGCCGGTGCCGGCGTAAGACCGCCCGCCGGGATTTTCAGCCATGGCCAAGAAGAAACGCGGCGATGCGCATGGAGGCGGTCACGGCTGGTTCGTGACCTTCGCCGACCTCATGGGCCTGATGATGAGCTTCTTCGTGATGCTCGTTGCGTTCTCGACGCAGGACGCCAACAAGCTGAAGATCGTCGCCGGCTCGATGCGCGATGCCTTCGGCGTGCAGAGCGAAGCGCGCTATGCCGGCATCGTCGAGTCCGACGGTCTGCCGACACGTCCGCGGCTGAAGAACGTCGATCACATCCAGCCCGAGGACGCCTCCAACACGCCGACCCCGGACCAGGAAGATCGCGACAAGACCTCGGGCGCGAAGATCAAGGTCGACCGCAATTTCGCGCTCGCCGCGGCCTCGCTGCGCCAGGCGTTGCAGGACATGCCGGAGCTGACCGAGATGTCCAAGCACATCATGTTCGAGGAGACCAAGCAGGGTCTCAACCTCGAGATCGTCGACCAGGACGGCCGCTCGATGTTCGCCGACGGGTCCAAGGTGCCCTATGACCGCACCCGCCGCCTGGTCGAGAAGCTCGCGATCCCGCTCAAGGCGACGCCGCTCCGCGTCTCCATCGCCGGGCACACCGCGGCCGGCTTCGTGCCGAACCGCAGCGACTACGGTGCGTTCGATCTGTCGGCCGATCGCGCCAATGCCGTGCGCCAGATCCTCGAACGCGAGGGCCTGCCGCCGTCGCACATCTTCGCCGTCTCCGGCAAGGCGGACACCCAGCCGCTGTTTCCCGACGATCCTTCGCTCGCGGCCAACCGGCGGGTGACCATCACGCTGATGCGCGAAGATCCGCCGCTGCCGCCGAATCTGAAGCCGTGAGCATGATCCGGGCCCGGTGAGCGCCGGGTTTCCGACGAAATCATGCGCGGAAACAGGCCCCCTTGCGCTACCATCTTACCTGAGGCATGTCGTCGCGATGGCGATGAGCGTGGCTGCGGCGTCACAGCATCCGGCTCGGCGCCTGCTATGGTGGTGCGCCGATTGACAGGTGCACCGGAAGAGTCAAAAGGCGCCGGATCAATTCCAGGGAAGAAGCGTTTTTCACCTTCATGACGGCGAGCATCACACAGGCCGAGACCCAGGACGGGCCGGTCACCTCCGGTTTTTGGGCCCTTACGCTTGGGAGCATCGGCGTCGTCTTCGGCGATATCGGGACTTCGCCGCTCTACGCATTCCACGAGGCGGTCAAGGGCGCGGCTCATGGCGAGCCGGTCTCGCGCGTCATCGTGCTCGGTGTGCTCTCGCTGATCCTGTGGGCGCTGTTGATCGTCGTCACCGCCAAATACGTCCTGCTGCTGCTGCGGGCCGACAATAACGGGGAGGGCGGCACGCTCTCGCTGATGGCGCTCGGCCAGCGCGCGCTCGGGCGGCGAAGCTGGGTCCTGCTCGCCCTCGGTGTGATCGGCGCCTCGATGTTCATCGGCGATTCCATGATCACGCCGGCGATCTCGGTGCTATCGGCGGTGGAGGGCCTGAAGCTCGCAACCCCCGCGCTCGAACACTACGTCGTCCCGCTCACCGTCCTCATCCTGGTGTTGCTGTTCGCGGTGCAGAGCAAGGGGACCGCGCTGGTCGCCTCGGCCTTCGGGCCTGTGATGGTGATTTGGTTCACCGTCATCGCTGTGATGGGGGCCGTCCACATCGTCGATGATCCCTCCGTGCTGGCGGCGATCAATCCCTATTACGCGGTGCAGTTCGTGCTGTCGCACGGCACGATCGGCCTCGTGACGCTCGGTGCCGTGTTCCTGGCGGTCACCGGAGGTGAGGCGCTCTATGCCGATCTCGGCCATTTCGGGCGCAAGCCGATCCAGTCGGCCTGGATCTTCTTCGTGCTGCCCGCGCTCCTCATCAACTATTTCGGGCAGGGCGCGCTGGTGCTGTCCGACCCCGGCGCGATCGAGCACTCCTTCTATCGCATGGTGCCCGAGCATCTGGTGCTGCCGCTGGTCGGGCTTGCGACCGCGGCGACCGTGATCGCGAGCCAGGCGGTGATCACCGGTGCTTATTCGCTGGTCTATCAGGCGGTGCAGCTCGGCCTCTTGCCGCGCTTCGAGGTCCGCTACACCTCCGAGACCCATGCCGGCCAGATCTACCTTCCGCGGGTGAACCGGCTGCTGCTGATCGGCGTGATGCTGCTGGTGCTGCTGTTCCACACCCCCAGCAATCTGGCCTCGGCCTACGGCATCGCGGTCTCCACCACCATGGTCGCCGACGGCATCATGGGCTTCGTCGTGATCTGGAAACTGTGGAACTGGCGCGCCGCCACCGCTGCCGCCGTGATCGTGCCCTTCGTCGTCGTCGATCTCAGCTTCTTCAGCGCCAATCTCCTGAAGCTGCTGGAGGGCGCCTGGGTGCCCCTGCTGTTCGGCGTGGCCATGGCGGGGACGATCTGGACCTGGCGGAAGGGCTCCGGGATTCTGATCCAGAAGACGCGCCGGATCGAGGTGCCGCTGGACGATCTGATCCGGAGCCTCGAGAAGCGTCCGCCGCATATCGTCAAGGGCACCGCGGTGTTCCTGACCAGCGATCCCTCGTTCGTGCCGACCGCGCTGCTGCACAACCTCAAGCACAACAAGGTGCTGCACGAGCATAACGTGATCCTGACCATCGAGACCGCGCACACGCCGCGGGTCGACCTGGCGGAGCGGTTCCGCATGGAGAAGGTCAGCGACAAGTTCTCCAAGGTCCGTCTGCGTTTCGGCTACATGGAGCAGCCGAACGTGCCCAAGGCGCTCGCGATCGCGCGCAAGCAGGGCTGGCAGTTCGACATCATGTCGACGTCGTTCTTCGTGTCGCGACGGTCGCTGAAGGCGTCGGCCCAGTCGGGCATGCCGTTGTGGCAGGACCATTTGTTCATTGCGCTCAGCCGGTCCGCCAACGATGCTACCGACTATTTCCAAATTCCCACCGGGCGCGTGGTTGAAGTCGGAACCCAGGTCACTATTTAAAACGCAACTGCAGTACCCATGCGAAATTTGCATGGCGAGGGCCCAGAATCGGGCTAGGCTATGTCGGCAGCGCAGGACTATAAGCCCGCGCTCTTCCGCCGTTGTGCAGTGAAGCATTTTTAGAGGCCAATCGGGCTCTCCCATGACAAGTGACGTAGCAGTTCCCGCCCCGGAAACGGCGGCGGCCAATGGGCATGGCGACGCCCACACCACCGCCCGTTTCGGCGCGCTGACGCTGGGCAGCATCGGGGTCGTCTATGGCGACATCGGTACCAGCCCGCTCTACGCGTTCCGCGAGGCCGTGATGGCCGCCTCGGGTGCGGAGGGAGTGCCGACGCCGGCAGCCGTGCTCGGCGTGCTCTCCCTGATCCTGTGGGCGCTGATCGTCGTGGTGACGCTCAAATACGTCGTGATCCTGCTCCGCGCCGATAACAATGGCGAGGGCGGCACGCTGGCGCTGATGGCGCTGGCCCAGCGTGCGGTCGGCACCGGCGGGACGGCCATCGTGCTGCTCGGCATCATCTCGGGCGCGCTGTTCTACGGCGATGCCGTGATCACGCCGGCGCTCTCGGTGCTGTCGGCGATCGAGGGCATGAAGGACGTCACCCTGACGTTCGAGCCTTATGTCGTGCCACTGACCATCGTGATCCTGGTCTGCCTGTTCGCCGTGCAGTCGCGCGGCACGGCCCGCGTCGCCGCGTTCTTCGGGCCGATCATGTGCGTCTGGTTCGCGGTCATCGCGGCGGCGGCGATCCATCCGATCATCCAGCAGCCGCAAGTCCTCTACGCCCTGAACCCACTCTACGCCGTGTCCTTCATGCTCCACCACGGCATCATCGGTTTCGTCACGCTGGGCGCCGTGTTCCTGGCGGTCACCGGCGCCGAGGCGCTCTATGCGGATCTCGGGCATTTCGGCAAACGGCCGATCCAGTTTGCCTGGCTGTCGATCGTGCTGCCCTCGCTGGCGCTGAACTATCTCGGGCAGGGGGCGCTCGTGCTCAGCGACCCCGGCGCCATCGTCAGCCCCTTCTTCCAGCTCTTTCCGCAAGGCTTCGTCCGCGGCTGCATGGTCGTGCTCGCCACCATGGCAACCGTCATCGCCAGCCAGGCGGTGATCACCGGCGCCTATTCGCTGACCCGCCAGGCGATCCAGCTCGGCCTGCTGCCGCGCTTCGAAATTCGCCATACGTCGGAAGCCCATTCCGGCCAGATCTTCATCCCGCGCATCAACCAGCTGCTGCTGGTCGCGGTGGTGCTGCTGGTTTTATTGTTCCGCTCCTCCAGCGCGCTGGCCTCGGCCTACGGCATCTCCGTCACCGGGACCATGGTGGTCACGGCGCTGATGGGCTTCGTCGTGATTTGGAAGGGCTGGCGGTGGTCGGCTCTTGGGGCCGGCGCGCTGATTGCGCCCTTCCTGTTCCTCGACCTGACCTTCCTGACCGCGAACCTGCTCAAGGTGTTCGAGGGCGGCTGGGTGCCGCTGGCGCTCGGCGCGCTCATGATCATCCTGATGTACACGTGGCGGCGCGGCAGCCGGCTGCTGTTCGAGAAATCGCGTAAGCTCGAGTTCCCGCTCGCCGATCTCGTCGCGATGCTGGAGAAGCGGCCGCCGCAGCGGGTGCCCGGCACCGCCGTATTCCTGACCTCGGACCCGCTCAGTGCCCCGACGGCGCTGATGCATAGTCTGAAGCACTACAAAGTGCTGCACGAGAAGAACGTCATTCTCACCATCGAGACGGCGCAGACCCCGCGGATCGACCCGGCCGAGCGGGTGAAGCTGGAGCAGATCTCACCGACCTTCTCCAAGGTGACGCTGAAATTCGGCTTCATGGAATCGCCCAACGTGCCGAAGGCGCTGGCCATCGCCCGCAAGCTCGGCTGGCAGTTCGACATCATGTCGACCTCGTTCTTCCTGTCGCGCAGGGCGCTCAAGCCCGCGGTGCATTCCGGCATGCCGCGCTGGCAGGACCGGCTGTTCATCTCGCTCAGCCGCTCCGCCAATGACGCCACGGACTATTTCCAGATTCCGAGCGGCCGCGTGGTCGAGGTCGGCACCCAGGTGACGATCTAGGCTGTGCCCAAGGCTGTACTTCAAGAGGCTGCACTTCAAGTCGCTGCGATTTAGCTTTAACTTGCGCAAGGCAGCTCAAGCCTTTGTAGCGCTTGATTTTCGTGAGCCGAGAGGCGAGGTTGCCGCCGGCCGGGACAGGTCCGGCGGGCACGCGCGATGTTGGAGGATGATGTGGCAAACCAGGTGCAGGATCTGACCCCGGACGAGGTCTCCAAGGGTGTCGCGGAAGGGCGCTATCTGCTGGTCGACGTGCGCGAGCCGAACGAGGTGCAGGCCGAGGCCTATCCTTACGGCGTCGTCGTGCCGCTCTCGACCTTCGATCCCAAGGCGATCCCCGATCCCGCCGGCAAGGAAGTCGTGTTCGCCTGCCGCTCGGGCAAGCGCTCGGTGACGGCCTCGCTCGCGGCGCAGGCGGCCGGCCTGCCTTACGACAAGCACCTGGCCGGTGGCATGTTGGGCTGGAAGGCGGCGGGGCTTCCCAGCAAGGTCGGTGGCTGATCGGGCCGATGTCGAAAAGCTCTTCCCTGAACAAGATCTTCGCCGATCTTCCCGTCACCATCTTCGAGGCGATGTCGCAGGCCGCGCGCGACAATGCCGCCATCAATCTCGGCCAGGGCTTTCCCGACGATCCCGGCCCGGAGGACATCCGTCGCGCCGCCGCCGAGGCCTCGCTGAACGGCTACAACCAGTACCCCTCGATGATGGGCATCCCGGAGTTGCGCCAGGCGATCGCCACTCATTACGACCATTGGCACGGGCTCAAGCTCGATCCGATGAGCGAGGTGATGGTGACCTCCGGCGGCACCGAGGCGCTGACCTCGGCCATCCTCGCTGTGGTCCAGCCCGGCGACGAGGTGGTCTGCTTCCAGCCGGTCTACGATTCTTACTTGCCGATCATTCGCCAGGCCGGCGGCATTCCGCGCTTGGTGCGCCTGGAGCCGCCGCACTGGCGGCTGAATGAGGACATGCTGAAAAGCGTCTTCAATTCAAAGACCAAGGCGGTGCTCTTCAACAATCCCCTGAATCCGTCCGCGGTGGTCTATCCGCGCGAGGACCTCGAGCTCTTGGCGCGCTACTGCCAGGAGTTCGACGTCATCGCGATCTGCGACGAGGTCTGGGAGCACGTCACCTTCGACGAGCACAAGCACATCCCGCTGATCACCATCCCCGGCATGCGCGAGCGGACCATCAAGGTCGGCTCGGCCGGCAAGATCTTCTCGCTGACGGGCTGGAAGATCGGCTTCGTCTGCGCGGCGCCACAGCTCTTGCGCGTCGCCGCCAAGGTGCACCAGTTCCTGACCTTCACCACCGCGCCGAACCTGCAGGCCGCGGTCGCCTACGGCCTCGGCAAGCCCGACGAGTATTTCCTGTCGATGCGCAAGGATTTGACGCGGAGCAGGGACCGCCTGACCAAGGGGTTGGAGAGCCTCGGCTTCCCCGTGCTGAAGTCGCAGGGCACCTACTTCCTCACTGTCGACCTGTCGCCGCTCGGGCTCAACGAGAGCGACACCGAGTTCTGCTGGCGGATCGTGAAGGACTACAAGGTGGCGGCGATCCCCGTGTCGGCGTTCTACGAGCAAGACCCGGTGACGTCAGTGGTGCGCTTCTGCTTTGCCAAGAAGGACGAGACGCTCGACACCGCGCTGGAGCGGCTGTCGGACGCGGTGCGTGGACGCAAGAGGTAGACAGGGATGACGAACGTCGGCCGCTCCGGATTGGGCCTTGGGCTTGCGATCGCCGCCGCGCTGACGTTGCTCTCTGTGCCCGCAGGGGCCGAGGAGCGCGTCGTCAACTTCTACAACTGGTCCAACTACATGGCGCCGGACGTCCTGGAGGCCTTCACCAAGGAGACCGGCATCAAGGTGGTCTACGACACCTTCGATGCCAACGAGACGCTGGAGACACGCCTGATGGCCGGCAAGTCCGGCTATGACGTCGTGGTGCCCACCGCCTATTTCCTGCAGCGCCAGATCAAGGCCAACATCTTCCAGAAGCTCGACAAGGCGAAGCTGCCAAACCTCGTCAACGCCTGGCCGATGGTGACGAAGAACCTGGCGACCTACGACCCCGGCAACGTCTATGCCGCCAACTACATGTGGGGCACGACGGGCATCGGCTACAACGTCGCCAAGGTGAAGGCGATCCTCGGGCCGGATGCCAGGATCGACAGCTGGGACATCGTCTTCAAGCCGGAGAATCTCGCCAAATTCAAAGACTGCGGCGTGCACATGCTCGACTCCGCCGACGACATCTTCCCGGCGGCGCTGAGCTGGCTCGGGCTCGATCCGAACTCGACCAAGCAGGCCGATCTCGAGAAGGCCGCCGAGGTCGTCGCAAAAGTTCGCCCGTCGGTGCGCAAGTTTCACTCCTCCGAATACCTAAGCGCGCTCGCCACCGGCGAGATCTGCTTCGTGGTCGGCTGGTCCGGTGACATCATGCAGGCCCGCGCCCGCGCGGCGGAGGCCAAGAATGGCATCGAGATCGGCTACGCCATTCCGAAGGAAGGCGCGCAGATGTTCTTCGACAATCTGGCGATCCCTGCGGACGCCAAGAATGTCAAGGAAGCCTACGAGCTGATCAACTATCTCTACCGGCCCGATGTCGCCGCCAAGAACTCGGACTTCCTGTCCTACGCGAGCGGCAACCTTGCCAGCCAGAAGCTGGTCGATCCGAGAATCCTGAACGACAAGAACGTCTATCCGGACGAGGCGACGCTCTCAAAGCTGTTCGTCATCACGGCGCGGGAGCCGGCGACGCAGCGGGTGATCAATCGGTTGTGGACCAAGGTGAAGACGGGGCGGTAGAGGCTGCCACGGGCTCCCGCCGTGACGGCAGCTACCGCCACCTGCGATGCAGCCACAGCCACTGCTCGGGATACTCGCGCACCCAGCCTTCCACCACGCTGGTGACCGCCTGCGTCGTGCCCTGGATGTCGATCTTGCCGTCGGCGTCGCGCACCGGCTGGATCTCTTCCGTGAGCTCGCCGCGAAAGCGGCCGCCGGGCAGGCGGATGATGCGCACGCCGTGGATCGGGCATTCGACCTGGCGGAGCAGGCGCGCCAGCATCGGGTTGGCGCGGGTCTTGCGGCCGAAGAAGGTGACCTCGACGCCGCCCGTCAGGTACTGGTCGATCAGCATCGCAACGTGCTTGCCGTCCTTCAGCGCCTGCGCCAGGCGCAGCGGCGCATCGCGTCCCGCAGGGATCAGCGTGCCCATGTTGACTTGGCGCATCTCCTGGATGATGCGGTCGGCAGAGGCGATGTTCGGGCGGCGGTAGAGGATCGCGGTATCCAGCCCATGCGCGACGGCGGCGAGCGCCGGAAGCTCCCAATTCGATAGATGGGCTGCGAAAATCAGCGCCGGCTTGCCGTCGTCGCGGATGCGGTCGAACAGCTCGATGCTGCGCGGCGACAACTCGATCCGGCTCCGCTCCGGGTGCGCGCGATCGTAATCCCAGACCTTGTCCATATGGGCGAATTCGGCGCCGACGCGGCCAAGATTGTCCCAGACGCCCATCAGGATCTGGTCGATCTCCTCCGGTGATTTCTCCGGAAAGGCGGCGGTGAGGTTGGCACGCCCGATGCGGTGCTCGCGCAGGCGCGGCCCGATCAGCTTCACGGCGCGCGCGAGAAAGTCGGAGGTCTTGACCGGATCGAAATAACGCGTGGTCCGCAGCATGCCGACGGTGGCGGCGCCGATCAGGCTTCCGCCGATCGATTTAACTGCATTCCGCGCGCGAATCTTCGTGCTGACAGGAATCAGCGCCATGCGTCCGGTCAGGCCGGTTCGCGGGTCAGGATCAGCGAGGCGTTCTGGCCGCCGAAGCCGAACGAGTTCGACATGACGGCGGTGACGCGGGCATCGCGTGCGGTGTTGCCGACCACGTTGAACAGGATCGTGGGATCCGGATTGTCGTAATTGATCGTCGGCGGGATGCGCTGATGCTCGAGCGTGAGCAGCGAGAAGATCGCCTCGACCGCGCCGGCTGCCGAGATGGTGTGGCCGACCATCGACTTGTTGGAGGTGACCGGGATCTTCTGCGCGAGCTCGCCGAACACGGCCGATGTCGTGTTGAACTCCATCTTGTCGTTCTCGGGCGTCGCGGTGCCGTGCGCGTTGATATGGTCGATCTGGTCCGGCGTCATGCCGGCATCGGCGAGCGTCTTGTTCATGCAGCCGATGATCGGCTTGCCGTCGGGCGAGGAGCGGGTGCGATGGAAGGAATCGGTAAGCTCGCCGCAGCCGGCGATCACGCCGAGGATCTTTGCACCGCGCGCGGTGGCAGCCTCATAGCTTTCCAGCACGAGGGCGCCGGCGCCTTCGGCCATGACGAAGCCGTCGCGGTTCTTGGAGAAGGGGCGGGAGGCCGCTTGCGGCGGATCGTTCTGGGTCGACAGCGCCGAGAGCAGCGAGAAGCGCACCAGCGCTTCCGGATTCACGGTGCCGTCGGTCGCGACGCACAGCGCAGCGTCGGTCTCGCCGCGGCGGATCGCCTCGACGCCGAGCTGGATCGAGGTCGCTCCGGACGCGCACGCCGTCGACAGCGAGATCGGCGAGCCCTTGGTGCCGAAGGTCTCGGCGAGATGCGCGGCCACCGAGCCGAACATGAAGCGGTGATGATAGGCGCTGTACTTGCCGCCACCGGAGATGCGCAAGAGATCGTCGTAATTGAAGTCGGGCTTGCCGACGGCGCGGCCGAGCTCGCGGCGCTGCGGCCATTCGACTTCGACCGGCGCAACCGCGAGGAAGAGGGGTCCCGGAAAATCGGCCTTGGCGCCGATGCCGGCCTGCTCCAGAGCCTCCTGCGTCACCAGTTCGGCCATCCGTTCGGACAGACCGGTGGACGAGAACGGATCGACGCTGACGAAATCGACGGTGCCGGCCATCGTGGTCTTCAGGCCGTCGACCGGAAAGCGCGTGATGGTGCGGATGCCGGATTCGCCGGCGACCAGCTTCGCCCAATTGTCGGCCTTGCCGGCACCGAGCGAGGTCATGATGCCCATGCCGGTGACGACGACGACGGGACGCCCGAGTTTGTCGCGTGGTGCAGTCATGTCGATCCCCCGGGTGAGCTAGCCAACTGCCTCGACCAGCGCCATGCCTTCGCCGCGCCAGTGTCCGGCTCCCACCACCACAATCTGGGTGGGAGCTCCCTGCATTTCAATCTCGGTGCCGGTGGAATCGTTCGGCGGGAACAGCGCTCCGCGCGAGATCGACAGCGCGGCAAGCGCGATGCCGAGCGGGAATTGCGTCTCCATGGTGTGACCGAACATCGTGCCGGTCGAGCGCACCGGGAGATCCGCATGGCTCTTCAGGAAGCCGCGCTCCTCGCTGGTGGCCGGCTCCGCACCGGTTGCCCCCGTGATGATCGCGCCCTTGCCTTCGCGCTTCGGCAGCTTGGCCCAAAGCTTCTCCAGCGTCGCGGTCATGTCGCCACTCTGCTTGCGCCGGGCGAGATCGGCAACGACGCTCGACAGCTTCGCGAACGGCTTTGCACCGCGTGCTTCCGCATGCGCCCGCGATTCCAGCACCAGGAACGCGCCGGCCGAGCCGAGCGCGAAGCCGGGATGGTCCTTGCGCGCCCACACCGGAGCGAACTTGTCCTTGAGGTTGAAATCGCCGAATTCGTAGAGGACGAGCAAGTCCTTGCGCTCGCCATTGTGCGAGCCGCCGACCAGCGCGATGTCGCTTTCGCCCGAGGCGATGCGCGACAGCGCGATACGGGCGGCATCGGCGCCGGCGACTTCTTCGCCCATGAAGGTGCGCGAGGTGCCGCCGAGACCATGCACGATGGCGATGTTGCCGGCGAGCAGGTTGGAGAGCTGCGCCAGGAACAGGGTGGGGCGCAAATCGCTCATCAGCCGCTCGTTGAGGAAGCCGGGCGCGTTCGCCCCCTTGGCCTCCGCCGTCAGCACGCCGGTGTCGACGTTGAGATCGCGCTCGCCGCCGCCTGCGGCCACCACCATGTCGATCTTCGACAGGATGTCCTTGTTGCCCTTGATCCCGGCGGAATCGAGCGCGAGGCCGGCGGCGTAGGTGCCGATGCGCTGCCAGGCTTCCATCTGGCGCTGGTCGCCCTTCTTCGGGATCTGGGCGTCGAAGCTGACCGGCATCAGGGGATGCACGATGTAGGGCGCAAAACCCTTCTCGTCGACATTGATGCGCTTCTCGGAAAGCGCGGCCCAGTTGGCGTCCAGGCCCTCGCCGAGCGATGTGGCGAGTCCAATGCCGGTGATCCAGACTTCGGTCTGGCCTGGCTTCGTAGCGGGAGTGTCAGTCATGGCGATACGGCCTGTTGCGGAAAGCCGACGCGCTCGGCGACTTTCGCCATGTACCCGCGCATATCCGCATTGGGGAAGGGAATCAGCGTGAAGGTCAGTGCCGAGTTGGCGCGCAGCTTGCCGCCGACCCTGATCTTGGCTTCGGTCATGGCGTAGCCCGAGCCTTCATGCGTGAGGCTCGCCTCGATGCTCATGAGATCGCCGGGATAGACCGAACCGCGGACCTTGGCCTCCTTCACGGCGGCCAGGATCGGCATGCGCTCGAACTTGAACACGCCGAGCTGAAGCCAGCCCGAGGCCTGCGCCATCGATTCGATCAGGAGCACGCCAGGCATCAAGGGATAGCCCGGGAAGTGCCCCTCGAAGATGGTGCTTTCCTTCGGGACCAGGGCTTCGACGACGATCGTCTTCTCGTCGACCTTGAGGTCGACGATGCGATCGATCATGTGGAAGTATTCGAGTTGCATGACCGCGCCCTTAGGCGCTCGCGCCCTTGGCCGCAACCAGTTCGTCGATGCGGGCGCACAGGTTTTTCAGCACGAAATACTGTTCGGTGGTCGCCTTGCCGTCATTGACCTCCTGGGTCCACTTTTCCAGCGGCAGCTTGATGCCGAACTGCTTGTCGATCGCGAACGCGATGTCCAGGAAATCGAGGCTGTCGATGCCGAGATCGTCGATGGCATGGCTATCCGGCGTGATCGTGTCGCGCGGGATGTCGCAGGTTTCAGCGATGATCGTGGCGACCTGATCGAATGTGGAAGACATCACTAAGCCTTTGATATATTGCGGGTATTTGTCAGATTATCCAGAGTGGCACGGTGGGTGGGCATCGCGCCCCTGATGACGCCCAAAAACCCCCCTCTGGCCGGGTCGAGAGCCCGTATATCGGAGCGCCGCCCTGAGTTCAATGGAGCCGGGCAGGCTTGGAGGCGAGGCTGGGGATGCCCGCCGGAGCCCTTCCCGCCGGGGGCCGGCAGCAGATCGGGCCTAGATATGCGGCGTCGTGATCTTGACGCAGTCGCGACGGCCCATCAGCACGCAATCCTGGGTCCGGCGCAGGTCGGCGATGTTGACCGCGAGCCAAATCCCGATCGCGGTCAGCGCGATGGTGAAGGCCAGCGCCGCGACGTTGGCGAGCATGCGATGGCGGAAATCGTCCGGCTCGGCGCGCGGCTGCTCGTACCGTGACAGGTCCAGCGGCTCGGGCGCGACGTGCAATGGCTGCACGGTGCCGCTGCCGCGGTGGACCGTCGGGGATGGCGAGGTGCGCGGCCTGAACTGGAGCACCCGGTGCTCGTCGTCAGAGCTTATGGGCCGCTGGCTATTCATGGGGCGGGGATCACTCCGAAGCAGCGGTTTTTGATAGCACACGTGACGAACGCGTTGCAGAAAATCTTCGCAATGCCTGCGTGCATTCTGGCGCTCACGCTATTTGTACATGGATGGTATGGAGCGACCGCGGAACCGCCCTTCATGTCGATGGCGCGAGTTGCGTTGCAACAAGGGGCCGGGCGACAGCCAGGGATTCGCCGCCTGCGGTCGTGCCTACATCAGCTTGTGATCTCGACGCCGTGCCGAGCACGTTTTGCCGCCGCAGAGCGCATGTCATAGTCCACGGAACCTGAATCGTCAGTTGCATCCACGCGAGGGGCCTTCGATCATGACCACGACCAACGCACGTGAGCCGAGAGTGCATCCGGTCCCGATCCTGTCGCTCCGGCCGACGCAGATGACGGTCGGCATGCGCGAGGTGAAGGAGAAGCGCAAGCGCTGGCGCGGCCACGACAAGAAGAAGCAGGCCGATCTGCTCGGCAAGCACATGATTCCCGTCGTCTACGGTCCGGACGAGCGCTACTACGTGATCGACCATCATCATCTCGGCCGCGCGCTGCACGATGAAGGCGTCAAGGAGGTGCTGGTGACCGTCGTCGGTGACCTCCGCATGGTCGAGCGCGAGGCGTTCTGGGGCGTGATGGACAACAAGCGCTGGGTCTACCCTTACGACGCCAAGGGCGAGCGGCGGGGGTTCCGGGACCTGCCGAAATCGATTGCCGATCTCAAGGACGATCCGTTCCGCAGCCTGGCCGGCGAATTGCGCCGCATGGGCGGCTTCGCCAAGGACACCACGCCGTTCTCCGAATTTCTGTGGGCCGACTTCCTGCGCCGAAAGGTCTCGCGAAAGGTGGTGGAGGCCGATTTCGACAAGGCCATCGAGAAGGCGATGGCCGCGGCCAAGAGCAAGGATGCGATCTATCTGCCCGGCTGGTGCGGTCCGGCGGACGAGGATTAGAGGTATCGGGAATCAGGCGTTGTGATTTACCCCGTGCCTCTCGTGAGCTGACCATCATGCGCAACCACTCGCGTCAGTCGCGCTGGAATATCCTGGCACCGGGGTAGGCGCGACGGGCGTAGGTGATCACCAGCGCGCGGTCCTGGGTGTCCAGGAACGGCGTTCGGATCTGGCACGACCCGACGATGAGGTGCCACAGGCCATTGAGTTTCTGGATCACGACTTTCATTTGAGTAGTCCTCGATAACCCCCATTCCAGCGGACGCTGCTTGTCGCTGCATTGCTGAGGATCGTGGCCGGGGGTGTGGAATTCCCAACACCGCTCACATTCCGCTGCAAAACCGTCGACCATTATTAAGTGGTTGCGGCTCGTGCCCAGATAAGCCGAATCCCATCACAGCCGCTTGAGTGAAATCAAATTCCGCGTCCACGAAACCGTCCTGAAACAGAGCCGTCCCATCTCTATGGGGTAGTCGAGCTCACACAGGAGGCGAACATGCGCCGTCTGGTTTTCGTCATTGCCTTGCTCGCGGTTGCGTCGGCGGGAATCTCGGCATCGTTTGCCGCAGTTCACCACGCCAAGTCGTTGACGTTCGCGGAGCGCTTTGCTCCGGCGCTCGAGTTGATGGCGAAGCGTTAGCGGCGTCTCGCTGGTGCGGTCCGGCGGACGATGATGAGAGCGTCCGCCGCGGCGCGGCGACATCGCTACGCGCGAGCCTATGACCTCAACCGGCCAGGGCGCGATCGATGTTCCGCAGCCGCACGAAGGCTGCCCAGGCTTGCGGATACTCCTTGTCGGCGGGAGCGATCGCAAGCAGCGCGCAGCGCGCTTGCTTGATCTCCTCCGGCGACAAACGCTTCGCCGAAGCCTGCGAATTTTTCGACTGCTTCCAGCGGGCCTCGATCTCCCTGGCAAAGGCCAACGCTTCAGCGGCCGTGCGCTCCTGCGTCGGTTTCGCCGGGCATTGGCCCGAGGCGAGCGCGGGCCATGCGACCGGCGGCCGATCGGCCTGCCAGATGGGTTCGCTTTCCGGTGCGGCCTTCACCTCCGAGCCTGAAGGCCGCGCTGCCGGCGACGGCGCCTGTCCTGTCCCGGCCGGACCCGACGCGGAGCCCAATCCTGGCGCGACGGCTGTCGTCTGCGCGGCGAGTTGGCCGAGCTGTTGCTCCATCGTCCCGCCGCTGGATTGAGGGATCATCTTCGAGACCGCCTTGGCCACTGCCAGCGTGCCGGGTGCGATCGGCAGTTGTTGTTCGGCAGTCCTGACATCGGTTGCGTTGGGGCACGATTGGTAGGGAGAGTGCTGGGACGTAATCCGGCCGCCGTCGTCGACCCGGGCGAAGTCGCTGGCGACGGTGTAAACGAACGCGGCATCGATGGCGTGGCCGGCCTTGTCGTTCGCTTTCACGGCGCCGCATACATATCTCGCAGCGTCCGCCTCGACCGTTCGCAGGCCGTTGAAGTGGGCCGAGCCGGGCTCGATGAGCAGGCGAGAGACTGCCGCTCGGGCCTTGCGGTGCTCGGACTGAAACATGCTCCATATTTCATCGGGATTGATCATGTCGGGCTGATAGTTCCAGGTGTACCCAATCCCGAAGAATGCTGCGCCGATGCACGTCGCGATGATGGAGGCTCGCAGATTCATGAGATGGCGCCCTTTAGCAGGCACGACTCGTCCGCGTCTCCGCTCATGGTGTGAGGGAAACTGTGGAGGTTGTGCCGAAGTGTTTGTGCTAGTTGGGGGCGAGACTCTTAATAAAACGTGTGGGATTGTGAAATCGTCATGGTTCCCGTCGAGCGGGAACTTTATTTCTCCGCCGGCGTCATTTTCACATGGAGGTCATACACCCGACATCTCCGGCCGTGCTGCGCGCGGAGATGTCTTGAAGCCCTCCAATAGCACCCAAGGGGCGGGGAAGCTTGGGGGCAGCGACATTGCGTCCTGGGCACGGCTTGACTTTTCGCAAACGCGTGCCGGTTCCGGCCGCTACTGTCCGCCTTGCATGATTGCCGAAGAGCGTTGCGCCCCGATGTCGAAGTGAGGTGGGCTCCAGGTCATGCCGATTGGAGACATGACCATGAGCCTCATCTTTCGCATCGTCTTTATCATCGCTGGCGCGGTCACTGCGCTGTTCGTTGCGCGCGATGCCCTGAACTTCACCATCATCCAGACCTTCGTCGCCGTCCTGCTTGTGACGGCCATCGTGGGGGTTGGAAGTTTCTGGAGCCTGCGGCGGAAGACGTGAGCAAGGCAGAACACGGCGACGCGGCCGGGCTGAGCGAAACCGAGGCTCGGCTGCGGCTGCAACAGGACGGTTACAACGAACTGCCTCGGCCCGAGCGGCGCACGGCGCTGCGCATCGTCATCGAAGTGTTGCGCGAACCGATGCTTGCGCTGCTTCTGTGCGGCGGGCTGGTCTACCTCCTGCTCGGCGACCTCCGCGAAGCCCTGCTGCTGCTGGCATTCGGCGCCATCTCCATCGTCATCACGATCGTGCAGGAAACCCGCACCGAACGCGTGCTGGAAGCCTTGCGAGACCTGACCAGTCCGCGCGCACTCGTGGTCAGGGACGGGGAGCGGCGGCGGATCGCGGGCCGGGACGTCGTTCGTGGCGATCTTCTCGTCCTGGCCGAAGGCGATCGGATTGCGGCCGATGCGGTGCTCGTGAGCGCGCGCGATCTGGAGGTCGACGAGTCGCTGCTGACCGGGGAATCCGTTCCGGTTCGCAAGCAGGCCGTCAAGACGCCAGCCAACCAAGCCGTCGCGGCCGAGCATCGCCCCGGCGGCGATGATCTGCCCTTCGTGTATTCCGGCTCGCTGGTGGTGCGAGGCGAGGGTCTGGCCGAGGTCGAGGCCACCGGCCCCCGCAGCGAGATCGGCAAGATCGGACTGTCGCTGCATGGCTTGCAGGCGGAGCCGCCCCGGCTGCAGCAGCAGACGGCACGGCTGGTACGGCTTTGCTTTCTCGGCGGCGCGGCGATCAGCCTGGCCGCCGTGCTGCTTTACGGCACGTTACGCGGGGATTGGCTGCAGGCGCTGCTCGGCGGCATCGCGATCGGCATGTCGATGTTGCCGGAGGAATTTGCCGTGGTCCTCACGGTGTTCATGGCGATGGGCGCCTGGCGCATCTCGAAGGCGCGCGTGCTGACGCGGCGCTCTGCCGCGATCGAAGTTCTCGGCTCCGCCACGGTGCTATGCACCGACAAGACCGGCACGCTGACGCAGAACCGGATGTCGGTTGCCGAGCTGAGGCTGGGAGACGGAACGAGCTTGCGCCTTGGCTCGGCGCAGCCGGCTGCCGTGGGAGCGGAATTTTTCGATCTGGCACGGTGCAGCGTTCTGGCGAGCTCGCCGGAGCCGTTCGATCCCATGGAGAAGGCGCTGCACGCGTTCGTGCGTGCGAGTGTGCCGGAGGATGACGACACCGGGAGCGCTCGGACCTTGATACGCAGCTACGGCCTGCGGCCCGAGGTGCTGGCGATGACCCAGGTTTGGCAATTGCCGCATCGCCAGGACGCTTTCGCCGCGGCGAAAGGCGCCCCCGAGGCGATTGCGCGCCTCTGCCAGCTCGACGGTGCGGAGCAGGCGGCGATGCGGGAGGCGGTCGCGGCCATGGCGAGGGATGGTCTTCGCGTGCTGGGGGTGGCCGCGGCGACCTGCGATGGCCAGACGCTTGCAGCCTCGCAGGAGGGGTTCTCCTTTCGCTTCCTCGGTCTCGTCGGGTTGGCCGATCCGCTTCGTCCGCAGGTCCCCGAAGCGGTGGCGGAATCTCGCTCGGCCGGCATCCGCGTCGTCATGATCACGGGCGATTATCCGGCGACCGCCATGGCGATCGCCGGGCAGGCCGGGCTCGACGTCAACGAGGTCGTGACCGGCGAGCAGATCAAGCTCGCGGACGAGCGCGAGCTCGAGGCCCACGTCAGGAATGTGAACGTCTTCGCGCGCGTCCTGCCGGAGCAGAAGCTGCGGATCGTCCAGGCCATGAAGCGCAACGGCGAGATCGTCGCGATGACCGGTGATGGCGTCAACGACGCGCCGTCCCTGAAGGCTGCCCATATCGGGATCGCGATGGGCGGCCGCGGCACCGATGTCGCCCGCGAGGCTTCCTCCATCGTGCTGCTCGACGACGATTTCGGCTCCATCGTTGCTGCGATCCGGTTGGGGCGGCGGATCTACGACAATCTCCGCAAGGCGATGGCCTTCATCTTCGCCGTCCATGTTCCGATCGCGGGACTTGCGCTGCTTCCCCTGGTGTTTGGGCTGCCCGTGGTCCTCGGCCCTGTTCACATCGCGTTTCTGGAGCTGATCATCGACCCCGTCTGCTCGCTGGTGTTCGAAGCTGAGCGGGAGGAGCGCGACGTCATGGCGCGTCCACCGCGGCGCGTCGATGCGGAGCTGTTCTCGTGGGCCCTGGTCGGGTGGAGTGTTCTCCAGGGCGTCATGGCATTCGCGTTGATCGCCGCGATCTTCGTCGTCGCGCTTCGTTCCGGCGTTGCGCCCGACGAGGCGCGCACGCTCGCCTTCATCGTGCTCGTCACCTGCGTCGTCGCGCTGGTGCTGGCCAACCGGTCGTTCAGCGCGTCCTTCATGTCAGCCTTCTTCCGTCCGAACCCGGCGCTGCTCTGGATCTTCGTATCGATCGCATCGATTCTGGCAGCGGCTCTGTTCTGGCCGCCGGCGTCCAGCCTGTTTCGGTTCGGTCCCATGCACCTCGACGATCTCATGGTCACGCTCGGGGCGGGATTGCTGTTGCTGACGGCGCTCGAACTGCTGAAACCGATCTGGGCGCGGCGGCTGCGATTCTAGATCGTGACGCGGCAGGTCGTGCTCGTGATCGCGAGAGATCGACAGTCCCAGGAATTCGTGCAGCCGGCGGAAGACGCGAGCAGGACGGCGGAGCCGACACATTAGAACGGATCCAGTCTAAATCGATTCTACGACACGAATGTCCAAAAGACTTTGATTGTGCGCACGAAGTCTCTGCATGGTCGTCTCCGTAAATTCGGGGACTGGGAATGCTGGAATTTGTGTCTGACGCACGCGCAATGAAGCGCGGGCGCGTATCGATGTTGTGCGGTCTTCTCGCACTTCCCCCTGCCATCGTCTTCGGCAGCAACGCCCAAGCCCAGAGTGCGAGCGCAGCATCGGATCTTCCTCCCGTCGTGGTCGAGCAAAGTCGCGAGAGCAGACGCCAGGTCACGACGTCGCGCAATTCGCGATCGGCACGCGTCCGGCAAGCACGATCGCCCGCTTCGGGACAGACATCTCAAGCGGTTTCTCAGCCGGCCGTCGCTGCAACGGAACGCGGCACGGATCCGGTGAGGGGCTTTGTGCCCGTCGTCAGCTCGGCTGCGATGAAGTCCGACGTGCCGATCCTCGAAACGCCTCAATCCGTTTCGGTGGTCAGCCGCGACCAGCTCGATGCGCGCTCGGCCACGACGCTGGTCGAAGGATTGCAGTACGTGGCGGGCCTCGCCGTCCAGCCGGGCGGCAAGGACCCGCGCTTCGACAACGTCTTCATCCGCGGCTTCGACAACAACGGCTACGGCGCCTATCGCGACGGACTTCGCGAGGTCGGCGATCCCAACTTCTTGTCGCTGTTCCGCAACGAGCCCTACGGCTTCGAGCGCATCGACGTCATCAAGGGGCCGAGCTCGGTCATGTACGGGCAGGGCGCACCGGGCGGCCTCGTCGACGTCATCAGCAAGCGGCCGCCCGACAAGGCCTTTGGCGAGATCGTCGGCCAGTTCGGCAATTACGACCGGTTTCAGGGGGCATTCGACGTCGGAGGTCCCGCGACCAAGGACGGGACGCTGCTCTATCGCTTGACCGGCGTGTTTCGCGATTCCGACGCGCAGATCGCCAACTTCTCCAACTTCGTGAAGGACAACCGGACCTATATCGCGCCGGCCGTGACCTGGAAGCCGACCAACGATACGACGCTGACAATTCTCGCCGACTACACCCACGACGTGACCGGAAACGCATTTCCGCTGTCGATGCTTCATGTCGCGGGCGGAAAGATCACCGGTATCACCGCGCTGCCGCTTTTCCTCGGCGATCCCAGCTACAACAAGTTCGACCAGGAGCAGGAGCGCGTCGGCTACCAGTTCGAACACCGCTTCAGCAACAATCTCATCTTCGAATCGAAGGCCCGCTATGGCCACACCGAGCTCGACTATCGCTATCTGACCTTCATCGGAACTCCGCTCGATACGGCCACGCTGTTTCCGCGCCGCGCCATGCGCATCCAGGAGCAGGTCGACACCCTATCGACCGACAACCACCTGATCAGCAAGTTCAGCACCGGGCCGCTTCAGCACACGGTGGTCTCCGGCGTCGACTATCTGACGTTCAACATGACGGACCGGACCCAAGCCGGAAACGCGCCTTCGCTCAGCAAGATCAATCCGCTCTACAACCAGGCCATCGCGGATCCGACTGCGCTCGTCACTCCCTCGGCGAACCAGACGATCGACCAGGTCGGCGTCTACATGCAGGATCAGATGAAGATCCAGAACTGGATCTTCACGCTGGGGGGACGGTACGACGCCTCGGAACAGAACACCTATGCCCTGGCGACCAACAAGACCACCGATACGAAGGACACCGCCTTCACCAAGCGCGGGGCGGTCTCCTATGTGTTCGATTCCGGTGTGGCGCCATATTACAGCTACTCGGAGTCGTTCCTGCCGACACCTAACACGGACTTCGCGGGAAACCCTTTCAAGCCGACGACGGCGCAGCAGCATGAGGTCGGCGTCAAGTATCAGCCATCGCGCACCTTGTTGATGACAGTGGCGCTGTATGATCTGACGCGGCAGAATTCGCTCACCAGTGATCCATCGCATCTCGGCTTCTCGGTCCAGCTCGGCGAGGTCAACTCGCGCGGCGTCGAGTTCGAGACGCTGGCGCAGATCGTGCCCGGGCTGAATCTCGTGGCGACCTATACCAATCAGGACGTCAGGGTGACGCAGAGCACCGGCACCGACCTCGGCAAGGTGCCGACGCTCGTGGCCCGCCAGATGGCATCGGCCTATCTCGATTACACGATCCAAGGCGGCGCCTGGGACGGCTGGGGTCTTGGCGGCGGCGTCCGCTATAACGGGCCGACCTTCGCCGACACCACCAACACCATCGTCAACGAGGCTTACGTCGTGTTCGACGCCGGCCTGCATTATCGCCAGCCGAAGGGTGTGAACCTCGCACTGAACGTCAAGAACATCGCCGACCGCGTCACGCTCGCCTGCACGACAGGCGGCGGTTGCCAGTACACCAGCCCGCGCACCGTCACGGGCACGCTCAGCTATCGCTGGTAGACGCCATGGTTCACGCGCGCACGATCCGCCTGTGGTCCCGCATCCACACCTGGACCTCGCTGGTGTGTATGCTGTTCCTGCTGATGCTGTGCGTGACGGGCCTTCCGCTGGTCTTTCACGACGAGATCGACGATCTGCTCGAGGACGAGATCGCGGCTCCCGTCCTGCCGGAGGGGACGCCGCGTCTTTCGCTCGACAGGATGATCGCGGCGGCCCAGGCGCGCTTTCCCGGGCAATACGTCCTGCTGCTCAATCTGAAGCAGACCGAGCCGCTGGTGACGGTCGCGGTTTCGCCGACCGCTGTTCCCGCGCCGGGCAACTTTCATCGCCTGACACTCGATGCGCGGACCGCCGCCGTGCTCGGCGAAGAAGCGCCGCATCAGGATGTCATGGACATCGTGTTGCGGATCCACAAGGACATGTTTGCGGGCCTGCCAGGCGAGCTGTTTCTCGGGGCGATGGGGCTCATGTTCGCCGTGTCGATCATCTCCGGTGTCGTGGTCTATTGGCCGTTCATGCGGCGGCTCGATTTCGGCACGATCCGCCGGCGATCGTCGCCCCGCGCCAAATGGCTCGACACGCACAATCTCCTCGGCATCGTCACCGTGACCTGGACGTTGGTGGTGGGCCTCACCGGCATGATCAACACGTTGGCAACGCCGCTGTTCGACCTGTGGCGCGCGCAGTTGATTCCCGTGTTGCTGGCGCCTCATCTCGGCAAGCCCGTAGCTCCGATTCCTTCGGTTCAGGCCGCCGTCGAGCTCGTCCGCGCGAGATTTCCGGATCGTCTGGTCACCTCGGTGGCGATGCCGACGTCGGCGCGCTTCGGCAGCCCGCAGCACCTCGTGGTCTGGACCAAGGGCGCGACGCCCTTCACCGCGCGCATGTTGCAGCCGATGCTGGTCGACGCCAACGACGGCAAGACGATCGTCGCGCCTGAGGTGCCCTGGTATCTGAAGACGCTTCAGGTCTCGCGACCGCTGCATTTCGGCGACTATGGCGGGCTTCCGCTGAAGATCGTCTGGGCGCTGCTGGACGTGATGACGATCATCGTCCTCGTCAGCGGGATCTATCTCTGGGTCGCGAAGCGAAAGTCGTCGGTCCGCGGCAAGCAGCTCGACGCGGGCCGGACCGCAGCAGTCGGCGTCTAAGCCATGGCCACTTCCGCCCGGAACCGGCCTCAGGTTCACAGAAGCGTATGGGATGTCTTCCGCTGGCCTCTCGTCGTCGGCGTTGTTTGCGGCGCGGGGCTCGCCGTTGCGCTGGTTGGAGACGGTCTCTGGGATGCGATTTCGTGGCTTGCTTTGTCGTTGCCGGTCGTTCTGGGGATCGTCTGCTGGCGCCGCGCAGCTCAACCGCGCTGAGATTTATGGACGGCGATCCGGCTCCGACAGACGGCGCGCTTCGACGTCGTGGCCGACGTCATGTTTCTCATCCTTGCCGCCAAGCAACCGATGCAGCCAGCGTTCGAGACGGCGGCCGATCGTGAGCAGAACGAAGGTGAAGGCCAGTGCGACCAGCACGATCTTCCATTGGCCGGCGCCGCAGGCAATGCCGAGGCAGGCGGCGAGAAAGGTGCACGCCGCGCTGGTCAGGCCGCGCACGCGGAGACGGTCGCTCTCGTGGACGATGACGCCGGCTCCGAGGAAACCGATGCCAGTCAGGATGCCCTGGATCACGCGGCTGGCCGCATCGGTAAGCTTGCCCGGCTCGGCGAACTCGACCGCGAGCAGCACGACGGTTGCGGTGGAGAGCCCGACGATGCCGAGCGTCTTCAGCCCGATCGGCTTGCCGTGCAGGTCGCGGTTCAGGCCGATCGCACTTCCGGCGAGCGTCGCGCTTCCAAGGCGCAGCAGAATTTCGGGCCAATCCAGTTCGGTCATGTCGTGTCCGTCACTTCGTCGGCCGGCGTCCCATGAGATCGTCAAGGGTCGGAAAGCCGGCTTCGAGCCGGCAAAGCATAGTCTATGCGAGCGAGACGCTCCAGAGGCGCCGGAAGATCGCGTCCCCGAGGCAGCGCGGTGCTTCTTCAGCGGTGATAGCGGTTTACCGCAGCGGCTTCTTCAGGAGCGAGAAGCGGTCGGGATCGAGCCCCATCGAGGGCTGCAGCATCGGCGCCTCGACGTTGGAGAGCGTCTTGGCAGGCGGGGCCGAAAACACCGGGTCGTTCGGCACGTCACGCTGCGAGGTGGCGCCGCGCCAGCGCTCGAGCACGGCGCTGACGAAATGCATGTCGTGGCCGGAGGTGACGGATGGTACGCTCGAGATGGTGGCTTCGCCGCGCGGCAATTGATGCGGCGGCACTTCCTTGAAGCGCAAGCGCGTGGGTAGTGCAACGCCCTCGCCGAAGGCCAGCACCTCACGCGTGCCGAGCGAGGGCACGAAGGAGAGCAGGTTCGCGGCGGCGTCCGACACCGCGGCACGGAGCAGCGCCTGGTCGCGCTCGTTGGCAAGGCGCATCGTGAACAGCGTGTTGCACTGTGAGATGATGGTGGCGTCGAGCTCGGCCGGACGCTGGGTGATGAGACCGAGATAGACGCCGTATTTGCGGCCTTCCTTGGCAATGCGCGACACCGCCTTGCGGGTCGGCCCGAAGCCGATGTTGCGGTCGGCGGAGGCGTAGCGATGCGCTTCCTCGCATACGAACAGCAGCGGCGAGACGCCGTCGCTCCACAGGCCGAAATCGAAGGCCATGCGGCAGAGCACCGAGACGACGGAATCGATGACCTCGGCCGGGAAGCCGGCGAGCTGCATCACCGTCATCGGCTTGCCGTTCGCGGGCAGGCGGAACAGATGGCTGATGACCTCGGCCATGGTGTCGCCGCCGACATTGGCGTTGTCGAACATGAAGGCGTAGCGCGGGTCGTTGCGCACGGCCTCGATGCGCGAGATCAGCTTGTGATAGATGATGCGCGAGGAGCGGTTTTCCAGCTTGCCCATGCGCTCGTCGATCAGCGACATCAAATCGACCAGGCGATAGGGCACAGGCGTGTCGACGGTGTAGCCGATCTGCTTGGGATCGATGCGCTTGAGGCCGATGCGGTCGGCATTCTGATACTGGGTGTAGACGCCCTTGGCGAGCGGGATCACCTCGGCGAGGATGTCGAGCTCCTCGGGCACGCCGGCGCGGCCGCCGAACAGCACGTCGACGATTTCCTCGAAATTGAACAGCCAGAACGGCAGCTTCAGGTTCCGCGGGTTCAGCACCAGCGCGCGGTCGCCGAAGCAGCGGCCATATTCGTTGTGCACGTCGAGCAGAAAGATGCGCAGGTTCGGCCGTGCCTTCAGGATCTCGTTGAGCAGCAGTGACACGCCGGTGGATTTGCCGACGCCGGTCGATCCCAGCACCGCGAAATGCTTGGACAGCATTTCCTCGACATCGACATAGGCGATGACCGAGCGGTCCTGTTGCAGGAAACCGACATTGATCTGGTCCGAGCCGGTCGGCGCGTAGATCGTGCGCAGCTCCTGGCTGGTGATGAGATCGACGGCATCCCCGATGGTCGGATAATTGGTGACGCCGCGCTGGAATTTCGGCTTGTCGGCGGCGTTGAGGATCTCGCCGAGCAGGTCGACCGAGGCGACCGCGATATAATTGTCGCTGCTCGACAGGTTCTCGCAGGACACCTCGGTGATCATCGCGACGATGACCGAGCTGGCGCTGCGAATGCTGACGAAGCGGCCCACCGTCGCCCGAACTTCCGAGATCGGCATCTGGCTTTCCGCCAGCAGCCCGACCCGGGCGAGCGATCCGCGAACCGAAATCACGCGTCCAAAGGATGTCACGATCAATGAACCTGGCAAGAGCAAGGGATTTGGTCCGGACTATGCGCGGCCGTCGCTGCACAAACGGTTAAACGGCAGGCACGGGCGCTTCGTTAAATCCGCGACAATTCGGCCGTGAGGTTTGTTCCGACTGCCTCCCCAAGGGCCGAATTGGCGGGAAAAGTCTGCAATTTCACCGCGTTGGCGCGAAAAGCCATTAAGCGATATTTTACCATCCGGCCAGCCCGTCCGCCGTTCGGGGGACGTTGGCCGCCGAGGCGGGACCGTCATCCGATTCCGGGCGGTTTTGATTTGTTGACGAGACCTAATCATTTGTACATTAGTACAAATGAGCCGCGGCCTGATGCCGCCTTCGGGCAAAGCGGGTGGTTGTGACCCTGCGCCCCGATCGCGCGATCCGGTCCGACGGATCGCTCGCTGTGCCAGGAGGAAAGCATGCAGCCCGAACCGATCCTCGATCTCGCTCATCTCGGCCATATGGAGCTGCTGACGCCCAAGCCCGACGAGAGCCTGAAATTCTTCGTCGACGTCATGGGCATGACTGTCAGCGGCCAGAAGGGCGAGTCGGTTTACTTGCGAGGCTGGGACGATTACGAGCGTTATTCGCTCAAGCTGACGGCGTCGAAGACCTCGGGCATGGAGCACATGGCGCTACGCGCGCGCAGCCAGCAGGCGTTGGAACGGCGCGTCGCGGCGCTGAAGGGCTCCGGCTTCGACATCGGCTGGATCGACGGCGACATGGGGCAGGGGCCGACTTTCCGCTGCCGCGATCCTGACGGCCACATCGTCGAGCTCTATTACGAGACCGAATGGTATCAGGCGCCGCCGGAGCTGAAGCCGGCGCTGAAGAACCAGGCGCAGCGTTTTCCCGCGCGCGGCGTCAATGTCCGCCGCCTCGATCATCTCAACTGCCTCGCCGTCGACATCAAGGCCAACCGCGAGTTCTTCGAGACCTACCTCGGCTGCCGCCTCACCGAGCAGATCGTGCTCAATGACGGCCGGGAAGCTGCGATGTGGCTGACGATGTCGAACAAGAGCTACGATTTCGCCTATTCGCTCGACCATTCCGGCGTGCCCGGCCGCTTCCACCACGTCACCTACGCACTCGACAGCCGCGAGGAGATTCTCCGCGCCGCGGATATCTTCCTGGAGAATGGCATCCACATCGAGACCGGCCCGCACAAGCACGCGATCCAGCAGACCTTCTTCCTCTATGTCTATGAGCCCGGCGGCAACCGCGTCGAAGTCGCCAATGCGGGCGCGCGCCTCATCCTCGCGCCGGACTGGAAGCCGATCGTGTGGACCGAAGAGGAGCGCAAGAAGGGCCAGGCCTGGGGGCTGAAGACGATCGAGTCCTTTCACACTCACGGCACACCGCCGGTGGAAGTGAAGAAGCACGGGTGAGTTAAAGGAAGAAGCACGGGTTAGTTAAAGCAGGTGAGCCGGCGGGGTCTGAGCAAGCGCCTCGTCCTTCGAGACGACCGCTTCGCGGTCTCCTCAGGATGAGGCTAAGAGGCAGCTTTGCCTATCGAACTGGAGCCGCGCACCCTGTCCTCATCCTGAGGGCCCGCCGCAGGCGGGCGTCTCGAAGGATGGCCACAGGTGAGATTCCAGACAGGCCTTCCTTTGTACTGCCTCAGTGCGCTGACGCCCGTACGCGCGCGATCGTCTCGCGAACGCTGGTCCATGCCGGCTTGTCAGGTGCGAACTGGCCGCGCAGGAACGTGACGAGTTCCTCGATTTGCGCGTCGCTCATGCTTTTCCCAAACGCAGGCATGTAGCCGAGGTCGCTCGAAACCGGTTCGGTGATGCCGTGCAGGATGACCTGCACGAGATTGTCCGATGTCGCGCTGTGCAGATTGCTGTTGAGCGCGAGGGAGGGCCGGGAGCCGAACAGCGGCAGGCCGCCGACCTCGTGGCAGACGGCGCAGGCGCCCTGATAGAGCCGCGCGCCGGTCGAAGAGCCGACCGTGACCTGCGTTGCGCTCTCGAGCTTTGCGGCGAGCGCAGGCGCATCGGCGGCGGCGTCGTTGAACGAATTGAGATAGACCGCCATCGCGCGGATGTCCTGGTCCGGCAGGGCCTTGAGATCCCTGACAACGGGCGCCATCGGACCGGCGGCGACGCCGTGATAGCGCGAATGGCCGGTGCGCAGATAGGCGAACAGCTCGTCCTCGCTCCATGGGATCGGCGCATGCGAGAGCGAGGTCAGCGGCGGCGCCTCCCAGCCCTCGGCAAAGCCGCCGGCGAGGTAGGCGTTGCGCTGCTCGGCGCCCAACGCATTGCGCGGCGAATGACAGCCGCTGCAATGGCCGAGACCCTCGATGAGGTAGGCGCCGCGATTCCAGGCCTCGGACCTGGTGGAGTCGGGCTTGAATTCTTTCGTCCGGTGGAAGAGCGCATTCCATCCCGCGAGCAGCGGGCGCAGATTGAACGGGAAGGCGAGCGTGTTCGCCGGCGCCGTCGCACGGACCGCAGGCTGCGCCATCAGGTAAGCGTAGAGCGCCTGCATGTCGGCGTCGCCGGTCTTCGAAAAATGCGTGTAGGGGAAGGCGGGATACAGCTGCCGTCCGTCGCGGTGCAGCCCCTCGCGCATCGCGCGCTCGAAGGCCGGGTAGGACCAGGCGCCGATACCGGTCTCGACATCAGGCGTGATGTTGGTCGCGTAGATCGTGCCGAACGGCGTTTCCAATGCGCGGCCGCCGGCGTAGAGCGCGCCATTGAGCGTGGTGTGGCACTCCGCGCAATTGCCGAGCGCAGCGAGTTGCTCTCCGCGCGCGATCGTCGCGGCGGAATAGACTGATGGATCGGGCCGGGCGATTGGCGCAATCGCGCGCCCCGGCAGCAGCGCCGCGCCGATGCCGATCACGGCGGTGCAGAACGCCGCAATCGCAGCGACGATGCCTGCGCGTTTGACGAAGGGATTCTCCCAGCTCCGCGACGCCTGCGGCGGAACGGGCGCGGGCAGGGCCTGCGGCGTCGCCGGCACCTCGCCGTGCAATCCCCTCAGGATGCGTTCCGGCGTAAACGGCGGCTCGCGAAAGCGCACGCCGGTGGCATCGAAGATCGCATTGGCAATCGCCGCGGCGCTCGGGACCGAGGCGGATTCGCCGACGCCGAGCGGCGGCTGATCCGGCCGCGGCAGCATCAGCACGTCGATCTTGGGCACGTCCGGGAACGGGATGATCGGATAGGCGCCCCATTCGCGCGCTGCGACCGCGCCACGCTCGAACGAGACCTCCTCCATCAGCGCGCGGCTGGTGGACTGGATGACGTTGCCGTGGATCTGGTGGCGGACGCCGTCCGGATTGATCATCAATCCGGAATCCTGTCCCGCAACCACGCGGGTGACGCTGACGTCGCCGGTCGATTTGTTCACCGCGACGTCGGCAATCCAGGCCGACCACGCCGCGCCGTAGCCGGGAAACTTGCTGTGGACATAGAGCGCATAGGCGAAACCGCGCCCGTGCACGATGTCGCCGTCTTTCTCTTCGCGCACCGGCCGGGGCGTCCAGCCCGCCCGCTCGGCCACCGCGTTGACGAGATCGACGGCGCGCTGATCCCTGAGATAACGCAGGCGGTATTCGATCGGGTCGACACCGGCCTCGGTGGCGGCTTCGTCGATGTAGGATTCGTGCGCGAAGGTGTTCGGCAGCGCGGAGACACCGCGGAACCAGGAGGCGCGCACGATCGGCGGCATGTCGTGGGCGACGACACGCATGTGGTCGTAATCGTAGGGCGGAATCGCGGTGCGGTCGCCCATCTGGAGCACGGCGGGCTCGGATGGAATGCGCCCGGTGAGCAGCAGTGCCAGCGTCGGTGCGGCGTTCGAGGGATAACGCGTGGCGAGATCGTAAGCTGCGATACCGCCATCTGCGTCCAGCCCGCCATTGACGTCGATGAGCTGCGCGGTGCCCTTGGGCTCCCAGGCATGCTCCTGCTCGCGCGTAAGCTGCACGCGCACGGGGCGCCCGACCGCGCGCGACAGCAGCAAAGCGTCGGCCGTGACATCGTCAGCGCAATTGCGGCCGTAGCAGCCGGCGGCCTCCAGCCGGATCACCTCGATCGCGCTTTCGGATCGCTCGATCAGCAGTGCGAGGTCGCTGCGCAGCACATGCGGATTTTGCGTGCCCGACCAGACCCGGATATTGCCGTCGCTGAAATCGGCAACCGCACAGGATGGGCCGATCGAGGCATGCATCTGATACGGCCACACATAGGTGCGCTGCATCGCTTTGGCCGCGCCCGATATCGCTGTATCTACGTCGCCCTTGTCGATCAGCGTGCGCGGTGTCGAGGGATTGGCGCGCAGCGCGGTCTCGACGTCGGAGAGATCGGTCAATGCCGGCGTCGGCTTCCAGCTCACCGCAAGCTGCCCGGCCGCGCGGATCGCATTTTCCTCACGCTCGGCGACCACGCCGACGAAATCGCCGATGCGGACGACGGCGACAAGGCCGGGGACGTCGCGCACCGAACTCTCGTCGACCGCGATCAGGCTGGTGCCGACGAACGGACCGGCGTCGACGCCGGCATAGGGTGGACGCACCACGCGGCCGTGCAGCATGCCGGGGACGCGGATATCGTGGACGAAGGTCAACTCGCCGGTGGCCTTGGCGGGCAGGTCGACGCGCGGCACCGACTGACCGACGATGGCATAATCGCCGACCGCCTTGACGGTGACGTCGTCGGCGAGTTCGAGGCGGATGGTCTCGCCGCCGATCAATTCGCCATAGCTGATGCCGCGATTGTCGCGGCCACGCACGAGGCCGTCTTCGATCCTGAGATCTGCCGCCGGCAGCTCCAGCCGCTCGGCCGCACGCGCGATCAGGAAGTGGCGTGCTTGCGCCGCGGCCTTGCGCAGCGGCACGGCGGTGATCTGGATGGTCTCGCTCGCGATCGTCGCGCCCTGGTTCGGCACCACCGCAGTGTCGCCGAGCACGACGACGACGCGCGCAAAGGAGACATCCAGCTCCTCGGCGACGATCTGACCGAGCGCGGTGCGGATGCCGGTGCCGAGATCGACATGGCCGTTATAGGCGTTGACCGAGCCGTCCGCGGTGATGCGGATGAAGGTCTCGGAGGTGAGCTCGTCCGCGGTGCGGACGACCACGAGCGAGCCGAATTGGCGCTCAGCTCCATCGGGGGCAGGGGAGGCCATCAATCAACGGCCTCGGTGAGCTGGCCTGAAGCGCGCATCACGGCGCGCAGGATTTCGACATGGGTGCCGCAGCGGCAGAGATTGTAGCGCAAGGCTGCCAACGCCTCCTGCTCGGTCGGCCGCGGGTTGATCGCGAGCAGCGCCTTGGTGGTCATGATCATGCCGTTGAGACAGTAGCCGCATTGCGCGGCCTGCTCGTCGATGAAGGCCTGCTGCACCACATCAGGTCTGTCGCGCGTGCCGAGGCCTTCGAGCGTCACGATGTCGCGGCCGGCGCAGCCACTGACGGGAATCACGCAGGAGCGCGCGGCTTGCCCGTCGATCAGGACAGTACAGGTGCCGCATTCACCCAGACCGCATCCGTATTTCGGGCCGTTGAGCGCGAGATCGTTGCGCAGCACGTAAAGCAGCGGCGTCTGTGGCGCCGCATCGATCTCGTGGATCCTGCCGTTTACGGTGAGGCGGATCGGTGTCTGCGTCATCCCCAAGTCCCAAGCCCGCATGAAATTCGACGTCGCGACGATACCGTTTGTACACAAACGTGCAAGCCGTGCATGCCGCACTGCAGCGCGACTGCCTTCTTTGTGGACAGAGCGGATAGGCAAATGAGGTTTTATGCGGCAGCCTCATCTTTTGCGCTGCGTCGCAGCTTGACAGGTCCGGGGGACCGCGCGCAACATTGTTCGTATACGAATGATAACCGCTTGATCCGCTGGCTCGCACATGCTGACTGAAACGACGAGCGTTGTTGCCGACAAGATCCGCTGCGATGCTTGTCCGGTGATGTGCTACATCAAGCCGGGCGCGGCGGGAGCCTGCGATCGCTATGCCAATCACGACGGCAAGCTCGTCCGCGTCGATCCGCATGTGATCCTGGAGCGTACCGTCTCTCATGGCGGGAAGCTGGTGCCGTTCAGCCGCACCGAAGACTGGGACGGCAAGATCGTCCACGAACCCTCGACCTTCGTCACCGCGATCGGCGCGGGCACCACCTATCCCGACTACAAGCCGGCGCCGTTCATCGTCTCCGCCGAGGTCGACGGCGTCGACATGGTGACCGTGGTCACCGAAGGCATCTTCTCCTATTGCGGCATCAAGGTGAAGATCGACACCGACCGCTATCTCGGACCCGAGACCGCGACGGTGCGCGCGCAGGGCGAGGCGGTCGGTCACGTCACCACCAGCGAATACGGCTCGCAGATGCTGTCGCTGGGCGGCGTGCATCACCTCACCGGCGGCTCCAAGAAGGAGGGCCGCGTCACCTGCGACACGCTGATGGACCTCGCCAACTGCAAGGCGGTGGAGCTGACCATCGACGGCGGCGCGAGCGTGGTGGTGCAGGCCGGCCAGCCGCCGATCGTCAACGGCGTGAAGGAAGAGCGCATGCGCGTCGGATGCGGCTCGGCGACGATCGGCATGTTCGCCAAGCAGTGGCACGGCAAGGTGGATGAAGTCGTCGTGGTCGACGACCACATCACCGGCGTGCTCAGTGAGCACCAGGCCGGCAAGCTGCTCGACATCGCCGACACCGGCATCAAGATGAAGGGCCGGCGCTCGACGCCCGGCCGCTACTTCCAGGTCGCCGACCCCGGCACGGGCTGGGGCGGCACCAACATTTCCGATCCGTTGTCGATCCTCGGCCCCTTCGACAAGAAAGAGGCGAAGGCCGGGTTGACCATGCTGATGGTCTCCACCACCGGCGAGCATTCGTCCTATTACGTGCTCGACGAGGCCTTGAAGCCGGTCGAGACCGAGATGCCTGCCGATTTGAAATTCTCGGTCGAGCGCATCCAGGAGAATTGCGAGCCGGCGCTGTGCACGGTGCTGTTCATGGCAGGGGCCGGCGGATCATTGCGCGCCGGCGTCACCGACAATCCGGTGCGGCTGACGCGTTCGGTGAAGGACGCGCTGACGCGCGTCACCAGCGGCGGCGCGCCCGTTTACGTCTGGCCCGGCGGCGGCATCACCTACATGGTCGACGTGACGCAGATGCCGGCGGGTGCGTTCGGCTACGTGCCGACGCCGGCGCTGGTCGCGCCGATCGAGTTCACGATGAAGCTGTCCGACTATGCTGCGCTCGGCGGACACATGGATTACGTCAAGCCGCTCTCCGAGGTGCAGAACGGCGATGATGTCCGGCAATTGCCCTGGCAGAATCCGATTCCGGGACCTCGGGCATGACACGGCCCCCGCAAATCGCATTGCTGTCTGATGGCCGGCGGCTGCATTTGCAGGATGGACCGATCGATCTGATCATTGAGGCGAGGGGGCGTACGGATGCGGTGCGCGCGGCCTACGAGGCTGCGGCGCGGCGGTTCACGGGGCTGCTCGACGAACTCTGCGCGGAGCTGCCGGAGCTGCGTGCTGCGGCTGAGGCGCGGACGTCGCTGAAAGGCGTGGTGGCGCGCCGCATGCACGCCGCGGTCGCGCCCTTTGCCGCCGATGGCTTCATCACGCCGATGGCCGCTGTGGCCGGCAGTGTGGCGGAGGAAATTCTCGGGGCCATGCTGGGCACGGCGAGGCTCGATCAGGCCTATGTCAACAATGGGGGCGACATCGCCCTCCATCTCGGCAAAGGCGAGCATTTTTCGATTGGCCTGGTGGATCGTCCCGATCGTGATGGCGTGATGCGGGCTTTGAGGGTCGATGCCGATGAGCCGGTGCGGGGCGTCGCGACCAGCGGGCGCCACGGCCGCAGTTTTTCGCTCGGCATCGCCGATGCGGTGACGGTGCTGGCTGCAACGGCGTCGCAGGCCGATGCAGCGGCGACCATCATTGCCAATGCCGTGGATCTGCCGGGACATTCCGCCATCGTCCGGACGCCTGCGAACGAGCTGCAGCCCGACAGCGATCTCGGTGCGCGTCCCGTGACCCGCGAGGTCGGCGAATTGTCGAGGGCTGAAATCGCGACCGCGCTGGAATCTGGCGCGGAACGTGCACGGCAATTGTTCGATCGCGGATTGATCGAGGGTGCCGTACTGCAGCTCAGTGGTGATATGGTTGTCATCGGACCGAAAGATATTGAACGGCAGGAAGCGCGCCCGCGTCAGCTGGAGAACGCGGTTCATGCCTGATCAGGGAAGAGCCCAAGGAAAACAAATATGAGCGCGATCATCCGCAAGATCGTCACCGTCGTCGAAGAGACGCAGATGGAGATGGGCCGCCAGGTCTCGCCGCCGACCCGACGGGCCGCGGCGATCGCTGTGATCGAAAATCCCTTTGCCGGAAAATATGTCGAGGACCTGTCGCCGCTTATCGCGATCGGCGAGGAGCTCGGCGAGCTGCTGTCGAAGCGCGCGGTGGCGGCGCTCGGCATCGATGGCGCGAAGGCGCAGAGCTATGGCAAGGCCGCCGCCGTTGGCGAGAACGGCGAGCTGGAGCATGCGGCTGCGATCCTGCATCCGAAGATGGGTGCGCCGGTGCGCAAGGTCCTGAGCAAGGGCGCCGCGCTGATTCCGTCCTCGAAGAAGCGCAGTGGTCCCGGCACGACGCTCGACATTCCCTTGGGGCATAAGGACGCGGCCTTCGTCCGCAGCCATTTCGACGGCATGGAGGTGCAGATCAACGATGCGCCGCGCGCCAACGAGATTATGGTCGCGGTCGCTGTCACCGACAGCGGCCGGCCGCTGCCGCGCGTCGGCGGGCTGACGGTTGCGGAGGTCAAGGGCGAGGACGGTTTGAGATAGGGTTTGAACCGGGGAGGCGGACACAGCCTGCCCGACAAGATCACGCTGAAGACGTAGAGTTCAAAACTGGAGGTTGGGATGCGAGCAAGAAATTACTTCGTCGGCGCGGCCTTCGCGCTTGTGGCGGGCGGCATGGCTCATTCGGCCCTGGCGCAGGACATCAAGATCGGCGAGATCAACAGCTATTCGCTGCTGCCGGCGTTCACCGAGCCCTATCGCAAGGGCTGGCAGCTCGCAGTCGAAGAGATCAACGCGGCCGGCGGCATCAACGGCAAGAAGCTGGTCGTGATCTCCAAGGATGACGGCGGCAAGCCGGCGGATGCGCAGACCGCGGCGAACGAGCTGGTGTCCAGCGAGGGCGTGGCGATGCTCGCCGGCACGTTCCTGTCGAACATCGGCCTCGCGGTCAGCGACTTCGCCAACCAGAAGAAAGTGTTCTTCCTCGCGGCCGAGCCGCTGACGGACGCCATCACCTGGTCGAAGGGCAACAAATACACCTTCCGCCTGCGCCCCTCCAACTACATGCAGGCCGCGATGCTGGTGGAAGCGGCGAGCAAGCTGCCGGCCAAGCGCTGGGCCACGATCGCGCCGAACTATGAGTACGGCCAGTCGGCGGTCGCCGTCTTCAAGAAGCTGATGTCGGAGAAGCGTCCTGACATCCAGTGGGTCGACGAGCAGTGGCCGCCGCAAGGCAAGATCGACGCGGGTCCCGTGGTGCAGGCGGTAGCCGCAGCCAACCCCGAAGCGATCCTCAACGTCACTTTCGGCGCTGATCTCGTCAAGCTCGTGCGCGAAGGCAATACCCGCGGCCTGTTCAAGGGACGCGAGGTCGTCTCGTTCCTGACCGGCGAGCCGGAATATCTCGATCCGCTCAAGGACGAGACGCCCGAGGGCTGGATCGTCACCGGATATCCCTGGTACTCGATCAAGACGCCCGAGCATGATGCGTTCCTGAAGGCCTACCAGGCCAAGTACAACGACTATCCGCGCCTCGGCTCGATCGTCGGCTACCAGACCATCAAGTCGGCGGCTGCGATCCTGGCCAAGGCCGGCTCGAGCGATCCGGAGAAGCTGATCGCCGCGGCGGAAGGCCTCTCGGTGCCGTCGCCGTTCGGCGAGATCACCTTCCGCAAGATCGATCACCAGTCGACGCTCGGTGCCTACGTCGGCAAGACCGCGCTGAAGGACGGCAAGGGCGTGATGGTGGACTCATCCTACAAGAAGGGTGCGGACTATCTGCCTGGCGATGCCGAAGTCGAGAAGCTGCGGCCGAAGGATTGATTTTTTCCTTCTCCCTCGCCCCGCTTGCGGGGAGAGGGTTGGGGTGAGGGGGAGTCTCCGCGAGGGAGGTGACAGAGGACTCGCGGAGACTCCCCCTCACCCGAATTGCTTCGCAATTCGACCTCTCCCCGCAGGCGGGGAGAGGTGAACCAAGCCTCGCATGCCGCGGCATGCAACACTAACCCGGACCGCCGATGGCCTTTTATGTCGTACAGTTTCTGACCGGTCTCGCCAGCGCGGCGTCGCTGTTTCTGGTGGCCTCGGGTCTGTCGATCATCTTCGGCGTGACGCGGATCGTGAATTTCGCGCATGGCGCCTTCTACATGATTGGCGCCTACATCGCCTTCACGCTGACCGAGCGCCTGTCCGGCGCGTTCGGCTTCTGGGGCAGCATCGTGCTCGCGGCGCTGGCCGTGGCGCTGATCGGCGTGCTGGTCGAGATGGTCTTGCTCCGGCGCATCTATCATGCGCCCGAGCTGTTCCAGCTGCTCGCAACCTTCGGCCTGACGCTGATGGTCGAGGACCTCGTCGTGCTGATCTGGGGACCTGACGATCTCGTCGGTCGCCGCGCGCCGGGCTTCAAGGGCGCGATCGATTTCTTCGGCCAGAACATCCCAAGCTACGACCTGTTCCTGATCGTGCTCGGGCCGGTCGTGCTCGGCATCCTCTGGCTGTTGTTCCAGCGCACGCGCTGGGGAGTCCTGGTGCGCGCCGCGACGCAGGATCGCGACATGGTCGCGGCGCTCGGCGTGAACCAGAAATGGCTGTTCACGTCGGTGTTCGCGGTCGGCGTCTTCCTGGCTGCGCTCGGCGGCGCGCTCCAGATCCCGCGCGATGCCGTGCATCACGCCATGGATTTGCGAATCATCGTCGAGGTCTTCGTCGTGGTCGTGATCGGCGGCCTCGGCAGCATCGTCGGCGCCTTCGTCGCGGCGGTGCTGGTGTCCGAGCTCAATGCCTTCGGCATCCTGATCTTCCCGAAGATTTCCATCATCCTGGTCTTCCTGGTGATGGCGGTGGTGCTGATCGTCCGCCCCTGGGGCCTGTTCGGCAAGCCGGAGGCGCCCGCGCGCAAGACGCCGGGTCTCACCGTCAATCCGTGGCGGCCGTTGACGTCGAATGAGCGGCTTGCGGCGCTTGCGGCGCTCGTGATCGCGGCGATGCTGCCGCTGTTCGGCGGCAATTATCTGCTCACGGTCGGCTCGGAGATCGCGATCTTCGTCATCTTCGCCGTCAGCCTGCACTTCCTGATGTCCGTCGGCGGGCTCGCATCGTTCGGCCATGCCGCCTATTTCGGCCTCGGTGCCTATGGCGTGGCATTCCTCGCCAAGATGGCGGGGCTGCCGATGATCGTCTGTCTCTTGCTCGGACCTCTGCTCGGCTGCATGGGCGCGGCGGTGTTCGGCTTCTTCGCCGTCCAGCTCTCCGGCGTCTATTTCGCGATGCTGACGCTGGCTTTCGCGCAGATCGTCTGGTCGATCGCGTTCCAGTGGGTCAGCGTCACCGGCGGTGACAACGGCATATTGGGCGTCTGGCCGGAAAAATGGGCGGCGAGCCCGTCGAACTTCTACTGGCTGGCGCTCGGCGTCGCGGCGCTGGTGACCATCGCGCTGCGGGCCATGGTGTTCTCGCCGTTCGGCTACGCGCTGCGGGCCACGCGCGACTCGCTGCTGCGCAGCGAAGCGATCGGCATCAACGCCAAGCGCATCCAGTGGACCGCCTTCGTGATCGCAGGCACAACCGCCGGCATCGGCGGCGCGCTGTTCGCTTACCTCAAGGGCAGCGTCTTCCCCGACAATCTCGGCATCTCGCTCTCGGTCGATGCGCTGGTGATGGTGCTGCTCGGCGGCGTCGAGACGGTGTCGGGTGCGGTGATCGGCGCCATCGTCTACAAGGCTCTCAACATCTGGCTGGTCAGCCAGACCGATCTGTCGAAGCTGGTGCTGGGCGGCTTCATCATGCTGATCGTCGTCGTCTTCCCCAAGGGCATCGTCGGCATGCTGGAGATGCTGGCGCAGCGGCGCAGAAAGTCCTCGCCGCCGGGATCGTCCCTGCTTGCCAAGCCGATCGAGTCTGCCGAATGAGCGATGCAGCCCCACTTCTCGCCGTCGAAGGCCTGACCAAATCCTATGGCGGCATCCACGCCGTGCGCGGCGTGTCGTTCTCGCTGCGCGGCGGCGAGATCCTGGCGCTGATCGGGCCGAACGGTGCGGGCAAGAGCACCTGCTTCGACATGCTCAACGGCCAGAACAAGCCTGACAGCGGCCACGTCCGCCTGCTCGGTGAGGAGACCACCGGCAAGAAGCCGCGCGAGATCTGGCGGATGGGCGTGGGCCGCACCTTCCAGATCACCGCGACCTTCGCGACCATGACCGTGCGCGAGAATGTGCAGGTCGCGCTGATCTCCCACGGCAAGCAGCTGTTCAATCTGTTCGGCTCGGCGCCGAACTTCGACCGCGGCGAGGCCGGCCGGCTGCTCGAGCTCGTCGGCATGGGCGGCTATGCGGATCGTCCCTGCGGCGAGCTCGCCTATGGCGACCTCAAGCGGCTCGAGCTTGCAGTGGCGCTCGCCAACCAGCCAAAACTGCTCCTGATGGACGAGCCGACCGCCGGCATGGCGCCGCGCGAGCGCGTCGACCTGATGCGGCTCACCGCGCAGATCGCGCGCGAGAAGTCGATCGGGGTGCTCTTTACCGAGCACGACATGGACGTGGTGTTCGAGCACGCCGACCGTATCATCGTGCTCAACCGGGGCACGCTGATCGCCGAGGGAACGCCGGCCGAGGTGCGCGGCAATCCGCAGGTGCAGGCGGTCTATCTCGGCGAGGGCCTCGTCTACGATGCCCGCCACCGCGAGGGAGCCCCGACATGAAGCTGACTGTCGAGGGGCTCAACAGCCATTACGGCCCGGCGCATATCCTGTTCGACATCGGCTTCGAGGTCGGCGAGGGCGAGGTGGTGGCGCTGCTCGGGCGCAACGGCGCCGGCAAGTCGACCACGTTCCGCTCGATCGTCGGCCTCGTCTCGCAACGAAGCGGCCGCATCATGTTCGAGGGCAAGGACGTCTCGGCCAAGCCGACGCATGAGATCGTGCGCGAGGGGCTCGGCTATGTGCCGGAGGAGCGGCGCATCTTCACCGATCTGACGGTGGAGGAGAATCTCGAGGTCGGCAAGCAGCCCAAGCGTCCGAATGCGCCATACTGGACTCGCGAAAAGCTGTTCACGTTGTTTCCCAATCTCGGCGAGATGAAGAATCGTCCGGGCGGCCGCATGAGCGGCGGAGAGCAGCAGATGCTCACCATCGCGCGCACTCTGATGGGAAATCCGTCGCTGGTGCTGCTGGACGAGCCGTCGGAAGGCCTGTCGCCGAAGATCGTGGAGCAGATGGTCGATGCCATCCTGACCATGAAGAAGGAGGGCGTCAGCATCGTGGTGTCCGAGCAGAACCTGCATTTCGCGCGGCTCATCTCCGATCGCGCCTATATCATCGAGCGTGGCCGCATCTGTTTCGGTGGCACCATGGCTGAGCTCGACGCGCGTCCGGATATCCGCGACGCGCATCTGTCGTTGTAACGGCAAAGGGAAGGGCTGCGAGCGGATGGCGAGAAGCGTCTCGGCGAAGAAGAGCATCAAAACGGCAAAACCGCCTTACGTGCTCGACGAGCAGGTCGGCTTCATCCTGCGCCAGGTCTGGCAGCGCCACAGCTCGATCTTCTCGCGCGACATCGGCACCAATCTGACCCCGACGCAATGGGCGGCGCTGTCGAAGCTCGCCGAGACCGGTGCGTGCTCGCAGAACCAGCTCGGCCGTCTCACGGCCATGGATGTCGCGACGATCAAGGGTGTGATCGACCGCCTGACGGCACGCGGCCTTACCGAGACGAGCCAGGATCCCGAGGACGGACGACGGCTGCTGGTGAGCCTGACGCGGGCGGGTCAGCAGCTTGCGGAGAAGGTTGCGCCGAATGCGCTTGCCATCACCCGCGAAACGCTGGCGCCGCTGGACGCCAAAGAGCGCGACACGCTAATGGCGCTGTTGAACAAGTTGCGGTAGCGACGGTGATCTGAACGTTCATGTCTTGCCCGGCCACTTTGCGCGATACCTGATTTCGCTGCCATCTGTGAGCCGCCGCCAGGTTCCGAACTCCGGCGTATGCGGCGCACGAGCCGACAAGTCGATCGGATAAATTCGGCTCGGCTGTCCTTCGATGGTGACCGCGAGTTGCCGGTGCGAGGTGCGAAACGCCAGTTCGACCTCACCCGCGATGATACCCTGGTCGCCATCGCGATAGAACGCGGCCGGGTTCACTTCGCCCGGCATGGTGTTGAGGTCGGTCTGCAATTCGATGGTGATGCCCTGCGCTGATGTCGGGACCTTGACCCCTGCAGGGAAACGGACTTCGAACACGAGGAGGGGGGTGGCACCGTTCCGGTTGAGCCAGGGCGTCGCCGTCGCATACGCATAGGCAATGTAGAGGCCGATGCCGGTTATGCAGAGCAGGGCGACGATGCCGAGCGACTTCAGGCTATTGCTGGCGATGCTGCCATTGCTGGTGTGCTTACCCGCACTCCCTATCAACCAGTTGGCGAGCACCGCGCCGGCGATCGCGCCCATGGGCGAGTAGACGAAGAGTCCCAGCAGGCCCGATGTGATCGGGTCTGCCCGGTTGCCGAAATCGACAGGGAGAGCAGCACGAAGCTCGCGATATAGCCCGCCACCGCGGCGACAACGCCGATGGCTAAGCGTGATGAGTTCTTCATGTCTCCCTCGATGGTCCAGCGATGAACTGCCGCCGCCGAGGGCTGCCTGCGTTAGACGCAGTAGGCTGCAGACTTGTTCAACGCTTCCGGGAGACGATGCGGAGCGGCGCGCCGCCCCGGCTGCGTCACTTCGCCACCACCTCCGGCACCCTGCCGGCCGGCGGTGTATTGCGGCTGCGCTGGGTGCGCACGATGCCGTCGATGATGGTCATGCCGATGCCGGGGAGGTCGCCGAGCTGCACGCTCTCCAGGATGTTCTTGCCCGGCGAGTGTTGGGCCTTGTCCATGATGACGAAGTCGGCGGCGCGGCCGACTTCGATCAGGCCGCAATCGAGCTGCCGCATCCGGGCGGTGTTGCCGGTGGCGAGGCAGAACGCGATCTCGGCCGGCAATTCGCCGATCGAGGACAGCATCGAGACCATGCGCAGGATGCCGAGCGGCTGCACGCCGGAGCCGGCCGGTCCGTCTGTGCCGAGGATCACGCGATGCAGCTCGTTCATCTCGCGTGCGATGCGTAGCGTGTAGAGCGCCGACCGCTCGTTGCCGTTGTGGACGATCTCGAGTCCGCGCTTGCAGCCCTCGCAGATACAGCGGATCTGGTCGTCGGGCAGGGCAGTGTGGCCGCCATTGATATGACCAACCACGTCGGTGTCGGCCTCCAGCACCACGTCCTTGTCGATCAGGCCGGAGCCGGGGATCGAGGGGCCGCCGGTGTGGATCGTGCTCTGGATGCCGTATTTGCGCGCCCAGCCGACCATCTTGCGGGCGGTCGGGCCGTCCTTGACGCCGCCGAGGCCGACTTCGCCGAGCAACTTGACGCCGGCGGCGGCCATCTCCTTGAAGTCTTCCTCGACCATTTCGCATTCGATCACCGGCGCGCCGGCGTGAACCTTTACGCCGCCTGGACGAAGCGTCCAGAACGCGCGCTGGGCGAAGATCGCCATCGCCTTGAGGCCGACCACGTCGCGGGGCCGGCCGGGCATGTGGACCTCGCCCGCCGAGATCATGGTGGTGATGCCGCCATGGAGCGAGCTGTCGATCCAGCCGATCTGGTTCTGCCGTGGCGTCCAGTCGCCCGCGACGGGGTGGACATGGCTGTCGATCAGGCCCGGGGTCACCGTGGTGCCGTTGGCGTCGACGACGGTGGTCGCGCCTTCGGTGTTGAGGTCCTTGTAGCGGCCGATCGCGGTGATCTTGCCGTTCTCGGCGACGATGGTGTCGCCGTCCAGGATCGGCTTTTCCAGGGCGCCGGACAGGATCAGGCCGATATTCCGGATCACGAGCTTCGAAGGTCCGGTGGCCTGGGGGGCGTCATGCGCCATGGAAGGGGCTCCTTATTCCTAACTGCAACGCTTCCGATCTTGGGCAGCCTTGACCGCGGGATCAAGCGGGATTATTCATTAGTATACGAATGATCGTGTACAAACGACGCATAGCTGCCCGCCTCGGACCCGCATTGACGCGACACGGATAGGTGAGATGAGCAATTTCAATCAGGAAAGCGTTTTGAGCGTCCACCATTGGACCGACACGCTGTTCTCTTTCAAGACCACCCGCAGCCCGACTTTCCGCTTCCGTAACGGCGAGTTCACCATGATCGGGCTCAAGGTCGGCGAGAAGCCGCTGCTGCGGGCCTATAGCGTCGCCAGCGCCAATTACGAGGACACGCTGGAGTTCTTCTCCATCAAGGTGCCTGACGGCCCGCTGACCTCCCGCCTCCAGCACCTCAAGGAAGGCGACGAGATCATCGTCAGCCGAAAGGCCACCGGCACGCTGGTGATCGACAATCTGGAGGAGGGGCGAAACCTCTACCTCATCGGCACCGGCACGGGCCTTGCGCCGTTCCTGAGCGTGATCAAGGACCCCGAGACCTATGAGCGGTTCGAGAAAGTGGTGCTGCTGCACGGCTGCCGACATGTGAAGGAGCTCGCCTATGGCGAGATGATCACGGAGACGCTTCCGAAGGACGAGCTGATCGGCGCGTACATCCGCGAGCAGCTGATCTACTACCCGACCGTGACGCGCGATCCCTTCCGCAACCGCGGCCGCATCACCGATCTCATTACCTCGGGCAAGCTGTTCGCCGATATCGGCCTGCCCGCGCTGGAAGCCGCCCACGACCGCGTCATGATCTGCGGCAGCCCGGCGCTGGTGGCGGACACCCGCGTGCTGCTGGGTGAGCGCGGCTTCGTCGAGGGCAATCACGGCGAGCCCGCCCAATTCGTGGTCGAAAAGGCCTTCGCCGAGCGGTAAGCCCGCAGAAAGACCGCATTTTCGCCGCGTGGGGCCCGTTGCGGCGCCGATTCGCCGCTTGATACACTGTGGGAGCGAATCAGCGGAGTTCCCACATGGTTGCGGACAGCGACAGCCACATCGCCTGGCACCGGGTCCAGTTGAAGAAGAATCGCGCCGAGTTGAAGGCGCTGGAGACCGCGCGCTTTACGATGGGCGAGATCGCCTCGTCGAAGCGGAACGGCCAGACCCAGAAGACCATCGCGGAACTCAAGCGCAAGATCGCGCAGTCCGAGCGCGTGATCGCCGATCACGACAAGCGCACCCGCCGTCCGCTGGGCACCGACATGCAGAGCCTCAGCAGTGGCAGCTGGAGCCATTGGGACTCCTATACCAACCAGCAGCAGCGCAAGACCGGCCAGCGCTCGCCGGGGCGCGGATAGTCGCATCTCGTTCGCAGCCCTTGCACCGGCGGCGCCGCGCACCATCTGGGTGACACGCCAGCAACCAGTCCGGTGATCCCATGACGGTGCGCCTCGATTTCACCAGCGAGGCTTTTTTTCGCGATCCACCCAAGGCCATTGCGAGCTTGCGCACGTCCGGGCCCGTGGTCGCGACACGCTTTCCTCTCATCGGCGACGTCTGGATCACCACGACCCATGACGCGACCGCGCAGGTCTTGAAGGATGGCGCGACCTTCACGCTGCGCAAGGAGGATGGCGACGTTGCGGGTCTGCGCTGGTGGATGCCGAGATATATCAGGACCATCGCCAACAACATGCTGACGATGGATGAGCCTGATCACACGAGGCTGCGCGGCATCGTGGACGAGGCCTTTCGCCGCCGCGCGATCGTGGCGATGGAGCCGCGTATCCGCGCCATCGCCGACGGTCTGGCTGACGAGTTGTTCGCGAATGGAAGTCCGGCCGATCTGGTCCAGCGCTACGCGCGCATCCTGCCGCTCGCGGTGATTTCCGAGCTGCTTGGCTTGCCGCCGGCGGATCGTCCGAGATTCATCGCCTGGGCCAACGAGATGTCCTCGCTGACCAATGTCGTCGGCTTCTTCCGCCTGGTGTGGGCGTTCCGCAAGATGCGCGCCTATCTCGAACGGCAGTTGCAGCTCGCGCGCGAACGGGGCGGCGAGGGCCTGATTGCCGAATTGATCCAGGTCGAGCGCGAGGGCGGCCAGATCACGCCGGATGAAATGGTCTCGATGGTGTTTTTGCTGCTTGCGGCCGGCTCCGAGACCACGACGCATCTCATCAGCGGTTCCGCCTACGAGCTCCTCAGACATCCTGACTTGCGCGACTGGCTGAAACAGGACTGGAGCCGTATCGGGCTCGCGGTGGAGGAGTTCCTGCGCTTCGTCTCGCCGGTGCAATTCTCCAAGCCGCGCTATGTGCGGCGGGACGTCGACGTCGAAGGCGTGCGCCTGAAGAAGGGTGATCGTGTCATGGTGATGCTCGCCGCCGCGAACATGGATCCGGCGATGCATGACCGCCCTGATCGCCTCGATCTCGAGCGCAAGCCGAACCGTCATCTCTCGTTCGGAACGGGAATTCATTTTTGTCTCGGTCACCAGCTCGCGCGCATCGAGGCGGCTTGCGCGCTGGAGGCGCTGTTCACGCGATGGCCGCGACTCGTTCTCGCCGTCGAGGCCTCGCAGATTCACTGGCGCAAGCGACCGGGAATTCGCATGATCGCGCAACTGCCGGTGATTGCCGACGCAGGCGAGGGACGACGATGAGGTCGAAGATTAGGCGCGTTCAGGAGCCCGTCGACTTCTTCGCAGCGACCAGATCGCGCTCCCAGCCGAACACGGAGCGGCCGTCGAGATCGGGCGAGGCCGCGCGCTCGCCGGCGATGTAGGACCCGACCGACGGTCCGCTCGCTGTGCGTTCCAGCCGCCGCGCCTGGTCGTCGAGGCGCTTGATCGCCTGCATCTCTTCCTCACGCCCGAGCTTGGCGTTCTGGATCGCGCCCTTCAGCACGCGGATGGTCTCGTCATAGACCTTGATCGGGACGGGATAGGGATGGCGGTCCTTGCCGCCATGGGCGAGCGAAAAACGCGCGGGGTCGTTGAAACGATAGGGCGCGCCGTGCACGACCTCGGCGACCATCGCGAGTGAGCGCACGGTGCGCGCGCCGACGCCGGGCGTCAGCAGCAATTCCGGGAAGTCGACCGGGCCGCGCTCGGCCGCGGCGGCGAGCGTGCCGTGTAGTCGGCGCGCGAACACGTCCTTGGGCCTGACATCGTGATGCGCCGGCATGATCAGATGCGGCAGCATGGCCTGTGCGGGCTCGGACGCGGTCCCGATGAGCCGTTCGAATTCGCAGACGATGCGATCGGGGCCGAGATCCCCCAAGAGATCGAGCTGAGCGGTGCGCGAGATCTCGGCGCGATGGTCGGTGAGATTGACGATCTCGCCTTGCTGCGGGCCGTCGATCGCGCTGTGCGGCGTATCGACAAAGCTCTTCAGCGCCTCGGAATGCCAGTGATAGCGGCGGGCCTGCCGCTTGTCGCCGTTCATGCCTTGCTGCACCACCGTCCATTTGCCGTCGGCGGTGACGAAGAAGCCGTGCAGGTAGAGATCGAAGCCGTCCTGCACGGCCGCGCTGTCGACCTTCGCGACCAGGCGGCTGGCGCGAGTCAGCATGGCGCCGTCGAATCCGACGCGGTCGCCGAGCTGCATCAGTTCGTCCGGCGTCTTGCGCGAGTGCTGGCCCCGGCCGCCGCAGACATAGATTCCGAGCTCGTCCTGAAGCGGGCCGAGCCCGCGCTTCAGCGCGCCGATCACGGAGGTGGTTATCCCCGAGGAGTGCCAGTCCATCCCCATCACGGCGCCGAACGACTGGAACCAGAACGGATGCGACAGCCGCTGCAGGAATGCGTCGCGGCCATAATGATGCACGATCGCCTGCGTGAGGATCGACCCGAGCGAGGCCATGCGGCTCGCCAGCCAGGGCGGAACCCGTCCGGTGTGCAAGGGAAGATCGGCGCTGCCGCTACGTCGAGTCATGAGTGCCGCAAACTAGCCCAATTTGGCGACGCTTGCACCAGCGGAATGCTGCATTGCACCGAGCGGGGGAGCGAAGCCGGCCGGGAGGCGTTGAGCCGGCTACGCGAATACAACGACGGGGATAGCAATGAATTGGCAGGCCCTCCTGGCCGACATCGACGGGATGCTCGGGTGGATACCGTCGTGGTTCGTCGGCCTCAGCCTGGTGATCGGCGCGATCCTCCTGGCGCTGTTGGTTTACCGGGTCGCCGTATGGTTGCTTGCGCGGGCCTTCGGAACCCGCCTTCCGCTCCTCAGCGTGTTCATCGACCGGACCTCCGGTCCTGCTCAGCTGGCTCTTTGCCTGGCCGCCGTCGCGTTGGTCCTTCCGCTCGCACCACTCGACGACACGATCCGCATGCCGCTGATGCGCCTGTTCGTGGTGGCTGTCATCGCCCTGATCGGCTGGATCTCGATCCGGATCGTCGACATGAGCGCGGCGCGGTACTTGCAGAATTTTCGCGATGTCACCGAGAATTTCGTCGCGCGCAAGCACGTCACCCAGGTCCGCGTGTTCAAGCGCGTCACCGACACCATCATCGTCGTCATCACGGTGTCGACCGCGCTGATGACGTTCGACTCCGTGAGGCAATACGGCGTCAGCCTGTTCGCTTCGGCCGGTGCTGCCGGTATCATCGTCGGTCTTGCCGCGCGGCCGCTGCTCAGCAACCTGATCGCCGGCTTGCAGATCGCCATCACCCAGCCGATCCGCATCGAGGACGCCGTGATCATCGAGAACGAGTGGGGCTGGGTCGAGGACATCGCCTCGACCTATGTGGTGATCCGGCTGTGGGACTGGCGCCGCATGGTGGTGCCGCTGTCCTATTTCATCGAAAAGCCGTTCCAGAACTGGACGCGCGACACCGCGTCCCTGATCGGCGTGATCGCGCTTCACGTCGATTACCGTGCCGACGTGCCGCGCATCCGCCGCTGGCTGGAAGGAGCGGTGAAGGAGTCAAAACTCTGGGACGGCGCGGTGGTCAATCTTCAGGTGATCGACGCGGATGCGCGCACCATCGAGCTTCGCGCGCTGGTCAGCGCGCGCAACGCGCCGCAATCCTGGGATCTGCGCTGCGAGATCAGGGAAAAGCTGGTGGCCTTCATTCGCGACGAGATGCCGGAGGCGTTGCCGCGCGACCGCGCGATCCTGATCCCCTCGGCCGACGCTGATGCCGATGTCCTCGGGAGCGTCATGCCGGCGGAGAAGGTGCGGGCCGGCGCGCGCAATTGACGCTTCGCTCGCTCAGCCGGCGCCGACCACGGCCGCCTCGGCCGGACCGTCAGCGCGCGGCCGGCGCTTGCGCAATGTTCGCCGCGCCCAGATCAGCAGGCCGGTCGACAGCAGCGTCAGCAGCGCGACCGACGTCACGACATTGAGCGGCGAGGCGATCAGCGCCGACCAGTTTCCCTCGTGGATCAGGCGCGGCCAGTTGCGCGGCAGCGGCGTGAGCTCCGACGATTTGACGGCATAGGCCCGCAACTCTCCGCCGTCATAGAGTCTCGCCATCATGCGGCCGCCGCGTGTGCCGATCGAGATCACATGCGACAGCTCGTGCGAGGCTGCGACCATGCGGACCGCGTCGGGCAGGGTGAGGGGGCGACCACCCGCGGTCGGGGCAGGTGCCGTTTGAAAGGTGAGGCCGAACGCCATGCATAGGCCGGTCAACGGACTGAGCAGGATCAGCGGCAGCGTGAACCAGGCGGTGCCCTTGTGCCATCCCGAGAGCGTGTTGCGCAGCCGCGGCCATCCCATGACGATGCCGAGCAGCACGACGATCACCATGGCGAGCGTGGATGCCGTCACCAGCCAGGCCTGGCCCATGAGACGCTCGTGCGTGAAACGCGCCCAGAGAAAGACATTCGACAGAGTTGAGCCGGTCGAGACGGCTTCGCCGGTAACAAGATCAATCGCCGGCACGCTGGTGCCCTGCAGGGTCATGCGCCGGCCGGCTGCGTTGATCGAGAGTCCGCGCGCCCTGCCGTCGGGGTCATACCGCTTCACCAGCTCGACGACACGGCCGGCGTCGATCGCGGGACCGCCAATGCCACTCGTTTGCACGAGCGGCTCGATGGACAGGATGAGGCCGGTGACGATGATCGCAAACAGTGGAAGCGCGAAGACCAGAGTGATCCAGCGATGCAGTCGCAACAATAATGGTTTGCTCATTCGTCGTCCTCGGTGTTCTCCAGACCGTGCTCGCGCAAAGCCATGCAAAACACAAATGACGCTTCGTCCATGTTATTGCGTTGATTTGCAGCAACCGGAATTAAAGTGCGTTGAGGATCTTCGAGCAGCGCGGCCTCACTGCGCGCGGATGTTGGCCGCCTTGAGCACCGGCTCCCATTTGGTCGCCTCGGCGTGCATGTAGGCATCGAACTCCTTGGACGTTGAGCCGACCGGAGTTGCGCCGATCTTGCCGAGCGTCGACAGCACCTGCGCATCCTGCAACGCCGCCTTGAGATCGGTCTCGAGCTTGGCGACGATCTCCGGCGGCATCTTGGCCGGGCCGAGGACACCCCACCAGACCGAGACGTCGTAGCCGGGGACGCCGGCTTCCGCGACGGTCGGGACGTCAGGCAACGCCTTGGAGCGCTCGGCCGATGTGACCGCGAGCGCACGCACCGGCCCGCCTTCGAGCTGGCCGATGGCTTCCGCTAGCGGATTGATACTGAGCGGGATCTCGCCGGCGATGACAGCGGTCAGTGCCGGCGCGCCGCCCTTGTAGGGGATCGAGACGATCTTGGTGCCGGACATGTATTTCAAGAGCTCGCCGGCGAGGTGCGCGGACGTGCCATTGCCGGACATGCCATAGGAGAGCTTGTCAGGCTCCTTCTTCGCAGCAGTGAGGAGCTCGCCGAGCGTCTTGTACGGACTGTCCTTCGCCACGACGATCGCCAGCGGTGAGGAGGCCACTTCCGTGATCGCCGTAAAGTCCTTGAACGTGTCGTAAGGCACGCTCGGATAGATGAACTGGTTGAGCGGATGGCCGCTGGCGACCAAGATCAGCGTGTAGCCATCGGGCGCGGCCTGGGTCAGCGCCTGCGAGGCCACGATGCCGCCGGCGCCGGGGCGATTGTCGACCACCGGCTGCTGGCCCCAATTCTTTGCCAGTGCCTGGGCCAGCGTGCGTGCGAGCACATCGACCGCGCCGCCTGCGGCGTAGGGGACCAGAATGTGCACCGGCTTGCTCGGATAAGTGTCGGCGGCCTGCGCAACACCCGCCAGCAACAGGCTGGCCCCCAGCATCAAGCCGCCGATCGTCTTGTTCAAACCCGGCATTTTCCCAGCACTCCTTGCAGGCATTCGCGTCGGTGCGGCGGTCTCCATGCCGTCCCGGACGCCGTCATGGTTCTTGTTGACGAGACCTGATCTTTTGTACGATAGTACAAATCACATGGTACGCAAGCCCACCAGCAAGGAATCGGCCCGCAAGCCGAACATGCGCGAGGCGATCCTCGCCGCGGCCGAGGAGCTGTTCGCTACCAACGGCTTCAATGCCGTCTCGGTGCGCGACATCGCGCAGGCTGCCGGGGCCAATCCCGGCAGCGTCACCTATCATTTCAAGACCAAGGACGGCCTGCTGCTGGAGATCTACCGGCGCCATTGCGGCCCGATGAACCTGCGCCGTTCGGAGCTGCTCGCCGCCGCCAAGCGCGTGCGCGATCTGCAGGATAGGCTGGAGGCGATCGTGCGCGCCTATGTGGTGCCGGCCTTCACCTCGGGTAGTGATCTCGCCGGCGGCGGAGCGCGCTTCACGCGGCTGCGCGCCGTGATGTCGGCCGAAGGCAACGAGGTCGCGCGAAAGATCATCGCGCAGACCTTTGACGACACCAGCCACGCCTTTATCGACGCGATCCACGAGAGCCTGCCTCATATTCCGCGCAAGGATATCGTCTGGCGCAGCCACTTCCTGCTTGGCGCGCTGTATTATTCGCTGGTGACGCCGGACCGCGTCTCGCGCCTGTCGCGCGGTGAGGCCGACGGCAGTGATCCCGCCAATGCCATCGAGCAGCTGGTGCAGGCGACGGTTGCCTCGTTCCAGGCGCCGGCGCTGGACCAGCCGGCGCGGCGACGACCGGTCGTCAGCAGCAAGACTTGAAAGAAGAAGTATCGCTTTCGGCGGCTCAGCTGGTGACCATCATGTACACGCCGACCATTCCGCCGCCCGATCCGAACACGCGCACACCGAATTTCAAGCTGCCAAAACTGTCCTGCGATGCGCATTGCCACATCTTCGGGCCCGGCGCGAAATACCCTTACGCGCCCGACCGGTCCTATACGCCGCCCGACGCGCCGCTCGAGGATTTCAGGGCGCTGCACGCCAAGCTCGGCGTGGAGCGCGCCGTCATCGTCAATGCCAGCGTGCACGGCACCGACAATACTGTCGCACTCGATGCCATTGCGCAGAGCAATGGCGCCTACCGCGCGGTCGCCAATATCAACGATAGCATCACCGAGCGCGAGTTGCGCGTATTGCACGAAGGCGGCTTCCGGGGCTGTCGCTTCAATTTCGTCCGCCATCTCGGCGGCGTGCCCGACAAGCGTGTGTTCGACCGCATCGTCGCGATGGTCACGCCGCTCGGTTGGCACATCGATCTGCATTTCGATGCGATCGACCTGCCTGACTATGCGGACATGCTGACCAGGCTGCCGCTGAGCTACACGATCGACCATATGGGCCGGGTGAAGGCGTCAGAAGGGCTCGACCAGCTTCCGTTCCGGATTTTGATTGAACTGATGCAGCGCGACGAGAAATGCTGGGTCAAGATCTGTGGTTCGGAGCGTGTCTCCTCGGCCGGTCCGCCTTTCACGGATGCCGTGCCATTCGCGCGAAAGATCGTGGAGACCGCGTCCGACCGTGTCATCTGGGGCACGGACTGGCCGCATCCCAATGTCAAGGTGATGCCGAACGACGGCGACCTCGTCGATCTCATTCCGCTGTTCGCGCCGGAGCCGGAGCTCCAGCAGAAGATCCTGGTCGACAACCCCGCGCGCCTGTTCGAGTTCGACCGATGACGGCGCTCGCGATCGACAAGCCGCGCGGGATGCATACGAACGAAAGGAGTGTTCCATGAAGACAGGTCTCGTCGTCACCGCTCATCCCGGCGATTTCGTCTGGCGCGCCGGCGGCGCCATCGCGCTGCATGCGAAGAAGGGCTATCGCATAAAGATCGTCTGCCTGTCCTTCGGCGAGCGTGGCGAAAGCCAGTTCGCCTGGAAGGAAAAGGGCGCGACGCTGGAATCGGTCAAGGCCGGGCGCAAGGACGAGGCGGAGCGGGCGGCGAAGCTATTGGGCGCCGAGATCGAGTTCTTCGACTGCGGCGATTACCCGCTGAAGCTCAACGAGGCGCATTTCGACCGCATGGTCGACATCTACCGCGAGCTCAATCCCAGCTTCGTGCTGACGCACGCGTTGGAAGACCCCTACAATTTCGACCATCCCAACGCGGCGCATTTCGCGCAGGAGACCCGCGTCGTGGCGCAGGCCATGGGCCACAAGCCCGGCGCGCAGTACAAATATTCGGCGCCGCCGGTGTTCCTGTTCGAGCCGCACCAGCCGGAGCAGTGCAACTACAAGCCCGACACGATCCTCAAGATCGATGAGGTTTGGAAGGAGAAATACGAGGCGTTCCAGATTCTCGCCGCGCAAAAGCATCTCTGGGGCTATTACGAGCGCGTCGCGCTCAACCGCGGCATCCAGGGCAGCCGCAACACCGGCGTGCCCATGACCTATGGCGAGGCCTATCAGCGCCTTTTCCCGACGGTCGCGGAGGAATTGGCATGAAGCCGGTCGTCGTTCGCAACATCGGGCGTGCCGATCCCGCCGGGATGGCGGAGTGCGGCGTCTCGACCGTGCACGAGGCCTATGGCCGCCTCGGCCTGATGAAGCCCTACTTGCGCCCGGTCTGGGCAGGCGCATCGATTGCAGGCCCTGCCGTCACCGTGCTGGCGCAGCCCGGCGACAATTGGATGATCCATGTCGCCGTCGAGCAATGCCGGAAGGGCGACATCCTCGTGGTCGGCTGCACCACCGACAATACCGACGGCATGTTCGGCGAGCTGCTCGCAACCTCGCTGCAAGCGCGCGGCGTGCAGGGGCTGATCATCGATGCCGGCTGCCGCGACGTCGAAGCGTTGCACGAGATGAGGTTTCCGGTGTGGTCGCGCGCGGTCTCGGCCAAGGGTACGGTCAAGGCGACGCTCGGCTCGGTCAACATCCCCGTGGTCTGCGCCGGCGTCAACGTCGATCCCGGCGACATCGTCGTCGCCGATGACGACGGTGTCGTGGTGGTGCCGAAACGCTACGCCGCCGACGTCGCCGAGAAGGCGAAGAAGCGCAACGCGGACGAGGGCGGCAAGCGCAAGCGTCTCGCCTCCGGCGAGCTCGGTCTCGACATGTACAGCATGCGCGAGGCACTGGCGAAGGCCGGGCTCGTCTATGTCGACAATCCCGAGGACGTCTGAGAGCGACGAGGAGCGGGCGGATGGATCGTCTCAAGCTGAAGGCCGTTCTGGGGAGCCACCCTCATGTCAAGGCGGTGAAGAGCGGTGAGCTCCTCTCCGATCTCTTCGATCTCGACTTCGTCGACTACACGCCGACCAACGCCGCGTTCAAGCCGATGGTGCGCGAACAGGCCTTCGACGTCTGTGAGATGGCGATCGTCACCTATCTGATGGCCAAGGCGCATGGCAAGCCGCTGGTGCTGCTGCCGGCGACCATGCTCGGCCGCTTCCAGCATTCTTATGCGCTCTATAATCCCGCACGGGGATCGCTCGGCCCCACCGATCTCGAAGGCAAGCGCGTCGGCATTCGGTCCTTCACGACGACGACCGGCGCCTGGATCAGGGGCATCCTCGCCAACGACTACGGCGTCAACCTCGACAGGATCAATTGGGTCACCTTCGAGGATCCGCATGTCGCCGAATATGTCGACACCACCGAGCGCGCGCCGAAGGACAAGAAGATCCTGCAGATGCTGCTCGACGGCGAGCTCGACGCCGTGCTCGGCGAGACCTCCAGTGATCCGAACCTGAAGCCGCTCTTTCTCGATCCCGCCGCCGAAGCCGCAAAGTGGTACGCCCGGCGCGCCGTCGTGCCGGTCAATCATCTCGTCGTCGTGACCGAGCAGCTGGCGAGATCGCGCCCCGACGTGGTCGCTGGTGTCTATGATCTGCTCAAGCGGAACAAGGAGCAGATGGGGCCTGCGGGATCGCCCGATCTCCTTCCGTTCGGGATCGAGGCCAACAGGAAGCCGCTCGAACTGATCGTCGACTACGCATTCCAGCAATCGCTGATCCCGCGCCGCTATGCTGTCGAGGAGCTGTTCGACGAAACGACACGAGGATTGAATTGATGGTGGATCCGAAGCGCTGGCAGATCGGGCTGGTCGGGTATGGCGAGGTCGGCCGCATCCTGGCCGAGGATTTGCGCCAGCAGGACATCAAGGTCGCCGCTTACGACATCAAGCTCGGAGGCGAGCAGGGCGCTTCGCTGAAGGCGCATGCGACGAAATTCGGCGTAACGCTTGCAGCCTCTCACGCTGAGTTGGCTGCGAAATGCGATTTCATCATCTCCGCCGTCACCGCCAGTCAGGCTGTTCCTGTGGCCAAGGCCTGTGCCGCCGCGATCAACCAGGGCACCTGGTTCCTCGATTTCAACTCGGCCTCGCCCGGCGCCAAGCAGCGCGCGGCTGCGCTGATCGACGGCGCGGCCGGTCGCTACGTCGAGGGCGCGGTGATGACCTCGGTGCCGCCTTATCGCATCAAGGTGCCGCTGTTGCTCGGCGGTCCAGACGCACGGGAGCTGGAGGCGCTGTTGAACGCGATTGGCTTTGCCGCGAAGGTTGCGAGCGACAAGTTAGGTGTGGCCTCAGCGGTGAAGATGTGCCGCAGCATCATGATCAAGGGCCTCGAGGCCATGGTCATTGAGAGCTTTACCACCGCGCGCGCCTATGGGGTCGAGGACGCGGTGCTGGCCTCGCTCGCGGAGACGTTCCCCGGCATCGATTGGGAGGAGCAGGGCGCCTATTGCTTTCAGCGCGTGATCGAGCACGGCCGCCGCCGCGCCGAAGAGGTGCGTGAGGTCGCCGAGACCGTGCGCGAAGCAGGGCTGACGCCCTGGTCCGCGCAGGGCACAGCCGAGCGTCAGGCTTGGGTCGCCGATCTCGCCGATGACGGGCTGTTCGGCACCAGGGGCACCGAGGAGTTCGCCCGCAGCGCTGATTGGCGTACCGAGGCAGACCGGATCCTGGCAAAGATCAAGCGCTGAGGCCGAACGCGCAGGCTCAGCTCAGGACCCTGCCGTCATCGCGATAATTCGAGATCTCGTCGCGGGCGAGTTCGATCAAGTCGACCAGGCTCTCCGCCTTGCGGACGACCTGCTCCTTGGCGGGCAGGGTCCGGAACTCCGAGAGGATCATGCGGATGCACTTGTCGGCGGTATCGAGCGTCCACAGCGCGCGCGTCATGTCGTCTTGCGTGTGGATGGCTGAGATATCGATGTCCGAGAGGACTTCGCCGATTCCATTCAATCGCTTGACGGCTGTTTCGGCGGGCGTGTTGGCCCGAATGGAGCGGTAATCGATGCTACTGAATGCGCTGAACATAGACGTACTTTCCAACTGAACCCAGATGGTTCAGTGCGCCCCTTAGTACAATCCAGTCCGCGTCTTGTGCACTGCGCTTGGCTACGGTCCGGGATTCTACCGGGACTCGGATTGGGGCAGCACCCCTGGTGGAATTGCCACGAAATAGTCCGAGGGTCGGCCTTGGTCCCGACGATTTTACCGGTGGAAATTCAACTGGAAACGGGCTCAGTTCCCTGGCCGGAACAGAGCGGGCCGCTGCCGCTCAAATGTCTGCCGGCCGCTCTTGAAGCCCATCAGGATGTCCGGCAGCTCGGCCACGGCAAAGCGGCTATCCCTCGTATCGAGCACGATGAGATCGGCGGGATTACCGACGTTGAAGCCGTAATCGTCGAGGTTCATCAGCCGCGCCGGCAGTTCGGTCACGAGATCGAGGCAGGTGTCGAAATCGTTCACCGAGGCGTGCGCGACGTTGGCGTAGAAGTTCGCCATGCGCAGCAGTGAGGCGTCGCCGAACGGCGTGAAAGGGTTGAGCACATTGTTGGTCGCAACCGAGCAAACGACGCCGTCGCCCGCGAGCTTGTGGGCGAGCGTCAGCCCGCGCGGCGCGTTGTGGGTGGCCTCGCGCCCCATCAGATAGAGATCGGTCGCGGGCAGCACGGTGAGGGCAATGCCGGCTCTTGCGAGTTGCGCGGTGGCAGCCTTCATCCGCTCCGGCGGCAGGGCCGAGAGTTTCGTCGCATGGCCGATCGCGACGCGTCCGCCGTAATTGCGCCGCTCGGTCTGCCGGCAGACCTCGTCGAGATGCGACCAGGAGGGATCGAGATCGAAGTCGAGATGGAGATCGACGTCGACGTCGAACTCCCGCGCGAGATCGAAGATGCGTTCGAGGTGGGCATTGGGGTCGGTGTCGGTATAAGGACAGCCGCCGATGACCTCGCCGCCGTCGCGCAAGGCCTGGATCAGCAGGTCCTCGGCGCCGGGGTCGTTGGTCAGGCCTTCCTGCGGGAACACGCAGAGCGACAGATCGATCGCCCAGGCGTAGTCGTGCCTCAAGGCCTTCACCGCCTCGAAGCTGCGCAGGCCGATCCGTGGATCGATTTCCACATGCGTGCGCATGCGCGTCGTGCCGTGCACGATCGCGCGCTCGAGCACCCTGGCGCCGCGGGCGTAGACGTCCTCGACGGTGAAGTCGCGTTTCATCGCCGACACCGCCCGGATGGCGTCACCGAGATTGCCGTGATCGTGCCCGCAGCGGTCGAGCAGGCAGGCCTTGTCGAGATGGATGTGGGTGTCGACAAAGCCGGGCAGGGCGAGGCGCCCGCCGATATCGACCTCGACCGCATCACAGGCGAGCTTTGGCGCGATCGCGGCGATCCGGCCGGCTTTCACGCCGATATCGACGGGCGTGGCGGATGAGCGCAGCAGCGCGTTACGGAAGATGAGGTCGAAGGCGGGCTGGGTGGTCATGGCTCTTGCGAAGGATTTTAGAGCCATCAACCGGGATCGGCGGCTCCAGATTGTCGGCAGTGTAGCGAGGCAAATGTTCAAAATATATGCATGGATTTCGCGCGTGTGGCGGTAGTATTCCGCGAATCCCGGGAGAACCAGCCATGTCCGTTGCCGCAAGAGCCGAAACCGCTCCGTCGTCCGACGCCGCGATCGTGGAGGCCTATCTCACGGCATCGATGATCCCCGATCCCGATGCTGCGGCGGCCTATATGGCGCCGGGCACCGTGATCACCTTCACCGGCGGACGCGAGTTCGATCACCCGCGCGGCCCGACCGCCTTCAACGCCAAGCGCTACCGTTGGGTCAAGAAGAAGATGGACCGGTTCGACGTCTGCCCCGGCGACGGCGAGACCGTGGTCTACAGCGTCGGCACGCTGTACGGCGAATGGATGGATGGGACGCCGTTCGAGGGCAACCGTTACGTCGATCGCTTCGTGGTGCGCAACGGCAAAATCACCAAGATGGATGTCTGGAACGACAGCGCCGAGCGCATCCTGGTCCAGCGCGGAATCGACGCGTAAGCGCGTCTCGTCGTATCGAAAGCTGCGATAGCTGCTAGGCGCAAGCACGTGTGGCGGCTGGCGCGCGCCTGCGCTATCAAGTTCCGCGTTTGCGCCCGGCATGGCGGCGCGAGTCCCCTTCAGGAGCCCCCGATGCGTCTTCCTACCATTTTTCTGGCCGTCTCATGCCTTGCGAGTGCCGCCTCGGCCGAGGATCTCACGGGTACGCTCCAGAAGATCAAGGAGACCAAGAAGATCACGCTCGGCTATCAGGAAGCGTCCGTGCCGTTCAGCTATCTCGACGGCAACCAGAAGCCGGTCGGCTTCGCCATGGACATCTGCCTCAAGATCGTCGATGCCGTGAAGAAGCAGCTGGGCATGCCCGACATCGCCGTCGACACGCTCGCCGTGACCTCGTCGAACCGGATCCCGCTGATGGTCAATGGCACGCTCGATCTGCACTGCTCGGCGACCACGAACAACGCCGACCGCCAGAAGCAGGTCGCCTTCACCAACACCCATTTCCTCAGTGCGACGCGGTTTGCCGCCAAGAAGGCCGCAAAGATCAACACCATCGACGATCTCAAGGGCAAGGCGGTCACGGCCGTGGCCGGTTCGGTCAACCTGACGCAGCTCGCCAAGGTCAATACGGAGCGCAATCTCGGCATCAATGTGATGCCGGCGAAGGACCAGGCCGAGGCCTTCCTGCTGCTTGAAACCGACCGCGCCCAGGCCTACGCACTCGACGACGTGCAGCTCGCGGTCGCGATCGCGCGCTCCAAGGAGCCGCAGGCCTTCATGATCAGCGAGGAGGCGTTCTCCAAGCCGGAGCCCTACGGCATCATGCTGCGGCGGGAGGACGCGCCCTTCAAGGCGCTCGCCGATCGTGCCACGGCGGAGCTCTACGCCAGCCCTGAGATCGAGGTGCTCTACAAGAAATGGCTGCAGTCGCCGACGCCGCCGAACGGCCTCAACTACAACGTCCCGATGTCGCCCGCCTTGCGCAACGCCTTCAAGAAGCCGAGCTGGAGCGCAGACCCGGACGTGTATGTGGTGAACTGAGGCGAGGGCGCCGAAGCATTGCGCTGCGTATTGTCTCGCCCTCTCCCCTTGTGGGAGAGCGCATCTCCGCGGGTCGATACAAAGACGCTCGGGTGAGGGGTTTCTCTCGGCATTTTCCGTGCGGATAGATACCCCTCATCCGGCGCTGCGCGTCACCTTCTCCCACAAGGGGAGAAGGGAAGGCAGCGCTGCCGTAGCCTCACAAGTCAACAACGCTCATGCGTTCGAATATTTCTTCAGTTCGAACCGCGCGATCTGGTTGCGGTGCACTTCGTCCGGGCCGTCGGCGAGCCGCAGCAGGCGCGCGGTGGCGTAGGCCTGGGTCAGGCCGAAATCGTTCGAGGTGCCGCCGCCGCCATGGGCCTGGATCGCCCAATCGATGATCTGGCAGGCCATGTTGGGCACCGCGACCTTGATCATCGCGATCTCGCTCCTAGCCACCTTGTTGCCGACCGTGTCCATGGCGTAGGCGGCGTTGAGCGTCAGCAGCCGGGCCTGCTCGATCATGATGCGGGCCTCTGCGATGCGCTCCTGCGTCACCGTCTGCTCGGAGACCGGCTTGCCGAAGGCGACGCGGCTGCGCACGCGGCGGCACATCTTCTCCAGCGAGCGTTCCGCAAGGCCGATCAGCCGCATGCAGTGATGGATGCGGCCGGGCCCGAGGCGGCCCTGCGCGATCTCGAAGCCGCGGCCTTCGCCGAGCAGCATGTTTTCCTTGGGCACGCGCACATTGGTGAAGACGACCTCGGAGGCCCGGTCAGGCACGCCGTAGAAGCCGAACACGGGCAGGGGACGCTTCACCTCGATGCCTGATGTCTCCATGGGCACCAGGATCATCGATTGCTGCTTGTGGCGATCCGGATTATCAGGATCGGTCTTGCCCATGAAGATGCAGATCTTGCAGCGTGGGTCGGTCGCATTGGTCGTGTACCATTTGCGGCCGTTGATGACGTAATGGTCGCCGTCGCGCACGATCGAGCTTTCGATGTTGGTCGCATCGGAGGATGCGACCGCGGGCTCGGTCATGGCGAAGCAGGAGCGGATCTCGCCGGCGAGCAATGGCTTCAGCCAGCGTTCCTTGTCCTTCTCGGTGCCGTAGCGCTCCAGCACCTCCATGTTGCCTGTGTCAGGCGCCGAGCAGTTGAACACCTCGGGCGCCAGATGCGAGCGGCCCATCACCTCGCAGAGCGGGGCATATTCGAGATTGGTGAGACCGGCGCCGTGACCGGAGTCCGGCAGGAACAGATTCCAGAGGCCTTCCGCGCGCGCCAGCGGCTTCAGCTCCTCGACGACGGGATAGACCTTCCACGGTCCGAGCTCCTCCGCCTCCCGATAAAACCGGTCCTCGTTCGGATAGATGTGCCGGTCCATGAAGCTTTCGAGCCTGCGCTTGAGCTCGACGACTTTCGGCGACATCGGATAGAGCATGTTGGGTCTCCTTGATCGATCGATTGACTAAAGCTTGCGCATGATCTTTCCGGAAAACCGCTTCGCACTTTTCCGGATCATGCTCTAGCCGATTTCGAGATAGTCGGGTCCAGGCAACGTCGGGAACGGCGCGGTCGGCAGCGTCTGGTACCAGAACGCGACGGAGGCGATGTCGTCCCGCAGCGGAAGATATTTGCCGTCCTTCGCGCCGGGCACCCAGCCCAGCGCCTGGATCGTCACGCGCAGATCGCTGCGGAAGCGGATGGGATCGGGAATGTGCCAGCGATACAGGCCGAAGCGTTGCTGCGATTTGTAGACGCCGTCGGGCCGGATCACTTGCGGCAGGCCGGAATAGGGGGTGGTGAATTCCTGGTAGCGTGATTGTCCCTGGCCGCCATGGGCGACATGGGGATCGAAATTGTAGGCGCCGCAAAAATAGTCCTCGGTGCCGGTGCCGCAGATGGTCGGGAATTCGCCGTCGCCGTCGATGAAGAACTTGATCTCGCCTTCGCCCCACCAGCCGTTGTTGTGGACGCCCCATGCCATGTAGGTGCCGACGTAATGGCCGGCGCCCTTGACACCGTCGAGGATGGTGTAGGCCTCCTTGTAAGGCAGCGGGTTGGTGCGCCGGAACTGCGCATGAAAATAGGCGCAGTCCTCGGGCACGTCGGTCAGCGCATAGTTGATCTGGTAGTAAACGGTGAGCTGCTCCTCGCTGCGGTTCTCCAGCGTGAAGCGCGCGCGCTTGCGGAACGGCATTTCCCAATAGCAGTTGAAGGCGCGGCCGGGATTGACGCAAACCGCGAGCGAGGACACCTGCGCGAACTCTTCCCATCCGCAGGCGAAGAAATCGCCGGCCGGGCACTCGACGCTCGGCAGTTCCTGGTCGTCCCAATAGATGCGCAGGATGGAGTGACGCAGCCGCCCGCGCGCCAAGGTCATCCAGATCTGCTGGATGGCGCCCTGTCCCGCGATGTCGGCAAGCGTGAAGGTCGCGCCCGGTTCGATGACGACGTAAGGAGAGACTTTCCAGCCCTGGCCGAGATCGCGTGCCTGGCGCGCCGCCGGGCCATCGACGGACATGCCGCCCTTGCCCTTCTCGCCGGTGAAATTCTCGGGGCTGATCGAGCGCGTCTGGGCATTCGACAGGCGCGACAGATTGCCGAGATGCAGACCCAATCCGGAAAACGCCATGGTGTCCTCGATCCAAGGTGAGCGAGGTCTCGCTATATCGCGCCTCGATCTACCAAAAGATGAAGACCGCGCGCGGAATTGGCCGCACGCGATCGAGTGCCGTCACGCCACGCGATACTCCCTGAACTTCTCGCGCAGCGCGGACTTCAGCACCTTGCCGGTGCCGGTCATCGGGAATTCGTCGAGGAATTCGACGGCATCGGGCATCCACCAGCTCGCGATCTTCGGGCGCATGTGGTCGAGCAGCGTCTTGCCGTCGACGGTCGCGCCTTTCTTGCGGACGACGAGGAGCAGGGGGCGCTCCTGCCATTTCTCATGGTTGATCGCGACCACGGCGGCCTGCAGCACGTCAGGATGCGACAGAGCGACGTCCTCGAGCTGGATCGAGGAGATCCACTCGCCGCCGGACTTGATCACGTCCTTGGAGCGGTCGGTCAGCGTGACGTGGCCTTGGCTGTCGATCACCGCCATGTCGCCGGTGATCAGCCAGCCGTCGCGATCGAGGCCTTCCTCTAACTTCATGTAACCGGAGGCGACCCAGGGGCCGCGGGCGCGCAGATGCCCGACGGTCTTGCCGTCGCGGGGCAGCTCGTTGCCGGCATCGTCGACGATGCGCAAGGCGGTGCCGAAGCAGGCGCGGCCCGAGACCTGACGCCGGTCGAATTTCTCCTTCTCGCCGAGGTGCTCCGAGCCCGGCCGCAGGCCTGGCATCGAGCAGCCCAGGGCCTCGGTCATGCCCCAGGCCTGGATGTAGTCGATGCCATATTCGCGCTTCAGCTTCTCGACCATCGCGCGCGGCGGGGCCGAGCCCGACGACAGTGTCGCGCGCAGCGTGGAGAATCTGTTGCCGGTGCGGCCCAGCCAGTCGAGCAGGATCAGCCAGAAGCTCGGTACACCCGCCGAAAGCGTGACCTTCTCGCCCTCGAGCAATTCATAGAGCTTGTCGGGTTCGTAGTTACGGCCGGGCAGCACCAGCTTGGAGCCGGTATAGGGCGCGGTGAAAGGCATGTTCCAGCCATTGCCGTGAAACAGCGGCGCCATCGGCATCATCACCTCGCGGACGCCTTCGACATGTCCGGGCAGGAAATCGAAATTGCAGCAGGTCATGGTCTGCAGGATGGCGGCGCGGTGCGAATAGATCACGCCCTTGGGATTGCCTGTCGTGCCCGAGGTGTAGCAGATCGTGGATGCGGATTTCTCGTCGAACTCCGGCCAGGCGAAGCCGGCTTCGTTCTCACGTGCCAGCAGGTCCTCATAACAATGCACGTTGGCGAGCTTGGTCTCTGGCATGCGCTCGCGCGAGGACATCACGACGAAAGCCTCGATCGTCGTCAACTGCGGCGCGATCGCCTCGACGATCGGCAGTGTGGCGCGGTCGACGAACAGCAAGCGGTCTTCGGCGTGGTTGATGATGTAGACGAGCTGCTCGGGAAACAGCCGCGGGTTGATCGTGTGCAGCACATAGCCCATGCCCGGGGCGGCGTAGAACATCTCGAAATGGCGGTGCGTATTCCAGGCGAGCGTGCCGACGCGGTCGCCTTGCCTCATGCCGAGGCGCTTGAGCGCCAGCGCCATGCGCTTGATGCGTGGATGAGCGTCCGCATAGGTGTAGCGATGGATGTCGCCCTCGATCTCGCGCGCGACGATCTCGGCTTCGCCGTGATAGTCCGCGGCATACTGGATCAAGCCGCTGATCAAGAGCGGCATGTCCATCATCAATCCCTGCATGGTGTCCTCCAGAGCCACGTCGTTGCGCGGCGTACGCTTGTGATTTGCGCGGGAGGTTAGCGGAAGGTCGCGCGGCGTTCACGCGAAAAAAATCGCGCGCGATTGCATGCGCCTCTTCTTCAGGGCTAATTTGCGGTGAGCTGCCGGCGAAGCAGCGCTCTGCGTGGAGGAAACGCATGTCAGCGGAAAGACACAAGACCGGTGCAGCCGGCGAACCTACGGTCGATGTTGCGGCACTCCGTGCGCGCTATCGCGACGAGCGCGATCGCCGTTTGCGTGCCGAGGGCAAAGCTCAGTATGTCGAGGTCACGGGCGATTTCGGCCGCTACCTCGACGACCCCTGGGCCGACCCCGGATTTGCGCGCGCATCAATCCATGAAGAGACCGAGGTGCTGGTCGTCGGCGGCGGCTTTGGCGGGCTGCTCTGCGGAGCGCGCCTCCGCGAGGCCGGCATCGACGATTTCCACATCGTGGAAAAGGCGGCGGACTTCGGCGGCACCTGGTACTGGAATCGTTATCCCGGAGCTGCCTGCGATACCGAGAGCTACATCTACCTGCCACTCCTTGAAGAGACCGGCTACATGCCGGTGCGCAAATACGCCCGGGCGCCGGAGATCTACGAGCACTCCCGCCGCATCGGCCGTCATTTCGGTCTCTACGAGCGCGCACTGTTTCAGACGGTCATCTCGCGGATGGTGTGGCAGGAGCGGGAGGCGCGTTGGCTGGTCGAGACCGATCGGGGCGACCGGATCCTTGCCCGCTTCGTCATCCTCGCCGGAGGTCCGCTCAGCCGGCCGAAGCTGCCGGGCATCCCCGGCATCGAGACCTTCAAGGGCCACAGCTTTCATACCAGCCGTTGGGACTACGGCTACACCGGCGGCAACGCCGATGGCGGCCTGACCGGGCTTGCCGACAAGCGCGTCGGCATCATCGGCACCGGCGCCACCGCCGTGCAATGCGTGCCGCATCTCGGCCGCTTCGCGAAGGAGCTCTACGTCTTCCAGCGCACACCATCGGCGATCGGCGTGCGCGACGATCGGCCGACGGATCAGGGCTGGGCGCAGAGCCTCGAGCCTGGCTGGCAGCGCGAGCGCATGGACAATTTCACCGCCGTGATCTCGGGCGAGCCGTTCGAACGGGACCTGGTGCAGGACGGCTGGACCGGCCTGCTCGGCGAGATCCTGCTGGCCCCGCGCCGCCAGCCACAACCGGTGACCTCGATGGCGGAAGCGCTGAAGGTCATCGAGCAGGCCGACTACCGCAAGATGGAGGAGATCCGCGCCCGCGTCGATGCGGTCGTCAAGGACAAGGCGACGGCGGACGCGCTCAAGCCCTGGTACAAGGCATTCTGCAAGCGGCCGTGCTTCCACGACGAATATCTCGACACTTTCAACCGTCCCAACGTGCATCTCGTCGACACCCGGGGGCAGGGCGTCGAGCGCATCACCGAGAATGCCGTGGTGGCCGGCGGCAAGGCCTACGAGCTCGACTGCCTGATCTACGCCAGCGGCTTCGAGGTCGGCACCGACTATGCGCGCCGCATGGGCTTCGAGGTCTATGGCCGCGACGGCGTGAGCCTGTCAGAGCGCTGGCAGGACGGCGTCAAGACCATGCATGGCTTCTACAGCCGCGGCTTTCCGAACTGCTTCCTGATCGTCACGGTGCAGGCCGGCCAGAGCGCCAACTTCCCGCACATCATCGACGAGCAGTCGCAGCACATCGCCTATGTCATCGGCCAGGCGCGCAAGCGCGACGCTAGAACGCTGGAGCCGACGCTTGCCGCCGAGAACGCCTGGGTCGACGAAGTCGTCAAGGCCGCGATCGGCCGCCAGACCTATCTCGCCGAATGCACGCCCGGCTACTACAACAACGAAGGCGTATTCGATCCGATCGCGGCAAGAAACAGCCAATATTGGCGCGGGCCGGTGGCATTCCTGCGGCTGCTCGACAAATGGCGCAAGGAAGGCAATCTGGAAGGCCTCGAATTGTCCTATGATCAGGCCATGGAGTCGGCGCGCCCGCCCGGGTAGGATTGCGCCAGATCGAGACAGGACGGAGATTGGGTATGATCAGGGGCAGGGTTGTTGCAGGAGTGGTTGTCGGCGCGATGGCGCTGGCCGGTTGCCTCGTGCCCACCGCCGAGGCCGCCACCTGCGGTAACGGGCCCGGCGGCTTCGAGGCCTGGAAGCGCGAATTCAGCGCGGAGGCCCAAGGCAAGGGCATCGGCCAGACCGCGCTTTCAGCCTTGATGCAGACCAACTATGCCAGCGCCACCATCGCGGCCGATCGCGGCCAGTGCAGCTTCCAGCTGACGCTCGACCAGTTCCTCGCCAAGCGCGGCGCCACCACCATCGTCGCCAAGGGGCGGCAGCTCAAGCAGTCGCAGGCCGCCTTGTTCGCCTCGATCCAGCAGCGCTACGGCGTCCCGCCCGGACCGCTGATCGCGATCTGGGGAATGGAGACCGGCTTCGGCAGCCAGCGCGGCAACCAGAACATGCTGTCGTCGATCGCAACCCTTGCCTATGATTGCCGCCGGCCCGAATTCTTCACCGACCAGCTCTACGCTGCCCTGAAGCTGATCGACCGCGGCACGCTGTCGGGATCGACCCGCGGCTCGATGCACGGCGAGGTCGGCCAGACCCAGTTCATGCCCAAGAACATCCTGGCCTACGGCACCGGCAACCTCGAAGTCGCCGCCAATGCGCTGAACTCGACGGCCAATTTCCTGAAAGCCCATGGCTGGCGCGCGGGAGCCGGATACCAGCCGGGCGAGCCGAATTTCGCCGCCATCGAGGCCTGGAATGCCGCAGGCGTCTATCAGAAAGCGATCGCGCTGATGGGCCGGCAGATCGACGAGGGCGGAGGGGCGGCAGCTTCGCGCTGACCAGTTCAGCGAGGCCCAGTTCAGCAAGGCGTGATGCGTCGGCACGAGAAAGTTGTTGCCAACTGGAACGGACGGCACGACGTTTGCTTTGATCAGATTCAGGGCTGGGCATGAGGAGACCTCAACATGGCAACCCAGATCGTGATGGACCAGACTGGCGATACGCGCCACGAGTTTGATCCTGGCAATGCTGAAGCGCTGGCGCGGGCCGAACGGCGCTTTCGGGAGCTGACTGGCGCCGGCTTCACCGCCGCCCTTCGAAACGGACCTGGCGAAGTCACTCGTATCAGATCGTTCGACCCGACCGCGCAGGAAACGCTGTTCTATCCCCGCCTGGTCGGCGGTTGATCTGAGCTGCTCATGTTTGCGGCGGTTTGGCTCCGCGCGCCGGCGCGTGCCCGTCTGCATGCGCTGCGCGAACTTTATCGGCGGTTCTTCGGCGAGAATACGCCGGATGCCCGCGGTCGCCGGCTACTTGCCGAATGGCTCTCGCCCGCACAGCGCGCGCAATTCGACGAGCACCGGTATTTCGACGTCGTCGGATGCGATACCGGCAAGACCTATCGCATTCATTACGGCACCGCCGCCAACGTCCACGAGATCGACGGTGACGGCCGGGCGATCATGGGGTGGTGCTTCGTCCCGTCAGGATTCCTTGTGCCGGGCGACGTGATGCTGGCGCAGAAGATCGCGCTCGAGACGGACGAGCGGGGCGCGATCGCGCTCGCCAATCGGTTTCCGCCGGCAACGCATTCCGAGCACTTTTACCGACGGCCGTTCTAGCGCCGGAAATGGCCGACGGTCAGTAGTGCGTCGTGCGGTAGGCATCCAGCGCATGCGCCGCGAAGACGCCGACGCTGCAAAGGGCGAGCAGGGCGGAGATCAGCTCGATCATAGCTCATCCTCCCGCGCTGGTTGGGCGACGAGGTTCTGGCAGCAGGAATATTCGTAAATCAGCTCGAGGAGGAATTGCATGGTGGCCGTCCCTGTATTTATTTTGACAACCACTTAGACGGGGATCTGTTTCAGGCGTGTTTCGTCGCATCGGGAATGCGGTTTCGCGGGGAACCCGGGGCGGTTTGTGCGCTGCGGGGCCCGCCAAAATGCCGCGGCGGGATCGGACCTGGCGGGTTGGCAGACGGGGCCGGCCCCTTGCGGGTCTCACGCAGAGGTGGTCATCTCAGCGCGGGGAACGCGCTGGAGGCTGACATGAGACCATTTCTTCTCGCCATTTTGTTGGCCGCGGGTGTCATCGTCGCCGGGCCCGCGCTGGCGCAACAATCCAAGGTCGGCGACTGGACCATCGAAAAGCGGTCGCAGGATACGCACTGCAATGCGAGCCGCGGCTACAAGGACAAGGATGACGAGAACCGCGACTACGTCATCGTGATCACCTATTCCGAGAAGGCGATCGTGATCGTGATGATCTACGATGGCTGGGAATGGGAGAAGGTCGGCGAGATCCTTCGGGCCGATGTCGGGACCGACGATGCGGACATCATGAAGAAGGCCAAATGGGAGGTCATGGACAAGACCACCGTGCGCGGCATCTTCGAATACGACCAGTCGATGATGGATCGCCTGTCGAAGGCCAAGCGGCTCACGCTCGATTTCGAGGATGATGACGACGACAGCATCGAGATGCAGATGCCGCGTGCCGGCGAAGCGCTGGCGGCTTTGAAGTTCTGCGAGGAGAACCGGAAATAGATTTCCGACGCCGGCTGCCGGCGGCTTGACGGCAATGAAGCCGGTGGCAACGAGCAGGCGCGTGACTCATCGCACACAGTCCGCGCGCTGTTCGCATTTATCCTAGTCTTTGGCGAAACCGTCCAAGCCGCACCCTGCGGTTGACGTTACGCAAGGACGATGTTCGATATTCCAGCATCTGGTTGCAACGTTTTTTCCTCGTCGAAGGCGGCAATTGACCGGCCCGTCTTCTCCGCCGGTTCCCGGATCGCGGAGTCTTTGCCGCGCGCGGGCCACGTGCAGATTGCGTCGCCCGTCCGATGACGATCCACCAGGCAAATCGGTTCTCCTCTCTCGTCGGCGAGATCTACGACGCGGCGGTCGATCCGGCGCTGCGTGGCGCCGCACTGGAACAGATCACGCATTTCGTCGGCGGCTCCGCCGCAATGATCCTGTCCAGGGATTCAGCGCGGCTTTCGATCGAGATTCACCAGCATTTTGGAACCGACGCTCACTTCCGTCAGCTTTATCGCGACCGGTACGTGGAGGCCGATCCTCTGCTCGATCGTCACCTCACTCTCGCATCCGAGTTGGCGATCGGCGTGACCGACATCATGCCCCATGCGGATTTTCTGGAGACGAGTTTCTATCGCGAGTGGCTGGAACCGCAAGGGGCGACAGACCTTGCGACGATCGCGCTCGAGAAGACGGCTGCCCGCACCACGATCCTGCAGGTGTTGCGCCACCGCTCCCGCGGAACCGTGGACGAAGCGATGCGTGAGCGCATGCGACTGCTTGCTCCGCATATCCAGCGGTCGCAGATCATGGGCCGCCAGATCAGGGCCCGCTCCCATACGGTGGACGACCTGGCCGACGTCCTCGATGGATTGAACACGGCGATCTGCCTGCTCGACGCGGACGGCCGGGTCGTCCATGCCAACGCCGCCTGCCGCCAGTTGTTCGCCGATGCCAATCTGCTTGCGATGGTCGGCGACCGGATCGTCGCCCGAAACACCCAGACCGACAAGATATTCCGCGGCCTTTGCGAAATAGAAGGAGGCGCTCGTCGTCGGATCGAGCTTGCGACGTCGGCTGATGGGCAGCATTATCTGCTCCATGCTTTTCCGCTGAAGCGGGATCGTAGTCCGTCGCGGGACATCGCGGCCACGATGCTCTTCGTCCAAAGAGCCTCCATGCTGCCGTTGCTCGCAGCCGATGCGATCGCAGCGGCCTTCAGGCTGACGCCGTCCGAATTGCGCGTGCTGATGGCCATCATCGAGATCGGCGGCGTTCCCGACATTGCTGCGAAACTCGGCATTGCCGAGACGACGGTGAAGACGCATCTCGGCCGCTTGTTCGAGAAAACGGGTGCTGGCAGGCAGGCCGATCTGGTGAAGATCGCCGCCGGCTTTGCCGTGCCGTTCGCTCTGCGAACGAGTGCCGATGACCGGGCGACGTAGTACGTTTTCAACTGCATCGACGTTACGCGTCGCGCTCTCAATGCATTGTGATGAGCCGGACTCGTGGGTCCTCCGAACGCAGGACGCGAGTCATTTCAGACTTTCGTATATCGCGCTTCTGAAAAGAAGAGCAGCGTACGGGCACAGAGATGCCGTGACGGCATCGAGCGCGCGTATGAGGAAACGACAGCGCATGGCCGGCCTGCTCGTCGGTTGGAGAGATTGCAGTGAGCAGCATGGTTGATTTTTCCGTTCTCAATGTTTCAACGAACGACATTCCCGAAGGCGAGCGCATCCCGATGCTTCGCGATTTCTATTGCCGCGGGGTGTTGAAGGCAGAGGTCGAGGCGAAGGAAGGAAAGCCGACCGCGGCGAGCTTCACCTCCCACGTCCTGCCGGAAGCCCAGTTGTTGATCGGGGGATTGTGCGGAGCTCGGGTCATTCGCACCAAGCACCTGGTTGCCGACGGTGACGACAGTCTCGCGCTGATCGTGAACCGGTCCGGCGTTCTCGGGATATCCGAGCGAGGGCACGATCTGAGGCTCCACGCAGGAGAGGCGGTCCTGACCAGCGCGGAGGACGTCACGACGTTCGAGCGGTTGTCACTGGGCAGCTGCTTCTCGCTGCGTGTGCCGAGGCGCGTGCTGGCGCCGATGATCGTGGACGTCGACGATGCCGTGATGCGCGTCATGCCGGAAGGTTCCGCCGGAGTCAGGTTGCTGGTCGACTATGCGGCGACGCTGGTGCGGGAGAAGGCATTCGCCACGCCTGAGCTGCGGCAGCTCGGGGTCGGGCATTTGCATGATCTGCTGGCGCTCGTCCTCGGTGCGACCGGCGAGACACGAGAGCTGGCCGGACGGCGCGGCGTCAAGGCGGCCCGGCTCCAGAAGGCGAAAGTCTCCATTGCCAACAATTGCTGGCGGCAGGACCTCTCTGTGGCGACGGTCGCCCAGGAACTCGGCGTGACGCCACGCTATCTCCAGCGCCTGTTCGAAGCGGACGGCAAGACCTTCTCCTCCTTCTTGACCGAACAACGCGTCAAGCGCGCCCATCGCATGCTGCGGGAGCCCGGATTTGCCGAGCGAACGGTGAGCTCGATCGCCTACGACGTCGGCTTTGGCGATCTCTCTTATTTCAACCGCTGCTTCCGGCGGACCTATAACGCGACGCCGAGCGACGTCAGGAGCGGCGAGGTGGCGTGATCGCGTCCGCCTGACCTTCAAGTCAGATGTCGATTTAAGGGACGGCGCGAGCGCGCGCTGTCTGCAGTTGGAGTGTTGCATGCGTCGCTTTTTCTTCGACCTGTTGGTCGGCAATCTCGTGAAGATCGATCCGGGCGGCATGATCTTCGAGCAACCCAACGCAACGTTCGTCGTCGCCGACGAGATGGCGAGGCATCTGTTCGTCTGGCGCGATGATTTGCGCGATCGCGATGCCTGGATCCGCGTCAGGGACGCCGGCGGAAACGAGATCTATCGCGCCCCGGTCTGGTCGGAGAATGCCGAGAAGGTCGGCTGGGACCAGGCGTAGTTCTTTCGGATGTGTCGTACATCTGCATCAGTTCTTGGCCAAACCACATCGGTTCGTTTTGAGCCGAGCTCCGTCGTATTCGTCCAAGTCGAACCTCGCTGACATTACTACCTTGGGATACGCGAATCCAGTTCGCGGCGACCGGCCTCATCCGAGCGGAGGGGGGCGGTGGCGAACGCCTGCACGCCCCTGGCGGTGAAGGCATCGACCGGGGAATAGCCATGCAACGTAAGCGTCTAGCGACCGTCAATGATCGGCTTTTGCGAATTTCTGCATCCGCGCTGCTGCTGGCGCCCTGGTTGGTGATCAAGCGGGCGGAAGCCGCTTGTTCGCCGGCTTCCCCCGTCAACAACGCGACGGTGAGCTGCACAGGGACGACGACGGATTCAAACGGCACCAGCGGCTACGGCACGCTTGTCGACGTCGGCAACACCTACGTGGTCGGACCCGGCGCGACGCTGACCGGAACGGACGTCGGTCTGGTATTCGACACCGGTACAGTCAACAATTCCGGCACCGTCACGGGTGGCGACTTTGGCGTCGAGGCGAATCGCACTGGCATCGTCGACAACATCGGGACGTCCTCGATCATCTCCGCCACCAGAGACAATGCCAGTGCCGTCTTGGGATCTGAGCTGCATGTCCGGAATGAGGGCTCCATTACGGCATCAGGGATCAATGGAACTGCGGTCGATGCGAGAATCTCTGAGCGGAACGAGGTCTTCAACTCAGGCGCCATCGAGGGAGCCGCAATTGCCATCGGCAGCGTCGGAACGATCGCTGTGACGAATTCCGGAAGGATAGAAGCCGCTTCAGGCGGAACGGCGATTTTGGCCCGCACCAACCTGAACCTCCTGGGCAACACGGGCACAATTACCGGTGGTCGCTTTGCGATCACGGCCGACATAATCAATCTGGTGAACGACCGAACGGGGCGGATCAATCAAATTGATCCGAACGGCAGCGTGATATCCGTCAGGGCGCTCACCGGTTCGAATGCCGGGCAGATCGTCGGACTTGCCAGCAACAGCCGTGCGATCGATGCCGACATCGTCAACCTGAACAATACCGGACTGATCCAGGCGGATCTGGGAGGCGTCAAGGGCCGGACCGTGACGGTTACAAACGAGGGAAAGATCGCGTCCTTCGCCGCAAACGGCTTTGCAATTGAGGGTCGCCAGACAACGATCGTCAACACCGGATCAATCGTGGGCCCAATCGGCATCCGGGCGCTGGATACCGCGACCATCACCAACTCCGGCACGATTACCGGCACCGAAGGCAAGGCGATCAAGTTGTCGAGCGCGGCCGACACGCTGACGCTGCTGCCGGGCTCGAAGATCAACGGCGCGATCGATTTCGGCTTCGGCAACGACGTGGTCAATCTCAATCTCGCCCCGAGCAGCCGGATATCGTCGCTTATGACCATCGACCTTCCGACTTTCGTTAATTTCGACGGCACGATCAATACGATCACATCCGGCGGCAACTTCAACGGACCGTTAGTCGTCTCCGGCTCCAGCGTCGCAACCCTCGATCCGACCGCGCTGGCGCAGACCGACCGCACCCTGATGGACTTCACCGCCGGCGCCTCCTCGCTGGTGCAGGGTCGCCTGAACGGTGGCGCCGGGCAGGCCGGCAGCAACATGATGGCGATGGCCTACGCGCCGGAAACGGCGCAGGCCGGTCCCTTCACCAAGGCACCGCACAGCCTCTGGACCGATCCCGCGCCGATCACGGTCTGGGCCAACAGCTTCGGCGGCCAGCGTATCCAGGACGAGACCGCGTCCACGCTGCGTGCGACCTCGACGGCGTGGGGCGGGGCGATCGGCCTCGATCGCAAGGTGCGGCCGGACTGGCTGGTCGGCGCCTTTCTCGGCGGCGGGCAGGGCGGCCTCTCGGTCGATCTCAATTCGCAGTCGGTGGATACCAATTACGTGTTCGCCGGCGCCTACAGCCGCTTCGAATGGGCCGCGCAATTCTTCGACTTCACGATCCAGGGCGGCAATGCCGACAACAGGTCACGCCGCCTGGTGCTGAACGACGCGGCCATCGGCGGCATGGAAACCGCGACGGCGAATTACAGCGGCTGGTACGTCAGCCCGGAGGTCGCCTACGGCTACAGGCTCGCCATCGGCAACGGCTATGTGCTGACGCCGACGGCGCGGCTGCGCTACGTCGCCGGCCGGTTCGACGGCTACAGCGAGACCGGCTCAGCGCAAGGCCTGTCGGTCGGCGGCCGCACGCTGCAGGATTTCGAGGAGCGCGGTGAGGTCGATCTCTCGCGCGTCACCAGCCTCGCCGGCGGTGAGCTCAAAGCCAACGTCCATGGCGGCGTCATCGCGCTTCAGCGCGCCGGTGACACCACCATCAATGCGGTGCTGCTCGGCCAGAACCTGTCCTTCGTGACGCCCGGCAGCCGCAGCACGGTCGGTGCGGTCGCAGGCTTAGGCTTCGACTACCGCACCAGCCGCAACGTGTCCGTGTTCGGCGCGGTCGAGGGCGTGATGATGTCCGACCAGAGCCGCACCGGCACGGCCAAGGGCGGCGTTCGCGTCGCGTTCTGAGCGCGAGTGCACACTGTTCTATGGCGTTCATGCAACAGGCCTTCCGGATTGTGCGCCAGTTCGTTTCCGGCAAAGCCGCGGACGTTTCTCTCCAAGCCGGCAGGAACCCGCGTGCCTACGCTGCCGATCGAAGAATCATGCGTTTCGATCTCCGTCCCGCCCTTGCCGCGGACAGCGAGGGATGACGCTTCCGGCTTGTGAAATCGTCTGGGGACATAGAGATGCTGGGAAGGAATTGGTCCGCCGCGCAACGCAGCCGCCTCCTGCGCTGGGGATCGACCACCGCGCTTACGCTTGCGCTGATGCCATCAGTCTTCGGCGGCCGCGCCGAGGCGGCCTGTACGCCTCCGTCTCCGGTCAGCGGCGCCATCGTGACTTGCACGGGAACGACGACCGACGCGAACGGGACGACCGGCTACGGGACCGCCACGGACAGCGGCAACACGATCAACATCTCTGCGGGGGCCAGCGTCATCGGCACCCATATCGGTATCGAGCAGAGCATGGGTACGGTCAACAATGCCGGCTCGATTCTCACCGATGTAACGAACGGTCAAATCGGGATAGCCGCGCTCAACGGCGTGGATCTGAACAACGCGAGCACCGGCCGCGTCGATGCGCGCGGTGCGAACAGTGTCGCAATCAGCGCTCTCGCTGGGACAGTCAACCTTGAGAATGCCGGCACGATCGTGGCATTCGGCACGGACGCCACCGCGATCTCGGCGAAGACGGTCAACGTCACCAACTCGGACACCATCTACGGCGATCGGTTCGGGATCAGCGCGACCGATATCACGGTCACGAACAACAGCGGGGGTCGTATCTTCGTCGGCGGATCGAACGGTTTCGCGATCGTTGCCACCAACAACGTCTTGATCAACAATGCCGGCATCATTTCCGCGCCTGGCACCGCCGAAACGGGGATATCTGGCAACGTCGTGACGATTGCAAGCAATACCGGCCGCATTGCAGGTTCTCGCGCCGCGATCTCCGCCAGCACGTCGACCGCCGTCAAGAACAGCGCCAGCGGGCTGATCGAGGCCACCGGCACGAACGGCATTGCCGTTTTTGTGGGCGGCGGTACGGCGACGGTGGCCAATGCCGGCGAAATCTCCGCAAAGGTCACCAACGGCGCAGCCATCGAAGCAGACGCAGTGCTGGTGTCGGAAAATACGGGTCTGATCTCCGGCGGCACACGTGGCATTACGGCGAACACGACAACCGTCTCCAACAATGAGGGCGGCGTGATCTCGGCGATCGACACCAACGGCAAGGCCATCCGGGCGGCCACTGCGACGATTGCCAATGCCGGACAAATATCGGCATTGGCGACCGGAGGTGTCGGCATCGACGCCGACACCGTGAATGTCACGGCCAACACCGGCCTGATTTCGGGCGAAAGCTTCGCGATCCGCTCGACGACAGGCGCGGTTACCGTGAACAACAATGCAGGCGGCACGATCCTGGGCACGAGCTTGGGTGCCGTCGCGATCACTGCGGGTCCGAACGCCAGCGTGTTCAATGCAGGCACGATCAAGGGGGGAATCGGCGGCGGAATCGGAATCCGCGCCACCGGTACGGCGACCGTCGAGAACGCAGCGGGTGGGTTGATTTCCGCTGGCCAGTTTGCGGTCAGAGGAGACCACGTCAAGGTCAGCAATGCCGGCATCATGGAGTCGACCCTCGGTGGGGCCGCCATCGATGCGCAGTCCGCGGACGTTCGCAATTCCGGCACGCTGAGGTCGGCGGCTGGCAGTGCGGTTCAAGTCTTCGGCGATCTCACCTTGAGCAACTCGGGCACCATCCAGGGTGCGCCGACAGCTCCAGCGGTCTACGCCTTGGGGCAGGCGCAAATCGTCAATGCGGGGACCGTCTCGGGGCGATTCGGCATCCAGACCTTTGGCAGTCTCAACTTGACCAACGCTGCGGGAGGCGTCGTTTCGGGCAGCGTTCATGGCATCGTTTCGCAGGGGGCCCTCGTCGTTACCAACGCGGGTGCCATCTCGGGAGCTGCAGGCGCCGGGCTCGGAGGGAATACCTCCACGACTGTATTCAACACCGGCGTCATCTCCGGTAGCACCGGCATCACCTCGGGCGGTGCCGCAAACGTCACGAACGCGGGCACGATCACCGGAACGGGCGGCACCGCGATTTTGCTGTCGAGCGGGGCCGATACGCTGACGCTACTGCCTGGCTCGAAGATCAACGGCGTGGTGGATTTCGAATTCGGTGCGGACGTCGTCAACGTCAACCTCATAGCGCCGGCGACGCGAGTGTCGTCGCTGACCAGCGTCCAGCTTCCGACCTTCGTCAACTTCGAAGGAACCATCAACACGAACGTTTCCGGCGGCAGCTTCAACGGCCCCTCGGTCGTCTCCGGCCTGACGCTCGCCACGCTCGACCCGACCGCGCTGGCGCAGACCGACCGCACGCTGATGGACTTCACCGGCGGAGTCTCCTCGCTGGTGCAGGGCCGCCTCAGCGGCGGCGCGGGGCCGGCCGGCAGCAACATGATGGCGATGGCCTACGCGCCGGAAACGGCGCAGGCCGGTCCCTTCGCCAAGGCACCGCACAGCCTCTGGACCGATCCCGCGCCGATCACGGTCTGGGCCAACAGCTTCGGCGGCCAGCGTATCCAGGACGAGACCGCGTCCACGCTGCGTGCGACCTCGACGGCGTGGGGCGGGGCGATCGGCCTCGATCGCAAGGTGCGGCCGGACTGGCTGGTCGGCGCCTTTCTCGGCGGCGGGCAGGGCGGCCTCTCGGTCGATCTCAATTCGCAGTCGGTGGATACCAATTACGTGTTCGCCGGCGCCTACAGCCGCTTCGAATGGGCCGCGCAATTCTTCGACTTCACGATCCAGGGCGGCAATGCCGACAACAGGTCACGCCGCCTGGTGCTGAACGACGCGGCCATCGGCGGCATGGAAACCGCGACGGCGAATTACGGCGGCTGGTACGTCAGCCCGGAGGTCGCCTACGGCTACAGGCTCGCCATCGGCAACGGCTACGTGCTGACGCCGACGGCGCGGCTGCGCTACGTCGCCGGCCGGTTCGATGGCTACAGCGAGACCGGCTCGGCGCAAGGCCTGTCGATCGGCGGCCGCACGCTGCAGGATTTCGAGGAGCGCGGTGAGGTCGATCTCTCGCGCGTCACCAGCCTCGCCGGCGGTGAGCTCAAAGCCAACGTCCACGGCGGCGTCATCGCGCTTCAGCGCGCCGGTGACACCACCATCAACACGGTGCTGCTCGGCCAGAACCTGTCCTTCGTGACGCCCGGCAGCCGCAGCACGGTCGGTGCGGTCGCAGGCTTAGGCTTCGACTACCGCACCAGCCGCAACGTGTCCGTGTTCGGCGCGCTCGAAGGCATCATGATGTCCGACCAGAGCCGCACCGGCACCGCGAAGGGTGGCGTTCGCGTCGCGTTCTGAGCCGGCATCAGCCCTGGCGGCCTGAACGCGATGCCCGCCGGCCGGGTGCCATCCGCCCGGCCGGCGGCCTCCTCCGATCGGAGGATGTCGCATGCTTCGGTTGTGCTATCCTCGGGGGCATTGATCACTCAGTGCCGTTTTGGGCTATGCACCGACCGCAGAAACTGCCGGACCTCGTCGAATCCATCTACGATGCCGGGCTCGATCCATCGCTCTGGAACAACGTCGTCGCCGGCATCCGGGATTTCGTTGGAGGCCAGGCCTGCGGATTGTTTTCGAAGGACTCGATCAGCAAGTTCGGCGTCACCCACTATTATTGCGGGGCGGACCCGCACTTCATCCAGCTTTATTCCGACACGCATTCGAAGTTCGATCCGCTCACGGTGTTACCGCCACACGGCAAGGTTGTGAGCGTGCCGGATCTCGTCGATTTCGAGGAGTATCGCAAGGGGCGCTTCTACCAGGAATGGATGCGGCCGCAGGGAAGCAGCGATGCGGCCAATGTCGTGCTCGAGATGTCGAACGCGACCTGCCCGGTGATGATGACGGTGTTGTCGGGCCGGCGCATGGTCGATTCCGGCATGAAGCATCGTCTCTCGCTGCTCGTGCCGCATGCCAGCCGCGCGCTTCTCGTCAACCGCGCCACGGGGGTCCAACTGACGCTGGCGACGGCGCTGGCCGATGTCCTGGACAATCTGACGGCCGGGATCTTCCTGCTCGATGGCTTCTGCCGCCTGGTACATGCGAACGCGGCCGGTCACGCCTTGCTCGCAGCCGACGACGTGGTTCGATCCGTCGCCGGAGAGCTCGTGACCTGCAGCGCGCAGACCAATCGGACGCTCCGCGAGACGTTGGCGGGCCGGCGCGATGCCACGCTGCTTGCCGCAGACGGCCATGCCATGCCGCTGCTGTCCCCCACCGGCGAGCGCTACGTCGCTCATCTGCTGCCGTTGTCCTCCCTGATGCGCAACGACAGCGAGCGCGTCGTCGATGCCGCCGGTGCGCTGCTTCTGCGCAAGGTGTCGCTCGATGGACGGTCCTGCGGCGAACTGATCGCGCGGACTTTCGATCTGACGCCGGCGGAGCTCCGCGTGTTCCAGTCGATCGTCGAAATCGGCGGCGTTCCGGAGACGGCGGCAGCGCTGGGCGTCGCAGAAACGACGGTGAAAACGCATCTGCATCGCGTCTTCGCCAAGACCGGCGTGAACAGGCAGGCGGATCTCGTCAAGCTCGCCGCGGGATTTGCCAATCCGCTCGTTCACTGACCGGCAAATCGCCGTCGGCGTTGAACCTTTTGCTTCCGCGATAGACTCACAGAAGCCGCAGGGCATGCAGAACATTCCGCAAATCTCCAGGTTTGACATCATTGGCTGTTCCGATGTCCCGATCTCCAAGTCAGTCCGAGCTGATCGAGAGCATATATGACGCGGGGCTCCATCCTGAGTTGTGGAGCGATGTCGTCGTCATGCTCAACGACTTCGTCGGCAGCCAGGCCTGCGGCCTGATTTCGAAGGATACGGTCAGCAAATCGGGCGCGACGCACTATTATTGCGGGGTCGATCCGCATTACATCCAACTCTATTCCGAGACCTACTCCCAGTATGATCCGCTTGCCCGGCTTCCTCGGTATGGCGAGGTGCGAAACATTCCGGACCTCGTGAATTTCGACGAGTACCGCCGCGGGCGCTTCTATCAGGAATGGCTGCGTCCGCAGGGCTGCGTCGACGTCGCCAACGTGGTGCTGGAGCAACAGAAGTCGCCGTGCCCGATGCTGATGACCGTGATTCCGGGCAGGGAGATGCTGGACGCCGAGCAGCGTGCGCGTATGCAGTTCCTCGTCCCGCATGCGAGCCGGGCTCTGATGATCAACCGGGCGATCGAGCGGAAACAGCAACGCGCCACCGCGTTGGCCGACATCGTGGACCGTCTGAACGCGGGCGTCATCCTGCTCGATTCAGCCTGCCGGATCGTCCACAGCAATCCCGCCGGGGAGACGATCCTGGCCGCCGACGATGTTCTGCGTTCCATCGCCGGCCGGCTGGTGACGAGATCTTCCGAGGCTAACCTCGTCCTGCGCAATATCTTCCGCGATCCGGGAGAGGTTGCCGTGGCGGCGTCAGAGGGTCGAAAGATCCCGCTGACCTCGCATGACGGATCGTATTACGTCGCACACGTGATTGCGTTGCCGTCGCTGCTGCGTGACGGTGCGAGGGATCGCTCGTCGGCGGTCGGGGCCTTGCTCGTCTGGAAAGCGGAACTCGACAGCAGCGCATGCGCAGGCCTGGTCGACCGCGCGTTCGAACTGACGCCGGCGGAACTGCGCGTTCTGCAATCGATCGTCGAGGTCGGCGGCGTGCCGGAGACCGCGACTGCGCTGGGGATCGCCGAGACGACGGTGAAGACGCATCTGCATCGTGTCTTCGCCAAGACCGGCGTTTCCCGTCAGGCCGATCTCGTCAAGCTTGCGGCGGGTTTTTCCAATCCGCTTCTGCACTGACGCGCACGCGCGTCGCGGAGCGATCGCTGCAGCTGGCTGCAGGTTCAAACGGCAACATCATTTGAAAGTTATCGCGCGTCATTCGATCGAATGACGCGTTTTTTTGCGCGCTCTTCTAGAGAAGCATCACACGAGTTCTTGTTCGACCTGTCATCTTCTTCTGTGAAGCAACTCACAGCAGGCTGGAGTGAATCCCATCATTCTCTCGTTCAGGTTGAAAGGAGATCGTCATGCGAAGGACGTCACTTGCCATGGCCGAGAGGTTCCGTGACATCGTCGTTCGCGTCGGTGCTGTATTTCACGAGCAGCGCAAGATCGACGCGCGCCGCGCATTGCAGCGCTATCACCATTTGCTGGCCCAGCCGGACGACACATTGCATTTGAACGAGATCATTCCGGCCGGCAAGGAAGAGGATATTTCAGGACATGCCAACGGATCTGATGCGCGCGAGCGCGCCGCCAGCCCAGCTGCGTTCGAGCGCGCGTAATTTCAACATCGTCGCGATCGTGCTGACCGCGGCCCTCGTCGCTCTTCAGCTGGTCGGACTGGCACTTCTGGAGCGATCCCACGCCCATGCGATGCAAATGTCGGCTCCGCACGAGGCGGCCGTCTGCGCCGAAGAGCCGGCGGCTGACGTTTCGCAGATTCCCACCGATTGACCGGAGGACGGTCCGTGCCTGATGTCACGACTCTGATGCTGCTGAGCGTTGCCGTGTTCGCTGGCGCCTTCGTTTCCGGGCTCTCCGGTTTCGCGTTCTCTGCCGTGGCGGGCGCGATCCTGCTGCGGGTGTTTCAGCCGCTCGAAGCCGTGCCGCTGATGATGGCGTGCAGCATCGGCGTGCAGGCGACCAATCTGTGGGCGCTCCGGCGCAGCATTCGCTGGGAGGGGAGTCTGCTGCTGATCGTCGGCGGATTGATCGGCGTCCCCATCGCCGTGTCGCTGCTGCAGAGCGCGGATACGCATCTGCTCCGGCGCGGCTTCGGCATCGTCGTGGCGCTCTATGCGGCCTACATGCTGTTGCGGCCGACGCTGGTGACCGCCGGTGAAGCCGTCGGCAGGCATTGGGTCGCACTGATCGGGTTCGGAGGAGGGCTCGTCGGCGGGCTGACGGCGATGCCGGGTGCGATCCCGACGATCTGGTGCGACATGCGCGGCATGCCCAAGAGCGAGCAGCGCGGCCTGGTGCAGCCTTTCATCGCCGCGATGCAGGTGTTCGCGATCGTCCTGCTGGTCGGACACCAGGATCTGTCGTCAAAAGTCTTCGTCGACCTCGCGGTCAGCCTGCCGGCCTTGTTTGCCGGATCAGTGCTCGGCGTGATTGCCTTCCACCGCGTCAACGAGACGGTCTTTCGCAAGACCGTGCTCGTCCTGTTGCTGCTCTCGGGGATTTCGCTGGTCTAATGACCCGCGCTCTGAACCGGTGCCGCGCTGATGTCGCTGCCGTGATGCACTAGCGGCTTGTTGCCGGTGACGGTCCGCAGCAGCACATAGAACACCGGCGTCAGGAACAGGCCGAACACGGTGACGCCGATCATGCCGGAGAACACGGCAACGCCCATGGCGCGCCGCATCTCCGAGCCCGCGCCGGTCGAGAGCACCAGCGGCAAGACGCCCATGATGAACGCCATCGACGTCATCAGGATCGGACGAAGCCGCAGCCGGCTCGCCTCGATCGCGGCCCGGATCGGCGTGCGTCCCGCGAATTCGAGCTCGCGCGCGAATTCGACGATCAGGATCGCGTTCTTGGCCGAGAGGCCCACGAGCACGATCAAGCCGATCTGGGTGAACACATTGTTGTCGCCCTTCGAAATCCACACGCCGAACATCGCAGCGAGCAAGCCCATCGGCACGATCATGATGATCGAGAGCGGCAGCGTCAGGCTCTCATAGAGCGCGGCCAGCACCAGGAACACCAAGAGGATCGCCAGCGGGAACACCCAGAGGCCGGAATTGCCGGCGATGAACTCCTGATAGGTCAGGTCGGTCCATTCGAAGGCAAAGCCGGGCGGCAATGTCTCCGCCGCGATCCGCGTCGCGGCCTCCTGCGCCTGGCCCGACGAGAAGCCGGGCGCCGCCGCCGCGTTGATGTCGGACGACAGGAATCCATTGTAGCGGATCGCGCGCTCCGGTCCCGCGCTCTGCCGGATGTTGAGCAGCGCCGACAACGGCACCATGTCGCCCGAGGACGAGCGCACCTTCAACTGCCTGATATCGTCGGCACGCGCGCGGAACGGCGCGTCAGCCTGCACGCGGACGGAATAGGTGCGTCCGAATTTGTTGAAGTCGTTGACGTAATAGGAGCCGAGGTAGATCTGCAGCGTGTTGAAGACCTCCGTCACGGGCACGCCGAGCTGTAGTGCCTTGGTGCGGTCGATGTCGGCGAACAGCTGGGGCACGTTGACCTGGAAGCTCGAGAACACGCCGGCGATCTCCGGCGCCTTCTGCATCGCCGCCACGAATGCGTTGGTCGCCTCGTTCAAGGCCTCGTAGCCGAGGCCGGCGCGGTCCTCGATCTGCAGCTTGAATCCGCCGATGGTGCCGAGGCCGTTGACCGGCGGCGGCGGGAACATGGCGATGAAGGCCTCCTGGATGCCGGCGTATTTCTTGTTCAGATCGGCCGCGATGGCATTGCCGCTCAGGGCTGCATCCTTGCGCTCGTCGAACGGTTTCAATGTCGAGAACACGATGCCGGCGTTGGACGAGTTGGTGAAGCCGGAGATCGACAGGCCCGGGAAGGCGACAGAACTCTCGACACCGGGCTGAGTCAGCGCGATGTCGCTCATCTTGCGGATCACCTCTTCGCTCCGGTCGAGCGTGGCGCCGTCGGGCAGGCGGGCGAAGCCGACGAGGTATTGCTTGTCCTGGCCCGGCACGAATCCACTAGGAACCTGCTGGAACAGGAAGGCCGTCAGGCCGACCAGTACGACATAGAGGCCCATTACGGCAGCCTTGCCCGAGATCACCTTGGAGACGCTGCCGCTGTAGTTCTCCGAGGAGCGCGTGAAGGCCTTGTTGAAGCCGCGGAAGAACCAGCCAAGGCCCTTTTCCATGATCAGCGTCAGGCGATCCTTCGGCTCGTTGTGGCCCTTGAGCAGAAGCGCCGAGAGCGCCGGCGAGAGCGTCAGGGAATTGACCGCCGAGATCACGGTCGAGATCGCGATCGTCAGCGCGAATTGCTTGTAGAACTGTCCGGTGAGGCCGGAGATGAAGGCGAGCGGCACGAACACCGCGATCAGCACCATGGCGATCGCGATGATCGGGCCCGAGACCTCGCGCATCGCCTGATAGGTGGCATCGCGCGGCGACAGCCCGGACTCGATGTTGCGCTCGACGTTCTCGACCACGACGATGGCGTCGTCGACGACGATGCCGATCGCGAGCACGAGGCCGAACAGGCTGAGCGCGTTGATGGAGAAGCCGAACGCGTGCATCACCGCGAACGTGCCGACGATCGACACGGGCACGGCCAAGAGCGGGATGATCGAGGCCCGCCAGGTCTGCAGGAACAGGATCACCACCAGCACCACCAGCGCGATCGCTTCCAAGAGCGTGTGGATCACCGCCTCGATCGAGGAGCGCACGAACTGGGTGGGATCGTAGACGATCTGGTAAGACACGCCCTCGGGCATGTTCTTCTTGATCTCCGCCATGGTGGCGCGGACATTGTCGGAGATCTGCAGCGCGTTGGATCCCGGCGCCTGGAAGATCGGGATCGCCACCGCCTGCTTGTTGTCGAGCAGCGAGCGCAGGCCGTATTCGGAAGCGCCAAGCTCGATGCGCGCGACGTCGCGCAAGCGCACGACTTCGCCGCGCGTCCCGGTCTTGACCACGATGTCGGCGAATTGCTCCTCGTTCGCAAGGCGGCCTTCGGCGTTGACGGAGAGCTGGAGATCGATGCCCGCAACGTTCGGGGAGGAGCCGACCACGCCGGCGGCGGCCTCGACGTTCTGCGCCTGGATCGCCCGCACGATGTCGCTCGCGGTCAGCCCATGCTCGGCGGCCTTCTGCGGATCGACCCAGACCCGCATCGAATAGTCGCCGGCGCCATAAAGCTGCACGTCGCCGACACCGTCGATCCGCGCCAGGCGGTCCTTGACGTTGAGCACGGCGTAATTGCGCAAATACGTCATGTCGTAGCGGCCGTTCGGCGACAGCAAATGCACGACCATGGTGAGGTCGGGCGAGGACTTCTTGGTGATGATGCCGAGCTGGCGCACCACGGCCGGCAGGCGCGGCTCGGCCTGCTGCACGCGGTTCTGCACCAGCTGCGTCGCCTTGTCGGGGTCGGTGCCGAGGCGGAACGTCACCGTCAGCGTCATGGCGCCGTCAGTGGTGGCCTGGCTCGACATGTAGAGCATGTTCTCGACGCCGTTGATCTGCTCCTCGATCGGCGTCGCCACCGTTTCCGCGATCACCTTGGGATTGGCGCCGGGATAGGTCGCGCGCACCACGACGGACGGCGGCACCACGTCCGGATATTCCGAGATCGGCATCGCGAACAGCGAAATCAGGCCGGCAAGGAAGATCAGCACCGACAGCACGCCGGCGAAGATCGGACGATCAATGAAGAATTTTGAGAGGTTCATGGCCTTGCCCCTGGGCCGGAAACATCTCTCCCGTTACTCCGTCGCGGTGTCGCCCGCGAACCTGGAATCGAGATGGGATGTCCTGGCCGTTCTATGATTTCGAGTTCCGGGGCGGGCTGCCCGCGCGCCCCGGAACGAGGTGACTAGCGTTGCACCACGTCCTGGTTGCTGTGGTTGGAGGCTGCTTGCTGCCCACGCGCGCCCATCGCGGCGACCTCCGTCTTGAGGAGGGCGCCTGGACGCACGCGCTGCAGGCCGTTGACGACGATGCGATCGCCGGACTTCAGGCCCGAGGTGACGACACGAAGCCCGTCGACGGCGCCGCCGAGCGTGATCGGCCGGTAGACCGCGCGGCTGTCCTCGCCGACCGCCATCACGAACTTCTTGTCCTGGTCGGTGCCGATCGCGCGCTCGTCGATCATCACCAGCGTCTGCTGCTTCGGCTGGCCCATGCGCACGCGGGCGAACTGGCCGGGGATGAGGCGCCCGTCCTCGTTCCTGAACACTGCCCGGACGCGGATCGTGCCGCTCTGGCCGTTGACCTGGTTGTCGATCAGCTGGATGTGGCCCTTTGCCGAGAGGCCGCCGGAGGTGGTCATCTCCACCGGGATCTGGTCGAGCTTGCCGCGCTGTCCTGCGGCATCCGCGATCGAATTCAGCGCGCGCAGCACCACCTCTTCATCCGCATCGAACGAGGCGTAGATCGGATTGACAGAGACCAGCGAGGTCAGCACCGGGGAGGCGGTGCCGGCGGCGACGAGGTTGCCGACGGTGACCTCGATCTTGCCGACCCGCCCGTCCACGGGCGCGCGCACTTCGGTGTAGTCGAGATTGAGCTTGGCGGTCTGGAGCGTTGCTTCGGCCGCCTTCACGTTGGCGATCGCTTCGCGATTGGCGTTCTCGCGCTGATCGAAATCGCGGCGGGTCACGACGGCGTTGCCGACGAGCTGCGCGCCGCGTTCGACCTCGCTGGTCGTGAACACCACGCGGGCCTTCGCCGCCTCGAGCTGGGCGTTGGCCTTGTCGACCTCTGCCGCGTAGGGCGCCGGGTCGATCTTGAACAGGACGTCGCCGGCCTTCACCAGCGCGCCTTCAGTGAACTTGGTCGCAAGGATCGCACCGGCGACGCGAGGGCGGAGCTCGACGCGGTTGATAGCCTCCAGCCGGCCGGAGAAGTCGTCCCACAGCGCGGTCTGCCGCGGCTCGATCATGGCAACCGTGACGGGCACCGCCTGTTCGGCGCTGGCGGCCGTTGCGGTGGCCTGGGCGGCTCGGAGATAATGGCCGGCCGCGATCGTGCCAGCCCCGGCAAGGACGCCAATGACGGCGACGCCGCCGAGGAGGCGGCGAAGGCGGCCGGTACGGGAGGTTTTTTGGGTGGGGGGCATTTGCGCGCTCCAGATATGTAGTGTTCACTACAGATGTGGAGCTGGATCTCGCAGTGCAAGATACTTATGTACCATTCACTAAGAAAATTGTACGCCGATACCGCGACAATGGGAAGACACAAGAAAAAGAAAGTTAGAACAAATAGATACGAACCGGCGTTAGGCTGATCAGGTTCGCCGATTCCGAGGAGACAGGCACATGCGCATGGGACGCCCCCGCGAATTCGACGCCGAAACGGCGTTGGACCAGGCGATGGAAGTGTTTTGGCGCCATGGCTATGAGGGCGCCACCATCGCCCAGCTCACCGAGGCCATGGGCATCAATCCCCCGAGTCTCTATGCCTGCTTCGGCAACAAGGAAGGCCTGCTGAAGGCCGCGCTCGACCGCTACACCAAGCTGCGCGGCGTCTGGATGGACGAGGTGGTCGCCGCCCCCACCGCCCGCGCCGTCGCCGAGCGGATGCTGATGGGCATCGCCGACAAGCAGACCGATCCCGCCAATCCGCCCGGCTGCCTGCTCGTGCAAGGCGGCATCGCCTGCGGCACCGGCTCCGAGAACGTCCCCTTCGAGCTCGCCACCCGCCGCGCCCAGAACGAAGACCAGCTCCGCGAGCGCTTCGTCCGCGCCAAGGCCGAAGGCGATCTGAAACCGAGCTCCGATCCCGCCGCGCTCGCGCGCTATGTGTCGGCGGTGTCGGTCGGCATGGGCGTGATGGCGTCGTCAGGCGCGGATCGCGAAGCGCTGCGGCAGGTGGCGAGTGTGGCCGTGCAGGCAGTGGAAGCGCAGTCGGCGCCGAAGTGAGGCAAGCGCGGGCTTTCTGGCTCAACGACGGTCTGTCCGCGCGGGAGCAACAGAGATCGCAAAGCCCGCTCAGCTCAGCTCAGGTCGTGGAGGTCCTTTCCAAGCGGCGGTGTCAGATGAAATGCCGAGAATACGACGTCGAGCCCCGCCCGCTCGGGTGTGCAGGCCATCGGCCCCACAAGGTAGGAGCTTGCGCGCGGAAACGGCGCGAGCCGCATGAGAGGCCAGTACTTGCCGTCGGCCGAAACTTGCAGGCGAAGGACGCCGTCGGTGACGGTCGCCCGCATCCAGAAGTCGCCGGCATCATGCTCGTAGGGTGCGGTTGCCCAGTCCGATCGCCCATCCGTCAGCACGCTCGCGAGCATGGCACGGCCGTCCGAGAGTTCGATCCCGGCCTTGACCCAATGGTGGGCGTCGAGGCGCACCATGATGCCCGCTTGATCGTAGAGCGCCTGGAAGCGACCCTGGACGCGTAAGCTGGCGGTGAACGCCTCGCCGGTTGGAAACCCTAGGAAATGGCCGCTGTCGCGCTCGAAGCCGTAGTGGGTTTCGCGCCAGAAGTCGGTGCCTTTGTCAGTGACGATCTGGAGACGATCGCCCTCTGCCGCCCAACGGTCCGGTGCATTGAGCCACACGCCGTCGCTTCTGCCGAGAATCATTGCCCACCTCGATTGCCGACGTCTGCCGGGCTCGATTCATTTGCCGCACGCGCGTTGTGCAAGCTGAGATCAGGCATCCATCTGGAGCTCTGCCTTGCGCCTCCGACAGTGACTCCATGTCGAACCGGCGCTCCGCGTTTCGAAACGGCGATGCCTTCCGAACCGTTAACGGCGTCGGTGCGACTTGCGGAGACACACGAGGCAATCATGCAATCCTGCGCGTGTTTTGCCCGACGAGTCAAACGTCCGCGCTCGTAGCGTTCGCGCCGTGCCAGACGATATTCTTCAATGATTTGTACTGTGCATGGGGTTGTTTTCGCGTTTTTTGTTTGAGCGTCTCAAGACCGCGGACATTGGTATCCGTCGTTCGGGGCGAACCAGACCTCCTAAGAGTTTTTACACACAGTTCTGGCACGTTCCGCGCGACAATGTCCGCAACCTGCATCGTCGCCTCTCATAGCGCGCACGAAAAGACGGGGCCCGCGGGAACCGAGGGGCGTAAGCCATGACTGCACTAGCTTCCGACGCCGGTCGCGCCAGGAGCGGGATCGTGCCGATCCTGTTGTGCGTCGTGCCGTTCAGCCAGATTCCGCTCGATGCCTACACGCCCGGCCTGCCGCAGATGGTGGTGGATCTCGCCGCTGACGCGGCCTCGATGCAGAACACCGTCACCGCCTACATGCTGGGAATGTCTCTCGCGCTGGTGCCGGTCGGCATCGCCTCCGATACGCTCGGCCGTCGCAAGGTTCTGCTCGCAGGCCTGTCGGTGCTGATCGCGATGAGCATCGCCTGCGCGCTCGCCACCAGCGCCTCGCTGCTGCTTGGATTGCGTTTCCTGCAAGGCATCGGTGGCTGCACCTGCCTCGTCGTCGCCTATGCCGTCGCGGCCGACTGCTTTCGCGGCCGCGAGCTGACGGCGATCTCCGGCCTGCTTGGAGCTGCCTGGGGGCTCGCCCCCGTGCTTGCGCCCGCGGCCGGCGGCTTCATCGTCGAGCTGACGTCATGGCGCGGCGTCTTCGTCATCATCGCCATCGCCGCGGCGATCGTGGCCGGGATCGTCGCATTCTTTCTCCCAGAGACGCTGCCCGCTGACCGGCGGGCACCATTCGATCCGCGCCGCACGGCCGGCATCCTGCGCGATGCGCTGCTGCGTCCGGGATTCCTGGCGTTCGTGCTGGTCTTTGCCGCGGCGGCGAGCGCGCAGCTGGCGTTCGGCGTCGTCGCGCCGTTCTTCTACCAGACCGGCCTCGGCTATTCCGCGGCGATCTACGGCCTCGTCGCGCTCGGCCTCGGCGGCGTCAATCTCGCCGGCGAGCTCGGCTGCGCGCATTTCGCGCGCTTCATGCCGGCCCGCGTCATGGGCTTCGGCGCCTTCGCGTTGTTTCTTGCCGGCTCGGCGGTGCTGACCGCGACAGGCACGACCGTCGGTCTCGACTTCGTGTCGATCACGATCGGCGGTGCGCTGGTGCTCGGCGGCTGCGGCGTGCTGTGTCCGATGATGTACGGCATGGCGCTCGGCCTGTTCGAGCGCGACCACGGCCTGATCGGCGGCCTCATCAGCGCGCTCTGCTATCTCGCCGTCAGCGGCGCCATGGCGATCGCCGCGGTGCTGCCCGAGGCGACGCAGGCGCCGATCGGATGGCTCTATCTCGGCCTCTGCGCCGTTGCGGGCACGCTGCTCGCGATCTCGCTGCCCTCAACGCGCCAGGCCACACCGACCTGAGGAAGGAACCCATTCATGACCACCGTTGGTATTCGCGGCACGTTCTTCGATTTCGTCGACGATCCCTGGAAGCACGTTGGCAACGAGCAGGCCGCCGCGCGCTTTCATCAGGACGGCCTCATGATCGTCACGGACGGCGTGATCAAGGCGTTCGGTTCTTATGACAAGATCTCTGCTGCGCATCCGGGCGTGCAGGTCACCCATATCAAGGACCGCATCATCGTCCCTGGCTTCATCGATGGCCACATCCATCTGCCGCAGACCCGCGTGCTCGGAGCCTATGGCGAGCAGCTCCTGCCGTGGCTGCAGAAGTGGGTCTATCCGGAAGAGCTCAAATACCGGGACCGCAACTACGCGCGCGAGGGCGTCAAGCGTTTCCTCGACGCGCTGCTGGCGTCCGGCACCACCACCTGCCAGGCCTTCACCAGCTCCTCGCCGGTTTCAACCGAGGAATTGTTCGAGGAAGCCGCGCGCCGCAACATGCGCGTGATCGCGGGCCTCACCGGCATCGATCGCAACGCGCCGGCCGATTTCATCGATACGCCCGAGAATTTCTACCGCGACAGCAAACGGTTGATCGCGCAGTATCACAACAAGGGCCGCAACCTCTACGCCATCACGCCGCGCTTCGCCTTTGGTGCCTCGCCGGAACTGCTGAAGGCGTGTCAGCGCCTCAAGCACGAGCATCCCGATTGCTGGGTCAACACCCACATCTCCGAGAACCCGGCCGAGTGCAGCGGCGTGCTGGTCGAGCATCCCGACTGCCAGGACTATCTCGGCGTCTACGAGAAGTTCGACCTGGTCGGGCCGAAATTCTCCGGCGGCCATGGTGTTTATCTCTCTAACAACGAATTCCGCCGCATGTCGAAGAAGGGCGCCGCGGTGGTGTTCTGCCCGTGCTCGAACCTGTTCCTCGGCAGCGGCCTGTTCCGCCTCGGCCGCGCCACCGATCCCGAGCATCGCGTGAAGATGTCGTTCGGCACCGACGTCGGCGGCGGCAACCGCTTCTCGATGATCTCCGTGCTCGACGACGCCTACAAGGTCGGCATGTGCAACAACACGCTGCTCGACGGCAGCATCGATCCCGTGCGCAAGGACCTCGCCGAAGCCGAGCGCAACAAGCTCTCGCCCTATCGCGGCTTCTGGTCGATCACGCTCGGCGGCGCCGAAGGCCTCTACATCGACGACAAGCTCGGCAATTTCGAGCCCGGCAAGGAAGCCGATTTCGTCGCGCTCGATCCGAACGGCGGGCAGGCCGCGCAAGCCTGGCACCAGTCGCTGATTGCCGACGGCGCCGGCCCGCGCACGATGGACGAGGCCGCGAGCATGCTGTTCGCCGTCATGATGGTCGGCGACGACCGCTGCGTCGACGAGACCTGGGTGATGGGCAAGCGTCTCTACAAGAAGAGCTGAGCCGGCAGCTCATGAGCGCATCTCCCGACACCGCCGGGCAATCTGTCGCCCTCGTCATCCAGCGCCGCATTGCGGACGATGGCTTTGCCGCGTTCGCGCGCTGGAACGGCGAGGTCGGCGAGGTGCTCAAGGCGTGGCCCGGCTTTCTCAGCCAGGAGGTCGTGCCGCCGCAGCCGCCGGCCCATCTTGATTGGGTGACCGTCTTGCGTTTCGCAAGCCCAGCTGCAGCGCGTGCCTGGCTTCAAAGCGAGGTGCGGACGCGGCTGATCGGCGAGGTGCAGCGTTACTTCGTCGGATCGGAGGACGTTCATATCCTGCCCGACAGCGGCGTCCAGCGTGACAGCGCAGTCTCCGCCGTCATCTCCTTCAACGTGCCGGATGGATTGGAGGATGCGTTCCTCAAATGGCAGCAGCGCATCCAGGCCGCGGAGGCCGAGTTCAAGGGCTTCCTGCGCCACAAGATCGAGCGGCCGATTGCGGGCCTGCACGACGAATGGATCGTCATCCTGACGTTCGACAACGATGCCAACCTCAATGCATGGCTGGACTCGCCGTTCCGGCAGACGCTGTTGAAGGAAGGCGAGCGCTTCAACGCCGGCATGAACGTGAAGCGCGCAAGCTATGGCTTCAATTTCTGGTTTCCGGCCGGCAAGACGCAGGCGCCGGAGCAAGGTGCGGGCTTCGTCTGGAAGAGCAACCTCATCGTGCTGCTGGTGCTCTATCCCGTGGTCTATCTCTGGGGCACGTTCATCAGCAAGCCCCTGATCGACAGTCACGGCGTGCCGGTCTGGCTGTCGCTCTTCGTCGGCAATCTCGTCAGCACCCAACTGCTCGGCTGGTGGCTGGTGCCCGCCGCCTTTCGGGCACTCGACTGGTGGGTCACGCCGAAGGCGGCGATCAGCCGCCAGATCGCGGGCTATGCGCTGCTTGCCGCGCTATACGCTGCGTCGATGGGCCTGTACGCGCTCCTGCTCACGTGGCATTGGGGGCGGTGAGACCCTGAGCGTAGAATCCGATCAGTTCACACTCGACAAGTAGCCTGCCAGGATTTTCCGGCTCTGGCTGAGCGTCTCGATCCGTTCATCGATGAGGCTGACTTGCTGCGCGAGGATCCTGCGCAGATTGTTGCACGGCGTAAATTCCGGATCGTTGTTCCTCACGCACGGAAGCAATTGCTGGATCGTTTCGAGGGTCATTCCGGCCGCGCCAAGCATCTTGATCCGCCGAACGGTTTCCTCTTCCGGCAGGCCATAATCGCGATAGCCGGAATCTGTCCGCTGCGGCGCAAGCAGTCCCTCGGCTTCGTAATAGCGCAGCATTCGGACGCTGACTCCCGTCCTGCGGGAGAGCTCGCCAATCTTCATCGGAAAACCTCTTGACCCTGACAGTGCTGTCAGACCCTACAAACTTTGCTCGTCCCTGTGAACACCCCCGCGCGTGAGGAGCAAAGATGAAAGCCTACCATTTGAACGGCCAAGCTGGCGTTGGCGGCCTTGTGCTGGCCGATGTCAGCACACCCGAACCGGCCAGCGGCGAAGTTCGCATCCGGGTCGAAGCGGCAAGTCTCAATTACCGTGATCTCATGATCCTCGACCGCGTCGGCCAAGGCGGGCTGGACGGCCGCATACCGCTCTCTGATGGCGCGGGCGTCGTTGACGCGATCGGCTCGGACGTCGTGCAATGGAAAGTCGGCGACCGCGTGGCTGCCTCGTTCTTTCGCGATTGGGTCTCGGGACCGTTCAGGGCCAGCTATGTTCCGTCAGCCCTCGGTGGCAACACGGCGGACGGAATGCTGGCAGAGTATGTCGTGCTGCCGGCAACAGCTCTGGTCGCAGTGCCGGCGCACCTGACGTCGGTCGAAGCCGCGACCTTGCCCTGTGCGGGCGTCACGGCCTGGCACGGCCTTATCGCACGCGGCGGGATGGGGAAGGGTGACACGCTGCTGGTGCAGGGAACAGGTGGTGTCGCGTTGTTTGGCCTCCAGTTCGCCACCGCGCTGGGCGCGCGCGCGATCGTGATATCCTCCTCGGATGAGAAACTCGCCCGTGCCAAGGCGCTGGGCGGCTCGATCCTCATCAACTACCGCGACACGCCCGATTGGGATGCCGCCCTGATGAAGGCGACGGATGGCGAAGGCGCCAGTCATATCCTCGAACTCGGCGGTCCCGGCACCTATGACCGATCGCTGCGATCGGTCGCGTCGGGCGGCAAGATCGTCCAGATCGGTGTTCTGACGGGGTTCGGTCCAAAACCCGACCTCGCGCGCCTGCAGTGGGAAAATGCAGATATCATCGGCGTCACCGTCGGATCGGTTGAACATTTTACCGCGATGAATCGTTTTTTGACCGACAAGGCAATCCACCCGATCGTCGATCGGGTCTATGGTTTCGACCAGGCACGCGAAGCGTTCGCCTATCTCCGGACCGGCGCGCACTTCGGCAAGATCGTTGTGAAACTGTAGGGTCTCAGGCAAGTCAGGGCGACCAAGCTCTTTAACCTCTCGACAAGTGACGACCATGTTTGCCCTGACATTTCTCGGGACCTCGGCCAGCGTCCCCTCGGTGGAGCGCAACCATCCGGCACTCCTGGTGGAGGCCGCGGGCAAGCGCATGCTGGTCGATTGCGGCGAGGGCACGCAGCGCCAATTGCTGCGCAGTGGCGCCGGCTTCCGCCGGCTCGACCGCATCCTGCTGACGCATGCGCATCTCGATCACGTGCTCGGCATCCCCGGCCTGTTCTCGACGCTGCGCTTGCGGCAGAGCGCCGAGGTGATGACGGTTCATGGTGGCTCGACGACGCTCGAGATCGTCATCCGGATGCTGGCCGCCCTGTGGGGCGAGGGCAGGGCTCCGCTTTCGGTGGAGTTCGCGCCCCTGGCCGCCGGACGTTGCGTCGACGCCGGCGACTTCGTCATCGACTGCTTTCCGGTCCGCCATCGCGACACCGACAGTTTTGGATTTGTCTTCCAGAACCCCTCACGCCGTCACCTGCAACCGGACCGGCTCGCGGCGCTCGGCGTTCCCGACGGCCCCTTGCGCGGCGAGCTGGCCGCAGGCCGGGCGGTCGTGATCGACGGCGATCGAACGATCGATCCGGAGGATGTCCTGGGACCGCCGAGCGGCGGCAAGAAACTCGTCGTGATCGGCGACACCGAGACCACCGAGGGATTGTCGCATCACGTCGTCGGCGCGGACCTGCTGGTGATCGAGGCGACGTTCCTCGATCGCGACGCGCCGACCGCGCGGGACTACGGCCATCTCACCGCAGCGGAAGCGGCAACGTTCGCGGCGGCGAGCAATGTGAAGCAGCTGGTGCTGACCCATCTGTCGGGGCGCTATGAGGACGAGGAGATCCTCGCCGAGGCGGCGCGGATCTTTCCGAATACACGGATCGCCGCCGACTTCGATCACATCGTGGTCTAGCCGTCGCGACCAGACCTCGCGCTTCCCCGTCTCCTCCGGCTTTACAGGCCGGCGGCAACACCGAGGCGGCCGATGCCCGGCAGCTTGACGGCGGGACGCCGGATGTCGAGGCCGAGCACGGCGCCGAAGACATTGATCTCGAGGCCTTCGACCCAGCCGAGGGTGAGGCCGAGATAGCCGGAGAGCGAGGCATAGAAGCCGGTGCGCGAGGCGGTCAGCCCGATCCATTCCCCGGAATAGGGATAATCCTTGCCGATCGCGGTCGGCGGCAGCACCGCGCGAAGCTCCGGAACCGCATCGAGCGCGGCTTGAACGAACGTGTTCGAGTTGGGCCCCGGCCAGGCGCTGTAATCGCCGTAGGTTCGAAACTTGTAGTTCTCGATCACGGTCCGGATCCTGGGAATGAGCAGCTCGGCCTGTGGCCCGTCCACGGCGACGACGGTTTCAGGCGACGCGCCGAACCATCTTCCGTCGGGAGCGAAGCCGTTGCTCCGGATCGGTTCGCCCCAGGCCGTGTAGTCGTATCGGCTGTAGCTCGCCGCGTCCTTCTCCTTGACCACGATCCAGGTGTGGACGGCGAAGATGCTTCGCCACCGGACGGTGCGTGCCGCATAGATCCGGATCAGGGCATCGGGATGGGACGAGGCCGGCGGCAGCAGGCCTGCGCTGGAACGGTCGGCCGTCTGCCAATTGCCGCGGCCATCGCCAAGCCAATAGTACCGCGCCGCCGACAGGCCAAGCGGCACGAACAGGAGCAGGAAGAAAATCAGCACGGCTCTTCGCAAGGGGAAATCGGGTTTCGGAAGGAGGCCCTTGGGATATAGGTCGCGAAAGCGCTTTGACAATGATGGTCGAAAGGATCGCTCAGTTCGTCAAACCCGACTTGATCGCGAGATCCTGAACCTGGCCGGTGACCTGCGCAAGCCGGGGCAGCGCCAGGTCGCGGAAGGCTGTCATATCCATGCGCATCGCATCGACCGTGACGCTCAATCCTCCGATCACAACGCCCTGCGCGTCGAAGATCGGAGTTGCCAGGGTACGCAGCCCGTAAGCGTTCTCGCCGTCGGAGACGGCATGACCTTTCTTCTTCACCTGGTCGAGCCGGGCGAGCAGGGCGTCGAGATCGGTGAGCGTGCGTTCCGAGAGCTTGAGGCGGGGCCGGGATTCCAGCCGCGCGATCTGCTCGTCCCGCGACAGATGCGCAAGCATGACGTGGCCGAGCGCGGCGCTGTAGGCGGGAATGCGCGTGCCCGGCCGGCGGTCCATCTTGTGGCGGTCGAGGCCCACACCGACGCGCGCGAGATAGATGACGTCGCCGCCGTCGAGGATGCCGAGCGAGGCGGCATCGCCGATGTCGGGCACGAGTCCGCGCAGCAGGGGCTCGACGATCGATCGCAGCGATCCATGCGAGAGCACGGTGTAGCCGAGGTCGAGACAGGCAAGGCCGAGGCGGAACCTGCGACTTTGCGGAACCGCCTGGAGGTAGCCGAGCTCGATCAGGGTCTGGATCAAGCGGAACGCCGTTCCGCGATCAAGGTCGGCGCGTGCGGCAATCTCACTCAGGGTCAGTTCGAAGGCATCGCTGGTGAAGCTTTGCAGCACGGCAAAGGCCTTGCCGACGGAAGCAACGAAATTCTTGGGGTTTTTCGCGTTCGGTTCGGCCTTGCGCTTTGCAGCCTTCTTTTCGACCTTGGCCATGCCCGAATGCCCCGCCATGACAGCCATCGCCCTTGACGCGGGGACGCGCTGATTTTACGACAGCATCAGCAAATAACAAATGTTCGCATTCCGAACAACATCGATTTCGCGATCGGAGGAAGCTTTGTCGACATCTTCGCTGCACTCGCAGTCCTTGCACCCCCATGGCGTGTTCTCCGCCGCGCTGACCCCGCTCGACGACAATCTGGCCCCCGATCACGCGCGTTTCGTCGCGCATTGCCGCTACCTTCTGGACGAAGGTTGCGACGGCATCGCGATGCTGGGCACGACGGGGGAGGCGAACTCCTTTTCGGTGGCCGAGCGCACCGCGCTGCTCGAGGCGGTGGTCGCCGCCGGCATCGCACCGCAGCGGCTTCTGCCCGGCACAGGCGTCGCCGCGCTCACCGACACCATTGCGCTGACGCGTCATGCGCTCTCGGTCGGCGTCGAGACCGTGGTGATGCTGCCCCCGTTCTACTACAAGAACGTCACCGATGACGGCGTTTTCGCCTCCTACAGCGAAGTGGTGCAGCGCATCGGCGATGCGCGGCTGAAAATCGTGCTCTATCACTACCCGCAGATGTCGGCGCAGCCGATCTCGCATGCGCTGATCGAGCGACTGCGCAAGGCCTACCCGGCGACGTTCACCGGCATCAAGGATTCCTCCGGCGATTTTGCCAACATGACCGCGATGGTCGAGCGCTTCCCCGGATTCTCGGTCCTTGGTGGGGCCGACCCGTTGATGCTGCCGCTGCTGCGCAAGGGTGGCGGGGGATGCATCACCGCGACCTCCAATATCGTCGCGCGCAGTCTTGCCTACGTCTTCAGGCATTTTGGCGACAGCGATGACGACCCGGCGCTCAAGGCAGCGCAGGCCCGCATCGTGAAGGCGCGCGAGCTGGTCTCGCAATTCCCTCAGATGGCGTCGCTGAAGGCGCTGACGGCTGATCGTACGGGACATGCCGGATGGCAGCGCCTGCGCCCGCCGCTGCAATCCCTGCCACCCGAGCAGTTGAAGGAACTGCTTGCGAACGCTGCGGCATTCGCCGCCGCCGGCTAGCGCGGTGCATAAAGGCGATCCGATGTCCGACTCTTTCCAGGATGCGCTGGCCGGGCTCGCCGCGATCGTCGGCGACAAGCACGTCATCGCGCCCGGGCCCGACCAGGAGCCTTATGTCGTCGACTGGCGCGGGCGCTATCACGGCCGCGCCGTCGCGGTGGTGAAGCCCGGCTCGACCGCGGAGGTGGCTGCCGCCGTCAAGCTCTGCGCGGCACGCCGGCTTGCGATCGTGCCGCAGGGCGGCAACACCGGCATGTGCGGGGCGGCGACGCCCGACGATCGCGCCGGCAATGTCGTGATCCGGCTGGACCGGATGCGGGCCGTGCGCGACGTCAGCCCGCTCGCCAATACGATCACGGTGGAGGCTGGCTGCATCCTTGCGGAGGTGCAGAGCGCGGCGCGGGACGTCGATCGCTATTTTCCCTTGAGCCTCGGCGCCGAGGGCTCCTGTCAGATCGGCGGTAACATCTCGACCAATGCCGGCGGCACGGCCGTGCTGCGATATGGTCCGACGCGCGATCTGGTGCTGGGGCTGGAGGTCGTGCTGCCCGACGGACGAATCTTCAACGGCCTGCGCGCGCTGCGCAAGGACAACACCGGCTACGCGCTGAAGCAGCTCTTCATCGGCGCGGAGGGCACGCTCGGCATCGTCACCGCGGCGGTGCTGAAACTGTTCGCGCCGCCGCGCAGCTCGGCGCTTGCGCTGTTGAAATTGCAGGGCGTCGAGCAGGCGCTCGAGATCATGCAGCGCCTGCGCGGCACGGTCGGTGACCGGCTCGGCAGCCTCGAAATCATGTCGCGCTCGCAGATCGAGGCGATTGCTGCGACCGTGCCGCATGTCACCATTCCCTTCGAGCTGACGACGCCGTGGTACCTGATCGTGGAGCTGACCGACACGCTTCCCGGCGTCGACCTCGACGAGCCGCTCGCCACGGTGCTGGCGGCGGCGATGGAAGCAAAGCTCGCCGAAGACGCGATCCTCGCGACCAATCTCGCGCAGGCCAAGACGATCTGGGCGGTCAGGCACAGCGTGTCCGAAGGCAACAAGCGCAGCGGTTATGTTGTGTCACATGACAGCGTGGTGCCGCTGGAACGTCAGGCGGCCTTCGTCACCAATGTCGAGGCCCGGATCAAGGCCGCCGTGCCGCACGCGAACGTCGTGATGCACGGCCATATCGGTGACGGCAACATTCACGTCATCGCCCTGATCGATCGCGCGCGTTGCCAGGATCCGGATGCGACGGCTGCTCTGGTGGCTGAAATCAACGAGATCGTCGATGACGAAACCGCGGCGCAGGGCGGGGCGATCAGCGCCGAGCATGGCATCGGGATCACCAATCGCGGCCGGCTCGCCCGCGTCACTGATCCGCTCGACATCGACCTGATGCGCGACATCAAGCGGCTGCTCGACCCGAACGGCCTGATGAATCCGGGCAAGATTTTTGCCGCGGGAGGCGCTCAGCGATGACGAGCATCCGCCTGCTGGCCGACGATCTCACGGGCGCGCTCGACACCGCGGCGGAGTTCGTCGGGCTGTGCGGGCCGTTCGAGGTCGTCTGGTCGGAAGCGTCGGCAGCGCAGGGTTCCGGGAGCCTCGCCATCGATAGCGGTACCCGCGAACGGTCGAAAGCTGACAGCATCGAGATCATCGGACGGCTGGCACCGCAGCTCCAGGGCGCAACCATCGCCTACAAGAAGGTCGACAGCCTCCTGCGAGGCGCCTGGGCGGCTGAGCTCGGCGCCTGCCTGCGCAATGGCCATTGGGCCTCCTGCGTGGTCGCGCCCGCGTTCGACTATCAAGGACGCCGCACCGTCGGCGGCCAGCAATTCGCGCGCACCGTTCAAGGTGATTGGCATCGGGTCGGCGACAATCTGCTGGATCAATTGAGGCAAGATGGCATCGAGGCACGGCAGGGCACACCCGACACGCTCTTGCAAGGCGGTGTTCAGGTGTTCGATGCCGAGAGCGACCTCGACCTCGATCGCGTCGTCGACATGGCGCAGCGCATGCCGGGGCCCGTGCTGTGGTGTGGCAGCGGCGGCCTGGCCGGCGCGCTGGCCCGCAGCCATCATGCCAATGCGCCGAGCCAATTGAAGCTGCCGGTCCTCGGCTTGTTCGGCTCCGACCAGGCTGTCACCGCGGCTCAACTCACGGCATGTGGCGAAGCCGTGATCGCGCTGGCTGAGGGCGAGGGCGGCGCAAGGGTCCAACGCAAGCTGGCCGACGAGGGCGTGGCGCTGGTCAAATTCTCGCTTGCCGACGGGCTGTCGCGGGTCGAGGCGGCGCACCGGATCGCGCATGAGATGACGGCGCTGGTCGCGGCGCTCGACCCGCCGGGCACGCTGATCGTGGCAGGTGGAGAAACCCTGAAGGCCGCATGCGTCGCTCTCGGTGCGCTTGCGCTCCAGGTGACCGGGCGTATCGTGCCGGGATTGCCGCGCTCGATCCTGCAAGGCGGTCGCTGGGCCGGTGTCGATGTCATCTCGAAATCAGGCGCATTCGGCCCCAGCGCGCTCTGGCGCGATCTGCTGCGGGACAATCATTTCATCAGTAAGGGGAGTCCGACATGACCTCTCGTCATCTTGCCATCACCATGGGCGATCCCGCCGGGATTGGGCCGGAGATCATCGTCAAGGCCTGTGTCGGCTTGAAGGACCGGATCGCGAAAGGCGATCTGCGGATCCTGATCATCGGCAGCGGCGCGGCGCTCGATGGCGCGAGGGCCGCACTCGGTGCGGGGATCGAGATTCCCGAAGTGCGCGCTGGTGATCGCGACTGGCCCAACCTCTGCTATTTGCAGGCCGATACTGAAGGCGATCCGATCAAGCCCGGCGTGCTCAGCGCCGACGGCGGCCGCTTCGCCTACAAGGCGATCGAGCAGGGCGTGCGCCTGACGCAGGCGGGGCGGACCGCGGCGATCGTCACCGCGCCGCTCAACAAGGAAGCGCTCAACAAGGCCGGCTATCATTTCCCCGGCCATACCGAGATGCTGGCGCATCTAACCGGCGTGCGCGGCTCGGTGATGCTGCTCGCCCACGGCAACATGCGTGTCAGCCACGTCTCGACCCATGTGGCGCTGGAGGACGTGCCGAAGCGTCTGACGCTGGAGCGCCTGCGCATGGTGATTGACCTCACCAATGATGCCTTGCTGCGGCTCGGCATCGCCAAGCCGAAGATCGCGATCGCCGCGCTCAATCCGCATGCCGGCGAGGGCGGCCTGTTCGGCCGGCAGGATATCGACGTCTCCGCGCCGACGATCGCGAAAGCGGTTGCGGATGGTCTCGACGTCGTCGGCCCTGTGCCCGGCGACACCATCTTCGTCAAGCTGCGCGCCGGCCAGTACGATGCGGCGGTCGCGATGTACCACGACCAGGGGCATATCCCGGTCAAGCTGCTCGGCTTCCAGGTCGATCCCGCGACCGGCCGCTGGCAGGAGCTTTCGGGCGTCAACATCACGTTGGGCCTGCCGATCATCCGCACCTCCGTCGATCACGGCACCGCCTTCGACATCGCCGGCAAGGGCATCGCCAACGAGCACAGCCTGATCGAGGCCATCGACTATGCCGAGCGCCTGTCCGCCGGCGCCTCCGCATCTAAATCATGAGATCGAGCCTTCCGATGACCAACGCTTTCACGCCCATCGAAATCCAGCGGCCCACCATCCTGGAGTTCGGCAACGGCACCATCACCGCCGCGGCGCGCTTCGCCGCGCGGATCGGCGCCAGGCGGCCGCTGGTGATCTCCGATCCCTTTAACGCAGCCCGTGTCGACATGCTGGCGCTGCCGGGGGCGGTCAAGGTGTTCGGCGAGGTCAAGCCGGAGCCGGACCTGCCCAATCTCGAGAAGGCCGTCGCGATGGCGAAGGACGCCAAGCCAGATCTCGTCGTCGGTTTCGGCGGTGGCAGCGCAATGGATCTCGCCAAGCTGGTCGCGGTGATGTGCACCAGTGACGTGCCCTTTGCCGACATCGTCGGGCCGGAAAAGGTGGCCGGCCGCAGCGTCGCGCTGATGCAAATTCCGACGACATCGGGGACCGGCAGCGAAGCCGGCACCCGTGCGCTGGTCACCGATCCCGTCAGCCAGAACAAGCAGGCGGTGCAGAGCCGCTTCATGCTGGCCGACATCGCCATCGTCGATCCAGACCTGACCATGACCGTGCCGAAGGAGGTCACCGCGGCGACCGGGGTCGATGCGCTGGCGCATTGCGTCGAGGCCTATACCAGCCGTAAGGCGCATCCGACGATCGACCTTTACGCGCTCGAAGGCGCGCGGCTGGTTGGACGTTATATCGAGCGCGCGGTGACCGACGGCAGCGACCGCGAGGCGCGCGCGGGTCTGGCGCTGGCCTCGCTCTACGGCGGCTATTGCCTGGGACCGGTGAACACCACCGCCGGCCACGCGGTGGCCTATCCGCTCGGCACGCGTCACCATGTGGCGCATGGCCTGGCCTGCGCGGTGATCTTCCCGCATACGCTGGCCTTCAACATGCCCGCGGTGGAGACGAAGACGGTTGCGGTGCTGGGTGCGCTGGGATTGCCGGAGAGCAATGATCCCAAGCGCGCATTCGACGCCACCTACGGCTTCTGCAAGAAGCTTGGCATCGAGATGCGGCTGTCCGCGCTCGACGTACCCAGAAGCGACCTCGGCGTGATGGCGGACGAGGCGCACGCCATTCGCCGCCTGCTCGACAACAATCCGCGCGACCTCGGCCGGGACTCGATCCTGAGCATGTACGAGGCCGCGTTCTAGCTCTCTCCGCCGCTCCGCGCGGCGGCCAATCAACAACACGGACAACGGAGGAAACTTTGATGAGATCGATGTGGGCTGCTCTTGCCTCAGTCATGCTGCTGGCGACGTCACCGGCGAAGGCGCAGGATGCCTATCCCTCCAAGCAGGTGACCGTGATCGTTCCGTTCGCCGCCGGCGGCACCGCGGACATCTTCGCGCGTATGGTGTCGAACCATCTGCAGGCGAAGTTCGGCAAGCCCTTCGTGGTCGAGAATGTCGGCGGTGCCGGCTCGATCCTCGGCGTGACGCGGCTCGCGAAATCGGCGCCTGACGGCATCACGCTCGGCGTTGCCAGTACGTCCGCGCTCGCGATCAATCCCACGCTGTACGGGCCGAAGCTCAGCTACCAGCCGGACAAGGATCTGGTGCCGGTCGCCCAGATCAGCGTCGTGCCCAACGTGCTCGTCGTCAATCCCAACAAGATCAAGGCGCGCACGGTGCCGGAGTTGATCACCTATCTGAAGGCGAACCCGGACAAGATCTCGTTCGGCTCGGCCGGTGTCGGCACCTCGCAGCATCTCGCCGGCGAGCTGTTCCAGCAGATGACCGGCACCAAGATGGTGCACGTGCCCTACAAGGGCTCGAGCCAGATGCTGACGGACCTGCTCAGCGGCCAGATCGATCTCGCCTTCGACAACGTGCCGCTGCTGCTGCCGCAGGTGAAGACCGGCCAGCTGGCGCTGCTCGCGACCGCAACGCCCAAGCGCGCCGACTTCGATCCGCAAGTGCCGGCCGTCGCCGAATTCCTGCCCGGCTTCGAGGCCGTCGCCTGGCACGGATTCTTCGTTCCCGCGGGCACGCCGAAGCCGATCGTCGAAAAGCTCTCGGCCGAGATTCGCGCTTTCATGCAGCAGCCGGAGACGGTGCAGAAGCTGGCCGAACTTGGTGCCGTCGCGGTCGCCGTGGATTCCGAGCCGTTCGCAGCCTACATCGCCGCCGAGACGGCGCGCTGGAAGAAGGTCATCGAGGCCGCGAACATCAGGCTGGAGTAGGCGGTGATCCCTTCACCGCGGCGCTTGCCAGCCCGGGGGCGAGCGGGTAGAACCCTGCCACGCCTGAGCCGTGATTTGCGCCAAACGCGCTTCCGGTGACAGTCGAACAAAGCGTCAAGCAATTGAATTTGTTCGACTATTCCGTTGGGGAATGGTGTAACGGTAGCACAACAGACTCTGACTCTGTTTGTCTTGGTTCGAATCCAGGTTCCCCAGCCAGTTCCGGGCGCTTTTCCACGGTCCATTTCCCTCGGTCTGCCGCTCGGCTGCGATGAGGTCCGTTGGCCGCTCGCGACGGTTTGCCTCATCTGAAAATCACATCTCGCCGTCGGATCGCCGCGCTCCTCATCGTCCTTGGGACACACAACCCTGGGAGATCCGTGATGCCCTATGTCGATGGTTTCGTTCTGGCCGTGCCGAAGGACAAGGTCGAGGCCTACAAGTCGCTGGCGACGACCGCCTGCGCGATCTGGATGGAGCATGGTGCGCTCGACTATGTCGAATGCATCGCCGACGACGTCCCCTATGGCGAGCTGACCTCGTTCCCGCGCGCCGTGATGGCGAAAGAGGACGAGGTCGTGGTGTTCTCCTGGATCGTCTACCGCGACCGCCAAACCCGCGATGCCGTCAACAAGAAGGTGATGGCCGACCCGCGGCTGAAGATGGAGGGCATGCCGTTCGACGGCAAGCGCATGATCTATGGCGGCTTCACGACGCTGCTGCGGGCGAGCGAAATCATCAGCTGATCGCGGGGCGGAAGGCCTATCGCGAAGCGCGGCCGCATTCGGCCTGGAATAGCAGCAACAGGCAGCCGGCGAGCCGCGTCTCCATCTCCTTCGACGACAGCGACAGCGGTCCGGGATCGTTGAGAATCGCGTTCACCAGCGTGCCCAGCACGACCTGGAAGCCGAAGGCGATGGCGCGAGTCTTTGCCGCCTTGCGACCCTTGCCCATGGCCGGCAGCAGGAGAGGGGTGGCGCGCGTCGTCGTCGCCTGGGCGAGAGCTTTGAACGGCGTCCATTGGTCCGGGCGGGTGTCGTCGTGCTGAAGCGCGGCGCGCAGCACGCCCTCATGATGGCGCATCCAGGCGATGATGCCGCTGACGATGATGTGGCAGAGCTTGTCGAGACCGGTATCGGGTGACGGCGGCCTGATCCCTGCAAGCCGCTGCTCGCCATCGCGTGTGGCCAGCGCCATCAACGCGTTGAAATAGGTCTCCTTGCTCTCGAAGCGGCTGTAGAAGGCGCCGACCGTGGCCCCGACTTCGGTGCACAGAGCCTCGATCGAGAGCTCCGCAAGGCTGCGCGTCCTCAGCATCGCGGCGCCGGCGCGCAGCAGCGCCAGCGTGGTTTCCCGGCTCCGTTTCTGCCGGGACGGGGCCACCCCCGGCAGGTCGAAATCGCGAAGCTCCGGCTGGTCTGATCGTGGGCGCATCTGGGCTTGCATCCGCCAAAAATCATAATCATAATTCTGATTATAATTTAGGGCGAGGCGCGCCGGGGGTCAACCGCGGGTGCCGAGATGACAGAAACGATCCAGCAGGGAGGATCAGATGAGCGCAGGCAGCGGCACGCCATTCCGCGGCACCGTCGGCAAGACGGTTGCGGAGTCAAAACCCTGGTGGCCTGAGCCTGCGAAGTCGCCTGCGGGCGCGCCGAACATCCTCGTCGTGCTGTTCGACGACGTCGGCTTCTCCGATTTCGGCTGCTACGGCTCTGCGATCAGGACGCCGACCATCGACAAGCTCGCCGCGGAAGGCCTGCGCTATTCCGGTTTCCACACCACCGCGATGTGCTCGACGACGCGTGCAGCGCTGCTCACGGGGCGCAACCATCATTCCGTCGGGGTCGGGTGTCTCGCCAATTTCGATTCCGGTTATCCCGGCTATCGCGGCAAGATCGCGCGCGAAGCGGGGACACTGGCCGAGATGCTGCGTGGGCACGGCTACCGCAACTACATGGTCGGCAAATGGCACGTCACGCCGCTCACCGAGAGCGGCGCCACCGGCCCGTTCGACGGTTGGCCGCTCGGGCGCGGCTTCGATCGCTTCTACGGCTTCCTCGACGCCGAGACCGATCAATACGCGCCGGAACTCGTCTCCGACAACACGCATATCGACCCGCCGGGCACCTATGCCGACGGCTATCATTTGACCGAGGATTTGATCGACCAGTCGATCCGCTTCATCGGCGATCACCTCGCCGATCGGCCTGATGTGCCCTGGCTGACCTGGGTCGCGCTCGGGGCCTGCCACGCGCCGCATCAAGCGCCGGCCGAGATCATCAAAAGCTATGACGCCGCCTTCGCCCATGGCTGGGACGTCGAGCGCGAGCAGCGCCTCGCGCGCCAGAAGGCGATGGGCCTGGTGCCCGACGACACGCGGATGCCCGCGCGCAACGACGGCGTGAAGGCCTGGGAGGAGCATTCGGCCGACGAGCGCCGCGTCTTCACACGGCTGCAGGCGGCCTTCGCCGGCATGCTCGACCATTCCGATCGGCATCTTGCGCGGCTGGTCGCATTCCTCGATACGGCCGGCATCCGCGACAACACCGTGATCATCGTGATGTCCGACAATGGCGCCAGCCAGGAAGGCGGGCCGCTCGGATTCGTGAATGCGATGGGGCCGTTCAATTTCAAGCCGGAGCCGATCGCCGAGAAGCTCGCCCGCATCGACGACATCGGCGGGCCCGACACCCACAGCAATTTCCCGCATGGCTGGGCGATGGCGTCGAACACGCCGCTGCGCCGCTACAAGCAGAACACCCATGGGGGCGGCATCCGCGATCCCTTCGTCATCAACTGGCCGAAGAGGATTGCAGCCAAAGGCGAGCTGCGTCATCAGTTCGTCCACGCCTGCGACCTCACGCCGACGCTATTGGAGCTGATCGGCATCGAGGCGCCCACTGATATCGCGGGCTGCCGGCAGCTGCCGCTCGAAGGCGAGAGCTTTGCGCGGTCGATCACCGATGCATCCTCGCCGTCAAAAAGCTCGCCGCAATATTTCGAGATGTTCGGACATCGCGGTCTCTGGCATGCGGGATGGAAGGCGGTCGCCTTCCATCCGTCGGGCACGCCGTTCGAGAACGACAAATGGGAGTTGTTTCACCTGGACGCGGATTTCTCCGAGACCAACGATCTTGCAGCCGCGGAGCCGGAACGCCTGGGACGGATGATCGCGATGTGGTGGGACGAGGCCGAGAAGCACCAGGTGCTGCCGCTGGACGACCGCTTCGGGCCGCGCTTTGCGGAGAATGCCGCGCGCTTCCACGGCGCCCGCCATCGTTTCGTCTTCCACGCGGGCATGGGGCATGTGCCGACCGACGTCGCGCCCGACGTGCGCAGCCGCAGTTACACGATCGAGGCGCATGTCGAGGTCGACGAGCAGGGTGCCGATGGCGTGCTGATCTCGCACGGCGATGCGACGTCGGGCTACAGCCTTTATGTCCGCGATGGCCATCTCGTGCACGATCTCAACATCGGCGGCAGCCACCAGATCCTGCGGTCGGACCGCAAGGTGACGTCATCCGCGCGGCGGCTCGCGGTGCACGTCGAACGCCTTGTGCGCAAGGAGCCGCCGGCCAAGGGCGCACGCACCGGCATCACCGAATACACGCTGCTGATCGACGGCGAGAAGGCGGGTTCGCTGCAGACCCAGCTCGGCTTCCACACGCTGATCTCGTGGTCGGGCCTCGACATCGGCCGCGACCGCGGCAGCCCCGTGTCGCATTACGAGGCGCCGTTCGAATACCGGGGGCGGCTCCTGCGCGTCACCGTCACCATGCACAACGACCAGACGCTCGACGGCGACGCCGTCGGCAACGCGCAGATGGCGCGGCAATAGCAGGAAGCCTGCTACTTGATCTTGTCGTAGGCGGCGGCGAAATCGCCGAGCGGCATCGGGATTGCGATGGTCTCCTTGGCCATGTTCTGGAAGGAGACCTTGAGCTGCTTGCCCGACCGCAAGGCGCCGAGCAGGTCGGCCGCGATCGGGGTTGAGGCGTAGCAACCGCGGTTCTCGCAGGTCTGGATCTGGAGATCGACCGTCTTGCCTTCGTCGACCTGAAGCTTGGCGCCGACCGGAAGGTTGAGGCCGAGCGGCAATTGCAAGAGCGCCACCGGCGTGCGGGTGTCCGGCGCGATGCGGATGTTGACGAGGACGATGGTCTGGCCGGTCTTGGTCAGCACCGCGTTCTGCTCCATCGCGCATTCCAGCGGCGCATCGCGGCTCACGCTGGTGCAGCGCACGATCCAGCCGGGCTGCTGTGCCGCCGCACCGTCGGCCTGTGCTTGCGTCGGAGCCGGTGCAGGCTGAGCCGCCGGGGCGGGAGCGTTCTTCTTCGCGCCCTGCTGGGCAGAGGCGGCACTCGTCGACAACAGGAGAGCGGCGGCGAGGGCGACAAATCGGGATTGCATGGGCATGGCGAAACCACGTTGGCGTGAACCGAGGGGCTCGCTGTAGCGTCGCGGGGGGCGCGGCGCAAGCTTACTCGGCAGCTTCCTTGACGGTGCCGTGCTCGACCGTCTCGCCGCCTTCGCCGTCGCCCGAACGGCCCCAGCCCGAGAACCAGTTGTTGAGCTCGTCGAGATAGAGATAGACCACCGGCGTGGTGAACAGCGTCAACGCCTGGCTGACGATCAGGCCGCCGACCATGGCGTAGCCGAGCGGCTGGCGGATCTCGGCGCCGGTGCCGTGACCGAGCATCAAGGGCACGCCGCCGAGCAGCGCGGCCATCGTCGTCATCATGATCGGGCGGAAGCGGAGCAGGGCGGCTTGGCGGATCGATTCCGCCGGCGTCTTGTGCTCGTCGCGCTCGGCGGCGATGGCGAAGTCGACCATCATGATGCCGTTCTTCTTCACGATGCCGATCAGGAGAATGATTCCGATCAAGGCAATGAGGCTGAAGTCGAAGCCCGCCGCCATCAGGATCAGAAGTGCGCCGACGCCGGCCGAGGGCAGCGTCGACAGGATCGTGATCGGATGGATGTAGCTCTCGTAGAGGATGCCGAGGATCAAATAGACCACGACGAGGGCAGCGAGGATCAAGAGCGGCACGGTGCCGAGCGATTGCTGGAACGCCTGCGCGGTGCCCTGGAAGCTCGAGTTCAGGGTCGGCGGCGCGCCGAGATCGGCCATCGCTTTCTGCACGGCTTCCGTCGCCTGGCCGAGCGCGACGCCCTGGCCGAGGTTGAAGCTGATCGTGGTCGCCGGGAATTGGCCCTGGTGGCTGATCGAGAGCGGACGGACCGGATCGGTGGTCCAGGTCGCGAAGGTCGATAGCGGCACCTGGTCGCCGGTCAGCGGCGACCTCAGATAGAGCTTGTTGAGGCTGTCGAGATTGCCCTGCATCTCAGGCAGGATCTCCAGGATCACCTTGTAGGTGTTGAGCTGGGTGAAATACTGCGTGACCTGCCGCTGGCCGAAGGAGTCATACAGCGTGTCGTCGATCAGCTGCGGCTGGATGCCGTAACGCGCGGCGGTGTCACGGTTGATCTTGAGCTGGACCGTGGTGCCCTGGGTCTGCTGGTCGGTCGCGACGTCGCGCAGCTCCGGCAAGGTCTGCATCTTGGCGAGGATCTTGGGCGCCCATTCGTTGAGCTCGTCCAGATTGGCGTCCTGCAGCGTGAATTCGAACTGCGTGCGCGTCGGCCGGCCGCCGAGCCGCACGTCCTGGGCTGCCTGCATGTAGAGGCGGGCGCCCTGGACCTTGTCAAACTGGGGACGCAGTCGCGCGATGATCTGCTGAGCCGAAGCCTCTCGCTTGTCGCGCGGCTTCAGCGTGATGAATATGTTGCCGTTGTTGCCGGCGCGGCCGCTGCCGCCGATCGACATCGCGACGCTGGCAACGTCGGGATCGGCCAGGATGATCTTGCCGAGCTGTTCCTGGCGCCGGGTCATCTCTCTGAACGAAATGTCCTGCGAGGCTTCCGAGGTTGCCGTGATCAGGCCGACGTCCTGTTGCGGGAAGAAGCCCTTCGGGATCAGGACGAACAGATAAATCGACAATCCAAGCGTGGCGAAGAAGATCGCCAGCGTGGTGCGGCGCCAGGCGAGGGCATGGTCGAGCACGTATTCGTAGCCGCGCAGCAGCCCGTCGAAGGCGCGCTCGCTCCATTGGTAGAATTTGCCGTGGGTCACCTCGCCATGGGCGCGCAGGAAGCGCGAGGCCATCATCGGCGTCAGGGTCAGCGACACGAACATCGAGACGAAGATGGTCATCGCCAGCACGACGGCGAATTCGCGGAACAGGCGCCCGATGATGCCACCCATCAGCAGCAGCGGAATCAGCACCGCGACCAGCGAGATGCTGATCGACACGATGGTGAACCCGATTTCCTTCGAGCCGCGGAAGGCCGCCGCCATCGGCGATTCGCCTTCCTCGATGTAGCGCGTGATGTTCTCGAGCATCACGATGGCATCGTCGACGACGAATCCGACCGCAATGGTGAGCGCCATCAGCGACAGATTGTCGAGCGAATAGCCGGCGACCCACATCAGGGCGCATGCGCCCAGCAGCGCCAGTGGAACCGTGATGGTTGGAATGACGGTGGCCCAGAAGCTGCGCAGGAAAATGAAAATGACCATGACCACGAGGGCGATGGTCAGCAGCAGGGTGAACTGGACGTCCTCGACTGCGGCGCGGATGGTCGTGGTGCGGTCGCTGATGAGCTCGATCTTGATCGCGGGCGGGATCGCCGCCACGAGGCGGGGCAGGGTCGCCTTGATCCTGTCGACGGTCTCGATGACGTTGGCGCCGGGCTGCTTGAAGATCACCAGGAACACGCCGCGCTTGCCGTTGGCCCAGGCCGCCTGTTTGGCGTCTTCAGCGGCGCTGACCGCCTGGCCGATGTCGCGGATTCGCAACGGAGCGCCGTTGCGATAGGCGATGATGACGTCGTTCCAGTCCTTCGCGTGCGTGAGCTGGTCGTTGGCGTAGATCGTGTAGGCGCGCTTCTCGCCGTCGATGTTGCCCTTCGGGCTGTCGACCGTGGTGATCGCGATCTGGCTGCGCACGTCCTCCATCGACAGGCCCTTGGCGACCAGTTTCGCCGGGTCGATCTGGATGCGGATGGAGGGCTTCTGCTGGCCGCCGATGAAGACCTGGGCGACGCCCGAGAGCTGGCTGATCTGCTGGGCAAGCTGGGCGTCGACCGCGTCGCTGACGCTGGTCAGAGGCAGCGTCTCCGATGTTGCCGACAGCAACAGGATCGGCGCGTCGGCCGGATTGACCTTGCGATAGGTCGGCGGCGACGGCAGGTTCTTCGGCAACTGGCCGGAGGCCGCGTTGATGGCGCCCTGCACGTCGTTGGCGGCGCCGTCGATGCTGCGGTTGAGATCGAACTGGATGGTGATCGACGCCGTGCCGAGATAGCTCGTCGAGGTCATCTGGGCGATGCCGGGAATCTGGGCGAACTGGCGCTCCAGCGGCTGCGCCACCGACGAGGCCATCGTCTCCGGGCTACCGCCCGGCAAATTGGCGGTGATCTGGATGGTCGGGAAGTCCACCTGGGGCAGCGGTGCGACCGGGAGCAAGGGATAGGCGACGAGACCGACAAAGAGAATGCCGGCCATCAGCAGCGAGGTGCCAATCGGGTACCGGATGAAAGGTGCCGAAATCCCGCCCCCGGTCATTCCTGTCGGACCTTGTTCTGGGGCGGGGCCGGGCTCGAGCTTGCCACCGCGGTTGAGACGAGGCTGCCGGGCTGCACCTTGAACTGGCCGCCGGTGATCACCTGCTGACCAGGGCTCAGCCCTTCCTCGATGACCGAATGTCCATCGATGGCGTAGCTGACCTTGATCTTGTGCAGCTCGGCCTTGTTGTCCTGGTTGACGGTATAGGCGTAGAGGCCGTTGGTCGAATGCTGGACCGCGTCATCCGGAACCACGGTCGCGTCCTTCAGCGTCCGGACCAGGAGCCGCGTCGAGACCGACTGGCCCGGCCACAGCGCGTGGTCCTTGTTGTCGAACACCGCCTTGAGGCGGATCGTCCCGCTGGCGGTGTCGACCTGGTTGTTGATGACCGCAAGCTTGCCCTCGGCCAGCGTCTTCTTGCCGTCGGTGGTGAAGGCGATCACCTTGAGTGCGCCCGTCTTCTGGCCTTCGCTGATATAGGGCAGCTGGTCTTCCGGTGCCGTGAAGATCACGGTGATCGGCTCGACCTGCGAGATCGTGACGATGCCCGTCTGCGTCGAGGCGTTGACGATGTTGCCGATGTCGACCTGGCGGAGCCCTGCGACACCTGTGATCGGCGCCTTGATCTGCGTGTAGTCGAGCTGGGTCTGGGCGTTGGCGATCGCGGCTTCGTCGGCGGCGATCTGGGCGGTGAGCTGAGCGACGGTTGAGCGCTGGGTGTCGACCCGCTGCGCGGTTGCGAATTCGCCGAGCTTCATGGCGCGCTGAAGTTCGAGATTGGCGTTGGCGAGACTGGCCTCGTCCTGCGCCTTCTTGGCCTTGGCCTGGTCGAGCGCGGCTTGATAGGGACGGGGATCGATCGAGACCAGAAGCTCGCCCTGCTGGACGATCTGGCCTTCCTTGAAGGCGAGCTTGTCGATCTGGCCATCCACGCGGGTGCGGACTTGGACGGTGTTGAAGCCCTGAACCGTGCCCAAGCCGGTCAGGTAGACCGGGAAGTCGACCTTCTGGACCGGCGCAACGCTCACCGGGACGGCGGGCGCGCGGGGTGGACCTTTCTGGGCGGTCTGGGTTTTTCCGGCCTCAGGCCCGAATTTGTGCCAACCATAGTAACCCGCGGAGGCCACGGCCGTGATGATCAGAAGCCAGAGGATCGGCCGGGACTTTTTCATGTCGTCTCGTGTCGGCTCGTATGCCCTCAGTTATGAATTATGGGGCAATCGCAGGGTTCCAGCGCGCTTGTATAATACACGCCAAGTTCCAGTGTAAACAGCACTATCCGTTGAGAATCCTAAACAATCGGAAAGCTTTGCACCGCTTGGGCAGTGCCCTGCTGCAGCGCTGTGCTGTGCTGCATTTTCCAAACCGGGCCGACCAGCGGGCAAGTCTTGTGGTGCACTCGCAGACGGTGTGCTCGACCTCAACGGGACCATGCCGAGCCGCAACTCGGTGCCGACAACAAGAATGGTTCTAAGTCGCGCGGAGGCCGTTTCGGTTGTCAGGAATTTCGCCATCGTCCATATCGGCGCCGCCACAAGGGAGCGCAGCATGGACGAATTGAACGGCAAGCTGATCGCGTGTCAGATTCTGATCACGGGATTGATCGCGCGTGTCGCCAACGAGCAACGCGATCCCTTGCGCTTCCTCACCGACTTTCGCGACGAGATCAAAGCCGTGGTCAATGGCGTCAACATCGCGGGAATGGACAACACCGATCGCGTGCGCGCGGTCGCGCAGAAAACCGTCGATGAATTGTTCTCGCTGATGAAGCCGCCGAGCAGCGATTGATGCTGAAAGAAAGACGGTCAATGACGCAGCAATTGCGTCGCCGTCTTTAGAACGAGTCCAATGTTCGTTTAGAACGATTTCAAACTGCAGTTTAGAATTGTTTTGATCTGGATCGATTCAAGGGTTCTTGCGAGGCGCTCGCATTGACCCACTATTTTGCGGTCGATACCAACAATCCATCGTTCGTCGAAGTGAATGAGCGAACAGGAAGATGGGGCGTTTGGTAATGGGGCAGGTGGTCGCACCGAAGTCGTTGCGTTCGGTCGCAACATTCGATCTGGTGGATGAAAAGTTCGCGGGCGTTTCAGGCAAGAAGGCCTCGGCGGTTGCGAGCTTGATCGCAGTGGCGTCGGTGTCGACCGGCGCGCAAGCGCAGCAGTCGAACCTGCCGCCGGTGACGGTCGACGCTCCTGTCGAGCGTCCGCGTCCAGTGGCCTCGAAGCCTTCGCCGGAGCAGGTCCGGGCCCGCAACGCGCTTCGCCGCGCCGCGCAGCGTCAGCAGGCGGCCCAGCAGGCCGCGCCGACCGCGCCGTCAGGCGCTCCCGACAGCAATCCCTATGCCGATCCGGCCGCGCCCTACAAGGTCGACCACGTCCAAGCCTCGGGCAAGTTTCCGGAGAAGATGCTGAACACGCCGAAGAGCATCACGGTGCTCAGCAAGGAAGTGCTGGAGGACAAGAACGCGACGACCCTGAAGGAGATCGGGCGCTCGACCGCGGGCGTGACGCTGGGCTCGGGCGAGGGCGGCAACGCGTTCGGCGACCGCTTCTTCATCCGCGGCTTCGACGCGCGCAACGACGTGTTCATCGACGGCATCCGCGATCCCGCCGTGTCCATCCGCGAGAACTTCTTCACCGAGCAGATCGAGATCCTGCGCGGGCCGGCATCGTCCTACGCCGGCCGCGGCACCGCCGGCGGTGCCATCAACATCGTCACCAAGCAGGCCGGTGATCGCAACTTCCAGCGCGTGGATTCCGAGTTCGGCACCGACATGACCAAGCGCGTCACGCTCGACGTCAACCAGGTCATCGATCCGACCTTCTCGGTTCGCACCGGCGGCGTGTTCCAGGACGCCAACGTCGCCGGCCGCAACTATGTGACCGACAATCGCTGGGGGTCCTTCATCTCGACCAAATACACCCCGACCAGCGACATCAAGATCACGACCAACTACGTCCATACCGATCTCAGCGGTTATCCGGATTTCGGCGTGCCCTATTACAAGCAGGGCAACGTGCCGGTGACCTCGGCCGGCATCCCGCGTCAGAACTGGTACGGCTTCCTCAACCGCGACTTCCAGACCGCGCGGCAGGATTTCGGCACCGGCACGATCGAGTACAAGGTCAATGAGGCCATCACGCTGACCAGCAAGGTGCGCGGCGAGCATTCGCTGCTCAACTATATCGGCACGCTGCCGCAGAACCCGAACACGACCAGCCCCAATCCTCTGCTCTGGACCACGACGGCGAGCGCGCAGAGCCGCTACCAGAACGTCGACGTATGGGCCAACCAGAACGAGGCCACGTTCAAGCTCGACACTGGCGGGGTCAAGCACACCGCGGTGTTCGGCGTCGAATATTCGAACGAGAACATCTCGATCGACCGTTACGCCGGCCTCGCGTCGGAACTGGCCGGGAGCCCCTTCACCAGCAGCGGTGCCGTGACGGGGGTCAATCTCTACTCCCCGCAATATACCAACATTCCCTTCGGCACGCCGTCGCTGGTTGGAAATCCGACGCGCTATGGTGTCAACACCAGCAGCGTGTATGTGATGGATACCGCGAATTGGCAGGACACGGTCATCGTCAACGGCGGCGTGCGCTACGACGGCTACAGCCAGAGCGCGTCGACGAACTCGGCCTACCTCAAGCAGAGCAGCGACCTCGTCAATTACAACGTTGGCGCGGTCTACAAGCCGATGTCGATCGGCAGCATCTATGCGGCCTACGCGACCTCGGCCAATCCGTTCGGCTCGGAGCTTGACGCGACCGGCACCGACTACGGCGGCGTTCCCGCCAACTCGACCATCCTGCTCGGACCCGAGCGCAACAAGGCGATCGAGGTGGGCACCAAATGGGAGCTCGCTGATCGCCATCTGCTGGTGACCGGTGCGCTGTTCCAGACCACGAAGGACAATGCGCGCGAGACGGTCAATGGCCTGCTCACATCGGGCGCGGCCTACAGAATCCAGGGCATCGATATCGAAGCCGAGGGCCGGATCACCGATCGTTGGAGCATCTTCGGCGGTCTCGTCTTGATGCAATCCAAGGTGACGCAGAGCGGCGTTGCCTCCAATCTCGGCCTGCAGCTTGCCAACGTCGCCCACCAATCGTTCAGCATGCTGACCAAGTACAAATTTGACGACGGCTGGGAGCTCGGCGGCCAGGCGGTGTACCGATCCAAGGTCTATGGCGGCACGTTCGCAGCCAACACCGGCAACGAGTTGCCGAGCTACTGGCGCTTCGACGCCTTTGTCGAGAAGAAGATCGACAAGAACTGGACGATGAAGCTCTACGCCCAGAACCTGACCAACAAGCTGTACTACGACACGCTTTATCGCAGCGCGGTGCCGTTCGTGGCGGTGGCGCCGGGCCGGGCGTTCTACATCGTCACCACGGCGAAGTTCTGATCATGTTGACGTGTCTGCCTGGCATTCTCAGCAAAGATGATGTGGCGGATTTCCGCCGCATCATGGATGCCAGCGAATGGGAGGACGGGCGGTCGACTGCTGGTGCGCAGTCGGCCATGGTCAAGCGCAACGAACAGCTGCCACCCGATAGCGAAGTCGCGCGAAAACTCGGCAACCGCGTCATCTCGGCGCTGACGTCGAATCCGCGCTTCATCGCGGCGGCGGTCCCGCTGCAGATCTTCCCGCCTTTGTTCAACCGCTATGCGGCGAGCGGTGGCCATCATTTCGGCCTGCATGTCGACAATGCGATCCGCGGTGACCGGCTGACCGGACTTCGCATCCGCACAGACCTGTCGGTCACGCTGTTCCTCGCGGAGCCGGAAGAGTATGACGGTGGCGAACTTGTGATCGAGGACACTTACGGCTCGCACGAAGTCAAGTTGCCAGCCGGCGACTGCGTGCTCTATCCCTCGACCAGCCTCCACCTGGTCACCCCCGTGACGAAGGGAACGCGGGTTGCGTCTTTCTTCTGGCTCCAGAGCATGATACGGGACGATCAAGCCCGGAGCATGATCTTTGACCTCGACACCGCGATACAGGCGCTGGTGGAACGGCTCGGGCGTGACGATCCCGAAACGGTCAAATTGACGGGTATCTATCACAACCTCATTCGCTACTGGGCCGAAGTATGAAGACCATGACCTCAAGAGCCAGCCTTGCCGCAGCCGCGATGCTGGCGGCCGCCTGGCTCGCAGCTCCTGTTTCCGCCCAGACACAGACCCCCCCGCCTGCGGCGCAATCGGCGGCTCAGCCTGCCCCGGTCAGTCCGGCTCCGGTCGCGCCAGCGGCCACCGCGCCCGGTGCCCCGGCGCCTTCGGCTTCCACGGCGACCGCTCCGGCGGCGACCGCCGTGTCGACGACCGCGAAGCCCGACGGGGCGGCCGCCGTAGCGCCGGCGATGAAGGAATTGTCGCCCTGGGTGATGTTCATGTCGGCGGACGTCATCGTGAAGGCGGTGATGATCGGGCTCGCCTTCGCATCGCTGATGACCTGGACCGTCTTCATCGCCAAATCGATCGAACTGTCGGTCGCCTCCGCCAAGCTTCGTTCGGCGTTGAAGAAGATTTCGGAGACGCGCTCGCTCGCCGAAGCGCAGATGGCGCTCGGAGCCAAGGAGGGGATTCTGCCGTCCTTCCTGGCGGCGGCCCTGCGCGAGGCGCGGATGTCGGCCGGCCTGTCCAGCGATGCCGGCATCAAGGAGCGCGCGGCCTCCAGCTTTTCCGAGATCGTGCGCGCCGAGGCGCGGCGCATCCGCATCGGCATGGGCGTGCTCGCGACCATCGGCTCGACCTCGCCCTTCGTCGGCCTGTTCGGCACGGTCTGGGGCATCATGAACAGCTTCATCGGCATCTCGAAGTCGCAGACCACGAACCTTGCCGTGGTCGCGCCCGGCATCGCCGAGGCGCTGCTCGCCACCGCGATCGGTCTCGTCGCCGCGATCCCCGCCGTCATCATCTACAACCACTTCTCACGCGTGACGAAGGGCTATCTCGAGCTCGTCAGCCGCGCCTCGGGCGCCGCGGCGCGGCTGCTCTCGCGTGATCTCGACCGCAGCCACGGCAGCGTGCATTCGCGCGCTGCGGAGTGAACCATGGCCGTCTCGCTCACAGACAACGACGACGACGACGATTTCTCGGAAACGCATGACATCAACGTCACGCCGTTCATCGACGTCATCCTGGTGCTGCTGATCATCTTCATGGTCGCAGCTCCGCTCTCCACGGTCGATCTGCCGATCGACCTGCCGACGTCCAGCGCGACGCCGCAGAAGAAGCCGGACAAGCCGACCTATCTCAGCATCAAGCCCGATCTGACGCTTGCGATCGGAGAAAACCCGGTCCACCGGGCCGAGTTGATCGGGACGCTCGACAGCCTGTCGGACATGAGCAAGGACAAATACGTCTTCCTGCGCGCCGACAAGTCGGTACCGTATGGGGAGTTGATGGGCATCATGGAGCTCTTGCGTTCAGGCGGCTATACGCGAGTGAAACTGGTGGCGCTGGAAGGCGCTCCGGGCGCGCCTGCGGCAGGCGCCGCTCAGCCTTGAGAAGGCCCGCTATGTCGGACGAACTCAGACCATCCCGGAAGCTCTGGATCCTGGCCGCGGTGGCGGCGCTCGGGCTTCATCTGGGCGGTGCCGCTCTCGCGCTGGCGCATCTGCGCGCCGATGATGACGGCGATGGTCTTGGCGCAGCCGGCGCGGAGTTCGCGGTGGAGATGACGTCGCCGCCGGTTCAAGAGTCCAATCTGCCCGTCGCGCCGTCGGAATCGGACGAGTCGGAAGAGCGCCCGGCACTGCCTGAGCAAAAGACCGAGACGAAGGAGACGGACCTTCCCCAGGATCGGCCGCAACAGGTCGAGGATGCCGATCGTATCGTCACCGAGAACAAGCCGAAGAAGGAGCAGGACGACGATCCGAAGGTCGCTGCGATCGAAACGCCGGCCATGGAGGCATCCCAGAAGTCGGTTGCAGCCGATCGGCAGACTTTCGAAGACGCAACGCGCGAGGGCGAGAAAGCCATGGCGCCGGTGCTCGGCATCGGCAAGGACCTGCTGAAGCTAACGGCCGATTGGAACCGCAAGGTCAGCGCGCATCTGGCCGCGCACAAGGTCAATCCGGAGGGCAAGGAGCCCAAGGACCAGACCGCAAAGGTGAGCTTTGCCCTCAACCGGCGAGGGAACGTGGTTTCGGTCGATGTCGTGGAATCCTCCGGAGACGCGGCCTACGATGCCGCCGCGATCGCCATGGTCCACAAATCCGATCCTTTCCCGATACCGCCGACCGAGCTGACCGAGGACCGGTTCGAACGCACCGTCGAGATCAAGTTCAAGCCGCGAGACGAGAAGAAAAAGAAGAAGACGGCTCAGCGCCAGTAGAGCCGGATGCCGACATAGACCACGACCAGGCAGGCGAAGATCAGCGCCACAGGCAGTGGCCGTTTCTGGGCACCGGCGGCCGTGCCACCCCCGAAAAAGCTGGTGGTCTTTGGCTTCGGCGCCGGGCGGCGGAAGGCGGTAACATTGTCCGCTGCCGGCTCGGCCGCGCGCGGGCGGACGTCGGGCGGCGTTCCTGCCCCGCCCATCTCGGCATAATAGGCCTTGTAGATCGCGCCGATGGTCGCCTCGGTGGCGTCACCCTCGCTCATCTGCGCCAGCAGGTTCTGGTAGCTCGCCAGGAACTCCTGCGCCTCCGGCGGCAGCGCGGACGATCCGTTGAGCTTGGCCATCATTTTCCAGGTGGCAAAATCGGCGCGGGCGCGGGTGTCCGCGCGTCGCGCGATCAGCATATCGGCAGCTTTGACCAAGTCGGCCTCTGGCCCTTCGGCTTGTGTTCGGTGGCGCTGTTCAACTACGCATTGCCGGTCAGGAAGAGAACAGCCTGAATCACATAACCGGTCAACGTTCGCAGTATTGCTGAAATAACATCAAGATTTAGACCGAACCTGGAACCTGCAAGCGGTAGCAGGATCAGGAGCGCGATCAGGATCAGCATCCCGAACGGCTCGAGCCGGGCCAGCGCCGAGGCGAGGGGCCGGGGCAACAGCCCGACCGCGACGCGCCCGCCGTCGAGCGGCGGAATCGGCATCATGTTGAAGACGGCAAGCACGGCGTTGAACCGAATTGCATTCCAGATGTTCTCGGCGATCCAGCGCGCCGAGCCGGCCGGGGCCAGGGACAGGGCGTGGATGGCAAGCGCGGCGATCAGCCCCAGCAGGATGTTGGTGACGGGACCGGCCAAGGCGACCCAGACCATGTCGAGCCGGGGGTTGTTGAGGTTGCGGTAATTGACCGGCACCGGCTTGGCATAACCGAACAGGAAGGGCGAATGCGCGAACACCAGCATCGCCGGCAGGATCACGGTGCCGAACGGATCAATATGACGAAACGGGTTGAAGCTGACACGGCCGAGCTGGAAGGCCGTGTTGTCGCCAAGGCGGTAGGCGACGAAGGCATGTGCGGCTTCGTGAAAGGTGACGGCGATCAGGATCGGAAAGACCCAGACGGAAACGTCATAGAGGGAAATGTTCACGGCTCGTCAATCCCGGTTTGTCTGCGGCCTTGCGGACGACCCGGCCAAACCGGTGGTGCAGCAACGCTTGGGTTCAAGATAGGAAGAGCGGTCCCGAAATGCCACGCTGCAAACCGAGCGCCGGCGGCACGCCGCCGTGCCATCGCGCAATTAGGCCGGGATCGTCCCCTGATATTGCACGAGGCCGTCGTCGAGCTTCAGCCAGGCCGGCTTTTCCGAGACCCAGATGTGCTCGGTCGGCGCGAAGGCGTTGCGATCGTCGAAGACCGAGAGGGACACGCCTGCGAGCGTGCCATTGCGCCGCCAGGCGAACAGCCGCGTGCCGCAGTGCTTGCAGAACACGCGGTCGATGTTCTCGGAGGACGCGTAGCGGGCGGTGTCACCCTCGACGGTCAGCGCGCGCTGGTCGAACTGCGCGCGGGCGAAGAAGGGCGAGCCCATCGCCTTCTGGCAGGTGCGGCAATGGCAGACGCGAACGTTGAGCGGTTCGCCCTCCGCCTTGAACCGCACCGCGCCGCACAGGCATCCACCTTCCCGGATCATGCTGTCCTCAATAGGTTGCGCGACCGCCCGAGATGTCGAACACCGCGCCGGTCGAGAACGCGCAGTCTTCGGATGCGAGCCAGCTCACCATCGCGGCGAGCTCTTCGACCAGCACGAAGCGCCCCTTCGGGATCTTCGACAGCATGAAGTCGATATGCTGCTGTGTCATCTGGTCGAAGATCGCGGTCTTCGCCGCCGCCGGCGTCACCGCGTTGACGAGGATGTCGTGGGCGGCGAGCTCCTTGCCGAGCGATTTCGTCAGCGCAATCAGGCCGGCCTTGGACGCCGAATAATGCGAAGCGTTCGGATTGCCTTCCTTGCCGGCGATCGAGGCGATGTTGACGATGCGCCCGTATTTCTGCTCGAGCATCACAGGCACGATGGCCTTGCAGACGATGAAGGGCCCGTCGAGGTTGATGCGCAGCACCTTGCGCCATTCATCGAGGTCCGTCTCCCAGACCGGCTTGTTGATTCCGGCGATGCCGGCATTGTTGACGAGGATGTCGATCTTGCCGAACGCCGCCAGCGTTGCATCGCGGGCCTGCTCGACACCTAAGGTGTCGGTGACGTCGACCTTGAACACGCGGACGCTGTCGCCGATCTCCTTTGCGGTCTTCTCGGCCAGCGCCGCATCGAAATCCCAGATCGCGACCTTGGCGCCGGAGGCGACAAAACGCTCGGTGATGGCGCGGCCAAAACCCTGCGCGCCGCCGGTGACGACGGCGATGCGGCCGTTGAGGTCGATCTTGTTCATGCCGGTTGCCCTCTGGGGTCAGAGCATGTAGCCGCCGTCGACGACGAGGTCGACGCCGGTGGTGAAGGCGCTTTCGTCGCTGCCGAGATAGACCGCCATGTTGGCGATTTCCTCGGCGGTGCCGAGCCGGCCCATCTTCTGGCGGGATACGAACATCTCCTTGCCTTGCGGGCCTTGCGCGGCGGCGCGGTCGAGCATCGAGGGGGTCTCGACGGTGCCGGGGCAGATCGAGTTGCAGCGGATGCCCTTGGTGATGAAGTCGAGCGCGACCGCACGCGACAGCAGCGACACCGCCGCCTTCGACGAGCTGTAGACGTAACGGTTGGCCGGCGGCCGAAGCGCCGCGCAGGACGAGATGTTGACGATGCTGCCGCCGCCGCCCGCGATCATGTCGGGCAGGAACGCCTTGATGGTCCGGTGCATGGACTTGACGTTGAGGTCGAACGAGAAGTCGAAATCCTCCTCCGAGCATTCCAGGATGGTGCCGTGGTGCACGAAGCCGGCCGCGTTGAGCAGGATGTCGATCTTGCCGATGCGTTTTGCGAACGCGTTGACGTCGGCGGTGTTGCGGACGTCGAGCTTGGCGACCTCGGCGATGCCTTCCTTGGTCAGAGAGGCGATGCCGGCCTCGTTGATGTCGGTGGCGATGACGGTTGCGCCTTCACGCGCGAATGCGACGGCGCAGGCGCGGCCGATGCCGGCCGCTGCAGCCGTGACGACGGCGCGTTTGCCCTTGAGGCGATTTGCCATGTTGTTTTTCTCCTTGTGGGTTCGTCATTCCGGGGCGCGCCTCTTGGCGCGAACCCGGAATCCATTGTGCAGCGTGTTATGAGGTTCGATGGATTCCGGGCTCGCGACTGCGTCGCGCCCCGGAATGACAGACGTTGTCAGTGATTATCCCGCGCCACGCCAAACGTGCCCGCGACGTTCTGGTAGCGCGTGGCGAGCTCCATGCACGCGCCGGTCGATTGCTGGCCGACGGTGTTGCGATAGATCTCCTGCCACGGCGTCTGGTTTTCGGGATGCTTGAAGCCGCCATTGGCCTTCAGCTCGGCGTGACGCTTCTTCAGCTCCTCGTCCGAGATCAGGATGTTGGCGCTGCCCTTGTTGAGGTCGACGCGCACCTTGTCGCCGGTCTTCAGGATCGCGAGGCCGCCGTTGGCGGCGGCTTCCGGCGAGGCATTGAGGATCGACGGCGAGCCCGAGGTGCCGGACTGGCGGCCGTCGCCGATGCAGGGCAGGGACAGGATGCCGCGTTTGATCAGCGCCGCCGGCGGCTGCATGTTCACGACCTCGGCGCCACCGGGGTAGCCGATCGGGCCGGTGCCGCGGATGAACAGCACGCAGCGCTCGTCGATGTCGAGCGAGGCATCGTCGATCCGCTCGTGATAGTCTTCGGGCCCCTCGAACACGATGGCGCGGCCTTCGAAAGCGTTGAGGTCCTTCGGGTTGCTGAGGTAGCGGTCGCGGAATTCCTTGGAGATGACCGAGGTCTTCATGATCGCGGAATCGAACAGATTGCCCTTCAGCACCAGGAAGCCGGCGTCCTTCACCAGCGGCTTGTCATAGGCCCAGATCACGTCGTTGTCGGGGGCCGGTGCATCCTTGCAGTTCTCGCCGATGCCGCGTCCGTTGACGGTGACGGCGTTCTCGTGGATGCGCTTGTGCTTCATCAATTCGCGCACCACGGCCGGCACGCCGCCGGCGCGGTGGAATTCCTCGCCGAGATAGAAGCCGGCGGGCTGCATGTTGACCAGCAGCGGCACGTCGTGGCCGACCTTCTGCCAGTCCTCGATCGAAAGCTCGACGCCGATATGGCGGGCGAGCGCGTTGATGTGGATCGGCGCGTTGGTCGAGCCGCCGATCGCCGAATTGATCACGATGCAGTTCTCGAACGCCTCGCGGGTCAGGATGTCCGAGGGCTTGAGGTCTTCCCACACCATCTCGACGGCGCGCTTGCCGGTCTCGTAGGCGATCTGGCCGCGCTCGCGATAGGGTGCGGGGATCGCCGCGCAGCCCGGCAGCGAGAAGCCGAGCGCTTCGGCAAGCCCGTTCATGGTCGAGGCCGTGCCCATGGTGTTGCAATGGCCGACCGACGGCGCGGAGGAGGCCACGATCTCCATGAACTCTTCATAGTCGATCTCGCCCGCGGCGAGCCGCTCGCGCGACTTCCAGACGATGGTGCCGGAGCCGGTGCGCTCGCCGGCATGCCAGCCGTTCAGCATCGGGCCGCCCGACAGCACGATCGCGGGCAGGTTCACGGTCGCCGCCGCCATCATGCAGGCCGGCGTGGTCTTGTCGCAGCCGGTGGTGAGCACGACGCCGTCGAGCGGATAGCCGTAGAGGATCTCGACGAGGCCGAGATAAGCGAGATTGCGGTCGAGCGCCGCGGTCGGGCGCTTGCCGGTTTCCTGAATGGGGTGGGTCGGGAATTCCATGGCAATGCCGCCGGCCTCGCGGATGCCCTCGCGGACGCGGTGGGCCAGCTCGAGATGGTGGCGGTTGCAGGGCGAGAGGTCGTTACCGGTCTGGGCGATGCCGATGATCGGCTTGCCGGACTGCAGCTCGGCGCGGGTGAGGCCGTAATTAAGGTAGCGCTCCATATAGAGCGCGGTCATGCCCGGATTGTGCGGGTTGTTGAACCATTCCTGCGAGCGAAGGTGGCGTCGCGCGCCGTTGCCGGCGGGCGCATGCCCATTGGTTGGTTTTTTTGTCATTGGCTTCTCCTGCAATGCAAACGCACTGGCGTCCGTCCTGGCGTGTCGGCTTGTGCGATGCCTAACGGCGCGAATGACGGATCGCTGGCCCGCTGGCGGGTCGTTTCCTCACAAATGCGATACTAGTCATGGCCACTTGGTAACGCTACCATTTTGTTCGCCGCCCCCGCGCCTGAAGCGGCTGGTCTGCTGTCCGAATGGCGCGGCGAGGAGCTTTGCCGCTCGATGACCTTGAAGCCGAGATCGAGCACCGGCTGCTCCGGCCGCCGTCCGTCGATCGCCTCGATCAGCATGGTGGCGGCCGTGTTGCCCATCTCGTAGCGGTTGGTGCGCACGCTGGTGAGGGTGGGGACGGCGGACGCCATGAATTCGAGATCGTTGAAGCCGACGATCGCGATCTGGTCGGGGACCGCGATCTCGCGGCGCCGGCATTCGAAGAGAACGCCGAGCGCAAGGTCGTCATTGGCGCAGAATACCGCGTCGAGGTCGGGCTCGCGCGCCAGCAGATCCGAGAACAGGGCGCCGCCGAGCGTCACCGAGGTCGGTGTCGCCGTGGTGACGACGAGACGCTGCTCGAACAGGCCGGCGTCCTTCATCGCCGAGACATATCCGTCCAGCCGCCGCTGCACCCGGGGATCCATGCGCGCGCCGACGAAGCCGATTCTGCGGTGTCCCTGTTCGAGCAGGTGCGCAACCGCCGCACGGGCTGCATCATAGTGCGAAAAGCCGATCATCATGTCGACCGGATCGGGGCCGATCTCCATGATCTGCACGATCGGGCAGTCGGCGGCCTCCAGCATCGCGCGCGATTCCGTGGTCTGGTCGATGCCGGTGACGATCAACCCGGCCGGCTTCTGCGCGAGAAACAGGCGCAGCAGCTTCTCCTCCTGGAGAATGCTGTAGCGTGTGTTGGACAATTGGATCGAATAGCGGTTGCCTTCAGACGCGTCGTAGATGCCGCGCAGCACGTCCGAGAACACGTTGTTGGTCAGAGAGGGGATCAACACACCGATCACCTCGGTGCGTTGCGAAGCCAGCGCGCGTGCCGCAAGGTTCGGGACATAGCCGAGCTCCTTGGCCGCGCTCTCGACCCGCGTTCGCTTGGCGACCGACAGAGCCTCCGGATTACGAAAGAAGCGGGACGCCGTGATCGGGCTGACGCCGGCAAGCTCGGCGACTTCCGCCAGCCGGATTTTGCCTGACTTGGTGCGTTTTCGACCCATTTGCTGCTCTTAACACAGTCAGTCCCGCAAACAAAGGAACGTTGACAGCGCTACCAGCAACGACTAACCAAAGACAAATTGCCAAAACCGCACAAACTGCCGACAATGTTGCCTGCTAAGGTCGGGCTTCGTTCGGCGAAGTCTGAAAAAACAAGACGGTCGCGGCGCTAAGAGCGTCGTGGACTTTCGAGGAGGGAGCTAGATGTCGTCTGTGCAAATCCGCGACGTGCGGAAATCGTTCGGCAATTTTGAAGTCCTGCACGGCGTGACTGTACCGATCGAGGATGGCCAGTTTGTCGTCCTGGTTGGCCCCTCCGGCTGCGGCAAGTCGACGCTTCTGCGCATGCTCGCCGGTCTCGAGAACATCACCTCCGGCACGATCTCGATCGGCGACCGCGTCGTCAACAATGTCCAGCCCAAGGAGCGGGACATTGCGATGGTGTTCCAGAACTACGCGCTCTATCCGCACATGAC